>FWWL01000006.1_pt1 | contig 615618 bp, 472 predicted proteins | sample 2228331 | NCBI WGS metagenome assembly FWWL01 (sample SAMEA103939775, study PRJEB20133) | metagenome
AGGTTCGTTCAAAAGGATTACCGGACCCCGTGAGGACCTGCCGACCGTTCGGACTGAAGGCCACGGACGTGACATACCCTGAGCTTGTGGTGACAACCACCCTTGGAAAAGAAGGTGATGTGGGCCCAACTGCCGGGGGCCTATCAGAAGTTAAGGCCACGTCCCCCTTAACGCCAAAAGGCGTCGTCGGGCCAACTTCCGGCGGCGTATCAGGTGTATAGGGCATATCCCTGCTGGGGATGCGTCCTGACGGAGGCCTTTTTGTCACAACGAGCACGACGCCCACAAGGACCAAAACACCCAGTCCAACTGCAATGACTGCATAGAGGCCCGACCGGCGAGATTCTTGGGCAATCGCTTCATTCGGTACAGGAATCCAGTGCGTGCCTGAAGGTGAAAGTGATGGCATGGCACTGTGTTTGACAGGCAAATCGGGGAGCGACGTGGTGCCCCCAGGACGTGTTGCCTGAGCTGAGCTGGAGGCAGATTCCTCCTGGCGGTCGGCCGCTGTGAAAACGAATTTCGGCACCAGAGGTGGCGTGGGCGGGGAATGAGGACTCGCCGGACGGTCGTCTGCCTGTGGGCCAGGAGTCTCCTCTGCCGCGTCCGCTGGTCTTATCAGTCCGTTCTCCAGGAGGGCCTGCCGCAGACTCGCCACCGAGTCGAAACGCCGCTCCGGCCAGGGCTCCAGCAGGCGCTCCAGAATCCGATCAAACGCCGCCGGCACAGTACGGTTCATCTGAGAGGGGGCCTGCCAGCGACCCGTCGGCAACCGACCTGTCAACAGTTCGTAGAACGTGACCCCCAGGGCATATAAATCAGCTCGCTGGTCCACACTTTCCGGGTTCTCCCATTGCTCAGGCGCCATGTAATGGTAGGTGCCCAGGGCTGCACCCGTCGCCGTCAAAGAGGCCGTCTCCTGGCCCAATCGCCGGACGATTCCCAAATCCCCGACCACCGCGCGACTGGCCCCATCCAGCAAGATGTTGGAAGGCTTCAGGTCTCGATGCACGAGGCCCAACTGATGCAGGACCTCCAACCCCGCCATCACATCCAAAAACCATCGCAAGGCGACCTCAAAATGGCAGACCTGCTTTTGCCGCCTCAACTCGTCCAGCACCGCACGCAAACTGCCTTGCGCCATGAGCGGCGTCAGAACACAGGGCAACCCCTTCCACCGCCCCTGCCCGAGCCGCCGCAAGACCCGAGGATGCCGCACCTGACGGAGGATTTCCGACTCGCGCTTGAAGCGTTGCAGGGCCGCATCGTCGTTCAGTAAATGCGGCATCAAAATCTTGATCGCCACCGGTTCGCTCTGGCCATCCACCTGGCCCTCGAACACCCACGTCATTCCGCCCTGACCCACCAACCGCACTAGTCGGCAGGGCCCCACCCGACAAGGAAGGATCACCCGCCGACCCAGCCCATCCTGCACCACCATGACCTCTTGCTGACAGGATGGGCAACTTCCCGTTCCCAGTGCCAATTCCCCACATCTTTCGGAGCGGCAATGTGGGCAAACGGACCAGTTCCGCTCTTCCCTCGAGGATGTCACTTCTGGCGATGCCAGACATTCAAACTCGCCGGAGCCAATTCGGAAGCGGACTCCCGGTTGGAGCACCAGCTCCTGCACTTGCTGGCCGCCAGTCTCCAAATAACCGTCCCGCTGCAGACAACGAACGACAAACTGGCCTTGCTCCTCGCTAAAATCGACGATGGCATGATGCCGGTCCACGGCGTCTTCCGGAATCACAAAGACGTTATCGGGCGTCCGCCCGATCGTCAGCTTCCGCGCGACGTACACTTCATCGGTGGGAAGACCGGGTAAGGAAAAGCGCAAGAGAAGCCGCGGACCACCGCGTGTCCCCGTTTTTCCACCAGAACCGCTGGAACTGCCCATTTCTAGCTTCTCCCTCTGGTAACTCAGCGGCGTACGGAAAACACTGTTTTGCAAAGGAATAGACACCTGCCAAAAATTTTCCCAACCGCCCGAGAACCTGTAAAGAGCTTCGCTTTCGATTCACGTGACTGTTCAGCCAGTAGCGGCTCTTGTGCGGCTTGAAGGCCACCTGATCGAGAATCCGCCACACGGTGCTGCGGCTCATCGCCGCTGCAGGAGATTCGTTGACGAGCTGCGCAGCCAACTCGCTCAGCGACCACTGGGCCACAGGGACGCTCCGCTCCGCCGGTTTCTCCGTGGCCAAGATCAGCACCCGATGGCGGTCCTCAGGGGGAAAAAGTCCTCGGCCGACCGGAACGAGGCAAATCCTGCAAACCATCCAGGCGGAGCCGCGCGAAGCGACCCCGCCATTTACAAAGCGTGTCGGGATGGCAACCCAACTCCACGGCCACCTGCAAGTTGGTCGGATCGTCCGGCTGGGCACAGCGAAGGATGATCCGTGCGCGAAACACCGCCGCTTGTGGCGAAGATCGTGCCCGCACGATGCCTTGCAGCTGGCGGGCCTCCTCTGGGGAAAGATGGATCGTAGGGGCTCGAGCCATAGGGAGCACTCCATGCAACAAGGAAAAAGCTTCCGTGATTTCCTGACAACTCGCTTCCCCATTAAACCATCTCCACCATTTTCCCCAAAGCCCAAAATCCCCCAACACCAACCGATGAACACTTGTGAAACGGTGTTACTCGCAAAAACAGGAAGTTACACATTGTGCCTGCCGGGAATAGAGGGCACAATGAAGTGCCGTGGGATGAGACAAGTTTGAAACCGTCTGCAGAAGTTGAGGAGACCAGCTATGAAACGCGCGGTCATCATGAAGTTTCTTGCCGTTGCCCTGTTCGTGCAAACATGTTGGTCAGTTGAAGGGCTAACGAACGCTGAAGAGCCCAAGTTTGTCGTGTACCCGATCGGCCATGTGGAAAAAACCGAGGGCCGATGCCGCATCATTCTCGACAAGAAATATCAGCCCGGTTTATTAGGGCTGGAAAAATGGTCTCACGTCCAGGTGCTTTGGTGGTTCGACAAGAACGACACACCAGAAAAGCGATCGATTTTGCAGGTTCATCCCCGGGGCAACCCGAACAACCCACTGACCGGGGTCTTTGCCTGCCGTGCTCCGGTCCGCCCGAATTTGATCGGCTTGACGCTTTGCAAAATCCTTCGTGTCGAAGAGAACGTCGTGGAAATTGAAGATATCGATGCCTTTGACGGAACGCCGGTTCTGGACTTGAAACCGTTCACGCCTGGACTGGATACCGGAAAGGATGTGCGTGTTCCAGAGTGGGCGGGTCCACCGGCACCCCGCGGCTAGCTGGCGGAATCTGCGGAGGCGTGCCCATACCCGGAAGGGCTTTCCACCATCGCAGGGTATGACCGTTGGCGCGAAAAGCATCAAGAGCGGGTCGAATCAGCAGAGTTTTGCCGGGTGATGTTTTGTAACATTCTGGAAGCGCGAACACAGGGAGTTTGCCATGAAGTGGATGATTTTCTCATTCGTGGTTGTGATACTGGCACGTTCAACTTATGGTGAGGTGGTGGTCTATCCCGCTCCGCCTGACGAAAGGCTTTCGGACGACTACAACGTTTCTGTCGCGGGGCAGAGCGTGCCCGTTTACACTGCCCGAACCTTAGATCCACCCTTTGCCGGCAAACAGTGGGACTATGGTGGACCGTACTCGTTTGCCAATTTCGATACTGACGAAGCGGTGGAGGTGAGAATTACGTCACCAAGAAACCTCGCAAACACCGTCATTCGTCCTACCTACCCCGACGTGACAATGCGGGTGGTTAATGAGCATGAGGTCATCATAAGCCTTCCCGGACCGCGCAAGATCAGCGTGGAACCTGAAGGTAAACGGGGGCCGTTACTTCTCTTCGCTAATCCGCCTGAAAAAGATCGGCCCAAGCCAGACGATCCAAATGTGGTCTATTTTGGGCCGGGTGTCCACAAACCCGAAAAGATTGTTCTCGGAAGTCAGCAGACTCTTTATCTGGCAGGTGGCGCGGTCGTTAAAGGTGGTGTGTTGGCACAAGGTGACCACATCCGAATCATGGGGCGAGGAATCCTCGACGGGTCCGACTGGGAATGGCGAAAAGGCCCAACGCCCACGGTTATCTCCATCCGCGGTTCGGACGTTGAAGTGAGCGGGATTACTGTCCGAGGTGCGTCCCATTGGACGATCGTTCCGGTCCACAGTCAGCGAGTCACGATTCGCAACGTCAAGATCTGTGGTGGTCGTGTTCAAAATGATGACGGGATCAACCCCTGCAACTCCCAGGATGTGTTGATCACGGACTGTTTCATCCGCAGCGACGATGACTGTGTTGCTATGAAGGGATTGGAATTTGTGGAAGGTAACAACAATGTGGAACGTGTCCGGGTAGAAAACTGCATTCTGTGGTGTGATCGGGCGAGGATTTTCCTGCTTGGCCACGAAAGCCGGGCTCCTTTCATGCGCGACATCACCCTCACAAACTTGGACATTATCCATTTTTCCATGACGCCTTTCTTGTTTGAGCCGGGTGAGGACATGCGTCTGGAGAATGTCGTTGTGGATAACGTTCGAATTCACGGAGAGGGGCAAGCAGAATTGATCCGTCTTCGTCCTGTCGTCAATCAGTATATGCGGAAGAAGACACCCGGGTTTGTCAGCAACGTCACATTCCGAAATGTCACGGTCTACGGTGCCCCCGGCCCCTATCGCGTGCAACTTCACGGAGCGGATGCCGAACACAATGTGAAGGATGTGACATTCGAAAACGTTGTCATCCTCGGCGAGAGACTCGACAAGGAATCAAACCGGTTGGAAATAGGAAACCATGTTGAGGCTGTCAAGTTCCAATGAGAGCGAATCCAAACAATTCGCAATCGGAACCGTGCAGCTACAATTCTACAAACGTCGCTAATTTGCTCGACGAATCCACGAATTTGGTTCTTGTGTGTGGTTGACCAAGACCTGGCGTGTTCTTGGTTACCATAGCTGGCTGATGGTTTCCACAGTGCGGTCGACAAGCACCTGGCCAGCTTCGGGGCCAATCCGTCCGCTTTGAATGACCGCACCATACCCACCCCCGCGGACGGCACGTTCTGTCGGCAGGTATCCGGCCGATCCAGTGAGCTGGATAACGAATGTCTGAACGGCTGGGCTGCGTGCCTTGATCTGGATTCCATAATCCGTATAAAGCTCGAATTCATTCGTCGCGATGGCGACATCGCCAAGACGAATCACGTGCAACTCCATGGGAAATGAGCCACTCTCTCCGCGCTGCTGTTTCTCGTAGAGGTCAACAACTCTTTGATACCATAGATAGTTCCATCGTTCAGAGGGCTTATCGACATACTGGGCAGCCATCTGTCGGGCTTCTTCGGCTTCGGCGGCTGTGACCTGGCGATACGGAAGCTCGATCGTTTTCACCACATGTTTCAAAACCACATCACTTCGAATGTCAAGCTTGGCAACTTCAAAGGCCTCTTCCCAACCGCGAACAATTCTCCGTGCGATTTCGTCCAGTCGGCTGAGCTTTCGGAATTGACGAATTCGCTCATCCGCGGCCTTGCCAAGCATCAGGTGGGGCGTTACGTCACCACCGGCCCCAATCAATCCAGCGCAGGATGGGTGAGAAAACCGATAGCAATCAAGATTCCCCAACAAACATGGCGGCAACCCATGGCGTTCTCCTCATTTGCATGTAGGCTCAAGTCGTGAACGGGACTCTGCAAGGGACATGTGTCTCGCCGTGACGGGATCAAGCTAGCTCTCGGCCGAAGAGCTGTCAATGACCGAAACGAGGGTGCCTGTCTCTCGCGGCCGATTTGAATAGCCTGACGTTCACCCACTGCGGGGACAGATGGCGGCACGGGTAGTCGGAAAAAGGCATGCTCTTATGAGAGTGCGGGCAATTCATGAATTGTCCCTACTGTTTAGCCGCCAACTGAACGGAGCACTTGGAGCCGGTCTATGAAATGGATTATCCAGGTTGAGAAAGCGGGCGTGACGCGCACCTCCCTCGGGTTTAGATTCCGCTAACATGCGATCCCGTGTGGACGCCCGGAGCCTCCATCGGCAGAGGAAAAGCGGAAATGTGTCCACGGCCCGCTAGGACCGATCCAGGGTTACCTTTTCACCGGGGTACGGGAATATCCCGCCACGCAAGAATGGCTGCCGCTATCAGGTGGCCCACCACGCCAATGATGCCCAGCGCGAGGTTGTAATGCAGGGAAATCCGAGCACTCTCCTGGCTGAAGATGAGAAGCTGCGGCTCAAAAAGGGTCATGAACGAGAGGTATTTCAACCATTCCCCCGCGGTCCACAGGCGTGCCACCAGCTTGACAATGACTGCTGCGACGAAAAGAACGGTCGCGATTGCCAGGGTTTTCCCCCGACTGTGAAAGCAGGCAGAAATCGCTGAGGTGATGCCAGCGAAGGCAAATGCCATCATCGCCAGATTAAGCGCCGCCAGATGGAATCGCGTCGTGTCGACCGGCTCCCCAAGACGGATCTGGTGGCATCCGGCCCACAGGCCGGCCCATAGCACCATTGCCAAAATCACCGCTCCCAGAAAGGTCACGGTACCCGGGATGAAAACCCAAACTGGCCGAGGTACCGGCAGCGTGAGCAGTACCTCAAATCGCCCCGACTCAATTTCACCACTGATCATCTCCGAGCCCCGAACAAGGGCCCAGCCGACAAAGAGAATCATCGGCACAATGTGCACAAAAACCAAACTGATCCTTCCCGTGGGGCTGAGCAGTTCCTTCGCCGGTACCGGCATCAACTTGTGCACGAAGTTGGGGAGCATGTCGAGAACCGCGGACCACAGCCCCATTTTGATGAGACTGTTCATCCAAACGAACAGCCAGGCGAACGCGAAGAGCAAAGCCGCGCTGACAAGAAGTTGCCAGCGCGTGTCACGAATGATTTTGACGCACACAGCGGAATTCATTGCTGATCGACGAGCGACGCCTTGCTCACTCCACTTTCCATTCAAGAATTCCCGCAGAAAACCCAGGCTGGAGCTTGACGAGCAGACGCAGTCGGGTGGTTTTTACGGGATCAAAAACAAGCTCGTTGTATTGATCCTTTTCCACACCACACTGTGCCTGCGGCCTGACGGGCTGCCAATTCTCTCCATCCCACCATTCCACACGGCACTGCTCTGGAACACGGCACTGGCCGTGGCCCGTGTCGTCGTACCAATAGACGGCCACCCTGGAAACTGCACGCGGGGCATCAAATTCGTAAGTGACCCATTCCTCGCTTCCGCGATGGGGCCACCAGGTAAAGCGAGGGATATCCTGATCAAAAGAGTGCTTCGGTTCCAAACCATCGCTCAGAGCAGCAACGGTGTCGCCCGAAAAGCAATGGGACGCTTGATGGGGCGGTTTGCGAGGCTCCTTCCAAATGACGGCGTCCGAGCCTTCCCCAATTACCGGAAACGCACTGATCCGCAGTCGGCCGCAACCCATCGGAATCAGATCCAGCTCGACCACCGGTCCCTCGCCTCGCGCCGGACTGGGCTGAAGCGGGGCGACCAATCCGAATTCATCCAGCTTCCATTGTGGGATTCTTTGACCTTTGGCTTTTATGACGATCGGAGCGGCTTCCGGTGTAAATGGTTGGGAAACACCATCCCAAGGGCGAGAGACCACTGCAAAACTTCCTTCTGGGTTTTCCCAGTCAATCACCAAGCCATAGTTCCATTCGTTTTCTGGGTAGATTTCCCAGGCAGGCCATTTGTCTGTACCGCCATGGCGAACATAACGCTCATTAAACTTCAGGGCAAATGTCAACGGCCCATAATTTACTGAAATGCTGTTCTGATTCCTCTCCCAGCGCGTGATAGTCACTTCGCGTTTGAGTTGGAGGGTTACCCCATCGCCCGACTGCCAGGTTCGCCGCAAAACAATCCAGTGACCGCCCTGAGAAGCGTTGTACTGGAATGCCTCATCGTGCTTCCCGGAGTGAACCTTGACCTCCGCCGCGCGACACCACGTAGGAATCCGCAAGTAAAGCGGAAACTCCACGGGTTCAGGCGTCTGCATATTTAGCTCGATGGTTCCATCAAACGGATAAAGCGTTTTCTCGGCAATTTGAATCTCCACACCCTTTTTCCCCACCCGTGCTTTAACCCGGCTGGGGGCATAAAGCACTGCTGCCAATCCATCGCCTGGAGCCGCCATCCAAAGGTGCTCTGTGAAATATGGCCAGCCATGAGAGACATTGTGCTGGCAGCAGCGATGGCCGTACGGGTCAAACAAAAACATCGGCCCCGAGTTTTGAACGCCTGGAGCTTTGCTGGATGCGTCGGACACCGCGAGATTGGGCGACGTGAGATAGCGGAGGGCCTTCAGATCCGGCGTCATCGAGGCCGGCAGCGAGTTAAACGCAACATCCTCACATCGGTCGGCCCAAAGCGGATCACCACTGACCCGAACGAGCAACTCGCAGGAATACATCATTTCCACCATGGCGCAGGTTTCCGCAGCCTGGCGAGGATCGCTGTATCCCGGCCGGCAATTCTCGTCCGCGCCATAAAGCCCCCCGGGGACCTGTCCGTAACGCTCGCGAACTTCGCGGTAGTTATCGTAAGCCCTCTGGAGAAGTTTTAAGTCCCCGGCCTGCTGATAAAATATGCCCGGCGCACGGAATCCCTGGGCAATATTGACGCCGTGCCAGTTAATGACTCCTTGGTCCCAGCGGGCACCACAGCGGTGAATTTTTTCAGCCAACTCGAGGAGAAATTTGTCACCTGTCAGGTTGTACAGCCAGTACACACTGACCAAATTGTCGCTTGCCCGCATGGCCTGCCAGTACGGAAGGAGAAAATCCTCGTCGGGTTGGCGAAGTTCCCATTGAAAATATCTCCGCATCGCCTCAATGACACGTTGATCCTGGGTGTATTCGTAGTAGGACTGGAGGACATGGAGCATGATCATGTTGGGCCATACGTCCGGTTTCTTACCGCGCGGTGAATTGATCATCTCGAGATTTCGTCGTGGGCCAAGCCAGCCATCCTCCCGCTGACCCTGGAGTGTGGGTTCAATCCACCGCCGGGCCTCAGCGATCATCTCAGGCCTTTCCAGAAGATAAGCCAGATCACCATATCCTTTGAGCCAGTAGGGAACTTCTTCCCAAAAGCTACGATCGCCTTCTCCATGTGGATCCAGCCAGGCATTTCCTTCCGGAGCGAGAAATCGACTCAATTCGTGCAAATGGCCGATGAAGCCGTCGGCCTCCAATTCCAGTTGAGTTTTTAGCCATCCTTCCGCCCTTACAGCCCCCACGGGAAGCTTCACCAGCGGGCTGGGAAGGAGCGGTGGTCGATTCGCCGGATAGTGATGGATTCCCAGCTCCGCAGGCGGGCGGTCAATCACTTTAAACTCGGTTGATACGCGTTCCTGGCCCAAGCTAAGGCCCGCCATGATGCGCGGTAATGTGAGTGCCAAGGTAAGGACGAGAATATGCCGCGGCGTGCTGACCAGCATGTGACATGTCCCCTGCTGAAACTCGAAATTCTAACTTGCCTCACTCACTTGGTATTCCCGGTACTTACATTATCCCAACCCGCGGGCTGGGGCAAGTCCGAGACAATCTAAACCCATCTCCGCTTTCTCCTCCACCCACTTGACCCAGTTTTTTTGTGTCGCTCAAAAGAGCCACATCCTGGAAAAGGACTCGTGCGCCACGCGATTCAGCTCGGACGCACCACTTCGGAGCAACCTGATGCGGCGGGGCCTCCCTTTTGCGTTCGCTTTCCCCAGTTGGATGGTCCACGGTTTTCAAACAGGCACGATGGGCGCGCCGCTGTAAAGCATTTCTCGGAAGAACCTGCTTGTCAGGTCCGCTTCTGAAGCTCGGATACCCCGTTTTGCATCACCGGGCACGACAAGCGTGTCCCTCCAAAATATTTCGCGGTGTGACGTGCCTGTCATGCCCGTTCTTGAACTCACGCCGAGTGGAAACAACGGCAGTGGGCCACGAGCTTGGAACTCGCTCCACGATAGCGACTTCTGTTCTGAGTTCGCGCTTCCAGTACAATAGGACTCGACAAGCGTAAACATGGCGAGACTGGGAGCAATTGTTCAAGACACACCTGTAACGGAGGCGTGATTCGATGAGCCAGCGTGACGTGAAGCAATCATGGAACCGTTTGAAGTATTGCCTCATAGGTGCCTTCACACTGGTGATGTGGTTCAGTGCCGGCACACCGGCCTTCCCGGAAAATACGTCGTCACTCAAAAAAATTCGGGTTGATGGGGAGCGGCGGTGTTTTGTGACCGAAGATGGTAAAATCTTCGTTCCGTTCGGCGTGAATTATTTCCGGCCCGGCACCGGTTGGGCTCCGCAGGTCTGGAAGAAATTCGATGCGGCGGCTGTCCGTGAGGATTTCCGCCGCATGAAAGAGTTTGGCGTCAATTGCGTGCGAGTTTTTCTTACCTTTGATTCCTTTTACCGCGAGCCAGGACGGCTTGAGACATTTGGTTTAGAGCGGTGGGAAGAGTTCCTCGCCATCGCCGAGGAATATGGGATCTATGTTCACCCCACCGGGCCGGACCACTGGGAAGGCCTTCCAGCCTGGGCCCGAAAAGACACGATTTCAAATCCGGAGTCGGTTGCGGCGCTTGTCGAATTTTGGAAGCTGTTCGCAGGCCGATATCGCGGACGGCCCGTCATCTTTGCCTACGATTTGCGCAACGAACCGAGCGTGCCATGGGAAAACTCGGAACTTTCACGTCGGTGGGCTGACTTTTTGCATCGAAAATACGGTTCACCTCAAGGGCTGGCAAAAGCCTGGGGAGTCGAGATCACCGAACAGGCCTGGCTCACGCCGCAGGTTCCATCGCTGGACGGCCCACGGCAGGCGATCCTCGATTATCAAAATCTTCGCGAGGAGGTGGCCGACGATTGGACACGGCGCCAGGCTGAGGCGATTAAGAGCGTCGATCCGGAGGCATTGGTGACGGTGGGTCTGATTCAATGGAGCGTGCCGGTGCTGTTGCCAGACTTGCGAAGCTATTCCGCGTTTCGGCCCAGCCGTCAGGCACAGTTGCTGGATTTTCTGGAAGTGCATTTTTATCCACTTGCACGCGGCTTCTATGAGTATCAGAGTGAGGAAGATCGGTTGGCCAATTTGGCCTATGCCGAATCGGTGGTTCGGGAGGTTGCGCGACCGGGGAAGCCCGTTATGGTGGCCGAGTTCGGCTGGTACGGGGGCGGCAAGCTGACAATCAACAATGGGCGGCATCCGCCCGCGAGCGAGGAACAACAGGCAACCTGGTGCGCTGAGTTGATCGGTGTTACACGCGGGCTGGCATGTGGGTGGCTGAATTGGGGACTTTACGACCATCCGGAAGCGCGGGACGTCACGCAGTTGACCGGTCTGTTCCGAGTTGATGGAACGCCGAAAGCCTGGGCCCGTAAGTTTCACGAATTAAGCGCGAATATTGCGTCCTCCTGCTGCGTAAAGTGGGCAGAGTGGGAACAGAATCACCCCCGACCGGCGTTTGATTTTGACCGTGCTATCTCCGACCGCAATTATGCCCCCGCGTTCCGCCAGGAGTATTTGAAACGCTTCCGCACGACGAAATAACTGTTAAAAAGAAAAGGAGGTTTTGGCAAAGACCTCTTGTCAAGGAGAAGATTTTCCGTGGGTGCGTCGTCGCGATTCAGCCAACGAATTGACCCTGCGAGAAAAAAACGAGCAGTGCGATAATGGATTTGGCATCGCAAATAAGTCCTTCCCGGAGGGCCGTCTTACACTGTTCCACTGTGGCGATTTCGACACGAAGATCCTCATCCGGTTCCAAATGGGGTGAACCGGGAATAAGATCCCGGGCAAAAAAGAGGGTCATTCGCTCATTGGTTATTCCTGGCGAAACGTAAAACTCAAGGACCTCCTGCCAGATCCTTGCCGAGTATCCCGTTTCCTCGCTGAGTTCGCGTATGGCAGCCGCCTGCGGATGCTCGCCGGGGCGCCGTGTGCCGGCCGGGATCTCGAGCAATTCCCTGTTTATCGCCCAGCGTCGATTTCGCACGAGGACAATCCGCTCATCATCTAAAATCGGCAGAATCGCGACCGCCCCAGGGTGATTCACATAGTAAAGAGATTGTGCGGGTGCCTGCGAAGCTGTTCTTCGCACGATCTGAAACTTCGGTGCTTCAAAAACGATGTCTCCGTCGCTCCAAACGTCCATGAGGCTCTCCGAATGATCGATAGATAAAAGGGGCGACTACGCGAACGATTATTATCGCTTGACACTTCAGGACTATTTTAGAGCGCTGACCGCCACCCGGCATGGCTATTGTCGAAAAACATAAGGCCCCTGCGGGGCGGCAACCCTTCTGGTCCAGCGCTCCCAGCAAGCGCTAACCGGCAAAAAGTTGAATATTAAAAAGCGATTGTTCAGGCAAATTTTGTAATACCCGGAATTGCCGTGGGATAGATGCCATCCGGACCCGGTTTGACAGGTGGATCAATGTCAAAACCATACCGCGGGAGGCTGAACGAACGGGTGGACTGCATGGCTTCTTCCCACGTAATCAATTGGCCCGTATAACACACCATCTGTGCCAAAATACCCAGCATGGTGCTTGTGAACATATAATCGCCATTGTTAATGGGTTTGCCTGCACGAATAGAATCAAACATTTCCTTATGTTCGACGTCATACATGCTAACTTTGGGACCTGTGTACTGCCATTCCATGGCCCCTTCGATACGCGGCTTACTGGGTAAATAGCAGCGTCCCTTGGTGCCGAAGATAATGTCGGAAGTTTCGTTGTAACAGCCGGGAATATCGCGGCAGTATCCGAACACGCGCACGCCATTGTCATATTCGAATACGACCGCGTGGTGATCGAACTGGTCGCCATATTTGGGGTCAAGACAGGCCTGTCGGCCACCCAGCCCCCACGCCCTCAGTGGCGGCTTATCGCGAAGGGCCCAGGAAGCTTTGTCCAAGCTATGAATGAGTTGCTGGCTGGTCTGGTCCCCCGATAGCCAATTGAAGTGATACCAGTTCTTAAACTGATAGTACGCTTCACTCCAGCCGGGCTCACGTGGTCGGACGACATAGGGAGTTGTGATGTAGGTTTCCTGAATGGCCACGATCTCACCAATAACCCCGTCCAGAACGCGTTTCATTGCTTCGCGAACACCGTAGTCGTAACGCCAGCAGAGCCCTGAAACCACAGCCAGATTCTTTTTCTTGGCTTCCTCGCAGGCGGCCATGGCCATTTTGAGACCGGGGACATCGATGGCGTGTGGCTTTTCACAGAAGACATGCTTGCCGGCGTCCACGGCCGCCTTGAGCATCACAGGATGAAAATGGGAGGCGGCGGCAATGATGACAACATCCACATCGGAAGCGATCACTCTTTGGTAGGCATCGAAGCCCACAAAGCAGTGGTCATCATCCACCTGAACCTGGTCCGGATACAAGCTTTTCAAACGTTCCCGCGCACCACGAAGGTGGTCCTCGAAGATATCCGCCATGGCGACCAGTTTGATATCCTTGCCCGCATTCATGGCATTAGCCGCTGCACCGGAGCCGCGTCCACCGCAACCGATCAGACCGACGCGGAAGCCCTCCCTCCCCTCGGCGTGGGCAAATCTTTCGATGGAGATCACGCTCGTCGCTGCTGCCAGGATTCCGGCCTGCTTGAGAAATTGTCTTCGGGACGTGTTTTGTACGGCCGAGGATTTGTCGCCTGCCATGATCGTTCTCCTCTCTGCGTGGGACTCAAGATGACTCACTTTGAACTGTGCGTCATTGTAAGCTGGGCTGTTGGAAAATCATACCACCATCGTTTCAAGAAAGTGAGGGTCCAGAGGTTGCCAAGGAAATATGGACCGGGGGACATGTTCTCGGAATGTTCAAAGTCCGCGTCTAAGATGAGGAACTCAACAGTTTAACAAACAGGAAGCCGCATCTGTCGAAGTTGCTCGAAAGTTTTCGTACAATACCGGTCGGATCACCGGGGATAGCCGTGTCCCGGACAGAAGCCGGGTAAGTTTTCAATAACCATCCAACCGGCCGAGGTCATTCTGGAAGGGAAAGGGAAAAGACATGATCAAAAACCAAATGTGGTGGCTAGCTGTGGCCGTGTGTCTGCTTCTGGCTTCGGGTTTGCCGAGGGCTTGGGCCGTGGAACTGTGGGTGGGTTCAGCCACCGTTGATATCACACCTCCGCGGCCGGTAGCACTGGAGGGACAATTTCATACGCGAGTCGCGAATCGAGTTGAAACACCTCTGGTTGCGGCAACGCTGGTGCTGGAATCCCGCGAGAACGGCCAAATGAAGGATAACGCTGTCATGGTGTCTTGCGACCTGGTCGGAATACCGGAGGCGGTCCTTCAAAAAGTGCGAGAGCGGATATCACAAGCTATTCCGCAGATTTCTCCAGAAAAGATCATCCTCAGTGCGACCCACACCCACACGGCACCGGTGGTGACGGAGGGAAAGTACGTCATTCCCGATCACGGCGTCATGACGGTTTCTGAATACGTGGCCTTTTTGGTGGATCGGGTCGCTGAGGCTGTGAAAACGGCCTGGCAAAACCGCCAGGTTGCGCAGCTCGGCTATGGTTTTGGCTACGCGGTGGTGGGACACAATCGGCGGGCGGTTTATGCAGACGGGCATGCCGTCATGTACGGCCGTACAGATGTACCAGACTTTCGCCACCTGGAAAGTGGAACTGATCCGGCGGTGCAAGTTTTGTTCTTTACGGATCGATCCGGAACGTTACTGACCATGGCGATTGAGGTGGCCTGCCCGTCACAGGAGGTTGAAGGTCAATCCACCGTCCACGCCGATTTCTGGCATTTCGTACGGCAAGAGATTTGGCGCCAGTTCGGCCGAAAGGTTGACATCCTGGCGTGGTGCGGGGCAGCGGGAGACCTGTCACCCCATCTCATGTTGCGGAAGGCTGCCGAGGAACGCATGCTGCGGCTGCGTGGCCTCGATTCGCTCCAGGAAATTGCTCGTCGCATCAGCGAGACGGTGATGGATGTTTATAATGTGGCACGGCAGGAGCTTTATCCCGAGGTGCCATTTGAGCACAGGGTATTGAACCTGGACCTGCCGCTGCGCGTGGTGACCGACGAAGAAGCGCGGACGGCGCGGGAAGAGGCTGCCAAGCTCGCTGATAATCCTGCCCTCCGCATGAAGATGCTGTGGCATCAACGCGTCGCCGAACGATACGAGAAACAACAACAGATTGCCCGTGACCAGTGGACAAGATCTTACGAGATTCATGTGTTGCGGATCGGGGATGTTGCTATTGCTACGAATCCCTTTGAACTTTTCGTGGACTTTGGTCTGCAAATTCAGGCCAGAAGCAAAGCCACACAAACGTTCGTGATTCAGCTTGCCGGCGCGGGAACGTATTTGGCGACGGATCGCGCCGTGGCGGGGGGTGGTTACAGTGCCGTCGTGGAGAGCACGGAAGTGAGCCCGGAAGGCGGACAGATTCTGGTGGACCGAACCGTCGAAGCAATCAATGCTCTTTTCGGACAGTGAGGTGTGCCTTGCGAGTCGTAACATGTTCGTTGATGCAGAGGGATTGCGCCAGAAAAGGAACATTTCGGCAAAATACTTGTTGCTGACAGGTGAGGTTACGACAAACTTGACTGCATTGCAAAAGGGTGATGTATGAAGTTCCAACCATCGACATCGTTCTTGCAAAAAGCATCCGCGGCAATTGGGATTTGCTTCGCGCTCCTATTTGGTCTGACTGTTTCCGGCGAGGATCGGGATCAAAAACCTCTTACACTGACGGTGATCGAGTTAAAGCAGCATGGTCTGGCGATGCTGCTGGAGACTCCGGAAGGTCGGCACTACCTTATTGATACCGGGGGTGGTGGAGACCGGGATACCGTGGCGGCATGCCTCACCGAGCATCATGTGCAACAAATAGAGGGACTCGTGATTTCTCACCCGCACGGCGATCATCAAGGCGGTGTCCCGGCCGTTTTCGATCGCTGGCCGGTGAAAGAGTTGATCGTTTCCCCGTTTGTCCGCAAAGTTCCTGAAAAGCTCAAGACATCCGAGACGGAGTTCTCGCTGGATTTACAGAAGTTGGCCGAGCAAAAAGGTGCTCGCGTCAGGGAAGTGTCCCAGGGAAGTGGTCTTGAGTGGGGAGCCGATGTGCATGTGGAAGTCCTTTGGCCGCCCGAAGAGCCCTTTTTGACTGCGAATCCCCGGCCGCACGGAACCTACAACAACAATTCACTTGTCTTGAGGGTGCAGTACAAGGACGCGGTATTCCTGCTTCCAGGAGATCTCGGTAACGAAGCGGCGGCCGTGCTGGTGAGAGAATCTCCTGCAAAGCTCAAAGCCCACGTGGTCGTTGTGCCCCATCACGGATTTTTTGGTAATGCCGATTTTGCCAAGGCGGTTGAGGCACAGGTGGCGATCGCTTCATGCATCGTTGACTACCCGGATCATCCCACGCGAAACGTCCCGGGGATTCATGCTGTTGATCTATTTGCACCGGTGGGGACTGGCGTGTATGTCACGCCGTGGCATGGGACGGTGACCGTGTCGACGGATGGGAAATATCTGGCTGTTGAGGCGAGAAAGAACGTCGAACTCGCACCGCTTTCCAATTGAAGTAGAGAGTCAGCGGCTCGCTGGTGCAATCCAAAAGGCCCAAGTCGGGGGATCTGTGCAACCCAATTCTTGACGGTGTCCTGTCGCCTATACCCGGTTTCGTGGGAGGGCAAGGTCGGCGACGTTGCTGCGGTCTTTTCAAGCGGCAACCATGTCGAGTGACTCGTTGTGGTTTGCAGGGTGGCGCGTTCTTCACAGCGATCGGGTTGCCATGGTGCAAGTCATTCACTTGTCCGAACTGCTAGAATTCTTGTCGGCGTGGGAAGTCGGAGATTCTCCTGCAGTTGAGATTGAAATGGCTTTTTGATGCTTTCAAGCTAACGGTGGCGGAAATCGGCCACTTCGCCGCCAACGTCGCCAACCAGAGGGACTGGGTACCACAGAAGAGTGCGTCGTCGGCAGCCGTGGAAGGAACGCTACCTGTTTGCTCCATCGCGATCCAGGAAAGGAGGTTGGCCATGTCTCGAAGTCGTCGGCAATTCCTTAGTCAAACGGCCGGTCTGGGATTGGTGATTGTTTGTGGGAAGACGGCCGTGAGTGCAGCGGAATCCGGGGAAGACTTGGAAGAGTCGCCGGTACCTGCCGGCGAAGATCTCATGCGCGAGCATGGAGTTCTTAATCGCATCTTGTTGATCTACGAGGCGGCTTTAGCGCGGCTGCCTCAAGCCGGGGAAGACGTCGCGGAGGTCGTGCACGAAGCGGGGACGATTGTCCGGAGTTTCGTGGAGGACTACCATGCCAAACTGGAAGAGAATTACATTTTCCCCGTTCTCGAAAAACATCAACGGTTGACGGATGTCGTGGCTGTGTTGCGTGAACAGCATGATGTAGGGCGAAAAGTAACAGACAGAATTCTGAAAGTCACTGAAGCGCCTGCCTGGCGGCAGTCGGAGAACCGGCGCAGCTTTGCGAGAGCGTGTCGTGCCTTCATACGAATGTATCGCCCGCACGAATCGCGAGAAGATACGGAGGTCTTTCCGGCTCTTCACCACATCTTGTCTGCCAAGGAACTTGCTGAATTGGGAGAACGATTTGAAGAGGAGGAAGAACGACTGTTCGGGAGCGGCGGCTTCGAAAAGGTGGTTGCCCGGGTGGGCAAGTTGGAAGCCCGAGTGGGAATCAACGATTTGCGGCAGTTTACAGCGCAACTTGATTAGAGCGGGACGTTGTGTCCTGCGGACTGCGGGGAAGTGAAAACAAAACGGAGCGAGGCCCAGTTTTATCTCGGCATGCCACCTGCTACTAAAATTGCAGCGGGCGCTGCGGTTGGTCGTCGGGCAAAGCACTGACCAAGCCGCAAAAAAAGGTCATAGGGCTCTACGGGGCGTCAGAGGAGTTGCACTCCGGCTCGGCCGGGGATAATCTTGTTGCAGGATGCTGGCAAACCGGAATCATTCGCTCCGAGGGGCGTGCTTTTCATGGTGCTTGACAGTTTGCGGGCAGATCGGAACGGCAAATCGGGATTGCGGGATAGACGTGCCCGATGGCCCTGGCTCGCTTTTTCCATACCCCTGGCGAATTTCGCCCATATTTTGGGGATAATACGAAAAAGGGGTGCACGATGCGTCGTTTTCGTCGCCTGTTGGTTCTCCTGGCCCATGGCGACCTGGCCCCGCGGCGCTCCTGTTTGGCAATCAGCTGGCATGGCGTATTGAGGAAATGGGGAAACTTGTAAATGAGCAACCGAATGCTGGATGAGCAGGACGTGCTGGGACCCTTGTTGTCCAAGATCACCTGCCCCCACTGCTGGCACGTTTTTCAGCCTGCGGACACCCTTTGGATTTCGGAACATCCCGATCTTTTGGGCGATCGGCTGCTCGGCCCTCACGTTCCCCAACGATTTCTCCCTAATCGTTTCACTCCTCAGGGTAAAGCTTTGGACAGCCGGGGCATGCCTACTTCGCGACTTGCCTGTCCCCATTGTCACCTGGAAATCCCGCGTGGCATTTTTCATTTGCGGCCGGTGTTTTTTTCCCTGTTGGGAGCTCCAGCCTCGGGAAAGTCCTATTTTCTTACGACGATGATTTGGCGTTTACGGAAACTTCTTCCAGAGAAATTCGGACTGGCTCTCACCGATCTCGACGCCATCCATAATCATCGGCTGCAGGAGTACGAGAATACTCTCTTCCTCAATCGTGATGGTCAGACGCCCGTGGAGCTTCCGAAAACCGAAACCACCGGCGACCTTTATAACCTCGTTATGCTCGGGGGTGCACCTGTTCAGTATATAAAACCCTTTTTGTTTTCTATTCAGCCGGTGGGAAAACACCCGCGGGCCAATTTGGGGCTTCGTGGAGGCCGGGCGTTGGTGGTGTATGACAATGCAGGCGAAAGTTTTCTTCCAGGTGCGGATTCCGCGAGAAGCCCGGTCACGCGTCACCTGGCGCTCTCGGCTGCCTGGTTTTTCGTGTTCGACCCCACCCAGGATTTACGATTTCGGCGGGAAGTCAGTCGCATTTCCGACGATCCGCAGGTCCGAATGGACCTCGATCGGCCTGCACGAGAGGTTCCCTACCGTCAGGACGTGATTCTTCGCGAAGCTTGGGAGAGGGTGCTGCGACATCACGAAGCACCCCTTCGCAGGGGCATGCCGCCACTCGTCGTCATCGTGGCCAAGGCAGACTGTTGGGGGCCGCTACTCCCCTGCTGGCCGCTTCCAGAACCGTATCGCATGACAGCTAAAGGGGTTGCAGGAGTGAGTATCGAACGCATCGTGGAGGTCTCCAGTGCCGTACGGTCCTTGATGGAGCAGTACGTGCCGGAAATTGTGGCTGCCGCCGAGACACTGAGCAGGGACGTCATTTACATTCCCGTCAGTGCGACCGGTTGCTCTCCGGAGACTAACGAACGGGGCGAGATCATTGGATTTCTTCCGAGCAAGATTCAGCCCATCTGGGTGGAAACACCCATTCTGTATACGCTCGTGCGATGGATGCCTGGCTTGGTAGGGCGGCTCGTCGGAAGCACTTCTCGGGGGGCTGCCGGATGAGGTGGCACACTTCGGCAAAACCATGCTGGGAAACACGACGCCTGATGCCATGACAGGGAGAAAGTCGGTGAAACACTGAGCGGAGAATCTTGACAATGGCCTGGGAACTCGTGATCACGTCGGCACCCAAGGGGCTAAAGCCCGGCTCAAGCGGTTTTTGCCCGGTGTTGGCTACGCGGGGAATTCCGCCGAATCTTTTGGACCGTCTCGAAGCCCTGAGCGGCTATCGACACCAGGAGATTGGAAGCGGAACGGGGCGTAACCCGGTGGTCTGGAGCCACACGATTGTCCGGCTGGGAACGGAGACCTATCACGTGCTCTCGCGCGTGGCGGACGCTGGGCGGGATTACTCTGGGCGATCCAATAAAGTCGCTCATCATGTGGTGCTGAAACCGGGGGAGTGTCCGCCCGGCGGACCGGCTGCCCTGCTCATGTGCCCGGGGGTGATGCGCGATCACTGGGACGGCCAGGTGGGTTGGTTGGACCGCGAAGTTTCCATTCCTTCAATAACGGCCCAGCCTCAGCCTTGCCTTTCTTGGGCCAAGACATGGGGAGATTCGGGATGGGGCGGAGTTCTCGCTTTTCGGGCGCTTTCACGCCCCGACGATCTGCTCCATTTTATCTATCCTGACGATGTTCCCATGCTCCGGCTTTTCGCTGAGTCACTCGCGCTGTTGCCCGAGGCATTCCGCTGGCGAGTGACTTTCACCACGTATGACTTGGGGCTGGCTGACGTGGCGATTTGCCGATGGCGGGCATGCCCCGCCAGTTCGCCTCAGGCCATTGCCTGGCGAAAAGCCCGTGGTCTGGAAATCTGGGACCTCACAAAGCCGCGAGGGCAGGCTCCTTCGGATGGGGCGGCTCTGGCTGGGCGAGAAGGATGGATCCTCCAGCCCTCTGGGGAACGCGATGGGGGTTCCACATCCCGCGCGGCAACCTCCGACCAGGCGAGAGGCCTTCAGACCGCATCCGCAGGCTCAACAGTTCAACCGCCCGACCTGCCTCCCGTATTGGCCCCTCCGGACAGCGGTGTGTTTCCGCTTGCCGAACGCCAGGGCCCCCCGCCCCTCACTGGTTTCCCGTCGAACAGAGTACCATCGAATCGAGGAAATAAAAGAGGGTTTTGGCTGGGATTCGCAGCCGGTATGGCGTGTATGCTGGTGCTGTCTATCGGAACAGTACTGGGGATCTCGTTCACCCCGGCGGGTAAGGTGCTCAGTGGTATTCCAGGGCTCATTGCGTCTAAGTTCAGCAGCCGAGGAGGTTTCGGCGGAAAAGCAAGTGATCAAGCCGAGAACGCCCCTGAGCCCGGAGAAAAGCCGCCGGCCGCGGGGAACCCTCCCCAAGCTGCTCCCGAAAAGCGGCAACAAATGGCGGGCGGTAAGACGGCTCCATCACCCGATGGCCGACGGACAGAAGGCAGCCCTTCTGATAATAAGGGGAAAGTGTCCGAAAGACCAAACTCGCAAACCGACGGCAAAAATGAGGAAGTTCGCGATAAGAATTCCTCGGCGGCGCCCGGAACTTCGGCTCCAGATAAGCGGAATTCTGCCAGCGAACAACCGCAAGGGCCTTCGGAGTCGAAACCGGAGAAACCGCCCGCACAGCCTGAAAAAGATTCGTCGGCCAATACCACGTTACCCCCTGCCCCGTCATCTGAGACGTCGCAAACCCCAAGAACACCAGTCGCCGACGGCAAACGAGAGAGGGAATTCAACGGCGATCCGAACGAAGCACGCCTGCTCACAAAGCTGGTAGGTGGCCCTGTTAACTCAGTTGAATTGCATGTCGAACCACGCACACATTCGTCCGAGGTGAGCAACGAGCTCGTGGTGGTGCCTGTCGCCCCTCGGCTCGATAGTCGACCCTCTACTGAGTCGCGTATTCGGCTCTATGTCGTGCAGTACTCGGATCGAAATAAGGTGCCGGATGCAGATGTTTTCTATATTCCACCTGACGGTTGGCCCAAGCGGTTTCGACTTGGTTTGAAGGACCAAAAAGAGGTTCCGGCTGTCCCGGGAGGGATTGCCCTTCAGTTGAAAACCGAACACGGCTGGGAAGGAAATATTCCGGAGTACCGGTATCGACGCAGTGATAAAACTCTCGTGATTCTGACCATTGAGGGAAAGGGCAACGGTGTAACCATTCAGACAAAGCCTCCCGATGATGCGAAAGAAGAACTGCGTGAACCGATTCCGGCGAAATTGGGTTTCTGGGTGGAAAAAGGTGCACAGTTGCCACGGCGGGTCTGGGTGACAATGGTGGAGCTGGAAATTTCCCAGTCGAAGTAGCTCGCTGGGAGAACTGGTGCTGATTGGACAATAAGGTGGGCCCGATGGATTACCAAGCGATTGCGGACAAGATTGAACTAGTTCTGGCGTCGCTCTCGAACGTTTCAGACGAGGAACTGCGCGACCTCGCAGAAACCTACGCGAGGGCCTGTCAGGAGGTCAATCAGCGTCTTCAGGACATCCATCATCTCATCAAGGCGGGTGAGCGAAGCGAGGCCATCCGCCGTGCCGATATCGCGCCTCGACTTCTCGATGCCGTCGATGCGTTGGATCTACCCGATCGCGACGCATGGGTGGATATTTGCACCTTGAAGCGACTTCCGCAACCGCCCGAACTTTTGACGCAGTACGTCGCGGAGCTCAATGAGGCATATGAGAGCGAACAGGGGCTGGCGGGGCTTTTGCGACAGCATCGGCTGCTAGCGCTTGCCCGCGCGCCGCTAGCCAAACGTGCGGCGGTGCTCAGACAGCTTGCGGAGGCCGAACCAGAAAACCCGATTTGGGTGGAGGACCTGCAAACACTGGAAAAATTCTGGCTGGATCAGATTTCCCAAGAGATTCAGGAATGCGTAAAGGCGGAGGACCTCTCAGCCCTGGAAGACATTCATAAGGAGCTTGAATCTGGACAGTGGCGCTGTGCTCCGCCAGCGTCCGTGATTTCCCAATGTCGTTCGGCCGTGGAAATGCTCCGCAACAAGGCTTTCCGTCGCGAGATGGAACATCTCGCCACGCTCATTCGTGAGGCCATGGAACGGCGAGATGTGTCTCGCGTGGAAGAACTGCTTCGCGTCTGGCAGGAGCGAGCTGCGACGGCTCCTCAATGGGTGGATTGGGACCTGCAAAACAAGGTGCAGCCTGCGATGCTCCTAGCCAAACAATTGGAGGCCGAACGACAGGCTGAGCGTCGCCGCCGACAGTTGTTCAACCAATTCCAGCAGATGCTCGTGAATCCACCTTCCCGAACGGAGCTGGAAAAGCAATATCTGGCACTCCAAGAGGCGGGGGTGACTCTGCCTCCGGATGTCGAGGAACGCTACGCGGCAGTCATCGATATGTACCGCCGCCGCGCGGCTTTGCGAAGAAATATCCTGCTCGTTGTTATGACGGTGGTCTTTATTGCGGCGGGCGTGATCGTGTGGAAAGTCCAGGCTCAAATCCAGACTAACCAGATCGCCGCGAACGCTGTGGCAGTGGTGGAAGCCTACATCGAAAGCAAACAGTTTGAGGAGGCGGAAAACTACCTAGCGGATCTCGAAAAAAAGCATCCCCAACTGCTGGAACGGCCCGAATTGATCGCCATCAAAACTCGTCTGCAAGAAGCCCATCAGGAAGAGAACTCTCGTCAAAAGAAACTCGCCGATCTTTTGAGCATGGTTGAGCGTTCCCTGGAGAGCGTCCCTAATGCCCCTGCGCTCGATCAGGCCACCAGTCTCGCACGGACCCCGGAAGAAAAAGAGCGCGTGGCTGCCCTGAGAACGCAGGCTGAAAAGCGCTGGGCTGCGTTGCGTGCCGAAGCCGAAGAAGAGTTCCGTAAACGAATTAATCAGTTGGAGGAAGATCTCAATCAGATTGTCCACAGCAATAACCTATCGGTGGAAGAGGAATTACACCAATTGTCACAGTTGGTCGAACGTGTCAACCGTTTAGAATCGGAAAACCGCGATAAGGGCCTATCCTTCGACAGGGAGTTAAATCAACTTCGTGACCGTGCCAGTGCGCGGCTTATGGAGGTGGCCAGGACGTCCAAAAAAGAAAGGGCCGTCCGTGAGTTGTGCTCGGCAGCCGCCCAGGGAACACAGGCCTATCTGGCAGCCGTTCGGAAAATCGCGGCTGGTGCTGACTCGGTAGGTCTGACCGACCTCACGATGGTCGAAGCAGAGCTTCCACGGCTGGATGCGCTACCTGCGTGGAATAATGCGGCAGCATTGTGGAATGATTCGCGAACCGTGTTATCGGCCCAGGCCCGCACAACCTTGCTCGAGCAGATCAACTCCCTCCAGGTCGAGCCGGTTGATGCTTTCCCGCTGAAAATGGAGGAGCGTCAGAGGCTGGAAGCGTATCTCACGATTATTTCCCAGCGCGATCAACTGGCTCTGACAATTGTTCCTGCCCTCAATGAGGAGTGGAAACAGCCCCTTATCAGCGATGCGTGGTTTGTCCAGTTGAAAAACGGGCGGCGGTACTACTCCCGGGAACAACCCGGCAGGCTTATCAAGGTGGTGCGGAGCCTAAAATCCGATAAAGATGAAGAATTGCCCATCGTACAAAGTATGGTGGAGTATCAAGGACGTGCTCCGCATACGGTGCTGTACAACCGCGTTGAAAAGGCCTTGGCGGACTGGAGTGCCAGATCCTGGGAGGCATCCGCCGACACGGTTTTATCCGAGATTATTCGTTTTTCACGCAAGGAGCCGCCCGAACTTCCCGAGCTTCCCCTCCTCTTTCACCTGTTTTGGGAGACACTAACTGTCGCCAAAAGTGGCGATGTGGGCTGGCAGGTTTTTTGGAACACGTGGCAGGATACGCTCCAAAAGCTGCGAGATCAATATCCTGCCAATTACGACTGGCCGCGTGTGGCCCAGGACAATAGCAGCAGAAACTTTGATGACCTGCGTGCATTTTTCAACAAACTGCCGTCGCCCGAAGAGGTTCTGAAACAGGTGGCCAGTACACGGCAGGAGTACCGTGGGATCCCCTGGCCGAGATTGGAATGGGTGGGCATCGTGATTGAGGATGACCAGCGGGTTTGGTATGTCCGCGGCGTTCGCGGTGAAATCGTTCAGGATGGAGCACCACTCTTTATTCTTGAGGCCCCACCGGGTGGGAAGGGGCTTTTTTTACAGCGGATCGGGATGTGGCAGGGCCAGCGGGGAGTGGTCCAAAAAGCAGGCTCCTTGCGATTGTATAATGGACGGCCAGTCGTGGCGTTTGTGCCTCCGGCCCACAACTAAACCGCGCCGGCACGGAAAATACCAGGTGGTTTGCCAACCATTGTGCCAGTAGGCTGGTTTGGGAGAAGTCGTCGATGAGTTCATCTCCTCAGGACCTCCAGATCCACGTACGGTTTCGAGGAAACGTCTTCGGCCCCTTCACGCCGGATGAACTCCGTGATCTGATCCGTCGTGGTCGGTCAGCTTCCACCTGGCAAATATCCCTGGACAAACAGACCTGGCGTCCGATCACCGAACTGGAGGCTCTGGTACGAAGTGCTTGTCTGCCCTTGCAGTTGGACACAGATGACCTCCCCGGAAGCATTGACGATGTGAGCGCACCTGTCGGGGTGCCGCTTTCTGTACCGGGACAACCGTCGAGTGGTCATGAAACTCAAGCCGGAACAATTTCCACGGGGGGCACGGCCGAAGCGCTTTGGTACTATGCGGACGGTGAACAGCGAGTGGGGCCTGTTCCAGAGAGCCGCGTTATTGCCCTGATTCGGGAGGGCGTGCTCAAACCGAGTACGCTCGTTTGGACGGTGAACATGGAAACATGGCGGCCGGTATCGGAAACCCGGCTCAGAAGAGCGCTTCCGGAAGTGGTCACCGTCAATCGACAGCCGGGCCCCAGCTTTGCCAGAGAAACGGCTGCACCGCCGTTGCTGCCCATCCGGCGCATGTCGATGAGTTTGAATCGTGATCGTTTGGAGTTTGGACTCATCGCGCTGGCGTCTGTTGCTGGGGTGAGCATGGTATTGAAGCTCCTCCTGTTACCTGTCAGTGGTGGTGGTCTTCACCTGCTGGTCGAACTCACTGAATGTGGCGTGCTGGCGAGCCTGATTCTGGTCGCACTCGCCGGTCGGGCGTGGCTGAAAGAAGCATTCGCCACAGAAACCGACCTGAATGATCTCACGCCACCAGATCTGCAGCACCAGACACAGGTTCCTCCGGACGTTCCGCCGTAGTCACGCCATCGTCTCTGGATCGCTTCGAGACTGAGTGAATCACAGCGGCGCCAAAGAGCGCTTTGACTGACCGCGGGGCGATCAAACCGGATTGCAATCAACGGGCTGGAATGGGGATCTCAATCTCGGCCAAGTCGTATCCGGCCCAAGTCTGATGAGCGGCTCGCCGATAGGCGTGGACTCTCACAACTCGCGCGATCCGCGGCGCAAATCTAACCCGGTGAGTTGCCTTCCATGGTTGCCACGGTAAATCTTCGAGAAGGCTCACCGTCTCCCACGATCGCTCGCTATCGTCCGGGGCCGATCTGCTGATTTCCACGGCAAACTTTGCCGGGTGGATTTTCCATCCCCAAATCAAATTCACCTGAGAAATCTCCACGGGAGAGCCAAGGTCCACCTCGATCCAGGCATCTTCGGCATCCTTAGCTGCATGCCATCCCGAATAATAACTTCCGTCAACCGCCGCCTCGGGATTCGTGCCGGAAGAGGCACGCACAGGCCGACTCCGTGCAGCGTTGCGAACCCCCACGGCAATGTGGATTCGGTTGGAGAGGTTTTGTTTGCCCGCGGCGTCGTAGGCCCGAGCAGTTAGCTCGAATGTGCCGTGCAGGTCGCCAGGCCAGGTCCACGAGAAATCTCGCGGGGGGTGGCGTATCTCAGCGACGACCTTGTCGTCCACCAAGAATTGAAGGAGATCCACCGGGCTACCTCTGCCAGCGACGAAGCCCTCGATGACCGGCACGGAGTTTGGAAACCACGCACCACCGTCGTCGGCGGGACGTAGAATTCCCAACTCAGGGGCGTAGCTGGCATCGTCAAAAAGGGGTAGTTCGTCCAGTGTTATGACCTGGGGATGACCCATCGTGAACCGGGCCCAATCCACCGAACGCCGCGGGTGCGGACATCCCCACCACGGTAGCGCGTAGAGCCAGCAGGGGGTCTTCCCGGCCACCATTTTATCAGGATTGGGGATCGCGTCACATTCACACAGGGCCAACGTTTTCCCGGGACAGATTTCTTCCATCGCGCGGAAGTAATCCCAATAGGGTGTTTCATCCTGCTGCAGATCAACTCCGTAGATGTCGATCCCCGCAATGTCGACGTACTGATCTCCGGGATAAAACCGGCGGCGCCATTCTGGTGGTTTCTTTTTCAGGTCGCCCACCCCGGCACTGTACACCCAGATGAGGTTGTTGAGCTTGCGCTCTTCAGTGAAGTAGCGAAACATCACACGCCACAGTTCTGCAGTATTCTCCGGGTGCTGAAGATCCGTCCACCAGAACCAGCCGCCGTCGATTTCGTGGAGCGGCCGCCACAAAACAACGATGCCGGCCTGTTGAAGCTTCTCCAACACGTCGGCCGTTTTGGAAAGTTCTCTCATGAGGGTGTCGTGCTCGGGCGTTCCCGGCTTGAGAAGTTGGTCCAAGACGACAGGAGTTTTTCGCTCGCGGGTCCACGCTGAATCCCCGCCAAAAAACCAGTGCCAGTGGAGTGTCAAAATGTAACCGTGCCTCTGCACGTGGGCGATAACCTCATCTACATCTTTTAACCACTGGATGTCTCGGCCCCAAATGGCCGCGTGCCGCCCGGTCTGCTGGTAATCGTCCGGGGTGTGCGGATAAACGTTGTACCCGGCGAGGATTTGCTTGCCATAAATAGTGCGAAAATACAGGAGAAGCTGTTGCCCTTTTTGACAAAGATGCGGATTTGCGAATTCGCCTCCGGAGACGGTTCCCACCAGGGCCACGGAACCGACCACCATAAGGAGCCATCTTCGTAAGATGCACGTGCCAGACATGGTTGTCACCTCATTCGGGATTTTCGGGCGTCAATTTTGTTGCGATCATTTAGGCGTGGGCTGTGTGAGGGCTTCAAAATTTGGCACTCAGCAGTGATGTCCTGCCCGCGTGGGCCATTGTGCCACGTCAATTCAGGCTTGGCAAGAATCTTTCCCTGGTCCATCCGCCTGTTTTTCAATGATGTGCAACTGGCCCAGAGATGAATGTCCTGCTGGGGACAAATGATGAATTGCTCCTACCCGAATGATTTGGCCGGGTTCCGAATCTTGCACGGGGGATTCATAACTCGCCACCAAGGCATGACCTGGGATGAATCCGGAGTTCTCTTGTCGAAAAACAACTCCTCGGGTAGTATCACAGTTTTACGGGTGGCGAGAGGGACGCACCCCAGGTGGCCATTTTGTGCTGGCGAGTGGGTTTTGCGGGCGGTGGGCCGGCATTTGCTGGTGCGCTCCATGGTTCTTTGTGGTGGCGAGAGTCGGGAATAGTCGCCTCAAAAAGATGAGCAATGTGCCAGAGGTCGTCATAACAGGTCTGGGAGTTGTCAGCCCGATCGGAACGGGATGTGACGAGTTTTGGCACTCTCTATCCGAAGGCCGATCAGGGATTCGGCGGATTCCGGCACTTAACGGGCAGCCTTTTCCGTTTGCAATTGGGGGGCAGATAGTCAACTTCGACGCCACCGATAAGATTCGTCCGCGCAAGGCGCTGAAGGTGATGAGCCGAGACATCCAGCTCGCCTTCGTGGCGGCTGATATGGCCCTGCAGGAGGCTGGAATTGCAGCGTCGGGTGTGTCGCCGGAGCGGTTCGGCATTGTATTTGGGGCAGACCTCATTCCGTGCGAACTGGACGAAATTGCCAATGCGATCCGTAGTTGCATTGTCGATGGCCGATTTGATTTTAGTTTGTGGGGAACGCGGGCACTCTCGGAGCTATATCCCCTCTGGCTTCTGAAATACCTTCCCAATATGCCCGCGTGCCACATTGGAATTGCGTACGATGCCCGCGGGCCAAATAATTCGCTGACTCTCGCAGAGGTTTCCAGTCTGGCTGCGATTACGGAGGCTGTGCGTGTGATCCAGCGGGGGGATGCCGACGTCATGGTGGCTGGAGGAACCGGCTGTCGGATTCATCCCGCAGTTTGGGTGAGAACCGGAGCGTATCAACTCTCCAGCCGCGTCGACCAGCCTGAACGGGCATGTCGGCCGTTCGATTTGGATCGTGACGGAATGGTGCACGGCGAGGGTGCCGGAGCGGTGGTACTCGAAAGCCGAAAGCATGCCGAGGCCCGTGGCGCACCAATTTTGGCAAGAGTCCTGGGATTTGCCTGTGCATTCGAGGCTCGGCGGCCTGATCAGCCCTGGTCTGGAGAAGCCATCAGAAGGGCGATCCGCGATGCGCTTCGGATGGCGGAGTTGAAACCGCACGATGTGGGGCACGTTAACGCCCACGGACTGTCCACAGTGGAAGATGACATCGCTGAAGCCCGCGCGATCCGCTCCGAACTTGGCGATGTAGCGGTGACAGCCCCAAAAAGTTTTTTTGGCAACCTTGCAGCGGGAACCGGGGCCGTGGAATTAGCAGTCTCTCTCCTGGCGTTCAGGCACGGACAGGTGCCCATCACGCTCAACTGTGAACGGCCTGATCCGCGGTGCCCCATCAACGTTGTCAATAAGGCGCCTGTGCCGGCAGCACCGCCGGTGGCCGTTGTCCTCAACCACTCACGCATCGGGCAGGCCGTGGCCCTGGTCGTTGCGGGGCCGTGAAGTGGCCAGCCAACATGTTCAGGCAAACGTGCGGCGCACTTGACGTCGGGGTATCATACTATATCCGGAGTAAAGTGTGCATAAGGATCGACGAAGCCTCAAGCGAAAGAGCGAGGAGACTATGAGTGCGCTGGTAGGAATCTTGATGGGAAGTGACAGCGATTGGCCACACGTCAAAGCGGCGGCCGATGTTCTGAAAGAGTTCGGGGTCCCATTCGAGGCCCACGTCATGAGTGCCCATCGCACGCCCGACAAAGTGGCCCAGTATGCTGCGCAGGCTGAATCGCGTGGGATCAAAGTCATTCTTGCGGCAGCAGGTGGGGCGGCGCACTTAGCCGGGGTCGTTGCGGCACATACCACACTTCCGGTTATTGGCATTCCAGTGCCCACCAATTTAGCTGGTGGGTTGGATTCGCTCCTGTCGATGGTCCAGATGCCGGGGGACATCCCGGTGGCTACCGTTGGAGTTGGGAGCGGCGGGCCGCGGAATGCGGGGCTTCTGGCCATTTCAGTCCTCGCACTTTCCGATTCGAAACTGGCAGAAAAGTTGAAAGATTTCCGAAAGCGACTGGTGGAAAAAGTTGCGGCGAGGGATCAGGCACTGCAGACCAAGATCAATGAGGAATGAGGAGCAAAAGGTGAGATCGCGCGGGCAGCCAGCGGCGGTGATACCAGTTTTGGATTTGAGGAAAGAGAGGCACCCCGGCTAGCGGTATGACAAAAGAAGTGGTCACGCTCGAGTGGATCGGTGACGTTGACGGGAGCCTACGGATATTGGATCAAACGCGGCTACCCCGGGAAGTAGTCTATCGGGAATGCCACGACGAACGCGCCGTTTGGGAAGCGATTAAGACGCTTCAGGTGCGTGGGGCTCCGGCCATCGGTATCGCCGCTGCCTACGGGGTGTGCTTGGGAATCAAATCTGCGCCTGATGACGAGCAAGCTTTTTTCCAGCGGCTGGACGAGGTCGCATCGTATCTTGCATCGTCTCGCCCTACGGCGGTCAACCTTTTTTGGGCGCTCGATCGCATGCGTCGCCGGGCGGAGACTCTTCGGGGACAGCCGCTGGACCTGATTCGCAAGGCATTGCTGGAAGAGGTACGTGCTATTCACGAAGAAGATCGTGCATTATGCCACGCGATCGGGCGATGGGGGGAAAGCCTTATCGAAGATAGATCAGGGATCTTGACGCACTGCAATGCCGGCGGCCTGGCTACCGCAGAGTATGGCACGGCCCTGGCTGTCATCTACGAGGCGGTTGCGAAAGGAAAACGCGTCCACGTCTTTGCCGATGAAACCCGTCCGCTTCTTCAGGGCGCACGGCTAACAGCGTGGGAGCTCAAGGCACACGGCATTCCGGTCACCCTGATTTGCGACAATATGGCAGCGGAAGTCATGAAGGAAGGAAAAGTGCAGGCAGTCATTGTCGGGGCGGACCGAATCGCTGCCAATGGGGATACCGCCAACAAAATTGGCACCTACGGTCTGGCTATTCTGGCTCGGTATCACCGCATTCCCTTCTATGTCGCTGCGCCCAGTTCGACATTTGATCTGCAGCTCTCGCATGGCGGGCTGATCCCGATCGAACAGCGCGATCCTCGAGAAGTCACGTCTCCGTTCGGAATTCCAATCGCTCCTGAAGGTATCGACGTTTACAATCCCGCTTTCGACGTGACACCGGCTGAGCTCATCACGGCGATCATCTGTGAGAAAGGCGTCATCCGGCCCGTTAACAAGGAGACCATTGCCGCAATATTGGGTCGGGCTCTCGCCGGCCCCGAGCGGGCACAGACCGTAGTGAAATAGTATTCGAAGTGAAGTAGTTTCCGAATGACTTGTTTTGGCCTGATCGAACTTCCCACTGGCTCATCGCGATTGTGGGGAAGATGCAGCGGCGGGTTGCGAGATTGCGATGCGACCTGTCTTTTCGGTGACTTGTCGAAGCCGTTCGGCCAGGGCCTTGGTGAGCGACGCTGGTGAAAACCGCCACCGCCAGTTGTTGGAGGGAGTTCCAGGGATGTTCATGCGCGCGTCTGAACCGAGTCCCAGAACATCCTGAAGAGGCACAATGGCAATCTCGGAGCGGGATTGAAAAGCCAGTTCGATCATATCCCAACTGATGCTGTCAGGCTCTGCACGGCAATATTGGCGGAGACGGGCCAGGAGCGCTGGGTCTCCCCTCACCTCATGCTGGAACCAACCCAAACTCGTGTCATTATCGTGGGTTCCCGAGTACATGACGGTGTCAGGGGCCACTTTATCGGGGAGAAATTGATCGACCTTCGCGGGGCCAAACGCAAATTGGAGCACAGCCATGCCCGGAAATCCGAACATTCTCCGAAGGGCGATAACGTCTGGTGTGATATGGCCGAGGTCTTCGGCGACGATCGGGAGGGTTCGCGTGTTGGCCGCGGTTTCTCGCCATGGGCCTTCCCAGGATTTGAGGAGGACTTCGAAGAAGTGGGCCCCCGGGCCTGGGACCCATTTTCCATGTTCCGCCGTCGGATGCCCGGCCGGGACAGACCAGTACGCTGCAAACCCCCTAAAATGGTCAACTCTTGCCAGGTCAACACGTTCGAAAACGGAGTGAAACCGTTCGATCCACCAGCGATAACCGTCCCGGCAGAGAATATCCCACCGATAAACGGGATTGCCCCACAACTGGCCCGTGGCATTGAAATAGTCGGGTGGAACACCGGCGACTTCAATCGGGCGGTAATCGTCATCGAGGAAAAAGTACTGCGGATGGGCCCAGACATCGGCACTGTGGTAAGACACGTAGATCGGCACATCTCCGAATATTTTTATGCCATGAGTGGCTGCGTAGCGGTGCAGGGCGTCCCACTGGCGGCAAAACAAAAACTGCACAAAACAGTGAAAGCGATAATTTTTCTGCAAAACCTCAGGGAGATCTTTGCCGAGAGGATCAAATTCTCCTCTCCGCAGCATTTCCAGGGGTATTCCGGGCGCCTTTAAGTGCCACTCCGCCCAGGGAATTCCGGGAAACATCTCTGCCAGCGACTGGTAAGCGGCGTAGACTTTGAGCCACCACGCCTCTTCACTGCAAAATCGGGCAAAGTGTTCCCACAAGGGGTGATTCCCCTCGGACCGGTCGAAACCGCTCATTGAAAAGGCGTGCTGGAGGAGTTTTCGTTTCGCATTCGCGACGGTCTGGTAATGTACGGGGCTATCGACGGCCGCGCGGGGAATTTCACCGTCATTCAAAGCGGAGAGGGGGAGCAACCCCTCTTCGACCAGCAGCTCGGGGGAGATGAGCAATTCGTTGCCGGCAAAGGCCGAGACCGAACTGTACGGTGAGCCGTAGCCGTCCACAGGACCAAGCGGGAGAATTTGCCAGTAACGCTGACCCGCCTCGACGAGCCAATCGATGAAGGCGTACGCGCTGGGACCAAGATCGCCGATGCCATACTGGCTGGGTAGCGATGTCGGATGCAGGAGGATGCCGCTTTCCCTCATAAAAAACCTTCACAATCCGTGCTGGAAGAATCGTCCTACAGTCGGCCCCGTCTCGTAGCGCGATGGTTTTTTTCCTGCCGAGCCGAGAATAACCGGCAGTGACGCTCGCCCATTGGTGACCGCTCTCTGCTGAAACGCACGTTCGGACCTTACGCTCATTGTAGGACAGTCAGGAAATTTCGACACCCTCTGGATTCTGCCGTCTGGCAAGATTTCGCAAATGCTCAACCGGGATTGTACGTGGCGCCCGGGCCGGAACGAATCAAGAATTAGCATTACGAATGGGAGTTTCGCGATTATCGCCACGTTGAGCCCAGACTGTAACGTCGGATGGCCGTTTTTCTCAACCCAGGTCACGCCAAAAGCTGGTTGCCGAAAAAGGAGCTGGGATTCCGCTTCGGGGACCGACTGGCCGTCGGAGGAACGTGCCGTTATAATTATTAAAGTGATCAATTAAGTGATTTATGTTTGCTGAACTGTCGTGAGTCGAAGGACTGGAAAAAGATCAGGGGAAAAGGAATGGTGCGGCGGGCCTTATCGCTTGATTAGAGGAAAGACGAAGTGCTATGACCGGCGGGGAAGTTATGATGAAGGTAAGTTTTCCAGTTGACCGGAGTGTGTTTCCGGAATCGGGTGAATGTACTGTGCGGGGTGAGACTTGAGCCAGCTGATTATCCGGACCGGAAGTACCATTTATGTCATCTAAACCAGAATTGATGGAACGGATGTGAACGGACATGCTCGAGTTTGGCGCCGCCATTAGCCTAATCGTTGTCGGGTTGATTTTTGTCCTGCTGGCGACCACTCGGCTTGCCCCGGATGTGGTCCTGATGGGGGGGCTAACGATCCTTTTGTTGACCGGCTGTGTCACCAGTCAGGAGGCCCTCCAGGGGTTCTCCAACGAAGGAATGATAACAATCGCGGTGCTTTTTGTGGTTGGGGCGGGACTTGTTGAAACGGGGGCGGTTTCCGCACTGGCCGATACCCTTTTCGGCCGCGCCAAATCGGTCACAGGGGCCATCGCACGGGTGATGATCCCCACGACAGCGCTCAGCGCGTTTATCAACAACACGCCGGTCGTCAGTATGCTGATTCCCGCAATCAACGACTGGGCAAGGCAAAACCGAATTCCCCCGTCCAAACTGCTGCTGCCGCTGAGTTACGCGGCCATTCTGGGGGGCACGTGCACTCTGATTGGCACGAGCACGAATTTGGTCGTCAACGGACTTCTCATTCGGGCTTATGACCAGGGCCAGTTAGCCTGGGCACCTCACGTGACGCGGGGACTAGGGATGTTCGATCCCACATGGGTGGGCCTACCTATAGCAGTGGCGGGAATCGCTTTTGTACTGATAAGCCATCGGTGGTTGCTACCGGCACGCGATCCGATCACACCGATCCGTGAGGATCCCAAGCAGTACACTACGGAGATGCTCGTGGAGCCAGGCAGTCCGTTGGTCGGCAAAACGATTGAAGAGGCGGGGTTGCGTCATCTGCCGGGACTTTATCTGGCCGAGATCAATCGGGATGGGCAGGTTCTTCCAGCGGTTTCTCCGCAGGAACGCCTGCGGGCGAACGACCGACTGATCTTTGTGGGAGTGGTGGAATCGGTCCGTGATCTTCAGCGGATTCGCGGTCTGGTGCCCGCCACGAATCAGGTGTTTAAACTCGACGCACCCCGTTCGCAGCGCTGCCTTATCGAGGCTGTCATCAGCGAACGCTGTCCAATCGTTGGAAAAAGCATTCGCGACGGCCGATTCCGCTCGCGGTATAACGCAGTGGTCATCGGGGTTGCTCGGGAGGGGGAACGCTTGCAAGGCAAAATTGGCGATATCGTTCTCCGCCGCGGCGATACGGTGTTGTTAGAAGCGCATCCCTCGTTTGTGGAAATCCATCGGCACAGTCGAGATTTTTATCTCATCAGCCGCCTGGAGGATTCCAAACCTCCACGTTTTGAGAAGTCAAAAACAGCTCTTCTGATCCTCGCGGCGATGGTGCTCGTGGTCACTGTGAGCGAGTCCTTTGGCGACCTGGGTTTGAAAATCGGGTCATGGGAGCTGGTCTTCGGAAAGATAACGATGCTGAAAGGGGCCCTTCTGGCGGCAGCCGCCATGCTGGCTTTTCAGTGCTGCACTTTAAGCGAAGCTCGACGGGCGATTGACTGGCAGGTTCTCGTGGCCATTGGAGCAGCTTTTGGTATCGGGACCGCCCTGGAACGCACTGGTGCAGCGGCCTTTGTCGCTCACCATCTCATTCACTGGGTGGGACAGAACCCGCGTTTAACGCTGTTGGCGATCCACGCTATCACATCGCTCACAACGGAATTGGTGACCAACAATGCAGCCGCCGCGCTGATGTTCCCTTTCGCACTCGCCACAGCCCAGGAGTTGCAGGTCAATCCTATGCCGTTCGTGATCAGCGTCCTCACGGCGGCCTCCGCATCATTTGCGACTCCTCTTGGCTATCAAACCAATTTGATGGTCTATGGACCCGGGGGCTATCGGTTCACGGACTACCTGAAGATTGGTATTCCCATGAACATACTCGTGACAGTGCTCACTGTTACACTCGCCCCGCTCATTTGGCCTTTTCACCGGTGATTCCTGATTTTTGAATCGCAAAGAGAGTGGCTTAAGTGGAGCATGGCGACACGTCCGCGGCAGAAACTTGATCCGTCAGTTCCCTGCAGCGCGGACGGGAATCCACTTCGGCGATGAAAGGGATGGATCGCTGGGTCATTCCCGATTTCGCGAGGACCTGTGAGACGCCAAAGTCCCGATGTTGTGCGGGGGCAATTCATGAATTGCCCCGTCGTTTCAATAGCAATTGAGCTGAGCAGACGGAATCGAGTCGGTGAGGTGGATCATCCATTGCACAAGTGAGGACCTCATAATGAGGCGTTTCCGGTTGAATCCGTCTCGGGCAAGTCCTGATTCTGGTCGGTGCCCCTTCCCAATGGCAGATGAAAAGTGGGGATGAATCACGAGGGTGGAAGTTGCTGTTTCTTGGCCAGCAGGCTACACTGGGCACACAAACGACGGGAAATCGGCTCAAGGTTCACCCACAACGACGTACTCTGAGGAAGGTGATCGCCATGAAGACGCGGTACTCGTTACTCTTTGTGTTCGTTGTCGGACTGACGAACTCCGTTACTTTTGCTGAATTGCCACCGGTGAATTACGACGAGAACAAGGTGCCTTCCTACACGCTGCCAGACCCTTTGATGTGCGAGGACGGCACGCGGGTGAGCGACCCGAGCACGTGGTTTTCAAAGCGTCGCCCAGAGCTTCTGCGACTGTTTGAAACACACGTATATGGGAAGGCACCAGGAAGACCCGAGGGGATGTGGTTTGAAGTCCGCGACGTCGACCCCAATGCGTTGGGAGGAAAAGCCATTCGAAAGCAGGTCACGATCCACTTCACACCAAAAGGACAGGATGGCCCTATGGTGGACGTTCTTTTCTACCTACCTAAGGATGCTCCGCGGCCGCTGCCCGTTTTCCTGGGGCTGAATTTTCGCGGCAATCAGGCGATCCACAACGATCCGGGGATTTTTATCTGTCGAAGCTGGGTTCGTGACGGACCGGGCGTCGTGGACCACAAAGCGACGGAAGCCACTCGGGGAACGGCCAGCAGCCGCTGGCCGGTTGAGATGATTCTCTCCCACGGCTACGCATTGGCAACGGCCTATTATGGCGACATTGACCCCGACTTCGATGATGGATTTCAAAATGGAGTTCATCCCCTGTTTTATAGGCCAGGTCAAACCCAGCCGGATCCGGATCAATGGGGATCTATCGGTGCGTGGGCCTGGGGTTTAAGCAGGATCATGGATCTCATCGAGACAGATCCGGAGCTTGACAAAACAAAAGTGGCAGTGATGGGACATTCCCGACTGGGCAAAACGGCACTCTGGGCGGGGGCACAGGATACGCGGTTTGCGATCGTCATCTCGAATAATTCTGGCTGCGGTGGCGCTGCCCTGAGTCGTCGACACTTTGGAGAAACTGTGGCCAGAATCAACACCGCATTTCCCCACTGGTTCTGTGAAAACTTCAAGAAATACAACGAGAACGAGGCGGCCCTCCCTGTCGATCAGCACGAGTTGATTGCTTTGATCGCTCCCCGCCCCGTTTATGTGGCGAGCGCTACCGAAGATCTGTGGGCCGATCCCCGCGGCGAGTTCCTGGCTGCAAAAGCTGCCGATCCCGTTTACCGGCTACTGGGGACAGAGGGACTCCCTGCCGATGAGATGCCGCCCCCCGATCATCCTGTGATGGGCCAGATCGGTTACCACATCCGCACGGGCAAGCACGACGTCACGCCCTACGACTGGGAACAGTACATCAAGTTTGCTGATAAACACTTCGGTCGTGCGACTTCCGGGAAGTAACCGGCCAAAGCCAATCAGCCCTGAATATAGTCCTTCATAAAACGATTCTCCATCGCAAGCTGCTCCAACTGGGCCTTAACAGCATCGCCGATGGAGATAATTCCGACCAATCGGCCATCCACCACCACCGGCAAATGACGAATCCGGTTGTTGGTCATAAGCTGCATGGCCTGCTCGACGGAGTAGTCCGGATGGGCTACGGTCAGGTTGCGGGACATCACCTCTTCCACCCGCACGGAGCGCAGCGGGTGATCCGAGAAAGCGCAGCGGCGAAGGATATCACGCTCGGTGATGATGCCCAGGATTTCCTCGCGGCCCTCGCCAGGATCACGCCGACAGACCACGAGGGCACCGATGTTGTGCTGGACGAGTTCTTCCACCACGTCCTGAAGAGTGGCCTCGGGGTGAATGGTATAAACGTGGCTACCTTTGGCCGCAAGAATTTCCTTCAGTGTCATGGACATTCACTCCGCTCGCTGAGGCTTTTCGTTAACCGTTTCGCTATAGCAAGTGTGTCAGTGTCGCTACCATTTTAGCCCGAAAAAATTGTACGGAACAATAGATCGACGCGTCGAGAACAACTCCGGGCGAAAGGGCCGGGGGCCTCCGTGTTGACACGGGAACGGTTTGTTGTAAACTTGCCAAATGTTGCAAGTACTGGCTCGCTTACTAAGAAGGAGCAAAAAATGGCGTACACCCTAGGATTTGCTGGTGGTGGACGAATCGCGCGGATTATGCTTGGAGGCTGGGTCCGGAACGGGGCTGCGATCACCCGCGTTAAGTTTGCGGAACCGGACGACAGTGCCGCGGAGCTGCTTTTGTCCCGTGTGCCTGGCCCCCTTGAAAGGGTTTCTCGGGTATCAGAGCTCGTTGACTGCGAGTTTATCTTTCTGGCTGTCCATCCACCGGCGATTCCCACGGTTACCGCGGAGCTTTCCGGTAAACTGAAGCCAGAATCGGTCGTCGTTTCATTGGCTCCCAAAGTTACGATCAGTCAGCTTCAGCGCCAGCTGGGGGGATTTCCGAACGTTGCTCGGGTCATTCCAAACGCACCTTCTCTTGTGGGAATGGGCTACAACCCGGTCTGCCTCGCCAAGGGATTCCCGGATGCTCAGATGGTCCGCCTGATGAGCCTCCTGCAAATCCTGGGGAAAGCGCCGTTCGTATCAGAAACGCACCTGGAGCTGTACGCACTTCTCACTGGGATGGGCCCGACGTACTTCTGGCCCCAGTTCTATGAACTTCGATCCATCCTGACGGGCCTCGGTTTGCCACCTCACTATTTCGAGACAGCCATGGATCAGATGCTGCTGGGAACTCTTGCTGTGATGGAACAATCGTCTCTGTCAGAATCGGATGTGCTGGACCTGATTCCTGTGAAACCGCTTGCTGAGATCGAAGGCACGCTTCGCCAGGCTTATCGAGACAAATTGCTGGCGATTTACGAAAAGATTCGACCGGTCGCCGAAAGTTAAAATCCATCATCCGCCGCAGCCACCTCCGGGGGCCTTGACCGCTTTCAGGAGGCGAATTTTGGGGGTGAATTGACGAAGAGTCACAGACTTTTGATCTGGCCGCGACACGTCAATGTCGGTCCCGGGGGTGCCGGGAATATTCAGGCCAACGGGCACGGCGCCGGTCGGACATTGCCGCAGTTTGATGAATGCCTCGGCGTAGCGAAAGTGCTCGTCTCCCTGCGACCCGAATTCCGGCCCCGGAACGTTGAGATTGCCGGCGAAGTACACATCGCACCAGCGGTTAACGCCTCCGGCCAGAATGTACGCGTTAATGTTGCGGGAAACGGCCAGGTGCTTCCAAGCCTCGATGGCGTCCCGCTCGTCATTAGACATGACCACGACGACCTGTTCCGCTGTTAACCGGGGACGCCAGAACCGATCGATCTCCTCGATTGTCGCATGGATCGCGTCTTTCAAATGAAAAAGGTTGTAATCCGATTCGCTTCGAACGTCGAGCAGGATTCTGTCCACCTGGTTGTTGTACATGAGGTCCAAAAGTTCGGCCGGATCAATGAACACCCTGCGCGATTGGACCGCTGCGTCAAGTCGTGCCTTTTGCAGAGCGATTTTTCGCTCGGCGTCTGGCTGGCCAATGACCACCGCGACCAGTGCCAGGACGAGGCCCGCCGTAACAAACGCGCGTAATACGACCGGAGAATTAGCCACACCGGGCACGGGTGGTTTGGCCCACGGAAACCGCTTCTCCGCCCATTCCGCCCTGGCAAAAGCCCCCACGGCCATGAGGAAAACCGCGAGCACAATCGGCCCGGCATCAAGCCCGAGCCACTCAAAGATTGTCACCCGTCCCATCGCGCCGGTGACAGTCCAGAATTCTTTCACATAAGGAGACGTTAGTCCAAAAAGGAAGATGCCTGCCGCCACACCGGCGAGGAAGGCCAGGCCATCGAGCTTCAATGTCGCGGAAGAGACAAGCGATGTTCCAGGACAGTAGCCGCCAATAATAAATCCAATACCCAGTGCTAACCCTCCAGCAACTGATGCGGCCAAATATGTAGGGGGAACGAAGATCTGTTCGAAGTCGATCCAACCGATGGCAGACCCAGCAAACACCAGCAGCATCGCCGTCACAATAGCGGAGAACATCACCTTCAAAACACGCATGTCGGAAAGATAGAACTGCGCAGCGAGATTGCGGCAGTCGCCAAAACCGGCCTGTTCGAGAATGAACCCAAACCAGAACCCGATGACGATCGTGACCAACACGTCGGCAATGCCCGTCACATGCAAGGGGAACATTGTGCCGCCTCCAAAATGTTTGCCGCTCGCTGGATTTGTGGATCAAAGCCAGAATCGCCGAAAAGGATAGGCGAGTGCATATCCCGCAGCGAAAATCATCATCATGAACACCCAACTTCCCAGGGACAGCACGGCACCGCCCGATAACGCCTGTCCCGACGTGCAACCGCGTGCCATGGCGGCGCCCCATCCCATGAAGGCCCCTCCAATGAACGCCAGAACAAGTCGCTGGGCTGGCCTGACCCGTGGTCCGCGACAGATTTCCACACGGCTGCGACCGGAAATAACTCCCGAGACGAAACCGCCAAGCAGCACACCCGCCACCATCCACACGATATGGTTATTGAGCGGATTGGCAAATCCTCCTCCTATCGGTGCAAAATACGGGTTGCGATCAACCGTGCTGGGGGCCACCACCTTGACAACTTGGACGACCACTCGGGCAATTCCACCGGACGCTCCGAGGCCACTTCCAGTAAGCAGAAAGGCCAGAAACAGGACACCTCCGAGAGATACCCCGGCCACGTATGGGTTCCAGTAACGTTTAGTAACTTGATCCTTTGGAGTCGGTTGGTTGGCCATTTCACTACTCTCCTGCAAGACACGTGGACCTTTTATCTGGCGGCTTTGTGCCATGGTGTTGCATCGTCCCTATGTAGTTTCATTTTGCTGAACCGGCAGGGGATCACTGCCAGAAGGTCCCTCGACAACTTCGTACCCAGTAATCATCGTCACAAAATGTGCCCAGGGGGTAGGACCCGTCGTTGCCAGGTAGATGTGTGCGAGGACGAATGCGGCAAAAAACCATGCGCCCAGCATGTGGACAGCCGCCAGGTTGCCGATCCCTCCCACGAGGTGTATCAGCTTTGGAGAATACTGCATGAACCAGAGAGCCACACCTGTAACGACCTGCACGGGCAATAGGATATTGAGAATTGCCAGATACGTAATCTGTTGTAACGGATTGAGTCTCCGCTGGCGTGATCGCTGAAGGGGGTGCGGTTCAGCGTGGAACATCCCATAAAGATAGTAGCGCAACTGCCGCCAGGCCAAAATGTGCCACTCACGCGGCTCCGGTATGAGTTGCCGGAGCGTGCCCGTCGTCAGGTAATAGAAAAACCCCAGAAAAGCATTAATCACAAGCAGCCATCCCACGACGTTATGCAGGCGGACAGCCGTCGCAAATGGTATGATCCCAGCGCTTCCGGAATAATGCACGGAAAATCCAGTCAAAAGGAGGGTCAGTATCATGACGGCCTGAAACCAGTGCCAAAACCGTTCATACAGCGTATAAATGAGCTCTTTATGCATGATTACACCTCTTGCGCGTGAATAACCATGCCACGTTTGTCGCACCTTGCTATATCAATCCTGGCGACAAATACTTCTGACAGACGACAGGTATGGAACGATTCGAAATGATGTGTGCACCATAATTGCCAGCACGATCCCGACCATAGCGAGGAATCCAAGCCAGTCCACCCAGTTATGCCGGCTTTTCCCCAGAATGTAAAAGCCTGCTTTTTCCGGGGTCGGAGTCAAAATCAACACGGGATTTTGAGTTGACGAAGAGATTTGAAGACTGTAAGCCTGCGGAATTCCGCTGCTTGAAACTATGCGGGCCTCCCGCGATTTATCGTCATCTTGAACCTTGCCCAGGGAAAAGCTTTGACCAAGTAGCGAGGACGAACTGTGGCACGTCTCACACTGGCGGATCGCCAACCGTGCCGGCGCCACACCGTGGTGAATGCCGAACGGCCATATTTCGACCGTGTATTCCGGAGAGCTCACGCCGGCGTTTTTCAGTCTCCCGGCAATTTCTGTGGTGGAATAATGCGGCTGGAGGCTCCGGGTTTGCTGATTCGTCGAAAAAACGACAGAGCTCTCGCTGCGATTGTGGCCGGTATTGTGAGAAACGCCGGAGAGAATGGCCTCCAGGTCCCGCAGTCTCACCGGTCGGGGGCTTGCTCCACTTTCAACCCAGTAACTGGCTCTCACGAGATTGTACGGTCCAAGTCTGAGCTCGCCGTCCACGGCCTTTCGCGGAAGAATCACAGGCCGAAAACCCGTGATCAGTGGGACGTTGGTCGAGTTCGACGAGGTGACTCCTCGCCACTCCAAAAACGGCTGACCGTTGGCGGGGGCAGACCAATCGATCGCTTCCAGAGCAGGGGCATAAACTGCGGGAATGTGGCATGTCTCGCATTCCAGTCGGGCGAGGTGCACTGCTCGGAAAGGCAACCACTCATGGGCCGCGGTGGCGTCGTGACAGTCCCGACACGTTCGCATTGTGCCGGTAAACTCGGGAGCAATCTTTCCCTGAGCAGTGTCACCTTTGGCAAACTGATGACTGGGACGCTCCAGATACTCCGCGAATGACAAACGCCGAGGTTCGAATCGGAGGTGTTTTGGCCGACCCCGCGCGGGCGGCTCAAAGAGGGCCGGATTGTCGAGCGAAAAGTGACAGTGTCGGCAATCCAGAAGGGATGCCGCATGAATATCCCACGGACGAACCAGCGTCTCTTTCCCAGCGATGTTCAGTTCCGAGTCACTTATCCGCTGCGGCGAGAATATCTGGCCCTTTGTCAGTGTCGACCAGTCAGACCAGCTTATTTCCAGGCACGAGAGTTGTTCGTGGGCGCTGACGACTTTTCCGTGGCACTGGCCGCACTGCTCGGCGGTGGGGCGTTCGATTCGGAAAGCTTGAGCAACCACCGCACCGCGTTGATCGAACGCCTGCTTGTTGTATTCCCATTGGGTACCCTTGCGTACCACCGCACCGGTACTGGCGAGAGTGGCCGTCACAGCCCAGGCAAAACGCCCGGCTTTAATTTCTTCGATTCGGGAAGCATTATCTGGCGAGTGAAGATGGCACAAGAAACAGTTCATCTCCAGTGTGCCTGAACTGCCCCAATCCCATCGCATCGGTTGATTACCGGACAGCGTGGAGATCAGGTCGGGATCCCAGGTTAATTCTGATTGGCTTCCAGGTGATGACGAAGCCATCGCGTCAGGGCCAGACCTTTCCACCTGAGATCCGCCAGCGCGCGTGTCGTCTGGTGTTGCTGCTTGCTCTGGAGAATGGCCGTCCCGCTTCGTGAGCAGTTGGTCGCCAAACCCGAATTGCCCTAGCCGACCACCCACATATCGGAAGCCGTATGTGCGGAGCCAGTCCGCAAGTCCCAGATCAGGCTTGCTTTCGCCGGGTGGGGACAAGCGTTGATAGAAAAACGGTGTCCACCCCCCTACCCCACCGCTTGTGTAATCCCAGGCGTGAGCGGCACGTTCCGACTGGCCCGGTCGAAACCACCGCCTGATTCCCAAATCCGCATGATAACAATGATTGCTTATGTATTGCGCATCATGACATGCCCCACATGTTCGCTCTGCAGAGACAGGTTGCCCGCTGGCAATAACGTTTTGGCCGTTGGCATCGAGAAGACGCACCGGCCGGTGTGTTATCTCAGTGAGACTCTCCTGGCGTTGCGATTGCGCTACCTCAGCAATGGCCATGCACCGGTCTGATGAAAGCATCATCAACGGGAGCACCGCCGCCAAAGCGGCGCTGCGCTCGAGGACCCGCCGGACCCAGTTTCGCTTCGTCGTCCCCATGGTGACAGATCCTTCAATGGTCGAAGGAATGATCGCGAGTTGTCTTCCTCAAGTGTTCACAATCTTACCGTTCCACAAGTCCCGTCATTTCTCGATCGCCCCGAAACATCGGGTCACCATCGTATCCCAGTGCCTTCCAGTTGAGTCGCCCACCTGGTCCATGGCAATCGGCACACTGCAGGGCCCGTTCTTTGGGCTGAACCATATGGGAGAGTGGCCAGTACATTTCGGTGTCCACGAAATCGTACTGACCGCTGTACGGCAAACCCGTGTCCTGGCTGCCGAGGCGGCAGGCCAGATCCCAGTTGAATTCTGTCCAGTAGCCGCCCGGTCCCCAGGTGCGGGGCGTGAGAAGATAAAGATATTGTTTGTCGTAGATCTGCCTTCCCCGATGTACTTTGAAGGGCCAGATTTTGGCTTCGGGATCTCCGGGACCACCCAGAGGCCGATTGATCTGGACCACGCGGGTGGGATCGATTTTTTGCCCGGTCAGATAACGCTCTCCATGACCGTTGTACCAGTAATACTCGGGATTGATATTCTGTGCGTAAATAAATCGCCCTTTCTGCTTTAAATAGACGTGAGGATCCTCGGGGATATCGTCGCGACCGGCAGCCGACCAATCCCAGTACATCTTGGTCGGCGCATCGATGGCCATCTTGGGGATGTGGCATGTCTGACATGCTACGGTGGCGGTGTGAAAATCGAGCCTTTCATTGCCGTGCGGCTTTTCGCTGTGGCAATCCGTGCAGAAAACCCGAGCGGGTTTCTCGATACATACTGACATGGCGCAACCGGGGATCTGATGTTTCTGCGTTCGATGGCAATCCACACACTGGAATTTCAAACGCCCCATGTGCACGTCGATTCGCTCCGGAGGATAGTACATCGTTCCATCAAGATCTCCGTGCTTGACGGCATCGGCACCACCTCCCTTGAAATGGCACTGGCCGCAATTGAGTCGAGTGGGGCGCCCCACACTTCGCGCAACCGCCGTCAGGTCCACGTCTGGTTTGGGAAGCCCTGCGAGTCCTTTTTGATAGGTGTTGGTCTGGTCGTGACACACCAGGCAATCCACGTTTTCTTCCCGGCTGAAATCAAAATGAGGATCTTTCCAACCGTATCCTGCATGGCACGCCGAACACGCCTGAATATTGGGGAGGGCCGCGATGCAAAAGTTATTGATGAGGTTCAACTTGCCGACGTGAATCGTTTCCCCGGTTTTAGGGTCCTTAACCTTTTGACCGGCCCAGGTCCAGTGGTCTGTCGCCATAACCTCCCGGGCAGAGTTGGGGTGACAGGAAAGACAAACCTTGGTGACTTCGGGCCCCGTCTTTAACCCCGCAGGTATAAATGGGGTATGATCCACATGATGGGGCGGGGGTGGGACGTGCTTCCAGGGATTATCAGGTCGCTCCCGCTTCTCTAGTCGGGAAAATTGCCAGCCCGCAAGGCCCAGCCCAGAGATGAACACCGCGATACAAACCCCGACAAGGACGGCACCCCGCATGACCGTTGCTCTCCTTTTCATTCCTTCAGCGGTTTTCACTCCAGCGCTGCTTATATCTTGTTTCATGTGTTTCTACAAGCTGCCGGATGCTGACGGGAAAACTCCTCCGGATTCGCTGTTTTCTGCGGGCATCTTGAATCGCTCCTGAACGGCCCGAGGAAGCGATTGCTCAATCATATTGAGAACGGTTTGCCGCAGCAGATCGATTGCTTCCGCCAGGCGAGGATCAGCAAGACGGTAAAAAATTTGCTGACCCCGGCGTGCGGTCTTGACCACGCCTGTCTCCCGCATCAAACGCAGATGCTGCGAGGCGTTCTGGGATGCAACTCCGGCTGCGTCGGCCAGTTGAGTCACAGTTTTTTCCCCTTCCCGGAGCAGACAAAAAAACTGCAGTCGCGTCGGATGCGACAGAAGATTGAAGAAGTTGGCGAGAATCTGGCATTCGTCGCGGGGAAGCATGGGCAACGATCCTCTTTTGTAGCTAATACGTACTTCTATTCAATTATGTTCGAACATTCGCACCTATGCAATACTCTTATGGTGCAGATTCTGTGCATATTTTTTATGAAACTTTCGATAGGCACTTGTGTCTCAGGTGTCACCGGTGTGGCCATGTTACCCCCGCGTGGTTTTCAACGTGCGCGGTGGTCTGCCTTGTCGCCCACATGCCGTCTGCAGGGTGGCAGTACGGCGGTTCCTCATTGCATACTGAACCCGGGCGAACGTGGCATGTCACAAGGTCGGCCGTGAAACACCTCAGGGCCGTTCGGCAACCAACTCAATAGAAGGCGACAATGGGTACCGAACTCGATCACCGACCACCCGACGGTGGAAATCCCCACCGTTCGGCAACTGTCGATTGGGAGGCCGCACTGGCACAACATGAGCGCTGGTTGCGGGCGGTTATCTATGCGCGGGTCAAGGAGCCCCATGCAGTGGACGAGGTCATGCAGGAAGTCGCATTGAGTGCCGTCCGTCAGAAAGCTCCCTTGCAGGACCCGACCAAGGTCGCCCCGTGGCTTTACCGTCTTGCGGTGCTCAACGCCCTGATGTATCGCCGTAAGCTGGGGCGACGGCGCAAGTGGCTCAAGCGGTACGGGGAGGAGCGGCGAAATCATCCCCCTGCCGAGCCAAATCCTCTTGACTGGCTGCTGGCGGCGGAACGTGATGAGATTCTCCACGCGGCATTGCGAGCTCTCCCTCCGAAAGATGCAGAGATGCTTTTACTCAAATATGGACAGGACTGGAGCTATCAGGAGATTGCCGACCACCTGGGCATAAGTTTTTCGGCGGTGCAGACAAGGCTTCATCGCGCTAGGCGGCGACTTCGCGAGGAGCTTCACAGAATTTCCCAGACTGGATTGGCCGACGAGGCGTCCGGTCAGGGTAGAGTCGTTGATGATCCATGTTGACCTGGAGTGCAACACTGGGCACTGGGTCCCACATCGGTGCGAGGGTGAATGCTCAGGAGCAAATAAATCCAACGTAACGGCAGTGAGACGTGTGAGCGGTTTGTGCGAGATGACTCGGATGAAGATAGATCAAGACCTTATTGACAGATTGGTTGATGGCGAGGTGAGTGAAGACGAGCGGCGCCGCATTGTGTCGGCCCTGGCTCATGACCCAGAACTCTCCCGACGGGTTGCACTGGCCTTTTTAGAAGCGCAGGAATGGCGTCGGATCTTGAATGCGGCGGCCAGTGCTTTAAGTTCGGAGCAGGGTACGGTAACCGGGGCTCGACCGACCGGACTCGCGGTTGCGCTCGCCGCACCTGAAAAGTCAGGCGTCACCGACGTTCGATCGCGCCCGGCTCAGAACTTACTGCGGCGTTATCTTGGCACGTTGGTAGCGATGGCGTGCAGTTTTGCCCTTGTGTTTGGAGCTGTCTGGTGGATGGCGCAGCCGCGCCAGGAGAAAACGGTCTCCGCAGGGTCAGAAGCTACTGCCGCGGCAGCAGGCGCTGCGCTCAGCCCGGGGCAAAGCTTAATCGCCCAGAGTGCCCCGAGTCAGGGGCAGGTCGCAAGCGCGGGGAAACCTGCTGCGACCCCGTTTCAAATGGTGGCCGTTCCGGTAGCGGTCGGCAATGACGGTACTCTCACATCAGTGGATATTCCCGTCATTCCAGTAGCCGACGGAGAACAAATCAATCTCTGGCCGGACAGTGTGGTCCCCCCGGAGGTGCTCGATGTTCTCCGAAAAAGTGGACACATCATCCGGCAGCAACGTCACTTGATGCCGGTATCGCTTCCTGACGGCCGGCAAACAATCATTCCTGTCGACCAGGTGGAGATCCAAATGCCGGAGCACAATGTTCGCTAGGTTCGCTAGATGTGTGATTGCAGACGTTCAGGAAAGGAGGAATGACCATGAGTCGAGCCGTAATTAGAATGACCAGGGGCATGACGTGGGTTTTTGTGCTGGCGAGTATCTCGGGTCTAATGGTAGCCGGGGGTCTCGCGCAGTCTGCCGAACCTGCCCCGGGAATCTCGGTCACCCGGGTAGTGGCAGCACCTTCTGAAATCTGGATTGGCGTTGTGGTGGAGCAAGTCCCGGAAGCCCTGCGGGCCCATTTGGACCTGCCAGGGACTGTTGGTCACGAGTGTGGCCAAAGACAGCCCTGCTGAAAAAGCCGGGATCAAGGTACACGATATCCTGCTGGAGGCAGCCGGAAAGCCGCTGACTACACCTAGTGATCTGGTTAATCTTGTTCAGGAGAAAAAGGATAAGCCGATCGAAATCAAAGTGTTTCGGAAGGGAACGACCGAGACCGTAACGGTTACGCCGGCGCCTAGGCCTGCCGGGGCCTGGGAATTTCCCCCACCTTTTCCTGGAACTTTCGCAGACCCCAAAGCGTGGGAGAAATGGTTGGAATCTTTCCGCCAGCGTCTTCCCGGGCAGCCGCCGCTTGTGTTTCGATTTTATCATCCTGGGGTGATCGTTCCGCCGGGCGAGTCCCTCAACATTCCCAAAAACATGACAATCGTGATTACCAAAGAGGGCGACAAACCGGCGAAGATTGTGGTGCAGAAGGAGAATCAAAAATGGGAAGTGACCGAGAATGAACTGGACAAACTTCCGCCTGACGTGAGACCCCATGTCGAAAAGATGCTCCGCGGAAGTGCTCGTCCAGGGGTTGTGGAAGTGAAGCCGGCGGTGCCTCAGGAGGGGGTGCCCAGGGCGCTTATCCGTCCCTGGCGGGAACCCAGCACAGAGGCTGAAGGACGCATGGACAAACTGGAAGAGAAAGTTAAGAGCCTCGAAAACCGACTGAAGACACTCGAGAAAAAACTGGAACAGTCGCAACAGCCGGAAGGAAAAGCCGCTGAATGATCTGTTCATAATTCAGCGGCCCGGGTGTACCTCGCAACACCCCGGCCGGGATGCAATCGAGCGGTGTTTGCACAGTCGACGAGACGGCAGCCGTTTGACATTCCGACCGGGGTGTGATTATACTCGGAACGTAGACCGAGTATGAGAAGAAAGATGTTGTGCCGGGGAAAATTCCCGCGGACGATGAAGTTGTTCCCATCCAGCGTGGATTTGCAGCCAGGGGATTTGAAGGAAGGTTGAGCTTATGAATCTCATCGGCAAGATCTTCGTGGTTCTTATCTTTGTGATGAGCATTGTGTTCATGAGCTTTGCGCTCATGGTTTATTCTGCCCATGTCAACTGGCGCGAAGTCGTTGAGAACCCCAAGGAGGCCCCCGGCAAGCCTTTGGGATTGCGCCTCCAGGTGCAAAACCTCCGAAAGGAGAATGACGCTCTCAGAGCCCAGATCGATGAACTGACGAAGAAACTCGACGCGGAAATCGCTGACAAGCGAGCGCAGGTGGCCAAGCTGGAGCAGGAGCGTGATGATCTTCAACGGGAACGCGACCAGCTTATGCAGCAGGTGGCGCAGTTGACACAACAGGCTCGCGACGCGGTTGCGGCGATGGAGGCGGCTCACCAAACCCTGGCCAAGAGAACCGCGGAGGTAGATGATCTGCGCAATCTGCTGCGGCAGGCTGAACAAGCGCGGCATGACGCGCTTCTACGTTTGGTCCAGAGAACCGATGAACTTCATCAGGTGGCAAACGAATTGCGGGTGTTGAAGGATCGCTCCGTGACTCTCGCCGATGATCTCGCGAAGGCCCGAGAAGTGCTGGCGAAGTTCGACCTCAAGCCCGAGCCGGAGCTCTATCAGGACCGGGCCCCGAAAGTAGAGGGCGTGGTCCTGGCGGTTCCCGGCAATGGATTGCTGGAGATCTCAATTGGTTCCGATGATGGGCTTATGAAGGGACATAAACTGGACGTATTCCGCCTGGGTAACGGGGAAAATAAGTATCTCGGTCGAGTGGTGGTCGTCAGAACCGAACCCGACCGGGCTGTCTGTCAGGTCATTCCCGAGTACCAGAAAGGTCCGATTCAGCAAGGAGATCGCGTTGCAAGCAGCCTCCAGTAGTCCATTACAATATCGGCCGCCTCGGGTAGACATTTATACCGTGCTGCTGGCGATCGCGCTGGTGGCCGTGATCATCGGCTGCGTGTTTCTGTACCTGGAAGTGGCCGATTATGGAAGTCCACCATATCCCGAAGGTGGCGTGGTTCTCAACAATCCAGCGGTGCGGGCGATTTCGCCGGCGCTCGAAGGAACATGGTTTCCCCCGCTGGCTGAGTTGACCGCTTAACAGCGTCCGCCGGATTTCCCGTGGGATTGTGCCCGCCAAAGATAGAGATCAGGTTGATAGGCCCCGTTGTGGGGCCTTTTTGTTTCGGGGAACCGGGCCTCGCCTGTCGATTGGTAACACGGGAGCTTCTTGCCAGGTCAGGCCTCCATCGGTGTGCACTCCGAACGTTCTTTTCCGCCTCTTGTTTATTTCCTCGCGTTATTCCCCTGCCCGGCGATTTGTCTTGCTTCGGGTTATCTCTTGCACGTCTTGGCGTGACATTGAGTCAGGGAGCCCTACTGAGGGAACAGGAAGTGGTTTTGCACAGGTGCTGTGATAGTTGTATAGTGAGCGGTAGCTGAGATTGCCCACGTGACCACTTTTCAGGAACCGGACAGCGGATATGACGGTGTTAGCGGTCCAGGGACTCAAAAAGGTGTACCCTTCTCCGGGACAGCCCCTGTGCGTTCTCAATAATGTGGAGTTTGAACTTCGGTCCGGAGACCGCGTGGCGATCTTGGGACCAAGCGGCTCGGGCAAGAGCACTCTTTTGAACATCATCGGTGGATTGGACCAGCCCACGGAAGGCCGTGTGGTGGTGGACGGCCAGGTCGTCTCGGAGATGCCCGAGAGGGAGCTTTCTCGCTATCGAAACCGAACCGTCGGGTTCGTTTTTCAGGACCATCATCTCTTGCCTCAGTGCACAGTTCTGGAGAACGTCCTAGTGCCGTGCTTGGCATCCGGATCACCCCAACAGGATGACGTCAACTGGGCTTTGGCACTTTTGGATCGGGTAGGCCTGAAAGACCGCGTTTGGCACAGGCCGGGTGAACTGTCGGGGGGTGAACGTCAGCGCGTCGCGATAGCGCGGGCTCTCATCCGGCGTCCCGCTCTCATCCTTGCAGACGAACCTACCGGCAATCTCGACCGTTCAACCGGGGAGCAAGTAGCCCAATTGCTTGTTGAACTTCACCAAGAGCAAAACAATATCCTCATTGTGGTGACTCACAGCGAACATTTGGCTGGAGTAATCGGAAAGCAGTGTCGACTGGAGAACGGCCAGCTCAGGTGGGAGAACGTCTGAGACCGCCTTTTATGAACCCGATATCCCCAGCTTTCTCGATCGGAAAATTGGTTCGTCAGACACTGTGGTATTTTTCTCGGCGGCTCATCGGTGTGGTTCTAGCGATTGCCGTGACCACAGCCGTGTTGGTGGGGACCCTTGTGCTGGGCGATTCTCTTCGCGAGAGTCTGCGCCACCAGGCTATCGATCGCCTTGGCGCCGTAGACGACGCTCTTTTCGCTGCGGGGTTCCTTCGTCAACATTCCACGAGTGAGTGGCAAAAGCGGAGCCATGTGTATTCGCAGATCGTGCCCATCATTCGTGTGTCGGCTTCACTCGAGAATTCCTCGGGCAACGGCGAGAGGACTGCCCGTGCCAACGGCGTGCAGATTATCGGTTGTTCGGCAGATTTTTGGACGTTGGGTGTGGCAAAACCCGCTCGCCATCCGCAAGGGCGGGAAATCGTTCTGAACGAAAAATCCGCGGAATTACTTCACGCGAAGACCGGTGATCGAATCATCGTGTGGTTGCCGGTCGTTCGCGGCATTCCGGCGGAGAGTAGCCTTGGGCGGCGCGCCGATGTGGTCAAGCCTTCAGCCGTAACAGTCGTGGACATCGTGCCGAATGAGAATCTGGGTGCCTTTCAACTGGCGGGGTCGCAGGAGATTCCTCGTAACGCGTACGTCGACCTGGCATGGCTGGCGGAGGAAATTGATCAGCCCGGTCGCGCCAACGTCGTTTTATTCTCGAGGAAAGCCGAGTTTTCACACGATACAGGGAGGGCTCTTGCCGAACTGGAGCAGCTTCCTCTTTTACCCGAGGACTACGGTCTCCAAATAACCAGGACACGAAGGGGATATCTCCTTCTTACGACGGAGAGGTTGATCTTCGATCCAGTTACCGAGAAGGCGGTGACAAGCCATCTGACAGATCTGGAGTTCCAACGGGTATTCATCTATTTGGCAGAGCGAGTGACTTCGCCCGATGGGGAGGCCTGGTACGCGACTGTGGCGGCTGTTCCGATTGTGTCTGATCCGCCCTTTGGTCCTTTTTTGGACATGGCGGGCCACACAGTCACCACGCCCGCGGAGGGCGAATGCGTTGTCAACGAATGGCTGGCAGAAAGATTGAAGGTTCGACCAGGCGAAAAGATCACGATTACCTATTTTGCGCCCGAAACCCAGGGCGGCGATATCCGGCGGGAAAATGCTTCTTTAAGAGTGAAAGCCATCGTCCGTTTGGAGGGAGCCGCTGCGGATCCAGAGCTTGTGCCCGAAGTGCGTGGCCTGACTGACAAGAGAACCATCGCGGAGTGGGATCCCCCATTTCCATTCGACTCCGCTCGCGTCACGCGCGAAGACGAGGATTACTGGGCGCGATACCGAGCGACCCCCAAGATTTTCGTTTCGCCCAAGTTTGCCGAAAAATATTGGGCCAGTCGTTATGGGAAAACCACGGGCATTCGTGTTCTTCCGAACGACGGGCTCGATGAACAGACGCTGCGTGCTCGGCTGACGTTATCTGTTGGAGAGCTGGGCTGGCAACCCCAACCGGTCAAAGAACAGGCCCTCGACGCTTCTCAGGGTACCACACCCTTTGATGTGCTCTTTCTGGCATTCAACCTGTTTGTGGTGGTGGCCAGTTTACTGCTGACCGGGCTCCTGTTCGTGCTCAATGTGGAGAAGCGTGCCAACCAACTGGGACTTGTACGAGCCGTGGGTTGGCCTCGCACAAGAGTTCTCCTTTGGCTTCTTGCGGAATCTTCAATTCTGACCGCGGCCGGAGTTTTAGGGGGAGTTTTGCTCGGTGTGGGGTATGCGCAAATTCTTATCTGGGGACTGCATACGATATGGCTCCCGGCGTTAGGCACCCCGTTTCTTCACCTCGCTGTGACGCCCTCTGCGGTGATACTCGGCATTCTGCTGGGCGTTGCGTGTTCTTTTGTAGTCACAGCCGTGATGACATGGCGGTTCCTCCACTTCCCGCCTCAGGCCCTCTTGATGGGGACGTGGGCCACGGCGGAAACTGGCGGGACAAGCCCTGGTGGAAGGTACGGACAACCCATCGGGATTCTGCTCGCCGTCATTGCTCTTCTGGGGGCCATCCTTTTGGCTGGAGTGGGGTTCGTTGGTGACGAGCGGACTCAGGCAGGCGCCTTTTTCGGATCGGGGGCACTGATGCTTTTCGGTCTGTGGTGGGCACTGGTCCTATGGTTCAGGGGTTGGCTGCGAACGAGGGCCTTCGTCCGCCGGATTGCCGGTCTTGCCGTTAGAAACCTCGGGAGGAATCCGACGCGGTCGGCGCTGAGCACCGTCTTAATGGGCCTTGCGGTGTTTTTGGTCATTTCGGTGAGTAGTTTTCACATGGATGTCAGCGACCGTGGGCCCGATCTGACCAGTGGCGATGGCGGATTCTGGCTCATTGGTGAAAGCGATCACCCAATTTTTTCCAATCTAAATAGCGTTGATGTCAGGCGTTCTCTGGGGTTACATGAAGCGGATTTGGCCGAGTGGAAGAATGTCCGTATCTACGCGCTGCGTCGTCGCGCAGGAGAAGACGCAAGCTGTTTGAATCTTTATCGCACGCGCGAACCCATCGTTTTGGGGGTCGGGGATGATTTCATTGCTCGCGGCGGCTTCCGCTTCACGTCCGTGCTGAAACCAGCCCAAGGATTAACCGCGGGCAATGCCTGGGAGTTGCTCAAGCGGCCACCTATCATCGATCGAAGTGGCGTGATTCATGTGCCCGCCATCGTTGATGATGCAACAGCGAAGTATGCCCTTCAGAAATGGCGAGGTGTTGGGGAAACGTTTGAGATTGTCTTGCCCACAGGTAAGCGAGTCGCCTTTGAGTTCGTGGCACTTTTAGATAATAGCATTTTTCAGGGGCGAATTCTCATTTGGGAGCAGACCTTTCGCGAGCTTTTCCCGGACGTGTCTGGCTACCGATACTTTCTCGTGGAAATCCGGTCATCTGATGTCCACGAGTTGAACACAAGCCTGGTGACAAAGGTCCAAGATTTTTTGGAGAAAAGCTTTTCCGCCGAAGGCCTGCAAATTGTCTCCACCCGAGAGAAGCTGCGGGCGCTCTACGCGGTACAGAATACCTATTTGTCCACATTCCAGTCCCTGGGCGGATTAGGACTTCTGCTGGGCACCATCGGTCTGGGAGCCGTCGTCTTTCGCGGGCTTGTCGAAAGGCAGAGGGAAATAGCCCTGCTCCGTGCCGTAGGATTTTCGGCCGGTCGGGTACACTTAATAGTACTGCTTGAAAATTTGGCCGTACTTCTGCTCGGGCTCGGAATCGGTGTGATTTCCTCCCTGCTGGCTGTGGCCCCGCAGCTCTTCTCGGGCCGCGGCCACATGCCGTGGCAAACAGCCATGGTCGTGGGGGGACTTATGTTGCTGATCGGCCTTGCCACAGGCCACATGGCTGGCCGATGGGTCGCACACCAACCCCCGGCCATGGGATTACGGCGGGAATAACCTCAGATTCCCTGCCAACAACAGACGACAGATTGACTGTAGTCGCCCTGCGCAGCCAGAGGTGAACGTCAGTCACCGGGGAACTGCTTCTCGAATGGCCAATCCAAAGATCACAGGAAGCGATACCGCCCAGGCATGGGGACCGGTGCGACAGGATATGACCCGAACTCATACTTCTCGGGCCCCAATCTCGTGGTGGACTGCATGGCGTCGTCCCAGGTGATGGACTGGCCACTGTACACCGCTTCTCGTCCGAGGATCCCCGTCATGGTACTGATGGCCACGTTTTCCGCCTCGTTGATGGGGTTCCCCTCGCGGATGCTTGCGATGAGATCTTCGTGTTCCTGCTCGTATGGATTGGGGTTGGGACCACGGTAACGCCAGCGTTCATTCTTCATTTGAATCATTTGGTGGCAGTCACTTTCGCCGAGCGTACCCTTGACGAATTCGCCCACGATGTTTTGGCACCCGTTGATCTGTCGGCACTGACTGAACACGGTGACGCTGTTTGGATATTCGAATTCCACAGCGAAATGATCGTAGATGTTTCCATACTTCGGATCGGTCCGCACTTGACGACCACCCAACCCAGACACCGCGCGGATGGGATGAGTACCCAGCACCCAGTTCATCACGTCGAGATTGTGGACGTGTTGCTCAACAATATGGTCTCCGGAAAGCCAGGTGAAGTAATTCCAGTTGCGCAATTGCCACTCCATGTCGGACCAACCCGGCTGCCGTTCCACCACCCAGATCTCTCCCCCGTTCCAGTAGCACTTGGCATAGATGATCTCACCGATTGCCCCGTCATGGATGCGGCGGATCGTTTCCTGATAGCTTCGTTCATGCCGACGCTGAGTTCCCGCCGCTATTCCAAGCTTCTTTTGCTTGGCCAATTCACCGGCTTTCAAAACCAGTTTGACTCCCGGAACATCGACGGCCACCGGCTTTTCCATGAATACGTGTTTTCCAGCCTCAATTGCCGCCATCAGATGCATCGGACGGAAGTGCGGAGGAGTAGCCAGAATTACGTAATTGACTTCCGGGACGGCGAGAAGCTGCTTGTATGCGTCAAATCCGACGAAGCAACGGTCGGGCGGTACGTCTCTCCCGAGCTTCTGCAGGTTGGCACGACAGGCCTCGAGACGATCTGGAAACAGGTCGGCCAGGGCCACCACTTTGATATTTTTCCGAACAACCGTTGCGTTCTCAGCCACGTCTTCGGTGTGGTAACCCGTGGCCGGATAGATGACCTTGGTCGCGGCTCCCAGTGCGTTAAGGACGGCGCCGGTACCGCGGCCTCCGCAGCCGATCAGCCCGATATTGACTTCCATATCCTCATTGAAAGCTCCATGGGCAAATCGGTGCACGGCAACGGCAGTCGCCAATCCCACGGCACCGGTCTTGACCAGAAACGACCGTCGATTCAGCACGCTTGAGCCTTGCCGTGACTGTGTCATAAGAGCATTCCTCCTCTTTCGAGAAACCTGTTTCATGTGATTTAGGAAAAAAACATCAGTTAGATTATCAAGCCCATGGCGAGGAAACAAGGGTGCCGCTGGGCCCAAATGGGACATGGGTCGCACACGCTTTCGCGATACTCTTCGCATGTCATTTGGTGGGAATCTACCGATCGGTTGGCGGTGTGAGCTTACGCACCTGGATCCTCTGCCGTGCGTCCATTGTTTGGTGTCCGCCAGCAACCCCTTTCAGCCGCAATATCAAATCACACACCTTGCCAGGATGGATTTTGCCGCCAAAGAAATCTCGGTTCATCTCGAAAGAAGGCAACCCGGTACCGAATTTCATCACGTCACGACGCGGAGTCTTTTTTAAAAAACACCATCGAAGGCTTCGCGGCGTGAATCGTTTCAAGTTGTTGTCCCGTCCTGCCGTGGCCGCGGACAACTCATTATGCGGCGGCGGGTTCGCATTTCTCTGCGATAACGCGGCGCTTAAAGAGAAAATCGACGGCCGATATTTCGTGGCTTGGCCGCCTCGTCAGAGAAAGGGCTCCCGCGCATTCGAAACCACGGTCGGACAGGAAGTCCACGAGATCTCGAAAAGAGTAGTCGGTTCGATACGGTGAACAGAACATGAACTCAGTGAGGATGACCTCGGTTCGCCTGAGGGTGTGTGGCGCTCCCCGAAGGATGCGCAATTCATTGCCCTGGGTGTCCAGCTTGAGGAAAAAGGAACCGTGCAGGTCCGGAATCTCCTCGACAATGTGATCGAGTGTTTTCGTCTGCACCATTCGCAGAGCGACTGGCTCGGGAGCATCGTTGGGAAACTTTTCTTTGAGAATAGTGCCCTCAGCCGGCACAAGGGAACTCATCGTGCGGTCATGATGGATGTAAAACGGCACCGTTGATTCCTGTTCATCGAGTGCGGCACAGATTACGGTCACGTTGCTGGATGGGTTGCGCTGGCGAATTTCTGCAACGAGGTCTTCGTCTGCTTCGATACAGACGATCCGGCGAAACCCAAAGAGACGCTGAGCCAGTTGGGTGAAAACGCCCCGATGGGCGCCCACGTCGAGCAGCACGGCGGGAACATTCGTGACCAGCGCGCGAATGGAGAGCAGTGTTTCCAAAAGCTCGAGAGGGTAGCGATCGCGTGGTATGCCTGATTCCGCACACAACTGACGCACTCGTTCCCGATGGTAAAATGCGGCGCTTTTCTTGAGTACGGTAGTGCGAAGTTTATGGGATAGTTGACTCAAGAATCGTACCATGCCCGAGGATCCTATCTGCCAAGGTTGCCTCCCCCAGTTTCCACAAAGGTTCTCATTTGGACCTGTTCTCTTCAGCCTTAAAGGCGTCAGAAGCCGCTTCGCATTTTGGCCCACTGGGAGGCCAATCCTATCCACCATTGTTGGACCCGGCAAGATCGGTTTGCGTGCGTCGCCATGCTTCTGCATTTTGCCCAATATCAGCGACCGGGCATTTCCGCGGGCAGAACCGGCTCGGTGCTGGCGGTTGGGTTCCAGAAGACCAGAGGCGACGCCGATGAACTGGTGGGATACGCAGTTGCCGACGGCGATGACTGTTGAGATCCCCAAAGCCGATGCAATAGCTCACTGAGCCGACGGGTGAGCTCACGACGCTCAAACCTTTGAATGCCGGGCGGAGGGAGGCGGTGGATTGCTCCTCTTTGTTGCCAGGCTAAATAGCGACGCTTGATCGCCTCGGCAATGGCGTGCACGTCGGTGGGCTCCATCACATCACCCGCGTCAAATTGCCGAATAAGGTCCCATATGTCACTTTTCTGGACAGGCGCGAGGATGGGAGTACCGGACCGAAGGTAACTGTAGAGCTTGCCGGGGATCATGGGGAGGAAGTCTCGGCCGCGGTACCATTGCCCCACCTGGAGCAGGAGGAGGAGATTTGCGTCGAGCATCATCCGCACGGAGACCGTCTCGGATACCGGAGCGCGAACTGTGATCACCGACGGGATGGGAAAAGTTTTCAACAACCGACAAATCTCCTGGGAAAAACACCCGACGAAAACCACGCGCAATGTCTCGGCCCAGTCCGGATGATCGTTGAGAACCTGCTTGAGGGCATCCAGGAAATGCCCGGGCCAGCGGAGTTTGTTGCACGTCCGCAGAGGCTGATACTGGAATCCCAAAAATCGCAAGAAGGGTTGAATTCCCGGGTGGCGGTCTGGTCTGGTGAAAACCCCGGAATAGAGGATCGTAAAGTGGTTGGGTGGAAAAATCGGGGGAATCGTTTCCGCGGACACAAAGGCGGCTTCATCGTAGCCATTGGTCAAAACGGCCAGCTTGTCGCTGGAAACGTTGAGGAGGGTTCGGAACAGTTTGGCGGAGGTCGGCGTGTTTGCCAGAATAAGCGCCGCTTTGCGGAGAAGTCTCGCTTCGCAGCGGCGTTCCAAAAGATAATCGACCCAGTGCCGATAATACGTGTTGTGAAAGGCGCTCCAGGGATCGCGAAAATCCAGAATGAGTGGGATGTTTAAAGCATCGTGGAGCAACTCACCCAGGAGGTAAGCAACCGGGGGAGGCCCTGATGCCAGCACTGCATCGGGCCGAAATTCCGATACCGCAGCAAGAAGGGAAGGCGTCAGGCGACGGAGAATCTCTCGCCGCTCCATCTGCCGGACAAGCCACCATCCCACCGGGAATGCTCGCAGGAACGCTTTCACAGAAAATGAGTTCCAGCGTTTTCCGGGAGAATACCACGGGACGTTAAACACCCTGTGGGAGGGTGGACGGAAGTCACACCCAGGGTATGGCTCGAGTGTGGGTGAACTCGCTGTAAAGACGGCCGGTTGAATTCCAAACTCGGGCAGGTACTTGAAGAAACCCTCAATGCGAAAACTGCCGCTTGTCCGCCGTGGCGGAAAAGATTCGGCGATGATGAGGAGACGCTTCATTCCGTGCACCGGCTCTCTGACTGGATCAGCTCGTGCAAACCCTCTTTCACTGCAACCTCATTTTGACTTTCAAGTCTGGTGATTGACACAGCGAGCACGACGCAGCAAGGAGTCTCACGCTCTTATCGGCATCGTCGCGTCCCCGACATGAGGGGTTAAAGAAAACTTCGACTCATCCCGGTGGATAAATTTCCAAGTTTCTTTCTCTTTACACAATGTTTCGGCATCACGGAAGGTGCGTTTTTCACCACGGATATCCCGATACTACGAGGCGCAACCGACAAGCCGGTCTTTTTTGTGGATTCCCCAGATTGCCGCTCCTTGCCAGTGTGCGTTTGTTTCTTCAGTTTGTGGATTTTGATAGGCCGAACTCCGTGGGGTGGCGAAACGATTAGGCCGCAGTGACGACGGTGTAAGTCGTCCGGTGACATGCCCCGGGCTGGCGTGTTCGTTCCGGCGAGGGCACGCCTGGACTGCTCGCCGAATTCTCGCGACGTTGCGACCGCTGTGGCGGACTAAGTGGTGTTGGTTCTCCTCAGCCGCAGCAGGAGCTAAAACTGCCTTTGGAGTTGGTTTGAGAGCAGCACGGCTGCGCCTTTTTTGGCGCGAGAAGTTCCGCCGCAGCCAGCAGGCCCGCTTTAATGATCAGCTCGGCGGGGATCGACTCGTAGGTAGTCCCTTCGACGGTGAGCGTTCGGCACTCGGCATCGCCGCAAACCGAGCAGCACCGGCTTTTTCCCACAGTGGCCCCGAGCCAATCTTCAAGGGGCTTCTCCTGGATGAACACCCGATTGGACTGCAGAGGATCGCGGCCAAACTCTGCGGGAGTGAGTGCCCTTTTCTCGAGGACCACGTTCATGTGCAAGGTTTCGAGACATTGACCGAGTATGCGGGCTGCCTCCTCAATTGCCCGCTCTGTGGCGCCGCACCGGTCACAGGTATTCCCCTGATCGTCCACAACACGCTGCCAGGTGATCGTCAATGTTGGCATAGGGACACCCCCCATAACAGATACGTGTTTCGAGGTAACCGAATCACCGGTAGCCGGCAAACCAGTGGCGTGTCCGATTGCAGAAGCTGCACACGGAAAGCATGACGGGAACCTCAATGAGAACCCCCACCACTGTAGCGAGTGCGGCTCCCGATCCCGGTCCGAAGAGCGCAATGGCGGTTGCGACGGCCAGCTCAAAAAAGTTGCTGGCTCCAATGAGCGCCCCCGGAGCCGCCACATTGTGGGGCACGCGGAAAAACCACATGAGGGCATACGTCAGCGACGAATTGAAGTACACCTGTACCAGGATGGGAATGGCAATCAGAACCACGTGCCAGAATTTGTTCGTAATGTTGTGGGCCTGAAAAGCAAAGATAAGGACGAGAGTGATCAGGAGGGCCGCCATGCTGACGGGAGCCAAGCGAGGAAGCAGGACCTTCTCGAACCAGTCCTGTCCCCGATAGCTGATGAATACACGTCGCAGAATAACACCGGCAGTCAAGGGGATCACGATGAACACGACGACCGAATAAAACAGGACCTGGAATGGTACCTGGAGAGACGATGCTCCGCTGACGAGGAATCGCACAATCGGGGCAAACAGCACGAGCATGATCAGGTCATTCAGCGAGACCTGGACAAGCGTGTACGCCGGGTCACCATCGGTCAGGTAGCTCCACACAAACACCATGGCCGTGCACGGAGCGGCTGCCAAAATAATCGTTCCCGCGATGTACTGATTGGCATCATCGGGACCAATCCAGTATCCAAACACGTAGCGAAAGAACAGCCAGGCCCAGAGGGCCATGGAAAACGGCTTCACCACCCAATTGATGAACAGTGTGATGAGCAAGCCTTTGGGACGCCGTCCCACGTTCTTGATGGATGCAAAGTCCACCTTCATCATCATGGGGATGATCATGAGCCAGATGAGAACCGCGATCGGAACATTGATTTGGCTCCCTTTGGCGAATTCCCACTCACGGAAGATGTTGGTGATCTCCGGAAGGGCTTTTCCGAGTAGCACCCCCGCGATCATGCACAGGGCCACCCAAACTGTCAGATACCGCTCAAAAAGATTGAGCCGTTTCGCGTCCGTTGGACAGGCCGTGCCGCCCCCATGCGTCCTCGTGGTTAAGCCACCCGCAGAGAAGCCGGACGAACTGCGAGAATTGTCCATGAATTCTTCCGGTCGGTGATCCTGCTGCGGCGATGGCAAGAGATTATCCCGATTCATCGACAATTCCTCCAAATTGATTCCATCATTCGCTGGTTCCACTCAACGCAGGTCTCTCGCACCCCAAGAAGAATGCCCCATTGCGAAACGCCAGACCCCGATCGGCTACCATTTTCGCTTCGGGTCAATGACACGGGCGGCTGTGGTGACCGGGAGGCCCGCAGGCTATGTTTACCCGGTTGCGCGAGAGGTAGCTTTTCAGCCGCTGTCGATCCGCTGCGACTTGTGGATCGTCTTCTACCTTTTTAAGAATTTCAGTTACAATTTTTTGCCATTCCGAGGGCAGTTTATCCAGCTCGAGGCTAAAAAAATGCCACCGGTGCGACACCCGTTTGCGGACCAGTTGAGCTCTTTCCAGGACGCTCAAGTGACGGGATACGGTAGCTCCCGTCAATCCAAGCATCTCGGTGATCTCGCAGAGGCACAACTCCCGATCGCGAAGCAGCGTCAGAATCCGTAAGCGAGTGGGCTCGGCTAGGCTTTTTAATATTCGGGACACTGTCATGATCGAATGCGACATTCTGCTGCTCCTGTCGCGGAAAACCGGTCAGGCATATTTAGTCATTTGGCTAAATGAACAATAAAGTTTATGCGGATTGTCGGCAGGTGTCAAGGCTGAGCTATCCCCGCTTTTGTAAAAAGCCACGCTGTGTCACGAACCCTATGTGTTGTACCGGCCATTCATGAATGGCCCCTACCGGTGAAACGCTTTCGTGGTTGCGGCAAAACACCGCAAACGCCAAGATGGTGAAGGCTAAAGCCTTCACGATAAAGCGGCGATGAATCGCCGCACTCCACATGTGGAGTGCGGGGCTTCAGCCCCGCTTTCCACGCGGGACTTCAGTCCGCGGCGAAAGAAAATGGAGGATCCAACGTCATACGGCTGACCTGACGAGCAGGTCCCCCCGGACAAGGTCCCTCGGATGTGCGGACCTGGCAGGCAGGTCCCTCCGGATTGAGTCTCGCTCCCATGCGCACCTGTGTTGACGCCCGAGTCCGCATCGGCAACGAAAAATTGGGGATGAGTCAGGAAAGCGCAGAATTGACGCGTCCCCCTGAACGTGACCTTCATCACGGAACAAAAAGAAGCTTGAGAGCGGCAATGACCAGCACCACACTGAGGGCCCGTCGCAGCCAGACGTCACTGAACCAGGTGGACCCAAGTGTGGAACCAAGAAACCCGCCCAATGCAACCGTTCCTACTGCAGGCAGCAAATGGGTCGGTACTGATTGCAGACCAGCCATCACCCCCAGGAGACCGGAGATCGAGTTGATGAGAACAAACGGGGCCGTGATCGCCGCCGCCTCACGTGCTGTCATCCATTGCGAAAGAATGAGAACAGGCGTCAAGAATATGCCTCCGCCTGTTCCAGTAAGTCCCGCGAGGAGGCCGAGAACGGCGCCCGTTACAAAAAGGACAAAGGGTGAGGGTGACGGCTTAGTCATCCCTGTTTCTGAAGGTTTTCCGACAAGCATTCGCACTGCGGCAGCGAACAGGACGACTGCAACAAGTGGGCGGTATACATTGCGGGATACGGGCACAAATCCCCCAATGAATGCGAGGGGAGCGGAGCCTGCAAGCAGGAACAACAGGAACAACCAGCGCGGCCGCACACGACTGAAACGGACAGTCGCGATGGTGGCCACAAACACATTGAGCACGAGCGCAGTTGGCCGCATCTCCTCAGGGGCGAAACCGAGAATGGCCATCCAGGCCAGATAACCCGATGCGCCCGCATGTCCCACAGACGAATAAAGGCAAGCTATGAGGAACAGGCCTCCAAGAAACAGCGCGAACATCATTTTTCAAGACCGCAAGTTCAAGGGTGAATTGCCGCTGGATTCTCCATGGATCGTCGTAATGTCACACATTAAGCGCTTCTGTCGAGACCGCAAGGAATGGTTTGTATCAGTTTCGGTATTGGGAAACCGAAATGAGCCGCTCCACGCAGTGTGCTAATCTAACCGTTCCGAGAAGGGAACAGGAATCGTGGCAGACAGAAAACGATTCAAGGTTGATTGGGCCGCGCGTGAGCCGCAATCTCTTCTGGCGAAAGGCATCGCGAGTAGATGCGGACCTCGTCAATCGCTCCGGTAAAGTGCGCAGAATGGCCTTTTTCATAGTTGCCCAGTACCAAATAACGGCTGTTGAAAGTGATGGGGGCCCGCCGTTCGAGTTCACCGATTTCCCGGCCCTGCATGTAGAGTCTCATCGTACTGCCGTCGAACGTGGCCGCCAGATGGACCCATGGCCCAACAGGGAGCGGTGATTGCCCGACCAGATGGTGACTCCAGGGCGTGACGGGAATTTGAAAACACGGCTTGCCCTCGAGCACACCAACTCGAAATCCGGTTGTTTCAACCCCACCGAAAACACAGTTGACGATCCACCGATTGTTCTGGTTGGGAGTTTCAGTGCGAACCCAGCACTCCACGGTGAGCTGCGAGCAATTTGTCAGCGGCCTGTCCATGGGCACGATGACACATCCCCCGTGGCAATCGAGGGCCCAACCCTGCCGTCCTTTAACGCGGGCAACGTTGTGAAGCACTCCCCCGAGGCGATGCCCGGAATAATCGAAGGCCACCTCTTGCTCCGGAGGCTCGTCAAAAGTCCACCAGGCGACAAGGGCGGGATCGGTTCCCGGAAGGGTGACTCGGCGTCGAGCCTGCGCAATGAGTGCGCGCTCCCTTTCAAAGTACTGTCGGACAGGCGCGTCGTACGGACCGAGGCCGACGTCCTCTGGAAGCAAGTCAATATGCTGAAAAGACTCGGTGGAAAAGACGCGACGGACCGCATCCAGATATTCAAAGCCGAACTCACGGTGAGGCGCAATGTAATGCCCTTCCCCCCATTCATTCCAGTTGTCAAGAAGAATCAACCGGCTTCCCAATTGCTCCCTGGGAAAAGTTGCTGCCAGTGCCTTAGCACGCCGGAGGAGTTCCTCGAAATCCTTTGGTGGCAGCTTCCAAATAGACCCCTCGTCTTGCCATCCACTCCAGCCTTGTGACACGGTGATGACCTGGGGAATGATTCCCAGCTCCTGTGTGCGCGTGATGTACGACAACTGTGCCTCGATCGCTTGCCGCGGCGTGGGATTATTAGGAACTGGCCAGACGTATGCAAAAGTATAGTCCAGCCCAAGGTCTTTCATGAGTTGAAGATGGCGGGCGTCGGTACCTCGATATTCGCCGAGAAGGTACAGTCCCGCGAAACCTGCCTGCCGGCATAATTGGCGTGCTTTTTCGAAGGCACTCGCAACTTTATCCACACCGCCCAGGTCGTCCACCAGAAACTCGGGACGATAAATAAAAAGAAGAGGCTTGCCATCAATTACCAGATAGTTGGGCCGTTGGAAGTAGTTTTTGATCCAAAAAGGCAGGAGGTTCTCCAAAAAGTCACGCTCATCGGCGACACCGGCCTGACCACGGGCCTGATTTTCCCACATGATGGCAAAACGCAACCTGTCCTGAAATCGGGAATGAAAAAAGGCCTCGTGAAGAGCACTGGAGTACCGCATCTCAACTGGACCGCCCTGTCGCGCCCGGTACCAGCAATAAACGAAAAATGAAATCCCGTGCTCAACGGCCCATTTTGTCTCCCAATCGGCTACTTCAGGGTTTTCCTGACCGTAGAACCCTAATGCCGGTGTCCTTTCGGGATGCTTGAGCAGGTTGCGCCAGATTTCAGGCCTGTCTGTCTCCCAAAGCGGGCAATTGTGGGCGCCGACAAGAATATCGGTGGCCACCGGCTGAGGTGGTGGAATCTCCCGGTTTTTAGGGATCGAAAGAGCCGGGAGAAACAGCACGGAAAGAGACCGGCGCACCGCGGCCTGCTGGTATTTGGCAAGGACCGCCAAATCGTGGCGTCCTGCTTCCGATGTCACCACCGTCCATGACGTATTGATTTCGTCAACCCCGTTTTCGAAGCGAAATGACTGTTGCACATTTCCTTGGACAAGACGCACCTCGGGCGGAAGAATTAGTTCCAGTGTGCCCTCGAGGTCCTGGCCTCCACGATTACGAAGGGTGACGGAGAGGGTGCAAGGCCATCCTGCACGATAAATTGGCCGGACGGGCTGGAAGTCGGCGATTTCCAATTCTCCCGGCCGGACTTGCCCACTGAGAAGCACCGTCAGAAGCATAAATGCGCAGAAAAACCCCGTTTTGAGCAATCGGCCTGAAAATCGCGCCGTCATGGTAACTCCTGCATGAACAGTGTCTGGTGGCAGGGCGTGGATGGAGCAATTTCGCCGTTTGATCGACGATATTCGGTTTATCGAGAGACGCAAAAATAGGCCGACCTCCGCGTGTTGGATCGCTCATATGCGATCACGGCCTGCGGTGTGGGTAGAGCCAACAAGCTGATCCGTCTTCGAGCAAAGAACTCATAGGTTTTACTGATGTCCGTATTTTTCACATCGAAGCCTAACCCAAGGATGACGGTCTCAACACCACCCCGTGTTAGCATCTCTAGAAGCTCTTCGGAGAGCCATGCGTCACTCTCATTCACGAGTTTCGAACTTGCCTTTTTAACACGTCCATGGCTCAGAATGACAACATCTTCCTCGTACTGTTTACCAGCAATTGTGATACTACCAGGGTGGCACTCTTCCACGCAGGGATACTTGATGTTGCGGAGAGATTTAAAGACGTTGATCCCCACTTTTCTGCCGGCGATCGCCACTGCTCCTAGAACAACCGCATCGTCCCCGAGAGCCGACAGGCAGAGGCCACCACGCTCCCGGGCGCCGGGGAGTTGATCGGAGTTCACGACGGCCTGAATTGTCGGCCACAGAGTGTCCCCACATGCCTCCATGACCCCGCCTCCCAGCACGATCCACTCCGGATCCAAGAGGTGCCGTACGGTGAGGCATGCATAACCGATGATCTCCGCGGCCCGCCGCATAATCCGCTCGACAAGGGGATCACCCTTTTCCAGAGCTTGCTTGAGGGCTTTACTCCGAATAACGCTGAGATCTCCGTCGAGGATTTCGGTCAGTAATGTGGACTCGCCTTTCGCCACCGCATCTCGAATGTCGCGTTCAATGGCCGCCCGACCAGCGAGGGCTTCAAAACATCCGCGATTCCCACATCCGCACAGCGGGCCCCCAATCTCCATGACGATATGACCGATTTCACCCGCCACTTCCCGGGCACCCCGCCAGATCTTCTTTTTCTGTGCAAATCCCGCCCCGATTCCCGTGCCGACAAAGATCCCCATGGCGCTTTTGGCCCCGCGGGCAGAGCCCAGCCAAACTTCACCCAGCGTACCGAGATTGCAGTCATTCCCCAGGATAACTCGGCAGCCAAAACGGGATTCCAAGCGAGGGACGAGATGGACGCCGGAAAGGCAACTGTTGGGAGTACGTACAATCGTCCCCTTTTTGGGATCCACCACTCCCGGTATGGCGACACCAATGGCCGTCACGTCGCGGTGGCTCAGACCCTCGTCTTTGAGCACCGCTTCGATGACGCCTTCGATTGCCTCAACAATCTCTGCGGGGTTGTCCGTCCGCGGTGTGGGAAGCCGCTCCCGGGCGCGAATGACCCCGCGCCGATCGGCCAGCACGCCAAGAATTTTAGTGCCTCCCACATCGACAGCAACGAAATTCGGTTCGTTGGATTGTTGTTTGCCAGCCATAGGTGATCCCTCTGTGCTCACCGTACTAATGCTCCTGCTCTAATATTGTGGGGTGGAAGAGCCGCTCCTGCAAAGGAACGGCCGGTTTTCCCAGAACGGCCGCTCGCATCCACTCCGCCCACCACTGAGTAGCTCTGGCAGCATGGGACATTGGTGGGTTAACGTTCAAGGATTCTGTCGCCACACGCACAGAGTGCAGCAATTCCTCATCGTTTCTCACCAGCGTGCATGGTGCCCGCAATTCAACAGTCAGAGGAGGCAGCTTTCCCAACGATCGGGCGAAAAAATCTTTCACGTCCGCCGGTCGTGATTGTCTCAATTCGCAACCGATAAAAAAAACGCTTTGTCGGCTCACATCAGTCTGCCAAAGATTATCGACCACCAGCCGCGGACCATCGACCATCAATCGGCCCTGGACGAGAAGCCAGGGATAGAGAGTGACTGCGTCAGCCATGTGGTCATTGGTGGCAATTCGCAGAGCGGAAGCAATGTCCCAGGAACGCGTGAAAACGCATTCGTCGTTGTGATTCGTCGGGACAACAGGTGGTACAGCGGCGAGAAGGACTGCTCCGTGGGGCACTTCGGCGCGCTGTGTTTCCCTCTTGATTGTGTTCAAAATGATTTCCTGGGCCTGCCATGACTGAACGTAATTGTTGCGCTGCAACAAAAAGGAGGTGGCATTGACGAGTAAGGCCACACACAGACCAACTTGCAGCCAGCGCGTTCTTTTAAAAGATTGTTGATGAGCCGGGCCAGTCCAATAGGTGCTCGCCGCGAGAGCAACGGCTACCCACAGGGAGGAAAGTTTTCGGTTGTCGTTGCCATAAACCGCAGCATAACTGCCAGAGAGCACAAATAGCAGAACGCTCATTGCCGCGGAGATCCAGCACACCCTCCTGAGCACGCCGACTCGACAAGATTGGGTAGCGAAGTGGTTGCGGTGAGAACGGTCCTCGCCATTTGATCGTGTTTCGAGATGAACACTGCCATCTGGCTTGTCGCCCGATTGACGCGCTGTGTTTTGCGCGTTTAGAGGTTCCCCAGCACCCGTGGTTCGCGAGTGAGCTAGGACAAGGGAAATCGTCACGAGCAGAGCACCCGCCAAAGCTGATGCATCCCACGCTTCATGGATTCGGAAAAGACTATCGGCCCAGAGAATAGGCGTCTGAACGGACACTGCAAATACCCAATAAAGAAACGTCCGGAGCATCATTCCAAGGCCGCCCGGCGTCAGCCGAGACATGTCCGGAAAAAAACTTGGCATGATCAATTTCTGCACGACCAGCCCCAGTAAAACGGCAACAGCGAGGGGAACTGTCGTCCTGGCAACGCTTTTCCATGTGTGCCGATCAAATCCCAGGTAGGTGGGTGACGCTGAGCCCAGAGTGGCTAGCTTTCCAGATTGATCCGCCTTAAAGCAGGCAGCATGGTAGAGCGGCATCAAACACTGCAAAACGAGCAGGGGTAGAAAAATCTCGTAGATCAGCATCCCGATGAAAATAAGAAGACCGGACAACAACAGCCAGCCGCCCTGCCGGCTCATCGCCCTTTCGTGACATACGAGTGACCCTGCCCATAAAACGTACGCCGTCGCCGCGAGATGTTGCATTCCTGGCGAAAACACAAGTGTGGAAGCAATACTTGGCAAATATACGGCCGACAGGAAAAAAGCCGCGGCCTTTTCGCCGCACAATCGACGCCAGACGTACCAGACCATTCCCCATGCCACGCTGAGCGACAAAAACTGAGAGCAGACGTACCAGCGAGGAGTGCCGCCATACACGCCGGATATACTGGAAAGCACAACGGGAGCTAATGGGCGGGCAGAGAAAAGTGGAAACCATGACCGCACGGCATCCCACCACTGACGGTGCACACGCCAATGGTCGATGATCATCCAATCGTCGCAAACCCAACCTGCTTTAAAAAGATACGGAATATATACTGCAAGTATGAAAACAATAGCAGCACAGGTGGGCAGCCTTTTTTTGCAGAAGTGTGCAAATGCCATAACCAAAAAGAAGGACAGCAACCATCAGCCGAGCAATACCGATGCACATTCACCATCCTTGTCAGTGGTGTGTGCCACTAGCACGGAAGACGTTTATCGCTCGGATTCGTGACCAGTGGACTCTCCGTTTGGGTCGGCTGATGTGGTCACAACCCGCAAGTCAAATATACCACCTGCCATGGCCCCCGGATGGGCCTGAAAACGCACGGTGACCGCTTCGCGATCTTTTACGAGTTCGGCCGGCAGCGGGTAAACCTCAATAAAAAAGCGTCCGGGCCGATTGTTCGCCAATCGCTGTGTAGCGAGCCTCGATCCATCGACCACAATATCAAAAACCCGATTCCCAACGTCGCTGCCCCAGTATTCCACAAGGAGGGACTGCCCCTTGCCCTTGCCTACTTTCACTGTGTAGGCGAACCATCCACCGTTGACGGCATGCCGCCACCGCCGCCCGGCAAACGTCCCGCTCTCGGTCCTTTCACCAGCAAGGGAATGTTCTTTTTCGCTAAGGGGGTCCCCAACAATAACTCGGTCGACTGTTCGCTTTTCAATTTCCTCCCATTTTTTCTTTGCTTGATTATATTCGCTAATGATTTTCTCCCATTGTGATGGAGATACTCGATCGAAATAGACCACATAACGCCGGGGACCATGGATCTTGTAGAACGGTTCAAGTATGATCTCTCGGTCCGCGCTATCCACAAGCGATCGGAATAATCCCCTGGGCGCCGTCCAGCATCCGGGACGCCCCTCCGCCACTTTGAACGTCGTCAAATCGACATGATCCGCCACGGCCGCCAGCAGCCCTCCAAAACTGCGGCCGATGTCCCTGGCCGGGAAATAGGCAACGGCAGGCGATTGGAGCACGCTGTCCGGTACAACAGCCGCAAGCACGATGGGACCATGGAGAATGGCAAACCGGTCAGGATTATCGGGGAATGATTCTGTCCGCAACTGCATGGGCACCCGGATTTCCACGTGGTCACCGGCAGTCCACGTACGGGTGACGCGAACGAACTGGCCCGGACGATCTTCCAACGCCCATGGAGTCCCATTGACCAGAATCGAGTATCCCTGAGTACACCACGCTGGCCAGCGGATCGCAATGGTTAATTGCGCGGGCGACTGCGGTTCAACGTAGAGATGCACCGTGTCTGAATCGGGAAATTGCGTTTCCAGTCGGACTCGTACACCTTTTTGTTGCCATTGGAGTTCTGACGGAATAAACAGATTCACATACAAAGTGTCGCGGCCATCGTGAAAGTAGATGCTTTCTCCATATTTCGCATGGTTTTCGATGCCTGTTCCCGTGCAGCACCAGAAAGAGTCCAGGGGTGTGGAATAAGTTTTATGTGATCCCGATTGTAAAGGAACATAGTAGCACATCATTCCAGTTTCTGGATCTTGCGACGCAAGGATGTGGTTGTAGAGGGCACGCTCGTAGTAGTCGGCATATTCGGGTACCATTTCCCAGAACAGCAGGTGCCTGGTGAGCTTGAGCATGTTGTATGTGTTGCAGGTTTCCGCAGTGTTGGGGCCGAGGGCTTCCGAGAGCCTATCTTTGGGCGTGAAATGCTCGTTGTTGCTGTTTCCACCAATCACATAGGAACGTTCGTGGACAACACACTTCCAGAAGTTCAACGCGGCATCGCGATACCACGGCGTTCCCGTTAATTCGTACAGTCTGGCCGCACCGATAAACTTAGGAATCTGCGTATTGGCGTGCAAACCGGTGAGAATGTCCTTCCCTTCGGCTAAAGGCTTGAGCACCGCCAGATGGTTGAAGCGCTCGGCAATCCGCAGGTATTTTTCTTCCCCGGTTAAGGCGTACAGATTGGCCAGGGCCTCGTTCATGCCGCCGTGTTCCACGTTCAACATGCGTTGCATCTGCTCGTCGGTCAGGCGGCTGTTCCGCGCGATCACCCAATCCCCGAGCTTCTTGGCCACTTCTAGTGCCTGCTGATCGCCGCAGTACACGTAGGCGTCGAGCAGCCCTGCCAGAATTTTGTGGAGCGTGTAGTAGGGAGCCCAAACCCGTCCAGTAGTTTCAACCCGGTCAAAAAACTCTTCTGGAAACGCGCTAAGATAGCCGTTACCGAGTTTCTCCTGGCACTTCGCCAGTTCCTGGACCAAAAAGTGGACTCGGTCCCGGAACTGGGCATCGCGAGTACTCGCGTACATGAACGAGCAGGCTGACAGATAATGGCCCACAAAGTGTCCCCGTAATTCGCAATCAGGTCGTTCCCAGCCGCCGAGCGGTCTCGCATCACTGGGAAGTCCCGCATTGACCCGAAACACGTGCAAAAGGCGGTTCAGATCGAGCGACACCAGGTATTCCGCGTCCTTACGCATTGCGTGGAGAAAAGGACTGGGCAACAGACGCACGTCTTCCAGGCGGAAGGGATAGGTCGATAAGGGGATCTTCGACTCACACTCAGATGCTCGCAGATGTTCGACAGGAGGCAAAACCCCAAAAGTACCCACAACTAACACGGCAAATAAGAAACGTGAAAGTAACTCCATGGGCCAGTTCCTCGAAGAATTCGTATGGTTTGGCATTTCCGATCCACCTCTTCCATCGTAAAACCCTGGGTGGAGCAGGGCCTATCTGCTGCCCGTTCCTGTAACGATTACACACCTTTTTCCGTCAAGCCATGGAGGTGCAGCCTAAAATCGCGGGGACGGGCAGTTACGAGATTAGGCTACGTGCTAGACCAATAAAAAAGGCCCCGCATTGAAGCGGGGCCCAAACATCAATCAGGCGGGAAGGATACTTATAAGCTTCAGTGGCCCGTGATCGCTCGGAACAACCCAGAGAACGGTCCCTTGGTTGATCCGTCATCGAAGTCGAGGAACCACCAACCGTCGTGCCATTCAAGAGTCACTTTCCGCCATCCGAGCGGCACCTGCGGATAGGGATAGAACGGACCAATATAGGGCCACGCGGTTGCGGAATACTGTTTGGGGTAAGTGACCGCGGCGTAATTCGGGTAAGCCGCGTAGCTTGGCCAGGCGTAATTCGGCATGTTGGGCTGATCATACCGGGCCGGTGCCGCTGCTCCGACCTGGCCGGCGTACATTGGAAGTGGACGACCAAGTGGTGCCGCTGGAGATGCTTGAGTCGCAGGGGCGACCGGTGTCGGCTCCTGAGCTTGGGCGTAAGCGATCGGCAGAGGTCGAATCGGCCGCGGGGCGCTTTCCGTAGCTACTGTGGCGGAAGCAGGTGTGGCTTCAACCGGGGGTTCCAGCGCTGGGATTTCTGGAGCGGCAAACGCGGGACCTTCGCTGACTGCGGTAGCGGCCGTCGGACGCACAGGCTGATTGGCGAACACAGAGGGAACAGGATCTGCCTTCTGCACTTTGCCCGCCAGGGCCGGCGCCGCCATTGGGCGGTCGCTACCTTGCAGGCCGCCGATTGGCGAAGTCACCCGTTCGGGAGCCACCGCTGCCGTGACCGGTTGCAGACCGAGTTGCTCCGCCGGAGCTCCACTTTCGACCAATAGTTCATTGATCACTGTTTTGACGCCCTGAACCTGGCTGGCAAGGCGTTCCGCAATGGCCCGCTGTTCCGGATCAGCGACTGTCCCCCGTAGCCAGACAGTTCCATCCTGACAACGCACACCAATCTTGTACCCCTTGAGCTGCCCGCTGTTCTTAAGCGCACTGGCAATCTCCTGGGCCAGTTCCTGGTTGCCTGCGAGCACCAGTTGGGGCGCGAACACCATGAACGCCGCGGCAATCCATGTGAACGAATGACCTCGCATGCCTGTCCTCCTGTTTCGGAAATCGCCCGACGGTCGGCATCTCCCTCGGAAGGCCGAATCGATTCCCGCCTGGATCTTGTGACCGTTTTGTGTCAGGCTCTCAACAAACCGAAATCCACCACGTAAACACGAACTGTTGTAAACGCGAACTCCGGCGACAATTCAATTATCCGGCCGGTTTGGGTTCTTTTCTTCCGGCAGGAAGAGTTCGCCTAGCTATAGGATTCGGAAAAACGGTCGCGGAAACCGGAGCTTTTTTCGGGTTTTAGCAAACTCAACGGTCGCTCCGTACATACTGTAAACTTCCCATATTGCCAGAGTTGCCGCGGTTATGGATTGTGCGGTCGGCGAAATCCTATGACGTCTTCCCTGCGGGTGGCTGAAGTTGGTGGAGAAGTTCGATAAAGGTGCGCTATGTCGAAGAAGCCGATCACCCGAGCCTGTTCGGTCCGCTCTAGATGGGCTGGCTCCCCCTTTTAGTGCGGAAGGGGACGGCGAGAAAGGCCTCGGGCTACACTGAGCGGCGATGGAATTGCCGGGAGAAGTCGGTAATCCCGATGAGCAGCATCAAGGAGAAAGTCACCAGGCACAGGCACCAGATTCGGGGTGACTGCCCTGCTGAACCGAGAATGACCCCAGAAAGAAGGGCCATGGCCCCTCTGTAGGCGGGGATTGCCCATCTTCCAGTGCTGGGAAACCGGGTGCAAAGCGCCAGCGCAATCCCAATTACTGGTAAACACGTTACCAGCACGTTTGCCAACTTCAGGGGTGCGGTGATATTAGCTGGGCACCACATTGTTATTATTGCCGTTGTTCCGAGGCGCTGATCGGGGAACTCGAACCATTCGTGGGGGGATTCTATCACTGCTCTTCAGTTTTCGGCTAGATCAATTCTTTTGACCCCCAAAGCCTAAAACTCATCGTGGCCGAATTTGGATAGGGAAATGGCTGCGCGGCAGACACTCGGCCGGGTTGGTCCTTGCGCAGGCCGTGCATCGCGAACAATCCGACTCCTCGTTGTTTCACTACCATCCCCACGGGCAAGAAAAAGCTAGTGTTTCTCGGGAGATGTCGTGTGATGAGGCCAGAGCCACTTCAATGGCAGGAGGAGGTTTCTCCCCAACCACAATACGAGGGAACTGACGATGTTGGAATTGGTCGATCCCTGTCAGAAGGTGAAAAAGCAAGAATACAAGAACGTCTTTCCAACCCTCGAGCAAAAGCTGGCGGCATGTCAGCGGGCGGCCAGGGCGGCTGGCATACCCGTGATCATCGTGTTTGAAGGGTGGCATGCTGCCGGCAAGGGGATGGTTATCAATAGTCTGGCCCAGGTGCTGGATCCTCGCGGATTTCGTGTCCATCTGACTCTCCCGCGTAACGAAGAAGAGAAACGGCACCCATGGATGTGGCGATTCTGGAATAGGATTCCCGGGGCGGGCGAGATTGCTATTTTCGACCATTCCTGGTATCAGCGCGTGCTCGACGATTTTGCGGAGGGGCGGATTTCTAAAAAACAATTCCGTCAGGCGATTGCCGATATTTTGGAATTCGAAAGGCAACTCGCGGATGCGGGAACATTAATCGTCAAGTTCTGGCTCCACATTGACCCGCGGGTGCAGAAAAAACGCTTGAAAGCCCTCGCTTCCTCTCCAGCCACCCGTTGGAAAGTCTCCCCAGAACAGTGGAAACAGAACAAGAAGTACAAGAAATGGTTCAACCTGGCGAACCAGGTGCTCGAAGCCACCAGTACATTCCAGAACCCTTGGCAGATCGTGGAAGCTCATCAGGCCCGTTTTACTCGCCTGAAGGTGTTCCGCACGCTCATTTCGAAGATCGAGCAGGAGGCTCAGCGACGTTCGAAACAGCTCGCGGGGCCTCCGTCTCCCATGCCAGAACCGCGAGAAGACGAGCTTCTCCGTCCCACGATTCTCGATCGAGTGGACCTTACTCAGTCACTGGAGCGCGGGCAATATGAGAAGGAATTGAAAGGGCTCCAGAAAGCCCTTTATGAGCTTGAGCATCGCTGCCATTTGGCACAGGTGCCGGTGGTCATTGTGTTTGAAGGATGGGATGCGGCGGGAAAAGGCGGAGTGATCAAGCGACTGACGCGGGGCCTTGATCCGCGAGGTTATGAAGTGGTACCCATTGGGCCACCGACCGCCGAAGAAAAGGCTCATCACTATCTGTGGCGGTTCTGGCGACGGCTGCCGAAAACGGGCCATATCACGATTTTTGATCGCTCGTGGTACGGGCGGGTGCTGGTGGAGCGGGTGGAGGGTTTCTGTCGGGAGGAGGAATGGCAACGGGCATTTCGGGAAATCAACGAATTCGAAAAACAGCTTGTCGACTTCGGAACCGTGGTCATCAAGTTCTGGCTGCACATTGACCCCGACGAACAACTTCGCCGATTCCAGGCCCGTCAAAGCGATCCTAACAAGCAGTGGAAAATCACTGAGGAAGACTGGCGGAATCGCAGTAAGTGGCGACAGTACGAGGTGGCGGTAACTCAAATGCTGGAACGCACCAGCACCACGTATGCTCCTTGGACGGTGGTGGAAGCAAATTGCAAGCTTTTTGCCAGAATTAAGGCGCTCAGGACTGTCAAGGAGCGTCTTGAAGCTGCCGTCTCCTGAATGCCGGTTTTACTCCACGATCAAATAAGGATCGCCGCGACACACGCTGTCAGATAACACGCCAGAGTACCGGCGATCATGGAACGGAATCCCAGTTGGGCGAGTTCTGACCGCCGCCCAGGGATGAGCTTGCCAATCCCGCCAATCATCACGCCAATCGATCCGAGATTGGCAAAGCCGCAGAGAGCGTATGTCGCAATCGTGAAGGAGCGTGGTGCCAAAGTCTGTTTGAGAGTGGTGAGTTCCTGATAAGCAATAAACTCATTGAGAATGAGTCGCTTCCCCAGGAGTGTTGCCACGGTCGACACGTCTTTTGGGTCGACCCCCATGAGAAAAGCAAACGGAGCGAAGAGATAGCCGGTCAATCTCTCTAAACTGAGGGGTTCCCCACCCACGTTTCCCGGCAGGCTAAGGAGCCAGTTAGCAAAGGTGATCAGAGAGATAAACGCGATAAGCATGGCGGCCACGTTGAGGGTCAGGATGAGACCTTCGCTAGCACCGCGGCAGGCGGCATCCAGGATGTTGGTGTCCTGCCTGGGGATCTCCACGCGAACCACCCCTTTGGTCGGCGAAATCTCGGTTTCGGGGACCATGATTTTCGCGACCACAAGCGCCGCCGGTGCAGAGATCAGAGATGCCGTGACAATATGCCCGGCATCTACCCCCATGGCGACATAAGCGGCCATGACAGTTCCCGCAATGGTTGCCATTCCGCTGCTCATCATGGCCATCAACTCCGAGCGGGTCATACTTTCCAGATAGGGCCGAATCACCAGCGGAGCTTCTGTCATTCCCACATAGACATTGGCGGCGGCCGCCAGAGATTCCGTGCCAGAAACGTCCATGACCCATACCATGATTTTCGCCATGGCTTTAACGAGGAGCTGGAGAATTCCCAGGTGAAAAAGAATGGCGGTCAGGGACGACACGAAGATGATCAGCGGTAGGACCACGAAGGCTACCTGGTGGTGTTTTGCTTCCGGGCCGAACACGAAACCCGTTCCCTGATCCACGCAATACTGAAGGCGCTCGATGAGCAAGCGACTGGCAAAAAAGGCCCCTTGTCCGATGTCGGTGCGAAGAAAGATGAAGGCGATGATCCATTGCAAAAACAGGCCGCTGAGAATCAACCGCCAGTTCATCACCCGGCGATTCTCCGAGAAAAGCCATGCGACAAAAAGGATGACCACCACGCCCGCAACGGGAATAAGCCGATTCATCGTTCAAGCTCCTCCCTGGTATGCAGCATGCGTGACTTCGGTTATCGGAATGAGGCGACCACCTGGCGTTTTTTGAGGCTGATACTCGGCCCAGCGTCTCTTCGTGATTCTGCATGCCGCTGGCCTGCTTTTTGCCGGGAGTGGTAATATAAATAAGGCACAAGCCGCCCTACAAGCCGGAAGTGCGCTCTTCCGAATGCGTCCGGACGTTTGGGGGCGACATGATCAATAGCGGATAGAGGCGGTGCCCTCAGGTATAGAGCAATTGGAGCTGAACGGCCAAGGCTGAAAACGACAAAACCTGTTCTGAGAGGGAGATCTGCGATGGTTCTGCTGGAATTCAGTATCTACCCGCTGGATAAGGGGGAAAGCTTGAGCGCGTATGTCGCGCGATGCGTGGAGATTGTACACACCAGCGGTTTGAAATATCAGTGCCACGCGATGGGCACCATCATCGAGGGAGAGTACGACCAGGTCATGGAAGTGGTACGCAAGTGCTTCGAAGCCCTTCAAAAGGACTGTAATCGCATCGAATGTATCATGAAGCTGGATTATCGCAAGGGATATCAGGACAGAATCTCCGGAAAGGTTCGCAGCATTGAAGAAAAACTTGGGCACGTTGTACAAAAATGACTCAACCGGGTAACGAGAGAGCCCACGATGCAAGACCTCTCTCCACGTCAGAAAGCTCTTCGCGAAATCACGTCGCGACTTGGGCGTGAGAATGTCCTGGTCCACCCCGCTGACCGACTGGTTTACGAATGTGACGGCTACACTCTCGTCAAGTGCATGCCCCAGGCTGTGGTATTCCCGCGGAACACGCGCGATGTGCAGCAGGTGGTTCGTATATGTCGGCAATATGGAGTCCCGTTGGTGGCGCGAGGTGCGGGAACTGGGCTGGCCGGCGGTGCCACGCCGATAGATGAGGCGATCGTTGTCAGTCTGGCCCGGATGAACCGAATCCTTGCAATTGATCTTGTCAACCGGCGGATCCAAGTAGAAGCCGGGGTCATCAATCTCGAACTGTCACAACGTCTCGCGGGGACGGGCTACCAATTTGCTCCAGACCCGTCCAGCCAGGTGGCGTGCACCCTGGGGGGAAATATCGCCACCAATGCGGGCGGGCCCCATACGCTGAAATATGGCGTGACGGTCAACCATGTTCTGGGACTGGAGTGCGTCACTGGCGAGGGAGAGGTACTTGTGGTGGAGCCGAGGTGGGACCCGGGTGATCTTGATTGGATTGGGGTGCTGACCGGTAGTGAAGGCACCTTGGCGATTGTGACCAGTGCCTGGTTGAAGTTGATCCCCGCTTATCAAGAGTTCATCACACTTCGTGCGACCTTTTCGCGAATTGAAGATGCCTGTCTCGCGGTCAGTCGAATCATCGGTGCCGGCATCACTCCGGCGGCAATGGAACTCATGGATCAGGGGATCCTTCAGGCCGTTGAAGAGGCCTTTCATTTCGGTTTTCCCACCGATGTCGAAGCAGTGCTGATTGTGGAACTCGACGGAGTCGGACCAGCCATTGCAGCCCAGGCGGAGCGGGTTGCGGCGTTTTGCCGGGAGTGTGGTGCCGGGGAAGTCCTGAGTGCCTCCGACGCAGCGGAGAGGGCTCGCCTGTGGCAGTGTCGTAAATCGGCCGTGGGAGCGGTAGGACGGCTCAGCCCCGCGTACTTTATCCAGGATGGGGTCGTCCCGCGGACCAAATTGCCTGAGGTGGCCACCCGTGTGAAGGAAATCGCACGTCGCTGGAATGTTCGCGTGGTCAATGTGGCTCATGCCGGGGACGGTAATATTCACCCCATTTTTCTTTACGATCCGAAAAATCCAGATGAAGTCGAACGAACGGTGTCCGCGAGTCACGAAATCCTTGCTGCCTGTATTCATCTGGGCGGGAGCATCACTGCGGAACACGGCGTGGGATTGGAGAAACGCGACTTCATGAAACAACTGTATCCGCCGGAAGTATTGCAGGCGATGAGAGCACTCAAGAGCGTCTTTGATCCCGATGCCATCCTGTCACCCGGTAAAGTTATCCCGCGGGACGGTCAGGAGAAGTCCGCCATCGTCGAGGGTGAGAAGAACGCATGATTTCGACATCCGAGAGCTTTCTCCAAAACTGGCTGCCGATCGAGGCCGCGCAGGAGGTTGCCACCTCTCAGGAAATGAGTCAGGTAGTGCGCGAAGCATCGCGCCGTGGCCGAGCTGTTTACACGGTGGGAAGTGGCTTCCGGGCCAGGTGGGGAAGCCGTCCTGAAAAGAGTGGGTTGGCAATTTCGTGCGCTCCCATGAACGGAATCATCGATTACCAGCCCACGGAGTTGACATTGACCGCAGAGGCGGGAGTCACCATTGCCCAGCTCGAAGCGACGCTGTCCGCCTCCGGGCAATGGATTCCCGGGTTGAGTGGATTGCCGGGCGGCCTCCAATTGGGCGGGCTTCTGGCCAGCCCATTTCCTCGCCTTCGCGATTGGCGGTGGGGCCGATTGGCAGAAGCCGTTCTGGGCCTTGAAGTGATCACTGGTGAAGGAACACGTCTGGTCCTGGGCGGTTCTGTTGTCAAGAATGCCGCTGGGTATCGACTCTTGCGTTTGTTTCTCGGAAGCTGGGGGAGCTTGGCGATCATCACGCGGGCCACGCTCATGACCCGGCCCCAGCCCGAGGTCTCCGAATTTTTTACGGTGGGAATGCGGCGTGCTACTTTTTGTGAGACGTTTCTCCAACGTCTCGCTGCCCTGCCCTTGCCCTGTCTGTCGGATGTCATGATCTGTGAACAAACCTGTTTGATCGATTCCGATCTCGACTTAGACCTTGCAGAAGAATTGGGACGCCGCTGGATTGCGGCGACTTTTCTGCTGGAAGGCGACCGACTGGAGGTGGACCTGGCACGAGATGCCCTGACCTCCTTGGCAGGCCAGCAGGGTTGGAAGGTGATTCCCACTTCCAGGATCAGTGACACCGCGTTTGAGAGTAAGCTGACGACCGGTGGTGATGCTGTTTGTCAGATCAGCGGGTTGCCAGAACAAATGGCCGTGATAACGGCGCACATCAAAGAGGTGTTTCCTGGGGCGATTTGGTGGGGTTACCTTTTCAGTGGGCAGGTTCTGCTCGTTGATGCTGCTAAGGAATTCACCATCGAGAAAGTCAAAGCGCTGAGAACCAAGATTGAGGAGAAGAGGGCTTGTCTGGTGGTTCTCCGGACGCCAGCCAATCCTGATTGGCCCTCGTCGGTCGTGTGGGGGTTGCCCCATCCGCGACATGTGTATGTCCAGCGATGGAAAGACATCTGCGATCCGGCCCATATTCTCAACCCGGGTCGATACGTATTCACATAAACCAGAAGAAAGAAAACTCGACGCGAAAATGGCGGTGCAAGTGCACGAACATTCGATGGAGGAGATTCACCGGTGTGTCCATTGTGGACTGTGCACCTCGGCGTGTCCTACATTTGTGGAGTTACGTCAGGAGGCCGACAGTCCTCGCGGACGCATCTACTTGATGCACGCGATCCTGGAGAAACAGCTTTCGATCGATCGAAAAACTGTTCAACACATTGAACTGTGCCTGGATTGTCGCGCCTGTGAGTCTGCGTGCCCGTCGGGAGTGAGATATAGCCGCATCCTCGAACCCGTGCGTCTGTCCCTAATCAACAAGCGGGCGGTTTCCCTGACGTGGGGTGAGAGGTTCTTTCTCTTTCACGTCTTTCCCTATTCGCAAAGAGTTCGCGCGGCTCTATGGCCGGTCAGGCTGTTACAGCGATTGGGAGTCTACCATGGCCTGGAACGAATGGGACTTTTTCGCGTGCTCCCGGGCATTCTTGGGAAAATGGCCAGCCTTGTGAATCCTCACGTACCGGGACAAAAGCGTCTGCCAGATTTTCTTCCTGGGAAAGGACGTCGGCGGGCTCGCGTGGCCCTGTTTGTGGGGTGTGTGGGCGACGCAATGTTCCGGCACATTCACTGGGCGACACTCCGTGTGCTGCAGGAAAACGGTTGCGATGTGTTGGTACCCCGCGGTCAGGGATGTTGCGGAGCGATTCATTATCACGCTGGTGACGACCGTGGCGCCAAAAAATTGGCTGAGCAGAACGTCCGTAGTTTTCCTGTCCGTGACCTCGACGCGGTAATTGTCAATCATGCAGGCTGCGGCGCGATGCTCAAGGAATATCCCCAATACTGGGCAGATGGGGATCGTGAGCGATATGCAGAATTTAGCGGGAAAGTCCGCGATATCTGTGAGTTTCTTGACGACCTGGGAATCAAGGCCCCAGAAAACCCATTGCCTTTGCGAGTGACTTACCACGATGCTTGTCATCTTGCGCATGCGCAGCAAATTCGCCGACAACCCCGAGCGCTGCTCTCAAGAATTCCCGGGCTGGAGCTTGTACCGTTGTATGAAAGTGAGCTTTGCTGTGGTTCCGCGGGGAGCTATAACCTTCTGCAGGATGCGATGGCCATGCGATTGGTGAAGCGGAAGGTGGATCGCATCCTGGAAACAGGCGCTCAAGGCGTGGCAGCTGCCAATGCCGGTTGCCTTCTCCACATTGGTCGCGAGGTAAGACGGCGTCGGCTTCGCCTGCTTTTGGCACATCCGGTTGAGCTTCTGGACTGGAGTTACAGGGGAGTCACGCCCCCTCAGCCTGGCTTCGACGTGGAATACCGTCTCTAGGTGTTCTTCGCCTCGGCTGTCAGGACCTTGGTCAGCCCCTCCACGAAGAAGTAGTCTCCCCACATGACGGATTCGTCCACGCCAAGGTTCTTTCGCGTGTGATACACGCCGTGTTTGAGGATACCTTCCCAACCCGGGGTTTCAATGGCGAGGTATTCGGGGTCGCACAGAGCGGATAACATCACAAGGGCTATGTTGCGATAGACAAGCCCACGTTCGGGAGATCGGGTCTGTTTTGCCAGATCCCACAGACCACTGGCTGCGATGGCGGCTGCCGAGCTTTCTTTTTGCCGACCCCACGGCGGGGGCTGCGACAGATCAGCGTGAAAATCCCAGTATGGGATCTTGTCCTCGGGAAGATGGGTGATCCAATACTCAGCGTTACGTTCCGCCACTTCCAGAAACTCGGGGTTGTTTGTCAGGGCGTAAACCTTGCTGAATCCATACATGGACCACGCCAGGCCACGCGCCCAGCAACTCTCAGGGCTAAGCCCCTGATGGGTGCTCTGGCCAAGAAATCGCCCGGTTTCCACGTCGAAAAGTCCCTCATGGGCGGTGGAACCATCCGGGCGTACCAGGTAATCGCGGGTAGTCCGGCAATGGGCCAGGCCGATCTCCAGCAACTCTTGATCACCCGTTTTTAGAGCCGCGAAGATCACCAGAGGGACGTTCATCATAATGTCGATGAACAGACTGTGTGGGCCAATAAAAGAGCAGAGATACTTTCCTTTGGGCTGAAACCGCATGGCAAGTGTGCGGCCGGCGGTGATGAGGACATCGAGCAAGGCCTGATCGCCGGTCAGTTCGTACCATGGAAGATACGTGTTGAGAAAGATGAATCCCAAGTCATGAACATTGCGATCGTGTTTGCGATGCTCGAGCAGACGTGAATAGTGCGTTGCCAGTTCCCACCATTTAGGGTCTCGCGTCCGCAAATAGAACTGCCACATCATTCCGGCCAGGAAGCCGCCGGTCCAGTCCGTCCACAGTTCGCCTTCGTGATACCATCGGCCGTTGACCGTGTAGATGGGGAAGAAGTCAGGATGTTTTTCGACCAGGGCGGCCACCTGTTTTTCGGCGAACTGAAGGGCCTCCTGAAACTTGCTGATTTCTTCCGGCCTGAGAGTCATGACATCTCCTCCCGCTGGCTTATGGAATGGGCTCAGGCGGCTCATTATACCGCAATATTCGTATACTCACACCCGGGACGTTTGGTAAGTCAGGGATTTGCCCAGCCCCACTTTTGCAAAAACCTATGACATACCAGCGGGTCATTGTGGTGTAGGGGCAATTCATGAATTGCCCCTGCAACAGATTCAGCCGTTGGCCTGTCAAAGTTCCCGTGTAAAAAGTGCGGACGAGTCACAGTTAGGGCGGATTGTTCCCCAAGGATCGAGTCGCTACACTGGTCGATAATTCTGCAAAGACGAGGACAATTGTGGACGATTCGACGAGCTTTGAAGGAGATCCTTGTTATGAGCCGTGCCACCACACGCCGTCACACCACAAACTCTTTGCTTGCGGCGATTGCAACCGTTGGCCTACTCACTGCCTGTGGAGGTGGGCATGCACAAGAGGCTCGCGTGACGATTGATGCATCTCAAACGGCTGCCCCCATTTCCAAATACATCTACGGGCAGTTCATCGAGCACCTGGGCCGGTGTATTTACGGCGGGATTTGGGCGGAAATGCTCGTCGACAGGAAATTCTTCTATCCTGTCGGTAGCAAGGAATCCCCGTGGACGGTCATCGGGCCAGAGGGGAGCGTGACAATGGATCGTCATCAGCCCTTTGTGGGGGTGCATTCACCGCGAGTCGCATTGAAGGGCGATGGCACCGTCGCGGGCATTGCTCATGGCGATTTAGGCGTTCTCGCTGGGAAAGAGTATGTCGGTTACATATGGGTGAAAGGCGCTCCGGAAGCAGCCCCAATCACGGTGAGACTGGTGTGGGGAAATAATCCTGGCAATGCGGGCGAGATGGACATCGCCGAGGTGGGATCAGACTATCGAAAGGTGACTTTTCGTTTTCGGCCTACAGAGTCTACGGACGATGCCCGGCTGGAAATCGTGTCCAAAGGTAAAGGCTACTTTTATGTGGGGACAGTTTCCCTGATGCCGGCCGACAACATTCATGGCATGCGGGCGGACACCATTGCTCTGCTAAAAGAGTTGGACTCTCCCATCTATCGCTGGCCGGGTGGCAACTTCGTGAGCGGTTACGACTGGCGGGACGGAATCGGCGACCGCGATAAGCGCCCGCCCCGCAAAAACCCTGCCTGGCAGGGAATTGATTCGAACGATTTCGGAATCGATGAATTCATGACGTTCTGCCGGATTGTCAATACCGAGCCGCTGGTGGTGGTGAACACGGGGCTTGGGGATGTGGAGATGGCTCTCCAGGAGCTGGAATACGCCAATGGCTCTGTTGAGACAAAAATGGGGCAGCTACGGGCCAAAAACGGTCACCCTGAGCCCTACCGTGTGAAATACTGGGGCATCGGAAACGAAATGTACGGTAACTGGCAGCTTGGACACATGCCTTTGGAGGAGTACGTCAAAAAGCATAACGAGTTTGTTGCCGCAATGCGGAAGCTCGATCCCACAATTGTGGCCATTGCGGTTGGTAATGTTGGACCATGGACTGAGGGAATGTTTCGCCACTGTGCGGACTTTATCGACCTGATGAGTGAACATTTTTACGTCGGGGCAAAAAAGGATTTGCTGGAGCACGTCGAGCAGGCCGCACGTCGTGTGCGCGAGATCGCCGACGCCCATCGCCGCTATCGGAAAGAAATCCTGGGCGGCAAGGCCATTCCTGTTGCGCTCGATGAGTGGAACTACTGGTACGGAGAGCATCTCTACGGCGAGCTGGGAACGCGGTATTTCCTCCGCGATGGCCTTGGAGTCGCCAAGGCTCTCAATGAGTATGCTCGTAACACGGATGTCTATTTCATGGCCAATTATGCCCAAACCGTGAATGTGATCGGAGCGATCAAGACGACGAAAACGGCCGCCAGCTTCGAGACCACCGGGCTCGTCCTCGCCCTGTATCGGAAGCACTTCGGGCAAGTCCCCGTCGCCACCACATGTTCCAACTCCGTCCTCGATGTGCAGGCCGCTCTGAGTGAGGCAAAGGACGCGGTGGTGCTTGCCGTGGTCAATCCGACTGCCGAACGGCAGCACCTGATCCTGCAATCCACCGCGGTAAAGCTGGAATCGCCCGGCCGTGCATGGGAAATTGCCGGGGATGATCCGATGCTTTTCAATGAGCCGGGAAAGCCTCCGCGTGTCAGCATTGTGGAAAGAGAAATTCCCGACGCGGGGAAGGTTGAAGTGGCACCCTACAGCGTCACGCTGATTCGTTTTCCCGCTAAACGCTGAAAGGTCCGCTGAAGATCACCGGGGAGCGGCAAGCCAACGTCGCAACTGATCGTTGTCGCGCGTTTTTGCCCCTCGGTTCATGCGCACAAATTCGGCCGGGTGCTGGAGGGGCATTTTCTGGAATAACGGTGGGCGCCGGCGTCAGGAGGCGAGCGTTTCCAGGAGACGTACCAGCTCCTGAGGAACCGGCTTGTGCGCGGCATACGTTTGTTCAAATGGCACGAGGACAAGCTCACCCCGCTGCTCGCCCGCCATACACCCGGTCTTTCCTGCCAGAATTGAGCGAACGGCGAAATCTCCCAGCCGGGCAGCCAGCAGTCGATCCTGAGGGACGGGGCTTCCTCCTCGCTGCAGGTGACCGAGAGCGAGCACCCGGGTTTCAAACGGACATCCATTTTCATAGAGGGCTTTTTGAAGGGCGGTGGCACCCCCATGCTCGTCACCCTCAGCCACGATCATCATCACCGAAGTTTTGCCGCGGGATTTCAATTCGTGGAGTTGGCGGATGATCTCGGATACTTCGGTGGGGGTTTCGGGGATGCATGCAATTTCCGCGGAGGCGGCGATTGCCGTATAGAGAGCGATGTACCCACTGTGTCGGCCCATCACCTCCACGAGGAACATCCTCTCGTGTGCATCGGCCGTGTCGCGCAGCTTGTCAACCGCATCCACAGCCGTGTGCACCGCAGTCGCGAAGCCAATTGTGTAGTCTGTTCCCAGGAGGTCGTTATCGATTGTTCCAGGGCACCCGATGATCTGGCCATCCCAATACTTGGCGAGCGCTACCGCGCCGTGAAACGTTCCGTCGCCACCGATCGGGATGAGAGCGTCAATCTTGTGCTTCCGCAAAATCTCGGCTGCCCTTTTTTGTCCCGACTCTGTGTAAAATTCCTCGCAGCGACTGGTGTGGAGAATGGTCCCCCCTCGCCGACCGATATCAGACACGCTCCGCAGCGACATGCGTGGCTGTCCCTGCTCGTTGAGGAAGAACTCTTCCCGCAAAAGACCGGAATAGCCTCGGAGGATCCCAATCACTTCGTGACCCGCTGAAATCCCTGCCCGAACGATCGCCCGCACGCATGCGTTCATGCCAGGGGCATCACCCCCACTGCACAGGACTGCAATCCGCATGGTCTCCTCCCAGACGCTCTGCTTTTATTTCAAAAAACAAATGAAGCCGTTGCTGACCGGTCAAAGCGGCGTGATTTCTAGCTGATGGCTTGCCAAAAATTCCTCTGCTTCCGCCCGATTGAAGACACCTTCGGTGGTCCCGATTGCCCGCACACAACTGGCTCCCAGCGCACTCCCCCAGCGTACACAGCCTTCGGGCGACTCGCCGAGAAGCAATCCCATGATAAATCCCGCGTCAAAGGCATCACCTGCGCCGGCGCCCCCGACGAACGTGGTAGGATAAACTCCCGCTCGGAAACTCCCACGTTCTCCCACAAAGAGACAGCCTTTTTCGCCCAGTGTGATGACGACATTCCGGGCTCCCATGTCGTGAAACCGCCGCGCTTGCTCGACGGGATCAGATACACCGAGGATGATCTCGCCTTCGTCGTCGTTAAGCATGAAATAATCAACGTGGGGAAGGACCTTCCTCAAAATGGATTGAAAGTCCTTGCGCTCCATGAGCACCACGTCGAGAACAACCGTGATTCCCCGCTGGCGGGCGGTTGCCAGTAGATTAGCGAAGTCATCGGTTTCCACACCTGGCATCATCAAATACCCGCCGACGTAGAGAACCCGAGCGCCGTCCAGCCAAGCGGTTGGGATATCGCCTGTATGAAAAACCACATTCGCTCCCGGTGTGCTGATGAAGCGTCGGTCTTCACCCTGCACATTGACGATCATGGTGGCCGCCGTACCGTATCCCGGTACAGTGCGGATTCCAGCCGTAGCCACACCGGACCTTGTGAGTGCTTCCTGAATGAACTGGCCGAAGAAGTCTTCCCCCACACATCCTGCCACGCCCACAGAAACATCCAATTTTCTCAAATCCACGGCCACGTTCGCCGCGCAGCCCCCCAATCCGAGTTGGATGCGAGACGTTGGAACGAGCTCACCGGCTTTAGGGAGCCGTTCAATCGGTTCGCAGGCAATATCAGCGAAAAGAATACCGGCCGATATGACCTGGAGCGCCTGGGACATGTTCATTCCTCCTGGATTTATTCACTCCCTGAGCGGCCGACGTCGAGTACCACAAACCGCTCGCGTCGCGTCACCCTGATCATGTTTTCTTTTGCCGAAGCTGAGTTTATGGATCCGGCTTCAATTCATCCACCACCGACGCTATTGGACAGTTTCAAGAGCTTTTGCTCGATCAATTCCCGCAAGCGAAAGGCGATATCCGTTTTTGTCCCGGTCCATTCGGCAAGACACGTGCCCTCAGAATCGAGAACCTCCACCGACGAGCAATCCGAGCCGATCGCCGAGGGGCGGTTCACGACCATCAAGTCGCACCGTTTCTTCTGAATTTTTTGCAGGGCGTGCTGCCTCGCATTGTGTGTTTCCAGGGCAAAACCCACAATCCATTGATGCCTTTTCATCATGCCAAGGCTGGCCAAAATATCGGGGGTCTCCACGAGGCGGAGTGTCAGCGGAGTCCCCGATTTGACAATTTTTCGAGTTGCCACCTGCTCCGGGCGAAAGTCACAAGGGGCGGCGGCACCGATCACGCCGTCGCAGTCTGGAAAAATGGATTGGCAGGCCTTGAGCATTTCCTCCGTCGTCACCACCGATACGATTTCCGCTTGCGGGGGATAATCAATGGCCACAGGTCCTGACACCACGATGACACGATGGCCAGCAGTACAGAACGCCTCGGCCAGGGCCCTGCCCATCCGTCCTGAAGACGCGTTCGATAGGAATCGCACCGGATCCAGAAATTCCCGCGTTGGTCCTGATGTGATGAGGACGGTGGCCATTTTTCACCCGGGCAACTTTGTTAATTTGGTCTGCCAAATCCGAAGACCGCGCTGAGAGTGACCCATGGCACCGGTTTCGCCTTTCGGGAACCTCAGCGCGGCTGGTCGGTCACCACGTTGGGTGCAACAGCAATCGGGACGCAGGATCCTCGACGTACCCAAGAATTTCCGCATTGACACAAGTCGCGAGCAATGTCGGTATTGCCCAGCGCGGATCTGATTGCGGTGGTGACCTACACATTAACGTAACGTTGCAAGTTTATCGAACAACGTGCGTTTTTTCCAGTTGGCCTGGTTTGGCAGTTTTTCGCTCTTGATAGGAAAGCATATTTTTGTCATACTCTCCCGCCTCTCCACGTTGTCGGAATTTCAACCCAGCGATTGTTGACCGGGCAGAAGCGTTCTGAAAGAGTGATTGAGCTGGAGTAAACATCCATGACCAGCAGGTTGTCGCGTCGTTGCCGGAGCATGGGGATCGTTGTGAGTTCGTTGGCAAGTTTTTTGAGCATCGCTGGCTGTACTTCGGTGCCGCCCCAGAACGAATTGACACCGGCTTCGGACTTGTCTCAGCTTGCCCGCCAGCTTCGCCCCGCTGATCCAAACCGCGAACCATTCACCTTCAGTAACGAGGCGCGAGCGATCGAAGAAGACCTCGGGGTTGGAAAAAAAACGTCCCCTGTTCCCACCGAGGCGAAATAAAAAAGGCCCCTCAGACAGAATGGGGCCTTGTATTGCATAGGTCGCTCGTGGGAAAGCGAGGATCAGTTCCGGGATCAATAGTTGCTCCCCGCGCCACCTTCCACATTTCCCACCATGTGCAGGTGGTCGTGGTCGATGTAAACCACTTCGACAGCTTCCCGGTTTTGTGTGGTGTAGGGAATCGGCCAGCCGACTTTAACTGTTTCCGTGAAATAAATGGTGCACTTCCAGTGGACGTGGTGCAATTGGGCCGGGCCTATCAGCGGATAAACGCGCGGTGGATCGATCGAATCGGTGATCAGTTCCTTCACAATTCGCACATTCCCGCGCTGGACCTCGTGAAGGAGGGGTAAACCGCCTTCGACACCCCGTGCCTTTTCCAAAGCACGGATCACCTCGTCGTCGGATGGCTCATCGAGGGCCGCATGCGGAGCACCCTCAACCAAGGGTGGAAGAATCGGCATTTTCTTGTACCGCTCTTCCTCCCAGGCTTTATCCTCGAACTTCTTCTGAAAATACGGGGAAACCGGGATTGGATAATTGAGAACTCCCCAATCAAGGGGGCTCATTGCGGTCCCACAGCCTGTGAGGAACAGCAGTCCGCCACCCAGGAGTCCCCACAATTGCAGTGTTTGTAGTCCTCGCGCCATGTACCGCTCCTCAACTAGCGATCGTTACCGTTTCGATTCTGGGTTGCCAGGCTTAATGACGCCTCAGACCGATCGTCCTGTTGCCGGACACCCTCATTCTGGCGAGCCGGCGTGGCTGAGCCATTTGGAAGACCGGCTACATCATTTATCGTGAGAATCTACTCCGAACTTGCAGGATTTTCCCGCGATGAGGGAGAAATGGACGGTAGCGGTCTTACCTGGCGGACGGCCCCTGAGGCTGCGGAATACCAAGAGCTCACTTGCCAGAAATTATTTCGAACTTCTCAAATGTCCGCGGAACAGAGTGGTAACCGGCCCCAGAATCTACTTTTTGAGAACAGTCTCTGCGGAGAACTTTGTGATCAGTCGGAGAACGGTTTTTTCCTCAGAGTCGAGTTGAGCGAATAGAGGGCCATCTCTGAGATCAAACGACCGGCGTGGCCGCCCGTCCGCTGCAGCGCGGCAATCTCCATTGTGAAAGCACCATCCGGCAGCCCCTCCACGGAAAGCGGCCTCCAGATCGGCAACGAAGTCTTTGGCGGATGGCTGCCACGAGCCAAAATCGCGTCGGAATGGTTCCTGATAGTGAACCGGGACAATCTTGCCTATGTTCTGTAAAGTGTCCAGGTACTCACGTGTTTTCGCCTCCGTTTGCTGGGCTGATTTCGCGTTCCGAGGCCGATGCGGCGCGATAAAATCCAATCCCACCCGCATGACATATTCACGCAACGTATCCGGCGGAATGTCCCCAGCATGCGAGGCCGTGACAAGCCGACTGGAATCGAGGGAGCGAACCTCACGTCGGAGCACGACCAGGTCCTCGATGGAAGTGAAACGGGAATCCTGGATGTTCCGTTCGTTGGAGAGGTCGAGGTACCAGTTTCGGTAATCCTTCAGGTGCTCCACCAGGGAACGAACTGCCCGAAGATGCGCATCGAGGGACTGGAGCCGCCGGGGCCCGGTCACGCCATTCCCCCCGGAGAGTGTGACATCCACGATCATCCCTTGGGTGTCGCACCAGCCTACGATTTCGCGGAGCTTTGCCATCCCCGGTTCCCAGGGGTTGCCCTCCTCGTCGACGGCGTAAGCTTTCTGGTCAAAAGCTGCCCAGTTTGCCCAAATTCGGATCCAATTGAATCCCAGTCTTTTGATTTCCTGTAGATCTTCAGTCCAGATTTCTCGTGGCGCACCAAGCGCGCCGTAATAACTGATGCCCAGCAGAAAGGTCGGCTCACCATTAATTGTGAAACGCGATCCCTCAATTCCCAGGACTGTGTGAGGCTGCGCGGAGGCCCGCCTTGGCGCGGTCGAAATTCCGAAAAGAACGGTTAACAGGCATGTGGTAAGCGTGCGATGCATAGTGGCCCTCCCTCGTCCACGTTTTTGCCGCTCAGTTCTTGACCAAATCGGCTGGCGATTGAGACGCTCACCCAAAAACCTGGTGGGTGTTGGTTGAAGCCTATTGTGTCAGCTTTCCTTGATGGCGGCAACCAGGTCGAGCACCGCACGCTTGCCATCCGCGAAAAACATCAGTGTATTGGGAGCGGCAAACAGAGGATTGGGGATGTTTGCGAAGCCAGGACTAAGGCTCCGCTTGATCACCACTACGGTTTTCGCTTTGTCCACTTCGATAATCGGCATGCCTGCAATGGGGCTTTTGGGATCTGTCTTGGCAAGGGGATTGACGACGTCGTTAGCCCCCAGGACGATCGCCACATCGGTTTCGTTGAGGATCGCGTTGATCTCGTCCAATTCTTTGAGCTTATCGTAAGGTATTTCCACTTCCGCCAACAAAACATTCATATGGCCGGGCATGCGACCCGCTACCGGATGAATACCGAACAGAACCTCGATCCCTCGCGATTCGAGCAAGTGATAGAGGTCCCGAACCGCGTGCTGAGCTTGGGACACAGCCATCCCGTAACCAGGAACGATCACAACACGGCGCGCGGTATCGAAGAGCATGGCAATTTCTTCGGCTGTGGCGGATTTCACCGTCCGATAGACCTCGTCCGCCTTGGCAGCCTGCTCACCTTCCTGAAGTACGCCGAACAAGACGTTGAACATCGAGCGGTTCATCGCTTTGCACATGATATTGGTGAGGATGATGCCAGACGCCCCGACAAGCGAACCCGAGATGATCAGCACGGCGTTTCCCAAAACGAATCCGGTTGCCGCCGCTGCCAGTCCGCTGTACGAGTTCAGGAGGGCGATGACAACGGGCATATCGGCGCCACCAATCGGATTCACCAACGTTAAGCCCAATACCGAGGATAAGACCACCACCACCCAGTACCACCCTGTGGCGGATGGATCGAGGACCCCCAACACACTTGCTCCCAGGGCCAGTATGCCCAAAACGGCGTTGATCGGCTGGAGAAGTGGATATCGAATCGGCTCTCGAAACGCCTTGTATTCCTGCAGTTTCGCGAAGGCCAGAAGACTTCCCCAGAAGGTTACAGCCCCAATAATTGCCGAGGCGAATGTGGCAATGGCAATGTCGCTGACGGGTGGGGGAGGAGTCCGAATCAGCTCCGCGGCAGCTACTAGGACAGAAGCTGCTCCACCAAAACCGTTAAGAAGGGCCACCATTTGCGGCATGGCGGTCATGCGCACTTTGAGCGCCAGCACGGCCCCAATGACACTCCCCACGATCAGTCCCAAAATAATCCAGTGATACTCGATGATTCCGCTATGAAAGAGCGTGGCGAGAACAGCAATGAGCATCCCCAGGGCCCCCGTTAGATTTCCGCGGACTGCGGTTCGGGGGTGGGTGAGACCTTTAATGCCCAGAATAAACAGGACCGAGGCTAATAGATAGGCCAGAACAATCACACTCTCGGGAATCACGTCCGTCTCACCTTTCCTTCAGTCTACTTCCGAATTTGTCCGGGATTGTGGCGGATACCGAACGCTTTGTTTAAACTGAATTGAATGTGCTGGGGCGCAACGTGGGGATACCGTCCATCGACGTCCCTGGGGAATTACGATTTGCGTTTAAACATTTGAAGCATTCGGTCCGTGACCAGGAAACCGCCAACCACGTTGATTGTTGCAAGGATGACCGCCAGGGTTCCCAGAATGGTGGCCGGTGTCGAATGCCCGGCTCCAGCCGCAATGATGGCCCCCACAATGGTAATGCCGGAAATCGCATTCGATCCGGACATCAACGGCGTGTGCAGGGTTGGTGGAACCTTTGTGATAATTTCGAACCCCACAAAGATAGCCAGCACGAAGATTGTGAGTGCCATGACGAAGGGCAGGTCGGAGTGGCTCCGCGCTGCCGTCTGCTCAACGATTTCGTTAGCCAAAAGAAGCAAACTTTCCATAAATAAAACCCTTTCGCCAACCGGTTAACTTTCGCAGTAGGGTCTCGCCTTAATGCTTCGTGTGCAGGCCAACCGTTTGGGATTCTTTTTTGCCGAATGCGATTGAGAACTGGACCAAATTTCCAAGTTTTCTTGCCCCGGCTCTTATTTGTTGAATAAGGTGGATGACTTCGCTGTGTGTTGAAGCCTCAACTCGATTGGTGTGCCGAGGCTTTTCATTGCGACGGCTGCCCGGCAGGTTCCCTTAACATTGCGTGGACCACCTGGCCACCCCGAGCTACCAAAGTATCCCGAATAATCTCGTCTTCAGAGTCAAGGGCGATCTGGCCATTCTTGCATACATACAGGAAAAAGGTCGTGATGTTTTTGGAATACATCTGGCTGGCATGGTGCGGTATTTCTGCCGGGAGATTCACGGGGCCGAGAATGGTAACTCCGTGCTCCACCACGGTTTCTCCCGGCCGGGTCAGTTCACAATTCCCCCCACGCTCAGCCGCTAAATCCACGATGACAGAACCGGGCTGCATGCCAGCAACCATCTCGCGGGTAATCAGGACGGGAGCTCGCTTACCGGGCACTGAGGCCGTCGTGATCACCACGTCGCTCTGGGCCACCACCTGAGTCATTAGTTCACGTTGGCGGCGGTACACTTCTTCTCCAAGTTCTTTCGCATACCCGCGTTGATCCTCGGCTGCCTGAGTTGGCAACTCCAATTCCACAAATTTGGCGCCGAGGCTTTGAACCTGCTCTTTGACAGCAGGGCGAACGTCATACGCGGACACCGCAGCGCCAAGCCGCTTCGCCGTCGCGATCGCCTGAAGTCCCGCTACCCCTGCCCCCACCACAAACACCTTGGCGGGCGTCAGTGTGCCAGCCGCCGTCATGAGCATCGGGAAAATCTTGGGAAGCGTCAGCGCGGCGAGAAGCACAGCCCGATATCCGGCGAGAGTGGCCATGGATGAGAGGATGTCCATGCTCTGTGCCCGCGTGATGCGTGGGAGCAACTCGAGCGCGAAGATCGTCGCTCCTTTTTCTACCCACGGCAGTAAATCCCCTTTTTTGCTCAGCGGATCCCAGGCACCGATGAGAATCTGACCGGGCCGGATCCCCGCGAGTATCTCGTCTCGGACCTCGGGCGGAATATCCCACCGGACTCCAAGCAGCACCTCGGCCTCGAGGACCTCTGCCAGGGATGATATGGTTGCACCTCTCGCAGAATATTCGCTGTCAGGGAATCCAGCCCGTTCCCCGGCTCCGCTTTCCACACGCACGGTGTGGCCCGCTTTTACCAGGCCAGGGACATTCGCAGGGACAACGGCGACCCTTTTCTCCCCGGGAAACCGCTCTCTCAGTACGCCAATAATCATAGGATTCGTAAATTCGTCAAAAAGAGCCTACATTTTACGGGAAAGGATACCCATTGTACACAAAACAGTAACGTGGTGAATGAGGGGGGAAGCTGAGTCATCCAGTTTTGAGCTTCGCTAGACAGGGCAGCGGATCACGAGACGCCGTTGCCCGGGGATGAGGTATCCGCGAGTGACCTAGTGGTCAGCTTCATATTCCAAAGTTGGACAATTTCACAACAGCCGAGCCAAACCGCTTGATTTGCTTCCCGTTCAAACTCAGGGACAACTCATGATTTCATGACTTGTCCTACCGTACGCTGCGCGTCTGGCCGCCAATAGAGCGTGGCAAAAAGTGGGGACACCGAAAAATTTTTGGGCTTGAGCGACCGCACAGAAAAAGGTAGATAAGGAGTGTCCCCGGTGCCGCTCGTGGCGAAAGTTTTTACCCAAAACGCTCGAGTCGCACATTAGGAAAAATACGCAAATGAAAGTAACCGTGACGGATCTTCCGTAGGTGACACATTTTCTGGCCGAATCAGCCGATGCAGGTTTCAAGAATCACAATTGCGGTCGGCCAGAATGCCGGGACGGCGTGGAGTCTGTTCCTCGCCCAGAAAAGTTGTAGCGCTGGCTGGATTTCTCAAGTTTCCCACGGAGGGGAATACCATGGCCCTAGCGGCAAGATACGGTTTGGCGGGGGTCCTTATCGTCTGCTTTTCTGTCGGCGGTGGATGTGCTGCCAATAAGACGGGATCCCAGTGGTCGCTCGCTAGCATCAACCCATTCAAGAAAGCTCAGACTGCCGAGCCCTATCCGCAAAAGCCGTCCGCCTTTGCAACACCAAGCGCAGTGCCCGGCGATAAGCAAGGGGCGAGCCTTGCCAGCGCATCAACGCAGGGTGGACCTCTATATCCCAGCACCACTCCGCGAGTCTATTCCAGCCCAACGAGTAGCCAGAATGCTTTGAATTCTTCATCTTTACAGCAGGCTTCCGGGCAGTTGTCCAGCAATCCCGGGCAAAGTTCCTCGCCTTACTCCCCGGTGAATCGGTACGATCCCAACGCGTTTACCCGCAATCAGAATCAGACGGTGCAAGCGCAACCGGTCGGCGCGGCTGTCGCATCAGACACCAGCACCGTTGACTTGGGCGGAACTGCGGGCGGATATCCGACTTCCCAAAACACGGCCGGGATGCCGACAAGAAGCCCCGTAGGACTTGCGACGCCAGCCTCCAGTTCACCTGTTTCGGGGTACAGCGGCGGCCTCCCCGTGAGTTACGACACGGCATCCTCTCCGGCGCTGCCCACCGGTTCCAATACCGGACTGATGTCGCAGCAGCCGACCTCAGCCACAAAAACCACCTCACAGGGGCTGTCGTCAGGTTCGAGCTCAGCTCTGCCGGGTAACGCCCTGGCTCCACAGAACGATTGGAGCGAACTGGTGGGCGATCGTTATGCGCAAATGTATCGTCAAGCTCCGCAAACGGCAAATGCGGACGCCAACCTGTCTGCCGGCGGTGGAAACAGCCCGTTAGGGGCGACCGGCTACGTTCCGGGTGACACGGGCTACGTGCCCGGACAGACCCCTAATCCGCCAGGCAACATTTCCTACCAGCCGGGCCAGACCGGATACCAGCCGCCCGGCATTCCACCTTATACGCCACCTTATGCAGTACAGAATAACGGGGTTCCGGGAGCCCCGGCCGGAACAGGTGCCTCGGTGCCTGCTCCGTCCAACTCCGGAGAGTATCGGCCGGGCAGCACAAAAACCTACATTCCCCGAAGTACTTCTTTGCCACAGGGAAGCAGCACTTCTTCCGGTTTCGAGACAACAAGTCCCAGAAGTGCTGGGGTGGTAACGACGGTGCCGACCAGCTCTCCATCTACCGAGGGCGAATCCTTCCGGCTTTAAAAACCGGAATGAATCATCCCGCTCTGAAACGATTAAGGCCGGTTTCCGGCGTGCGGAGATCGGTTGGCAGCCCCGGCAACCTTTTAGTTCTTCTCCTTTTTGAGCGGTGTGGTCCACAAATAGATCGTGTGTTCACCCTGGCCTTTTGGCTTATAGTGGATCACCTTGTCAGGAATGACTCCATCCATGTCGAAGTCATGTGAGACGATTCGGCTACCGGGTTTGAGTTTTTCCAATTGGGGGATCAGCTTCACATTCAATTGCGGAAGCAGGTAAAGGGTCACCACCGTCGCCTCACTCAGATCGAGGGTGAAAATATCCTTTTGTTCGATCCGCACGAGATCCTCCACTCCGTTTTTGCGGACATTTTCCCGGGCTTCCTTGATGCGTTCAGGATCGATGTCGAACCCCACCGCCCGGACGCCGTATTTCTTGGCTGCCGTGACGACGATACGGCCGTCGCCGCAGCCAAGGTCATAGACCACGTCACCCTTTTTGACCTGAGCCACCTCGAGCATCTTCTCCACAACTTCATACGGGGTGGGAACGTAGATGACGTCGGGAGTACGAATAAACTTTGGTTCTTCTTCCTTCGCGGCAGCGGTCTGACCGGATTTCTCTGCCGTGGCTGCTTCGAACGCGAGCACTGCGGAAGTGACTGCCAACAAACATGCTCCGAGCGACAGAATCCACAGCCTTTTCATAAAGACCTCCTTCCCGATGCGATAACAGGATGGTGCACCACATCGCGCGGCCCCGTGCCGCACACTGCCGATAGGTTAATTTTCTCCTTTAGACAAGTAAAGTAGCCGTTCCAGAAAAATACCCCGCGGAAATTCCATGGCTGAACGGCGATGCCCGCGTCTTGCTCGGGACTCCAATCGTGCGACGAGCGACAACTTCCTTACGAAACTCGTAGTTGACACGGGCATGGGGAACCGATACATTGATAATCGAAGATGCACATGCGGGAGTAGCTCAGGGGTAGAGCGCTAGCTTCCCAAGCTGGGGGTCGCGGGTTCGAATCCCGTCTCCCGCTCTTTGGTTTGGTGTAACCTTTCACTGGTGGACCGTTGTCTGCCCCCGACGTGGGCCATTTTTCCTGTTCGTAAGACCTGTTTCGGCTCGGGGTACGGCGCGGAATTCTCAGATCGGGAAAGAGTTGGCAACGGCGACGCGACTGGTCGCGGGCTTGTTCGTAAAGCTCACGGCCAGCACTTGTGATCGGCTCGAGTAGGCCTCACCGGTGGAGAGATTCGATCATCTTTCGGAACGCCTCCGCATTCGCGGCCACTGTTTTTTCGGGACCGTAGAACTTGATGAAGTAGCTTAGGCCGTCCTGCGATTCGATCACCGCCCCGAGCATGCGGTAGTTTTCACGCGGGACTGCATTTCCCATCATGGGGCCGGAACTTTCCATGTAGGTTCCCGTTATATCAACGAAGTGCACGCGTGTTCCGGCGATTTCCAGCGTTTCCTGTTTTACATGATCCGACGCCGGCTGGCCTTGAGGATGTTCAAACTGGTTGATCCATCTTTGGATGTTGGCCTCTACAGATCCGCCGGCAGCCATGAAAGTGACGCGACCATCCCGCGGATCGCCTGTCACCGCCGGCACGGAGAATTCATACTCAATCATCGAAATCGCCGGCGTCCGCCGCTGCCATCCTTGCGGAACTGTGAGCCGGTATTTTCCCGCCAGAACAATTTCCCCGCCATTACCCTCGGGTTGTTCCGGCTGCGTGGCGGGCGATTCGACGTTTTCCTTCTCAGACGCCATTAGCCCGCTTTCGTTCGAGGTCGGCTGCTGGGGAGTGCTCGTCCCCGTGGGTTGAACCACCACCGTTTTCTCCGGACGGATCACAACCTCGTCCTGCGGAGCCTGCTGGCATCCCATCACTGCCAAGAAGCAAGCGCTGTAAACTGCGACGTTGATCCATGCTACTTTCATCGAGAATCTGAGCTGAGACATAGAGCGACACCTCACATTCTTTCTGATTGACCGCAAACTGTGGCTATTTCAAGTGCCCCAAATTTTGAAAGAAATTCTTTCATCACCGAAGAGTGGGGCACTTCCACGGGGTTCTCATCCCCCAACCAGCTCGCGGAGAGCGCTAAGGACCTGTTCATCATGCCCGTCAACTTTGACGTTCTTCCACACTTTCCGGATAATTCCGTTAGCGTCGATGAGAAATGTGGAGCGCTGAATCCCCATGGATTTCTTGCCGAAGCGTACCTTCTCTCGCCAGGCCCCGAACATTTCGGCCACCTTGTGGTCGGTGTCCGAAAGCAGGGGGAAGTTCAAGTTGTATTTCTGACGAAACTTTCTGTGGCTGTCGAGGTCATCCGTGCTCACCCCTAACACGACGGCTCCGAGCTTTTCCATTTCCGCTTTAAGGTCCCTGAATGCGCAGGCTTCACGGGTGCATCCTGGTGTGTCGTCTTTTGGATAGAAATAGAGCACCACCGGGCGACCGCGAAGGCTCTTCAGATGAATTGTTTCACCCGTATCAGAGGGCAGCGTGAAATCAGGGGCTTCCACTCCCGCTTCAAGCCAATCGGCCATTGATTGTCCTCCGGCTCACTTCGAGAAACTTTACTGTGGGTTGCTGACTGATCTACTTTAGGTTCAAACAACCTCTTGAGCGGCACGAGCGTCGACAACTTCCTGAGAGAACGTCGGCCAGGGAATTTTTCGATTCACGAATTTCGTGGGGACTGCCCGCCACCTCGGTCCGACAATCCCCTTTAGGTCTTTGCACTGACTTGTGGAATTATAGAGAACAGGGCAAAGGGGCGTTGTGGAATAGCGGGCGCCACCGAGACCAGGTTGAGCAGTGCCGAAAGAGATCCACAGCAAAGTCGACCCCGGCCCGGGATGTTAGAATCCTGACGTTTGCGGTAGACAATCCTGAGGTCCAGATTGGTTGGCGGCTGATCTAAACACATGGAAAAACTGTGAGATTCCGCGGGCGCGAGGTGTTGGAGGGGCAATTCATGAATTGCCCCTACCGTTAATGACAACCTGAACCCGGCGGTTGGAGCCCGGTCGCTGAAATAAACGATGAAAATCTTGGAATGTGGACCTGACAAGTAAACATTTCGGCGAAGTTCTTCGGCGGGCTCCTTATCGTATCCGCCGCGACGCCATGCATGATCCAACGTTCGTAAGCGGACCTGACAGGCTCGCCCCTCCTAAGTTGAAGCATACTCCCCGAGCCGATATGGACATTTCGCGGCCCCCTCAGCCGAGGAATAGTGGGGGTTACTGACTTTTCTCTCCACTTGCAAAGTAAGTGGTACGATCTTAAGATATGAGTAGATTTCTAAACGCTCTGTGTTGGTACGTCCTATGAACCGACTGTGGTCCTACTACCGGTTTTACTTTAGCCCGCCTGGTTGCGGGGCCGGTGGAGGTCCATAAACGGTTCGAACCCTAACCGAAGACAACCCCAGCCCTGGCAACCAAAAAAGGTTACCAGGGTTTTTTGTTTGAAATGGTAACTCTGGTCCAACAGTGATTGACTTGGCGAGCCCGTGAAGTGCGAAAGGAGATCGATTCATGATTGTGGTCATGCAGAGGGGAGCAACAGAACGGGAAATCAATTACGTCGTGGAGCGCGTGCAATCGCTGGGACTACGTCCCCATGTCATTCACGGGACAGAACGCACCGTCATAGCGGCGATAGGCGACAAGCGGGACGAGCACCGTGCGTCGCTGGAAAGCTGTCCCGGTGTTGCCGAGGTGATTCCGATTCTGGCACCCTACAAGGTGGCCAGTTTGGAGGTCAAACCCGAACGTACGGTGGTCCGTGTGGGGCCATTCATTGCCGGAAATTTGCACATTGGCGTGATTGCGGGGCCATGCTCTGTGGAAAGTGAAGAGCAGACTGTGTCCACGGCGCGGGCGGTTAAAGCTGCGGGAGCCACGGCACTTCGGGGTGGCGCCTTCAAACCGCGGACGAGCCCCTACAGTTTTCAGGGGCTTAAGGAAGACGGCCTTAAAATACTCGCTTTAGCTCGGGAAGAAACCGGCCTGCCGATTGTGACAGAAGTGATCACCCCCGCCGATGTTCCGGTGGTGGCTCAATACGCGGACATTCTGCAAATCGGGGCCCGCAACATGCAAAATTACCGGCTTCTGGAGGAGGCCGGCTACGCAGGTAAGCCGGTTCTTCTCAAACGCGGTCCGGCAGCTACCGCGGAGGAGCTTTTGCTGGCGGCGGAATACATTCTGAACACAGGCAATCACAATGTGATTCTCTGCGAACGGGGAATCCGCACATTCGAGTCGCACACACGATACACTCTTTCTTTGGCAACGGTGGTTTGGCTTCATCAGAGAACACATCTTCCCGTCATTGTGGATCCCAGTCACGGTACAGGACACAGCGCGCTGGTGCCCCAGATGGCCGCGGCGGCGGTTGCTGCCGGGGCGGACGGCCTCATCATCGAAGTGCACCCACGGCCCGAAACGGCTCTCAGCGACGGCTTTCAGTCTCTTACGTTCGAGCAGTTTGAGGCTACCATGGAACTTTGCCGAAAAGTCGCGGAGGCTTTGGGCAGATCTTTGGGTGCAGCCGTTCCCGCCACGTGTCACTGAATAAGGAAACCAGGATCAGAGGCTGGCTTAACCCTGCTAACGGGCAGATTGGCACGGTTCGGCACGTTGCTTATGCCCAATCTCTGGCAGCCGACTCGTTTTGTCGAATGAACTTTGTTATATTGTGGACGAACCATCGGTTGGAGACCTTTGGGGCAACCTCTCTTCTGCGAGGCTTGTTGGGTTGAAATTTTGTGACGGAGGACTGGCTCATGGCCATTGCGGAATTCGATCTCTTGCCGGAAGTTCGAGAGTTTCTCGAAAAGAAGCGCTTTGGCGGAGTGATCGGTGGCAAAGAGGTTTTCTCCCAGAAGGGAGAAACCTTCGTGACCCGCGATCCCGGGACGGGTGAGGTGTTGGCCGAGGTCGATCATATGCAACCAGAAGAGGTAGACCAGGCCGTCAACGCTGCATGGAAGGCGTTCCGCGAGAGCGGCTGGCCTACAATGACCGCCCATGAGCGGGGTGCGTTGCTTCATCGGTGGGTCGAAGCGGTGGAGAAGCGGAAGCGGGTGCTTGCCCAGATCGAGTCCCTCGATTGCGGAAAGATTTATCGCCAGGCTGAGGCGGATGTCCAGAATTTTATTGACACAATGCGTTACTTCATCGAGATGTCGCTCCATATCGAGCGCCGCGCTACTCTGGCGGTGCCGCGGTATGAGGCGTACTCCTATCGCGCTCCATGGGGGCCCTGCGGGTTCATTTTTCCGTGGAATTTTCCCATTTTGCTCGTGGGTTGGGGAATCGCGCCGGCTTTGGCTGCTGGGAACACGGTTGTCATCAAACCAGCGGAGGACACACCATTGTCCACGCTGTTTGTGGCTCATCTGGCGAAGGAAGCCGGTATTCCCGACGGCGTGATCAATGTAATTCCCGGCATTGGTGAAATCACCGGGGCGGCGTTAGCTCGGCATCCCGGTTTAAGGCGAATGTCCTTCACGGGATCGCCAGAAGTGGGCCGATTGGTTGCCGAGGCCTGTGGCCGAAACCTGGTTCCGGTAAAGCTGGAATTGGGCGGCAAAGGAGCCGCCGTCGTGTTCGACGACGTGGATCTATCCGACACCGTGGAAAAACTGGTACGAGCTGTCACGTTCCATTGTGGGCAGGTCTGTTGTACAGCCACGCGATGGATCATTCAGAAATCGATCTATGACAAATTTGTGGAGCAGGCTGTGGAGCGGCTGCGGTCTTTGAAGATCGGTCATGAGTTGGAGCCCCGGGTGGATATCGGACCGGTAGTCAACGAAAAGCAGAAAAAGCGAATCCTTTCCTATATCGAGCGTGGACGGGAAGAGGGGGCTGAGGTGATTCTTGAGGGGGGTGAAGCGGAAGTGCCAGGTAAAAAGGGGTTCTACGTCAAGCCAGCTTTGCTGGCTGGGTCGCTCAAAAACGTTGCAGCTCAGGAGGAGATTTTTGGCCCGGTGGCTTACCTGACTTCCTTCGAGGACGAGCAGGATGCCATTGCCAAAGCGAACGACACGGACTACGGTCTGGCCAATAGCGTATGGACAGCCGATCTGGAAAGAGCTCGTCGCGTGGCCGAGGCCATGGAGGCTGCCAATAGCTGGATCAATGCCCATAACCTCTTCCCTCACGGAGTGCCTTACGCTGGGATAAAAAAGAGCGGACTGGGCGGCGGCGTGCTCTCCGAACAGACGTTTTTCGACTATCTGCGCAGCACTTCTGTGGTTCGGCCTCTGGCGTGAGCACAGCCCGCGGTGTGGTTCGCGCTTGTGAATAGAGGGACTCTAATTAAACTGGAGAATGTATTCGTGTCACCCGGAATGGGGTAAGCCCCGGGACGGCTTGCATTTTTGGCCGCCATGGGCGGGGATGATCTTCGTGTGGTAGATTTTTTTCGACGCAGCTATAATAGGCCACTTTCTGGCTCGTATGAGGGATTCGGCGAGGTGAGAAAGAGGTCCATTCAAGAGGCGACGCTCTTTCTTATAGGGAAGTGTCTCGAGACAACGCATTTGCCCAGTTCGGATGAGTTGAGGTGAGGCACCTTACGGGACGAGCACCTTGAGGACGTACATCAATGGGTAAAGGCCTCTGCATCTTCGGAATGGTCGGAAGTGCCCTATTAATCCTCCTGTTTGGTCTCGACCTGGCCCTCGGAATCCCTTTTGGCCGCGTGAGTGTCGTCATGGACATCGGTTTTATCGTGGCTTCGGTGCTCTTGGGAGTCGCCGGCTTTCTTACTTTTCGAGAAATTCCCTGACTCGACCTGCGGCCTCCTATTCTCGCCTCTTGCTTGAGGATTCACTCCCGTCTTCTGTCGATCGAATGTTCTGTTTCCGCCATTCGTCTTTCCGCAAGAAAAACGACAAAAATGCACGTTATGTGGACGATCGGTTTCAAGAGGAATTCTCGATGTTTCGGCGCTGGGCGTCACGTTCTCGCCTCACCACCTCGACGATTGCGTCCACGACCCCGGGGATGGTGTAAGTCTGCGCTTCCGCGGCCGGTTCAAAACCGTGCTCACGGAGGACAGCCGAGGTGATTGGACTGATGCTGGCAATTCGAACGCGTGGTAGGTAATTGCCGAAGAGACGAACCACGGCCGTGGCGATGGAGGGACTTGTTGCGGTCACCCAATGAATGCGACCCTCCGTGAGGAGACGCTCGACTTCCGGTGAAATTGTGGTGACATCGCGGCTTTCGTAGGCAGTGACCTGATTAACATCCCAACCGCCCTTTCGCAGTTCGTCCAGTAACACCGGCCTGCCCCGGCTTGCCCGAACAAGCAGGATTCTTCCCCGGGTTGGAAGGCGATTCAGCTCCTCTGCCAGCTTTTCCGCGCAAAACTGATCGGGAACGAGGTCCGCACGCAGGCCGAACTGCCGCAACGTGGCTGCTGTTCCCGGACCAATAACCGCAAGTTGTACGCCTCTCAGCCGCCGGGCGTCCGCACCCAGATGAAACAACCGTTCCATGAAAAAACGTACCCCGTTTCCGCTTGTGAAAACGATCCACTGATAGGAGTCCAGAGAGGAAATGGCTTCATCCAGGGGCCGCCAGTCGGACACTGGGAGGATCTCGATTACTGGATGGATGACGACATGGGCGCCAACGGATTCCAACAACTCCCGCAATGCGGTGGCTTGCTCTTCAGCCCGGGTGATCAGTACACATTGCCCGAACAGTGGCTGGCGCACATACCACGCGTCGGTTGGAGCTTCACGTGCCGTTTCGCCCACGATGATGACAGCCGGCGGTTTGATCTGAGCGTTACTGATGAGCTGTGGAAGGTCGCCAAGAGTCGTCTTGTAAACCTTTTGATCGGGCCATCCACAGCGCCGCACCAGCACCACAGGAGTGGCAGCAGATTTGCCGTGAGCGATGAGTTGTCGCGTCCATTCCCCGGCAGAGCGGACCCCCATGTAATAGATCAGCGTGCCGGGAAACCGCGCCAGAGCTTGGTAGTCCAGGTGGCTTTCACCTTTGTAACTGTGTTCATTCCCCGCGACAAAGGCCACGGCAGAAGCCTGGTCCGCGTGCGTCAAGGGTATTTCTGCTAGTGAGGCGGCCGCCAGGGCCGCGGTGATCCCCGGAATGATGACGGTCGGGATGCCCTGCCGCCGCAGGAAGGAGGCCTCCTCAGCGAATCGCCCGAAAATAAGCGGATCCCCCCCTTTCAACCGTACCACCGTTTGAGCGTTGCGTGCCGCTGCGAGGATCAAGTCGTTGATTTCCTCCTGGGAGAGAACCCGGCCCTGACTGTGGTGACCGAGGGGGATCCGCCGCGCGTGCTTCGGGGCATACTCGAGAAGCGAAGGATTGACCAGGTAATCGTAAATGACGACATCCGCTTTCTGAAGGCACTGGATACCCCACAAAGTGATCAGCCGGGGGTCACCTGGCCCGGCACCAACGAGATAAACGGTGCCCAGCCCAGCGTTTGGCACATCCTTTTGTTTGTCCTGGTCAGTCATTGCATCGAGGCCCCCGAATCGGCCACGGTTTGCTCTGTTGAGTTTGGAACTGTTGTGGCTAAAATGGTAATAGGCAAAATATGGAAAGAAGTGGTTGTCGGGCGGGATCAAACCGCCGGGGGAGTGAAAAATTTCCTGTTCCTCGTCGAGGCCAAAATGGCATCCGAAACTCCTGCACAGGCTGTCGGTAATGTACCGCCGGAACCAAGCCCGGCCAAGCGAAAGCGACTCAAAGAATGCTTTGAGTACGGCAACCGCATTGCGGCTCAGGAGAATTTCGACTACGCCGCCGACGTTTACACTGAGTGCATAGTAGGAGAACCGGGTAACGCTCTCTATGTTCAGGCCTTCTTAAGCAATCTTAAGAAGAAGTTCAATAATAACAAGCGCGGCCAGGCTTTGGGATTTTTCAAGCTGGCTCCTCTCAAGGCGGCATTAAAAAAAGCCGTTCACAGCAAAGACTGGGTGAATGTGTTTCGGATTGGCGCCGAGGCGCTCAAGATCAATCCTTGGGACACCGGTGTGCTTACAGCGCTGTCCCAGGCATGCGAACAGTGCGGCTACCACGAGGCACAACTGGTCTATCTCAAGCAAGCGCTCGATGCCAACCCCAAGGATGTGGAAATGTGCCGCCGCTGTGCTCGGACTTTGGCCGAGCTCAAGCTCTATGACCAGGCCATTGCCATGTGGCACAAGGTGGAGCAGCTCAAGCCGAACGATCCAGAGGCTCCCAAGGCCATTGCCGACCTGACGGTTCGAAAGACGATCGAAGTGGGAGGATACGACGAGACCGGGGAATCCCGGCGTCGGATTGAAGCAGCCGGTGGCGAGGTGCGGACGCCGGATGCTTTGAGCCGTCGAGATCGGCTGGAAATGGAAATCAAGCGGCAACCGACGAATTTGCCGCTTTATTATGAATTGGCCGAAATTTATGTCCGCGACGGCGAGTATGCCAGAGCTGAGCAGTTGATGGCCAAGGCATACGAAATCACAAAAGACGTGGCTGCGAAAGAAAAGCTGGAGGACCTCCAGCTTCGTCGACTCCGTCAAGCCCTGGCGGAGGCGGAAAAAGAATACCGCAGCAATCCGTCGGACCAAACGAAGCAGAAGATGGTGGCTGCCCAGAAGGCTCTCTGGTCAAAAGAGCTTGAAGTGTACAAGGATCGCGTGGAACGGTTTCCGAACAATCTGGCATTCCGTTTCGAGCTGGGGGTCCGTTACCAGCTTAATGAAATGTATGAAGAGGCGATCAAACAGTACCAGATCGCCCAGACAGATCCACGGCGGAAGGGCGTGTGCCTTCTCAACCTGGGCCAGTGTTTTGAGAAAATCGGGCAGCATCGCTTGGCCATGAAACACTTTGAGGACGCTGTCCAGGAGATTTCCGACCGGGATGCCGAAAACAAGAAACGGGCTCTTTACTCCGCCGCCGTGCTGGCCTATCGTCTGAAAGACTATCGGAAGGCCGAACAGCATGCGAGCGCGTTGGCGGCGATGGATTACTCTTACCGGAATGTCGGAGAGCTCTTGGATAAGATTGCCAAGCGGCTGGAAGCTCAGCGGGGAGCCGCGACGGCGGAGGAAGAGGCGGTGGAAGTCGAGCTGCCCCCTGGACAAGATGAAGAATAGCCTTGATAATGATGTTTTCGACGACTTAAGCATTAAGGTATGGAGGTCCACGGGGTAATTCGTCTCCAGAACGGCTTTTGGGTGCTCTGAAGGATATGCCCAACACAAAAAGCGCAAAAAAACGTCTTCGGCAGAATATCAAGCGGCGGCTTCATAACCGGGCCATCAAACGTGCCACCCGGACCCAGTGCCGAAAAGTGCGGGAAGCCGTGGCGGCGGGTGACTTGGCCCGGGCGGAAGAGGAACTGCGGAAGGCCTATAAGCTCCTGGATCGCGCAGGCGTCAAACGCATCATCCACCCCAATGCCGCGGCAAGAACAAAGGCACGTCTGGCGGCTAAAGTGAACAGCTTGAAGGCCTCGCTGACGGCGTCTGCCCAGTAGTGCTTGACAAAGACTGCGCTGTTGTTTCCTTTGGCTCGTCTCCGGGGAGTCCCTTCCGCATTCGGGTTGGGTGGGCAATGTTGCGTGCTTCCCCTGCCAGAATTGCGCTCCCGCTTTCCTTCTGAGATTACGTCTCAATCGCTTTTTGTGAGCCTTGTCCTACGAGTGGGTGTCTATCAGGAGGAGAGCAGTCGGGGTCAAAGCCGCTTCAATGGCGATTCGAGGTTCCGTGTTTTCGGGCGTTTTGGGCCAAACACCCGGTGGCCGATCCTGCTGCTGCCCTTTTTGGGTAAAGACGGCGGTGGTAAATACCTAAAATAAACCCCGCCCACTACTGATTGATTCGTCCCCGTTTCTTCTAACGATGGATCAAAAGCTAAAGACGGAACGTCATGTGGGGTCAATTCATGAATTGCCCCTATGCTTCAGCAAGAACCTAACCGGCCAGATGGGGCCGGGTTGCCGAACCATTTGTCCTAATCTCGAAATGTGGAGGTGACGAGCGGTTCCTCGGTGCTGAATCTCACCTGGTGTGCAAGGTCAACGGCATGATCGGCACCCTATCCATGCGACAGAAGAAAAGTCGGGATGAATAAGCGCCTGCTGGGGCTGAAGTACACACTCGTGGGCGTCATAATAGAGGAAATTGGCCGGTTCGTGCCCAGATACTAAAAACGGGTTGAGACATGTCCGCACCGCGATACTACCCGGAGTTTGCAAAATTTGCAGAGCTTGCCGACGGGGTTGACCTTGTTCCAGTCTATCGCCGCCTGGTGAGTGACTCTCTCACGCCGGTTTCGGCCTTCCACAAACTGGATGCCGGTCGGTGTGCGTGCCTTGCCGAAAGCGTTACCGGGGGTGAAAAGGTCGGCCGATATAGTTTCCTCGCCACGCACCCCTTTTTGGAAGTTGAAGCCTGGGACCGGCGTGTCATCGTCAATTCCTACACGGGCGTTTCCGCCTCGGGGGCCCCTCTCCTGGAAACGAGGCAATATGTCTGCCAGAACCCAATCGAGGAACTCCGTAAACGCGTGGAAAGCCTGCGAGTAAGGATGTTGCCCGAACTTCCCCCATTTTGTGGGGGGGCCGTGGGGTACGTGGGCTATGACGTTGTTCGGTATTACGAACGTCTGCCGAACGTGCCGCCGGACGATCGGAACATCCCGGATCTGTCCTTCGGTTTCTATGACAGGATGGTGATTTTCGACAACGTCACCAAAGCCCTCATTGTGGTGGCGCTGGCGCATGTCCGCCATCCCGGTTGGAGCCTCGCCGACGCCTACGACGATGCGTGCCGACGAATCGACGAAATCGTTGATCGTTTGCGAAACACACCAGCGGACCTCGAGCCTTTTGACATTCCGATTGAAGGGGAGCCGACGCTCAAGTACCGATCCAATTTCACCCAGGAGCAATTCGAGGAGGCGGTTCGGAAGTGTATTCGCTACATTGAAGCCGGCGACATTTTCCAGGTGGTGATCAGTCAGCGGCTGGAGGTCGACCTGCAAGCTCACCCGTTTGAGGTATATCGGGCACTGCGGGTGATCAACCCCAGCCCGTTCATGTTCTATGTGCGGAGTCCGAGCGTCACACTGGTCGGGAGCTCCCCGGAAATCCTGGTGCGGGTGGTAGGTCGGCAGGTGACGACCCGGCCGCTGGCGGGGACTCGCCCGCGGGGTAAATCGGAGGAAGAAGATCGGCGGCTCGCGGAAGAGTTGCTGGCCGATCCGAAGGAGCGCGCGGAGCATGTCATGCTTGTGGATTTGGGGAGGAATGACCTCGGGCGGGTGTGTCGATTCGGCTCGATTAAGTTGACCGACGTTATGACCATTGAGCGGTACAGCCATGTGATGCATATCACGTCCAATGTTACTGGAGAGCTGGCACCCGGTCGCACGGCCTTTGACGCTCTTCAGGCGTGCCTGCCCGCCGGCACCGTGTCGGGAGCGCCAAAAGTCCGCGCGATGGAAATCATCGACGAGATCGAGCCCCACAAACGGGGGCCATATGCTGGTGCGGTGGGGTACTTTGATTTCAGCGGAAACATGGACACCTGTATTACGCTTCGGACCATCGTGGTCCAGGGCGACAAGGCATACATCCAAGCCGGTGCAGGGATTGTGGCGGACAGTGATCCCCGCCGTGAATGGCAAGAAACGCTCAACAAGGCCAGGGGACTCCTCAAGGCAATCGAAATTGCTCAGACCAGGTCCGCACCGCGGGAATATGCTGTGCGCCGTTAGATCCCGGCGGAAGGATGGGGGCTTCACGTGGCGGGACAACCTGGTAAGTAACCACGTCACAGACGCTCCGGGCGAACGTGCTGTTGTACCCGAGGCAAGTCGGACTGCACCGGTTTCAGTTTTTTGGCAGTTTCGGTGGCCGCGGTGGTAGTCTGACCACTGGGAACCCACTGTGATTCTTTTCGTCCCGTTTTACCGTCACATTTTTGACTAATTCCCTTACAATTCATAAGAAGCAGGGACACTACGTAGAACTTCTGACACGGTTGTGGTGGTCATTTGTCGGCATCCGTGGCTGGAAGACGCCATAAAACTACCAAAGTGAAGTGTGGATCACGTGTTTAAAGGTATTTGGAGATACAAGACGTCATGCCTATTCCTAAAGTAGTCATTGTCGGTCGACCGAATGTGGGCAAGTCGAGCCTTCTCAACTGGTTGGTGGGGCGGCGGGTGGCCGTTGTTGACGCACGGGCAGGTGTAACCCGGGACCGTGTCACGGCTCTGGCGCGGATCGATGGCCGTTGGTTAGAGTTCGTGGACACAGGCGGTATCGGAATCGTGGACGCAGCCGAACTGGAAGAGCATGTAGCGCGGCAGATTGACATTGCCCTTCATGAGGCCACGCTCATCTTGTTCGTGGTGGACACGCGGGCGGGGCTGACGCCCATGGACGAGGAGATTTCCCGCCGCCTTCGCACTCTGGAGCGTCCGACGATTTGTGTGGCGAACAAGGCCGATGCTCCCAAATGGGATGTCGTAGCTCAAGAGTTTTCCAGGCTGGGCTGGCCGCTGGTAACCGTCAGTTGCGAGCAGCATCGTGGAAAGGAAGAGTTGCTTGGGGAGATTTTCCGCCTGCTGCCGTCTTCGGCGTCCGAGGACGTGCCGGAGCCCGTCATGAAATTGGCTGTCGTCGGTCGAAGAAACGTTGGGAAAAGCACCTTTATCAACACTCTCGCCCGGCAGGAGCGGATGATTGTCAGCGAAATCCCGGGCACGACACGTGACAGTGTTGACGTCCGGTTCGAGTTGGACGGGCAGGTTTTTGTGGCGATTGACACGCCCGGGCTGATGCGGCGTAAAAGCATTCGTGAAAATGTTGATTTTTACGGGGTCTGTCGGGCGCAGGAGAGTATCCGCCGGGCCGACGTCGTGCTCCTGTTTTTCGACGCCACCCAGGATATTGCCCGGGTGGACAAGCAGCTCGCCAAATACATTGCGGAACACACGAAACCGTGCGTCTTTGTGGTCAATAAGTGGGATCTCCTGGCGAACAAAACGCCAACAGAGTCGTGGGTCAATTTGCTCCGCAGTACCTTTGGCAACATGTCTTATGTGCCGATCGCCTTCATTACTGCAAAGACGGGAAAGAACGTTAAACGGCTTATCAACCTCGCCCAATCTCTCCACAAGCAGGCCCAGATAAGAGTGGGGACCGGGCAACTGAATCGAGCACTTCAGGACATTCTCAAGCGGCATCCGCCGCCGTTGTCCGGGACAAAAAGACCAAAGATATACTTTGCCACTCAGGTGGGAGTTCAGCCGCCCACCATTGTCATGTTTTGCAATGAGCCAGAGGCATTCTCCAACGCCTACCGCCGCTACCTCGTCAATGCCCTCCAGGAAGAGCTTCCCTATCCGGAGGTGCCGGTGCGAATCTTTTTGCGCAAACGGGAAAGTAAGCCCGGCAAAGTGGCGGTTCCCGCTCTGGACGAACGTGACGACATTCCCGTCGACGAGGGAGACGTGGAGGACGACTGGGGCGACATTGAAGCGTACGAATGACCGCAATTTTGATCGCCACGGTGCCCCACTCTTCACGGACGGTCATAGCCGCGAGTTCGAGGTTCCATGGTGCGTAGGCCCCAGCGTTTGCCTGGTTGCTGCCTCGCGATCACGGCTGCAGGTGCAGACCAGGACCGCTCAGAAGGTCCCGCAGGCTCTTTCAAGGTGTTGAATGCACGGAGTACCTGAGAGACATCACAGTATCGAGAGCGAAGGAAGGGGCGGCGATGCCCGACGCTTTTCCACGATTTGACGCACAAGGTTTTTGCACAGGGCACTCAGGCATGGCTGAAGAACGGGGTCTTCAAAGCAGTCAACAAGTTTTCCTTCGTCCCCGCGAACACGGATTGCCATATTAAGCGGTATTTCGCCAAGGAATGGTACCTTGAGCTCTTGAGCCTTCTTTTTCGCCCCACCCGAGCTAAAGATGTCGTGCCTGGTTCCGCAATTCGGGCAGACAAAGTAGCTCATGTTTTCCACGATCCCTAAAAGCTCGATATTCACTTTGCGGAACATCGCGATGGCTTTGACCGCATCGAGGAGCGCCAGCTCCTGCGGAGTGCACACAACCACCGCCCCGGAGACGGGAAGAAGCTGGGAAAGGCTCAGCGCCACGTCGCCGGTACCCGGTGGCATGTCGACAATGAGGTAGTCCAGGTCTTCCCAGTCGGTATCTCGGAGAAATTGTTGGACGGCCTGATGGAGCATCGGACCACGCCAGATGACCGCCTCTTCCCGGGGCACAATGAAGCCCATCGACATCACCCGCATCCCATGGACAACAATGGGGACGATTTTTCCTTCATAAAGGGTAGGTCTCTCCTCGGTTCCCAGGAGGTGCGGAATGCTCGGGCCGTAAACATCCGCGTCCATCAGGCCGACTTTACAGCCCGCCCGGGTGAGACCGAGCGCCAGGACTGCAGCCACGGTGCTTTTTCCCACACCACCCTTCCCCGATCCTACTGCCACGACGTATTTGGCTTTTAGACCGATCTGGCCGAGCTTTTCCGCTGCCCGCGGAAACTCGGAAATCTTTACTTCCACTTCCACGGCTGAGTCCAGATTTTTGCGGACCAAATCGCGGACTTCCTGGGCGAGTTCGTCCCATAATGGGGCACAGAAGGTTGTCAACCCGAGTTGAATGGTCACCCGGCCGGGCGCAATCTTAATATCCTGCACCTGGTCCAGATTGACGACACTTCGACCGAGTTCTGGGTCAAGAAACTGGTCCAGAACCTTGAGGATGTTTTCACGTGTCAGAACGGCGTCACTCATGGGTGGGTTGGCTCCTTTTTTGTCATCAGCGTGCGCTTATCCGAATTCTGAGCCCACTTTTCACTGTCGGGCAAGATATATCGGCCTCGTTAAAAGTGAAGCTCACGGCAATCGCCGCAATTTGCAATTTTGGTGAACTCGTCGGAGGTGCGAGTATTGGCAAGCACAGTATGGTCAACATTCTCTCCATTCTACCGTCATGAGCAAGCACGTGCCGGCACAATAAGGGGGTTCAAGCCGACGGTGGGAAACATGCTCTATCTGGACACGGGTTCTTTTCCGCTCCATTGTGGCCAGGGGAGGCGATCCCACAGTCCTTGCAGCCATTCACTGGGCGGCTCGTCCAGACGCCGCAGGTGCCAGGCCAGCCATAGCGCGAGGATTTCCATCTCCCAGGTGGACTGGATAACGCACCGTACTCCTAACTCCCAAAGGGGAGGAGAAAGGTTGATGCCCGGGCTATGGATCACGCAGAAAGTCGCCAACCGAAACTCGGTCCTCCAATCCGGGAGTCTCCGAAGGCAAGCTTGGTAATGTGGGCTTTTCGCAGAGAGGATGGCGAAGCTCGCTGGTCGGCTTCTCAAGATCGACTCGATCTTGTCGGTCGTGGAAGCGACGAGAATGCGCGGTAAAGGTTGCCAGACTTGTCCAACTTGTTGAAGAACCTTCCAAGCATTGGAGAGGGCCAGTTGCCAAACCCGGCCGGGATGCTGAAATATCACGGCTGGCGGCAGGTGCGATTGGCCGGAAGTGGAAAGATTGGAATTAAACTGGCTCATTTCAAGGTGACATCAGCCGCACTGAAGTTTTGCTTTCCGACTGGCACGCCCAAAATATCCGTTCGCCATCGATCGCCGCACACCGCCTGGTGCTCGGACACGTTTTTCGAGTGGCTGAGAAGATTATGTCCAATTGGTAGTTGCGCTCTCGCTTTGAATTGCGTTTGATTTTGCTCCTTTATCAGGGGACCGGCGAATTCCATTTTTTGAGCCACCGCTGGAATGCCTGGAATTTTGGCGACTGCGTGGGTGATTCGTCGGCATACTCCAGGAGCCCCCAGCTTCCCCACTGACTCCACCGTCCCACAGATGAAAAATGGCAGCACAATCCACCGCCAATCTCTTCCCAGGCCTGGAAATACTTGTCGTAGATGTTTCCCATTCGGGGATGGCGATTGGCCTGTTTAAGCAGTTCCACGAGCTTTTCGTTCCGGTTGGCGTCACCGACGGCCACAAGATGCTGCCCTGCCTCGTAGGCCACAAGACCGACCCCAAACCGATTAGCTACCTCTTTCTGTCGCTTCATCCATTCAATGGCCTGCGGGAGGCTTCGGTTTTCTACGTGGTCGAGTAATTTGTCCAATGACCATTGGGCGACTTCCTCCGCCGTGGGACCGTCCCCAGAGGAGTGGATATTCATGCTGATATATGGTGCGATAGCCAGCACGTCGGCATGTCGATAGGCATCCTGAAATGACAGGATCTGTTCAGACACGTAAGGGTTCGCCGCCTGACTGGGAAGCACCCGGACCAAGCGATCTCTTCCACCGAACACTTCCTCCCAAATGCGAAAGATTTGCACCGATCGCCAGGCCGTGTAACGCCACGCCGCTTCCCACGGCTTTTCCGCAAAGCCGAGGCGAATCCCCTGCTCTCCCGCCCATGGGCTCTGTTCGAACATCCCGTTCCAGACTTCGTTGGAGTATTCAAGATAGACCTTCAATTCCGGGTTCAGCCTATCTTTGACAAGCTGTGCGAATTTGCGAATATACTCGTCATCGGCCAGATGAGGCATACAGAACCAGGCGTCCGCCTTTTGGCGGTTGCACAGGTCGATCATAAGCTCGAGCGGGATGCCTTTTGCGCAGAATGTGGCATCCTCTAACACTGGCCGATCTTCCCACCGCGCAATCCGTGAGCCATTGGTCTCCATCCAGTCCATGAAACGAAAACACCTCACCCCTGCCCAGCGTTTCAGGAAATCGGGATGAAAAGGTTCTTTCTCATAGACTTCTTCAAATCCTGGCATGATCACCCGGATGTTTCGAACGTAATCCGCCGGATCGGTCTGAGTAATTCGCAGAAAAATTGCTCCTTTGGTTGAATCGACCTCGATCACCAGTCGTCCCGGATGTTCTTCCACAATTCGTGCAGCGTTACCGACCTCGATCTTTCCTTTTCCGTCGTAAAAAACGGTGTATCTGCCGGACGGATAATGCCCGCCGTCGATTGTGCACAGGAGTGTTTCCGCCCAGCAGTCAGGTTGCAGGCTCCGCACCCAACCGTGTTCGTCGAGATCGAGGCGCGGTCCCTGCCCCCACGGCTTCCCTTTTTGCTGGCTGATCCAGGGGCGGGAAAGTTTGAAGACGTCAACAAACGGCAGTTCGGTGTTCCAGTCGGCCGGGCCAGCAAGATTGATCCCCATTTTCGGCCGGGCGGGTTCGGCCTGAGGCTCGCCCTGGCAGACAACGGCCCCTGAGCTGAAAACCACTGCGAGCGCAACACAAACAACAGACCATCTTTTCGCCATGTGTCGAGACTCCGAGACATAGAAGTTGCCAGACCATCGCTGGGAGTTCATGGTTTGCAATTCACTTTCCTATCTTCGAGTCCGTGCCCGATGACTGTCAATACGCTCCCTGCCGGATTGCTCTCGCTTGATTCTGAGCACTGGATTGCCAATAATGGTGGCCAGGTCAGGCACCTTTTTGGCTCGGTGGCCAAACCGCCATCTGGTTGCGACCTTGAGTGCTTGAGCATGTGGAGGCGGGAGCCGCATTATGAAGCTCAACCAACAATTCTTGGCGAAGTATTTCGGGATGGCCCGATTTATCAGTGTCATTTGTGCCGTCGTACTGGGTATCGCGTGTCTCAGCCAACGTCCTCTTCGAGCCGCCGAGAATCGACCTCTCCGAATCATTGTGTTTGGGGCCCATCCGGATGACTGTGAAATTCGGGCGGGTGGTGTGGCGGCACTTTGGGCAAAGGCCGGACATCAAGTGAAGTTTGTTTCAATGACGAATGGTGATATTGGGCATTGGGCGATGGCTGGCGGTCCTCTGGCTCAGCGACGAACGGCGGAAGTCCAGGAAGCCGCCAGAATCCTGGGTATCACAACCGAAGTATTGGACATTCACGACGGCGAGCTTTTGCCCACTCTGGAAAACCGAAAAACGATGACTCGCCTCATTCGCCAGTGGCAAGCAGATATCGTGATCGGGCACAGACCAAATGATTATCATCCCGATCATCGCTACACGGGCGTGCTGATGCAGGACTCGGCCTTTATGGTGGCGGTTCCCTTTTTCTGTCCCGACGTTCCTCCGCTTAAGAGAAACCCCGTGTTTTTATACTCGTACGATAATTTTCAACGCCCCAATCCCTTTCGGCCTGATATTGTCGTGGCTATTGATGAGGTCATTGAGCAAAAGCTGGATGCCTTGCTCGCCATTGAGTCGCAGTTTATTGAGGGCGGGGCGCTGGGATCGCTGGAGACCGCCCCGCAGACGGAGGCCGATCGTCAAAAAAAGCGGGAAGAGGTTCGTGAGGCTTTCCGCCGAAGATTTGCGCAAATCGCCGACAAATGTCGTGACCGACTCATCGAGCTCTACGGGCCGGAAAAAGGAAAAGCGATTAATTATGCGGAAGCGTTCGAGGTGTGTGAGTATGGCCGACAACCGACTGAACAGGAAATCCGCGAACTGTTTCCGTTCATTTCACCTTAACTTTAAAAAGGGGCACCTGAATACAATAGGCTTTGCGGGTAATCTCGTCAATTGATGGACGGGGCAAAAGTCCCGCGGGACCGACAAGCAGTCTCCGGGACGTGTCAGGGCTTATCTCAAGTCCAGGTGTTACTGGCAGCCAGGCTTGGCCCGTGCGGATGACCGAGGCGGCAAGCCAGTCTCGGCGAACGCACAGATGCCGGCGGTTTCCCTCGTGAGCAAGCGGTGGCTTCACGACGGGGGTTTGTGCTGATTCATCAAGTGTAGTTTCCTTCGGTCAATAAGTTTTGCGCAAGGAGGTACGTGGTGATGAGACGTCGAGATTTTTCGGCGATTCAGCACCTGTGTGTATGGCTGGCGCTCTGCGGAGCGGGTTTGGCAAGCCAGCGTGTTTTGGCGGGGATTATCTATAACGGTGGTTTTGAGAGCGACTTCTCGGTGACGCCCAACTGGAGTGTGAGTTTGGCCGATAGCGGCACACTCCAACGTGTGACGAGTTGGACGGCCCTGGCTGATCCGACAAAGACTATTCTTCCGAAAGAAGGCAACTATTTACTCATGATCAAAAGTGATGAAGTTCCTCCCACAGACACTATCCTAACGCAGAATGTGGTCCTTTCCTTAGGGGACATTGTATCGGGTTGGATGGCGATTGACGCCTATCTATCATCCTACACATATGCGGACAGCGATTACGCGGCGGTCCGTATTCTTCAGAATTCCACTGTACTTTTTTCAAAGACTTTGACCGTGGATCAGCTTAAAAACGATCTATCCCTGCTCAATTGGCAATTTTGGTCGTGGACGGCCCCCGCGGCTGGAACCTACACGCTTGAGTTACGCGCCATGGACGACACCACAGAAACTGGTCTCATGACATGGTGGGGGCTGTTCGATGGGATCACAATCACAGCGAGCGTGGTCCCGGAGCCGTCCGTCGGCGTCGCACTTATATCGGGGCTGGTGATGGCGATGGCGCTCGGGCGGCTTCGGCACTTGACCGACCGTATCACCACCAGACGTTAAGGCGATCCAACAGTCACAGGGTTCGAATGTGGAACCCGCCGTCCACCAGAAAGCGGGCCCCGGTGCTGAAGGGGAAATAATCCTGAACAATGGCGGCGACTGCCCGGGCGACGTCTTCGGGACGTCCCCATCGCCGAATGGGCCATGCCCCCTCGGTGATCAACCGGTCATATTTCTCTTTCACGGGCGCCGTCATATCGCTCTCGATAACGCCGGGACAGATCTCGAAGACCTGGATTTTTTCCTCCGCGAGTCGCTGGGCGAAAAGCTGCGTCATCATGTGCATTGCGGCTTTGGTCAGGCAGTAGTCCGCCCGATTTGTGGAGACGGCGAACGCCGAAACGGAAGAAATATTAATGATGTAGCCTTTTTCCTGTCTCCCCGCCCGAATGAAATCAATCATCTTGCGACCGGCGGCCTGCGATAGGAAAAACGGACCTTTGAGATTGGTGGCGAAGACCCGGTCCCAACTCTCCTCGGTGGCTTCCAAAATATCCTTTCTGCCCACCGAGGTGATCCCCGCATTATTGACAAGCACGTCCCAGCGACCGTAGTTTTCAAGACAAGCGATCATCCTCTCTCGGTCCGCGGCATTTCCGACATCTGCCTGAATGGCTTCTGCAGATCCTCCTTTTGCCACGATGGACGCCACGACTGCCTGAGCGGCCTCAGGTCGCGTGGCGTAGTTGACGAAGACGTGATATCCCAGTTCCCCAAGTGTCAGCGCAATCGCTGCCCCGATCCCACGAGATCCCCCGGTGACCAGAGCCGCTGGCAGCGAAGGTGCGGTGGTGCTTGTCATCTCTGTCCTCCTCTTCGCCTAAATCCTTCCTGAACCCCTGGGAGTGAACGACCTCAGCACAATTGGTGAAGCTGCAAGTTGCGATGTGACGCAGACAGTTCCATCAGCTTGACGAAGCCCGATCTGCTTCTTAGCGCTGGAAAGCCGATTTCGCGTCGCCGGGCACGACGAGCGTGCCCCTCCGAAGGATTTTTCGGAGGGACCTGCTTGTCATGTCCGCTTTCCAAGCTTGGATAGTCCGTTTCACCCACCGGGTTCCGACTGCTCGGTTCCGCTCCCGCTCAAAAGGGTAGGAGCAATTCAGGAATTGTTCCTACCAATCCATTAAACCTGTGGCGTCTCATAGGTTTCTGCAAATGTGGAGAGGGGTCACTGCCACGCAGCTTGACAAAGCTCAGTGCAAGGCTGACACTCAAGTATTATTATCATGAAGAATCGTTCGACAGGAGTCAAACGCGGGTCTGCATATCGTTCCGCAGGGCGTCAGAATGGCTGAAAGCGCCATGCAGGAAATCGGTCAACAACCGGGAAGTGGCTCTGTTTACAGAAAGAGGCAACAGGGTCAAAGATTGGCCGTGGTTTATTGAGGGAGATACATTATGGAAGTAGTCATCAAGGACACGTACGAGGAAATGTGTCGGGCGGCTGCCGAGGCTGTGGCCAGTGTTCTCAATGCCAAACCCAACGCCGTTCTCGGCTTGGCTGTGGGAAATACGCACATCGGATTGTACCGCGAACTTGTGCGGATGTTTAAAGAGGGGCTCCTCGATTTTTCCCAAGTGACAACCTTTAATCTGGATGAATACGTCGGCCTGGGTAAGGATCACCCTCAAAGCCAGTATTACTTCATGCACGAAAATTTCTTTAAGTATGTGAATCTATCACCCCAGAATATTTACATGCCGTCGGGAACGGCGAAGAATTACCGAGCTTTTTGTGCTTGGTACGAGCAGCGTATTAAGGAGTGTGGCGGGATTGATTTGCAAATTCTGGGAATCGGGACGGATGGACATATTGCTTTCAACGAACCGGGCAGTTCGCTTGGTTCACGGACAAGAATCAAGACCCTGTCCGAACGACGTTTGGCGGAAATCAAGGATCTGTTCGACGAGGGCGAAGAATTACCGATCTATGCCATCACGATGGGGGTGGGTACGATTCTCGAAGCACGGCGAATCATCCTGCTAGCGCACGGAGCTGCCAAGGCGGATGCAGTGGCGGCCGCCATTGAGGGACCGGTGACGAGTATGGTGACGGCCAGCGCTCTGCAGCTTCATCGGGATACGATCGCTTTTTTGGATCGCGAAGCTGCATCCAAGTTGAAGCTGTTTGATTACTATCTGTGGGTCCAGAAGAAGCGGCCAGGGGCTCCAGGATATTGAATATTGATAATGTAAAAAAACATCATGAGTAACGAGCCAGTAGGAGAACAGCGCCAAGAAGAAGGCCTGAAAAGAACGGCGCTGCCCGAGCGGGGACGGATCGCCGGACTGGACTACGGCAAGACACGCATCGGCATTGCCTTGAGCGATCCAGGCCGGGTGTTGGCCACTCCTTGGTCGGTTTACCAGCGACGGGGACCCAGCCAGGACGCAGCTTATTTTCAGAAGCTGGTTCAACAGGAGGAAATCGTCCTCTTTGTCCTGGGCTTGCCTGTCCATTGTGACGGAACCGAAAGCGAGGTCTCATTGGAGGTGCGAGAATTTGGAAAATGGTTGGAGTCGGTGACCCGCGTGCCGGTCGTTTATATGGATGAGCGGTTCAGCACGCAGACAGCGGAAACGTGGCTTCGGACCGCAAATCTGAGTCGTAAGGAGAGGCAGAAACGCGTGGACAAACTCGCCGCTCAGATTATTCTGAGCTCCTATCTGGCAATTCTAAAGCGGGGCGATGCTCCGCCGTCGTGGACGCCCTCCCCTTTGGATGATTCCTCCAGCAGCGAAGAATGAACAGACTGGGATTGCCGGGGGACAGTCAACTGAATGGCCCGACGCATTGTGGTTGGAACCGGTTATGTAGGCCTGCGTATTGCCAAGCTATGGCAAGAGCGAGGAGACGACGTCTACGGAGTAACGCGATCGTCTTCAAAGGCCGCCACGCTGACAGAATTGGGGATCAAACCCATCATTGCCGATGTTTTAGTGCCAGCGAGTTTGGGCGATATCCCTCATTGTGACACTCTGGTCTACAGCGTTGGGCCCGGCGGCCAAAGCCAGGTCTCGCGATTTGCCCTGTATCGTGACGGTCTGGTGGCGGTCCTCGATCGTTGGGGCCATCAGGCCGATCGAATTGTTCTCGTCAGTTCGACAGGAGTTTATGGAAATTCATCATCCGAAGTGATTGATGAGTCGACTCCCAGAAGGCCGCTCCGGGAAGCCTCGCAGGCGCTGGCAGAAGCGGAGGATATCCTTCTGACGCCGGCATGGCGGAGCAAGGCGATTATCATGCGCATGGGTGGGATTTATGGTCCCGGCCGACTGCCACTTCTGCGTTACATTCGCACGCAGCAACCGCTTCCCACCGATTCGGACGCGCTTCTCAATCTGATATATGTCGACGATGCCGCCCGCGCCGTTATTATTGTGGCTGACGCGGCAGAGCCTCCGGAGGTGGTCAATGTTGTTGATGGTCGCCCAGTCACACGAAGGCAATTTTACGAGAGAGTATGTCAGTACCTCGGCTTACCACCACCCGTCTTTTGTTCACCGTCGCCGGAAGGTACACACTTGTCCCGAGGAGCGAGAGGAGATAACGCGGTGCGAATGATCAGCAACCGGCGGTTGGTCGACCGATATAACATGTCTTTTCTTTGCGCGGATTATGAACAAGGCATCGAGCGGATTATTGCCTCCGAGCTGCAGAAAGAGTGTTGATGATGTCCGTGTTTACAAATACACGATCAGACCAGGTACGAGGTAGGTTCCGATGACGAAGTCTTCAGGCCATTATACTTGTAGTGCTGGCAGGATCGGTTTATCGATATTTCTGGGGTTTGCCCTCTTTTTTAGCACCCCGGTCTTGGGTTCCGAGAGGGACAGCGGTTACCGCGGTATCTGGTTCACGCTTGGGCAGATGACTGAGTGGGGCGACAAGTATTCTGGCGGACTCGGAACATATACAGCGAACCATGTTCCGATCGCGATCTATTGTCCTCAGGTCAAAAAAACCTTTTTTGTCTACGGCGGTGCAAAAGATGGCAAGCGACATTTACTGAATATGATTTCTTATTACGATCACGAAACAGGGACGGTTCCGCGACCAGTCATAGTTCATGACAAGGGCGGGGTGGATGATCCGCATGATAACGCGGCGCTGGCCGTTGATGACCAGGGATATCTATGGGTTTTTATCAGCGGAAGGGCGCGTCTTCGCCCCGGTTTTATCTACAGAAGCCGCAGGCCATATTCCATCGACGACTTCGAACTCGTTCAGGAGCGAGAACTTACTTATCCACAGCCATGGTGGTTGCCGGGCGAGGGATTTTTCTTTTTGTTTACGAAATACACGAGGGGGCGCGAGCTGTACTTCAGCCGTAGCCTGGACGGGCGAGAGTGGCTTGCGGATGTGAAATTTGCCGGGATGGGCGGGCATTACCAGACAAGTTGGCGACGACAACATCTCGTCTTCACCGCGTTTAATTATCATCCGGGAGGAAATGTTGATCGCCGGACGAATCTTTATTATCTGCAAACCGACGATATGGGACAAACATGGAAAAACGTCCAGGGTGACCCAATCGAAATTCCGTTGACCGATCCGGTGAATAATGCGCTCGTCCGTCACTATGAGAGTGAACACCGGCTTGTCTATATTCACGATATCGATTTGGATCGAAATGGATATCCGGTCATCCTCTACATCACGTCTGCCAGTTACAAACCGGGACCAGAGGGGCATCCACGTTGGTGGACGGTAGCTCACTGGAATGGCAAGACCTGGGAGTTTTCAGAAATCACGCCAGCCAACCACAATTACAGCACGGGAGCCCTTTATATCGAGGAAGATGGTTGGCGAGTTATCGGTCCGACTCAACCGGGACCACAACCCATCGGTGCGGGCGGCGAGATTGCCGTGTGGCTGAGTAGAGATGAAGGTCATACCTGGAGAATGGTCCGGCAGCTCACCGCACGAAGTCCCTTTAATCACAATTATGTACGGCGACCCGTTAACGCTGACCAGGGATTCTACGCATTTTGGGCGGATGGCAATCCGGACGCGTTTTCCCCTTCCTGTCTCTATTTCTGCACGAAAGACGCTGATGTTGTGTACCGCCTTCCCTATCACATGACCGGCGAGGAAGAACGCCCCGAACCACTCCCATTGACTCATCTCAATAGCACTGGGACCGAATAATCCTCATCCCATTCTCTGAGAAAGAGCCGCGCGCTAGCTGCGGCGCAGGCCGTGAATATCAGCGGCCCATCGCCTGGCTCGCCAGCGCTATTTGTCCCCGGGATTTCGTCGTTCCCAATCTGGTTTCGCCTGGTTGTTTAAAGCCGATGGGGCGCGAATGAGCCCGTCTCCGATACTTCCTTCACTCGGGATCCCACAGGTCGTTCCCAGCGGGAAAAGTTGAAACGGTTGGACGTGGTTTGTCCAACCTGCCGGTTACATTGGTGTTGGAAGGGAAAGTTCCCGGATGAGCTTCGGAGGTTGGACAGGGGATGGCCCGGCGCCTGGTTTCCTGGGGCAGAACGGCGGCACTGCCCCGAATGCCGCCACCAGCGCCGGGCCGCCTTTTCCAAGTGGCTTACTTCAACGTGACACAGCCGCCTGGAGACTGTGGAAATTACTGCCTTGGGTTTTGGCAACAGGCAGGGTTTCAACACTGGCTGCATGTGACGTGTTACTCCTTCCTGGTGGAAAAGTCGGTAGTGGCCACGAGGTGTCGGGGGCCGTTTTTCAGAAAAGAGGGCGGAATCCGAAGAACACTTTGGCGCTGACGCCCCAGACGTTTTATAATCGAACACGGGGGCGGAATGATGGAACCGGTTTATCAATTTTTGCGACGATGCTGTGGATGGGGAATCACCTGGAAGGAGACCTGGGAGTTGCGCATGTCCGAGCACTCTCCGCTTGTCCGTCAATGGATGATGCTCAGAATCCTCTCCAGCCGTCACTATGGCGTGACAGTGAAAGAGCTGGCTCAGGAGTTGGGCGTCAGCGAGAAAACCGTGCGTCGCGATCTGGACGCTTTTTCTGAAGCAGGATTCCCTTTGGAAGAAACCGTGGTCGAACACGGGAGGAAGAAGTGGAAGCTGGCCGGGGATCTGACGGTCAAGGGGGTGCCGCTCCACTATGACGAGGCCATTGCTCTCCACGTCGCGCGGTGCTTCATGGAGCCGCTGGCAGGAACAATTTTCTGGTCAGCCGCTCAGCGGGCATTCAATAAAATCCGCTGCATGTTCAACGAGCGAGCGCTGAAATATGTGGAGAAAATGGCCCAGGCTTTTTACCAAACCCGCGTGGGCTTTTGTGACTATTCGCGACAGGCTGAGATTATCGACCAGATTATGATTGGACTGGAAGATCATCGTACATTGGAAATCGAATATCAATCCCTGAAAGCCACGGAGCCGGTCACGTATGAAATCCATCCTTACGGTATGACGTATCATCGGGGGGCTCTCTATCTTGTGGGATGGTCCCCCGGGAAAAAAGAGATACGACACTGGAAAGTGAATCGAATAAGTCGGGGCGAGGTGACCGACCGACGGTTCGAAATACCCAACGATTTCCGATTGGACGAACACTTTGCTGGAAGCTTTGGGGTGTATCAGGGGGACGGTGATTATCATATCCGCGTTCGTTTTTCTGCTCAGGTGGCGCGGTATGTCAGTGAAGCGCGGTGGCACGCCAGTCAGCGACTTCATCACCAGCGAGATGGCAGCCTTATAGCAGAGTTTGACCTGGAAAGCCTGGAAGAATTTGAACGATGGATTTTGAGCTTCGGGCGTCACGCGGAAGTGCTTGAGCCACCGGAACTGGTGGAGCGGATTCGTTATGAGGTGGAGCAAATGGCGCGGATTTACAACCCCAATAACGAGGATCAAACACTGACGCTTTCCAGTCCCACATCCATTTTTCAGACGGCCCTCCCGCAAGAGGAGCCTTTTCTCGGAGGTCGGATGAAGAGTGCTGTCTCTCGCGCTCAAAAATGAAAACGATTGTCTCCGACAGATGAGATCAAGATTTTCCGCGGAAAATCCTCAGCTCGATCGGTTCTCAAGTTCGTCCTCATCTTCCATCGTTGTCCGGGACCAGGTGGCCCGTTTTTCTTCCAAAAAATCGCCGAACGAGCCGGCTTCAATCGCTGCTCGCGCCTGCCTTAAAAGCCGCTGGTAAAACGCGATGTTGTGGAGGCTCACGAGAATTGGTCCCAGCATTTCCCGGGCCATGAAAAGGTGCCTGATGTATCCCCGGCTGAAGGTGCATGCGAGGCAAGGACACGTAGGGTCCATGGGACGGGGATCCCGCTCGTGACAGGCGTTGCGCATGCGAAGCGGTCCAGCTTCCGTGAAGGCCATGGCGTTCCGGCCGTTGCGCGTCGGCATCACGCAATCGAACAGATCCACGCCCCGGGCGATCGCTTCCAGAAGATCAATGGGACGCCCCACACCCATGAGATAGCGAGGCCTCTCGGCCGGCAAGGAAGGAGCCACAACATCCAGGATGCGGTACATTTCGGCGGGAGGTTCGCCAACGCTGAGGCCGCCAATCGCGTATCCGTCGAACCCCATCTGAACGAGCTCTTCAACGCAACGAAGTCGAAGGTCTAGTTCCAGCCCTCCCTGTACGATACCAAAGAGCCATTGATCTTTACGCTGGTGAGCTTTTTGACAGCGTTCCGCCCAGCGGAGACTCCTTTCCATCGCGTCCTCGATGACCGACCTTTCGTTGGGCAGGGCGACGACGTGATCGAGAACCATGGCGATATCGCTGCCCAACAACTCTTGCACTTCGATGGCGCGTTCTGGTGTCAGTTCGACAAGGGAACCGTCCAGATGCGACCGGAAAATAGCTCCCCGTTCCTCGATGCGTGTGAGTTGAGCTAGGCTGAACACCTGGAATCCGCCGCTGTCTGTGAGGATGGGTTTGTGCCATCCCATGAAGCGGTGAAGTCCCCCTAACGCGGCCACCGTTTCCGGTTTCGGACGCAAAAGGAGGTGGTATGTGTTCGACAAAATGATTTCCGTGCCGGTCCCTTCAACCAGATGGGGCAGCAAACCCTTGATGGTTGCCTGCGTGCCGACAGGCATAAAGGCGGGCGTGTGAACAATGCCGTGGGCCGTTCGGAGAATGCCGCACCGGGCGAGTGTTTGCGAATCTGTGCGGACAACTGAAAAGATCTCCCCGCCAACGGTGCTCATCTTATGTTATGCCACGGCCGGCATTGCCTGGTCACGACTGCTGTCGAAACGTCCCACTGATCTCCGCACCTTACCTTACATTGTGAGTAAGCAAGGCCAACCCTGGCCACTGAGCGCCGGGATGAATCGTTGGCCGAGCATCCTGCAAACGTGCGGAAGGAATCAATCCCCGCGAAGCTTGAGTCCTAACGCTCGCAGCTTTTCGCGAACCTCGTTGAGGCTGGTTACGCCGAAGTTCTTGCACTCCAGTAATTCATCGCCGCTGTAACGGATCAGTTCTCCAACTGTATTGATTCCCAGCCGGGCGAGACACTTCCGTGCACGCACGGAAAGATTCAGCTCGGAGACCGGTTTGGCAAGGAGTGCCTGTTCCTCGGGAGGCAGGGCTTCTTCCTCTTCCCCAACGCCCTCTGCGGCTGGAGCGCCTGGACGCTCGGGGAGCAGCTGCCCGAGACGGAGCCCTTTGGATGCCAGCATCTCTTTGATTTCGGCAAGACTCGTTTCACCGAAATTCTTGCTGGCCAGGAGGTCCTGCTCGGTGCAACGGCACAGATCGCCCAACGTCATGATGCCCATTTTCTGGAGGCAGTTACGGCTGCGGACGGAGAGTTCAAAATCGGTGACAGGGGTGGCGAGAATCTGAGCAAGGCGATCTCGACGTCGGGTGGTATCCTCTTCGAGAACAATCTGCCCGGCCGCCTGGGCGTCTTTCAAGAACAGCCGCGCACGCTCATGTCCCGGAAAGGCCTCCAGCACCCTCTGATAGCAGCGGACAGCCTTTTCGTACTGCTCCATATCCTCGTAAAGAATGCCCAGATTGATGAGCGCACCCAGGTGCGGCGGAAACCGCGACACGCATCTTTGGTAAAGTTCGAGAGCAACGTCGTCGTTGCCATGACGGTCATTTTCCCACGCCAATCCGAAAAGTGCGCCCACGTGGTTAGGATCAATTTGAATCGCCTTTTCATAAAGCGCGGCTACTTCTTCGGCGGGAGCACCCAACGCTGCCAGCGTGGCACCACGCTGGTAGTAATACTCGGCACTTTCGGCGGCGGAACCAGAAAGCCGATCGAGGATCTCCATCGCCCCCTTGAGCTCTCCTTTCCCCCGCAGAGCCTCCACTTCCCCGAGAGCGCAATCATCCGGGTTGTAGCCAGCGATTCTTGCCGCCCGAAAACTCTCCAGTGCCTCGTCGTACCTTTGAGTAGCTAGATAACACTTTCCAAGGTAGAAATGGGCGAGCGCACCGTTATCCCCTCGTTTGAGGACGGAAATAGCGCTTTCGAAGCGCCCCAGCAGATAGAGGCAACAGCCGAGTCGAACATTACTGGCCGGAGTCTCTTCGCGAAGTTCCAGTTCAGCGACTGCGTCGCGGAGTGCTCTGTATTGGGAGGGGTCCTCCGCCATGGCACTGGCCAGCGCCTGAACCTCCCGTGGGCCAAACAGAGAGTTGCTGAGGACGATTTGCTTGACGTCAGTCTCCAACGCCGCTTGCGACATCTTATCAGTCCTTGTTGTTGGTTCGTTGGGAGATTCCCGTCCGAAAAACCAGCCCCACCTTAGCCTGAAAGAGTGGCAATGTATGAAGCTCCGTAGCGCGATCTAAAGAGTGTGCCCCATCACGTGGTGTCCAAAGAAACAGCCAACGGGGGGACTCGAACCCCCAACACCCGCATTACGAATGCGGTGCTCTGCCGATTGAGCTACGCTGGCGTTTGAAGCCCGGGTGCAAAACATAAACCCGCCCCGCTCGAGGGGACACTCCCTTGAAAATTAACATACCAAAAAGAACTACTTTGGCAAGGGCGACCGCAGGTGAGTAGTAAATCAGGAGGGGTCCATTATCCTTCATTGTCGGGACAATTCCGTAGTTTTTCCACAAAGGCTGATATCCGGCTTACGGGTAACCAAGGGCGGCCGTGTGTCGGCGGATCGCCGGACTTACGGCGGGTTCAGAACAGGACGAGATGCGGTCGCTCGGCATTCCTTCGTCTGCCCGTCCTTAGAACACCTCCAATCCCTTCGGATCCTGGGCCACTCCCATTTCTTGTGAGGACCTGCGAGACGCCAGTACGTCAATATATCGTAGGGGCAATTCGTCCATTGCCCCTGCCTTAGATAAACAAGGGCCGAACCAGCAAATGGGGGCCAGGGGGCGAGATGGATTGTCCACCGACGGAATTTCGACGTGACAATCACGTATCTCGGGACTGTATTCCGCTTGTTTTCATGACCTTGCGAAGGTCGACTCCCCTTTCCAATCCTTTAAAAATGGCGATGACTCAATCCCAACGGCTTTGCTAGCACCGCGAGTTTTTCGCTATCATGGATGGACGGGTAGGTGAGCTGAGATGCGGCCGACTTTCGCCAGAGATTATCCTCGGCAGAGATGCCATGACTTCACAACATGCGCGTCGTGTGCCGGATCGGAGGGGACCCATCCATGTCGCGGGAAGCCATATTTGAAGCCAGCACCCGATATTTTCTGTCGCCCATTTTGCCTTATTTACTGGACGACAGCGTGACCGAGATTATGGTCAACGGGCCATACGAGGTTTATATCGAGCGCGGCGGCAAACTGGAAAAAACGGATGCGCGATTCCCCAGTGAAGACGCCCTCATTTCTGCAATCAACAATGTGGCCCAGTGGGTTGGTCGAGAAATTAACGAGGAGCACCCGGTTCTGGACGCGCGCCTCCCTGATGGCTCGCGCGTCCACGCTATTCTTCCGCCAACTTCCCGGATTGGACCTTGCCTGACGATTCGTAAATTTACCCGGGAAGCGATGACCCTGGAGGATTTGGTTCGACTCAATTCTCTATCCGAGATCGCCAAGGAGTTTTTGGAAATCTGTGTGAAGTTGCGGAAAAATATACTCATTTCTGGGGGGACCGGTACTGGGAAGACGGTTCTGCTCGGAGCGTTATCGCGTGCAATTCCGCCGGAAGAAAGGATCGTCGTCATCGAGGATACTTCCGAACTGCGTCTCGTTCAGCCACACACGATTTATCTCGAGGCCAGGCACGGCGGCCGTGATGGGCGCGGTGGTCTGACGATCCGCCATCTGTTCAGCAATTCGCTTCGTATGCGCCCGGATCGGGTGATTGTGGGGGAGGTGCGCGGTGGCGAGGCGCTGGACATGATTCAGGCCATGCTCAGCGGCCATTCAGGCAGTCTTTCCACGATTCATGCGAGTTCTCCGCGGGATGCCCTCATTCGATTGGAGACGCTCTCGCTGATGTCCGATGTAGAAATTCCCGTGTACGTCGCGCGGGCGCAAGTGGCGTCAGCAATTCACATCGTCATCCAGATTGCCCGATTCACCGAAGATGGATCACGGAAGATCACCCAGGTAAGTGAGGTGGCCGGTTTAGACAATGATGGCCGATATATTCTCCGGGATCTTTTTGTTTCCCGGCTGGTGGGCCGCTCTCCGCAGGGGAAACTGGTAGCGGACCTGGCGTTCACCGGCGTAAAGCCCACTTTTGCGGATGCACCGAAGAATACAGGTATGGAGCATTTGGTACGGCATTCGGCGCCACTTTGGGATCTGGCATCGTGAGCATTTGTGGGATGCGTCAACCGGGGAAATTGTGAAGGACCATTCCAATTTGTGCCCGCTGCTGATAACCACCTTTGACCGGAATTTCCTGCACGACCGATTGATTTTAACTCGGGCGAAAGTGACAGGAAGTGAGCTCATGGCCATGGGAGGGGCCAATCGAAATCGGCCGGGCCAGTTCTGAAGTGTGGCGGAGAAACGAAGTCATTTCCACACTGTTTCTCAAAGTTTTCGGCCTTTGGCAAAGATGAACTCAGGCGAATAGAGGTGGGCACTCGAACCGACCGGTACCTCACATGGATCACGAGATAACGGTTATCAGGGATAGCCTCTGATGAAGCTGCGACTAGGAGTCATTGGATTGGGGGAAGGCTGGGAACGCCGCTATTTGCCCGCTCTCCGTGTGCTCAGTGATCGTTTTAACCTCGTGGCTGTCTTCGAGTCGGTCTCCCAGCGGGCACGGATGGCAGCGCGGGAATCGAGCCTTGCTGTCCACGACAGTTTTTGGACACTCTGCCGGCGAAATGACGTGGACGCGGTTCTTGTGCTCAATCCCCGCTGGCTGGGGCCATTGCCGGTACTGGCGGCCTGTGAGTTTGGAAAGGCCGTGTATTTAGGGGCTTCCGTCCTCTTGACACTCGAAGAGGTTACCGAATTGCGGGAGGCCGTGTTTCGATCGGGGGTGGCTTTCATGGTGGAGTTCTACCGCCGGTATGCTCCCGCCACAATCCGCCTCAAGGAATTGATTGCGACGCGGTTGGGACCTCCACGACTTCTATTTTGCCACCGGCGCCTGTCTCATTATCTCAAAGCAAACGGCACATCGGGGCCTCACCCAGTGGATCCCATCCGGCTCGATCTCGTCGAGCTTGTGGATTGGTGCCGCTTCGTCGTGGGCGAACAGGCTACGAGTGTGATGGGGGTTTTACATCATTGCCCGGAGAAAGGGGAACTCGACTATTTAATGCTTAACCTTGATTTAAGTCCTCCGGGGCAGCTCGGAAGGGGCCCAACGGCGCAGATTAGCTGCGGCCGCTACATCCCTCCGCACTGGCATGAAGCCGTGAGCTACCGTCCACTGGCAGAGCTGCAGGTAGTCTGTGAACGTGGTGTGGCGTTCGTTGATCTTCCGACAACCCTTGTTTGGTTCGATGAAGCCGGCCGCCATCAGGAACTCCTCGATCATGAACGCCCGATCGAAGAGCGTTTGCTCCTTCATTTTTATCGAGCGGCGACCAGCCTGGTACAGCGTGCCAGCGACATCGACGACTTGCGTTTCGTGCTGAGCACCATTCACAGGGCCGAGGAAAGTGCCGCAGCAGGGCGTCGGATCTCGCTTGACGGCTGAATTGTTCTAATCTGCTTTCGCACCTGTCTTTCTGATCTCGCTGAGATCGCAAGTTCGTCATTTCAGACTCCAGCCGCGGAGATGGAATGCGGGTTCCACGCCTGAGCCAGAGCTTCGATGCGGCAGGCCAAATGTGCGTGGAGCACTTCGGAAAGGTGAAATAAAAGCAGTGTTCAGCTATAGTAGAAGATGCTTGACATGCTGGAAGAACAGTCGGTTCGAGCCTCCGCTCCGTGGTTTTTCTGCGCCACGGCAAGGCTGCCAGGATCCAGCACATGAAGTTCGGGCAAGACGTTGAATGGGGTGAGGCTCACATGCTTGAGGGAGGTCGGCTGCGCGAATGAACTGGCTTTCCGCTGCTTATCGCCTTTTCAGTGTGATGGATGCCCTCTACCTGGCGGGAAATTTTCTTTATCGCCGGAGTCTCCGCTATACGTTGGCCACGGCAGTGGTATCGTTGCTGGGATATCTCGGTAACTTCATACCTGGAGTTCGTACTTATGATGCTCAGGTGGCCATTTTTATGCCACTTTGCGTAGGGGGAGGTATGCTCACCGGGGGCCTGCTCCTCAAGCTACTGCCCAGCCTCTTCAAATCCCGGCTTCTCAACGTGGCCCAGGCGGCTGATCTGGACCTGATGGAAAACTACCGGAAATGGAACCAGGACAAACACCTGGAGGCTCTCTGGGATCGTGTGTATCGCTTTGAGTGGGAATTAGGGACGGCGCTGGTTCGGCTTCGTTCTCATTCCGAGGAATGCCCTCCCGAGCTGTGCAGTGATGAAGGTTTGCCGGACGACCCGATGGAACGGGGAAGAATCAAATTTTTGCGGTGGGGGAGGTTTGCGCTCGCGCGGCCACAACCGGAGCCGCGACAGCGTTACTATTTGGGCATTGATCTCCGCTTCCTCGAGGACTGGTACAATGGGGGCTACTTTGATCCCAACGATGTCAAGCTTTATGAGCAGCAATCGGCTGCACTCCCAATTGAAAGGGTACGCGATCTGGCAGGCTATCATCTTTGGGATGTGCTCGCAGACCTGCCGATGAAAATCTCTTCCAAAATCTGGTTTCGGCTGATTACTCGGGCGGTTGCCATGCGGGTAGGGGAAGCGGTGATTTGCCTTAACCGTACCTTCCACACCGATTATTTCAATGCCCAGGCCCTTCTCTGGCCAGAGGAGGCGGACGAACCCTGGGTCGCGGAGATGGGAACGAATGCCCGGGAAACACTCCTGCGCGAGCGGGCCAGGCTGCTCAACCGGGTTTTTGGGTCGCTCGAAGAAGGACGACGCATGCTCGACCATTTTTTGGTGCCCCTGTTTTGGGCGGCTACGGATCTTCGGGCACGATTTGATCCGGAATATGTTGATGGCAGCCTGGGATACGACGTCTGGAGCGACCTCAAATGGGCGGGGTTTGGGAATTTTCGACCGATGCGATTCGTCCGCCTGATGCAGCAGGCAGCGCGCGACAGAAAACAACTCATGGACTGCCTCGAATCTGGCGAATTCTCGGAGCTGGACCCGAATCCGTTGACAAAAGAAGGCCGGGAGGCATTTCGCGCCGTTCGCATTGCACTTCATGTCAACTGGCAGGGTTTGCGGAACAAACTTGCCCGCTGGCACCGCGCGGGAGAACGGTGTGCTCGTTGTCGTGAGGACCTCCTCACTGTGTTTAAACAGGCAATTTCCTGCCGATCTCAATTCACCACTTACCTGGTGGCCCTGCGAACACACCACGAACTTTGCCGACTTCATCGCATCACGTATCAAGAACTGTTGGAGGACCTTTTTGAAACATGCTCTGAAGTTGCCCCGTGGGGCGCGAAATCCATCGAATTGGCATCAAATGAAAGGAATCGATACTGCGCAGAGGTCACAGCAAAAGAAGTCCACCTGTGATCAGCGGCTGGCAGAACAAGGCTTATAGTACTGTCGGCGAATTTGCCAGTCGGTCTTGCCAGTCGCATGACGACTCCGGAAAGTGCGGAGGGACGCATACTCCGGGCCGAGCGATACCCGTCGAGCGGCCGGGTGTTATCATGATAGGCAGAGAGTTGGCAAAGGTGTGAATCATTTTTCCGGGAGACGGAGTGGGCTGCGATGGAACCTAAAGGAAGTTCGGGAGCGGTCCGGTGTCCCCAGTGTGGCAAACTTTCGCGGCTCCCGGCCGGGATTTCGGTGACGCGGGTCCGGTGCCCACACTGCCATGCGGTCTGGCAACTTGCCCCCCGAGGCGAACCGAGCCCGGCTCCCAATCTCGGATCACAAGCAGGCGGAATCCCCGACGACAGCGTTGCCACCGGGGCGCCAGGCACCGACGGCCCAGACTTTGGGCAACAACCTTTGCATCTTGCAAGCAGAGGACCTTTCGCCGAGGACAAACATACCAAAGCACCGCCGCATATTTGGTGGTTTGTTTTGGGAGGCCTCTTCGTATTCGCGTTGGTGGTCATCGTTGGGCTGGTAATCGCGGTTGTTTTTCTGGCATGGCAGCGTCCTGCACCGGCTCCACAGCCGGTTGCGCCTCCGCAGCAAGTTGTGGCACCCCCTCAACCGCCTCCGCAACCTCAGATGGATCAAGATTTGGTCCGAAGGGGAGAAGCCACAGCCGCGTATTTGCAAGGATTGCTCGACGCCACGGGAAAAGCTCTTGGTGTTTCCGACCTCGCCTCGATCCTCATCGGGGGCGCCGGAATTCAAAACCCGGGCGAGAAGTTGGCCGCATGGGAGCGGGAGGTGGCTTCCCTTAACCCACAGGACGTAGACCCGCTTGCGATCGAATTCAAAGAAGAATTTGCTCAGAAATTCCGCAACTTGATGCGTGCGTTAGAGGCTGGTCCGAAGCTGGCTTTCGACATCGCCAGTGCCCCGCCTGACAAAATGCTTGATCAGGCGGCCGGCCAGCTCACGCCACTTGCATTCGTTGCACCTCTTCAGGACTTTATCAACTTCGTGAATACCCGCGGGGCCGAGGTCAAGGCGGAACTGGAAAAACGCTACAATCGGGAGATGCCGGTCCTCAGAATCCCCAGCTTGGGGGGAGGATCACAAGTTCCCTGAAATGCTTCTCAAGGCACTGCATCGTGCGCGGCATGCTGGTCCGGTTTGAAAAGAGGGGCACAGGCAGGGTTGGAAGTTGTATCTTCGTGCTCGACGGTGATCGCTTCGCCAACAATGACCACCGGTTGAGGATCCCGGCCGGGCGTGCGACCGAGCGGAATGACTCTTCGGGGTGTCCAGCAAAAGGACAATCGAGGGCAAACAATTAATCGGCCGTTCCACGAAAACTGAACGACGTGTTGACCGCTTTTCTGTTCGACGCGAGCGCGCGGTGAGTACATCGATCCCGCAACACAAAACACAGGACCTGGCAGAGTTTCGACGGACGTTTCTCGGGGAAGCTGTCTGACGAAGTACGGGTAGTGGAAGCGAAAAGCGGCCGGAACAGGCCCCAGGCTGGCCAACTTTTCTGGTGCCCGTAGCTCGCCTGCGAGACTCTGGATCTGTTCACGGGGCGACCAGAGGAGTTGTCGTTGGAGGGGCAGAATTCCCACCCGATGGCCCACACCGAGAAAAAGTCCAACGGCGAGAGCAGAAAAAGCGAGATTGTGAGGGGTAGCATTTTTCAATGTCAATTGGGTGGCCACAACGACCGAAACCGCCAGGACGCAGATAATGACCGTCGATAAAACCGGAAGTTGGAGTCCCTTAAACACATCCGTCGAAACGGAGAAGAATCTGACAACACAAAGGAAAATTGCCGCGGCAGTCCCCAGGACTGCGAGGGCTTGCATCAATCTGAGAAAAATGACGAAACCTCGCGGTTGTGTGGCAGAAAAGTTGCCGGCTTTGTCTGATGTCTCGGACACATATTGCCACGGTAACGAGAACAGAAGAGCGGCCGGCAGGTAAAGCGGCAAAAGATATCGGTTTTTGGCTGCGGGGATGACCCAGAGGCTCACAAATCCGACTGTTACGCAAAGTATCAGATAAATGATCAGCGACCGATACTTTGTCGCCCAGCGGCGAAAGCGTTTATCTGTCCATGCCAAAAACAACAGGCACCACGGAAGCATGGCCCCCATCGTTTCTACGGGAAAAGAGAAAAAGTGGGCTAAAAATCCCCGGGTGGCAAGACGTCCCTCCACCTGGCCCAACCAGATCTCTCGCGTGGCCTGCAAGCCCGTGGTCAGACAGTACGGAATGCTCCACAGAGCGATGGGCAGTGCCATTGCCCCAATGGAAGCGAGGTATTGCTTGCCAACAATGCGATTTCCCTGTCGCGAAATAAGGAGGAAACCCGCGGTGGAGAGGATGAAGTAAACGGGAGCCTGAAGCCCTTTTGTGAGTGCTGCCAGCCCAGCGAGAAAACCAGCCGTAGTCCAGCGCCACCCGCAATTTGATCTGGATCCCCCACAGAACCACACCAGGAGAGCGCTACCAAGGAAAGCGGCAAAGAGCGAGTCGGTCTCTCCAAGTTGCCCGATCGTCAGTGATTGACCGGCGGTCAAGTAGGCGATCCCGGCGACAAGGCCCGCTACTGGTCCGATGTGTTGTTGGGCGATCGTCCAGCAGATCCCGGCGGCAAAGACAAGGGCTAGGGCGCTGGGCAGACGAACCGCCCAAACATCGAACTCGCCCCGCCACACGCCAATTACGGCAATAAGCCAGTTTTGGAGCGGAGGACGCGTACAGTAAAGCTGGCCCTGTTCCCGAGGAACCAGCCAGTCGCCCGCCCAGTACATTTCTCGCGCCACCTGACCGCGTCGCGGTTCTTCCCCTATGATGGGCAGCGTGTTGATTCCCAAGAACGAGACTAAAAGGACGGTAATGGCAAATGCCAAGGACAAGACCGGCGCGAATCGTTCTTCTCCTGAGTCTCGTCCAGGCTCCGGAACAGTCGGTTTGGCTTCGGCGATCTCCGTATTCGCCGGCGAGACGCTGTGCTCATCCACGAGATGGTGTAGTAGGCTCGCTTGAATTCCCACGCGCACGGTCCTCCACACCGCGACCCATGCACGGAATTTATCGGACCTGCTAAAATGATAAACTTGGGATGGAGCTGCGAAATAGATCGACATGATAGCCGAAGGTGCCAATACAGATCAACGCTGATTAAATCCCTGACCCCGATTACCGCCAGGAGTGTTTGCACGAACCACGCGAACGGGGATAACGCCGGCCTTTCCATCGTGTTTTGACCAGGCGGAAAACCACGTGATTTTTACCTTTGGCTCCTGCTGGAAATAGGATAAAATGTCGGTTTTCCCACAGCGAAACAGAGCAATGTCGCCGAAGTGGCACCCGTGTGCCCAAGGGCCGGCAAGAGTCCTGTTGTGAAAATGAGTCAAGTGGGCGAGAGACCGGGCAAGCTCCGCTGGTTCGCCGCGTATGATGGATCTCCTGTTCCTGTCGTCAATTTGGGGGGTTGCACATAGCTAGAGTGTTTGCTTGAGGAAGCGATATGCTCGATCAGAGTCAGAATCGGATGTGGGCACGGTACTTCGCTTTTTTGGCCGTGTCCATGCTCATCATTGTGATAAATCTTTATCTTGGGAGCCTCTGGGCGCCGAACCCCCCCGGAGGACCGCCAGCCAACGTCTCTCAACCGGAAGACATGCATTCTGGAGAGACCGAGGGCAAAAAAGAGAGTGTAAGTGCTGAAAAAACAACCGGCAGCTCCGAGAAGCCCAGCGCATCTGCCATCCAACAAGAAAAAGAAAACGAAACTGTCAAGACTGAGAAGTCCCACCTGCCCGAGCCACCGGTTCGCTACGTAACGCTGGGTTCCCTGGATCCCGAAAGCCCGTATCGGATGCTGGTAACCCTCTCCAGTCGGGGAGCGGCGGTCTCTCGGCTTGAGCTGAATAGCCCCAAGTACTGCGACACGGAAGCCCGGGGAGGATACCTGGGAGAATTGTTCTTCGAGCCTGCCCTGGACAAAGGACCGCTCCAGGTGGACGTTGTCGGACCCGGTACTCCGGCCGCTCTTGCAGGTCTCCGGGCCGGTGATGTGCTTTTGAGCATCGACGATAAGCCGGTGGAAGGGATTCTTGGATTCCGGCAAATCATGGACAAAACACGTCCGGGCCAGACGGTGAGCCTGACAATCCGGCGGGGCGATAAACAGATCACCCTACAAGCCCGATTGCGTAGGACACCGATGGCGATTATTCGCCGAGAGGAAGGGGGGCCCTACTCTTTCGAAATGACGCTCGCCGCATTGGGCAAGGAACGGCTTGTTGACGTCCGTTCTCGATTCGAAGAACGGATGCAGGAAACAAACGATCCGCTACAAAAGGAGGTTCTGTACCTTCAGTGGTTGCATTCCGAATTGCCGGACATTCGCCTGAAAAGCGAGAACTGGTACCTTCTGCCCGACGGGGCCGACCCGACCAAGCCCGAAACATGGATTGCCGCGTGCGATGATGAGGGTCTCGTGCCCCGGGAAAGTGTCCGTTTTGCGCAATGGCTCCCGGACAAGAATCTGGTCATCGTAAAGCGGTACGAGTTGGCGCGGGTGTCACCGGGAAAGCGGGATGATCATGATGATCCGTCGTATCACTTCACCCTTGGGATCACGGTTATTAACGTCGGGCAGAGCGCAACCAGCGTGGCTTACGAAGTGGACGGACCCAACGGTCTACCTACAGAGGGGGCCTGGTATGCCCGAAAAATGAGCAATAGCTGGAGTGCTGTGGGGCTTCGCGATGTGGCCGTCCGCGTTGGTAACAATGGGATTAAACTAGTGGCCTGTCCGGCTATTGCACGGGATCGCTGGGGAGCCCCCTGGAAAGATACGGAAAAGCAGTTAATTACAGCTCTTGGCGTTGACGCCCAGTATTTTTCCGTGATTCTTCTACCCCAGCGGGAACAGCCGAGTGACATTTGGTTTGCTGATGCGAGGCCAATCCGTATTGGAGCCGTCGAGCCGAACTATGAATATCTCACGAACGTGTCCTGCCGTCTCCAGTCTGTTCCGGTAGAACTGAAGCCTGGCGATCGGCTATCGCATACCTTCAAAGTCTTTGCTGGGCCCAAGCGGTCTGATCTCCTCGCTCATTATGAACTTGGTGGTCTGATTCAGTACGGTTGGTTTTGGTTCGTAGCCGACCCGATGACAAGGCTCCTGCATATTTTTCATGACTATCTCGTGTTTAACTATGGCCTGGCGATTATTCTGCTGACGGTGGTTGTGCGGCTCCTGATGTTTCCCATCAGCCGCAAGCAGGCTCTCAACGCCCAGAAGATGCAAGAGCTCCAGCCGGAGATTAAGAAAATCCAGGAAAAATATAAAGACCTTCAGGAACGTAATCGCGCAACACAGGAGCTGTTTCGGCAGCATAATTATAACCCATTCTCCGGATGTTTGGTTTTATTCATACAATTGCCGATTTTTATCGGTTTGTATAAAGCCCTTGCCATTGACGTAGAATTGCGTCAGGCACCATTGATTTCGGAAAGCATTCGCTGGTGTTCCAATCTGGCAGCCCCCGACATGCTTTTCGACTGGAGTTTTCTCTGGCCGGAGTGGTTCAACCGCGGGCACGGGATGTTTGGACTCGGCCCGTATTTCAATATCCTACCGGTTCTCACAATAGCCCTTTTTCTGTGGCAGCAGAAGCGGATGATGCCGCCGCCCGCGGATGAGCAGGCTGCGGTCCAGCAGAAGGTCATGAATTTCATGATGATCTTTATGGGAATCCTTTTCTATAAAGTCCCCAGCGGGTTGTGTCTTTACTTTATTGCGTCGAGTTTATGGGGCATGGCAGAACGCGAAATTCTACTGAAGACGGTAAAGAAACCTGACAAGACCAGGAAAGCAAAACGCGACTGGAAAAACACATGGCAGAAGATACAGAGTGCAATCCCCGACTGGCTCAAAGCACTCGTCAAAGCCGCGGATAAGCGGTACGCGGAAAAGATGCCTCGTGAAAGGCAGCGTCCCCCCGCAAAACGCACACGCGTCTGAATATCAAGAAATCCATGTGCAGCAGGCCCATGATACCATCGCCGCAGTGGCAACCGCCTTTGGGCGTGGTGCCCGGCAAATCATTCGAATCTCTGGCCCTGAGGCGTGGCAGGCGGTGAGGCGCGTTGTTCTTCCGGAGAGCCTATCTTCAGAGGAACCTCTTCAGCCAGTGGTCGTTGCGGCGTATCTGGCTTGGGAAGGACTGCCCGCACAGGTGCCGTGCGATGTCTTCTACTGGCCCTCAGGCCGAAGTTACACCGGTCAGGCAGTGGTGGAAATTCATACGGTATGTTGTGGTCCGCTTGCTCAAGAGATCATCGCGAGGCTTCAGCTCCGACCTGCCCGTCCTGGGGAATTTACGTTACGGGCGTTTTTGAATGGACGACTTGATTTAACCCAAGCGGAAGCGGTGCTGGGAGTCGTCGAAGCTCGCGAGGTCCGGGAACTTCAGATCGCGCTTCAGCAACTTGCGGGAGGCATTGGTGGGCCTTTACGGGCATTACGGGAAGAACTTCTCAACCTGGTCGCAGACGTGGAAGCAGGCCTCGATTTCGCGGAGGAGGATCTGCCGTTTCTGTCCTGGGAGGAGTTGGAAACCCGAGTAGCCACCGCTGGCAGAACGCTCGAGGAGATTCGACACCAATTTGAACAGCGAGGAGGAAGTACCGAACTTCCCAGGGTGGTTCTGGTTGGGCCACCAAATGCCGGGAAAAGCACGCTTTTTAATGCACTTCTGTCAGCAGAGCGGGCCATCGTGTCGCCGGTACCGGGAACGACGCGTGACTATCTGACGGCCGTCTGCACTTACCGCGGGGTGAGCTTTGAGCTGGTCGATACGGCCGGTCTGGAGAGTTGGTCTGCCAAGGCGGCCCCTTCTGCGCCCGACAGCACAAAAGACACGGATACCTCAATCGGTGTTGGGGATTCTGCCATCGCAGGGAAGATGCGGGCGGCCACCCAACAGGCAGCGGAAACGGCTGATTTACAACTCGTTTGCTGGGACGTTACCCAATATTCCCCCCAGGCGGTGCGGCTGAACCGGAATACTCATAACTCGCGGACGCTTCTCGTGCTGACCAAAGCCGATCTGCTGCCGACGGAGAAATCATGCTCGTGGCCGGAAGGTGCGATCCTGGTGAGTGCTCGCCGCAACAGCGGTCTTGAGGCGCTCAAGGAGGCGATCGTAAGCCGTCTTGTTTCGCGACAGGAAACAAGCGCGGGGGTCGTCGCAGTGACGGCTATGCGCTGTCGGGATGCTTTGCAACGGGCAGCCGATTCTCTTCAACAGGCCCACGAACTTATCCGCCGGCGGGAATCTGAAGATTTCATCGCCACCGCTCTCCGCTCCGCTCTCTCTTCGATTGGTGAAATAACGGGTGAGGTTTATTCGGAAGAAATCCTTGCCAGAATTTTCTCGCGGTTCTGCATCGGCAAGTAAATCATCTCGTCTCCCGGCAGGGCCGGTTCTCGGTAGGGTTCGCCGCGAGTAAAATCGTCGCGAGCATGTTGAGCCGGCAAGGAGACTGTGAATGAAAGACCGCGTTATCGTCTTGGGCTCCGTAAACACGGATCTTGTGGTCAAAGTGCGCCGCTTGCCCCGGCCGGGAGAAACTGTTATTGGCGGTACCTTCTACCAGAACCAGGGCGGAAAAGGGGCCAATCAAGCGGTGGCTGCTGCCCGATCGGGTGAAAAACCGGTGACGCTCATCGCGGCAGTGGGAAACGACGTTTTTGGGCGGGAAAGCCTGGCAGCGTTACAAAGAGATAAAATCGATCTCACGCATGTCAAGGTAAAGCACGGCATCTCCTCAGGAGTGGCACTCATCATGGTGGATGAGGGTGGTGAAAACGCCATCGCGGTGGCATCTGGTGCAAACACCGCTCTTTCGCCAGCGGATGTCAACGAGGTGCCTGATTCGGTTTTCGAATCGGCTGCTGTCCTGCTGGCCTGCTTCGAAATTCCTGTGGAGACTGTGCGAGCTGGGATGCGCCGTGCCCGACAGTTCGGGGTGACCACCATCCTCAACCCAGCACCTGTTCCCGAAGAACTTCCTGCCGATTTGTTTTCCGACGTGGACATCATGACTCCGAACGAGCATGAGATAGCAAGGCTCTTGCACTTGCCACAGATAGAAGATGAGGCGGGTGTGCGCGATGCGGCGACGCGGTTGTTGGATCGGGGTGTTCGAAATGTCGTTCTTACTCTTGGAGCTCGTGGGTGCTTTTTCGCGGGAGCCGAGGGGACCGGATTCCTTCCTGCTTTTCCAGTAAAAGCTGTCGATACGACAGGTGCAGGGGACGCGTTCAACGGAGCGCTCGCTGCGGCCCTCTCTGAAGGGCGTGCTTGGGGGGACAGTCTCCGATGGGCATCAGCCGCCGCCGCCATTTCGGTGACGCGCGCAGGGGCACAGCCATCGATGCCGTTTCGGCGCGAAATTGAGGATTTTCTGAAGATTCACGGATGATTCAGTCGTGGCTCTGTCTTTTGGGGAAGCTTGAAGCCCGGCCCGCCGTGCCGTAATATAACCGGCAACGATTGGCGGAAGACCGAGTCGTCCCCACGCAAGGAACCCGGGGGTTTTCATGCCCTTTCCTTCGTTTGCCTTCTTGATTTCGGAGGGAAGAGATGAGTGCGCTGCGATTTGGGTTGGTAGGAGGCGGCTTTTACGCGCGGTTTCAACTTCGGGCACTCGAGCAGGTTCGGGGTGTGGAGGTGGCGGGCCTCGTATCACGACGACCGCCAGAGGCAATCGCCCAGTATGTCCGTGAAAAAAGGCTGGGGGAAGGGCGAATCTTTCCCAGCGTTCGGGAAATGGCCCATCATGTGGATGTCGTGGCAATTTACGCACCCAATTTTGCGCGAGTCGCAATTGTTGAAGAAATAGCGAAGGCGCTTGAAGAGGGGGCAAAACTTCGGGCAGTGATTTGCGATAAACCGCTGGCACGGAATCTCCGCGAAGCCAACCAGATGATTTCGCGCTTGGAACCCTTTGGTGTGCCGCTCATTTATTATGAAAATCAGCTCCATATGAAGGCTGTCAAAGCGGCGAGGACGCAACTCGAACCTGTTATGAGCACGATGGGACCGCTTGCGCTGGTTCGCGCCTCTGAAGAGCATGCAGGTCCGCATTCCGCATGGTTTTGGGATCCCACGCAGCAGGGCGGCGGAGTGATGACGGACATGGGGTGCCACAGTGTGGCGGTCGCATGGTACCTGCTGACCCCGCCCGGAAAGCCGTTGGGATATTTGCAGCCGGTGTCTGTTCAGGCGGATCTCTCACTTTTGAAATGGGGCCGTCCCGAGTGGCGAGAACAGCTCAAGGCCCGCTTTGGTGTCGATTATACGAAGACTCCCGCGGACGACTTTGCGACCGGGCTGATTACTTTCCGCAATCCCGAAACTAACGTTCTCAGCAAAGCGCAGTTCACTGTTTCATGGATGTACGACAAGCAGGGGTTGCGGGTGATGATCGACGGTCTTGGTCCCGGTTACGCGTTCGAGTTCAACACGCTCCGCTCACCGCTCGACGTATTTGTGGGGGATGTCGCCGCGGCAGCCGTTGCCGACGCTGAAGCGGCCCTGGAAAAGCAACAAGCTACGCGAGGGTTACTCACTGTTCAGCCTAATGAAGCAGACCTCTACGGCTATGTGGATGAAAATATCGACGCCGTGGAAGCAATTCTCACCGGGCGGCCGGCGCTCATGGATTGGCGTTTTGGCCGTGAGGTGGTTAAACTCACAATGGCCGCCTACTTGTCGGCCGAGAGGAAGGCAGTTGTGGATCTAACTGATCCGGCGACGGTGGAATATCTCGAGAATTACATTCCGCTGATTCAACAGGGGAAAGGTCGTGAGGTGCTCCATCTTCCCTGAAACATAGAAGCGGTAGACTATCAAAAGTTGCCGAGTATAGAAACTGATTGTTCGAAGTGTAGAGTTTAACAGAGCTACGGGAACTGGGAGACAGCACCGATGAAACCATTGACTGGGTTGTGTTTGTCCGTGGCTTTGATCTGCACTCTGTGGCTTGGCGGTGGATTTCTGGCTTTTTCAGATGAAGGATCAAATCAGCGGTCATGGGTTGTGTATGAGGGCAAGACCGGTCCGGGAGTGGGCAAGCGGATCGTCCTGATTTCGGGCGACGAAGAATATCGATCCGAGGAAGCGTTACCGATGCTTGGGAAAATCCTCGCCAAGCATCACGGTTTCACGTGCACGGTGCTCTTTGCTATCGACCCTGCGACGGGAGAAATCGCTCCCAACGTGAGGGATAATATTCCCGGATTAGAAACACTCAAACATGCGGATTTGATGATTATTTTTACCCGTTTTCGAAATCTTCCTGATGAACAGATGAAATACATCGTGGATTATCTTGAAGAGGGAAAGCCTGTCATCGGAATTCGGACGGCCACCCATGCCTTCGATATTCCTCGGGATAGGATGTATGCGCGGTTTAGCTGGAACTCCCAGGAGCCCGGCTGGGAAGGCGGGTTCGGACGGGTTGTGCTGGGCGAGACATGGATCGCCCATCATGGAGCACACAATAAAGAGAGCACCCGCGGCGTGATTGCCCCCGGGGTAGAGAACGAGCCTATTGTACGGGGTTGCCAGGACATCTGGGGGCCAAGTGATGTTTATCGTGTGCGGCTTCCCCTCCCGGGGGATTCCCGATCATTGGTGCTGGGGCAGGTGCTCGTGGGAATGGGTCCCACTGATCCGCCTGTCACAGGGCCTAAAAACGATCCGATGATGCCCGTTGCGTGGGTCAAGACGTATGAAATCGCGCCCGGCAAGAAAGGACGGGTATTCACCACGACGATGGGAGCCGCCGTGGATTTCAAGAGTGAGGGACTGCGCCGCCTGTTGGTCAATGCGGCCTACTGGTGTGTCGGGCTGGAAGATCGCATCCCAGAAAAGGCCAATGTTGATTTTGTGGGGCCCTATGAGCCGAATTACTTCGGTTTCAACGGCTACAAAAAAGGTCTTCGTCCGGCGGACTTCGAATGGAGTGAATAAACTCATTGCGAGCTAATTAACCCGGGTTAACAGTTGTTTGTTTTCAATCGGTCAGGAGGCTTTGTTTAGCGAGGGATATGAGATTGCTCTAAGCGGTGTTTCGCGTGCGGCGAGAGTAATACAAATAAAATCTCGTTACGTGATTCCTCGACATGGGATTAGAAAATTACAAAGTAATGGCAAAGTTTAGAGGAGTAGCCGAGTGGTGTAACATAGGGAGATCCAAGCGATGAGAAGGCCTGAGCATGCTTCACAGGTAAATCGGCGAGAGTTTTTAGCCAGAAGTGCCGCTCTCATAGGGAGCGTGGGAGTACCGTTACTCGTTTCCGGCCGAGCGCTGGGGCTTAACGGTAGCGTGCCGGCGAGTGAAAGGATTGTGATGGGTGGGATCGGCATTGGGCCGCGAGGAAGGACCGACCTGGCATGCTTTTTGAGAAACCCCGATGTGCAATTCGTCGCCGTGGCCGATCCACAGAGCGACCGAAGAAAGCTCGTCAAGGAAATGGTCGACAAACATTATCAAAACAGCGATTGCCAAACTTATCACTCCTTCTTTGACGTGCTCGACAGGGAGGATATTGATGCTGTTCTCATCGCAACCGGGGACCGATGGCACACGCTGGCTTCTATTCTGGCGGCCAAGGCGGGCAAGGATATTTACTGCGAAAAACCCTGCTCGATGACGATCGCGGAAAGCCGGGCCCTGGCGGACACGATTCGCCGTTATGGCCGGATTTATCAGGCAGGCACTCAACGGCGGAATATTGGCAATTTCATTTTTGCGATTAATCTTGTGCACAGTGGCAAGTTAGGAAAACTTCATACTGTTCATGCCAACACCCTGGATCCCCGTACCACAAAGGATTGGCTGCCGGCAGAGCCGGAGCCGCCGAAAGATGTCTGCGATTGGGATCTCTGGTTGGGCCCGTGCCCCTGGCGACCGTTCAACCAGCGCTACGTCAACGGAGGTTGGCGCGGGTTCTTCGATTTCCACGGTGGGGGGATCCTGGAATGGGGATCGCACACGGTCGATCTCTGTCAATGGGCTAACCAAGCCGACGACACAGCCCCCATTGAATACGAGCCGCAGGGCAATCATGTCCATGCCACCTACGCCAACGGGGTCAAGCTAATTATGCGCGACACCGGTTGGCTGGGCCTGGGCACGTGCAGTGTTCGCTTTGAGGGGGACGAAGGCTGGGTGGAAACGGGCGACAGCGGCCAGGTTGCCGTCTTTCCGGAATCCCTGCGCTCTGAAATGCCCGTTTTTACGATGGCGGGAACAGATCCTTCGACGCATATCCGTGATTTTCTGGACTGTGTGAAAAGCCGTAAGCAGCCAGCTTCCAATGCGAGCGTGGTGGCCCAGTCGCACATTGCCTGTCACGCTGCGTATATCGCGTGGCAACTGGGTCGCAAGGTGCGATTTGACCCGGTCAAGGAGGAGTTCATCGGTGATGATGAAGCCAATCGCTTGCGCTCCAGGGCGCTGCGCGAACCTTGGCATATTTGAGGAGCTTTTGGTGGAGTGGGACTTTAGCAAAAATCGACAATGATGTTTTAACAAACAGGGAGTAAAACAATGCGTGCCGGAAGCGTGTTGTATTTTGGTTTGGGCTTGCTCCTTGTGTTCGGTGCCAATCTGCTGAAAGCGCAAGATTTGGCGACCACACAGGACGTCTCTCAGTTGGTGGCGGCGCTGAAGAATCCCGCATCAACAGATCACGAGAAAGCGGTGGCGTGTGAACGCTTGGCAGTTCTGGGAGGCGAGGACGCTGTGGCCGTTCTCAAGGAAATGCTCCTCGATCCTAAGTTTTCCCACTACGCGCGATATGCGCTGGAGCCGATTCCCTCACCCGCGGTAGATCAGGCGCTTCGAGAGGACCTCATTAAGGCTGAGGGATCTGTGCGCCTGGGGATCCTTAGCTCGCTCGGTAATCGCCGGGATGGCAGCGCCATTTCAATCATCGCACCCCTCTTGGAGAACTCCGACCTGGCTGTTGTGGATGCGGCAGCCTCCGCACTGGGACGCATCGCCACGCCCGAGGCAGCACAAATTCTCTCGAAGGCGCTCAAAGATACTCGCCCAGCAGCACGGAAGGCGGTTGGAGATGCGCTCTTGACATGCGCGGAACGTTTGAACGCCGCTGGGCAACGCGATCTCGCTCTGGCAACTTGGGATATGCTGCGAGCCGCCGACGTGCCGCTACCAATTCGCGTGGCTGCACTCCAGTCTCTGATTATCGCTCGAGGGGCTGATGGGATTAGTTTGTGGAAAGAGCAGGTGTTCTCTGACAACGAAAAGTTTTTCCAACTGGGGATGCAGGTAGCGCGAAACCTGCCTGTTGAAGCTGCTCGCCCCGTTCTTGCTGAGGCGGTGACCAAACTGCCCGAGACACGTGCCGCGGTTGCGCTCGAGGTTCTGGCGGAGGTTGCATCAAAAGAGTCACTGCCGATGGTTCGCCAATTCGCCCAGCAAGGGCCGCAGGCAGTGCGGCAGGCGGCTCTGCGTTCACTTGCAAAAATCGGCGATGCCTCGGACATCGCGAGACTTTTGGCTGCAAGTGTTGACTCGGACGAACAAATTGCAACGGCAGCGCGTGAGGCTCTTGAGGTCTTGCCAGGGAAGGAAGTCAATCAGGCCCTGGTGCAAGCGGCAAGTGGTGCATCTAGGGATAAATTGCTTGTTATTCTGAATGTATTGGGCCAGCGACGGGCATCAGAAGGTTTGAAAACGATTCGCGATGCCATGCGAAGTGAAGACAGTGAGGTGCGGGCGGCCGCGGTTGCTGCTTTAGGAAAGGTGGCCCGGGATGATGACATAATTCCCCTTGTTAAGGAACTCGTACAAACCGAGTCGGAAAGCGAACGGGCTGTGTTGATGGAGGCCCTCCGAACGGCTTGTCAGCGAGTCGGGGATCGGGAGAAAGTGGCGGCACTCGTTGCTGCCCAGTTGCCATCGGCCCCCGCTCCGGCTCGGGCCAGCTTGCTTGAACTTCTCGGCGTTTTAGGGGGAAAAACAGCGCTGGCCGCGGTGGCAGAAGCTGCCAAAAGCTCAGACGCTGATTTGCAGGATGCTGCCACGGCTGTGCTTGGGAATTGGCTCTCTGCGGATGTTGCTCCGGTCATCTGGGCGCTGATTGAGAGTAATGCGGCGCCCCGTTATCGGGTGCGGCTGATTCGCGCCTATATTCGTGTGGCCCGGCAGTTGAGTGTCCCCGACCAAGAGCGTCTGGAGATGTGCCGGAAGGCACTTTCCGTGGCGGAACGTGCAGACGAACGACGTTTGGTTCTGGATGTTTTAAGACGGAATCCCTCAGCGGAGTCGCTCGCACTGGCAGCGCAATTGGTTGCGCAACCAGATGTCCGGGAAGCGGCTTGTGATGCTGTGGTTACGATCGCCGAGAAATTGAATCAGAATGTGCCGGGATTGAAAGAGGCTCTGCAAGCGGTTCTGCAGCATGGCACCAACGCGCAGGTTCGCGCCCGGGCGGAAGCACTCATGAAGCGTTTTCCGTGAGTGATTCCGCGCTATTAGTCGTTGCAATTTGTTAAACCAATAATGGCCCGCTCCGAATACGGAACGGGCTTTTTTGTAAGCACATGGTACTATGATTAAACAGGCATTAACAGAAGTCACGAGATTGTCCTTCTAATCCTGCAAGTTTGCTGGAAAGATCTTCTAACCGCATGACAACAACGTGGATGACCCCACTCTGCTTTTGAAGCCGTCCTACCGCAAGGATGAGCGGTGCGTTGAGGGCAATGAGCCGCCACCGTTGCCATACATCAGGGCGGATGATCAGGTTAATCATCCCAGTCTCGTCTTCCAGGGTCATGAACGTGATTCCTCGGGCAGTGGAAGGTCTCTGACGCACGAGAACCATTCCCGCCACGCGCACAGGATGACCATCAGGAATGTCCTTCAATTTAATTGCTGGAACGACACGTAGGCGGTTGAGCTCCGATCTGAGTAATCGTAAAGGATGCGCCTTCAAGGACACACCAAGCATGGAATAATCAGCGACTACTTCCTCAGCCATTGACATTTGCGGCAGAAGAGACTTTTCTAAGGACTGATCTTTTGTATTCTGGTGTGAGGATTGGTCCGATGGATAATGAGCAGAACTCGTCTCCACGGTGGAGGTAAAAAGGGAAGGAGTTTCAGGAGCCATTTTCATGGCCAGCCAGAGGGCCTCGCGGCGCGTCAGGCCCAGTGAGGCAAAAGTATCTGCGCGGGCAAGACGGACCACGGCAGACTTACTGAGTTGGGTTCTTTTCACGAACTCAGTGAGACTTGTAAAGGGGCCTTTCACTCGGGCTTCGATGATTTTTTCGGCGTCTGCTTGTCGCATGCCCTGGACCATGCGAAATCCCAGACGAATGGCTTTTACGGGGAAGAACGTTGATTCAGGGCAGAGTGGAAACTTATTGGTATTGCTTTCCAGATGTGGATTTGGAGAAGCGTGCCATGGACATGGACCCTCCCAGGGTATTTCCTTTGACAACGGCCATGGATTCTCTCCCTTTCTTTGAGAACGATCAGATGCAGAGATTGCCTCGGTCGCCAGTTTCGTGGGTGCATCCGCGTCTTCCAGATCGCTATCCCAGAAGCTGAAATTCACATCCACAGGCCGGACTTCGACCCCGTGACGCTGGGCATCTTCAATGAGTTGGGCCGGGGCGTAAAATCCCATCGGCTGGCTGTTGAGAAGTCCCACCGTAAAAGCCGCCTGGTAGTGATATTTGAGCCATGCAGAAACATAGACCAGCAGGGCAAAGCTGGCTGCGTGGGATTCTGGAAAACCGTAGTCCCCGAAACCACGAATTTGCTGGAATATGGCTTCGGCATATTCTGGACTAAAGCCATTGGAAAGCATGCCATCAATGAGTTTACGGCGAAATGCATCGATGAGGCCCGGTCTCCGCCATGCTCCCATAGCCCGGCGCAACTGGTCGGCCTCTCCCGGAGTAAATCCGGCCGCCACCATGGCAAGTCGCATCGCCTGTTCCTGAAAAAGGGGCACACCCAGGGTTTTGCCCAGCACCTCACGAATGGCCTCATTGGGATACGTGACAGGTTCCTCACCGGCACGGCGGCGTAAATAGGGGTGAACCATATTTCCCTGAATTGGGCCAGGACGCACAATGGCCACTTCTATGACAAGATCGTAGAAGCACCGAGGTTGAAGTCGGGGCAGCATGCTCATTTGGGCGCGACTTTCAATTTGAAAGACACCCATCGTATCGGCACGGCGAATCATTTGATAAACCCCTTCATCTCCTTCAGGAACCGAGGCGAGGGTGATTTCCCGACCATAATGCTTTTTAATTGTCTGAAATGTCTTACGAATAGCAGTCAGCATTCCCAAACATAGACAATCAACTTTGAGAATGCCCAGCTCATCAAGGTCGTCTTTATTCCACTGAATAACCGTTCGATCGGGCATTGCCGCGTTTTCAAGCGGAACAAGTTCACATAGCGGCCCGTGTGTGATGACCATCCCGCCCGTGTGCTGGGAGAGATGTCGGGGAAATCCCACCAGTGCGGTGGCCCATTCTACAAGGTGTCGGGTGGCAAGAGACTGGGTGTCAAATCCCGCTTCGCGGCAGCGTTCAAGGAGATCGGGCTCCTCGTGGAACCGCTCGATTGTGCTCGCAAGGCGGTCCACCTCCTCCAGCGAAAAGCCCAGGGCCTTGCCCACATCCCTGACCGCAGAGCGAGGACGGTAGGTGATGACTTCGGCCGTCATCCCCGCACGTTCCCGTCCATATTTGTTATAAATATACTGAATAATTTCCTCCCGTCGTTCGTGCTCAAAATCCACATCGATATCGGGAGCTTCGTTGCGTTCTCGGCTGACAAAACGTTCAAACAGAAGATCCATGCGGTCAGGATCCACGGCAGTAATGCCCAGGCAGAAACACACTGCTGAATTGGCGGCGGATCCCCGGCCCTGGCAGAGAATGCCGCGACTCCGAGCAAAACGGACAAGATCCCACACAGTGAGAAAGTATGCCTCGTAGTGGAGTTCCCCGATAAGGCGAAGTTCATGTTCAAGGATCGAGCGAACCTTTTCAGGAATTCCCCGAGGATAGCGTTGGCGGGCTCCCTCCCACGTGAGATGGCGAAGATACTCCAGCGGCGTGTATCCAGGTGGAACTAATTCCTCGGGATATTCATACCGAAGTTCATCAAGTGAAAAGTGGCATTGTTCGGCAATTTCCGCGGCTCGCTCGCAAGCGTCCGGCGCGCGGTGCCACAACGCTCGCATTTCCTCAGGTGATTTCAGATATTTCTGGGCATTGGCAAACCGCTGCTCTCCGAGTTCATTGACCTTTATTCCCATCCGGATGGCTGTGAGGATGTCGTGCAAGGGAGCGCGGGAAGGATGGTGATAAAAAACATTCCCGTCGGCTACGAGCGGTAAATGGGATCGCTGCGACAGACTTTGCAGCCACTCCAGGCGCCGGCGGTCGTTCGGGCCAAGGGAAAGTTCTCCCAAGAGATAGCCTCTTTTTGAGAAGACTTTCGCATACTGTTGAAGATGGAAAAGAAGGGGCAGTCCTTTTGGGGCTTTTGGAATCACTCCCGCCAGAAGACCATCACTGTGTTCGACAATATCCTGAAAGGTGAGGCTGTACTGCCCCTTTTCGGCCTGGCGCCGGCCCTTTGTGATGAGACGACAAAGCCGTCCATAGGAACGGCGATCGGTAGCCCATAGAACAACCGGCAAACTATCCTGTGGGCGAATCTCGGCACCCACGATGAGTTTCAGTCCCAGCTCTTTTGCGGTGATGTGGGCCCGAACAACTCCCGCCACACTGGCTTCATCGGTGATGGCCAATCCTTTCAGCCCCAATTCTGCAGCCTGTTGAAAGAGTTCATCCGGATGGGAAGCCCCCTGAAGGAAAGAGAAATTTGTTTTGACATGAATATGATAATCCATATACGTCTCCCCTTTTTTAGAATATGCCATGAAGAAACCATTTTCCGGTGTAAAGGCAGCGATAAATCCAGAAATGTTCTCCGGCAGTCGTTTCAACCCGATAATAGTCACGCAGAATCGTGTCGCCGCGCCACCATCCGGTTTCAATTCGCTCTGGCCCCCAAAAACGCACGATTTCTTTGTTTTCCCCCCGATAAAAGAATCGATAGGGATGTCCTGAAGGAATCCCCATGACCACCTCAATCGGTGCAGGATTGTTCAAAAGCCGCAAAGGACGCGCTCCGGGAAGAGATGAGAAAGATAAGGATGAGCTCTTCTGTTTTCGCTCTCGATCGAGACAACTCCTCCATCTGGTCACATATTCCGGTGCATAATCCGGTTCAAGGAAGGCCTCAGAGATTCGCTCTTTTCCCAACCGGGCAGCCAATCGCTCGAGAAGCTCTGTCCACTCCCGGGATGGGGAGGTGGCCGAGGGATGAAAGAGAGTCGATTGTCCCCATTCGAGGGAGGCAGCACACGTCACCGCAACCGAGATTTGCGTAATAGGCCCTGGTAAACGTAGATGCTCTTTGTGTAACTGGAAAAGACTGTACAGTTTGTCGGCATTTACTGTAGGATGGATCAGATTGATCGTGATGGATAAAGGCTTTATATCGTCACAAAAGAAAGTTATGACTAACAGAAAGGCCCCCTGCCCTTTTTTGAGAAGATCGTTTGTTAATGTGTGCAAAAGTGCCGATATGTGTCCATCGATAATTTCGGCCAATGCTGTGGGATATTCAAGATAGGCACTGTATTCGAATTTGGGTAAGGGATGATACGGAGGAAGAATTTCCTCGCGCTCTCCCAGGAGTTGCTGAATGCGAATGCCAAAGTCTTTTCCGAAACGTTCCTCCCATTCAGAGAGAGGGATGCGGAGAACGTCTCCAATCGTATGACATCCCAGCTCATGACAGGTAGCATGCCATTCCTCCTTGCCCCGAATGGCTTCCACAGGAAGGGAGTGCAGCCAGTATCGCATCTTTCCCGGGGGAATAATCCATCCCTGAGATAGGTGGTGATTTCTTTCAAGGGAGACGAAATGGGTAAAGGCCCAGCCGGCCGACGCGGTTTCGGTGATCGCAATCACAACTGGATGAAATCCTTGCCGATAACATTCTCCTATCAGATGGATGATGAATGCCTGTTCATCGTTAATGAGGTGAGGCACATGAGTAAGATCGAGGAATAATGTGTCAGAAGGGGAAAGCGAGTCAAAATAAATGTGAGGAGTATATCGAGTACAAAATTCCGCAAGATGGAGCAAAAGGAGTTCCTGGTTGTTCTGGTCCGTGCTGCGAGGGGGATTATGCCCGAAGTGATGCTCCTTTGAAGGATGGGCTTTGGGAGAGGGATGGGGTTGCAAAAGTCTGAGACAGAGGATCCGCCGGATCATCGATCAGCACCTCCCCTGCAATGTTTTCCCATTGACCGCGAGCCCGAAGCACGCTCACCTGGATACGCCGACGCTGAGAAGTGTCCCGAGCACAGGCTGCCGGCTGGGGTTGAACAAGAAAGCGTACCTGGGCCCAGGAAATCTCGTTGATTGCCTGGAACGGCCGAACGAAAATTCCCACGGTGAAACCCTGTTCAGCGGCGAGTTGAAAGCGACGAGCGGTTTTCGTGTCCAGGCGGTCGATGTGTGCCCAAAGGGCCCCTGTGGCAGAACAGCGAAGCACTTGAGTGATGGCCCAGTAAGCGTCCTTTGTGGAAGCGGGGTGAAGGAAGATGGTTCGTTGGAGATCGATCCCCAGATACACCAAGCCTGGAGGATAGATTTCCTGAGTTGGGTCAACAATGACGAGATGGCCCTTCCGCTGCACTGCGATAGACCAGGCCATTCGCAGAGAAAGACATTCTCCTCCTGTGCCTTCTGTGGGGATCAGCCATTCAACAAAACCGCCTGGAAAAATTCTTTTTTGGGAAAGGAGGGCGTCCACTTCCGGCAGGCCTGTGGAAATCCCTTCGGAGGGAGAATGCACCTGCCGACGCGAAACCGCCTCTATTTGCCGGCGAAGGGCGGCCACGAGAAGACTCCGAGAGTCCCCTGCCTGCTGCGAGGAAATCGGAGGGGCTTTCACATGGTCTCCATAATTTCCCAGGGAGGTATTCTCTTGAGGAATCCCGAGGGAGTCTGCCGAAGGTATAAAGACATCGATGCTAGCCATGCTGTCACCTCCATGTATAGTGTACATCTGTACCCTATCTTCGTCAATTTGCATCGATGTGTTCATGTGAACATCATAGAGACACTTTTTAGGTAAACTGATCCGCTGGCAAACGCGGCTCTTGTGTTTCCTGCGCGCCCTTGGGGCCTATAATTCTGGGAAAACGGTTATCAGAAGCTTGTGGAAGCGCTCGACGAGGGAGAAGCCCATGAGTGAAATCGAAGAACTTCGCCAGCAGTTGAGAGATGCCTACAAAAACCGGGCGATGATCTATTACCATATCTACGAAGAGCTATCCCGGGAACTTGGGCCGGAGCGTGCTGAGCAGATTATGAAACGGGCCATTTATCGCCGCGGGCAGGAGCGGGGGCAGGCCTTCCGCCAGTTTGCCCCCGCCAATCTTGCGGGACTGCGTGAGGCATTTTTGGGCCATCTGCCCGATCAGGGACGGCTTTTCGAGCCTGAAGTCCTGGCCCACGATGAGACGCGTCTGGATATCAAATTCCACCGTTGTCCCCTGCGAGAAGCCTGGGTGGAAGCGGGCTTGCCCGACGATCTCGTGGCCACTCTCTGTCGAATTGCTGCTGAGGTGGATTACGGGTTATTTCAGGAGGCTGGATTTAAGTTTTTTGCCGACACGTGGCAGCCAGGAGGCGAAGGGTGCTGTTGCCTGCACATCCGTCCCGGAACAGGGTGAGTGTCATCGGAAGCTGAATATTTCGGTCGAAAGTCGGCGACGCACCGAATCATGGATTGCCTTTCAGGAGAAGCAGCGAGGAGGTTCCTATGAAGGCGGCTTATATCGAACATTACGGTCCTCCGGAGGTTATCAGATATGGGGATCTGCCGCAACCACGGCCCGGCGATACCGAGGTGCTCATTCGCGTGGGGGCAGTTTCTGTCAACCCCATTGACACTTACATTCGGGCGGGCATTGTTCCAATGCCGATTCCAAAGCCCTATATCTTAGGGTGTGATGTTGCCGGGACGGTGGAGGCCGTGGGAGCGAAAGTGACCCGATTCAAGGTCGGCGACCGCGTGTGGGGCTCGAATCAAGGGCTTCTCGGAAGACAGGGAACTTTCGCTGAATACGTCGTGGCCGAGGAATGTTGGCTTTATCCTACGCCGCCAACGGTGTCTGATCGCGAGGCTGCCGCCATCGCTCTGGTAGGAATCACGGCCCATTTGGGATTGTTCCGCGATGCAAGACTTCAGCCGGGCGAGACTGTGTTTGTGCACGGTGGGGCTGGAGGGGTGGGATCCTGTGTCGTTCAAATGGCCAAGGCCGTGGGAGCCCGCGTGATCACCACGGCGGGGAGTGACGAAAAAGCCGAACTCTGTCGCCGGTTGGGTGCAGATCTTGTGATCAATTACAGGAGAGAGAACGAGGAGCAAGCGATTCGTCAGTTTGCCCCCGACGGTGTGAATGTCTGGTTCGAAACGCTTCGTGAACAGAATTTGGAAATGGCTGTGTCACTGCTGGCCATGCGGGGCCGGTTGGTCCTCATGGCTGGGCGGGAATCTCGGCCACCATTTCCCGTGGGACCATTTTACGTTAAGGATTGCAAGGCTTACGGGTTTGCGATGTTTAATGCCCCGCCCGAGGAGCAACGCCGCGCCGCGGAAGACATCAACCGTTGGCTCGCCGAAGGGAAGTTGCGGCCGGTTATTGGTAAGATTTTCAAACTCGCGGAGGCGCCCGAGGCTCATAAACTTCAGGAAGACAACACCCTGCGTGGGGCGGGGACGCTGGTGGGCAAGATCGTGCTGGAGCCCTAACCCGATCTCGCTGCCGTCGGGTTGGCCTCGAATGATCGCCCCAGACGCGCTTGACAGCTTGGCGATCATGTCCGGGGCGGCTTAACCCTCGCTGGCGTCAGCTCCCGGTATGTATCTTCTTGACGAGGTTGGAACGGTTTCCCAAATCGGACACAATGAGGAATGCTGTAGAAAGAAACTCAGCTTCCCACGTGATCCTCCATGAAATGGCCTTTCATAGGAACCAAGAGTCCGTCGACCCAACGATTCATCTGCGTCGTCACGCCCTTGGCGTGCTCGCAGTTCTCTTGTGCCTAGGAGCCGTTTTCTTTCAACTTCACCCGCCGCGCAGTTCATTTGAAATCATGTGCGAGTCCGCCTGCTGGCGGATGGCGCCGGTCACTGCCCTGCTCTGGCTTGCGTACTACCGCATTCTCGAGTTGCCGCGGTGGCTCGTGGTGGCGGTTCCTTGCTTTTTGCTCGTGGTGGTGATCCGACCAAAACTTTTGTTGTTTGCTGCCCCTCTCATTCTGCTCATTTTGTTTCTAAAACCGCGTCCAGCAGGCTCGGCAGGAAAAAAACGGGCCGCCAGAAAAAGATGATCTCGGCGGCCCTCCGCGCAGTTATTTTTCTTTACGTTTTCTGGGGCGTTAGACCTCAGGCAGCAGATAGGGCTTTCGGCGAGGACGATCCAGGAACTGGTTTGCCTCGTCGTCGCCTACAAAACGTTCTTTAACAGGATCCCACTTGAGAGGCCGACCGACCCAGCGAGCAATATTGCCGAGATGGCACAACGTTGTCGAACGGTGACCCACTTCCTCGTGGGCGACCGGTTTTTCGCGTGTCTTGATGCATTCCAGCCAGTTCAACAAATGGTGATTGCTGACCGGTAGATGCACCGTGAAATCATCATACGGGGGATCTCCGAGCTCTTTCGGTTCCGCCACAAATTTCCCGCGGTCGATCGTGATTCGTCCTTTTTCCCCGATGAAAATGGCACCTCCCGGCGGACCGTTGTCGAACTTCACGACAATCCCGTTTGCGTATTTGAAAAACACTTTGGGCTGGCTGCAGATTTTCTCACCGCGGGCCCGGGATTCTGGCTCCGTGTAAGTGGGGGGATTAAACCTGGGGCCTTCCGTCCAGATCTCCACCGGGCCGGTATCGTCGGTACCGAGAGCCCACTGGATCTGGTCCAATCCGTGGGCTCCCCAGCCGGTCATTTCGCCTCCGGAATAGGGCCGGAACGAAATCCACCCTGGGCGGGCGCGGGGGGTGTAAATGTCGATGTGGTAGGGAACCGGCTCTGTAGGCCCACACCACATATCCCAGTCCAGGCCCGGTGGTACCGGCTGACCGGGGAAATTGCATTCCCACGGACTGGGATAATTGGCCGCTATGACCGTGTGTACTTTACCGATACGTCCGTTTCGTACCAATTCACATCCCAGCCGATTGGCTGCCATCGAACGCTGCTGGCTGCCGGTTTGGAAGACTCGCTTGTATTTCTGAACGGCCTCCACGATTTTCCGCCCCTCATGGATCGTAAGTGTCATCGGTTTTTCGGCGTAGATGTCCTTCCCGGCTTGGCATGCGTGGATGCAGACAATGGCCCGCCAGTGGTCGGGTGTGGCTGTGATGATCGCATCGACATCTTTCCGTTCCAGCAGTTTACGATAATCCTGGTAAGCGGCAGCCTTATAGGGCTCGGCCGTCTTTTCTGCCCGCGGGAGGTTCACGTCGGCAATTGCCACGATCCGCCCGAGCGTGGGGAGTTCATCAAACAACTGGAGTCCCCGACGGCCGATACCTATCCCACCGATGCCAATGCGTTCATTGGCCGGGGGAACGCTTTCCGTGCCCAGCACGTGCCGCGGAATATACAGGGGAGCCACTGTGGAGGCCGAAGCAATCAGTGACAACCGTAGAAACGACCGACGGCTGGTTCTTGTGGTTGGCATAACACATACCCTCCCAATTCCCTTTTAATTTATCTCTCACAATGGAGAAAACGCAGGCAACCGAGATTTCAGAGTTGCCTGCGGCGAGACGACGAAGCCGGGATCAACGCAACTGGTTTTCAAACCAAACAGGGCCACCCCACTTTCCCGTGACGACGATGTCGAGATCTCCATCCCCGTCCATGTCCACCACAGGGATGTTGAGGCCCGCCCCAATCCCCTGATTGTAGGTAATGGCGTGCTTGATCCATTTGACTTCGGGCTTGGCCTGTAATTCGTACCAATACACGCCAAGTGGCTCGAAGGCACCCGGGTCCCCACCGTTGTGGGCCATGAACCGCTTGCCGGTCACAAGGTCAAGATCACCGTCGAGGTCAATATCCGCCAGCGTGAGTGAATGGGCCTGGCTCCATGTGTTGTCAATAACGTGGCGTTTGAACTTGATCTCCTGCCCGTCCCTGACCTGTTCGTACCAGTAAATTCCGTAACGATGCGCAGAGCTCGCGATGAGATCATTAAGTCCGTCGCCATTCACATCGTGGACAAGAATCTGAGCTGTGTGTTCGGCAGTTCCTTCTTCGGCTCCTCCCAGAGCGATGGGGTGTTCAATCCAGGTGCCCTGGCGAGGGTCAGAGGGGGCCTCGAACCAGGCATTTGGGCGGATGATATCCGGGCGGCCGTCGCCATTCACGTCCCCTACCCCAGAACCAAAGTTCATTGGCTTTTCGCTCACCACGTGTTTGATAAACTGCACCTTTCCATCAGCCTGTGGTACGATTTCCCACCACCACGTTGGGGCAACTTCGGGAACGATCTCCCGGGCCTTTCCGTCGCCGTCCACGTCCGCCAGTTGAGCGGTTTCATGATTGAGGCTCACGTCGATGACCGTCCGCGGCCAGAGGTCGCCGTCAAATCCCGTATTTCGATGCCAGTCCAGGCACTTTTCAAACCAGTCGCATGAAATGACATCCGGGCGGCCGTCGAGATCCACATCGAGCGGCAAATCGGCAAAATTCCACATGTAGCCTTTTCCAGAGTTGTCTACCTCCCCTTTCAAATCCCGAATCTTGTAGGCTTTCCAGTCGGGTGCCAGATAGACGAACGGGCCCGCGACCACGTCCAGTTTGCCATCACCGTTGAAATCTGCAACTCCACAGGCTTCGCTGCGAAACTGGCCGATGCGGTGCATCTTGAACGTGACGTCGGCCCCCCAGCTTGTGACCGTCGACGCGAGAACCACGGACAGTGGTGAAAGAGCGACCAAAATTCGGTGTAAACTCATGGATTCTCCTCCGATGCTAATTCACTTTCCCAACGCGGTATTCACTCATGCTCAGTGTGGCAGCATGTTGCTCACCAATAGGCTAGTCTAACCCGAAGACTTCCGCAAGAGACCGGCTAAGCGGGGTGTTCTTCGGTATGAGGTGCCGATTGACCGAGATTGCCGAGATTGTATCATGGGCGCCCGAGAGCTGAGACTGAAAAAATTTGTTCAACTGGGAGCGGCAAAGATGGGATTGACCTCGCGACAGCGGGTGCAGATGGCGCTTTCGCACCAGGAGCCAGATTACGTTCCGCTTGATCTGGGTGGTAGTGCCGTCACGGGAATGCACGTTAGCAGTGTTTACCTCTTGCGGCAGGCCTTGGGGCTCGATCCACCGGGGACCCCGGTTAAGGTTGTCGAACCTTACCAGATGCTGGGTGAAATTGACGAGCGGCTCCAGGCGGCGCTGGGCGTGGACGTTGTGCCGCTCGGTCGTCGCAAGAACATGTTCGGCTTTGAGAATAAGAACTGGAAACCCTGGCAATTATGGGATGGGACGCCCGTCCTCGTTCCCGGAGACTTCAACACCGAGCCAGAACCAAATGGGGATCTCCTGATGTATCCCGAGGGAGATAAATCGGCGCCCCCGAGCGGAAGAATGCCAAAAAATGGCTTTTATTTTGACACAATCATCCGTCAGGAACCGATCGATGAGGAGGAGCTCAACCCTGAGGATAATCTGGAAGAATTCACCCCGATCGATGACGATGAGCTGCAATGGCTGGCTACTGAAGCAGATCGGTTGTATCGCGAAACCGATAAGGCGATTCTGGCTAATTTTGGTGGAACCGCCTTTGGAGACATTGCCCTTGTGCCGGCCCCATTTCTGAAGCATCCCAAGGGCATCCGCGATGTAGCGGAGTGGTACATGAGCACGGTGACGCGGTTTGACTATGTGTGGAAGGTTTTTGAAAGACAGTGCGAGATCGGTATCGCGAATCTCAAAAAAATTTACGAGGCGGTGGGTGATCGTGTGACCGCGGTGTTCATTACGGGGACGGACTTCGGCCAACAGCATGGTCCGTTCATCAGTCCCCAAACATATCGGCGGCTTTTCAAACCGTTCCACCAACGAGTGAACGCATGGGTACACGAAAACACTCCCTGGAAAACGTTTATCCACTCGTGTGGTTCGGTGGTGGCCTTTCTCGACGATTTCATCGAGGCTGGTTTCGATATTCTCAATCCGGTGCAGTGCTCCGCGGCCGGTATGGACCCACGAATGCTCAAGGAAAAATACGGCGACCGCCTTGTCTTTTGGGGTGGAGGTGTCGACACACAGAAAACGTTGCCCTTTGGAACGCCTGATGATGTCCGCCGGGAAGTAAGGGAACGGATAGAAATTTTCGGACGCGGTGGAGGGTTTGTTTTTAACACTGTGCACAACGTTCAGGCAAGGGTTCCGGTGGAAAACCTCCTGGCCCTGTATGAGACGGTCAATCAATGCCGAGGCCTTCCATTTCCGGTAACACGCTGACCAAGATTGGCCGTGCTCGAACTACGGAATTCCTTTAACAATCCATGGGCCTAAGCACCGCGTCAACCAGACGGGCAGGCGCCGCCACACGGCAGTTGCGAAACGGAAACGGGGGTTATCGGGACGGAGATCACGCGCGGAGCCGCGAAAAACGTGGTACTGCCAGTGCGCGGGGTGCGGCTGTGCGCCCCACTGTTTTTTGAAACGGTAGGTGGAACTCTCAAGAGTGCTTCGTCCAAAATCGAATTCGGCTTGTCCTCGTTCGATGCTCCGTTTCAGCATCGCCCAGTAAAGTCCCATATTGGCACAGGTCCAGTTCCACTTGCGGAGTGAACTGGCGCTTGGGACTTCGGTGACGCCCGACCCGTGCAGAACGATCCCCGCTGCCAGCGTTCGATGGTTGAGCCGGACGATAGCAATTTCGGCTTCGGGAAACGCACGCAAGATACCGGCAAAAAGTTTTCGAGGAAAAACGGGCGTACCCAGATCCCGCATATTGTGGCAAAAGACGCGATAAAAATCCGTAAGAAACTCTTCCCGACCCCACTCCACGACAAGGCCCAGTTTTTCGGATTTACGAATTTGATTACGGACCTTGGGCGAAAGGCTTTTCCACAGTGCCTCGACCGTGTCAGGAAGCGCGAGCCGCATGTGGACCTTGTCGGTAACCGCCTCGGGGAGCGCCGGGTGCTCCACGGGGCGGTCGTGACGCAATTCGAGGTACCGCACCCCAAGCCGCTCCGCCAGCAGTACAGCCTCACGAATCAGCCCGGACGCGTTCTCTGGTCTTCCCAGCGCCCCGCCGTAATTGACATACGGGAGGCTTACCAAGCGTGACCCGAACAGTGGGCTTCTGACGTGGGCGAGGGGAAGAATTGTTAGATACGTTTGCCTCTCTGAGGGATCATGACTTCCTGGCCGATCACAGGCGACCAAACAGAACGGTCGATGTCCCAAAGCCTCGCGGAGTACCTGCAACCACCGCGGATGGCGTGATAGGAAAGGTGTGCCGCTCGCTTTATAACAGGCTTCCAAAGCAGCCTCGGCAGCAGGAAGATCTTCTGCCGTCAGGAGTTGAATGTTACTGTTTTGGTAAGGAGTTTGTGGCATACACCATCAGCCGTGCGAGTTTAAAGGGAGAGCTCTTCACGTGCTCAATGGCAGAGACGCCTCGCAATCGGGACGAACAGATGTGGCAACGCCGCTGGTTTAAACCCATGATAATCAGCGGCGTGCCGGCTGGCATCGTCCGGCAAGCCCACACCGCGGGCGAACAACTGTACCGTGGGCTTTCATGCTCGCGGGGAAAAAGCACCGTAGATCGGCAAGGAGTGGTCAAAATTATTTTTCGAGAAGATAGAGAAACGTGTTCGGACCGTCTGCCCGACAGGTGATCTGCTGCACATTGTGGCCAACTTCCTGGCCGCTGAACAACTCCATCACACGGGAACAGGGCTCGCGAAGGCGGAGTTGCCACTCGCCCGGCCGGGCTGTATGAAAGGCGATGAAGTGGCTGTTTACGTAGCAGACCTGGTCCTCTTCGCAGTAGATGTGCACGCCCGCCTTTTGGGCGATTTCTCGGAGCGTTGCTCCCGACAGGTTTGACTTGGGTGCCAAGACCGATCGCCAGGTAGAGAAATCCTTCACCGTGATCTCCTGTGCCCCAACGGGTAACCCGGTGAGTTTCTCCACTCCGTCCGGGTCACACCGGCCGTTCCAAATGATACCCGGTGAGTGAATCCAGACCACTGTGCGATGGTCTTTGAAGACTTTTTCCGAAAGAAGATTGATTTTCTCGTCATCGACCACGAATAGATTGGGGAAGATAACCATCTTGTATTGGCTGAGGTCCACGGTGGCCAGATCGCTGAAGACGTAAATGTCGTACGGTGCGCCCATGCGCGCCAGGCCAAATCGCTGGCGGGAAAGCAGATCGTTGTAGATACTGGCGTGGCCATCCAGGTAATAAAAGCTTTCGCTATCAACGAACACAGCAACTTCGCTCACGGAACGCGTTTGAATTGGGGAAAACCGCTGCCAAAGGCTGGCCATTTCTGCGAGGGCCTGCCGGACCGCGGCACCATCGTACCAGTGGCCGAACATGTCGAACCACCATAGGGCAGTCCCGTTGATCAGCCCCAGGGCGAATTCCCTCCGCAGTCCAGCGATGGTGGACTGCTCGTCGGGAAATCCCGACTCATGTCCCGGTACGGGGCGCCCCAACAGGGTGACGCTTTTCGCGGTGTGGGTGCGGTGATCGATTTCATGGACAAAGCCTTTTCTGTGGTGGCGGATAGACGCCAGGCACACCATGAATCCACTTGCCCCGCCGATTTGCCGATCGAAATAAGAACCTGGAGCGAGAAAAAAGTCCACGTCGGGCGAGTTGAGGACCTTTTCGAACCCGAGATGCCCTTCGTAAAGGAGCCGCCCAGCAGCGTGTTCCAGCCAGTATCCATAATACACGCCAACAGGAACGCGATGCCGAATGACCTCTTGGGCGGCTTTCGCGTAAAACAAAATCGTATCGGCGATCAAGTCGGCATTAAACTTCCAGTAAAGGATGCTTTGACGGTCGGCAACTGGATCTCGAAACAAACCATGGGTCACGTGCTCTCTGACCGAGGCAGGGGGAATGTCCACAGGGTCCGGTAAACCCTGCGCAATCATCCAGTCCCGCCACGCTTTACGGCGAACTGCGCTCTCTTCGCCACGCGCCATATCCTGCCATTCAAGGGTCATACCTCCCACAAGCACGTAGGCTATGATTCGCTCGCTATAATTGGCCTCCAAATGTTTTAAGAGAGTTTGCAGATACTCCCGGGTGTCCTGCCGCCATCCGGGATGTGCAGCCACTTTTCCCAGTTTCGTGAAACTATCGTCACGATCGGCTGCTGCTCCCAGCCAGCGAGGCCACCACACAGGTGTATTGAGATCGATTTCCAGAATAATTTTCGCTCGCGGATTGGCCTCGAGTATGTCATGGATTTGTTGATCGACGCAGTCCAGGCGGTGCATCCCAGGTCCAATCCAGATCGGCGGATACGGACTGTACGGTACACCGACCGAGGAGAGCGTGTTGGCAGGGAAAAAGGTGACCACGTCGATGCCGAGCGCTCCAAACTCCTTGAGGGTTGTGAGATCGCGGAGGTAAGAGTGGTAGCCCATAAAGCGAACAGGAGCTGGGCAAGGCGCCGGCTCCTCGGCATAACCAGAGAACGTCATACGGGAACCGACAAAAACCGTCAAACCGGCAGCCAAGCCTGTGATAAGAAGCTGTGTGATCCGCCGCACGACACGACCCTCCCTTTCAGTGATTGGCTCGAAAACGCAAACCGGAGCCGTCGCGATAGCGTCTTGCAAGGCCGCCGTGGCCGAGGAGCACACCGCAGCTCTGTTAACGTTCGTAACTAATCTTCATTGTGTCAAAGACACTGCATATCCGCGAAATGATGGCGGATACGTCGCTGGATTGCGGGCCCCGAAGGCTTTCCGCCAGTTTGACCAAGGCGTCGCGGGTGACAATATGCTTGTTGCGATATTCAAGGAGAGCCCAGGCGGCGGCCTCCGTTGTGCGGACGACACCTTTTCCAAACCTCTTGAGAGCACTTGCGGGGACAGCTTCGTGGACAACATCAGACCCAAACGCAGCCAGGAGAGCAAAGGCCTTGCTGGCCTGCGGAACGTTTCCTTCGATGACGTGTCGCGTTGTGAGAAACATGGAAACACTGCATGTGTAGGCAGACCTGGGAACATCCTCAGGTTTGGTGAAAATGTGCGGATGGTCCCGCATTTGCTGGTCCACATTTTCTGCGGTCAGCGCTACTTTCATGAACTGCGGTGGCGTATCGACTGGGATTCCGGGCTCGTGGAATCCCCAATGGCCATTTTCCCCAATCCCCATGATTTGAAGGTCCAACCCGTGAGTCAGAAGCAACTCCTGGTAGCGACGGGCTGCGGCGTCCGTATCCTCGGCGTCAGCATCAAAAAGATGAACCCGACCGGGGTCGCAATATGATGCCAAGGGTATGAAGAAATGCTTCAAGAGCAGATACCGGAACGAAGCGGGATGGTGGGCCGGGAGCGGGTAATCATCGAACTGAAAGTAATGCGTGCGGGAGCATGCCCGTTGAAGCTGGGGAGACATTTCGGCCAGTTGCACATAGGCGCGATAGAATGCAAAGGCTGAAGGGGCCGCCATGATGATGAAGCTGGCCTTGCCTTGCTCTTCGACAAGTCGGCATTGTTCCCGTGCCAGTCGAATTGCCGAGGCGCGGCCCATCTCTTCTGCCGTCTTGTACACGACCACGGTGACCCCTGATAACGGCACGACCGCTGAAGGTTGCGGGGACTGGAGCTCAAAAACCGGCTGAACGGAGTGGATGTCTTCCATGGGCATACTTCCTCTGGATACGGGATTGGCATTGTCGGAATTGTTATCACGTTGCTGCAACGGCATCAAGGTTCTTCCTCGCTGGTCACTCGCGAATTTCGGGTGAGTGACACCGGTCCGCATCGCGTGCGGCCGTGGGAGCCGATGAGTATTCTCGCGTGTTGCGGTGGCAGGCAGCCACCGACATGGCGAGACGGCAGCTAATATAAGCCTGTTCTGGTCCCTGTCAAGCATCTTGATGGCTGACCCGTCCGCACTTTTTGCATGGGCCTGTGAGAAGGCAAAGGTTCGATATGTGGTGGGAACAATTCATGCATTGCGCCTGCAAAAAAAGGTCGGGATGGGTAGGTTCATCAGGGTCTGCGCTGCACCCGCGAGGCTATGGGACAGGACTTATCGCACATCCCCTTGCGAATCTCCGTGGTTGGCCTGCCGGAATCAGTCTGCCTATGAAACAAACGACGCTGGGTTAAAATAAAAAGTTTGTGTTTGTCGCTCACAAGGACCCGTGGTGCACAGAACGCTCAAAAGCCGGTTACCACTCCATTGATCGGTTGGCGATAGACTCCCCTCAGAGCGGGGATGGATGGCCTCTAAGGGCGTCTTTTTTGCGGAAAAGGAGTCGAAGCTTTGCTGAGAACACACACTTGCGGAGAACTTCGTCTTCAGCACGTCGGTCAGCGCGTTACCCTTTGCGGTTGGGTGGATACATATCGGGACCACAAAGGGGTTCTCTTTGTTGATCTTCGCGATCGCTACGGCAAGACGCAGATCGTTTTTTCGTGCGATGCGGGAGAAGAACTCCATCAGCTCGCCAGATCGCTGCGTCCGGAGTACGTGATCCGCGTGACGGGAATTGTGGAACGCAGGCCCGAGGGAACGGAGAATCCTAAGTTAGCCACAGGTGAAATAGAAGTTCGGGCGGAGGAATGCGAGGTTCTCAATCGGGCGGTGACGCCTCCGTTTCTTCCCAGCGCCCCGGATCTGCCCGGCGAGGAAATTCGGTTGCGATACCGGTACTTGGATCTTCGTCGACCGATGATGCAGCAGATTCTTATGTTGCGGCATCGGATGGTCAAGATTATGCGAGATTATTTCGACGAGTTGGGGTTCATCGAGGTGGAAACTCCGATGCTGGGGCGAAGCACGCCGGAAGGAGCCCGGGATTATCTGGTGCCCAGCCGGATTCAGAAAGGTACCTTTTACGCACTACCCCAATCTCCACAACTATATAAACAGATTTTGATGGTGGCCGGATACGACCGGTACGTGCAGATTGCCCGGTGTTTTCGCGACGAAGACCTGCGTGCGGATCGGCAGCCGGAGTTCACGCAGTTGGACCTTGAGATGTCCTTTGTGGATGCCAATGATGTCATGACGGTGGTGGAAGGCTTGATGGCTCGTCTGTTCAAAGAGATTCTTGGGAAGGAACTCACGCTTCCCCTCCCCCGTATGACCTATGACGAGGCTATGGAGCGATTCGGGCACGACGCTCCCGATCTTCGTTTTGGCATGGAGTTAACAGATATCACGGATATTGCCCGCGAGTGCGATTTTCGTGTCTTTCGGGAGGCTGCCGAGACCGGTCAGCGGGTGCGCGGGTTGGTTGTGCCCGGTGGCGCGACGCGTTATTCCCGAAAACATATCGATGAAATGACGGAGTGGGTGAAGCAGGATTTTGGAGCGAAAGGCCTCGTGTGGTTTCGAGTGGAAGAAGGAAACGTCCTTAATTCAACGGTTGCCAAGAATTTTTCTGAATCGCATTTAAAAGCGATTGGGGAAAAGATGAAGGCGCATGCGGGGGACTTGCTCCTGTTTGTGGCTGACACGTTTGATGTCACCTGCAAGGCCCTTTACGGTTTGCGAAAAAGATTTGGCGCCGAGCTTGGACTTTACGATCCCCGCGACATGCACCTTTCGTGGATTGTGGAGTTCCCGATGTTTGCCATCGATCAGGAAGATGGTGGCTGGACGGCGATGCACCATCCGTTCACGTCTCCACGACCACAGGACCGAGAGTTTCTTAAGAGCGATCCCGGCCGCTGCCGAGCACAGGCGTACGACCTTGTGCTGAACGGGACTGAAGTGGGCGGCGGGACGATCCGTATTCACAATCCGGAGCTCCAGCAGGAGGTGTTCGAAATTCTGGGAATTGACGAAGCACGGGCAAAGGATCGGTTTGGATTTCTTCTGGAGGCGCTCCAGTATGGTGCGCCTCCCCACGGAGGAATCGCACTAGGGGTGGACAGACTTGTGGCGATTTTTGCAGGCGTGGATTCGATCCGGGATTGTATTGCTTTCCCCAAGACTCAGCGGGCTGTCGATTTGATGACGGGTGCCCCGAGCGAGGTTGATCCGAAGCAACTGAAAGAGCTGGGGATAAAAATCGAGAAATGAGTAAGATATCATAGGCTTCAAGGCAGGCTGAGAGACGGCGGCCTGGCCCACGCAAAGCGTCAGGTGTGGCATTTTCGTTGAGAGCAGGAGGTAAGCAATGAGATGTCAACGGCACCGGAGGACAGAACTTCTTTCCATCGCGTCCATGGTTCTGGGGCTTGGCCTGCTGGTGTCTCTCGGATGTCCGCGACCGGCTTCTCAGGAGAAGGTGAAGGTCTCGGGGCAGCCGCAAGTCACGTCGCAATCTGTTTCCAATCCATTAGCCGCGGGTCAACCTTCAACGGAAACCGAGCAACCGGCGACGCCTCCATCCCCGGTGACCGAACCGGCGCCCAAAACAGAACCGAAAATTCCTCCGGTTGTGATGGCTGAAGTCGATCGGGCGCAGTGCAAACTGTTTGTGGGTGACGGGGCCGCTTTGGCAGCACTCCCCAATCTCGAGGGTCAGGAAACCGACGTGAAACAATTGTTGGGAAGCAAGGGCACTGTTTTGGTTTTCTTCTCTGCAGGAGATAGCCAGAGAGAAAGACTGCTGGCGTCGAATCTGCTAGCCGATCTTCAAGAGGACATTGCGAAGGTGAGCGGCAGTTCTGGGATTTCGGTGGTCGCGATTCATGTGGGGGACGACAAGGGGCAGCTTGCGGCTCTGGTGAAGGATGCCCAGGCCGAGTTTCCCGTGCTCATTGACCGCGACGGCAAGTATTACGGCCAATTCGCAACGCACGCCCCCCCTGCCCTTTACCTCCTGGATAGCTCGGGCAAGATTGTGTGGCTGGATATCGAATACAGTCGGGCGACGAGAGAGAACCTGAAACAGGCTGTGGCAGCTCTTGTGGCGGGGAAGTCGTGACGCAACGTCGCCGGGGACGAGGCGAACAATTGGCCGGCGGGAGTCGCAGTATCCATGAAAATCCTCGTCATCAACGCAGGTTCAAGCAGTATCAAGCTTGCCCTGTACACCTGGAACGATCTCAATTGTATCGCGCAGGGTTTGGTGGACTTTGGGGTGGGTGCGGGGTCGGCGGAAATTAGCCTCCAATATCATGATCGAGTCTCGAAGACAAGGATTCCCGCAACCAGTTACCGAGAGGGCCTGCTCTCCGCTTTGGATTCTCTGAAAAACGCAGGGGTCATCACGTCCAACACAGAAATCTGTGCCGTGGGGCACCGCTTAATTCACGGTGGCGAGACGCTCCGCGAGCCTGTGGTGATTGACGAAGAGGTCAAACAAATCATCCGCAGTTTTCGGCCCTTGGCTCCCCTCCACATCCCCGCTGGCCTTGAAGCGATCGAGGCGGCTGAATCCTTATTCCCCTGGGCTGTGCAGACCGGGGTGTTTGATACAGGTTTTTTTGCCGATATTCCGCCGGCGGCCTATCTGTATCCGGTTCCGTATGAGTGGTACACAGAGTGGGGGATTCGGCGATTCGGATATCACGGCACAAGCCACCTGTACGCATGCGAGCGGGCTGCTGAAATGCTCGACCGTGATTTAACAAGTCTAAGGCTCATCACATGCCATCTTGGACAGGGTTCCTCGGCGAGTGCTATTCAAGGTGGTAAAGCGGTGACCAATACGATGGGATTCACGCCGCTGGAAGGCTTTATGATGGGAACCCGCTCCGGCACTGTGGACCCAGGGATCATCACGTACGTCCAGAAGCACTACGGGCTAACAGTTGAGGAAGTGGAGGAAATCCTTCACAAACGGTCGGGATTACTTGGAGTTTCCGGGGTTTCTGGCGATTATCGGCAGGTGTATGAGGCAGCAAAGGCCGGTAATCCGCGGGCCAAGTTGGCACTGGAAATGTATGCCTATCGGGTGCGAGCAATGCTGGGAGCACTCGCGGTCACGATGGGCGGAGTGGATGCCCTCGTGTTTACCGGGGGTATCGGGGAAAATGCGAGGGAACTCCGGGCGGACATTTGTCGTGGTCTGGAGTGTTTGGGGCTGGAGTTGGACGCAGAGCGCAATGCCCACGCCACTCCCGATGCCGAAATCTCGGCTGCCAGTTCGTCCGGCAAGATTCTTGTGATTCACTCGCGGGAAGACTATATTCTGGCACGGGAAGCCAAGCGGCTGGTTGAGAAACGTGAAAAAACCGATGTCGCATCGGTGAAGGCGTCGGAAAAGTAGTCGCTTCTTCCCATTCTTAATGGTTGTGGAGGGGTCGAACCATGTTGCGGGAAACATTTCACAGGGCGAGGCGTAATCGGGGGCAATGCGAGAAAGATTCACCCATTCGGTTTGGGGGCGTGCTGGTATCGGTTGTGTGGCTTGCGTTGGGGTCGTGCTCCGGTTTTGCGAGTGAGAGTTCAGCGATGAAAGTGACAAGAGAAGTTTTTGGAAAAACGCCTGAGGGTCAGGAAGTTTACCTGTATCAACTGGAGAATGGACGGGGACTGACCGTGCGGGCGATGTCCCTGGGGGCTACACTCACGGCAGTGGAATACCCGGACCGTGAAGGCAAACGGGAAAACGTGACTCTTTATCTGGAGACACTTGAGGATTACCTCAGGGGGCACCCGTGCTTCGGTTCCGTGTGTGGGCGCTACGCGAACAGAATTGCGAAAGGGCGATTTGAATTGGATGGCGTCGTGTACCAGTTGGCGACGAATAACGGTCCCAATCATTTACACGGAGGCCGTGTGGGATTTCATCAACGACTATGGCAGCATGAGCCGGTTCAGGGAGACGGATTTGTTGGCGTGAAGTTCACCTATGTCAGTCCTGATGGGGAAGAAAACTATCCTGGGACCTTAACTGCTACGGTCATCTATCGAATCACTCCAGACAACCGTTTGGAGATGGAGTACTTCGCGACGACTGACAAGCCCACGGTTGTGAACCTGACGAATCACGCTTATTGGAATCTTGCGGGAGCAGGCGTGGGGACTATTTTGGATCACATTCTGCAGATCAACGCGGATCGATATTTGCCCGTCGATGACACGTTGATCCCGCTGGGTGAAATGGCCCCTGTTGAGGGAACGCCCTTCGACTTTCGTCAGCCCAAACCAATTGGGCGGGATATCGAAAAAACGGGCGGGGGTTATGATCACTGTTTTGTCCTCAATAAGTCCCGGCCGGGCGAGCTCTCGTTCTGTGCCCGGCTTGAGGATCCGAAAACGGGCCGTGTGATGGAGGTGTTCACCACGCAGCCGGGCGTTCAGGTGTATACAGCCAACGGCCTGAACGGCCGCCTGGGCGCGCACGGTCGAACCTATCCCAAATTCGGTGCCGTGTGTCTGGAAACTCAGCACTTTCCTGACTCGCCTAATCGGCCGCAATTTCCATCTACGGTGCTCCGACCGGGCGAAACATACCACGAACTGACTGTCCACCACTTTTCCGTGGCTAGGTAGGTGTCTGCCAATAACGAATGGTCCGACACCCTATCTAGCTGGTGGGATTATCTCCTTCCGAGACGTTGGAAGGAATTAGCACAGAGCCTGACATAGGTAGAGCGGTGAAGCACCCGCGAATACTCCGCGCCGTTCTGCCCTCGGAACCGGCCTGTTCCGCGAGGTTTTATTCTTTCCCGGACCACCAGTGATCGAGCTCTTCCATGAGCTTCTTGACCAGTTCGGGATGCGCACTCGCGAGGTCCCGAGTTTCAAGTGGATCCGCCACAACGTCGTACAGTTCCGGTTTGCCATTCTGGTCGGCGGGCACGATCAGCTTCCAGTTTTCGTGAATAATCCATCGGAACGACAGGCTCTTGGTCGGGTGATCCACGTCGGCCACGTTGTGCTCGTAGATTTCACCAAAGATCGCCCGCCGTTGCTTTACCGCCTCGCGATTCAAGAGATTAATACCTGGAAGATTGGGCGGGACCGGGAGACCACACGCCGTCAACACGGTGGGCGCGATATCGATACTACTGGCGAGGCTCTCGTCATCTCGCGAAGGGGTGATTTTGCCCGGCCAGGACACCATGATGGGAGTGCGAATCCCGCCGTCGTACGGCGACCGTTTGGAACGCGGTGCAAACTGATTGGGCCGATTCGGATCCTGAATCCACCCATTGTCTGCTAGGTAAATGATGAGCGTCGATTCTCTGAGCTTTTCTTTTTCCAGGAACGCTATGAGATCGCCGCATGTTTGATCGAACCACTCACACATGGCGTAATAACGGGATTGCGCTGGGGTCAGGTCAGGGCGCTGGTACTTCTGGAGGTACTTCTTCGGTGGAGTGTGAGGAGAATGAGGCATCATCGGGGCATACCAGACGAAGAACGGCTTCCCCGCCTTTTTGGCTCTTTGAATAAAGTCGAAGATGGGCTCTAACCCCTCTCGGCCGATCGCAAGCCCGGCATCCCCGTGTCGCCCTCCCCGCTTGGGATCCCCGTGCGTCATACCTTCCGTGAATCCCCCACGGGTGTAGGCACCTTCCCACCACTTTCCTGTCTGCAAGGAGATATACCCAGCGTCACCGAGGAGTCTGGGCAAGGTTGGGTGCGTTTCAATTCGTCGCATGAGGGTTTCGTAAAACCGCGCAAATTCGGGACGGGCCCTGCCCGCCATCGGATTGACCTTCGGGTCTGGAAGCGTAGGGTCATTTCCCGTGATCCCATGCTGGTGGGGATACAACCCCGTGATGATCGTGGCGAGAGAAGGACGGCAAAGTGAATCCGGGACATAGCCTCGGGTGTAAACAAGCGATTCTCGCGCGAGCCTGTCCAGATGGGGCGTCTGTATCACCGGATGGCCCATGAAACCGTAATCCGTCCATGCCTGGTCATCGGAGATGATGAGCAAGACATTTGGTCGGGACGATTCCTGCGCAAGACCAATCCCCCCTGTTTCTCTCAAAAAGACAAAAAGAGCACCAACCAGCAGCAACCACATTGAAGCACGTCGCATGGGATGCCTCCTCAAACACGACCTTGTGGGGTAAGGATCCAAAAGGTCTCAGGGGCCCTTTGAGATTCCAGCAGAGGCCTAACCGAGTATTCGCTTCCAGCGTTCGATATTGTACCGCGCCTTTTCGAGGGGAGTCATCTTGCTGAAATCTGGGTCGTCAGGCGGCTGCCGCCATGTGGCGATGGTGACTCGTGGCTTACTGGGGCCCTGATCGGTACTCAGTTGCCGAGCGTCGCGCCCTGTACTACCTCCGCGTCCAGAATAACTGTGCGAGGTCTGGGTAAGCTGAAGGTCGTCCTCCAATGGCCGATGAGGTGGCACGCCTAATTTTTCCAGGTCGGCATGGTAGGCACGGACCGCCTCGGCAGGCAAAATCTCGTCATCAGCAATGAGCCGCAGGTACTTGATGAAAGTCAACTGGTCTTCCGCGTTGTTGATCTTCCGTCCGTAAAGAGCCACCCGGGCACCGTACTTTTTGGCCTCCCACAACATGTGAAACGCGTCGTAGGTGGTGCCTGCTGAACCACCCAGGATGCCGACCACCAGCGAGCTGTCGTAGCGGCACAGTGCCTCCATGGCTTCGGGGCCATAGTAGGGGATTTTCAGAAATAAAGGACGGCCTGTGCTTGTCACTCCCGCCAGGGTTCGCACGATGTGGTCGTTAACGAACCGCGGAACGTCCCGCGGGGCGTTTTGACCGGGCGCGTTGGGACTGAACACCTCCAGAAAATGCCGAAAGCCTTTTCTTTCTGCCTCCAGTCGGAATTCGCGATAAGCCTCGAGCGTTCGCAGATCAAGCTCCACGTCGTTGTTGAACGTAACGGAATACAATCCTAAATCCGCCCCTAATTTGCGTTCCTCCGGAGTGCATTCGACCTTGCCGCACATGATATGGTCGAGAGTCGCCGTACGAAAAGGTCGCGATGGTTCGCGATCGTAGATGCCCAGGCCACCCCCCGCCAGCCAAATATCAGTGGCGTCGTTGGCTCGTACGGCGGGAGTGACGTGACTGTTGTCAAAAATTCTTTCGCGGATTGTCAGAACCTCGTTCGTGCTGGCGCTCATGAGCATGATGTCCACCAGACCCTGAGCCACAATCTCGCGGATGATCTGGCGGTATTCGTCGAGCGTTCGAAAGCGGGCTTCGTGAGCATGATGTTCCGGGCTTTTGCCGGGAGCGGACAGTCCAAAAGCCATGTCCGCATCTTTCGCATCCGCGAGAATAAAATCGCGGCAGGAGCGATCAGCCTTGATTCTCGCCAGCTTAATGTCAAGTGTTTTTTCTGGCATTGAAATATCCCTCGTTCCCGCAGAGACAGGACCTCCGGCCAGTCACTATCTCACAGATGGCGCGGAAAGATTTTTGTTCACCTCCAACCTGACTTTGGCAATCCCCAGTCAAACATCGCCCATCGAGGTTGTCAAGTCAAGCAGGCGAAGTCCGCTCTTGAAGGTTGGGGTGTGGAAGCCATTGTCCGGACCGGTACGACGATTGAGAGTTGACGGCCAACAGCGGCCCGAGGAAAGCCACCACTACCGTGGGTTGACGCTGTCCCGTAGAATCAGCCCAAAGGGCCTTACGAATCGAATCAACAGGGACTGGGACGCTGGAATAGCCGCTCAACGGCAGGCGACAGTGGACAGGTGAGCAACGGATAGGGATCAGAAACGCGATGAGCCAACGCATCGGTGATAAGAATGATAAGATTTACGTCGTGGGAATCGGTGAAGACGGATTTCTTGGGCTTACCGAGTATGCCCAAAATACCATCCGGTCTGCGGATGTTATTGTCGGTGAGCCCCACTGCCTTGAGCTTGTGCGGAATGTTGAGTTTGCGAAACCGGTGCAGATGCTCACTGTCTCCGGTGCTCTGGACGAGATTGTCCGGCGGATCGAGGAAAACTCCGACAAACGCATCGTGGTGCTGGCCGTTGGTGACCCCCTCTTTTACGGAACGGCTCGGTACCTCTGGGAAAAACTGGGAAAAGAGCGTTTTGAGATCATTCCCCACGTCAGCATGATGCAAATGGCGTTTGCCAGGGTGAAGGAAAGCTGGGAAGATGCCTTTCTGGCAAATTTGTCAACAACTTCTTTGGAAGACATCTTCAATCAAATTCGCTCTGCAGAAAAGGTCGGGCTGTTCACCAGCGAAGAACTCCCGCCCAACGTCATTGCGCAAAAGCTGCTTGATGTGGGCCTTGACTACTTCACAGCCTACGTGTGTGAGAATCTCGGAGCACCCAACGAGCGTGTGACTTGCGGTGAATTGCAGGATATCGCGTCGCACACCTATTCGCCGCTCAATGTGTTGATTCTCATTCGGAAACCTGACGTCCCGGACCGTCCCCTCAGCTTATGGGGAAAACGGCTTTTTGGAAATCCGGACGATGCGTTCTTACAGGCAAAACCCAAGCGCGGCCTCTTAACTCCCGCAGAGATTCGGTCGATTGCCCTGGCGGAACTTGATGTGGGGCTGGCGAGTGTGGTATGGGACGTTGGCGCCGGAAGTGGTGCCGTGGCCATCGAGGCCGCTCAAATTGCCAGGGACGGACGTGTTTACGCCATCGAAATGGATCCCGAAGACGTTCGCCTGATCGAGGAAAACGCCAAACGGTTTGGTGTGACGAACTTGGTCACAATTCTGGGGCGTGCCCCGGAGGCGTTGGCTGACCTACCCGCACCCGATTGTGTGTTCATCGGGGGGAGCGGGCGTCAGGTTGCCGAGCTATGTGAGCTGGCGTTTGAGCGACTGAAACAGCGGGGACGCCTGGTGGCAACGATGGGCAGTTTGGAAAACGTCGTGGATGTCCACCAGAGGCTCCGCCGACTCTCACGCGTGGTGAATGTCCTCATGATTAATCTGGCACGGGGATTCTACCAGTTTGACCGTGTGCGGTTCCAGGCACTCAACCCCACTTTTCTTGTTTCCACGGTCAAAGTCAGGGAAGCGAGGGCGTGAGGTTTCGGGCAGAGCTGAAGGGGCAAGAGAAGGTCTTCAACCAGGTTCAAAAAATACCCTCGTACTTTCGACCATAGATCGCAGATGGGCGTGATGGGTCTTGAGAGCAGAGCATCCGAGCGAGATGACAAGATGATGCAGAAGGCAAGAATTATTCACGATATCCGACAGTCAACTCAGGAGACGGTTGACGTTATTGCGGTAGGTGCCCACCCCGACGATGTGGAGATCGGGTGTGGAGGGTTTTTGCATTCACTCAGTCGGCGGGGCTACAGGGTCGGCATTATCGATCTCACCGATGGCGAGCCAACGCCGAACTGTCCCAGTCCCGACCAGCGGCTTGCCGAAGCGGCCCGAGCGGCCCAGGAACTCCAGGTTAAGGTCCGAGTAGTCCTATCGTTGCCCAATCGCCGGCTGTTTGATAGCTTTGAAGCGCGCATTGCGCTGGCGCACCAGTTTCGGGTCCTCAAACCGCGGTGGGTACTGGGATTAGGTGCATCCACACCCATGGCCTCGCCAGACCATGAGCAAGCTGGCCGAATTACCGAAGCCGCAGTGTTCTACAGCCGTCTTTCCAAATGGGAAGAGTATTTCGAAGGGCTGCCGCCTCATACCATCGATTTCTATCTGCATTATTTTCTGGCCCTTCGTTATACAGTCCCTCCAGGACGGCATCCGGTGGTTGTCAATATCAGTGACAGCCTGGAACCGAAGCTCCGCGCGATCGCGGCCTATGAATCTCAATTCGCTCACCGCCCTGAAATTCTGGATAGGATCCGCATTTACTGCCAGCAGTTAGGGCAAAGTGTTGGTTTTTCGGCGGGAGAGGTTATCAGCCATCCGACCGGCTGGGGATTCAACGACCTTTTCGCCGGGATGCTGGGATCGGCGTGAATAAATCCGCTTGATGTTTAACAACGTGAGCGGATGCCACGGTCATCTGGTCGCTGTCGCACGGTCACCTTTGATTATTCTCCAAAGACCGATACCGGCGGAGTTCTTCGAGCACTTGTGCGATATCCTGGGGAAGGGGTGCTTCCACCTCCATTCGCTGCCCGGTTCCCGGGTGGGTGAATCCCAATTTCCAGGCGTGAAGGGCCTGTCGGGAAAGTAGAACGGTCTCATCGGAAGGATCTCGCCGGATCTCGCCGCGTGTGAGAACCGCCCGTCCTCCGTACTGACGGTCACACAGAACCGGACAACCCACATGGGCAAGGTGTACCCGAATCTGATGGGTGCGCCCCGTTTTGGGATGCGCGGAGATCAACGCGAAACCGTCAAACCGCTCTAGGACCCGATAGAGTGTTTGGGCCGATCGCGCTTCCGGATCGAATCTGCGGATGGCCATTTTTTCGCGTTGCCGCGGATGGACCCCAATCGGCTGATCAATCCAGTCGGCATCGCGGTCAGGCACGCCGGAAACGAGGGCGAGATATGTCTTGTCCACCGTCCGTTCCGCGAACTGCGCTGCCAGCTTACCGTGGGCCAGGTCGTGTTTGGCGATAAGAATGGCTCCACTTGTGTCGGCGTCCAGGCGGTGGACGATGCCAGGTCGGTTTGGACCTCCCAAGGTGCTCAGTTTCCCACCATAGAGGTACTGGATGGCGCTGGCGAGAGTTCCCGACCAGTGGCCGCGCGCAGGGTGGACGACCATTCCAGGTGGCTTATTGATAACCGCCAGCCAATCGTCTTCGTAAATCACCTCGACCGGAATATTCTCCGGTTTGGGACATTGACGAGGTAATTCCGGCAGGACTACCCGAACGCGCTGGCCGGGTTTTAATCGATACGCGGGTTTGGCCCCTTTGTCGTCCACGGTCACCCCGCCTGCCGTGATGACCTGGCGGAGCAAACTCCGACTGTACGCCGGAAAGTGATAGACAAGAAAGGCGTCCAGACGCCAGTTTGCTTCCTGAGAGGTGACCGTCAGCTCGACAGGGGTGTCACTCAGCCGTGCATCGGCCATATGGTTGCCCCCGAGCACCGCTTAATTATTTCCCGGAGTTGCTGGAAGCCTCATTACCTGAACTGGCTGGCAATTCGGCTTTCGGCTCTGATGATTTGTCTGATTGCCGGGGTGGATTGGCCGCGGGGGCAGTTCCCTCAGCCGATGGCTGAGCAGGCCCGGCCTGGGTTTTGTCGCCATTCGGAGCGGGCAACTCGGGCAACTGGCCAGGGGTTTGCGAGAAAGCAGCGGGTTGCTGCGGCTGACTTTGAGATTGTGGACTATTCGACTCTGCAGCCCCCCCAGGAGCCGGTGGTGTCGGTGGTGTGCCCTCCATCGGTCCCGGGCTGACTGGCGGAGGCAGCACGCTACCAGTGCCTTCCGTGCTGGTTGCAGGCTTGGGCGGCTCATACGCTGCAAACATGTCGTAGAACTGCCGATTTTCTGGTTTGTTCAGGAATGCAATACGGTGACGCGCCTGCTCGGCATAGGGACCGTCGGGCCACCGATCAACCAACTCTTGATAGATCTTAATGGCATTTTCCAGTTCTCCCTGACCCTGTCGGGTTCCAGACAGGGCTTCGTACGCCCTCGCAAGTCCCCAAAGTACCCTTTGCTGGAAAAACGGAGACCCAGACACCCCCCGCACGGCGAGATATCCGTCGATCGCTTTGCGGAGTTCTTGAGCGGCATTCGCCTTGTTGGAAAGGATTTCCTGGCACCCGAACCGGAGGTGAAGATCTGCCGCCAGCAAACGAGCCCAATGCCCGGCATCGGTCCGCGGATACTGCTCGGCGACGGCTTCCAGGTCCGCCGGACCGCCTGTTTCCAAGGCAGAGTACAGGGCGTTCCATGCGTTTTGCTCGACGGCTCGCGCCCAGTTTGCCCAGACAATCCAGCCCACGTACAGCACTATGATCGCGAGCAATCCAATAAGAATGGCCTGGGAATACGGCGCGATTTTTTGCATCCAACGCCCGATGAGCTCGGCCAGTTCGTTTTCTTTCAGCTCTTGCCGTCGTTCTCGTTTCATTGACCTGCAGTCCTCACGCGCTCATCCAATTTTGAATCCACTTTTGCCGCGAGAATGACAACCCGGGTGCTCCTCCGAGTTTCCATGGTTTTGGATTGTCAGGAGCCTAAGTCCGAGATCTTCTCGCTTGCTGTCAAGTTTTTATCTTACCGGAAAGGCGTTACGGGAAGAAGATCGGTCACTCGATCAGTTGGGCACGCTCCGCTTGTGTGATGGAGTTGTTTTGACTTGCAGGAGGAGCTAATCCCGGGCGCCGGGTGGCAACTGTTAAGGGGTAAGAAGCCCCCACAGTGTACGCTCCAGACTTCGCGTCAGGGTGATTCATCTGGTAAAAGGATTTTCAAATCAAAGGGGCGGATGTCGATGCGATCGAAGGCCTGGACTTCCGTCACGCCCAAACTACGCCGCGGGGTGACGCGGAAGCGAACAAACTGTGCGGTGACGGGCGATGACAATGGGAGAATGTAATTCCAACCCTGAGCTGTTTCGTCATCCGGAAGCATGTGATTAATGGGAATCTCCCGACGCCACAGATTCAGATTGAATGTCCCCTGTCGAGTGAAGTTTTGACCATCGAGCGACGTCCAGACCTCCACCTCATCGCGGACCTCTCCTTTGAGAGCATCCCACCATGGCCACCCGGCCGTCAGATGGATCCCAAACCCAGCGATTTGTTGAGGCTCTTGCATGTCGACAGTGATCTCCGCAGGGCCGACCTTCTCATCGAATCCCACTGCGTATTTCATGGATATTCCGCCCGCATAATTCGGCCCGACCACACCATCCGTGAGTTTCTTGCGTTGAGGGTCGTCTGCACCCCAAGCCCCGGTAGGCTCAACATTGATTCGGTAGGGCTTACCGACCAGGAGATTTCGACCTAACTCTTGCCAAACATCACTGACACGCTGCCCCAGCCCGAGTCGGTTGTCCGAATAGCCGTAGTGAGTCGTTCCAGAATTCGTAAGACATTCCACGGAGAGGCTTTTAACAATGGGATGGTCAACCCCACCTACGTCGATCGTATATCTCATGGGAACATGGTCGATGCGTTGCCGGTGGGACCGTGTGATGCGAGTGCGATCACTCTGCACTTCTTCCCACGTGAAACACACATCAAAGGGCTCGAAGGCAGGACCTGTCGCCTGGTGCCGGACCTCCATGCGAACGCTGTAAATACTGCATGCCATCGGGCCGGCCTGAGGAGCCTCAAGGGAATATTTCAGCAGTACCTCGTGTGAATCTGCAGGAATATCTCGCACAGTTGCATAATGGATCACGTCCCAGGGTTGAGATGTGTCGGTCAGCGTCCAGTCGGTATGCCAGGTCTGCCCTCCGTCAAAAGAATGACTCAACCATATTCTGCCGCCGGGGACACGGTTATAAAACCGGCCGCCATAGATTAGGCTCGTAATTGGCCTGGGGCACTGGACGCGGTAGATCGTGAACGCCTCAGCGAGAGGTTTCTGGGCAAACATCACTCCTCGCCATCCAGCGTGTTCTTTTTCAGTGGCGATATTCTGCTCCTCGAGCACAAACTGCCGATAGGAGTCTCCCTGAAGATCGGGCCAGATGACGACCCAGTCGGTGGGTTCTCCCACGTCGACAAACACGGTGTTAAGTCCCAAACGAAGTTGCGGCTGCATTTTTGTATTGAGCATTGTCCGCGTTTCAATCGAGATGTCGGAAACGCCCGCATCTTCAGCATTTTTATTCGCCAGCAGTTTAAACTTAACGAGTATTTCATACTGCCCGTTTATTTCGTCAATTAACAGTTTCTCGATGGTCTCGTCCGCTGGGCCCATTTTATCGTAAATCGTTTGCCAATTGGTTCCCGATGTGGTACTGACCGCGATGGTGAGGTGATCATCGGGACTTTGCATCCGGGCGCTGGCACGAATGATCTGCGACGTGGCAATGTTTGCTGGCGTGATTTTGAAGACGATTTCCCCTGGTTTTCCCGCTTCGACTGGGCAGACCATCCCGCTTGGCGATACCGCGACATTTGAGATCGAATACGCCGATCGAGCTAACTCGTCGGGAGTCAACAGCGGTTTGAATGTCCAAACCCCTTTGCCGCGAATATGATAACGCGGATTAGTTGACTCTGGATCTTTTCCTCGATTTGGCACAAAGTATTCACGTGAATTACCTAGGCTGTAGTAATAACGAGTATATGACTCGCCTTTATGCAAATTGAGGATATAACGGTGGCCCCAGTCCCAGTTGTTGTAGTAGGTGCGGAGTTTAAGACCATTCGGATGGAAGCACCGGGCCTCCTGATCCAAATCTCGTGCACAGTCAGCACCTGTGAGAAAGCCGTTCGCGCTGGTAGCAGTGAGGCAGTGATACTTCACAACATGGCCCATCTCACTATGGCCGCCCGAAAGCGCACAGGCTCTGGTATCGCCCAAATCCTCCACGCCTGCGATCGTCTGGCGGTCGCAGAGCGTATAAAGGGCCGACATGGAATTGTCATACATGTGCCACCGGCCCTCGTAAAAGCACTCGGAGACGGTATGCAGGGTGACATCCCAAAATCGCACAGGCAAGCCCAGATTGTGCCACAGCGCGCAATTCATTCCGGCCACAGTGCTGCACATGGTGTATCCAAAGTCATTGAACTGGCGAATGGGATCGGTCACCTCTACGCCATGGAAAACCATCGGACTGGTTTGCCGACGGCCGACATGAACCCAATAGAAAAGCGCCCAGCAGCGATCCTTTGGAGCTGACCAGGCCCCTGTGGCGCTGCGAAGGAAGCTTTCCATGTCGTGACAATCCGGACTGGCATCCGTGACCACCTTGATGTTACACACTTGCCCCCACAGAGGGGTTGGAACCGAAAGGAACAACGCGATCAGCGCGGCCAAGATACCGTAGCGCATCGGAGGGGCTCCCGAGAATGGAATCGTTTGTTGGTCGTTGGCCATGATTGTGCCCTCCCACTTGTCGATTTGTCAACGGTTTAGACACCGTAACAAACCAGGACTTGGAAAAACCTCGGCGAAGACGTCTGTGAAACTGAGATTCGGTTCGAATACGTCAGCGTGTCGGTCCGCATCTGGCGTAACTTATTCATCGGGTGCGAATGCCAACACGCTCATTTTGGCGGACTCGACGCACGTACTCCCCGGCACCTCTCTGCCGCGGACTGATGCGCAATATCGATAGAAAACCCGCGGTTTCGACAGCTGAGGACTCCACCGCGATTTCTCAATCATGGCGTCCGTGGGCGGGAGTGCGAGCCCTTGTCCCGGGCCGGGAACTCTCTACCGGCAGGCAGAGAGCATCTTTGGTGAGGCTCCGAAACCAGATGCGCTACGCAAAGGGCATGTGGTTAAAGGAGGGCCGGAAGTGCCTGGTCGTGTTTTCAGCGGATGGGCGGAAAAGGCTGCACAGCCGACGCCGATTGTTCCTGTGACGAGGTGAAAAGGCCAGGGGCCTCATCGATAGGGGGCAGAGGTGCTACAAGGGATGGCGAAGGAGCAGGGCTGGGTGAAATCGTGGGCGCGCCGGCGGTTTCAGACGACAAATTGCGATTCTGACCGAAATCTACACGCTGACCGATCTTGGATGGATCGGGTGCGATTCTCTCGGTATTCGCAGTGCTGGGTGCTGACGTCTTAAGCCGACTGGTGAGCGCATCGCGCCAGGCGATCGCATCAGGAAAATTGGGGCGTATGGCCAGGGCCCGGTTGAAATACCGCAACGCGGCCACGTTGTCTCCCTTTTTGGCCAACAGGTAGCCCAGATTGTAGCAGGCCGTGGCTTCGTCATGCACCGCGGAGAGATGCCTCATCGCCCCGCTCAGATCTCCAATCTGTACGAGCACGGTGGCCAAATTATGCCGATACCGTGGTTCCCGAGGGGCGAGATTGACGGCTTTCTCAAATGCATTGATGGCGTCGCGAGACCGGCCCAGCCGGGCATAGCAGAGCCCCAGGTGGTTCCACGCGGGTGCGGAATCGGGATGCGCTTTCACGGCTTTGGAGTAGTAATTTAGAGCGTCCTCCATGTTTCCCTGCCGATCTTTCAAGCGTCCCAATCCCAATAGGGCGTCGAGATATTTGGGATCGAGTTGGAGCGCTTTCTGGTAGTACTGCTCAGCGTTCTCCGGCTGCTGAGCGTCTTCCGCCAATCTCGCCATGGCCACATAAAGTCGGGGACTCGGTTTGGCCTTGGTGCGCAGCGACGTGGGGTCGGGAGCCTGGTGGACCGGCTCGGAGAATGTGAGTAATTCACCAACTTTTTCTAATCCGTCTTTGACCCCCGCGAGAAGGTCAAACTCGCCGGAGGGATTGGCACCATTTGCTCCACCAGCCTGTGTTGCTAAAGGAGCCGTCGGCGGCTTAGCGGAGGTGGTGCGGTTGAACAAAGGGGCCTCGGAAAGGGTTCCCGACCGTGTGTTGTTCGCCGAAAGAGAGGTACTTCGACACCCGGCAAACAGCGCGATTACCAGGAAAAATGCCAAAGGATGAACGAGTCGGAACCCAACCCGAATCATGACTGGATTCTCCATGCAACTTTGGACGCATGCGCGGAGCGATCCCCCAGCCTCGCGCGGGAAATCGATCCATCACCTAAAATCGGCAAAACCGGCAGATAAGTTGAATCCGATTTGTGCAACGAGACAAGATGCGATGACTTTTCCGGGGGCGGCTTCCGTCAATGGAGCCTCCCGCGGGTTTGACAGCGTCGAGAGACTCTTCCCTTACGTGGAATTCGGTGGGAATTGTAGAGCAGAGTCGCCGATACATCCTATAGCCGCACAACGTCCGTCATATTCGTCATTTTGCCGTCAGATGCAACCAAACAATCAGGCAACTCCCGGGCAAAGGCTGGGACAATCTTTTCGGCTGCAAGCGTCGCGAGGTGATCCATGAAAACTTTGTGGCAACTGGTTATATCGGCAGGCTTTGTGATTGGGATGGCGAACACACTCTGGGCGGGGGGAGGCTTCTTCCATAGCATCGGTGTGGACACGGCACGAAACAACTGCTGGCCGGATACCTTCGTGCCGTCAGACCGCGCAAGTGTGCGACTGCCCTTTGTCGCCATGGTGGCCAATGGCTGGATGAAGCAAAACCTGATCAGTGATCATTTGTTTGACGAGTCGGGGCAGAGACTCACGGAAGCCGGCCGTCGCAAGGTGCAGTGGATCGTGACCCAGGCACCTCTCCAGCATCGCACGATCTACGTCAAGAAGACATTGACCGAAGAGGTCAACCAGGCGCGGATCAATGCCGTCATGGCGGCGGCAAAACAGGTCATCCCACCGGATCAGAATGTGGATGTCCGTTTAACCGACGTCGAAGCCCCGGGCTGGCCGGCCGAGTATGTGGACCACGTGGAACGCTCATACTACAAGACAATGCCCGAACCGCGGTTGCCCCCCAGAAGCCCTTCGGGAACGGAAAGCGGGGGTTCAGCCTCGAACTGAGCTCCGTGCGGGTCATCCCATTTACCGAGGACGGCGGATCGAATGGGGTTCTGTTAAATTGTGTTGAGAAGAAGGTCCCTCGCGTCCTGCTCCCAGATTGATCGCTTCCATCTGCCGCCGCAAAGACGGGCAGCCTTCAATGAGTCCGGCAATATGATGCCCATCACAGTCCGGGCCGAGGGCATCAACAATAATTTGGTGCACCTCCCAGTCATCCTCGTTGACAAGCACGAGCCGAATGTCGCGGCGGTCGAGTTTTTCCGGAACCGGGATCCAGTGGACTCGAAATCGGTCCGGATGAGCGTAAATGTACCGCGTTGGGTGCTGTCGGTCCTCGGCACTCCGAAGTTTTTCATTCAGTCGATGGAGAGTCTTGGTGAGAACAAGTTCGCCATAAAGGACTGCCGAGCTTAGCATGGCCGGTGTGCCGTCCTGAGTTCGGTAACCCACATAATCGGCCGGTTCGGGAAGGCGACGCGATTCTTTCACGAGCCGATCCACCAGGAACCGATCCACAAACGGGCACACCGTCTCGAATCGCACAAATTTTTCGCACGGATAGGCCTCCAGAGCCTTTGCCCAGAGCGACAGAATATCCTCCGCTTCGGCGGCGAAGACAGGAACGTCTAACGGAACGAGGTCTTTGACGAACTCATTGGCTGGATCGGCCGTCGTCACGACGATGACACCGTCGAGCTGCTGGCAATCGGTGGCGCGACGCGAGACCCATTCCAGAACGGACTTGCCCTGCAATCGCCCGGCTGCCCGACGACGTTCCTTGTCGGTACGAAAACAGGCATCGACGATTCCCAAAGTTTGAATCATTCGGCCCAACCTCCTTACTTGGGCTGCGATTCGTGCGAGATGCTCTACCAGCGGCCAATATACCACGTGACTATCACAGGCGTCAACCATTGGCGGACAGTAAATCAAAGACGCCAAGGACTTCTACCACTCCCGGTCAAGAATACTTCCGAGGTCACTGCTTCAGCGGGTTTGCCGTGAGTAGCGAAAGCAAAGGGCGCGACTATGCGATCCAACAAAAACTGCTGGTTTCAATGCGGTGGCCCGGATGAAGACCGGTCCTATTTGCGTGACGCCTGACCAGTCTTTTCTTTTGGAGAACGTAAGCCAGATTTGTTCTGCTTCACCGCCTGGGATCTCATCCATTGTTCGATCCGTCGTCGGAACTCCTCCGGATCATCTTCGGGAGCGCGCTGGGGCGGGGCGCTGCTATCCGTCTGTGTTGAGACGCTTCCAGACTGTGAAGGCTTCTTCAGGCCTTCGGAGGTGCTGGGACCACCCACCTGAGAGCTTATCAAGATGAGCAGACCGCCAATGCCCAAAGCCACAACGAGAATGATTGCAACACGGAAGAGGCTGTTTTTTAAGAAGACAGGAAAAATGGGGAAAGTTTCGGGCTCAGACTTCAAGCTGGAAGTTCTCTGATCCCCGGCAAGCAGTGTCTTAGCCTGGTCCGCAATGGGGTTTTGACCTTGACCGCTGGCCACCGAAGGGGCGGACGGTTCCTCCGATTCAATCGGGGTAGCGACTGGTAACGCCTTTGCCCGGACTAATCCCGGGGACGCCAGGTCAAGGCAGGCTTTCAGTGCCCGAGCAAGTTCCTCCGCCGTTTGAAACCGTTCGCCGGGCAACTTGGCCAGGCACTTCCGATAGAGCAGATTTAATTCCTCGGGGACATCAGGCCGGAGTTTTTTAAGATCGGGCGGGGGCGCGGTCTGATGTTTCACAATTCGCTCGGACAGGCTCCCTTCAGGAAAGGGTGGTTTTCCAACGAGAAGAAAGAACAGAACACAGCCGAGAGAATATATGTCCACCCGTCCATCGACGGACTCAGGCTGAAGAGCCAACTCCGGTGCCATGTAATCAATGGTTCCCACGACGGCTGTCTCGGATGATTGTCCCGCCGGACTGTTGCGAAGTCTGGCCAGCCCGAGGTCAAGTATTTTCACAACGTCTTGCGGAGTAACCATCAGGTTCGCAGGCTTGATATCACAGTGGACCACCCCCTTATCATGCGCATATCCAAGTGCAGCGGCTGCCTGTCGGACCAAACCCGCGGCCCGTCGCCACGGCAACGGTCCCTCTTTTCGAACAAGTTGTTCCAGATCAACCCCTTCCACATACTCCATGACGAGGTAATATTGGCCGTTTTCCAGGTCCACGTTGTACGCATGGACAATGTTCGGATGGTCCAAAGCCGCGATTATGCGGACTTCATTGAAGAACCTCTCTAGAGCAGGAGGCGGAAGGCGTGGATCGATGAGTTTGATTGCCACGCGACGTTCCATCGTCACATGCTCGGCGAGAAATACCTCTCCCATTCCCCCACGACCGAGGGTCCCCAGAAGCCGATACTTCCCAATGAGAAATCGCGGGCGTCCAGCCAGCAGTTGCTGAGCCTGCCAGTGGGTAAGCTGACCGAGTTGCTCCAGATGCCGCACGAAATCTTCAAAAGTCCGGAAAGAAACCGTTTCGCAGATCCGCGCCACCGCCTCTCGCGACACGGCCAACCCTGCGGCGTGCAGCCGCTCACACCATTCCTTAACTTCTGGAGAGAGGGCCATCATGGTGCTGTGTTGTCCTGGCACAGAGAGACATGTTCGGGGAGGCCTTTTCAAGTGTTTCCCGCAGGACCTGGTAGAGCTCCTCGGGAGATGTATTTTCGCGGATTCCTATCCTGAAGACGGGAACTTGCCGACGCGCATAATAGTCGACGAGAGGTTTCGTTTCTGCCAGATACTGCTCAAATTTGAAGCGAACAAGCTCCGGGGTATCGTCCTGCCGGCCGGTTCGGTCCCCGCCAGTGTTTTTCTGAATACGCTTCAGAATAGTCCGCAAGTCGCACTCCAAAAGGATGACTCTCTCGACACGAATGAATTCCTCGAGGAGGGCCGCCTGGTCCACAGTGCGCGGTAGTCCATTGAGTACCAGTTTGGGAGTTTTGGGAGCGACCTGGCGACGTGCACGGTCAAGGAACCATCGCAATATTTTCGTTGCGAGGTGGCCTTCCTCCGGTTTCAGGAGCCGCCCGGTAGACAAAACCTCAGCGACGATCTGCCGATCCTGGGGGATGAGAGCGTGTGCCGCACTTTCCCCGCTGCTGATCAACCGGAGTTGATGACCGAAATCAAAATGGACATAAGGCCCATCCGACAGCCCACGACCCGCAATTAACTCTCCAAGCGGTGTCTTGCCGGACCCCGTCGGACCGATGAGAATCGTCGCGACACAGTGGTGATCTGAAAACATCAGGCAAACACCCACACCGTCATCTTATTCAGCAGCTATTCCCATTGTAGCCGGAGAGAGCCGGTTAAATAATACGGAGGTACAAAGGAACAAAGGTGCTGTCCCGAAAGCGGCAGATCCCACGGCTCGGATGACCAGCGAAGTTGAAGTGACCAATGTCTCCTCCTTGGCGCATAACGTTTCTCATCACCGAATTGGAGATTGGGGGTGCGGAAAAATTCATGGTCGAACTGGCATGTCGGCTCGATCGGCAATTCTTCGATCCGTATGTGGTTGTCCTGTCTGAAATGCCGCAGCGCAGGCACCTTCTTGACCGCCTCGATCAATGCCAAATTCCCGTTTCGTTTTTGGGAGTGAGAAATCTCGTCGATTTGGCGGCAGGGATCGCGAAACTTGTGAAACACCTTCGGACCTTCCGTCCAAGGATTCTCCAGAGTTTTCTTTTTCATGCGAACTTCGTGGGGCGATTGGCTGCCAGAATAGCGGGGGTTCCCACGGTGATCTGCGGTGTTCGGGTAGCAGAGCGGGAGCATCCCTGGCATTTGTGGCTCGATCGCTTGACCGCTGCCTGGGTGGACAAATACGTCTGCGTGAGTGAGGCCGTGGCCAGGTTTTCCGCGGAAGTGGGAATGCTCCCTGAGTCAAAATTGATGGTTATTCCCAACGCCGTGGATGTCGCTGCGATCTGTTCTCAGAAACCCGTGGATCTAGGAAAACTATTCCGGCGGGACAGCGCCGGCTGTTGCGCTGGGTTGGCCGATGGAGTGTCTGAACGCGTTAAAGGGGCGGCAGAAGGGGACGTAGATACCGGACCGTCTGCTTTTGAAAACGACGAGTTCTACATGGTTGCGGTGGGGCGGTTGGAGCGGCAAAAAGGGTTCGATTGGCTGCTGAAGACACTGGCCCCCCTCTTGCGCGAGTTATCGGGCCTTCGACTTGTCATCGTGGGATCAGGTCCGGAAAGAGAACGTTTGCTCTCCATCATCGGCAGAGAGGGAATCGAAAAGGCTGTTCGCCTGGTGGGCTTTCGGGATGATGTTCTGGGAATTCTTCGAAGTTGCGATTTGTTCCTGCTGAGCTCTCTATGGGAAGGAATGCCCAATGCACTTTTAGAAGCCATGGCGGCCGGCAAACCAGTCGTGTGCGTGGAAGCGGAAGGTGTGCGTGAGGTTCTTGGACCGCTTTGCAAGGATCAACTTGTCCACGACAGAAATCAAGAACAGTTTCGGCGCGCAATCTTGAAGCATTATCATGACCGCGAGTACGGGGCTCTTCTCGGAGGCCACAATCAGAAACGGGTGGCAGAACACTTCAATTGGTGGCGCGTCGTTAAGCAATATGAAAGCCTGTGGGTGAGCTTCCTACGCTAGATCACAGCGAGAGTTACGTCGGCTTCCAGAACGCGTGACGGCGCGGATCCAGTGTGAGCGACCACTCGATCCGGGGCATCCCTCGGCGGACGGGAAAGAGCCTACCACTACACAAAAAGGACATAATTTTTTATTTCTCTTATCTTTCTCCCCAAATAGCTGGGTAAAGGCTCCCATAGCCATACTTTCTGGGAGGTGATTTCCCTCCTACGCGATGGTTTTCGCTCCGATGCTAACCGCCTGTTCGCATGACACGCGGAAAGTGCGTCACCTTCTCTGTCCCACCTGATGGGATTGACCTGCCGAGATACTGGTTCGCACTTACCACGGTAGGTAGAACGCAACGCTCCGAATAGCCTGTAGCTATTACCCCTCTGTAAGATGGTCAAATACCATGCTATTTAGCTACACGATATAGGCAATGATTTCACCGGCTTCCTACCATTGGTTGCCCCGGAAAGTGTTCAAATGGATATTACTACTACGGTATTAGCTCATACTCCCAAAAAGTTGACATCCTTCCTAAAAACCTGCTCAACTTACCGTCGCGGACTGGTGCGTTCAACTCGCCTCGAGACGTCTGATCGTTGAGAGTGGCTCCACCGAGCTGCCATACCCCTCTTCGGGAGTGACAGCATTTCTCGGTTCCCGGCAGGTTTGTGTTTGGTCTATCGGCTGGCAACACAAATAGTCCATTTGACTCTTGGAGAGCCCCTGCGCATGATGGAAACGCAGGGTGACAGAAAGGACGTAATTCACGTGTATTTTTGTACACTGCGTTCTGTCCTAAGTGATGAGTATAGCACGTTTGTCCGTCCGAGCTGTCGCCGAGGGGTGGGGCCTTCAGTGTTGGTTCTTGGCCACCGACCAGCACTGAATTCGGTTCGCCACGTGCCGGTTGTGCCCCTTCCCATTGATGACAGGGAAGTCATCGCGAGCGACATGCGAGCCCCAGCCACGTTGTGGACATCGAGGGCTCAGAGGCCTGTCCCATGAGCTGCGGGAAAGCATCCTCGGGACAGGCCTTTTTCTTTCACATTGGGCGAGAAGTGACCAACGTAGGTGACACCGCCAAAAAGACAACGAAGACGACCTGCAGCGATCTCTGGATCCGCCGTAACGTCAGAATCAGATGCTGATTGGCCCGCTTCACCGCCTCTCGCTCCGTTTCTTGAAAATACGTTGTGCCCTTTCCAGACCTTCCACCAACTGATCAATCTCGTTTAGTGTGTTGTAGAAATAGAAACTGGCGCGTGCCGTGGCCACGACCCCCAACCGTTTGTGAAGGGGCATCGCGCAGTGATGTCCTGCCCGAACGGCAACACCTACGGAATCCAGCAGCTGGGCCACGTCGTGCGCGTGAATGCCATCCACGACGAAACTGACGATCCCCCCTTTTTTATCAGGCGCCGGTCCGAAGACGCGAACCCGCGGCATTTCGGCAAGGGCGGCATGGAGTTTGACGGTCAGTTGGTTTTCATGGACTGCGATACGCTCCAGGCCGATTCGTTCCAAATAATCAATGGCGGCCGCAAGACCAATTGCTCCCACGATCGGTGGCGTTCCCGCCTCGAAGCGGTACGGGAGATCGCCCGGCACAAAGCCATCGAGCCGGACCTCCCGAATCATGCTCCCACCGCCCATGAACGGCGGCATCGCTTCCAGAATTTCGCGCTTTCCGTATAGGACCCCAATTCCCGATGGACCGAGCATCTTGTGGCCGCTGAACGCCAGGAAGTCGGCATCCATTTTTTGAACGTCCGTTACAAGGTGCGGGACACTTTGAGCTCCGTCTACAAGAACCTTGGCTCCGACCGAATGTGCCGCCCGAATGATCGATTCCACGGGATTAATCGTACCCAGGACATTGGAGACGACGGTGACGGCAACGATTTTCGTTCGTTCGGTCAAGAGTGTATCCAGGTTGTCCAGAACAAGTTCCCCCTGATCGTTGATGGGGATGAAGCGAACCGTGGCCCCTCGACGTTCAGCAAGCTGAAACCACGGCACGAGGTTGGAGTGGTGTTCCATCTCGGTCACCAGGATCTCATCGCCTGGTCTGATGTTGGCATCTCCCCATGCCCGGGCGACTAAGTTGATGGAGGCGGTTGCGCCAGAGGTAAAAATGATTTCTTCTTCCGACCGTGCGTTAATGAACCGACAGACTCGACGGCGTGCTTCTTCGTAGAGCTCGGTCGTCTCGTCGGCAAGAGTGTGGATACCCCGGTGCACATTCGCATAATGCTTTTCATACATCTCAACGATGGTCTGGATAACCTGCCGGGGCCGTTGCGTCGTGGCAGCATTGTCAAAGTAGACCAGCGGACGCCCTGGATGCACTTCTCGCTGAAGAATGGGAAAGTCCTGGCGATACACCAGTGGATCAAAGGAAACAGCCGGTTCGGAAATCGTCATCTTTGGCCTCGCTTAGCTGGTATGCCCTCAATGAGCTGAATCCGGTAGAGAGCGGTGGTTTCTTGGCCAATGTGTGTTTGGACAGTGCCTAGCGTGCCCAAACCTGGCGGTATCCGGAAGCTGACTCTTCTACCGGGCAAGTGTCGCGACTCACGTTCGAGAGGTACGTCGTTTAATTGTAGCGGCCAGAGAAGCACAGACTAACCCGCCAGAGTGTTTCCAGCATGAGCTGAAAAGTTCGTCGGTTGTTCCTGGCTGCTTCCGCATCAGGATCGAAAACCGAGTGAAGGTGCCCAGAAGGCTCACCCGTTTGAGAGTGACAAACCCCGGAGAGTCGATGACCTTTCAGCTCTTCCGGCCTGATTCACCGGTGCCCAGAACTTTCAATTGGTTATTGAGTTGGTAGGGGCTGGGGAGTTCCATTCGAATGGGCCTCGGCACACGGAGAGTAAATGGCGGCCTGGAGAACTCGCCACGGGAGGAGCGCGCATTTCTGGCGATTCGGGGTCAGCCGGGGACCAAAGTAACGAAGCATGTCCTCTGCGCTGAACTTTTTTACGTCCTCCACCGTCTTCCCGTCAAACAGTTCCGTGAGCATCGAGGCCGCCGCCTGACTGATGCAGCAACCTTCGCCGTCGAAATAGATGTCCTCGATCTTTCCTCCATTGACAATTCGTAACTCCATTCGAACCACATCTCCGCAAAGCGGATTGCGGTCTTCATGGCAATGCGTACAGCCCGGGCATTTCCCTCTATGGTAGGGGCATTCGTAGTGTTCGAGAATGCGTTCCTGGTAGATATCGTCGTCCATAGCGCACGTGGGCAAGTTTGAATATAAGGGACTTCGTCATCTACCCCATTTTAGGTGGTTCCATGCCATGGGGCAATCGAACACCTCCGTCACCATCGTCTCGCGGTACAATGAAAGAAAGAAGGCCGCCGCGCCGCCGATCGCCACCGCACCAGGACTCCCGATGGAGTATGAACGACCGCGAGAGCTGCGATTCGGTTGATTGCCAGCCCAAAGCCTGTGCCCACATTTTGTATGTACGGGGTGGGAGCCAACGATGTTCCAACTCGTAAGCCCCTTTAAACCGGCGGGAGACCAACCCAAGGCCATCGCTGCCCTCTGCGAAGGTTTGCGGAAGGGGAAGCGGGCTCAGGTGCTCATGGGTGTCACTGGTTCGGGAAAGACATTCACGCTGGCGAACGTCATTCAGTTCGCGCAGCGACCGACCCTGGTGATGTCCCACAACAAAACCCTCGCCGCACAGCTCTACGCCGAATTCAAGGAGTTCTTTCCCTACAATGCGGTCCACTATTTCGTAAGCTACTACGACTACTACCAGCCGGAGGCCTACATTCCTCAGCGGGACATTTACATCGAGAAGGATGCCTCCATCAACGAAGAAATTGATCGCCTCCGGCTGGCGGCTACGAGTGCGCTGATGACACGCCGGGACGTCATCATTGTTGCCAGCGTCTCCTGTATTTACGGCTTGGGATCACCCGAGGACTACCGCAACATGATGGTCAGCGTGCAGCGCGGCCAGATCGTCGACCGTGACCAGCTTCTCATGAAGTTGATCAACATCCAATATGAACGCAACGATTTTGAGTTCCAGCCGGGGCGATTCCGTGTCCGCGGGGATTGCGTGGAGGTCTTTCCCAGCTACGAGCAGTTTGCCTATCGAATTGAATTGTGGGGGGATGAAGTGGAGCAGATTGCTTCCATCCATCCCCTCACGGGACAGGTGCTACAAAAGCACGATCAGGTGTTCATCTACCCGGCGAAGCACTTTGTCCTCCCGGAGTCGCGCATCCAGGCGGCGATCCAGAGTATTCGAGAGGAACTGGAGCAGCGGGTTGCTGAACTGAAAAGCCAGGGAAAGCTCCTCGAGGCTCAGCGGCTCAGCGCCCGGACCCGGTACGACCTGGAGTTATTGCAGGAAGTGGGGTACTGTCCCGGGATCGAAAATTACAGTCGCCATCTGGCCGGTCGGCCACCAGGGAGTCCCCCGGAGACCCTCTTTAGCTTTTTCCCGGATGATTTTCTCCTGTTTGTGGATGAGTCCCACGTGACAGTGCCGCAAATCCGTGGCATGTATGGGGGGGACTATAGCCGAAAACTGACGCTCGTTGAGCACGGTTTCCGGCTTCCCAGCGCCCTTGACAACAGGCCGCTCAAGTTCGAGGAGTGGGAGCAGAAAATCAATCAGGTGATCTTCGTTTCCGCAACACCCGGGCCGTATGAAATTGAGCAGGCGGGGGGAGAGGTGGTGGAACAGGTGATCCGTCCCACGGGATTGCTTGACCCCGAGGTGGAGATCGTTCCAGCGAAAAATCAGATTCCACACCTCATTACCCAGGTGCGTGAGCGGGCGGCTCAGGGAGAACGTTGCCTGGTGACGACACTCACCAAACGTCTCGCGGAAGATCTGGCGGATTATCTGACCAAACAGAATATCAGATGCAAGTGGCTCCACAGCGAACTCGACGCCTTTGAGCGGGTGGAACTTTTGCGAGATCTCCGAAAAGGGGAGTTTGACGTGCTTGTAGGGGTCAACCTTTTGCGAGAGGGGCTTGACCTCCCAGAGGTCTCCCTGGTGGCAATTCTGGACGCCGATAAGGAGGGATTTCTCCGCAGTGAGACCTCGCTCATTCAGACCATCGGCCGCTGTGCCCGCAATGTCAATGCAAAGGTTATTCTCTACGCAGACCGAATTACCGACTCCATGCAGAGGGCGGTGGAGGAAACGCGGCGGCGTCGAAAGCTCCAGGAAGAGTACAACAAAGCCCATGGAATTACCCCGGAAACGGTTCGCAAGAATCTTCGCGCTGGCATCGAAGCGGAAGCCGCGGCTCACGCTCGTGCTAACGCAATGGTGGGACGCACGAACGAGATAGAGTACGTAACCGAGGAATACATTGCCGAACTTGAAGCCGAAATGATGGCAGCGGCGGAAGCCCTGGAGTTTGAACGAGCGGCGGCCATTCGCGACCGGATTCAACTCCTGCGAAAACAGATTGGCAAGCCGCTGGATGAAGTGAAATTGATCGCCGTTAAGCGGGGGCGGCGGGGCCCGCGACGAAACACAATTCATCCCTCACCGGGGATCAATATTACTGGATCCCGTCGTCGAAAACGGTAAATAATGCGTCCTCACCTGGTGCGCTTTTGATAAAGAGAACACCCCTGCGAGTTTCAGGCTGCAGGGGTGTTTGTAGTGCTTTCTGATTGCAAGCGGGTTTCGCAGGTTCCCAGTTATGAGGACCTGGAACTCATCCCATACCCGTGAACAACGGCTTACTGTTGCGCGCCACTTCCCTGGCTGCTGGATTCACCGCCGCTCGGGGCCTGCTCGCCCGCGGGTGCCTGCTGTTCGGCGGGCTTCTGTTCAGTACCACCTGCCTGTTCCGTGGAAGTGGCAGCAGGTTGTTGTGCTGGCGCAGGTGCTGCCTCCTTCTTTTGGCAGCCGACGAACAGACCGCTAAGACCCAACACCACAAGCAACACAGCCAAACGCTTCATGAAGTAAACCCTTTCGTTAAAAGACACCTAACCCTCCTGACCTGCCCGGCGCCATTCGCCGGGCGTATATCCGTATGGATGCGTGTCGGGCCAGATTTATTCCCACCGATTTTGGGACCGTTTTGCAGTGAAATGGGCACCGGCGGCAAAAAACAAAAAAGCGATTGACGCCGCCGGTTTTCCTCTGATGGCTCAAAGAGGATAATACAGCAAGGAATAATGGCGAGATTGGGCGCATCATTTGTAAGGACGAGTGTCATGGGCGAGGGTTCGGTGCCGCCTTTGATCGAGCAACTCGTGAAGCGGTATGCGCAGGACGTGTACCGGTACGCATACCGACTGACGGGCTCAGCGGCGGACGCCGAGGACCTGACGCAGGAGACTTTTTTGGCTGCGGTTAAGAACATCCATCAGCTCGCAAACCCGGAGTCGGCCAGGTCCTGGTTATTCACGATTGCTCGAAACCAGTTCCTGGTCAGGCACCGCCGAGGCCGAGGAACAGTAGTGCGCCCGCTCGGTGACCAGGCAGAAGAAATCATGGTATTGGAATCTGGCGACAGTGACGAGGTCGATGGCGAGTTAATTCAAAATGCACTGAATGCGCTTTCTGATGAACAACGGGTCATTTTGCTGATGTTTTATTTTGAGGAGGCTTCATACCGAGAAATTGCCGAACAACTGGGAATCCCTATCGGAACTGTCATGAGTCGCCTATCCCGGGCAAAGGAAGCGCTTCGGAAAAAAGTGCTCGCAGCGACTCGACAGGATAGTGATCTGTGAAGGCTGACTCGAACTGGCAGGAATAGTATCAGAAAGAATTTCCAGAGCGGTCATCAAACTCGATGGATTGGGACCCGAAAGATATCCCCGACTGGCAACTGCTGGAATGTTTGCGACCGCACGAGGGATCGCCCAAAGATCCCTTTATGGAGGAATTGCAGAGGCGGATCGCAGCGCATCCCGAGTTGGCGTCGGTCTGGCGGGAATTGCAGCAACAGGATGTTGAGCTCGCTCGCCTCCTACAAACGGTCCCCCCCCGGCTGGGCTTAGAAGAGCGGATTATCTCGCGGCTGGGAACCGAGCTGCGAATTGCGACTCCCTCGGGAAGCGACGACGCCACAACTCCGGATAACGTACAACCAGGATGGGTGGGTGATGGAGCGCGCGCACTTGCTGGAGATCAGTTGCACGCGAAGCGGCAAATTTCACGTCGTGTATGGATCGCCGCGGGCGTTTCCGCAATTTGCGCCAGCGTGCTCGGAGGTGTCGGCCTCTGGCTATGGCGCAGGCGAAGGCGGACTGGACCACCTTCACCCGTAGAAATCGCAAACGAAGTAGCACGAATTTTCGAGCAAACGCTCGACGAGTTCGGTACCGGTCAGCCCGTCAGTTCACATCCGCCACCGGCTCATGCCCGTTTCAGTCGGGAAATTCGTTTGTATTTAGGCAGCACGATCACCTGGCGGCAGGCTACCGTTGCGTCGAACCGCGCGGTCGTCTTTGACATCACGCAGCCCAGCGGGGAACGTGGTTCGCTCTTCGTTCTCACTCTGAATCTGCCCGATTTTCCCAGTTTTCCTCCGTACTTCCCGCAACTGCAAACCAGCCGCACAAGCCTCGGCTGGTGGCGGGAGTCAGACATCGCCTATCTGCTGGCGGTTCTGGGAGGGCCGCGGGTTTACCAGCGGTTCCTGAAACCACCCAGTCCCATCACCTGAGTGTCGGTTCCCTGTGGCCCAATGTCGCGATGACATAAGGAATGGTGTTCTCATCCGGGAACACTCAGGCGTGCGAAAACTTTACGGGGGTAATCCCTAACAGGTTACACGCCTGCTGTTCTGGTCGCTGAATTAAGAAGCGCGGCCCACCGCCCTAGTCGCAAAGCGTCAAAGAGGCCCTTTCATCCCGAAGGCCCATCAAACGTTATGTGACCACGGCGGTCATGTTTGAGCGGCTTGCCAACCGTACGTCACGTATTGGTACTTCACGGAACCGTCAGGACTGAGATCGAAGACGCCATACCCTTCGGGGAACCCTTTGTTAGCGCCCTTCCACCATCGACCGGAAACAGCGCCATCACAGACGTACTTGACACCCCGGTACTCGACCTCGTCAACCATATGAATATGCCCGGAAATCGCCAAACGTACATTGTGCTGGGAAAGCAGCAGGGATAATTTCTGGGCGCCTGTGCAGAGGCTGCCCGCCCCGATGCGGAACTGAGAGTCCTGTACCGCATCTGGCAGGACAGTTACTGTCACAAACGGAATATGGCTCACGATAATGCCGGGCATGCCGGCCGGTTTTTTCTGAAGTTGCTCCTCCAACCATTCCCATTGTTCCGGGTCGAGGCCTCCTTCATAAAGAAGTTTCTCCGACGGTTGGACGCTATCGAGGAGGAAGAATCGCCAGCCTTTGTGGTCGAACGTGTAATAGGTTTTCTCGTAGCCGAATACCTCACAGAACATCTTTTTTCCGTACCCAGGGGTCTCCGGTGTTACCCCGTGCTTTTTGCCCCAGCCGAACACATCGTGATTACCAATACAGTGGTGTACCGGCAGGCTTGTGTTGTCCTGAAGCACCCGCGTGAACAGCTTAAAAAGGAGCGTTGTCCGCTGGACGTCCTGCTCCAGCGCATCCATCACCAGATCGCCTCCGGTGAGGATAAAGTCGGGGGCCGGATTTAATTGCGCGACGTGTTTTAAACAAGCCGCCATGCCCTCAGCGGCTTTCAATTCGGGCTGCACATGGATGTCAGTCAAATGAACGAATCGAAACGTCCCTGCTTTTGCCCCCTCTTCAGCCGATGCCCTCCTGGTAAGAGACTTCCCAGTCAGGAGAGCCCCGAAAGCAGCACCCAGCCCCCGCAACAAATCACGACGTGAAATGGAAACCATGATCGTGGAACCTCCAAAACGCTGTGAAGTGATATCCTCCTCGAGCTGAATTATTCCCTCTTGCCGGACCGTTCCGGCGTTGAACCGGTTGAATTTTAGGCGGATTCCGGGAATCGAAAAGGCCGGAAAGCGGAATTAAAGAAAAGCTAACACAGGTGGAGCGGACCGCTCACAAGGTATGGTCCCGACCGTCGGATCTCACGGGCATCAGAGAGCCGGGTTCATCACCGGCGTCATGCCCCGGGCCTGGACCATCACGCCAGGAGTTTGACCCGTGACAAAACTTCCTCATGGGTCCATGGTTCCTGGCGGTCAAGTGGCAGAATGACGTATCCTGCTTTTTCGGCGGAACAATCGAGTATGATCTGCACTTTGTTCGGTGCCGCGTATCCTTCCGGACAGGGTTCGTGACCGTGGATGAGGACGTTGGCATGAAGGAGTCGCGCGAAGGCCGCTGCATTTTCCTCTCGGTAGTCGCGCCCCCAAACCAATCGGAAGACGCTGCGATGCTCGAGAAATTCCAGGATGTCCAAGGGGCGATGGAAAACACTCACATCGAATCCTTGCTTGTCCACATTTTCAGGGAGGCTGTGCGTCACCACCACACCTCCGGGAATAACGACTCCCAGGGGACACGTTTGAATAAACTCAATGTAAGCCTGACGGACCCGGTCGGCGGCAGGACCATACACGTGCTGAATGCCCAGCCTGAACAAAAAATTGAGCATCTGTTTGTTCTTCTGAATGGGGTAATCAGTCATTTCGGCGAGCTCGTGGTTGCCGAGAATGAAATGGACCCGATCGGGATACTGGGTTTTCAATTTTGCCACGTCTTCCAAAACGGTGTGAGACATGCAGCCGCCATCGGGATACGTTAAGCCTCCATGGCACACCTCTTGGATGACGAGGTGGCGGCCGGGATTCTTATCGAGAGCGGCGATTCGCCTGATGAGGTTGAAGTTACGTCGATGCCCGTGCAAATCCCCCGTGATCATCACGTCGGTGCCATCTTCCGACGTCAGCATGATGAGATTACCCCGACGGCTGGGTGTTTCCAGATTGGCCTGCGCCGCTTTTTTGCACGTATTAATGACTTGCTCGATATATTCGAAAGTAGCAATCATCAGCGACGTTCTCCGTGGTCTTGGTTCTTCGGGACGCAGCCCTTCGCAGCTGCGTCACTTGCAGATCATTATCCCCCTTGTGGGAGAACCCGAAAAGACCGGCGGTTTCTGCGTTCTATGCCTGATGAGCATCCCGCCTTAACACTTCAGCAGGCTGGCTGTGACGAGGAAAAGAAGTTGGCCCTCGCCCGGCTTCGGTTGCTCTTTGAATTCAATCGCTGCCACGGAACCTTTGGCGCAGTCGAATTTTCCGCCGCCGACGAGCCGGCTGATCAGTTCACCGACATCGGGAGCATGGCCGACCAGGGCGATATTTTGCCCCGGATCGGAGGAATGTTTTGCCAACCACTCCATCAGTTCGTCGAAATTACCCTGGGGAGCCAGTGCCGGCACCGCCTCAACGCAGACTGTTTCCCTGGTAGCAGACATGAGGATTTCCGCTGTCTCCACGCACCGCAAATAAGGGCTGGTGCCGATCAACCTTATTTTGAGGCCCCGTTTGATAAGTCGTCGGGCGAAACGGCGAAAGCGACGCCTTCCTTCGTCGGTGAGGGGCCTTTGACTATCATCAGGCCACCGTGAGCTGTCAGGTTTCTCCGCCCATGCGTGTCGCACGACGTAAACAATCATGGACATCTCCTCTCTCGACGATGGTGATGAATCGGGATTCCAGCTTGACGGTTCGAAAATGGATTCGAAAATCGACTTGGACCCACCTGACGGTTCGGCATATCTCGCCACTTTTCTGTGCATTATAGCGGTTTTTTCCCAGCACCCGACGGATTATCCGTACGCGGCCAGGCCAAAGAAGAGGTTTTTCTTAAGCCAGCGATAGAGCCAGGTGTCTTCAGGAATTTCAGCCTCGGGCAGGTGGTGACTGGGACGCGGCTGAAGCTGGCCGAGTTCAAGGTACGCATCCCGGCCGCTCGTATCCCGGGCGTCATGCTCCCTGAGGAATTGGATCAGGTCCTGCGGGTGCTCAAGAATGACGCAGCCGCGCGTACGGGCATGGACAAACGGCCGGAAATCTCTAAGGAGACTGTTATGCTGGATCGTCTGGGAAAGATCACCGTTGTTATCTCGAATCGTTGCCGTGGCAAAGGAAAGCGGCGGACACAACTCAATATCTCCGGCCGGTCCAATGTGATAACCCAATCCTGCCGCTGCCGGACACACGGCTCGACCTGCGGCATCCCAATAGGTGTCGATCAGGATAATCGGACTTTCCTTCCGCAACGCCAGCAGACGCCTGCGAACCGCAGCGATCTGCTCACGGTTCAGGGCCAATTCCGGTGTAGGGGTTGGTCCGACAGGGCGGTAGATGTAATACCACAAGTAGATCGCCCCCTGCGAATCGGCCCAGCGAATGAATTCGTGGCTTAACACCTCCTCCCAATTGGTAGAGGTCAAAGTTGTGGCGATTCCAAACAGCACCCGATGCTCTTTGAGCCACTTCATGGCATGGATGATTTGCTCAAACACCCCTTCCCCTCGACGGAAATCGTTGGCCGGCTGGAAACCGTCGACGCTGATGAGCAGGGTTGCGTTTCCAGCGCGAGCAATCTCTCGGACGGTCTCTGGCGAAATCAGCACGCCATTGGTGATGATCTGAAAATAGCAGTCACGGTGAGTTTGCAAAAGCGTGATAAGGTCCTTGTAAAGAAACGGTTCCCCGCCCAGCAAAATGTAGAATCGGTTCCCCTGACGTTTGGCTGAGTTGATAAAAGTTGTGACATCTTCCAGCGACAACTGTCGAGGTTTCCCTTGGCTGGTGATCCAGCATCCCCGACACTGAAGATTACAAGCGTCCGTCAGGGCAATGAAGAAAAAAGGTGGAAAGAATTGCCCCGTTGCCTGTCTTTCGCGGAACTTCCGCAGCGCCGCGAAACCCGGCACAAACCACAGTCGCCAGGCGTTGTACAGATTGCGCGGGGAAACCCTCGTTATTGCCCGAAATAACAATCGCGGGATTATCATACAACCGCTTCCTGTAATGCAGCAGAGGGAACGTCATCGGAATCATGTCCATCAAATAGCAGACGTCTTATCTCTGCCGATTATAATACGCTCAATCGGCAGGTACGGGGTGTGCGGCGGAGAAGTTTGATTAGTTTGAAATTGTTTCAGTGAACGTTGATTCCCCGTCCCGCAGTCGGCCGGTTTTGCTTCGGCGGGTGACTGAACAAGTTCGGAATGGCAATGGGTGAAGCGTTAACGGTGGCTCGGATCGAACGAGCTCTTCGATCTGTTTGGGACCTGTTGGTTGCCAGGCGGTTGCCCGAGGGATTCTGGCGTGGGCACCTGTGCTCTTCACCACTAGCCACCGCAACGGCCATTTCCGCGCTGGCGGTTTATAGACAAAATACGTCCGACAAGGCGATCTTTTCCGCGAGCCCTGGCAGCCTGGACGGGGCGATTTCCGCGGGTCTCGATTATCTTAAGAAAACTCAGCAAAAAGATGGGGGTTGGGGGGATACGGAGCGTTCCCGATCCAATATCGCGACAACCTATCTTGTCACAGCGGCTATCCATCTGGCGGGTCGAGCAGGATACTGCGAGGACGTTCTGGCGGCGGCTCAAGACTATCTCAGGTCTCAAGGCGAACTGCAAGGACTGAGGAACCGCTATGGGGCTGACCAGACGTTTGTCGCTCCGATCCTCACCAACTGTGCAATTGCCGGGATCTTTCCTTGGGAAAACGTCCCTCAGCTTCCCTTCGAACTGGCGGCGTTTCCCCAGTCCGTCTACCGGTTTCTCAGGATGCCGGTCGTCAGCTATGCGATTCCTGCCCTGGTGGCCGTGGGGCTAGCACGCCACAAAAAATGTTCAAGCTCTTTCCCGCCTCTTCGGTTGATTCGCGACGCAGTTCAATCACGATGTCTCCAGGTTGCTTTGAAAATGCAACCGAACAGCGGGGGCTATCTGGAGGCCATTCCTCTCACGTCGTTCGTGGCGATGTGCCTTTGCACAGCGGGACTGGCGCATCATCCGATCACGGCGAGGGCGTTGGACTTTCTTCTTCGGAATCAGCGCGGAGACGGGAGCTGGCCGGTCGATGTTGACCTGGCAACGTGGTTGACCACACTCGCGATAAATGCGGTGCATGCTGGTCGGCCGGAAGAGACAGCGTTAGACGTCCCGTTCGGCTCTCTAGTGTCCCTGGATTGGCTTGCGCGGTGTCAATGGTTGGAGATCCACCCGTTCACCGGAGCTGCACCAGGAGGCTGGGGGTGGACTGATCAAACGGGTGCGGTACCCGATGCCGACGATACGGCTGGTGCCCTGCTGGCGCTGTGTCACATTTGGCTACAAATCAGTGCCGCAGAAAGGGCCCGCCTTTGGCCACACGTCATTCTGGGGCTGCATTGGCTGGTGGGCCTGCAGAATCGGGATGGGGGCTGGCCAACGTTTTGTCGTGGCTGGGGCCGTTTCCCGTTTGACCGCAGCGCTGTCGATCTGACAGCCCATGCGATTCGGGCACTCCACGGTTGGAGCAAAGTCTTCGAGCACTTGGACGCCGAGGCGGAGGAAGTTCAGTGTCTGGATTTTTCAGAACGCTTTTCACCGCCGCTGCGCCGCTTCATTGAGGGTCTATGGAAAAGGCGAGTCGTGTTCAGGGAACGGTTGATCCAGGCGTTGAACAAGGGGATGCGATTCCTCGTGAATTGTCAAACGGAGGAAGGCTTTTGGTTACCTCTCTGGTTCGGAAACGAGTGGCTTCCCGGTGAGGCTAATCCCGTCTATGGCACCGCGAAGTGCTTACTTGCTTTTGCAGACCTGGATGCTCACAATACGGATTGTTGCAGGCGGGCCGTCTGTTGGCTGGCTGAAAACCAGAATCCCGATGGAAGCTGGGGCTGGGGTTTCTGGACTGACAATCTGCCACCGCCGGGCCAGACAAGTTACCGGGATCATTCCGGGTCGATAGAGGAAACAGCTCTCGCGGTGGCAGCGCTCTCTGCCCTCCCGCATCAAGACGGGCTCGAGGCGCGAAGTCGAGGAGTGATGTGGCTTGTGCAGGCCGTGGAAGAAGGAAAAGTGACTCAGGCAACCCCCATCGGCCTGTATTTTGCCAGACTTTGGTACTTTGAAGAGCTGTATCCGCTAATTTTTACGCTTGAGGCACTGGGACGGTACCTGCGGTCGGCGACCAGTAATTAGGCAATTCAGAGGACAGGATCTCCAGAGAAACGGTTCGACGGTCCTTGCTCAGCTCCGAAATCATTTCCGGTAAACTGAGGCACGAATGGTAGATCGCGAAGATGTGGCAAATGCCCGAATTGAGTCAGCAACTTCCCAGAGCTCCTCAACAATCAAGCTTGTCCCAGCGGATAGGAGGGTGCGGGAGCTGATTCGCGGTGAAGCAATCAGGGAGGCGGGCACGTTCGATCAGTCGCTGCCACTCACACGTTTGCGCCTTGAGAAAGCCGCTGAGGACCTTTTAAAGCGGCTTAATTTGCCACGAGGCTATCTCGGATGGACCATGGTGGCCATCGGCTCGGCGTTTTGGCAACCCCAGGTGATGAACGTCCCTTATCAGAGACGGCTCCTGCTCCTCCCTCACTGCATGCGTAATGTCAGCCTGTGCGCGGCTTCTTATTCCAAAGAAGGCCTGGCGTGCCTGGGTTGTGGAGGATGCGGCCTGGGCTGGCTTGGGGAAATCGCTCGGGCAAAAGGATATCGAATCCTCATTGCTGAGGGATCACCCGTTGTGTTGCGATTGATCCTCAGCGGTGAAGCGGATGCCTTGCTGGGAGTGGCATGCTTAAATTCCTTGGAACGGTCTCTCGAGCGTATTTTGATGGCCGGTATCCCCTGCATGGCTGTCCCGCTGCTGGTTGATCGGTGTCAGGATACGGTCACGGATGAGGACTGGATTGTGGAAATGATTGAAACGCCGTACGTCCCGCGTACACTGGTTGGCCGGTCTTATCTACCACTCATGCGACTCGCCGTGCGGATTGTTCGGGACAGTGCGGAAGAACTCCTCCCGCGGCAACTAGCGACCACTAGTGCAGGAAATACCGCTGAAGACCCTCTGAGTGTTACCGAGGACATCGGCTACGGCTACCTCAAAGAGGGTGGTAAGTATTATCGTCCGTTTATCACGCTCGGGGTGTATGATGCCATGGAAGGCGGAAGGTTGGCAAGGCTGTCGGGAAGTGGGCAACCTGAAATCCCGGATTACGTTCAGCGCGTGGCCCTGGCGGTAGAAGTGTTCCACAAGGCTTCTTTGGTCCACGATGATATCGAGGACGGCGACCGCTATCGCTATGGAAGAACGACGCTCCATGAGCGATGGGGCATCCCCATAGCCCTGAATGTGGGCGATTACCTGGTTGGGCTGGGTTACTCGGCCATCGCATCGAGCGGTGCGCCTGCGGAGCTTACGGCCGACCTGGTGCGAATGTTTTCTCAGGCTCACGTGGAACTCTGTTCTGGACAGGGGGCAGAGCTCTGGCTGGCTCGCAATCCGTTGGAGCCGGTTCGCGTCCCTCAAATCCTTCGCATTTATGCAATGAAGACGGGACCGGCATTCGAAGTCTCCATCCTGGCTGGTCTGCGGCTGGCTGGTCCGTTGCCCAAGTGGGTCTCGCAAATTCGCAAGTTCGCTCATGCATTTGGCATTGCGTTTCAAATCCAGAACGATCTCAGTGATTGGGAGATGGAAGAGGACAACAAAAAGTTGCTCGGCACGGATTTGCTTTCCCGACGGCCGACGTTGTTCTGGGCTCTTGGCTGGCACCTTTTGGGGATGCGATTCGCGGACATGATGGCGGCGCTGCCTCCTGATGTGAGCAAGGACGCAGTACTCGAAAGGGTTCACGCGGTTCGGTCGGAATTTGAGCGTCGGGGAGTCTTCGCTGCAGCCGAAAAAATCTTTCGCAAAGAGAGGGACAGGGCCGTGGCATTGGCCAGTGCGATTCCTCATGAAGAGGTTCGGCAATTTCTTGTGTACCTCGCGGAGGCGGTGCTCAGGACAGGTAGGGTGTGATAGCCTGGAATGGTCAGCCTCGGTGACAGTGTCGTCGGGGCCTGGACAAAATCGACTTCAGCGCTACAAGCAAGCAATGTTTTTCAACTTACCGGGGATTCCGCTAAGAATATTGACCGCCGTCCAAAAGCTACCATCTTCCTTTCTGGATGTTCATCGAGATTGGCTCGGACGGCTTCAGCAAGACGACGGAGGATTTCCCGGCCGCAGTGGCAGTTCGAGTCTCTACTATTCGGCATTTGCGGCTCGACTCCTCGCGTTGATCGGATGTTCTCACGCCTCGCAGTGGGAGCGTCTGGTGACCTATTTGAAAAGAGAACTACGCGACGACCGGTCGATAAAGACTCTGGTCGATCTCGATTCCGCGGTGACACTCTATGCATTGGCCACCCTCTTCGTGGAAGACGATCTCTCAGATGTGGGGACCGCGCTTTGCCAAATCGGTCGTGTGCTCTTAAACGGATTGCAGCGTGAAGATGGAGGTTTTGCTAAAGCTCCTCAAAGTGCGATGGGGAGCACCTATCATACATATCTCGCCATCCTTGCAGCCCGCCTGTTGGAGCTTCCCCTTCCCGACCAGGACAGGTTAACTCGTTTTTTCGCGGAACGTCAGCAGTCGGATGGTGGCTTTGTAGAATTGCCATTTTTGCGAAAGTCGGGAACAAATCCGACTGCCGCTGCTGTGGTTGCGCTGGCGCAACTTGAACGATTGGCGGCCATCGATCTTAACCGCGTCCGTCAATTTTTTGCCTCGGTTCAAAGACCAGACGGCGGATTCGCCGCATCAGCCCATGTGGGCGAGAGCGATCTGCTGAGTACCTGTTCGGCCCTTATCAGCCTGAGTTATCTTCACGAGAAGAATCTTCCGTTTGAGTGGAATCAGACGGAAAACTATTGCCTTTCTCTGGCAAATCCGTCTGGGGGATTCTTTGGCCACCATAGGGATGATCAACGCGACGTGGAATATACTTTCTACGGAATCCTTAGCCTGGCGGCCCTGCAGATGTTGAAACAGCGCGTGATCCGCTAGTGCAGCGCGGGCTGAATCAAGTCTCAGACAACCATCTCCACGAACTCCCACTGTTTACGTGTGGAATCGAATTTTCAGTTAACGACAGAGAGTGGACTGTGCCATGGACGATTTCTCACAGATTACCTGGGGGCCAGATTTGGAGGAAAATTGCCGCCAACTCGTACGGATGGCAGTTCGCGAAGACCTGGGAAGTGAAGGCGACATCACCACCCTGGCAATCGTTTCCGCCGATGCCTGTGGAGAGACCTTAGTTGTCAGCCGAGCCGATGGAGTCCTGGCAGGTCTTCCGGTGGTCCCTATTGTCTTTGAAGAGCTGGGAAACTCGTTGAGTTGGCAACCGCTCCTTCAGGATGGAGCCCTTGTAACCAAGGGGAGTGTCGTCGGCAGAATTTCGGGTCCGGTGCGTACGATCCTCGCCGCAGAGAGAATCATCCTGAATTTTCTGGGGAAACTGTCAGGAATAGCAACTGTCACTCGACAGTACGTAAACGAGGTGAGACACACTCGGGCGAAGATTTACGACACGAGGAAGACCACACCCGGATGGCGATTGCTCGAAAAATATGCCGTACGATGCGGCGGGGGGCGCAATCATCGTTTAGGGCTCAATGCGGCGGTGCTTATTAAAGATAATCATTTGGCCTGGTTGACGGAAGCGTGTCGCGCAGACCGCGTTCTGGCGGTCAAGCGGGCGGTGTCACTCGCTCGGGAGTTCTGCTCTCGGTTGACTAAACCTGTCATGGTGGAGATCGAAGTAGATGACCTGCAGCAGCTTGAGGCAGTTCTTCCCGAACGGCCGGACATCGTGCTGCTCGATAACATGAGTCCGGCGATGCTTCGAGAGGCCGTTGCACTCCGCAACAGTGTAGCGCCTGAAGTGGAGTTGGAAGCGTCTGGCGGCATCGATTTGTCGAATGTCCGCATGGTGGCGGAAACAGGTATCGAGCGAATCAGTGTGGGCGCGCTAACGCACAAGGCAGTTTGGCTCGATTTGGGATTGGATTGGCACTCTGGGTAATAGAGGAGCATGTTTGACTCCTTATTGCAAGGCGATCCGCATAGAGGGGGCAAAAATTTTCCTTGGGTACTGTTGACAGGCTGAATGGGGCGTCTTAAATTGAGTCGCGCCATCCCGGGAGGCGATCCCGTGCAAAGCCTGCGAAGCCTTCAGGCGGGTCAATCTCTGATTTTTCGGTTCTGGAGGAATGTGGGATGTCTCACCGCCAACCCAAACACCGTTTGAACCGCCGTGATTTTGTTCGTCAGGGTTCCTCGGCGGTTGCGCTGGGCATGTTTTTAAGTAACGGGATTTTTAATCCGGCCACTGCCGAGGAAAGCGTCAAGTTGGCGATCGACGGGGGGCCGAAGGCCGTCACCGCTGATGCTGGAAGCGGCAAACGCTGGGGGGATCCCGAACTCCGGCAACTGCAGGAAATGCTCAACCAATCAACGTTGTTTTACTGGGGCGGGCCCCAAACCGCACTCCTCAAAAAACGCTTCCAAGAAGTTTGCCCGGTGAAGTATGTGCAGACCTGCTCCTCGGGCACGGCGGCGTTACATATTGCGGTCGCGTCAGCGGGGATCGGATTGGGAGATGAGGTCATAACGTCTCCGGTCACCGATATCGGTACCGTCATCGGCGTTATCTATCAGCAAGCCGTACCGGTGTTTGCGGACCTCGGTCCCGCGACCTTTAACCTCGATCCGGCGGACGTGGAAAGGCGAATCACGCCGCGAACTCGGGCAATCATCGCGGTGCATCTGATGGGGAATCCCTGTGACATGGAGGCTCTTCGCCAAATCGCGGACCGCCACAACCTGGTGCTCATTGAGGATTGCTGCCAGGCTTGGGGAGCCAAGTATCGTGGTAAACCGATTGGCACGATTGGGGATTTTGCCTGCTTCTCTCTTCAGAATAGTAAACACGTCACGTGCGGTGATGGCGGAGTGGTAGGCACCAACAGCGACCAATACGGTCCGAATATTCAGCGTTTTGGTGACAAGGGGTATGATCGAACCCGCGGGTTGGGGCTGGAGGTGTTCGCCACGAATTATCGGATGAGTGAACCGCAGGCAGCGGTCGCTGCCGCACAACTCACACGTCTGGAAGCAATCGCACAGAAAAGATCGCGCCTGGGAAATCTGCTGACAGAGATTATCAGCGGCTGTCCCGGCATCATGCCACACCAAGTTCATCCCCAAGATAGAGCGGTTTACTGGTTTTACATGTTTCGATTGAAACTGGACGAATTACGCTGCAATCGGTCACAGTTTGTTCGGGCACTCCAGGCAGAGGGCGTGCCCGCCAGCGGCGGTTACATCGGTAAGCCGTTATATGGAGAACCGGTCTTCCAGAAGCACGCCTTTTTCGCGGGGCACTGGCCGGTTAAAGAAATGGGGCTGACAAAGATGGATTACACCCAGCATCGTTGCCCCGAGGCAGAAGCCATTTTAGCCACCTGTGTTCGTTTGCCAATTACAGAGTTTATGGAAGAGGATTATATTCGCCAAGTTGGTGCTGCGATACGCAAGGTGGCAAAGTATTATGCCGCTTAGAAAACGAGGAGGCATGCAATCAATACACCTGGCAATTTCCGGGAGGGTGATCGATCCGCCTGTTGCCATTAACCGCCTATCGGTACATCTTACTAAATGGAGGACCTGCCATGTTCTTTCAAAACACAAATCGGCGGGATTTCTTGATGACATTGGGTATTCTCGGCGGGGCAGCGGTAAGTTCGAGGTTGGCAGGAGGAGAAGCCACTCAACCTTCTTCTGAGCGGCTGGCGATCGAGGGAGGGGAGCCCGTTAGAAAGTCGCTTTTATCTGCCCGACCGTACGGCCCGCAGTTCTATGACGATCGCGAAAAACAGGAATTGATTGAAGTTTTGGAGTCCCGGCAACCGTTCCGTTGGTGGCACGAAAAATCAAAAGTGCTCCAGTTCGAGAAGGCTTATGCGGCACACTTGGGGGTGAAGTACGCTCTGGGAGTTACTTCCGGTACCACAGCGCTGGTAACGGCCATGGCAGCGCTGGAAGTGGGACCGGGCGATGAGGTAATTCTCCCGGCTTGGACGTGGTACGCTGACTATGACGCGATTGTTCTCGCGGGTGGGTTGCCGGTATTTGCGGAAGTGGACGAGTCGTTCAATATTGACCCCACGGATATTGAATCCAAGATCACGCCCCAAACCAAGGCAATCATCGTATGTCACCTGCAGGGAACACCAGCAGATCTCGAGCCGATTATGGATATCGCGAAAAAATATGGCCTGCGGGTGCTGGAGGATTTTGCACAATGTGTGGGTGGTAAATATAAAGGCCGGTATGTCGGGACGCTCGGAGATATCGGCATCAATAGCTTCCAGTTGAGCAAAACGATCACGTCCGGAGAGGGAGGGGCTGTTGTCACCAATGACGTGGTGCTCTTCGAGCGATCACTTCGTTTCCACGACGTGGGGTCCCTTCGATCCCCCTACCAGGAAATGTTGAAGGGAGGAATCGTCGCACCGTATGCGTCCTGTAACTTCCGAATGAGTGAGTTTACAGGAGCGGTGCTCAAGGCCCAACTCGAAAAACTGGAAACAATTTGCTCTCGACTGAGACAGAATGCCCGCTTTGTTCGCGAGAACATCGCGGACCTTCCGGGAATCAAGCTCCGCAAGTCGCCCGACATCGAGGGGGATATTGGATACGCCGTCTATATCGATTTGGGGAATCGCCAGAATCGGGACCGATTCCTCCGGGCATTGCGTGCGGAAGGTATTGCCGCGGTGGGTCCAGTGGGTTCTGTCATCCTACCGACCGACCGTCGCATCGAGGCTAAGGCGACTGTTCACCGTGAGTGGCCGTCTTTCAGGACCAAGCGAGCGGGGGAGCTTCGCTACGGTGCAGAGTGCTGCCCCAAGACGATTGATATTATCAATCGTTTCGGTGGCGTGATTATCGACCCGAATTTTACGGAAGACGACTTGAAAGACATTGTGAAAGCGATCCGTAAGGTGTATTTGGCGATGAGGCAGGCGTAATCCGTTGGAAACAACATCAGAGACTATTCCCGAGGTTCAGCAGGTAAAAGTATAACAGGACAAAAGGAGTTAGTATGTCGAAACTTTCGCGCCGTCAATTGCTTAAAAAGTCCGCCTTCGTTGTTGGGTCGGGGGTTGTTTTGGGGATGGTGGGTGGCTGTCCCAAGAAGAGTGAAGTCCCCGTTCCAGAGGTTATCCCCAGCTCGGCCCAGGGGGCGAACGAGCGGATCGGTGTGGGCATCATTGGATGTGGTCGACGCAACGGACAGCTTGTCATCGGAAAGGGAGGCCAGGGAAAGCCCCCCAAGGAAGCAACAATCGTTGCGGTGGCAGATGTCAATTTAAAAAGAGCTCATCAGTGGGGCGAAAAATACAAATGTCCGGCGTTTCAGGACTATCGAAAACTGCTGGAATTGAAGCAAGTGGAAGTGGTTTTCTATGCCACGCCCGAGCATTCCCATTTTCTGCCCTGCATTCACGCCTGCCAGGCCGGGAAAGATATTTACGGTGAACAACCACTGAGCCATACGATTCGTGAAGGCCAGGCAATGGTTCAGGCCGTGCGGAAATACAAGCGGGTCTTCCAGGTGGGGGAACAGCAGCGGTCTGATCCTAAGACACGCCATGCCGTGGAGCTTATTCTCAATGGGCGGATCGGAAAGGTTCACACGGTCATTGGTTATAACTATCCGAGCCCGTGGGACGCCCAGTTTCCTGCGGAAGACGTTCCCCCCGACCTGGATTGGGATCACTGGTGTGGTCAAAACGAGCTCATCCCTTTCAATATCAATATCTACCTCTCGCGAATCCCCTACAATCGTGAAAACTATCCCGCGGAGGCAGCAGAAAAGGCGGCCGTGGGACCAGGATGGATGTCTCTGCGCCCGTATTCTGGCGGCGAACTAGTCAACTGGGGATGTCACGGCCTGAGCATGGTTCTCTGGGGATTGGGAATGGATCATTCCGGACCCGTTGAAATTTGGGTTGAACCACCCCAAAAACTTGAAAAACTTGTTTATACAAAGCCTGAAGATCGAAAACGTGGCGATACTCTGATGAGTCAGAGTATCATTCACTATCGGTTCCCCAACGATGTCATTTTGAAGCTGGAAGGCACAGACGAGCGGCTGGGCGGGGGTGGAACATTCATCGGCGATAAGGGAAAAATCACCATCTTCCGGGGGGGATATGAATGTGATCCTCCAGACCTGGATAAAGATCCTCTGCCGTCGAACGCGGTCCGGGTCTATGAAAGCAACAACCATATGGAGAATTTCTTTGAATGCGTCAAGACCCGTAAAGATCCGATCGCCAATGTAGAAGTGGCCCATCGAATTGCCACACTGTGCCATCTGGGGAATATTGCCAGATGGCTGGGCCGTCGTCTGAAATGGGATCCGGAAAAAGAGATCTTTCCTGGCGACGACGAAGCAAATCAGTATTTGGATTGTCCCAAACGAAAAGGCTACGAAATCCCGGAACAGATTTAACAGGCAATTTCAGCGAGCGTTGGAATATAGTGTCGTGCAGGAAATATTTCGACAACATATTCTGGATGTCGTAGGTGATATTCGATGAGACAGCTCACCAAAGCGATACAACCGGTCGGGTGGGTGGCCCTCCTAGTGGCCGTTGCGACGCTGGCAGGCTGTTCCCGTTCGGCACCACCTGGAAAAGAAGCCGGAGAAAGAAAAGCGGAAAGTTCGGAAAGCACACCGTCGGCGGCGAGTGCATCAACGAGTGCGCTGCTTTCCGAACATCGCATCCTCGAACACATCCGCATCTCGGAAGCGGGGCCCGCGTGGTCGGTGACCCGCACTGAGGGTTGTCCCCTGGTATTCACGCGGCAGGTTTTTGGCCCGCCGGACGGAGATGATCAATCCCAAATTGCCGGCGCCTGGCAGCGATTGACTTCTGTTTTGACCAAAGCTCATTGTAACGTCGATCGGATCGTTCGGCTCAACGTCGTTGCATCGACAGAAGAAACGCTGGCCACGGCGTTTCAATTTCTTGCTAAAGTATTTCGCCCGGGGCTTGAGCCAGCAGTGACGTATGTCGTAAGCCCGCTGCCGCTCAAGGGCGTCAAAATTGGGCTAGACGCGGTCGCTGTGCCTGGAGAAGACGTCGATGCGGTTAACCGCTGGGAAGCCGAGAGTCCCGATGGCCTGAATCGCACTGATGCGGCCGTCACTCCTGCGGGAGGACTTGTCTTCTTCAGCGGGCAACCGGATAAAAGTCCCCTGCCCCAGGCGGCGGCAAATGCTCTCCGCGGCTTATTGGAAACTGCCCAGGCACTGCAACTTTCGGCAGGCGACATACTTCAGCTTAGGGTGTTCGTCCAGCCAGCGACCGAAGCTGCCCAAGTTTTTCAGGAGATCGAGAAGGCATTCTCGGGAAAAGCCATTCCGCCGGTGGTTTATACGGAGTGGATCGCATCCGCTCCGGTGGAGATCGAAATGGTAGCGCGGCTATCCGAAAAAGCCGTGGAGGGATCTGCTCCATTGCGGTTTTACAATCCTCCTGGAGTGAAGCCCTCGCCAGCTTTTACTCGCGTCGTGCTTGTCCAAACGGATCGCCTGGTTTTTCTGCCCGGTCTTGTTTCCCGGGAAGCGGGGCCAGCGGATGCCCAGGCGGCTAACATTTTCAAGCAACTGGGCGACCTTCTTGGGGCCCAGGGAAGTGACTGGCGGCACCTCGCGAAAGCAACCTACTTTGTCACGGACAAGGACGCGAGTTCCGCCATCGATGCAATCCGGCCGAAGTTCTTTGCGCCCGATCGCCCACCGGCGGCCTCGAAAGTGACCGTGCACGGCGTCGGTTGGAAAGACCGATCGCTGAGCGTTGATATGATCGCTGTGCCGGTGGGCGGGTAAATGTGGATGACGCGCCATCGCGCGTCGCGGGGCAAGCAGTCATCCGGAAGTACGCAATCAGGGTAGCTCTTTTTCAGCCGGGTGTGTCCAGGTAGGGATCCTGGCCCATCTGTCGCTGCATCTTTTTGCGTTCCCGCTCGAAATGCATGAGGGCACGCCGCTCGCGGAAGTGTCGCCGCTCGATAATTTTCTGGGCTTTGCGAAAAATCGGGGCATATTCGTTGAATAGTCCCGGCCGGCTCTTGCCGATTTCTGCATATTTTTTGGCCTTTTTCGCGCCGAATGCCTTGAGCAGCAGTTCATCGTCGAGCGCGAGGAACTGTCGGAAGGTGCCGGGATCTCCCTGTCGGCCGCAGCGACCGCGGAGTTGCCAATCGATGCGGGCGGCATCGTGCATCTCCGTGCAAATGACGTGGAGACCGCCGAGTTCCGCAACACCGGGACCAAGACGAATATCGGTGCCGCGTCCTGCCATGTTTGTAGAGACCGTGACCCGCCCCTTCTGTCCCGCCTGAGCCACAATTTTGGCCTCCTCTTCAATGTGGTGGGCGTTAAGAACCTGATGTTCGATACCCCTCTCTGTGAGCAAACGGGACAGATATTCAGATTTGTCAATCGAGCGGGTTCCCACCAGCACCGGGCGCCCCTGTGCGTGCATTTCGCAGATTTCGTCGACCACAGCCTCCCATTTCGCCTCCTGAGTCCCGAAGACAAGATCCGGTAGCCGCTTGCGAATGACGGGGCGGTTGGTGGGAATCACGATCACCGGACACTTGTAGATCTTGCGGAGCTCCCATGCCGAGTCTCGGGCAGTCCCCGTCATTCCTGCCAAATGTCGGTAACGCAGGAAAAAGTCCTGAATGGTAATCCGCGCTGCCTGCCCCGTCGCGACTGTTACCTCCACCCCCTCTTTTGCCTCCACTGCCTGGTGAATACCGTCCCGCCACTTTCGTCCCTCGGCGAGGCGACCCGTAAATTCGTCCACGATCACGATCTCTCCATCTTTTACCACATATTCGCGGTCGCGAATGAAATCCCGTGCGACCTTGATGGCCCGTTCTATGTATTCGTAGATATGAAACATTCCCACCGACGCCATGACTTCGGGCTTCGGGAGTGCTCGCGCCTTCCGCCGCCCTTCCCGGGTCAGCTCCAGTGTTTTTTTCTCGTGATCGTACTCGTAATCCACGTCCTCGATGAACTGGTCAGCCACTTTGGCAGCCCACTTGTAACACTCAACGGCCAGCTTCTCCTCCTCGGTGGGGAGGGCACTGATGATGAGCGGCGTGCGGGCCTCGTCAATGAGAATGCTGTCGGCCTCGTCCACAAGGGCGAAAAATGGTTCGCGCTGAACCGGCTTTTCGCCGGATTCCGTTCCGTTGTCGCCGAGCATTGCCCCAATGACGTCTGTTTGACCCTCACGGATGCGTCGTAAAAGAAGTCGATCGCGGAGAAAGTCGAAGCCGAACTCTTTGGCGGTTCCGTAGGTCACGTCGGCGGCGTAGGCCTTGCGCCTTTCGTTTTGGGACATCTGTGTTTGGATCACGCCGACCGTTAGGCCGAGCAATTCATAAATGGGGCCCATCCATTCGGCGTCACGTTTGGCCAAATAATCATTAACCGTGGCCAGGTGACACCCGCGCCCCGCCAGGGCGTAGAGGTACATTGGAAGTGTTGCCGTGAGCGTCTTTCCCTCTCCGGTCTGCATCTCCACGATAGCGTGGTGAAACATCGCGATGCCACCGAGGATTTGCACGTCGAAATGCCGCATATTGAGTTTTCGCCGCCCGGCTTCTCTTACCAGGGCATACGCTTCCACCAGGAGTCGCGATAGCGGTTCGCCACTCCGTGCCCGATACCGCAGGGCGAGACTTCTCTTGCGAATATCAGAATCCGAAAGTTTCTGGAGTTCCGGTTCCAGGGCGGAAATTTTTTGGAGGAGCGGTTTCCAGCGGGCAATCCATACGCTGGAGGGAATCGGAAGTGTTGCTGCAAGCGAACCTACCATGGGGTAAGTCTTCTCTCCCGGAACGAAGGATTTTGGTCAGCACGAAGTTGCAAAACTAGTATCTGAATACGGGTGGGACTCATGAAGAATTATAAGCCGTCGGAACCTTGCGACAGGACTGCGCTGGTTCTCTCAACGGACGGTGCGCGGGATTTTAACGATCGCACCAGCGATGAACGGCCATCCGGGGAGGGTGATGATCCCTAAATCTACAGTTTTGTGCCGGATTCCCCATCCATGGCGCCGGCATACAAACTTACACGCTAGACTTGTAACAGAAGGTGGATGAAGTGCGTTTTTTGAGAGACATCACTAGCCTGGGTAAACGCGGACGTCCCGGAGAGAGTGAGTGAAACGATAGCCAATCGAGGCCGCCCAACATGCCCCCCGCTATGAAAAATATTCGAAAAAAGCTTTTCGTCGATCCACAGGTTCAAGGACAGCTCGTCTGGCGCGTCTGCCTCTACTGGCTGATGTGCCTTCTAACAGTCACGTTTATGGTGGTTTGTTACCGGATCATCACGGGGCCGGCGCGACCTTTTACCTGGCACTTCCAGGAGTTGAGCGTCTATTTGGGGCCTGCGCTCGTCGCTTCGTTGATCATTCTGCCGGTGGTGGTTGTCGATGTTATTCGCGTCAGCAATCGCTTTACCGGTCCGCTCATTCGTCTTCGGCGTTCGCTCCGGGCTCTGGCAAAAGGCGAGTCTGTCGAACCCATTCGCTTCCGCCAAAACGACTTTTGGCAAGATTTTGCCGAAGAGTTTAATGCGTTGTTGGAAAGGGTCAAAACATTGGAGAATAAACAGAGCTCCGAGGACGCCCTTTCTCGCGAATCACACTCGGAAAACGAGGCTTCTCCTACCACCTCCTTGAACCTGTTCGCTAACCAGGACATGAGCGAGGAACCCACATCTCTTCCGCAGCCTTCTCATTTTGGCTGATCTTCGGCTGCCCATTTGTTAGACCTTGGAAGCTGCGGGCTTGGTCGGCATCCTGCGGGCTCATATAATAAACCGGGCACACAAAAAGGCGGCAAAAACACCGGAGATGAGGCTGCGCAGACGCTTGCCGCCGCAATGAAGGAGACTTCCTGGAATGTCTGCGCGTCCTGAGATTATCCAACTCAGTGTGTTCGTCGCGATTCTCGGTTGGGTGGCGATACCTCTTCATGCGGCCGACAATTGGCACCCAACTCGTCCAGGGATGGACCGTCGTTTGCCAAGGACGTCCATAGAAGGCGATCACGTTCGTCCCCGGTGCCGAAGCAGGCATGTATTCCCAGGGGTCGGTGGACAGCGCTACTTGGCATCGGTTGGATCAGCCCAGTCGCTGATCGTGTTGTCGTACGGACCCCGTCCGTCTGGATGCTACAGCGGTGTTTTCTATTGGGCCAATCCGCCTGTCTGCAGCCATTGCGATGTACCGGCTCCGTGGTGTGATTGTGCATGCCTTCCTTGTGCTTTCTGTCCACCCGTTTTTGTAGTACCACCGGTCATCTATTATGACCCCGCGGCTCCCATTCTGCGGGATCTGGGCGTCGTGCGTTCGGCCGTGCCGAGGCCGATGCTGAATGGTCCGCTGGGCGAATCACCGGACCTGCCAGGTTTTAACGAGCGATACAGCGAGGTGGTGACCCCCAATTCTGGTCTTCAAGACCTTGGGCAGCGCCAACAATCTGAGCGGCCGCCTACCCCGTCCTTTGTTCGTGCCACAAACCCCAGGCAACATCAGTTGGCTCAGCGATTCATCGGGTTTGGAGATAAACTGTTTCGGGAAGGACAGTATCGAGCGGCTTACTTTCAGTACCGGGAGGCGGAAAAGGCTGCTCCAGACGTGGCGGACACGTACTTCCGTCAGGCTTTTGCCCTAATTGCAACGCGGCAGTATTCGATGGCCTTCGAGGCATTCCAAAAGGGGCTGTCACTGGATGGAGAGTGGCCGACACGTGGTTTTCAGGTGGCAATGCTCTACGGAGAGCGGGACCTTGATGCAAAGCATCATCGTGCCGAGCTGGCAGAGGCCCTTCAACAAAACCCTGCACATCCGGAACTTCTCTTCCTGTTAGCAGTCCATCTTTATTGTGACGATCGAGTGGCCGAGGCCAGGGAGTTCTTCCGGCAGGCGCGAACGGCGTCCTCCGTGGCACCGTTGGTGAGCTTGTTTCCGGCGGTGGACTGAATGGGAAAACCGCCATTCCACGACCGTGCGTTACCGCCCTGCGAGAAAGTTCCGCGGAGAAAGTACGGTTCATCCGATGCAGGGTGAGCCTGAGAACGACGAGCAATCCTCCCCAAAATCAGGACGTCGGCATTTAGCCCGGCGAGAAATAGTAGTTGCATCGGGCAGGAAAACTATTCCCCGCTACTTTCCCCAGCAGGCTGGATGGAGACGATTTCCCGAGGGGGATCATAATGGCCGGAGCCTGCCTCTGCGGCAGGTCTTTTAGCCGGTACAAAAACCAAGCCTGCGACGATGAGCGCCATGCCGACAAGCAAGATGGGAATCCCCCAGTAAATGAGATTCGATTCGGACAGGGTGATTCCCCATCCGACAACCGTCCCACCGCAAACCGCGCTGCCAAGTCCAAGAAGAAACACAGTCCACCGGTGATCAATTCCCTCGACGTTCTTTCCCGACTCGGGAGAAGAAGGAGCCTCCTTCCGCAGGGCTGCGCCATTAAGTTTGGCGTGGGGGCCGTCAATTCGCAGCACCTGCGTCGTTGGCGTTCGATAAATCAGATTGCCCAGTGTAGCGAGCTTGAATTCGGCAATTGCCAGTTCCTCGTCAATTCGCCACAGGCCCATCCGATCGTTATTCTCCGGGTCGAGATTGCCATCCAAATGGCTACCGTTTTTGCGCAAACCCGCTTCGTGGGATAGCGGGCTGCCTGTGGATGAAAGGGCCTTTTGAGCTGTGAATTCTTGACCGATTTGCAGCATTTGCAAGCGCGGAGACCTGCCAGCGGGTTTCATTAAGCCGGGTGCGATTACACAATAAGGCCCACAGTAGCCCTTACTTGATATCGGGCTAAATCTGGGCGCACTTTGCAAAATTTGCCGGTTTTTCCGCCTGTTACGGCACCGAGAGGGCTGCAGGCCTCCTCCGAGAATGTCTGGACGGTCAGGCACCTGCTGAAGGGTATGCCAGCACAGGTCCTTTAGACTACTGAGAAAACACGCCCTTGTCATCTTCTATGCCCTTAAGCCGAGCACTCGTTACACCCGGCAGGGACAGAAGGGCACACTGATACCGTCAAGCGAGTTCCGCCTGCTTTTTCCGCAGGAAGGTCACCTCCTGGGAGACCGTCTTGATGGCCTCTTCCGCCGTAAGCCGTCCCAGCATTTCGTTCTCGATGCAGAGATCGTTGCTGTAATTGGCCTTTTTCAGAATGGCCAGGACCTTTCCGAAGTCGATGTCTCCCTGGTAAATCGGGCAATGGTACTTGGAATACTCCCAGCCCATTGGACGCTGTTTCTCCCGTTCTTCGGCAGGGTAATTGATGCTTTTGCAATGAGTGTGAAAGACACGGGGCGCGAAGTGCTCATAGATTTCATAGAGGCGGCTGAGCGGATGGCCATACCAGTAGAAATTGCCTGTATCGAGCGTCAGTCCCAGTCGCGGCGAACCAACCTGGCTGAGAAGGGCATCGAGAAACTCAGGATTGTTGGTGGTGTTCCCGTGATTCTCAATGGCAAAACGAATTCCCGTCTTCTCGGTGGCTGCCATCACCTTGCGAAGTATTTCAACAGCAAAGGTCAGAAATTCTTCACGGGGTATTTTCCGCGGAACTACGTCAATCCGAATGGCCGGGACCCCCAGGTCCTGGGCCGCTTCGGCCACACGGGTACACCATTCCACTTCAAATTCAGGGCGTTCATCGAAGCGATTGTGCATGCAGAACGCCGTGATTCTCTTGCCCGCCTTTTCCAGAGCGGCACGGAGGCGGCTCCGGTCCTCCGGTGTCCCCACGCTAAAGGGAGAATCCCCTCCGTACAGATTTGGCAAAACGCACTCATCGGTGATGTCCGACTCAACGCCGTCGACGCCGTAGAGCGTCATCGCGCTCCAGCAATCGGCAGCGCCAGAGCGCCGTAACATGGCATCGCGGCAGGTGACAGGCCAGAGGGGTGGTTTTTCCTGCACCGCCTCCACGGCCGCGGCGAAAACGCGTCCGGGCCGATGAAAGAGGGTTGCCGTTCCCACCGTGAGTGAAACTCCAAAACTGAGAAAGTGCCGCCGTTTGATGGGTGTGTTGTCGCGCAGTTGTGAGATGGACATGTCAGTGCTCCCTAGGCGATCGTAAAACAAACCAGTTCCGTGCACATCGAAAAAAAGAGTCATTGCAGATGATACTCCATTCCAGTGAGACTTTCAAACGTGGCTCAGCACACAGAAATGTAGTCTGTGGGTGGCCCTTTAAAGGTGTGCCAGATTGCATCCGTGAGTTGAGATGCAAGGCACTTTCGAACGGTAGACTGGCTGGATGGAGGCCGTCGTGCGGTAAATCCACGGGGGGAGTTTTGGCGAAAGGCAAGTGGAGTGGCTGACCTATCCCTGCGTTGGCAAAAACTGCCGTGGGCGTGAAATGGTGTAGGGGCAATTCATGAATTGTCCCTCCCGTCTTACCGGCAGATGAACTGAAGAGTTGGAGCCCGGCCGGTGAAATGGATTTTTCAAGCTCCGAAAGTGGAACTGGCAAGGGGTTCCCCTTAGGGTTGAATCTCGCACCCACGCGCGCCCTGTGGAAATCCGCGTATTCGTGGGCAAAGGAAAAGTGGGGCTGAGTCAGGTGGAGTGGTTCTTGCTCTTGCGTGATCCGATGGCCTATAATCGGGAGTTCGACCGAGTAGATCGTTGGAACGCCCGACGCGAAGGACACGGCCGGTGTTCGCTGGTCTCATGGCTATCGCTGGATTTTGTTGGAGAGGAGGTCAGTCCTGTGGTTAAAGGCCGGTATTTGTTTACCAGTGAATCTGTGAGCATGGGGCATCCCGACAAATTGGCGGATCAAATTTCAGACGGGATCCTGGATGCCCTTATAGCAGAAGATCCCAAAAGCCGCGTCGCTTGTGAAACGCTTGTTGCCACGGGACTTGCCATGGTGGCAGGCGAGATCACCACAAAAGCGGCCGTCAATTATGCAGATATCGTGCGAAATGTCATTCGAGAGGTGGGCTACACCAGCGACAGCATGGGGTTCAATTACGAAACGTGTGCCGTGCTGGTGTCGCTGCGGCGGCAGAGCCCGGACATTGCCATGGGTGTAGACCCGGATGCCTCGCGTGGCAAACCAATTGGGGCCGGTGATCAGGGCATGATGTTCGGCTACGCGATCAATCATACTCCGGAGTTCATGCCGCTGCCCATCTCGCTGGCCCATCGCATCCTGGATCGCTTAACGACTCTGCGACAGCAGAAGGTGGTGGATTGGCTGCGACCAGACAGCAAGAGCCAGGTAACGATTGAATTCGATGGCCCCACGCCTGTCCGAGTGGATACCGTGGTTGTTTCCACCCAGCATGCGCCCGAGGTGACCCAGAAAGAAATTCGGGAATTTGTGATCGAAAAGGTAGTGGAGCCTATTTTGCCGCGCGAATTGGTGAATGGGGAAATCAAATACTTCATTAACCCCACGGGCAAGTTTGTGACCGGCGGTCCCCACGGCGATACCGGCGTGACGGGCAGAAAGATCATTGTGGATACCTACGGCGGTTGGGCTCGGCACGGGGGTGGAGCTTTCAGTGGCAAAGACCCAACCAAGGTGGACCGGAGTGCAGCGTACATGGCCCGTCATATTGCTAAGAACATTGTAGCCGCTGGACTGGCCGAGCGATGCGAGGTCCAGCTTGCTTATGCCATTGGAGTGGCTGATCCGGTCAGCATTTATGTGGATACGGATGGCACGGGCAAGGTGGAAGAAGCCCTTCTGTGCCAGGCGATTCGGGACGTCTTCCCGTTGACGCCGGGAGGCATTATCGACTATCTGGACTTGCTCCGCCCCATTTATCGTAAGACTGCCGCTGGCGGACACTTCGGACGCGAGCTTCCCGAATTCACCTGGGAGAAGACCCACCGCACGGCGGACCTCCTCGACGCTGTCGGTCATGTCTCCGTCAAATGACTGGTTCATGCGGCAGTTGCAACCGCCTCCTGAGGTTTCTTTGACATCCACAACCGAGCCCCAACGGCCTACCGAACAGCGAAGTACCGCGGCCGGAAAGGACCAGGCGTCGCCAGTCTTGCTTTCACCTGTGACTGAAGGCATGCTGATCGCCCTTAAGGGGGGAAGCGTGACGCTGGCCGCGGCCTGCGGTATCTTGGCTATCATAGTTTTTTCGGGTATTGTGTGGTTGGGGCACAGCTCACCTGTCTCCGGCATCGCGGAGGCACTCCTTCTTGTCCTCGTGCTCCTGGCGGCTGGTCACTATTTTCTGTGGACGGCGGTCGGGAGGGCGGTCCCCTGCCGCCGCAAAAGTCGCCTGGTAATCGGCGGCGCGCTGGTCCTCTCGACAGGAGCGGCTCTGGCCGGTGCTCTCGTACTGTTCCTGCGCGGTTTGACGGCGGAAAGCTACCGCGAATGGGGGGGCGTGCTGGTCGTGCTTATTCTCGTCACATTAACTGCCGTGTACATCAGAAACATTTTTAATCCGGCAAGAAATGCCCGCTCCCTGATTGCAAACATGTCCCGAACGTGGGCAGCTTTTTGCCAATTACGGCCGATTTTCTCTCCCAGGACGTTGTGGAGGCAACAGAGTGTGTCTTGCTGGCGGCCGGTCGATGGAGATGTCGCCGTCGTGGCTGCGGTTATCGGCGGCGTCCCGTTTTCGCTCTTGCGGAGAGGTAGCAAAAGGCGACAGCCCTCTGATTTCCCGGGCGGTAGGTGGCCCAAAGGAGGGATACGAGCTAGAGCGAAGGTGGGCATCCTCTTCAAAGCGTGGAGAGCAATTGTCCGGGAGGAGGAAAGATGGGTTTCCGATCACTTTGTTGGGCTGGAGAATGGTGAGCGTGTGCGTGTTGTCCATTGCGAGTTTAGCCCCCCGTTCGAACATCCTCCCCAGGTCATTGCTCGAGTTGTTCGCCCCGATGGTCTCCGGGCACGCGTACTGCGAAGTTACCCCTACGGAGCGCGAATTGAACTTCGACGCAGTGTTCCCGGACCAGCCTTGACGGTGCATCTCCGGGTGCGAGCATCGACCCAGCGCCGGAAATGGCAAAAAGTGTAGTTTTTGTCCAGCAAGGGCCGTCCTGATTTCTGTCGCCGTAGGGTTGCGAATTTCATGGAGGCGGTGCGCGCGGAAAGAGGCGGCACATTGTATAATGGGTCGGGCTCGAATCTGACGTGGAGTACCATCGGCTCATCGCTATTACGGTGGGGAGGTATCCAATGAACCGCGCGGCATTTGCACTGAGCGTCCTCGTCTTTGGGGTGTTCGTGGTCAGCCTGGGAGTGTCGAGTCAACAGGCCGTCGCTGGGGCTCCGGTGACGGAACGACCGAACATTATCGTTATTCTGGCCGACGACCTGGGGTATGAAACTTGGTGCCAATGGCGGGACGTCTTCCCGCACTCCACGATTGGACGCACTAGCCGCCACGGGTGTCCGTTTCGAGCGCTGCTACGTCCAGCCGCTGTGCACGCCAACCCGTGTCCAGCTGATGACGGGCCAGTCCAATGCCCGAAATTATCTCCGGTTCGGAGTCATCGATCCGAACGTCACCACGTTTGCTCATCTTTTCGAACGGGCTGGATACGCGACCGGGATCGTTGGCAAATGGCAATTGGGCCGCGAGCCGGACCTGCCTCGACGGCTGGGCTTTCAGGAATATTACCTGTGGCAGCACACCCGACGTCCCCCACGTTACGCCAATCCTGGTCTGGAGATCATGGGGGTGGAACGGGACTATTCCAACGGTGAGTATGGGCCGGACCTGCTCCACCAGTTCGCGTGTGATTTTATCACACGTCATAAAGCCCAACCATTTTTGCTCTATTATCCCCTGACCCTCACTCATGCCCCGTATCAGCCGACCCCCGACAGTCCGGATTGGGATCCACGTGCAGTAGGCGAAAATGTGAACCAGCATCCCCGCCACTTTGGAGAGATGGTCGAGTACATGGATAAGTTGATCGGGAAGCTGGTGGATCACTTGGAATCCCTGGGCCTGCGGGACCGTACGCTCATCATCTTCTTGGGCGATAACGGAACCGGTAAAGGCATCCGCTCCAAAATGGGTGACCACGAGATTGTGGGTGGCAAGGGGCAAACCACCGATGCCGGGATGCACGTGCCTTTGATTGTCAATGGACCGGGGTTAATTCGATCAGGCAAGGTGTGTGGTGATCTTATTGATAGCACAGACATTTTGCCCACAATTTGCGAGGCTGCCGGGATCACACTTCCTGCTGATCTCGTTTTAGATGGGCAAAGCTTCTGGCCTCAGTTGTGCGGCAAGCCGGCAAAGCCGCGGGAATGGATCTACTGTTGGTATTCGCCACGGCAGAATAATAACCTCGCCGCAACGGAGTTTGCGTTCAATAAACAGTTTAAACTTTACAAAGACGGGCGTTTCTTTGATATTATCAATGATCCCGAGGAAAAATCGCCGTTAGACGTCAATACGCTGACTGGCGAGGCCGCGCGGTCCTATCAGGTGCTACTCTCCGTTCTGAAACGCCATGAAGGGATCCGTCCACCCGACTTGGACGAGAAGGTGAAGGCGCAGTTTTCTACGCCAGACAGCACGCCACCACAAGCGCGCCGGGGACAGCGGAAAGCGCGTCAGAGCGGGGTGGTGGAATGAATAACCGCAGGTTTCATTGAACATGAGAATAAATAAGAATAGAACTGTCGTCAATAGTAAACGAAATAACGGGGCCCAGGTTCAAATACATAGCGAGTTGGTATTACAGAAGCTTTTTAATGGCGGTGAACCTCTGCTGTTTGCATGACCAACAGTCGCGGTTTGTTGAGATTTTTCGGAAATGTCGTTTTGAGACCAGTTTGGGGAGGATGCTAAAATGACAGCGCGACTTGAACAGTTTGCCGAGCAACGACCGAATGTGAAAGGTCAACCTTGCCCGAGTTGGCAAGGCAGGTGGATCGCTCTGTTGGCTGTTTTCACCTGCTCTGTCGTGACAACGGGATGGATCGCGGCGGAAGCTCCACGACGGCCGAACGTTCTCATTATCACGACGGATCAGCAGCGTGTGGATGCTGCGAGCGTGGTGGGCAATCCGTGGTTGAAAACGCCAAACCTTGATCGCCTCGCTTCTCAGGGCGTGTATTTTACCAAGTCTTATTGCTCCTACCCGTTGTGCAGCCCTTCTCGTGCGAGCCTTCACACCGGGCGATTTCCTCATGAGATCGGCGTTGACCACAACAATATGGCGATTCGTCCAGGGATTCCGGTTTCAGGTGAGTTGTTCCGTGATGCTGGATATGAGGCCGCGTATGCAGGAAAGTGGCACTGTCCGGCGGTGTATCCCACGGAAGGGATTCCTGGTTTTCAGGTATTGAATCGGACAACACGCCAGGGAAAACTGGCCCGGGACGTGGACGCGGCCACGATCGAAGCTGCCATCGACTTTCTTAAACAACCACGCCAGAAGCCATTCTATCTGGTGGTTTCCTTGATCAACCCACATGACATCTGTCTCCCAGCGGGCGAGGCGAGTCCACTCCTGGAACAGATTTGGCAAAGGTACGGTCCGACGGCGGGAATCGAACTGCCACCTCTTCCGCCGAATTTTAAGCTTGCTGACAACGAACCGGCGTGGCTGGGACAACGGCGCCCCAAGCATCCCGGTTGGGACGAATCGCAGTGGCGGCGGTATATTTATGCCTATTATCGGATGGTGGAAGACGTAGACGCTCAGATCGGCCAGCTTCTCGATGCCGTCAAGGAAATTGGTGCACAGAACAATACACTGATTGTTTTCACCAGCGACCATGGAGAGGGACTCGGTTGCCATCAATGGACAGGAAAAATGATGTTCTTTGATGCCGAGGCGGCAGTACCGCTTATTGTAAGTTGGGAAGGAGTGACTCCGACACGCATCGATCGGGAACACCTTGTCTCCACCGTGGACGTGCTGCCCACAATTTGTGATTATGCGGGCATCAAACCACCCTCCGATGTACGTGGCCAAAGCCTTCGTCCTATTATTGAGAATCCGGGTGCCCCGTGGCGGGGCTTTCTGGTTTCTGAAATTGCCCACACACCTGCCCTGGGGCGGAGTTTCATGGTGCGAACAGCGCGGTACAAGTACATCCGCCTAGCCCAGGCTAACAGTGAGCCGGTGGAGCTTCTCTTTGACATGGAGGGCGATCCAGCGGAGCTAAACAATCTGGCAGGCAAGACGGACATGCGTCCGGTGTTGGAAGAGCACCGCCGGATTCTCGAACAGTGGCGGGAAGCCACAGGTGAAAAGTCCAATCCAGTGCAGCCTTCGCCCAAGCCTGCTCGCCCACAGAAACAGCGGGCAAAAAAGGCCACCTGAACATGAAAAAGAAGCCCAGGGCAAGGCTTTGGGATCGCGCGCCACCAGATGGCTCGGGATGTTATTCTGCGTTCGTTCTGCCGCCTATCCTAACCATTCTCGCGGAAGTGTAAAGCGTCTCCCCGAGAAGGGACTTCAATCGTATTTGCATCGAGGACGGGTTTCGATTGACGGTAATAAGGAGATAATTGTGCTCGCTGGCGACGAACTCCGACGCCGGGTCGGGGTATCGGTCACCCTTTCCCTGAAGAGAGGTATTGAAATATGCCACTCCGTCTTTCAACGCACATTCGCCAAAGTGGCCAAACCCCGAGATGACGGCCGTGTTTTTCTGGAAGAGCCGCTCCCAAATGCCACCATACTGATTTCGCATAGCGGCGTTTTGCTCATTGTGAAAAGTGATCAGGAAAGGCATCGTGTTCTCTGTGACAATCTTCTTGTACCACTGAAATTGCTCAGAATCTGGCCCAAAATCGTGGCAGGACTGCCAGGTAGTGCCCCGGTCACTGATATGGTTGACGTCCAGTCCCACCAAGCATAATCCGCTCTGGGGAAGGGTGAAGTGCCAGTACCAGCCGGCATCGGGCAGGGCGAAAACACGTCGGAACGCCCGTGCCTCGATGTCATACACAGGATTCTCCGGCGGCTTCCCCATACGTGGGCGGATTTCCCGGTCATGGTTACCCAACACGGGCAGGATCGGCACCCGACGGAAAAGTTCTGGATACTGCCGAATCAGTTGAAGAAACGGTTCCACGCACTCTGCGCGGCCCTCCCCACACACCGAGTGAAGATTATCCACATGGTCCCCTGCCGTAAGGAGAAGATGAGGTTTGTCCGCCAGAATAGCACTTAGATCGGGGCGGCTCTGCCAGTTGGCTACTACTGCGATTCTCAAACCATCGGCAGGATAGCCCGGAAAAAACACCTCAGTCGTTGCCGATCCGCTGAGAATGCGAATCGAACAGGGACGGGTGGAATCGGAGAGCGGTATCTGCAGGCGATGCCATGTGGTGGGCTGAGAATCCTGAATTTCCCGCCAAACCGCGCCATCCTGGTAGGCCACACGGCTCGGTTCCGGATTATCCGTGGTCCACGAGAGAGTCAATTCCTCCGGCAGCGGCCGTGTGTGGCCCATCCATACCGCCGTGACTTCGCACCAACCTTTTATGCCCGGGACGTTCGCCATCAGCATGCCCAGTGCGCTTGCTAAGATCGCTTTGAAAATGTGAACAACGGGACCGCGTGATTCCATCCGATATTCCTCCTTCAGGGATTGTACCCGAAAACTTCTTCAAGATGTCAACATTGCTCGACGTGCTTCTCGATCAATGAAAATCTGTGCTGTGCAGCGCAGCGACACGGGAACGGGTCATGTCCACGTTTCCTCGGCCGTCGGAAAGGCACGTAAACCTCGGTAAACCGTGTGCCGCAGTGAAATTTTACCTGGAGGGACTTGCCTGCGACGACCAGATATTCAGTTTGGGCGATCCATTTCATTGTTCGCGCGTTACCTGCTTCATTCAGTCCAAATTTGGAGGTACTGGCAATTCATGAATTGCCCATTCGAGACGCCGAACTTTTGGCGTTTGACCGGTCCTTAAAAATCGTGGAGGCGGCTCGAAAGGCAAACGCGTTGCCGGGGTTGCGGGTCCGTGATAGGATAAAATCGCCTACGGGCGAACCGTTTCCGAAGGCGGAGGAGCGGGAAGGATGGACCGGCTTACAATGCACCGAAGAATCCGCGGATGGTGGGACAAACGTGTGGGGCTGCTGCTTGTGCTGGCTGTGATTTCGGCCAGCATCGCAGCTTCCCCCGTCGCGGCGCAACCGCCACCATGGATGCTTCCGCAGCGCGGGTGGCCACCGGCAGGTGGATTTGTCCAGCCCCCTGGTGGATTTAACTCCGGGATGCGCGGACGATTACAGAGCGGAGTTAGCAACTCTTGGACAGGAAACTCAACCAATACGGCGAACGAGGGACAGGCACTGGTGGACCTGATTCATCGTCACGTCGCGCCGTCTCATTGGGCCCCTGCCGGGGGACCAGGAGCGGTGTATTACTGGCGGCCAGGCCATGCTCTCGTCGTACGGGCTAACGAAGAAGCCCATCAGGGAATTAGCGATCTTCTCAGGCAACTCAGGCAGGCTGGACAGTAACCAACTGCGAGCGGCGGCCTTACTGCTTGGAAACGTCTGCCAGTAAGAATCATTTTTTGCCGGGAGCACCGGGGCCAGCGGCTTAAGTCTTGGGCCTCATGGAAAGACTTTACGGCCACCCACCCAGGTTTCCAGAACCTCAGTGTCAGCGATAGCGTCGACCGGACAGGTCAGGATATCGCGGTCAATGATGATGAAGTCTGCATACTTCCCTGGTTCCAGGCTGCCTTTTAACTTCTCTTCGAAAGTCAGATAAGCGTTGTTGATGGTATACAGTTTAATTGCTTCCTGACGCGTGATGATTTCTTCGGGATGCAATGGCGCATCACTCCCCCGAGGCCGGCGCGTGAGCACCGTCCACATGCCGAGCCAGGGATCATAAATGTTGATCGAGCGTCGCCGTCCGATCTTCTGCATATGATCTGAACCGCCACCCACGATTACACCCTGCTGGGCGAGAGTCCGGTAAGGTTGGAAATACCTGAGGCGTTGGAGGCCGAAATGTGCAACAAGGGTCGCCCCATCATGGTACAACCAAGCGGGTTGCAGATCCGCGACAATTCCACACTGGGCCATCAGGGCGATGGCCTCGGGGCTCATGAAATTCGCGTGGGATATGCAGGGTCGCAGCTCGCGCACGGGAAAGTCGCGGTTCACCCGCGCATAGGCCTCGGCAAGGGCGAGCACGGCGCCATCCCCAACGGCATGAGCGGTTGGCTGGAGTCCTTTGGCAAGTGCCAGCTTCACGATTTGGTAAAGTTTTTCTGGTTCCACGAATAAAACGCCGCGATAGTCAGGGTCGGTGATCCCATAAATCTGACTTACTCCCCACGGCTCCCGCATGTAGGCACTTCCGGTGAGCATTCCCCCATCAAGGAAGAACTTCAGACCGCGGACCCAGATCCACGGATTATACTGATGAAGCGGATGAGCCACCGCCCGATCGATGGCGGCTTCGATTTTCTCGATCGGGGCTTGCGCATCGACATAGTAGGTGATGAAGATGCGGCAGGTCAACTGTTTTTGATCCAGGAGTGCCTTGTAACGCGCAATAGTGCGGTCATTCCCGCTCCGGTCCACGATACTGGTCAGGCCTACCTCGTTGTACGCCCGGAGTAACTTACGGAGCGCCTCGCGTGATTCTTCCTCACTGGGGGATTTGGCGGACGATGTGACCTTGACCAGTCGGGTGCAGCTCCGCAGGATCCCGGTAGGCTCACCAGTCACAGGGTCTTTTTCGACAAATCCCGGCTGACCGTCAGTGATCTGAAAATTTCGATCAATTCCGCTGAGTTTCAACGCCAGAGAATTCAGCGCTGCATCCGGGCCGGTTCGGAACATCACTGGGTGCTCCGGCGCTGCTTCATCCAGTTCCTTGCGTGTGGGAAATCGCCGCTCTTTCAAACGTGTCACAAAAACCTGCTGGATAACGATCCATTCTCCCTTGGGCAACACGGCAGCGCGAGCACGAATATAGGCGAGTACGTCCGCGATACTCTCCATGGAGGGTACTTCGTGATCGAACTCGTACACCGCGGCGGAAGGTGGATGGGAGTGAGAATCGATGAGGCCGGGCAGAACCATCCGGCCTTGGAGATCAACGACTTGGGTGCTCGGACCTGCGAGCTTCATGATTTCCTCGTTGGGCCCGACCGCCACTATCCGGTCGCCGCTGACTGCCATCGCCTCCATGATCCGGAAATGCTCATCCACAGTGACAATTTTCGCGTTGTGGAAGATCCAGTCCGGCTGTCCCTCGCCCAAAGCGAATGGACATGCGAAGACCCACGCGATGGACAAACTCGCGATAAGTGTTCCCACGGCAGACAAGCGATACCCATTCATGGCCATCCTCCAGGTTTTGGTGCCCACGGCGGATGTTTTTCGAACGTGCAGGTGCAACCGTTATCCGCGAATTTTATACAACCTGGATAGCCCATTATCAACAGGTTGCCGCCAAGGGTGCCCTATCTGAATTCCAAGGAGAGGCCGTTTCATGGCATGCTGGCTCACCAGTGCGTCAGCCTCATCCAGAACATATGGCAAACGGCATCCCGTCAATAGGAAACGAGAAGAAGCGCGAAACTCGAGAATCGCCGACGCGCTGCGTGGTGAATCTTGCGGCAACAGCAGTCACGCTCAATTCACCTGCCAGCCGCTACCAATCTCCAAGTTCATTTGAATGGGCTCAGTGAGTTGCGCCTGATCGCTGCTGTCAGTAGTAGGCTGGAGCTTGGCAACCTCAAAACCCACAGCTCGGAAGAGCCACCGCATTTCCTCTCCGCTAACCACGAAGCGGTCCAGGACATCCCCGCTGATAGCCACCCGGTCATCGCCACCCGTCGGCCAGACTTTAAGCGTATCGCGACTGGTACCGGCTGTACTCGCTTCCGCATACACGTGATCGAAGGCCCGCACGGTAATCCGGTATCGTGCCCCCGCGGTAACCTGGTCAAAGATCTCATGCTTGTGGCTCTTGGCGTGGAATTCGTCTTTGAAGATGGAATCCACCAGGTCCGCTCTATCGTATCCCTGCGAAGCGAAGGCTGTGACGGTTCGAAAGTTGTGGGCCGTCACGTCGTACCCGGGCCCTGCCATGCGGCTGAGGCCGTAGCCGCCGAAGAACACGTCGTCACCGGGAGAGTCGAAGAACACCGCTCGATCATTATCGCCGGTCGCGAAGGCATGAACCACTTCAACCAGTTTGACCCGGTGGTACACGCCGGGACCGATCATCTTCACGTGCCTGTATTGCGGCTCAGATTTGAGGCTCACGGAGAGATCGACCAGACCGTGTTCCGACGAGTCGTACAGGTATGCTGTGTCCTGGCCACCACCGGTTGCGTAAACGTGAGCTTCCTCGAACCCCACGATCTGATCCACGCTGACTGGAATGGGGCCTGGAATGACTGCTTTCAAGGAGCCCGGACGGAGATGGAATACATCATCACCAGGACCATCGTAGACCACGACGATGTCGACACCAGATCCAAGGCCACCTTGCACGGTGAGGGAATCGGGCGTCTCCGACAATCCATAGGAAACGCCATTGATCACCACCTGAGGTGAGGTCCCCGGCCGCAGAACCAAAAAATCATCGTGCTCAGTACCGAAAACCGATACCAAAGCCCCCGACTCCCCGAGGAATTGGACGGCTAAAAGATTTACAAATCGGAGGGAAAAACTCGTGTCGCTGCCCGACGCGATCACGTAATAGAGTCGCCCTCCCTCGGCGAATTCATAATCCAGTCTGGTCTGGTTGTCTGCGAATTGGGACTGTGCCAGGAGCGTCGCCTCCGGATTCTCAAAGGGGTTATCGTCATAGAGCTGAAGCGTTATCGACCCCGGGACGTCGAGACTCTCTCCTATGACCGTCAAAATCCCATTCCGTGTGGGAGACACCTGAAACACGAGGTCCGTCGGTTCCAAGGCCACTAAATCCGAGATTGTCAAATCGTCAACGGTGCCCAAATCGCGGACGGAATAACGACTAGGCAGGAGGTTATGGAGGATCGTGATGCTGTTGGAAACCTGATTGAGGACCACAAGGTCGAGGCGACCGTTGCGATTGACGTCCACAGCGACGAGGGCCTCGGGGCTATCTCCCGCTGTGAAACGCACTTCAGGAAGAAAGGTCCCGTCCCCGTTGCCGAAAAGAATCGCGACGTCGTTTGACCCGCTATTTGTCGTGGCGATGTCCAGGCGGCCGTCGCCATCAAAGTCGGCCACTGTCAGGTGCGAGACAAAGTTTCCCACAGAGTACCGGCTTTCGGTCCCAAATGTCCCGTCACCATTGCCCAGACGGACGGATACCGAATGATTCTGTCGATTGCCCGTAGCGATATCCACAAACCCGTCGCCATTAAAATCCCCTACTGCTACCGAACGCGATCCGTCGCCCATCGTGTAGCGCAGCTCGGTTTGGAAAGTGCCGTCGCCATTGCCAAGAAGGATCGATACGTCGTCACTGTCCCAATTGGCGGAAATCAGATCCATCCGGCCGTCATCATTGAAATCGCTTACCGCCAAAGAAAACGGGTTGCTTCCCACGGTAAAGCGGCCTCGCGCTTGGAAGGTGTTATCACCCAGTCCCAGAAGGATAGAGACGTCGTTGCTCCCCTGGTTGCAGACTGCCAGGTCAAGGTGCCCATCGCCATTGAAGTCAGCAGCGACAACATCCGATGGGCCCTGCCCGACAGCAAATCGGGAATCGGAAACGAACTCACCGCCACCAATGTTCTGGAACACAGCCACTTCCCCGTTGAAACGGTCAACTGCGACAAAGTCGGCGTGACCATCTCCGTTGAAATCGCCGGCGGCAACAGCCCCCATGTACGGGCCGATTGGATATCGCCCCATTTCTACAAAGTTGCCAGTGCGATCGTTGAGAAAAATGGAAACGTACCCGCCCGACCAGTTGGCCACCAGCAAATCAGGCCAACCGTCATTGTTGAGATCGGCCGGACGAACTCGCGACGGACTGAGTCCTGCTGGGTGCGACTGCCGGGATGGGAACACCCCAGTTCCATCACCGAAGATAATGGAAACGTCATAGGTGTTTACTGTCACCACGTCGAGGTGTCCGTCGCTGTTGACATCGCCGACGATGCCCGCAGCGCTTCCCGAGGATGCCGAGGGGCCAGGTGGAATATGCGTCTCGAAGGATCCGTCACCGTGTCCCGTCAGCGAGAGAATGGTACCTTCAGCATCAACGAGTGCCAGGTCTATTCGTGTGTCCGTGTTAAAGTCCCCGGCCAGCAAGTACTGGAGGGTTCTGTCAAGGCTCTGGAGGGACAGAACATCAAAGTCACCGTCGCCCTCGCCGAGCGCGACAAGGAAATACGGGGAGCCCCTCTCGCAGGCTGCGATATCGACGAGACCATCACCATCAAAGTCAGCCACAGCGAGGGAATCCGTGCGGATGGGCACCAGTGTACTGACTAATTGAAATGCCTCGTCTTCCTCGAAGAGGTACACATCAATGCTGCCCAGATTCCCAACCAGCAAGTCCAGATGCCCATCGCGGTTGACATCTGCGACCGTGAGGGCACGGGGCGAAATGCCGGCCGGTGATTCGAACAAGACCTCGAAGCCGCCATCCCCTTGATAGCTGAAAATGGCCAAGCTGTTGCCGTCGTCGCTGACGAGAATCGCCGCAATATCAGGATTTCCGTCGCCATCAAAATCACCAACTGCGAGGTCGCGGGGAGACGAGGGCAGAGACCACAAAATTCCGTCTCCAAGATTTCCCCCACCAGACCCAAAAAACAGCGACAGCGAGTTGTCACCGGAATTTGAAACAACGACGTCCAGATGACCGTCGCTATCAAAATCCGCCATTTCGATATCGCTGGGAAGATCCCCTACGGGATATTGGGTTACGGTAAAACGCCCATCTCCCTCCCCCAAAAACACGCTGACCGTGTCTGCCAGGCGGTTGGCGGTCACCAGATCTGGGTTCCCGTCTTCGTTGAGGTCGCCCATCACGACCGAGGCCGGCTCGACATTTCCGAGATGGAGTTTTAACCCGGGGAAGATGCTCGGTAGACTGGCATCCAGGAGCCAGCGTTCTTCGAGTACTTCCAAGCTAGGCCTTCTACGCCGCGTAAAGGATTTCTTTTTTACGCATCTTCCCCTTTTTTGTGTCCAACGATGCTCTGACAGCTCTCGCATCTGTCTCTCTCGGCCGGCCACGATCCACCTCCCGAAACGAAAATTTTCCCAACTTTTTTAACGTGCCTGATTGAGACGCGTCTCTATCATGGAATGGCCTGTGCCAATTTTGTTCAGAATTGCTGAACACGCCGCCCAATATGTCTTTTTGATTTCTTTTATAGGCTTAAAAATCTCTGTCGCCATTTCCTGGGTTGTCGTCTGCTACGACTTCGTGTAAACCCAGTCCGCTCGGCTGCGGATGTACGCAATCTGGGAACCTGGCCGGTAACCGCGTTCACCTTGATCGAGGACAGTCCACGGTGGAGTGTACCTTTGCAATCTGGGTCGCAACCTCTGATCACGAACTGGTCATTTTGCCGATACAATGCCATCTTTATTCTAATCGGGCCAAATATTGCTGTAAAACGTTGCCCACCACAGAGTTCTGCACGACCGGCCAATACAAAAAACAGTCGGTCCTTTAGGCATCACACAGGTATGGAGTCCGCAACTCGGGCGGCACCATGGCATTCATCCTGCCCATCCCTGGTGACGACCAGCACCCTTAACGCCCGAATCGCGACCGACCTGTTGCGATGCGAACTGAACCGGTAAGCAGCCTTCAAAAAAGTCTGGTTTTAACTATCACCGCTTTCGTGGGCTGTTTGTAGAGAGTTTAAACAGGCGGAATTCGCGATCTTAATTATTGGCGTCGATGGGGGCGACACTCAAACTAACGGTCGCCGATGGATGGTTTAGCATTGGTTTCTCGAACGCCAGTCCGTTAGTTCTTTTCTTCGCTACGAGAGTTGTTAAAATATCGGGTGGACCATTGTTATCGGGCGGTCCGCCCCAGCGTATCTCCTGAAAAGGAGGAAGTACAAGGGTCAATTTGAGGTCCGTTTTCGCGGGGTAACGTTATGCTCGGGCCTTCCTTGGGGCAATCTGAAACCGGCATTCATGATGACCGTTGGCATTGGCGTTCCCCAGAAGAGATCAGCCAGTCTCTGCGTCTGACCCGTTCTCCAACTTATCAGTGGCTACTACTCCACGAGCAGCAACGCACTCTCGAGGCAATAACGCCCACCATAAAGCTTCTCGCTGAAGCCGAAGAGCAACAGGCCAAGGTGGAAGAGGAGTTTCTCAGAACCGAGCGCGAACTCCGAAACCTTTGGAACAAACGGCGGACGGACGGGGAGCAACGGCGCCGGGCTGCGCAGCGCGAGCTGGAGCAGGCCGAGATGGCTGTCGCCCGAGCGCAAAGAGCCTTGGAGGCTGCCAGGGAACGGGTTGTGCAGCTGCGTACCAGGGACTTCACGCCGCAGGATCAGACGATTCTGGAACAGGCTGTGCGGGAGAAGTGCGCGCCATTCGAAGAAACACTGGCCCGACTGCGCAGGGAACGGGATTCACTCGAAGACGCGATCCAATCACTGGAAACGCAAAAGGCCGACCTGACAGCCCAGCTGGCGAAAGTTCAAGAGGACGCGCACTACTGGGACCGTGGAAACTTGCCGCCGGAAGTGGAGCAGGCGGTCGAGAAGGCTGCCGAACAGGCACGTTCTGCGCACCAACAGGAAGTCCGCCAATTAGATCAAGAGATTGCCGCGTCGGAGAGGAAGTTGTCTGACCTTCGCACAGAGAAAGAAAATCTGACGCGAGAAATACAGCGACTCCAAAAGGAAGTTGAACAATACCGGGGAACGAGCGGCCTGTGGCGTTTGCTTGTCGGGTTTCTGTATAACCCCCCGGCGGCGCTTGCAAGGGCTCAGACTCGGTATGGCGAAATCGTAAGCGAAGAATCGAAGATCACCAGTTCCCTCGAGCAAATTAGATCAAAACGCCGTGATTTGATTACGCGGGAGGAGGAGCGAATCACCACGGCACGCCGCCACGAGCAGGACCGTCAATACAGCGCGTTCGTCGAAAAAAGAAGCCAGATTCCGGCGGAACTTCAGAAGTGTGAAGAGTCGCTCGCAACGGCACGGCGGGCATTGCAGAATGCGGAAATGAGACTGTGTGAATGCGAGAAAGCGCGCGACCGAGCACGGGAACAAGCAATCGAGGATGCATGGCAGAAACTGCTGGCAGAAGCGGAAAAGGCCCTGGAGACAGCTCAAAAGGAGTATGACGCAGCGCATGAAAACAAGGTTGGTGCGGAACAAAATCTTGTCGAAGCGGAAGCTTTTCTCGAGCGTTTGAAAGAGCAAGAGCATGAGGCTCTGGAATCCGGCTTGGCCGAACCACACCGTCGCCTGAGGGAATGCCGGGCTCAATGCGAGCGATTGCGGCACGAAATCGCTCTTCGATTGCAGGAGTGCGGAGTCACGCTCCCAGAATCCGCGCGGGCTGAGGAAATCGCCCAAGTTTGTGCCAATCGTCGCGAGGAGGTGTCGCGCCTGTTGACTCACGGGGATCGCGAGTCATGGGCGAAAAGTGATCGGGTGGAGAGAAGAGTTGTAGCTCGACGCAGTGCCACGTCGAGCGAAGAGAGTCCGGTGGCCGAAGGTACTCTCTACCTCGATTTCAACACAAACGCCGAGGATAATTTAGACCGCGAAGGCAATAAATGGGACGGTTTGAATACCCAGTTGAAAGAGCTGCTCGAGCGCTACGGAAAAACTGACACCGAGCTATTGCAGGAACCGCTCTCATGGTTTCTGCCGACATTTTTTCCGGATGGCCTGGTTCGCAGTTATTTCGTTTGTAACATCAGTTACCGGGAAGACCAGCCTCGTTTATTAGTCCGGCCTACAACCATAACTCCCCGCATGGAAGAAATACTGCCGCCGGGGGTCACATTGGGTGTTTGGGGACGGCTTATCGATAACCGCATCGATCCCGACAACCCTGTTCTGCTCGTCCAACGAATCGTCGATCTGTCACACTGCCCCAGGCGGGTATTCGAACGCGAAATCCGTGTGGTAGCACGCACAAACGAAGTGTATCCCGGCCGGCAACGACGCCAAAACGTGCTGACGAGGTCTTTTATCGAAGCCCTCCCACCCATTTCAGTGGACACCCAGAAACGCCTTGCTGATTGGCGGGAATATCTCGATTGGAAAGAAACTTTGGCGAAAAAGAGCCTGGACGGAGTCCGCTACGTCCAAGTGACGTTGGATCGAGAAGATCCGCAAGGGCGACTCCGCTTTCTCGTGGTGGCTCCAGGCCGCGAGAGTTGGGAAAGGATGCGTCGCATCCTGCGACAGGATGAAGTGCGGGCCTATTCCCTTGATTATTCGAAGGATCCGTGGACTTTTGAGTACAACGATGATCGCCGGGCTCAGGAGACGGAACTGGGCGATTTCGTGAGTCTTGAGCAGGCGTCTGAACCGCCGAACGAGGTGGATCTGACCGGCATGCCCTGGGAAAACCCTATCTGGGGGTGGGCCATGTACCGGCTGACCGAACCAGCGCAAGAGGAATTCGATCGGATGCGCGAGGAAGGAGCCAGTTGGCAGCGGATTGAAGAGGTGCTTCTTCGAAAAATCCCCCGTCAGGGCTTTCTTTCTCTCTCCATCGTGGGAGATCTCGCGCTGGTAAAACGACAGCGCATTGCGTTGGATCGTCTGCAGGAACAGTCGGGCTATGCCCCCCTCTTATCGAGCTATCTGTTCGACATCAAGGCAGCAGACGAGCCGGCCGAGCTCGTCTCCATACCAGAGGACCGGTGGTTCCGGAAAGATCTCAATGAGGATCAAAAGCTGGCGGTTTGCAAGATGATCAGTGCTCCAGACCTGGCGCTCGTCCAGGGGCCTCCCGGCACAGGCAAGACCACCATGATCGCAGAGGCCATCTGTCAACTGGTGGAACAGAAAAAGACGGTTCTGTTGGCCTCGCAGGCAAACCTGGCTGTGGACAATGCTCTGGAACGCCTCGCGGGATTTCCCAGTATTAGGGCGATCCGACTGGGACAACGGGCCGATGAAAGTGGCCCTTTCAGCGAGAATCAGGCTCTCGCAACGTATTACCAAGCGATTGCCAAAACCTGTCGGGAAGGGATTCTTCAGCCGTGGGCAGAGGCGGAGCGAATGCTGCGGGAACTTCAAGAGTGGCTTGCCCAGGTAGACATTCTCACGGCTGACCTGGCTGGGATGGAGCTGAGGCATCGGTCGCTCGCGGATCGCCGTGACGAGATCATTGCGGCGATGAATGACGCGTATCAGGCGGAGGAACAGAGCCGCCGGGTTGCTATGGAACGGGAGCGGGCAAAAGAGTTTCTGGCGTTCCTGAACAACGGGGCCAATGGTCCGGGGCAACTCCCAGCGGACATTGCCGAGGAACTCGTGGGAATGGCGTCCCCACTGGTCGAAAAACTGCGGACCGTGGGAATTGATCTCGATCCTGGACAGGTGACCATCGCACCGCTTCCTACTTCCCAGCAATCTTTGGGACTTGCACAGATCTTTCGCCGGTGGCAGGAAGTCGAGAGGCTCGTTCCTCGGTTGGAGGCAGACGCCAAGCGTTTGGAGGCTTCTAATGCCGAAGGTGTCCTCTCGCAGGAAGATGCTCTCCTCTTGGAAGAACTTCAACGGAAGGCGCGGCAACTGCAGGAAGAGATGGCGGAGGACGCGAGCAAGCTCCCTGCGTGGCAGGAAGTGCAGAAACGGATCCGCGAACTTCGAAAGCGTGGCAGTGGCCTAAATGCCGAAGTTTACCAGGCAGTGTTCACTGCGACAGTCGATGGTATTCCAGTTGCCCATCAGTTCACCAACCCCGATGCCCGGCGACAAGAGGTTCTTTCACGTCTCTACGAGGCTCTTCGCACGATCGGCGAAGTGCGTGACGAAATGGCCCGCGTTTATGAGAATTGCCGGATAAGAGTGGAAGAGTTCGTCAACGCGCCGGCGCCAGGCGGGCCTTCCGCCGAACAAACACGCCGCTGGGAAATTGAGCTGGCCAATGTGAGGGATCAACTGGCGCTTCTCGAGCGGCAAATGGCGGAAAAAGAGTCGTGTCTGGGGGAGTTATTGCGCAAACACTGGGAAAGCCCCGAGCACGCCCCAAGCCGGGCGGATCTGCCTGCCATTCGGCACCGTGTCACGGAACAACTTGAACAGCTCAAGCATTTCCTTCAGCGTCAAGAGCCGATCCGAAAGGCCTGGAGCGAGATCCTGGAGGGTTGGACCAAATCCCTCATGGATCCAACTGTAGCGGAGCGTGACCACCACCAGTTCTTTCCCATTTACCTCAAAGCATGCAATGTCGTGGGTGTGACATGCACCGAGAATCCTCAGACCCTGGAAAAGTACGGCTTTGTCCGATTCGACGTGGCAATTGTGGACGAGGTCAGTAAGGCCACTCCACCTGAAATCGTCATGCCACTTTTGCTGGCCCGGACGGCCATTCTCGTGGGCGATCACCGGCAACTTCCACCCCTTTTCCGCGAGCGGGAACTGCCTTGGGAAGAACTGGTGGCAGAGACCGAAGCGGGAGACGAGGAAAACGGTCAGGAACCGGTGCTTCTGACTCGGGAAACATTCGAACGCTTTCGTAAGTTAGTGACTGCCTCGCTGTTCAAAGAGCACTTCGAGAACGCATCCGACGCACTGAAGTCTTTCCTTTTCACACAGTATCGGATGCATCCTCAGATCATGAAGGTGATCAACCATTTCTATGAAAACCGGCTGGTATGTGGTCTGCGTGATCCCGACGGTAGGGACCCAAGTTCTGATCCTCGGGAGCATCGCCTTCACAATTTGACTTTGCGCGGTCCCAAGAATCGCACTTATCTTGCACCGGATCAACACGTTCTGTGGATTGATTCCTCGTTCGATCCTTTAGGAAAACCACACTTTGAAGAGCGGACGGGGTCAGGGGGCAAAACGAATGCATTAGAAGCGCTGCTCATTGCGCAGTGCCTGTATGACATTGAGATGGCCTATCGAGAGATGGGCTTCGGGTCCGGTAAGAAGCCTGCGCGTCGAGTTGGTGTGATCACCTTTTACGCCCGCCAGGTCCGGACAATTCGCGAAACTCTTCGTCGTTTCCAAAGAAAACAGAATTTCAACTTTCAGGCGATTCGCGTAGATATCAACACGGTGGATCGCTATCAGGGGCAGGAACGTCCCGTTGTACTCGTGAGCCTGGTCCGCAACCCGTCCCACAGATTATCACGGCGTGCCAACACGGCTCAGTTTGAACGCATTAATGTGGCATTCTCGCGGGCGCAGGAACTGCTGGTAATCGTTGGTGCGGAGCAGACTTTTCGCCAGTATCCTGTGAGGCTGCCTCATCTTGACCGGCCAGGGTACCGGGAAGTCGAGGTTTATCGGCACATCATCGAGGAGATCGAGCGGTGGGGATGCTTTTGTTCCGCAGCCGAGATCCTGTCCGCGGAGACATACCAAGAGTTTCAGCGACAAATGGGACGTGCCGTGCAGACAATTGTGAGAGGAAGCAAGCCATGACCATCAGTTTGACCAAGTTTCGCGTTGGGCTGCCGGCCCTGCGATTCTCGGTGCAAATCACGCACAGTGTTCCGCGGATCGTCACGGCGTTCGAGCGGATCACGCTCGTCATGTGCGACCGTTTGTCCGGTGACCCCCTGTTCCGACGGCTCCCTCTCGTGAGGGCCTTCGAAGATTTCCTCTGTGTCCCGGATGCCGCCCCGCTTGTTAATGCCGTCATCAACGAGCTCATCACTGTAGGTGCTGTCGCTCCCCGGAGAAAAGACTGTGATCCGCAGTGGCTCCGTTTCGAAGAACTGGAGATAACCTCGGCGGGCCAACAGATGCTGGCGGACAACCAAATCGAAGCGCGAAGCCAAGTCCATGAGGAATCGTTTCTCTTCGATCCCATCGGGCCGAGAATCCTTAGCGAGGAAGACGCTCTCCGCTACTCTTCTCAATCCCCGGCCATTAGAGTCAATCCTGAAGTCTTTCAGAATCTGTTCCCTGAAAACCTGATCAGGGAATGGATTCCCAATGCCCGTTTTCCATGGTGGCGCCCTCAGGCTCGTATTCAGGGGCTTAGACCAATCGCGGAACCCGAGATTCTATGGCGGGAGGTCATGGCAAGCGTCGACCTGCGAGATGGGCGGATCGCATTGCAATTGCCAAATGAAACGGAAACCGAATACATCAATTGCCTCCCCGCCGCGGAAATCGTGGGACGATTTCTCACACCGGCCCTTGGTTTGGATAAGTTACGTGGGGAAAGGTTGGAAACGTGGCCGATTGTGTCTTCATCCTCGGGCGATTCGGGTGGCGGTCAATGGGTGGCCCTCCCCCGTTTTGCCGAAACGATCCCCGATTCAGTACGCTGGTGCATTGTGCATCCCAAGCTCCTTTCCCTGGCTGTTTCGGTCCAAGCCCAGGGGCGGCTTATCGTCAGCTATGATCCAAATCTGTCGCACGATCTTGCTGTGAGATGGAACTCCGATGGGGCTGGGTGTCAGGTGATGGAACGCGGTGACTGGCCATTTCCCGACAGTGTACTCTGTGTTTGTGAGACCCAGGCCTTGATCGGTCATTGCCTCCGAGTGCGAGTGCAGGATGAGGAAGTTCTCCTGCCGGTCGGCGTGTGGACAGCGAATACAACCTCGGCACCAGGAGAAGCTGATGTCTTCCGCGATCTCGCATCCAGGTTGCGCCAGGTGCCGGACGAAGACCGCCTGGTGATCCCGCGCTGGTGGCAGAGAAGGGAGACCTTTGAGACTCAAACGCGACAGACCCTGGCACAGGCAGGCTATTCCATGAGCGAGGCAGAGGCTCTCATTGCCCGACTTGAAACTCGATTTACCAACATCCAAAAACGGAGGGGAGCACGCTAAAGACGTGACGGAAGGCCGCAGTAAACGGGAAGTCGCTCCGGTTTTTTGCGATCAGCGTCGGATTCTCTGGGAGCAAAAACTTATACCGGGTGGTCCGAGATGTTGACCGAAAGTTGCACGAAAATTTCGCGAGGGGAACGTAACGCAATCCGGCAAATCGTGCAATTTGTTATTTGGTTGCATCGTCTTTCGTAAAGAAACAAGAGAAACCACGAGGAGTATGGGGTATTGCTATGAGCGAACTGGGTATTTTCGAGTGGATTTTTGGTGGTCCTTCGCAAGACCGTCGTCGTGACAGACACGCGGAAGAAGCCCGACGCGCACAATACCTGGAGCGAGTTCGTGAGACTACCAGCCGATATCGGGACCGCTATGTGGAAACCTATGAGGATCTCCTCGCCCAAGGTCTCGATCAATACCTGCCGCAAGAGTTTGCATGGGTTGAAGAGCAACTCGACGAGCTTGATGAACTTCTCGAGACTGATCCCCTGGCCGCTCGCGATTTAAGTTTTGAACTGGCTCCTATAATCAGTCGGCTACCCGCACGTGCCCGACAGGCCAGGCGAGAATACGAGGAGGAACGCCGTCGTCAGGAAGAGCGTTTGGCCAAACTGCGGGCCGAAGCCACATCCGAGCTCGGCCGATATCTTGAAGAGGCCATCGCCCAGATAACCGATCCCGTGGAACAGGATTTCGTCCTGGAAGACTTGCAGGCTCTGAGAAACGAGTTTGCGCAGCGGTCAGTCCTTCCCGAGGAACTGCCCGCCGTTCAACATGAGATCAGCGAGAGGATTCGGCTTCTTCGAGAGAAAGGAGCGCGTCAGGCTCAAGAATGGAGGGACGCGAAAGCACGCCAGATTGAGAGCGAAGCTCGCCGAAAACTTCTCGACTTCTACAGTGCCGAACTGGCAAGGCACCCTAATCAGGTTGAGGCCCAGCAGAAGCGAGAACGTCTGGAAAACCTTTATAAGTTTGCCGAGGCGCAAGGATTATCGCTCGAAGAGTTTCAGGCACGGTTGGTGGCAGAAACGGAAGACGCAGAACCGGCTCCGCGCGGAGAAGAGGCCCGCCGCCAGGTGGTCCGTGCAATCATGGAGAGCCTGACCCGTTCGGGTTTCATTGTTGATCAGCCGCGACTTCTTCGGGAAACAGACGAAGTTCTGATTCGTGCCAAAAAGCCAGCCGGAGCAGAAGCCAATTTTTCGGTCCGCCTCAATGGGACGATGATTTACAAGTTCGATCATTACGAGGGCATGAAGTGCAAGGACGATATCGACAAAGTCCTACCCCTACTGGAACAGATCTACGGCATCCGGCTGTCCGATGCCCGCGTCCTCTGGCGAAATCCTGACCGATTGTCCAAGTCAGCACGCCCTTTGGATGGGAATCAACGGAGAGAAAGCCATGGCTAACCATCGCGAAAACCGGTGGCTGGAGAACTTCACTCGACAGGCCGCGATCCGACGCGCCCTCATCGTCCACGGCGAGGTTCAGGATCTCTGCTATTGTCCCTATACGCAGCAATACCGGTGTGTCAGCGAAGTGCTCGTTAACACCCTCAAAAACATGGGTTTTCACCATGTGGTGGTTTGGGACCGATTTTCTGGTGTGCAAGGAGTTTCGGACAATGTATGGCAGGGACTGGTGCGAAATACTGTAGCGGCCTCACAACCGCGCAACAACTTTACCATGCAGGGAGAAGCATATGATGTGGGCGCCGGTTCCACCATGCCACCCAGCACGACAGTTCCACAGGCCGATGATTTCCTTGCCGTGGTTTATCACAATCTTGTGCATCCCTCGGCAGAGCGCTACGCCTTTCTCATCGACTGGTCACAATATCTCTTCGGTAACGCCAATGCTCTTTCCGAACAGGAACGGCAGTGGCTGCTTGTGATGTCGAAGGCGATTCGCAATGCTCCTATTTCGGTCACCGAAATGGAAGCGCTGACCCGGCCCGGGAATCTCATCGTCCTGCTGTGCTCGCAACTGGGCGCCCTGCCGCCCGCCCTTTATATGGGCAACCCAGCGATTGCCGACGTCCTCATCCCCCCACCGGGACGTCCCGAACGCGAAGGCTTTTTACAACGGACTCTCCATGCCTGGTGCCTGAAGTCCTTGCCACGGCCCGGTGAAGTCAGATTCTCTCAATTTGTCGATTCCCTCGACGGAATGACCATCCGTGATCTCCATCAACTCCTCAAACTCTCCCGGGTAAATTCCTCAGAGCCACTGTCGTTCGAACATCTTATTAATCTTTACAAGTACGGGCAGCGGGAAAGCCCCTGGGAAGACCTCAGTCGAGGGCGACTGGCAACCATTCGTGAGGAACTCAAAAAACGGGTGAAAGGTCAGGACGAGGCTGTTGAAAAAGTGGCGAGCGTCATCATCCGCGCCTACACGGGGTTGTCCGGACTCCAGCACTCGATCAAACAGAAGACCCCCAAAGGTGTTCTCTTTTTTGTGGGACCGACGGGGGTAGGCAAGACCGAGCTTGCCAAAGCGCTTGCTGAATTCCTTTTTGGAGATGAGGACGCCTGTATCCGTTTCGATATGTCCGAGTTCAACCACGAACACAGCGACCAGCGGCTCGTCGGCGCTCCGCCCGGCTATGTGGGTTATGAGGAAGGGGGACAACTGACCAATGCCGTGAAAAAACGCCCATTTTCCGTACTCCTTTTCGACGAAATCGAAAAAGCCCATGTCCGGATCCTGGATAAATTCTTGCAAATCTTGGAGGACGGGCGACTTACCGACGGGAAGGGAGAAACGGTTTCCTTTGCCGAAACCGTCATCATTTTCACATCCAATATTGGGGCGTCAGAAATCACTTGTCAGGCCGATCCCGAGGTCGTCCGTCAGCAGTTTTTAGAAAAGGTTCGCCATCACTTCATTCATGTGGCCCAAAGGCCGGAACTCCTCAATCGGATCGGCGATAACATCTTTCCCTTCCAATTCATCACGAATGAAGAGTTTCTGGTGGCCATTGCACGAGCAAAACTGCAACCCATTCGCGAACGTCTCCGCGAAAAATATCGTTTTAAGGATCTCGTTTTTGATGACGAGGCAAAAGCTCTGCGGGCTATCGTGTCATGCGTTGATCGCCAAATGGGGGGACGAGGCGTTCTCAATCAACTGGTGAAACATCTTCTCGATCCCCTTGCCATCTTTTTATTCGAGGAAGATGAACCGGCGGCCTACGTGGGGCGCACACTTGTAGTACATCAGGCAGGCAACGAGCCTAAATTTGCTTTTGAAGTCGTATGAATACACCTTGGCTGAACCTCGCCCACTGGCTGGACTGCACGGAAGTCGAGGGTCCCGGACGGAGATTCGCTCTATGGGTGCAGGGGTGCCATATTCGATGTCCAGGATGTTGCAATCCGCACATGCTGGAATTTGTGCCCCGACATCTTGTGCCCGCCGAGAGAGTTGCGGAGTGGATTCTGCACGCGCACCGACGCTGGAATCTGGAGGGTGTGACTTTCCTCGGTGGAGAACCTATGCTCCAGGCCAAAGGTCTTGCCTTGGTAGCGGAAAGGTCACGCCGCGCCGGCCTTTCAGTCATGGTCTTCACCGGCTTCACCCTAGAATACCTGGGTGGCTGTTCCCTGCCCGGCGTGAAACAACTCCTGGCAGTCACTGATCTTTTGGTCGACGGGCCGTACCTTGCCCATTGTCCAGAGACGAAGCGTCACTGGGTCGGTTCCACCAACCAGCGCTTCCATTTCTTAACTGATCGATATCAGCCAGGCTTGGAATACGATCCTCGTTTCGCCAGGGGCATAGAACTCCGCATCCGGTCGGACGGAATGGCAACCTACAATGGCTGGCCGGGGGAACTCATCAGCGAGGTTGGACCCGAACCATAGCGTAATCCAACCCATTTAATTCAACTTCCAGGATGTTTCCCGCAATGCTCACCGGGGCTTCACTGACGACCTCCCGAGCAGTGACCGTCTCCGATTGACCCAGCGCTGAAAAGTCGATCGTCAACCTGGCACGACATTTTTCCTGCGCGAGATTAAAGGCCACCAAGATGAAACCCCCGCCAGGCCTGTTGTAGAGACTTACCTTCACAGTATCCTGGTTGCAGCGAACGAACCTCGCGCTGTCCCAATAAGGGATCCACTCTGCCTCGTGGCGTCCTAACTCGTCGAATGCCCGCCACATGCGGGCAGAGACGGCGACATCTTCCATCCTGTTGGGCCTGACGGGCACGTCGTGGAGAAGGGCCAGCCCCACTGCTTCCCGGCGTTGGAACGGTCCGCTGGGATACCACAACAACTCTGCCGGCACACCCCAGTTGCGCCCCATGAACTCCGCGCGGAACGCGTCGAGGGGCAGGACCTCGCCAGGTGATTCCGGACGCTTGATGCTTTGCAGGTGCTCACCGTCCCAATAGCTCGTGGCAAAGGCCAGCGTCGGAATAACCATGCAGGTGGATTGATGAACGTTTACCTGCCCATTTGGGTTATGCTTTTTCACGATCGTGTAAATTCGCCGCATAGTTTGGCGGACGGCGAAGATCGGATACGTTGTCCCCACCGACCCATCTGGCTTCACGTAGCCGCAGCCATGGAGTTGATTCCTGCACCCCCACGGCTCCGAGGTTCCGTCCAGGTAGACGCCGTCGATGTCGTATTCATCAATCAGTTTGGCAATCCCATCGCAGATAAAGTCCTGCCAGTGACTGCGGTAACAGACAATGTAGGCGGTCTGCTCCGGCTGCCGCTTGTATCCTCCAGCCCGCGGATAGACCAGGCATTCCTCATGATATTGGTCCCATTCTGGTGCGAGGGTGCTCATCTCGTATCCATGATAGAGCAGCAACTGAATGCCGCGCTCATGACATGCTTTGACCAATTTACGAAGTTTTTCTCCGTGCGTTGTCCGGGGGTAATTTTGGATATCAGTCCAATGTTCATGGAAGCAGATCGTCTTTACGCCATACTCCGCCAACCGATCAAGAATTCCCGGCGGATTCTCTTCGATTCCATAATTTCCCATGTGGCAAATTCGATAGTCCCAGGCGTCTGGTTGCATCGGTTTAACCGGCGTTGCCTGAAAGCCAAATGTGTATTCCAGCGGTGTGTTGAGCTTACGAGGTTTCCCCACGAGATGGATAACCAGAACCACGGAATTCTTTTCCGGACGGACTTCGATAACCCGGTTCGGATCCACATCCCAAAAGTTTTGATCTGATTCCGCAAACCAGGCTAATCCCCGCTCATCGTCACCGATCCAGAAGAACGGCTTGAACGAGATTTGGTATCCGTCGGGTGGAATGGCTCGGGAATTGAAAACACTCCCCCACCGGCCCGGCCAAAAGTGGAGATATTTGGCCCGCTCTGGCCGAAAAGGAATTTCCAGGTCAAGTTTTTCCAACGCCACATTAGGATGAGCAGGTTTCAGCTCGAAGTCGCAGCGGACCATTCCATCATATTCGATGAGGACCGTACCGTTGCATTCAAGGCTATCCGTCGCCGCTTGAATGCGAAGCCTCGCCCGCACTGGAGAGCTTTCCAGAACGGTCAGTTCCCTGCCCTTCCATAAGAGCGGTTGGCCGGCTGACGTACCACCTAAAGCGACGGGCCCAGCGAGGATCTCCTGGGATGCTGAGGTGATCTGAGAGGGAAAAGGAAGGTCAGAGAATCGATACACGCGTCCCCAAACGTGGACGGCATGGCCCTCGACTGCGACCGGTGTCCACGGTGGAAGAAGTTCGTCGCTCTGTCCCGCTGGGCTGCCCAACCAGGGTGGTTGGACGCGGCTTTCTTCTCCCGATAACGCGAGGTGGCTTGCCATCATGAACGTAATCAACAGCGTTGCTGCCACTCCTGTCCGCATTTTCTTCCCATGCAAGATTACCAAGTCATAGGAAGAAAGCCGGATAGGATCAATGACGTGTCTCATGGACCACCTCCTTGGAAAACGACCACTTTCAGAGTTTTCGAATCAGCCAGACTCTATTCCGTCACGCGTCCACAGCGGAAATGGTTTCCAGAAACTCGACGGAAGCGGAGCAAGACTCTCAGAAAAAGCCCCCGTCAATTAATTACAGCGTTCCAGTCGCCACACGAATTGTCGTTCGTCCCTCAATGGGTGCAAGAGCCCCGCCGAGAAATTCGTCGACATGATTCACCTTGAGCAAGCGCCCACGCTGGCGATTGGGCACGGGCAGGGAACCGCAACAATATGAACACGCAGCCGCGCTGGATTTTCCGGTCTGAAGAACAGTCGTCTGGGGATGTTGACGAGGGGCGAAATTGATTATATTACCTGCGCGGTCAATAGTCGGAAAACTTGAGGAGAACGGTCATGACAAGTTCCCTGCAAAGATGGTTTTGGATTTGTTCCGCTCTCTGGAGTGTGATCTGTGTGGGATTAGACGCGGATTGGCAGAGACATCGGTCCTGCCTCGCTGAAACAGGCCCGAACGCGAGCCCATCCCCAATCCCCTTCGACGCGGCACCTTTCGCCGCGTCGATTCTCGACGAACCCGGGAAAGCATACGGTGTGGTGTGGGCCGAGTGGCGAAGGGTTCGCGCTGTGGAGGCGGAATTTGATCCCGGTTCTTGCGTGTCGCCGCAGTCGTTACAGGTGCAGTACTGGCACCGGGTGTGGGACGGTTTGTCCGACCCCATCCTGTCGGAAGCCGATGTCGCGCGGACCGGCTGGAAGCCCATGGATGATTGGACGAATGGAAGCTGGAAGCTCGCCGACACGCGTGTGACTCAAGAGGGAAACCGTATTCGCTGGACCTTTGCCCCGACTCACGAAAAGGAGTTCCCCAATCTGAAACAATCAGGAGTCGCCTACAGAAAAACGCTCAAGATCCGCATTGTGGCGGAAGACCATCTCCCCCGAGTGACCGCCTTCCGCGTCTTCACCGACTCGGTGTATCGCCCTTTGACCGTCCGGATCTACTGGGGTGTTCCGGGGGTTCCTCAGTTTGCATATCAGGGAGAGAACTCAGGCCGTCTTGAGGTATTTAATGGAATCTTAAAAAGCTTGCGCCCCGTTGAAGGTTCCCCCATCGTGATAAACCAGGACGGTCAGTTCATACTTCCCGCCGGTTCGACGGGGGCCCTCGATGCGGAGATTCTCACAACGATGAGCACGGTTCCCGGAAGCGAGGATCAGGATCCCACCATCGTGACGGTACGGACCCTCCACAATCCATTTTCGTTCGCAGTGGCCGATCTTATCAAAGGTGAGCGGATCCTTGTTGACGATTTGGGCGTTCTCGTAACCAAGGCCGAAGACCCCATCGATCTGTCCCAATATCGTCACTTGTTGCGGGAATTCCCGGGTCGCTGCGTTTACGATCGTATATTCGACCAACCGGAGCAGACGCTTGCACGGGCGTGGAATGACATGCCGCTCAAAAGGCCTCTTTACTTTGTGCATGGTTTACCTGGCAATCGTAACTTAATGATGCAAACGCCCAACGGCGATATCGCCGTTTCCAACGTGAGCCGGTGGTTCAACCTCCCGCGAAGTCCAAAGGATACTGACAGAAAAAACTGGAATGGAGCCATGCTCCAGTTGAGATTTGGATTTCCCAGCGATGACCGGAGGGGAGGTCGGGAATTGCGTGATGGTTATCTTCCGCTCCTGCGGACCTGGTGGGCGGAAGGTCCCCTGTTCTACCAGCAGGAGACTGTGCTCGACGCCCTCGACGGTGATCTGAATGACGTGCAGATGGACGATCCTACCCTGCTATTGATGCGGGTGCGGATCATTAACACGTCGGCCGACGAATCCTCGACCGCCCGGCTTGTTCTTACATCTCGGGCTGATCAGACCGAAAAGCTGCAGGCAGATGGTCCGCGAGTCTATGCCGTGGCCGGTGAGAACCGTTTCCTTCGTTGTCTTTTTGACAGCCGCGGTCGGGGAACGCTGTCCGCTCAGGAAAACGCCCTCGTGTGGACGTGTTCCTTAAAACCGGGAGAAGCTCACGAAGTCTACCTCTTTGTGCCTTCGATCACTCTCTCCTCGGACCAGGAAATTGCGAGCGTTTTATCACGGCAGTTTGATCGGGACAGCAGCCGCATCCTCGAATTCTGGAACAAACTCGCTGCCGAAACAACTGAGGTGGAAACTCCTGAGCCGTGGCTCAACCATTTCTATCGGGCAGTTCTCTACCACAATGAAATCAACTGTACCCGGGATATTGCGGCCCCACGGCGGTATGCCCGGGTGGGCTCTCTGCGCTATGGGGTGTTTCCCAACGAATCGGTGATGATGATTATGGACCTAGACCGGCGGGGGCGCCACGAGACCGCTCGACAGTGTTTGCAGACGTTCCTCGATTTCCAGGGAACAGTTCCCCTCCCCGGAAATTTTCAGTCTACGGAAGGGCTGTTCTATGGGGCGGGAGGATACGAATCAGGTGGGTACAATAAACACCACGGATACGTGATGTTCGGGATGGCTGATCACTGGTGGATCACCCGCGATCGCCAATGGATGGCTCAAGCTGCCCCCAAGCTCGTCAAGGCCTGTGATTGGGTCATTCGGGAGCGCCGAGCGACCATGCAACTGAACCCCGACGACACACGACCCATTGAATATGGCTTTCTGCCCAGCGGGGGACTGGAAGATGTGCAGGACTACTGGTATTGGCTGGCGACCAACGTCAATACCGCCTGGGGGTTCACAGCTTTAAGCGAGGCTCTCGCCGACTACGGCCATCCTGAGGCAGCCCGTCTGCTTCGCGAGGCCGAGGCCTATCGCGAAGACCTTCTTGGCGGATTAACAGAGGCCCGCATCCGCGCCCCGGTGGTTCGACTTCGCGATGGCACGTATGTCCCGAAGTATCCATCCCACCTGCACGAGCGAGGACGGTCTTTGGGCTGGATCCGCGAGACGCTGGAAGGTTCTCTTTTTCTGCTGATCCACCGCTTGCTCCCACCAAAAAGCCCGGAGGGCACGTGGATCCTCAAAGACTACGAAGACAATCTTTATATCTCCAATGCGTTCGGTTATTCTATTCCCGTCTTTGAACGCTTTTGGTTTTCCCGGGGCGGCTTTTCCATGCAAGCGAACTTACTCGATGGTCCTCTTCCTTACTTGTATCGAGACGAGATTAAACACTTTCTGCGGGCATACTTCAATGGCTTTGCCTCGGCCTTTTATCCAGAGGTCATGATGTGCAACGAACATTCAAACCCAGAACTCGGATATCCCGCTGGTGACCATTTCAAATCGTCCGATGAATCCAATGTCACCTTCTGGCTGCATCTCATGTTCATCCAGGAAGATGGTGATGACCTGTACCTGGGGCGGGCAATCCCCCGATACTGGCTGCGAGATGGCCAACGGGTCCGCATTGAAAGAGCGCCCACATACTTTGGCCCAATGTCCCTCATTATAACGTCCCATGCCAGGGACGGCCGCGTCGAAATAGATTTGCTGCCGCCAGAGCGAAATCCACCACAAACGATCTATCTCCGAATCCGCCATCCTGACGAGAAACCGCTCAGGCGGGTCACTGTCAATGGCCAATCCCACGACAAATTCGATAAAGACCGCGAGTGGATTATCCTGCCCGGCAACCTTAACGGGACACAAAAGATTGTTGCGTATTACTAATTGACCGGCAGCAATAAATTAATAAACCTGGTTCTTGGCTGCAATACTCGTAGCTGGCCCTGAAAGCTTTTCCGAAAACCAAACGGCGTCCGGGGATTGAGGCCAAGTTTGAGGTTTTTGAATTCGAATGGCCTCCCGGTATAACCCTCGCTACCTGCCTGAAAATCCGTTATGTCGGCCAGCTTTCAGGATGAGAACATTGGGATAAGCGGAAAGGGATAAGAGCCTCCGTGCTAATCTGACGTTTCGGTAGATCGCTGATGCAATTGATAGCGGTTAAACTGGAATATCAGCCTGTATCAATTCATTCCCTTGCCAGAATCTCGCCTATTCTTTCCGCGGCGTGACCATCCCAAAGGTCAGGGCATCTTCCGGTTTTGTACCGGCCCGCCAGGACTTCTTCTAGGCAGTGACGCAACCTGTGCGGGTCGCTACCCACCAGCGTGCTGGTCCCTTCAGTCACCGTAATCGGCCGCTCCGTATTCGGCCGCACAGTGAGACAGGGGATGCCCAAGGCCGTACTCTCTTCCTGCAACCCTCCTGAATCAGTGATCACCACCTTGGCCTGCGAGGTTAATGAAAGAAACTCCAGATATCCGAGTGGTGGTAATGCCCAGATCCTCCGACGTCCTGTTCCCTGGCCGTCCAGGAGGTGCCCTAACCCGAATGCCTCAATCCTGTGCCGTGTGCGGGGGTGAATCGGAAAGACTACGGGAAGCTCGGCCGCCACTTCTGCGAGAACCTCCAGGAGACCTGAAAGCGTCTCGGCGTGGTCCACGTTGCTGGGCCGATGAAGCGTCACCACTGCGTATCTGCCAACCGGGAGTCCCAAACGCTGCGGGGTGCCAACTTCTCGGGCACGCGGCAGAAGAGCCAGCAGCGTATCGATCATCACGTTGCCGACGAGGTGAATTTGCTCCTCGGGATGCCCCTCCCGGACGAGGTTCTCCACACCGGATGGCTCAGAGACAAATAGCATGTCCGCGACTGCGTCGGTCACGATGCGATTGATTTCCTCCGGCATGGAGCGATCGAAGCTCCGCAGCCCCGCTTCAACATGGGCCACCGGAATCCCCAGCTTGATGGCCGCAAGGGCCGCTGCCATTGTTGAGTTCACGTCGCCCACCACAATGACGCGGTCAAATTTTCGGCCGTCGGGCGTACCCGCCAGGAGCACCTCCTCCATTTTTTCCAGAATTCTTGCGGTTTGCTGGGCATGTGTCCCCGAACCAACGTTGAGATGCACATCCGGTCGCGGCATCTCCAAATCCTGAAAAAACACGTCGCTCAGTTGTGGATCGTAGTGCTGACCGGTGTGAATCAGAACGGGACGAATCTGGGAATACGCCCGCAATGCCCGCAAGATGGGGGCCATCTTCATGAAATTCGGTCGCGCACCGACAACGCAGGCAAAAACTTTCATCGTCACCCCGTTTGTCTCAGCAAGTCCATAAATAAAGTTCCACTTCAGTTGCTAGAAAACCTACCTTGCGGAATAGCCACGATCAAGACCGCTGCCCAGGCCAAGATCCTCTGGAAAACAGTCCATAGAGCCCGGGTTATCTGATAATTAGGATTATAGAAATGTGATGTCAATTTCTTTCTTCAAAGAAAAACACTGTACACTCGTGCCCGCAATGCACGATACTTGCTGCCCTATCGCTGACAACGCATCCAGCAGGTTCCACATCGTGGCTCCGGATTTGCCAAATGAGAACGTTGGGCGTGGTTCCTTCCAGCACCAGTTCGTGGGCCGATTCTTTCACACCAAACTGGGGAAAATAATTTGCCGTTCCATGCTTCCAGGTGTGCCCCGAAGCCGATCCGGGCTCGATGATCAACCGAGCCGGTGGGAGTTCCAGCACTGCCGCGGTTTCAGAAAGATCGAAAAAATTCCACTCGCTTGGAATGTGGAGCCGACTGGCCAAACTTGCGTGGGACCGCCCCATCACCCAATCCGCGATCAGCCATGGTCCCTTCTCGATACAGATGATCAGACGTCTGACCTCGGGGCAACCCAGATGACGGTACGCATTGTGCGTGCACCACGCATAGTGGAAGGGCCCTGCCCGATCGCAATGCATGCCTCCCGGCCAGCCACGGCGCCCCATCCGGAAGCGTGACCAAACGTCACACTGATTTTGCCCATTGATTTCCAACGTGTTATGTGCGCGAGTACCTCGGCAATAGGCTCGTTCAGGAGAATCCTCGTAATCGTACACCCCGGCATCCACCACCAATCTTTTCCCACCCCAGGATGCCTCAAAAGTCAGCAAATCAGCATGGGCATGGGCGGGCAAGTGGTCCGGACCGACGGGACCGGCGTCGAAGATAAGGAAATTTCCACCTTCGCGATAGACCCAGTAATCGCCCACCTGGTACGACACAGCTCGCTCCGGCTCAAGGTTGGGAAAGTCCATTCTCAGTCGCGCAAACACCTGGCGAGGCGAAGGTGTTAGATCGAGTGTGCTATCGCCGAAAAGAGGGATTTGACCGTCGGGATGGAGCACCTTTCCCAGGAATTCCCCCATCTTGGCGATCGCATCATCGAGATAATCGGGAACCTTTCCCAAGGCGGCCTGGAACGCATCTCGCATGTCGGCGAGCGCCAGCAGAACATCGACATGGTACATGGGCGAGCGTTCAAAATGCTCTCCGGAACTGAGAATCTGTTCCTGGCACTCGCGAAAAAGCACCTTAGAGGCGGTGCGTAGCCATTCGTCGGGTTCAGACCCCGCCAAAAAAGCCCCCGCCACCGCCAGCCCCCGAAGGTTTTGAATAAGATGGTTGCCCCTCACATCGAATTCCAGATTCTTCCTCAGCCACCGCGCCTGGGCAGACAGCGAGTCGAGCACCCGCTGCGCTAAAAGGCCTTCGGGCCGATACACAGAGAAGAGCTTAACCCAAACGGGAATGCGTCTGGAAACGACATACGGATGCCACGCGTCGGGCGAATAGGCACTTGAAGGAAGGCTGTAGCTTTCTATCCAATTACTAATCCAATTCCAAATTTGTTGAGGTGCCGCAGGCAAGACGTCGCCCCCGCACTTAGGTAGAAAAAACTCGTGGTAGTGAAGATGAAATCGGCCAAGACGTGAGACGATCTGTCTCTCGATGACCCGCCACTCTAAGTGGAAAGAAGTATAATACTCTCGGTTGAGAAGCCGGAGCGTGATTCCGCGGTCGTTCAAAACCAGGAGGGGACTTTCGGCGACCGGCTCAGCGATTCCATCAAGCGGTCCACGGACTTCTAAACCCCTTTGGGCACAAAGCCTTCGCACCAGCCCCGGCGCCCGATGAGCCGTACTCCTCGCAAGAAACCGATAAAAAATCTGTCGCGGTCGGTAATACCGAAGGGTATGATAAAGGCGAGAGATGGTAGGCTGCACAACAGGTGGGGCTTATTACTGACCAGCCCGTGTGAAGCAGGGAGATTCCAGACGTGTACCCCGGGAATCCTGAGCACACTTTGCCATGCCCGCCGATTCGCAAACGACGTTGAGCATTTTTTCCGCGAGAGCGTCTCGGGAATAGTTCTGCTGGAGATATTCGCGCACACGTTGCGGATAGTCCGCAGGAAAGAAATTGCCCGCGCGAAGTTTTTCAATGCACGCCAGCAGCGACTCGGCCGATTCCGGTTCCATTGCCACCCCTGCCCCAGCCTCTTCCACAATTCGCAAGGCTTCTCCGCGGACGCCCATGATGATCGGCTTGCCCATCGCCATCATCTCGAAAATCTTGCTGGGAATGACCGTCTCAAACAGTTCCGTCTTGCGGAGATGGACCAAACAGGCGTCAGCGCTGGCGATGACCCGGGGCATCTCCTCCTTCGGCAACCGACCAGTGAAGATGACCCTGCCGTCCAGGCCCCGCCGCCGCGCTTCGTGTTCCAGTTCTTCTTTTCTGGCCCCCTCCCCTACCAGCCAGAACACAACATCGTCACGACCACTGTCCCGCAGCTTTTCGGCGGCCTCCAGGACGACGTCCAGTCCATGGGCCATGCCGATTGTGCCCACGTAAGCGCAGACGAATTTCCCCTCTCCGTTCCATCGACGGCGGAGCTCGCTGTCGACTGGCTGGGGGCAAAAACGTTCCAAATCCACGCCGTTCATCACGACGGAAATCCGCTCCGGAATGTTGACCTTTTCAAGGATTTTCCTGCGATAGCCTTCACCCACTGCCACAATATGGTCGGCCGAGCGATACATAACTCTCTCGAGAAACTGTAAGAATCGTAAGATCGGTCGAAATCGGATGGCCCCGACGGTTTCAATCGACTCCGGCCAGATATCTCGGATTTCCAGCACAAAGGGCCGCCGCCGCAGTCGCGAAAGGATCACCCCGGCCCAGCCGCAAAAGAATTGTGGGCTGGTGGCGACGATGATGTCAGGACGTTTTACCCACAGGCCCGCAAGGACACTACTTAACATATATGAGAGGTAGTTGATGATTCGTCTCACTGTTCCCGCGTTGGGAGCGAGGTAGGTCCACACCCGGATTACCTCGATTCCGTCCATCAATTCCCGCTGAGGTCGGAGCCTGTTTTTGTAGCCAGGAAAGAGAATGCCGGTGGGACAGTTTGGATTGCAGGTGATGACGGTAACCCGGTGTCCTGCCCGAACCCACCGCACAGCATGTTCATAGGTGCGGCTGGCCGGAGCGTTCACTTCCGGCGGGAAATAATGAGTGAGAAACAAAATGTGCATAGTCCGGCAAATATGCGCGCTTGGTCGCTATCGCGTTATTCCTGCGCGGAGGCTCAAACCAAGCTTATTCGCATAGTACTCCACAATATCGCGAATAATATCATCAAGCGAATAGCGAGGTCGGTAGCCGATGGCTTTTTCGATCTTCGTCAAATCAGGAACGCGGCGCTGCATGTCCTCGAAGTCAGCCCCGTAAGCTTCTTCAAATGGAATATAGCGAATTTGCGAGCGGCTTCCTGTAATATTGATCACCCGCTCTGCCAGTTCCCTAATAGACACTTCCTCCCGGTTGCCTACGTTGAACACCTGCCCCCTGGCTTCCGGCAATTCCATGAGCTTCACCAGTGCTCCCACGGCGTCCTTCACATGGCAAAAGCAACGCGTCTGACTGCCGTCACCATACACCGTCAGCGGCTCCTCCTTGAGCGCCTGCTGCACAAAACGGGGCAGCACCATCCCGTATTGCCCGGACTGCCGCGGTCCCACCGTGTTAAACAGTCGCACGATCACCACGGGCATCCGCGAATGGTGCCAGTAGGCCATGGCCAAAAACTCATCGAGGGCCTTAGAACAAGCATATCCCCAGCGGCGACGGTAGGAGGGGCCAATGACCAGGTCGTCATCTTCTGAAAATGGAACCTTGGTGGATTTGCCGTACACCTCGGAGGTCGATGTAATCAGGACCGGCTTGCGATACCGGGAACATGCCTTCATCACCACTGAGGTGCCGTGGACAATTGTTTCAATTGTGCGGACCGGCTGTTCCACGATCAATCGCACCCCGACCGCGGATGCCAGGTGGTAAACCCGATCAGCTTTGGCCACGCACTCGCGGACGATGCCTTCATCAGCGATGTCGGCACAGACAAGTTCAAACAGCGGGTGGCCTTCGAGGTGCGCGACATTTTCATGGCGTCCCGTGGAAAAATCATCGAGCACCGTCACGGAATGGCCACTGGCAATCAGGGCATCACAGAGGTGAGAACCAATAAATCCTGCACCACCAGTAATGAGGATACGCATTGGTAGTACCTTTCAATATTCGTTAACCTCTAATTCTTTTTCGTGTGCCGCATCGCGACTTGATACAGTCTTCTGATCCAGTATAGCCTATCCGCAAGCCGCATGAGAGCCTCAATTTGTTGAGGCGTTTTCTCAAGATCAATACGATCTCTACGAACGAAATGAAGGTCATGTTTGGTGCTCATCTGACCCCGTTGTGTTGTAGCCTGGGACTGACAAAGGCCAGAACGCCGTATTAGATCTATCGTTGACTTCGTGAATTGGCCGTATGGATAAGCAAAATGAACGGCGTGCAATCCGAGCTTATCTTCGATACATTGGCGATTTAATGCTAATTCTTCAATGATTTTATCTGCGGCGCATTCAGTCAAATTGGGATGGGAAAAAGTATGGTTTCCAATCTCGACGCCTTTACTGACGCACATCTCAAGCATATGCCAATTCATCACCGGGCGGCGGATTTTCTCGCGATAGGTACATCCCTTTTCTACATAGTCCGCAACGACGAATATGCAGGGCTTAATGCCTCTAGCCTCCATAATGGGCAGTGCGTTTTCAAACACGCTTTGATCGGCATCGTCAAACGTTACTGCCATTACTGGACACTGTATTGCACCTTGCGACAACAACCCCAGTGCCTGACTGTAACCCTTGTATTCAAAAAACTGGGCGAAATAGTCAAGTATTTCAGCAAATCGCCCTGTTAACTGTTGTGGTATGCCGTGAAAATAGATGACACGTAGGTGTGGAAAACGCCAACTCTTACTGCTGATTCTTCCTAGATATAGTGACAGCGGGATTCTCATCAGCTTACACTTATTTGTGACAGGTATTGTGGAGAAAATCGACCAACCTCTTGGCGACAGTTTCGTGGTTCATTCGATGAGCCACAGGCTCCCAAACTTCTGCTACGTGGGCCGGCGGCATCTGCTGACGCAGATATTTCAGTATAGCATTTCGGAGGGCGGGAACATCATTTGCTGGCACGATAGTTCCTACCTCGGGGGAGTTAATCACGTCCGGGCCCGAGCCGACCATGTCGGAAACCACCGCCGGGCATCCACACGCAAGGGCTTCCAAGACCACGACTCCCCACGTCTCGTCGTAGGACGGAAGCACGAAGACGTCCGCTGCACAATACCATCGGGGCAAATCGCGAGGCCCAACAAACCCCTTAAATAATATCTGACCTGCAGCCAGCGAAGTCTCCGCCAATGAGCGCAGGTTGGCTTCCTCGGGACCAGACCCGATAATGACAAGTTGTGCACTCATCGTCGCGACGACTTCTCGAAATGCACTAATGAGCTTATCCACATTCTTCAATGCAAGTAGTCGCCCTACAAACAAAACCGTGGGAACTGGGTCAAGCCCGAGAGATCGCCGGATTTCTGGTTTGGGAGTTGGCCAATAATTTTTCGCGGTTGACTTTAAGCCGGTTATATCTGGCGCATTGGGAACGAAACAGATTCTGTCCTCTGCAACTCCATAAAACATCAAATATTCTTTTGCAAGAGAGCCTGTCGGGAGGCCGCCCGCAGCGTGCCCTAACAACCAATACAGCAATGGCTTCTTTAATACTTTTGCCAATCGCGAGCGAGGCTGCCTGAGATAAACTTCACTCATGAGATAGTACGGTATCGCATTGCGCCGCGCATACCACGCCGCAGCCAGCATGGTGAAGTGGTTGTATCCGCCAAGGATGATGGCATCATACCGCTTCGCACGCAATTTCTTCAGAATCGACGGGTTCCAGTAGCCATTATGCGGGCCCAACCATGCACGGCCGGGGAGCACCTCGGCATGGAACTTAAATGGCCAGTCGATCTCCCATGGCCGATCATCGCCCTTGGCGTAACAGTAAAACACGTCCAGTTCAACGCCTGGTTGCTCGGCGACCGTATTCCAAAATGGATCGCGGTACGGCGTCGGCTGAGGCGTAACGACACAGAGGCTGATTTTCGAGCGTTCAGAATATTCCATCAGTTAGTATTAAATCTCTCTACTATTGGTGTCGATAGAACTAGATGAATTAGAAGCTTCGCTCGTTGTATTCGCTTCAGCAACTGCTGCCATCAATACCTCCCGGATGGAATACTGTGGCTGTTTATTAATGTTCAGATGTATCCTTCCAAGGTATTCACCAATAATCCCCAAAGCGAGCAGTTGTAACCCGCCGAGAAATAATACCGCCACGATCAGCGACGCATAGCCAGGGACGGCGATATTCCCAATGATTTTCTGCACAAAATAATATAGCCCCAGAACCAGGCCAGCAAGAGCCACCACAAACCCGGTGGCCGAGACTATTTGAAGTGGCAAAAGCGAAAAATTCGTAAAAAGGTTCATCGCCAGAGTAAAGAGCTTGGCGAAATTATAGCCCGATTGGCCGAGCTTCCTCGGCCGATGCTCAACCTCAATTTGTGCGATCCGATCCGTGTTCCAAGCGAGCAGTCCATCAATGTAAGTGTAATTCAGGTCATAGGAAAGAATCGCCTCCACCACCTGCCGCCGCATGACCCGAAACGCACTGGGAGTCACGTGTGTACGAAACACCAGCTTATAAAACGTCACCACAATCCAGGACCCCAGGTTGCGCCATGGCGCGTGGCTGCGCTCACGAGGAACCCCATAAACGACATCCGCCCCCGTTTGCTCAATGGCCCGAAGTAGCTTCGGGATTTCCTCCGGTGGATGCTGCCCATCATCGTCCATGGTGATGATGTAATCCCCCTTTGCATGCCGAAGCCCACACATGATTGCATTGTGTTGGCCGAAATTGCGCATCAATTGAATGGCCTTAATCACGTTCGGTCGCTCTTGGTGTATGCGATGGAGGATTGACCAAGTCTCGTCGGGACTGCCATCGTCTACCAGAATGATTTCGAAGGCGATCCCGGCCTCTGCCAGAATTCTTACAACCCCCTCGACAACCTGCTGAACGGTGTTTACCCCACAATAGACGGGAATAACCACCGAAATAGAGGGCATCATGCCATTGTGTTCCACGACGGCGGTTTCAGCCACACGTGCCACACCTGCGATCGCGTGACTTCTTTGTATCCGGCCGAGTGATACAAACGGAGAGCCATGTCGTTGTGGCCCTGAGTCGCAGTTATGATCTTCACGCCACCACTTTTGGCCACGTAACTCTCTGCAACTCTGAGGAGTCGCGATCCTATCCCCTGTCTCCGAGCCTCCGGTCTAACGGCGATAAGAACAATCCTTCCGTGATCCTTCTGCGCTCGCACGGAAATAAACCCCATGATCCGGCCGTCTTTAAAATAGCCGTAGTTCACGTCCGCGAGAATGCCGCGGAAACTATTTTCAGCCCAGATGCGGAAAAGCTGTCTTCCAATTGATCGTGGAATCATTGTATCGCACATAAAGCGCGAATATGAGCCCGCAATAACCCCCAATTCAGAGATTTCATTAAGATTACAATTAATCTCGGTAAGTGCCACGATACTTTCACGCTCTTCACGGAGATTAGGAGCATCCGTCAGCCCTTTTTCAAGTTCCACACGCTGGCATGTAAATACACTGATGACATTATTGAGAATACTGGCTGGTGGGGCTGCGTTGGGCGGAGCGAAGACATAAAGAAGCGTCACATCGATCTTTCGGGCATCGGCAATGGCCTCAGCAATCTCGCTCAGATTCCCTGACCAGTCCGTCCGCGCGACAGGGAATCCGAAAAAGTCACTATCCCATTTCAGCACAACGGGTGTCATGAAACTCCGCAGCCAATTTGCCAATCACTATGCAGAAATAGATGCAGACTCTCGACAAAACGCATTGACTAGATTCACAACCCGTTGCTGCTGTTCCATCGAGAGTTCGTGAAACATGGGCAGCCTTATCACGCGGGATGCTAGATCTTCCGTCAAAGGCAAATCCCCTAACCTATATCCTAATCGGCTCCCCATGGGCGATGAATGGAGCGGCACATAATGGAAGATGGCAAGGACGCCATGATCGCGAAGGTACCGCAACATTTCGTCCCGTTCCTCCCCTGTCCGCGCGAGAATATAGAATAAATGATAATTGCTTTGACAGTCCGCCGGTATATGCGGCAGTCCCAGCAACCCGGCCTCTGCAAGAGAGCAAAGAGCTGTCCGATAGTACTCGTAAATCTCCCGTCGGCGGCTGGTGATCGAGTCGAGGCATTCGAGCTGGCCCCACAAAAAGGCGGCCAGGATTTCCGCCATCACGTATGACGAACCCACGTCCACCCAGGTATATTTATCTACCTCTCCGCGGAAGAACTTCTGTCGGTTGGTGCCTTTGTCTCGGAGAATTTCTGCCCGCTCGATAAACCGCTCGTCATTGATGCACAGGGCCCCACCCTCGCCACAGATATAATTTTTCGTCTCATGAAAGCTGTAGCACCCAAGATGCCCTATAGAACCCAGCGCCCTCCCCTTATAAAACGCATTAACGCCCTGGGCGGCATCTTCCACGACGAGTAAATTGTGCCGCCGGGCAATATCCATGATGGTGTCCATTTCGCAGGCCACCCCGGCGTAGTGAACGGGCACGATCACCCGGGTCCGCTCGGTGATGGCCGCTTCAATCTTGGATTCGTCAATATTCAGAGTATCCGGACGAATATCGACAAACACCGGCTTTGCGCCGACGCGTACAAAAGCGCTGGCGGTGGAGACAAACGTGTACGAGGGCATAATGACCTCGTCGCCGGGTTGGAGATTGCAGAGCATTGCGGCGAGCTCCAGGGCGGCCGTCCCGGAAGGCACCATGAGGACCTTCTTGATGCCGAAGCGTTCTTCCAAAAATCGGCTGCAGAGCTTGGTAAAATGCCCATCCGCGGCGATATTCCCCATCGTCACCGCCTGGGCAATATAGTACAGCTCTTTTCCTGCGATAAACGGCTTATTGAAGGGGATCATGATGGTCTTGAGTGGTTCAAGGTCTTGCGAGCATTCTCCCAGCCTTTCGCAATACAAGGACTGATACGGAGAGACTCATTACGATTAGCGCATACCAGTGATGCGGGCCGATGACCCAATTCCACAGCCAGCTCTTGCTCAAAAAACCGGCGTGGAGAACACGGGTCTGTAGTATATTAGAGATAGATAAAAAGAATGTCATTGACGGGACAATTAACCACCAATGTGCTCGTGCATCATCCGTTTTCCATCCCAGCAGCACAGGGAACGCCAGGATCGCCGTGTCATAAAAGCGATGGTACGTGCACATTAAGAAGAATGGGGAAAACACTGCTGCTGCGCTTAAAAAAGACCCTGTACGTAATGCAATGGCGAGTGAGAGCACCACGCCCATAGCTAGAAGTGCCAGGCAACATAGGTTTGCCTCGCTCCCGGACAAACCGAGACTGTGAAGCAGAGGCACAATAGTTGTGAGTTGAAAGCGGTAAGGATTTTCTGAAGTGAACCAGCGTGTAAATCCACTGTGTTCATACCCGCCGACGTGCTGGATTCCGAAAGCAACCGACCGCAGCAAAGCGTCAGGGGACGTTCCATGAGCCCATGCAACCATGACACCTAGCATCGTGATTATTAGGAATGTGCTGAGAGCTACGAAGCCTGCTCGCTTCCTCTTGCCCAAAAGAGCGAAGACAATAAACGGGAGCCCCAACGAATACTTTAACGCAGTGGCCAATCCTAGAATGACGCCGGCCATGAAGGGGGAAGTGGCAGACATTAGGGCATAAGCCAGCACGATCATAATTCCGGCGAGGTTACCAGGGTTACCTGACCAGGGAGACATGCCCGAAAGCAGCAAAACGTTCGCGAGAGCTAAGTTGCCTTTCCAGTTACCGAGCTCTCTTTTGAGTAGAGGGTGAAGAATCCAGGCGAGGGTACCGACTAAGGCAATTCCGAGGAACCGCCATATTAGCCAAGCAGTTCGAGGATCTAGAAACACTTGATACGCCATCAATACATAAATGCCAGGTAGATATGGATTACCTCCGCGATAAACGGATTCCCCTTCCCAAAATGCACGTGTTTGACGAAAAATGGTCATGAAGTCACCGCTCGGCCCAGCCTTCAACAGTAAAGGGCGAAGGACAACCAAAGCGAAAGCCACGATGAAGGCAGCGAATATGGCAACCTTTTGGCTTTTGCTTAAACCGCTAGAATTCTCAATAAACGGCTTATTGAAGGGGATCATGGGCAATTATGCAGCTCCTGCGACGAGTAGGCTATGCAACACGTACTTGGAAAATCCGAACGACGCAATCGCCGCAATCATTGCAGACCGTTGATGATTAGAGGCAGACTCCCAGAAATCTTTGAATCCAAGCCCCACAATCAGCAACACGAGGCTTGGGAAGGTAAAGCGAATCTCCGGCCAGAAGAAGGTAGCAGCGGGCAAAAGAACTGCCAAGGCCATCGCGAGTTTTCCCAGCTTCCCTCGAAAACGTTCCCGCTCGCATAGCCATAGCCAAATGGGGATCAAAATAAAGAATACGGTCAGCGCAGCGCCTAGATCCATTGGCCAGCGGGTGACGAAGATATACGCGGCCTTCAATGGGTGCATAAACGCGTTCCCTTGAGTATCGTCGCCCGCGATTGCAGCTACTCGAGCACCGAGCACAGTATGAGAATTTGGTATTGCTATTTTGGAATACAATGTGCCTAGAAATACAGCACACACAGCGGGTGCCAGTAGCCATACCAAATGAGACATCTTACGGCTTTGGCGGGGCGTTAGCAGCCAGTACGCAATCACCGCCGCGCCGGCGGCCAGCCCCGCTGTGTAAGTCACAAAGGTGCCAAGACCAAATAGTATTCCAGCACTGAATAAGGCGGCGGAGTCCTGAGTTTGTGCATCCTGCTTCTGCACCAGGTAGCGGCCCAATATTCCAGACCCGAGAAAAGTGAATATCGCCGGAGGAATATCCGAAGACACGGATGTCATATGCCACCAATTCAGGTTCGGCAAGAAAGCGAAGCAGCTTGCGCAGAGCAACCCGAACTTTGTCTCGGAAGACCAATTGTTACCAGCCCACCAAGCCAAACACACGCTTGCCAGGAAAAACAAGAATGCCCAAACACGAGCTGCCGGTGGGTTGTGGCAAACTGGCGCGTAGAGCCCGGCCAATCCGGGGGGATGGCCAGCCAAAGCTCGGGCAATCCAATAGGTGCGATTGTGCCCTTGTCGTTGTCCAACAAACTTAGCGATTCCATTTGGATTTCCCCAGGTAGCGCTGATTGCCATAGCAGCGGCGAGATGCGCTGCCTCATCGCCTTTTCGGTGGAACTCCTCCAGTGGTAGCGAATTGGGTTTGACATCTCTTTTTCCATCAGCCGACCATGCATAGTACTCAGGCGAGTCGGTATCAATGGAACTTAAGACAACCAGGTTGCTCCAAATACGCTTCTCCAAGGCAGCTTCGAAGAACAGGGCAGATACCGAGGCACAGCCGATTAGCAAGCCAACGGACGCCCAACTAGATTTGCCTTGCAGCACCAGGCGTGCCGCCAACCAGCTTGTGCACCAGCCTATCCCAAACACGCCCAATGCTAACGCCGCACCGCTGATTCCGGAACCACGGTAACGCAAAAGCACATAGGCTAACGAGGCCATGTTGGCCAGCGCAATGATAATCCATATAGCAATGCTATTCCAGCGATTGCGATGGTGCATACTGGTTCTGGTATCTTTATGAGTAACGCAGGGCGAGATTGTCATATTGCTGTCAATCTTTTGCATTTGGTTCATCGTCTTGATAACGAATTAACGACTTCATACATCTCGTATAGATCATACCATGGCCCCAGGCAACTTCTTTGGGCAGTCCTTGCCTTCCGACTGTATCGCTGCCACAGCTCGTTCAGGACATTTCCACAGGCTTCGCGATCTCTCCCGAAAACTTGTTTGCCCGACCGCCCGATACTCACCGAGCGATGCTCACTATTCTTACTCGCCGAGCAACTCCACCCTTGATGTGTGCTGCCTGCCGCAATCCGCGATTTACATGAGTCACACCACGAGAGACATCGGCTTTGTTTGCACGAGTTTTGTTCAGCCTTTACCACTCCGCTTTCTTTAGCTACCATCAAAAGAACACACGATTGTCCGGACGGAGGCCTTAGGTCACTATGCAAAACCTCAATATTGTGCGTGTATTACGTGCCAACCTCACCCCGGCGGCGAGGTTGGCCGCATGGAATTTTCCATGCGGAAGGTTGTGGCCGGGGGTGGAGCCTAAAGAAGTGTTACCATTACTCTTTCTGCGCTGCAAACAGAATGACACTGGGTCGGCCAAGGGTTTCAGTCAATAGTACAACCGGTAAGGCTAGTGCCCAAACCAATCCCCCCATGAGTTGCAGCGATCGGTTGGGCGTTGCGGTGGACGTGGTGGAACCAGGCACAAGCGAAAGTGCGATCATCCCCGCGACGTTGAGCAAGCTTTCACGGCCCGTAAACCGCAGTTCAAACTTTGCATTGTTCATGAGAGCTCGAAGCCCATTTGGGCTTGGAATACCGATGTGACGAGGAGCTTCTCGGTAATTCATCCAACGGCCTCGAAACAACAGGGCTAGGATACCATTAGCCACGGGTAAAGCCCCTGCTAACCAACCCCCGGGCCGTAGCAAATTGTAGCAGGCCTTGACAAATGCGCTGGGTTCTAATAAATGCTCGATTAAGTGGAATGCGGTGATCATATCGAACGAATTGGGGCCAAATTGCTGCAAGCAGGAGTTGACATCCCCTACGATAGCGTCAAGCTTCAGCACATCCCGAACATAAGTTACACTTTCCTCATGGAAATCGACCCCGGTGACGTGCATGCCAATGTCCCTGAAAAGCTTCAGATGTGCGCCGGTACCGCAGCCTACGTCCAACACTTGAGACCCGCGCGGCAGCCGTGTTTTTCTGACAATCCAGCCTACCTGGCGATTATGAACCCGGTCGTACAGAAGGACCTGGGCACATTTCGAGAGCCAGCGTTGTATCCCGCCCCCAGGTAACACTGCTCCCGTTGAATACGTGTCGGGATAAAAACTACGGATCTCTTCCTCTGAGGGCCTTGGGTATAGATTCGCCGATCCACAGTTTCCACAGCGTAGGAAAGACCACTCCGCGGTTGACACGCCCAGGCGATCTCGCAGTCCATCAATATACCTGTTTAAAAGCCGTCCGGAGCAAAACAAGCACGAGAAGTTAGCTTCCATAGGGCGAAATCTCCCAATAGCGGCTGCAAACATCACGGTTTTACAAGTCATTTATCACATGCTCGGTTTGACCTTCCGTGAGGCAGGTAACTCAATTTAACCTTGCGAACTTGTCACAATAACGTTAAGAAGCGACTCAACACGGAAAGCAACTCTTTGGATATCGAACTCTTCCCGCACGCGCTGACGTATCGCTTGCCCCAGTCTTTTGCACTTCTCCGCATCCAGGATAAGAGAGCCCACGGCGGCTTTGAGCGACTCATAATCTCGCGGTTTTACAACGAAGCCGTAATCGGAAGATGGGATAATGTCGGGCACACCAGTTGTCCGCGCCGCTACAAGTGCACAGCCCGCAGCCCCCCCTCAAGCAGCACGGTGGGAAGACCTTCCAGGTACCAGGAAGGATGGCATACTATATCTGCGGATGCATAAACCTTCGGCATGTCGGCTATATTGACCTTTCCCAAATATGCCAAATTTTTGCATGCAGATGCGGCACGCTTTACCATGGGGGTAAGTGGTCCTCCACCGACGACAAGGAAAAAGGCTTTGGCATTCGACATTTCGCGTGCCAGGCGAAGGAAGAGTTCTATACCCTTTTCCCGTATAAGACGGCCCGCGAACAGAACAACGCGCACATCGTTCGCCAACCCAAGTTCGCGGCGCATGCTGGGATCAGCCCCATCGAATCTCGAGGTGTCGATTGCGTTGGGAACAATGTGCACGCCCCTTGCCCCCAGGCTGCAACAGTACTCCGCGGCACTCGTAGATACAGCTGCTACCGCTGATGCATTACGCAAGATATACCGCCCGAACGAGACATCCCATAGTTTAACGACCGCGTTGACAAAGGGGTTCGGCGTTACGTACCACCCGGATCCGTATTCAATGTGAACATATGGTCGGGCTCGTTCCTTCGCTTGCAGAGCACCAATCAAGGAGCTTGGGAAAAACCTTGTGTTGGTCACAGCTACGTCAAAATCAATGTCGCGCAATATTCTTCCATACGACCGAGGATATGGGATCGGAAAGCGTTTGGCTAACAAAGATAAAGAGTCTAAACGGTAAACGTATACGCCGTTGTACATTTCCTCCGCTTGCGCCCGTTCAGTGTTACAGGTGAACAGGTATACGCTATGGCCCTTAGCAGCGATGAGCGGCCACAAGCGCGCACTAAAGTTTTCCACTCCTCCCACATGTGGAAGAAAATGAGCAGTCCACACCAGTATCTTCACTGTGTTTCTCTCCGCGAGGCTTGGAATGGGCCGATTTGGGCGTTGGTTATTGCATGAATCCTCGCCAACTGCGTCACCATGTTCTCCAATCGGCGATAGCGATTGTAGAACACCCGGAGGAAAAACAGCAGGCCAAGGGTCACAAGGTACAGGACAAAATCACTTCCCCGGGTGATGCCGAACGTTCTGGCTGCCAGCGATGTGATCGGCGGATACGCGATGGCCACCGCACCGGCCGTCCAGACGACAAACCAGAACAGGCCCGCCAGCCAGCTCGTCTGCCCACGGCGGAGTCGCCGCAGATTGTTGAGGGCGGCGATGGTGCAAAGCGGTACAAAAACAATCTGGAACAGGTTCATCGCATAACCCTTTCGGCGATAATCTTGACGCCCATCCGAAATGCCGCCGACGTTTTCTGCCCTTTGGCCAGGGACGCCTCGCTGTAACGAATGGTCACCGGCACTTCGATGAATCGGAGACCAGAGCGGGCAATTTGGTCGAGGATTTCGCTCGCATGCTCCATACGGTTCATCGTGATGTGGATGCGTTCAGCCCCGCGCCGCGTCATGAGGCGGATTCCGTTGTGTGTGTCCGTGACGCGAATCCCTGACATGAGCCGGGTATACCAAACGGCCGCCTTGAGCATGAGCTTGCGCGAAATTGGGATGCCCTCGGCCCGGCCTAGGAAACGGGACCCGAGAACATAATCGACACCGGTTTGGTGAAGCTGCTCGAGCATTTTCGCCAGATCACCGGGATCGTGCTGGCCGTCAGCGTCAAACGTAGCCACATATTCGGCCCCCTGCCGAAGGGCGAAGGTGATTCCCGTCTGGATAGCGGCTCCCTGGCCCAAATTCACCGGATGTCGCAGGACCCAAACCGGATACTGGAGCGCCACTTCGGCGGTGTTGTCGGCCGAGCCGTCGTCCACGACCACTACCGACCGGGCCACCTGGAGCAGACTTTCCAGGGTTCAGCCAATCCGCGGAGCCTCGTTGAAAGCGGGAACGACAACGAAACACGACTCAGGCAGAACAGAATCAGCAAGCGTCGTCATGATTTCACCCCATCGCTGGCAGTCGCTCCGCAGGCCCGGCGGCACACAGGGTGAGAAGCGTCACATCAATGAAGGTCTGCGGGTCAATGAGCGGCCGGGAATCTGCCAGACTGGCCAGAAAGGCCGCAACAGCCCCACTGTGCCCCTTGTCCGCCGTCCAGAGTTTTTTCTTGCGACGGTTGGAACCATCGTCCAAGACAAGGATTCTAAAATCTTCCAAAACCGCTGAGCAGCCGCCGCCGTGGACTTCTATACGTTCTTTACTAAAACCTGGCGAACCGGTTGTCGTGTAAATAAGATGACAGATAGATCCATCCTGATACCGGACTAAAAACTGACCATCATCCCGAGGCGAGACACCATCCGCACTCAGTCGCTGCAGCTCGACGGGCTCCGAATCTGTGAGAAAAGCAAAGAAGTCGAAGAAATGGCAGGCCTCGCCGATGATGCGGCCGCCCTCGGCCGGGTCAGCCAGCCAGTGGTCCCGCGGGATTGGACCGGCGTTCACGCGATAGGTGACGCTGAGCGGCCCGCGGTCTTTTATGAACTGTTTCAGCTCCTGGGCCAGCGGGGCGAAGCGGCGGTTGAAGCCCACCATGAGGTGGCCGCCGGTTTTGTTTAGAGCCTGCCGCACGCTCTCGAGTTGCTCGGGGGTGATGGCGAGCGGCTTTTCGCAGAAAACCGCTTTGCCGGCTTCCAGTGCCCGACAGACCAGCGGCGCGTGCTGCGAATGCCGGGTGACGACGAAGACGACGTCCGTCTCCGGGTCGCCAAGTATTTCTTCGACATCGGTCGCACACCAAGAGAACCCATATTTTTTGCCCAAAGTTTGGGCCGTAACCCCCGACGCAGTGACGATCCCGCGAAACCGCACCTGCGGCAATTTCTTCAAAATGGGCAGTAAAACAGCCTGACTGAAATTACCCGCACCAATAAAGGAGACCCCCAGTGTTTCCGTGTGAATGGGGCGACGTGGTGGCGGCAATTCGACACGGCGGGCGGGCGGTATTTCACGGGAGGGATACGTGAGGACGATTCCCAGGTACGGCTCCCCCCCGTGGAGCATGAGCTCAAAGGCCTCGATTGCCCGATCTATGGGGAAACGATGCGTGGTGAGGATACTCGGCCGAACGGAACCGGCCGCGACTAATTCTAAAAACGCCTGCAAGTTTCTCTGCTCGGTCCAGCGAATATATCCGGGCGGATAGTCGTGCCCATGTTCTTCATAGTCGGGATCATAACGGCCTGGTCCGTAAGAGCGAGAAACAATAAACGTCAGTTCTTTTTCATAATAGGCCTTTCGCGGGATATTCATTCCCGTGACGCCGACCATGATGACCCGGGCACGGTCCCGGGCGAGTTCGGCGGCCAGTTCCACCGGGGCATTGCTGGCGGTAGCAGCCGTGATGATGATGCCGTCGGCCCCCAGACCGTGTGTCCAACTGCGAACGGCCGACAGGCAAGCCGAGTCAGGCGGCAGAGCCAGAGCGGCTCCCCCGGTGAGTGCGAGCTCGCGTCGGGCGGGGACCGGGTCGAGGCCAGCCACCTGGCACCCGGCAGCCTTCAGAATTTGCACGGCAAGCTGGCCCAAAAGCCCCAGGCCGATGACGACCACATATTCGCCGACGCGGACATCGGCATTGCGAATCCCCTGCAGGGCGATAGCCCCGAGTGTGGCGTAGGCGGCGTCTTCCCAGGAGACGCCGTCGGGAATCGGGGCGGACAAAAGCTCGGGGACGGCGTTGTATTCGGCGTGATTGGCTATTCCGGCCCCAGCACACGCCACCCGCTGACCAACGCGGAACTGCCGCACAGCAGGTCCCGCGGCGACGATTTCACCCGCGCAGCTATAGCCGAGCGGCATCCACCGGTCGAGCTGCTGCTGGACGCTGCGGAGGGTGGCCCAGAGGCCATCGCGCTGGAGTTTGGTGAGGACTTTCTTGACGAGATCAGGCCTGGCCCGGGCTTTGCCGAGCAATCCTTTGCGGGCAAGCTGAGCCACCATGCGTTCGGTTCCGGCGGAGATGAGCGAGGCCTGGGTGCGGACAAGCAGCCGATTCCCGCCGACCTGCGGCACAGGGACATCCGCAAGCTCTAACCGACCATTACGCACGTTTTGGAGGAGGTGGTACATGGGGGAGGAAAGGTTTCGCCTAAAATGAACCCCAACTTCAATAACAGACGATCACGTATCCGTAGCCGGGTCACGTTTGAACTCAAACCAGTTATGACCGTATCGACAAAGTGCATAAGCCCGTTATCGAAGCACATCCGAAGTGTCTATGACGATTGCTACCGTTACGAGACTTTACGCTTGTGCAGTGGCGAAGTTACCGACATGTACTCTCCCTTTGTGTAGGTACTTCAGGCATTCTCACTCTGGTTTTGGTTTGACTGCTCTTACGTAAAGTGAATAAGGCACAGTGTTGCGTTTTGACTCCAACAACAAAAGGGGCGATACCAGTAGAAAACAGGCAACCCCACCAGGTAGACCCAAGAAAGATTCACACGCGCGAATAGTCTTGTTCAGTGATTGACGAATTGCTCCCCCAAGGCCGATAGGTTCCTGCAGTACAAATCCGATGGGCTCAAGAAGTTCGCGATACGATTGCATGGTGTACCCAGGCCTGACGTGACCACCTTTTTCGTGAGGATCCAAAACATGGTTGCGATTGTCAGGATGGTCAGCGTTCGGACAACACAGGTGCAAAACACCGCCCTCTTTAAGAACTTGAAAGAAACTTCTGCAAACTCGCTCGTCGTCTCGAATATGCTCCAGCACTTCGCTACAGATCACGTGATCAAATTGCATGCCGAGTTTGTCAAGGTTGTATAAGTTGAATTCCATAAAGCTAAGGCGTGCTTCTGGGATGCCAAGATGGTTGTTGAAGAGCCTTTTATTGCGTGCGATTTCGTCAGCCTTGATACTGATACCGACAGCCCGGTAGCCTTTTCGATACGCCTGGTAAGTGAGCATTCCGTTGCCGCATCCAGCGTCCAAAACACTTGCATCTGGATCTTTGGGAACTGGCAAGAACTGCGGCAAAACGCGATACCGCAACCGCGCATGAAGATTAATGCCGGGAAATAAGAGCCATTTTATTGTGTCGCGAATCATGTTTTCTGCCTATAAACATCTGCGGTGGCTACCAATATCTAAAAGACGCGAGTTACCGATGTGTGGCTGCTAAGTTGTTCTTCCATCGCCTGTAGTGCAAAAGAAGTACGTTATCATGTAAACCACTCTGTTAGTTTCTAGTGTCCGAAAGGGAAGTTGGCTCATGCATTCTTTTCATCTCCCACATCTTTGCATTGATGTGAAACTCTTGAATGGCTTTTAACACGGCATAAATGAAGCCTGGTTTACCGTCGAGGAAGCCCAGGCGGATGATGTACATGTAAATGAATCGCAAGAGAGGCCGGCAGGGCAGCCTCACCCAAAGCTTTTTCAGCCACCTTTTGCGTTCCACGGGGTTGCCAAACAACCTTGCTGGAATCGAATGGGAAAGCTCTTTCCCATGGAGTAAATTGAGCCGCAGTTTAGCATCCCACGTAGAATAGTTATTATGTCGTGCAATCCATCGCGAAAGATCTTTATAATCGAGGTGTAGCAGAGGCTCCCGCAAATATCCCGCCTTGCCCTGAAGGACGACGTGTTCGTGGACTTCTACGTCCCCGGCCGATTCCAGTTCTTCCGTATCCAGCTTTTCGTAGCGCCCAAGCTCGTGCCGAAATAGGCGCAAATTCCAACTGGGGTAATTTCCACCAAAGCGGAGCCACCGTCCCATGAAAATGAGTTTCCGGTTCAGATAGTATCCGTCGACCCGGGGACCTTGTGCGAACTCGCGTCGTATTTCTCGTTCGAGTTCGGGGGTCACCCGTTCGTCGGCGTCGAGGAGGAGAACCCATTCGTTGCGAAAAGGTAAATTTTCCAGGGCCCAATTCTTTTTGCGTGGGCCACCGGGCACAAACCTGAACTGGACGACCCTTGCCCCCATTGACTCCGCGATGGCAGCGGTCCGGTCCGTACTGCCGGAATCCACAACGAAGACCTCGTCGGCAAAACGTACGCTTTTCAGACATGCCGCGATGTTTTGTTCTTCGTTGAGAACAGGGATGATAACCGAGATCGGCAGGGCGTTCGGCTCCAGCCGATTTGGTTCTTCGGCACTGTTAGGCCTTTGAACAACTATGCTTTCCGACATTGGCCAACCTTGCGATACACCGCTTCCAACTCGTCTGCCACCGCGCGCCAGGTCAGGTGTCGTTTCACATACTCACGGCCTCGGCGCCCCAGAGCAGCGCGATCAGATTTTAGAATGGCACAAATTCCCTCAGCTACATGTTGCACGGTGTCTTCCACGAGTAGACCACACCCACTTCTAATCACATGCTCACCAGCGGCAACGCCCGGAGTGACCACAGCGGGAATCCCTGCCGCCAAAGCCTCGAGAACGATTGCGCCGAAGCTTTCATCCCGAGACGGTAGGACGAGCACCGAGGCTTGGCGGAGTAATTCCTTTTTGGCGTCACCCTCTACGAAGTCATGGACCTCGACCCAGGTCTCTGCCCGCTTCCTGCGGATGAAGTCTTCTAGAAACTTGCGATGACCGTCATCGCTTCCCGCGATGACAACCTTTAATGTGGGAAACTCATTTCTGAGCATTTCACAGGCTGCCACAACCCATTCTGGCCTTTTCTTTTTGGTGATACGAGAGATGAAGCACACAAGTGGATAATTTGGCTTTCCATCTGACATGTCGACAGAGAGTGTAACTCCGTAAGGAATGACAGTAATTTTGTGATTCAAATTTTTCGATTTTCTAAAAGGTTTTGCCTCGTATTCAGAAGCTACCTTAATCGTCGCTGAGTGCCGTAATTCCCATCGTCCCCAAAGGGCGTGCCAGAGCCATTTAAGCGGCCAGAAATGTGACCATAAACAAGGCGGATCATACGCACCGTAAGGTTCAAGAATAAACGGAATTCGATGCCGATACGCGACACGGCAAGCTGCGCTGGTTATCCATCCGAAAACTCCGTGTACGTGCAGCAACTCCGGATCTAATTCTTCGATAGCTTTTTCGATGATGCGGCGGGCCACAGGCGTAAAGCCAAGATGATTCCATGGCCTGCCGCGGCCCAACGACCTTGCCATAGTCAATCCCACTTGGTGCCAAACATCGTCTGCGAAAACCCTTTGTCGAAATTGTGCGCGTGGGGTGCCGCCAACACCAGCTTGCATGTCTGTTGTTATAAGATGCAATGCATAACCACGTCGTAGTTGTTCTTCCAGCAAGTGGCGAATCGCATAAACAGGTCCGCCGGACCGAGGATCAACGCTGTTGATCACGTGGAGAATACGCATCGTAGACTTGTTAGAAAACGCTTGCAATTCTTTGCACGAGGAACCGCAGATGTTATGGTCACTCAGCGCTTGCTGAAAATATTCTCGACCGCTGCTGACAAACTGCTCTGGTAACTCTCCCATGTAAACTCGGCCGCGCGACGGAGCGCAGCCTCCCGCATCTCGTCCAAAAGTTCGGGACTAGCTCTTAACCGTTCCAATGCTCCAACGATGGCTTCTGCAGATCGAATTGGTATTATGAAGCCTTCGATTTTATCTCGAACCACAGATCCAGAATTTGGTGTGGTGATAATGGGCAATCCGGCAGCAAGTGCTTCATAGCATACGACAGCTGAACCCTCCGACAAACTGGGTAAAACAAAGACATCCGCCTTACGATACTCCTCTATCAGCACGGAATGTGGCACCGGGCCCCGATAATCGACGCTTTGTGAAAAATAGTATCGACCAGCGTTAGTCAAAGAGCATCCCCCAAAAGCTAGAAAAGTTAGCTCATTACACAGTGCTCGCGCGGCTTCAGCGAAATAAGGAGCACCCTTTCGAAGGCAAACAGTACCCGCCCAAAGAATACGCCTCAGTCCTTCCGTCTTGTTTTTGCTGGGACCTTCGTGTCCTATTTGCCTGTAACCGGTGGGCACGACTTCAATTTTATCACGAGGAATCCCTGATTGAGCGAGGCATTCTCGGACGTAGTCAGAGCCGCATATGATCAAGTCAGCCAACTCCCATTCGCGTTCCTCTCTCTCCGCAAGTGCTTGCCAGCCAAGATCAGTTGCTTCTTCTTTCTCCCAGCCGGGCCAGCGCTGACGCTCCTCTTCCAAAATTTCCTCTTCAACCCGAATAGGAGCCGACGTTTGATCAAGGATCACTTTCAGGCCGAGTTTTTTAGCAGCCTGGGCAATTTCGAGTCCGGCGCCATTGAAGATGTAGACCGCATCGAACTCCTTTAACGGTAACCGGGATGTGAGACACCCAAATCTCTCGTTGTCCCGTGCATGCCGCGACCGGACGCTACCACCGCGCGACAAGGCCGCCATTAACCTCCGTCGCAGCCCAAACAGAGGAAACGTCTTGACTTTTTCGGCTGGGATTTCTGGGATCTCACGTTCGGCTAGTTTGCGCACAAAGACGTTCTTCCAGATTCGGGAAGCAACTTTCGCCAGACACCCGACCAAATCATTGGCAGCTACGTCGGTAACCAACAATCCCAACAAACCAGCCCGGTGCAAAGCGAGCGGTACCGCGTAACGACGTCGAGCACCAATCTGCGCGACCAATATTCGGGGCGTCGTCAACATCGCTTCTTTCACGACGGTGCAACAAAAATTCTTTTAGCCGATTCCTGTACGTGGTACCACTGTGGGCCCGGTGGCGCGGCTTGGTAAGTGAACGGCCCGATGAAAGCACGCCACAACGCAGCCAAAGGAATGGATAGAAATAGAAATCTGTGGAAAACTGCAGACATGCTCTGAGTAGGAATATAAATTGAAAGGCTCGCTGCTGTGATGTATAAAATCATCCAGAAGCCTTGATACTCGCGGGCGCGCTGCCAGACAATGCGATAGAATAGACCATAAAGGAACATCGCCAGGGCGCTCCCCCAAGAAAACTCACGAAATAGATCAGCCACACCTCCTATGGCGGAACCAGATGCGGGTACCCACCCCACTAGATCTCGCATGTCCTCCGACGTCACTGCTTCTCTCGGGCTAAAAAGAAATTCAGCGGCGTCTTGATACTTCGTGGGCCAGAGTTGTTTCGGAATAGGACGAACGAAAAATGTTATAAGCAGGCTTCTTCCCCAGCCAAACTTACCGGTATGGTAACGAACAGCTATATTTGCGGTCGCGACCACGTAGTCGTCGCCCTCCGAAGCCCCAGCTTTGCCGGTCAGAAAGCGCCAGGGGGCTGACCAGTCAATCGGTTCCGGAGAGCCAATGTACCACCTTGAACGGTTCGTGAATAACAAAACAACGATAAAAGCGATCATCAGAACAGTTCCAACTACCTTGACAAGTCGCGGACGGCTGGAGCGAACCAAAAACCATGTGAAGGCCATTCCTCCCAAGATCATAAACGTCGGCCCCCGCCGAGTCCCGAGAAATCCCGTAAGCAAGTACGGACTGGCCAAAAAAATGATGAGCAGCCATTGCCGCAGTCGGAGTTTCTCTTTTCTCCATGCAAAAAGGAGAAGTACAATCGCCGGGAGACAAAGACCGATGGCCTCTCCGAAGTAACCGCTTGCCAGTCGCATTCCGCCACCCTTCGGGCGGCCGAATGCTTTCGTTATCCCCCCGGCTCCGAAAACTGAATAGTAAAAGAAGAAGGCCGATATACAACCCAAGACAATCGCCAAACGTATTAGGTTGCGCCTGGCTGTTGGCGTGATGAACGTTCGCCAAATAACCGGTCCTCTGACAGGGTTTCTCGGCGGCAGGCATCCGAGGCAGAACCCAACGACACCTAAAAAGTGCACAAGAGCACTCAATTCCAGCATCCATGTTGCCGGGAAAAAACGTTGAAGTTCCCCCTGTGAATAAAGTTGCCACGGGCGAACGACATACTGGAAAGCCATCAGGGGAGCGATATACATCAGAGGATGCAAAGCGTCTCGGCAACGCCAGTAGGTCACCCCCCAGGCCGTGATAAGCACCAGACCGGTTAGTAGGATTAACGGCTCGAACACGACCGCACACTCATCTTCTCGGGTTTGAGAAATGGATCAAGCTCACTCGCTTGCGCGATGACACCCATCTTGATGAGTGGTTCTGGAGACCAATCGGGCGGTAAGGGAATCGCCCCATGACGAGGCAGAGTCAGGTATTTTCGGAACGTCGCACGTGAAACTGGTTTCCTGAGGGACCATTTTCCGATGATAGACGCAAGGCCCCAACCGATCGCTCCGAACTTCCCCGGAAAGTTGCGCACCGACAATTTGTAAAAGAATAATTTAACGATGTCTTTCATTAAATACGGAACAAGATAGGGATGTGGTACGCAAATCCAGTCGAAAAGTAACGCATTCCTAATGCCATACCAATTCATCGCTCGTCTGTCGCGAATAGGACTGTACAGATGGATTGCCGACGGTGGGCCATGCATTACGATGCGATAACCAGCATCGAGAAGGCGAATTGACAAAAAGCGTTCCTCGCCCTGGCGATAGGTCCATTCCGGATAGAGCCCGCAATCTAGAACTGCCGACTTCCGAAGGACAACGGCTGCTCCCGCGAAACTGGAACATGTAACATCTCCATAAATCTGGGGGCCCTGCTTGCAACTCCTTGGACCTTGTGTGCTCGGTGTTCCGAGGCGTTCGAAATACCGGATTGCCACACCGCCTATGTCGTTCGAACTTTCCAACAGTTCGGCACAATTTCTTACGATTTCTGAATTGAAAAGGACGGTGTCATCATCAAGCGAGACAATAATCTCGTTGGCTGCTTCTTGGTAGCCGCGGTTCCGGACGGCTGGTTGTCCGAGGTTATGGTCTAGTCGTACCACCTTAACCCTGTTTCCAAACTCCGTCAGGATATCAGTTGCAATTGGAACATCTGACGCATCATCATAAACCAGGATTTCTGGATCAACTCCTTTCTGCGCAAGGCAAGACCGTAGACAGAGGCGCAAAACATCCGGCCGGTTCCGCGTCGAGATGACAAAAGTCACACGGTACGACATTGACTTAACCTTGTGCACAATATGATGAATTATCGAAGTTTCGATTCATGCTTAGTCGAGAGAACCTCAACATAAAAATCCAAAACCTTTTGCACCATCCGAGTCGATGAAAACTCTGACCACGCCCACCGATGCGCCGACTCAGCCATTTTTGACCGCATCTCGGTGTTGTATGTCAATGTCTTGATCGCAGTTGCCATTGTCTCAAAGTCGTCAGGTGGGATGACAAGTCCATCCACACCATGTCGGACCAATTCCCTGGTAGCTCCTACGTCAGTCGCGATAACTGGCAGCCCACATGCCATTGCTTCAACTAAAACTAAAGGTAATCCCTCAAGAGAGAGAGAAGGTTGAATGTAAAAATCCAACCCACCATAGAAACTAGACATATCGGTTACGGTGCCGAGAAATCGCACCCGCTCGCCAAAGCCCAGCTCTTTAGCCATCCTTGGCCATAGTTCGCGCTGGCTACCATCACCTGCGATCCAGTATTCCCAAGCAGCATCGATTCGCGCTTCGGCCAGTGCCCGCAAGCAACGATCAATACCCTTATTGGGTACCAGCCGGGCCGCTGTCCCAAATCGGATTACTTGATCACCCGTGCGTCTTCGAAAAACCCTGAACTGTCTAAATGTGTCCTCATCGAAGGCGTTGTGAATAACTCGCACGTTCTCCGGAATCCACGGTAAGTGTCGCAGGGTGTATTCTTTGACGGCCTTACCCACAGCGATGAAATGTGTGTTAAGCCGACGGAGTGCCCACCTTGTCAGAAGCCGCATCATCCGGGAACGGAAATCCTGCGACGCCAGCCAATTCATAGTGTCCTGAATGTGAACAACATGGGGAGTGTTGTCTCGCTTCCGGGCCCACGCCGCCATTCTGGCGGCGGGCCAGAGGTGACTGTGAATGATATCTGGAGAAAATTCCCGATAAATCCTGTTTAACCTACGATAACATGTGACTGTATCCTTCACCCTTCGATAACTCAGTGGATAATTCAAATGCTGAACACACACGCTTTGCGGAATCAACTCTGGATATGCATTCTTGTCTCCAAGCACAATCACTCTGACGTCATAGCCATGCGAAGTAGCCCCTCTTGCCATTAGTAACATGGCCCTCTCTGCCCCGCCGCGCTCGATATTTGGAATGACGTGTAGAATTTTAAATGCCATAACGACCTTACAAGGTCGAGCCAAATTTTTTTCCACGCATGTTGCCGAGTAGATCCTGGTACAATGATAGAATACTCGCTGCTGTCACCTTAATGTCGTAGTGTTCCTTTGCTTGCTTGACGGCGTTTTTGGCAAAGAAGCGTCGCGTATGGGGTTCGCGAATCATCTTCTCCATTGCGGACGCCAAAGCCGCTGGATTATTCGGTGGTACCACAAGACCACTAACACCGTCGCGAACTATCTCTGGGATCCCCCCCACGTGCGTTCCAACTACCGGACATGACGATGCCATAGCCTCTATAATCACTATAGGCAGACACTCTGAGCTACTACTAGGCTGAACATACACATCGAGTGACGCATAAAAACGAGCCACATCAGAAACTATCCCTGGACAACTGACTATACTTTCGAGACTACTATCAGAAATGAATCGGCGATAATCGTGTTCCAGGGGCCCATACCCAGCAATCACCACCTTAAAATCGTACCCCTTATTGACGAGGAGCTTAGTTGCATCCAGGAAAGTCATATGGCCTTTTTCCGGAACAAACCGTCCCAATGTGCCAAATATAATAGATTTCCTCCCCTCGACTTGAGAGTCGGAAAGCGTGCAACGGGAAAAATCGATACCGTAGGGTATCAGCACATGGCGAAGCATTTGTAATCCGAGGGCGTCTAAGGTATAAAGCCCAGGCTGTCTTGCCGGCCAAATGAAAAAGGTATTCGCACGGCGGAGAGCCCACGCAAAGAGAAGCCGTCTAATACGAAATCCGATACGGTTCGACACCATCCACGGCAACTCGTTATGAATGTGACTCACATGAGTTACTCCAGTCTGCCGGACAGCCAGGGCGCCGATGAAGTCCGAAAGCCACAGGTGCGTGTGGACGATCTGGGCTCGATGATCAAGAATTACCTTTTGTAGCTTCCTAACACAGTTGTGCAGTGATCGTAAATTTCGCCAACTACCCTCAAAGCCTAAGACTATTGGCCGTCGATGCGGAACATAAAAGTTATATTCGGGTTGCGATCGATTTAGTAATACGAGCTGAATGTCCACTCGGTCATCACGCTCCCACTCTCGTAGTAGTTCCAGTACGAACCGCTCAGCCCCGCCAATTGCGAGGCTGTTAATTACGTGAATTACTCGCATGGTCTGTGCGGTCATATCGCGAGTCTGAAGTCTCTTCATGTGCGATAACGAACGAGCCGACGTTTTGCTTGAACGAGCTTTTCTGTGAGGATCGGACCAAGAAGCCTGACCAAGGACCTTGTGAGGGGCGAGTACACGCGATCTAGGCCACCTCCAGGGTCAAGCTTTTTCGCCAAGGCAAAAAATTGAAGTCCAATAGTGTACGCATGGCGCTGGATACATCCGCGGCCGCTCGCCGCCAGAAACGCAGCAAAAGCTTTGGCCCGTTCCTGTGTAAGCTCACCCTTCTGCTGTAAATCGGCGACGACCGATGGAATGACTTCCAAGCGTCGCCGAACGGCGTTCACGTAATGCGAGCTTACACTACCTTGCCTACTTCTCACTGTCAATAAAGCCTCCGGCAACCGTTGAAAGCGACAACCGGAGGCTGCCAAACGTAAATGCAAATCGAACTCCTGAGCCGCTCTGAGACCCTCGCGAAAACCGCCCACAGCTAACAGAAATGTTCGCCAATGGAGAGGAGACGCTGTCGGAAACTGATTATGCGAAAGCACGAAGACGACACCGTCTGCGATTCCGTCCATAAGCTTGTGAATACGTGGGTCATCGTCTTTGTGCATATTGACCGAAAACCAATCGCAGCAGATGATTGTGGGGGCACTTTCTAAAGCTACTGGTACCTGCCGTTCGAGCTTTTGCGGATGGAGGATATCGTCAGCGTCGAGGAACTGGATCAGCTCGCCGCGGGCAAGTTCAATCCCGCGATTGCGGGCCGCGCAGCCGCCACGATTCGGACCCGTTTCCCAGCGAATTTTATCCCCAAATGACTTGATGACTTCGAGGCTGTTGTCCGTGGACCCGTCATCAATAACGATAACTTCCTTGTGCGGATACGTCTGGGCCAGGGCGCTTTCAATGGCCTCGGCGACGAATCTCTCACCGTTGTAACAGGGGATAATGATGGAGACGAGGGGAAGGGACGCCATGGGGATCCTAAGAATTGAAATCGAGGCAGTTCACATAAAAATTCAATGCACAAAAGGGATTAAAGATGTCTACCTGTGCCATAGGCCCCACTTAGCGAGCAGCCCGCGAAGTCTCCGACGTAATGAAGCAAAACGTCTAGGGCGTGCCAAAGGATGGTAGCGAATACGTTGAGGCAAAGGTTTTTCCGCGCCGAAGCTAGGCGGAGTGCGGCTCAAACGCTCAAAGAGCGCATGGTAACTTTTTCCGACGGCCTCCAAGGAAAAGCAGTTCTTAACGCGCTGATGTGCGTTACTTCCCATTTTTCTACGGAGGCTTTCATCGCGGCTGAGCATCGCCAAACGCGCGACGAATTCCCCTGGATCGTCCTGGGAACAAACGAAACCTGACTTTTCGTCTTCAACGATGTAGTCGGTAATACCAGGCAATCGTGACACGACTGGAACCAAGCCGCAGGCCATGCCCTCCAGCAAGGTATTTGGGAACCCCTCGAAACGCGACGGCATCAAAAGAACGTCATGTTGTCGCATTATACTTGGAACTTGATCAGGTGGAACAGAGGGGTGAAACTGGACAAGGCCAATCTTTTCAAAAGCACTAAGCTCTCGGCGTACGTGTTTTTCATCAAGGCCGCTTCCCACGACGGTCAAGCGGAACTTTTCTTTCATTGACCACAATGATCGAGTGATGGGCCCTAGTCGATCAATTCCTTTATCATAGATACTAAGGCGCCCAAGGTACAGGATCCTAATCCCTGATTTGTCGCCCAAATCGTTTGTGCCTGCCGGGGAAAAATTGCTCGTGTCAACGCCATGAGGTATAAGAACCGCTTTATCTGTTACGCGGGCATCGATTTGTCGGAGGTAGTCTAGGTGCCCAGGAGCATGAACAACAACCGCACTGATTCGCTCATACAACGGCACAGCAAGCCGTACCCCGTTCTTGGAGGTAGAAGAAAGTCGCGTCACTATTTGGCAAGACGCCGGAAGATAAGGAAGGGCTGCCAACGCGACAGCGTTGGACATTGGAATCAGAAAACGGATGTCTTCATGTCGAACCCACTGTAGCAATAGCTCGACAGCGTTTCGTAAACCACTTACATCTGGATGAAGATGGAGACAATCGCTGTCAGCTAGTCTCTTCTCCCACCAACCGTTCCACTCCATTTTGCCTATTGAAACAGCCACCACTTGGTATCCAAATGGCTGGAGCGCCTTCCGAAGGTTTAAAAATGCCACCTGTGTGCGGAGTGACGAAATAGGCAATTGTTTCAGGCATTTTGTCAGAACACTAATTGACGATTGTGAGCCTGGTTTAAAGCTTTGAGAAGGGTCTTTCTAAGACGATGTGAAATCTTTCTTTTGAACTGACAAACCTTCTCCCAGTGGCAGAGGAGATGGTCCACTACACAATTGTGTTCGCAAAATTCTGGAACGGACGGGAACAGATCGCGGAAGCGATATTTGGGCACGGGCTTCCAAGTGGGACATACGCTTTTATCAGTTAGCCGCTTCGGATGCCGGTTCTCCAACCAGCCCGGTAGTCCGTCAAGCTGAACGACACGTCCGTAGTCGTGAATTAATGTGTGATTGACATATACAGTCAAGGGATCGGATGATTCCTCAATCAAAGACACAAAGTGACTCTTGGGATCAATGCCCAAATACAAGCGATTTTGCTGAAGAATCAAACCGTATCGGAAATTGATGAAGCATCGTTTTTGTCTGTCGAAGGAGTTCTGGACACGCTCAATGTAATTGGCAGGGATGGCGTCATCGTTGTCCAATCGGCTGGTGATCAACCAAGGCCTGCTTAAAAGCCCCATTGTGGCGAGAGTTTCGCGGAACACATCTCTGTCGAAGTGGGCCACAAAGACTGGCTGAAAGCATGGCAAACAGCGAAACTCTTCGAGCCGATTACGGTAAAGATGTGGAGTGTCAGCATCAAAGAAGACTAGCCAAATAAAATCTCTGACGGTCTGATTTTGGACGGATGGGAAGCAATATCTCTCGAATAAGCGGAACCGCTCTTCGAGCCAAGCAGGGTCATGCCCGCGGAATTGATAATGCCAATTCATCTTGACATTAAAGCGTGTCATCAGGACGTGGTGGAAATCAAGCATAGCTGACATCTTTCGCGATTAACTTACCGAGAAATGTTCTCGGGAAAGGCAACCCCCGGCCAGCCACTGACCGTGGGGGAGGATTTCCGTCGTGCATCCGCGGGCTTCGTAATCCGATCGCATGGAGCCGTCCTGGGCAAAGATGACGTGCACCCGCGCCCCCAATTGTTGTAATGCCTCCACCACCATCAGCCCGCTGGTTGGCGATCCGGATGGCTTGGCAGTGGGCTGGACGAACACGGCAGAGAAAGGCGCACCGGCTTCAGATTGCACTTGTTGACCTGACAAAGTCTTATGCTGGAGCGAGAACCTGATCCACCGCTGACCACATTGTTGCGATCTCTTGCCGAATACAATCGTTGGCCCGGCGGATTCCGTCGATGATGGCGGGTCGCGTTGGTTCTTTGAGAATTTGCCCAAGGGTGGCTGTCAGCCCATTCTGATCGTTAACCTGAACGGCTGCCTCCGGGCAACCGTATTCGCGCATCAACTGTTCGTACTTGTGGCTCCAGCCCACGGCCAACGCGGGGACGTTTTGCGATAAAGCACCGACCAGGGCGTGAAACCGGGAGCTGATCACCGCGTAGGCCGTTCCCAGAATCCCTTTGAGTCGCAGTGGACAACTTTCCTCCACCACATCGATTTCGAAGCCGCAGGCATTTTGAATGGGTCTCACCAACGCCCGGTCTTCGGGTGTATGGATGAGGAGACTGGCGTGGAGGTCGTGGTTGATGACGCCTTTGATTGCTTCCGCGAGGAATGGAATATACCGTTCGGCCAGGCTGCGATCGGTTTTATCGAGCATCCGCATATTGGGCACGACAAACACCGTGCCGTTCCTTGGCTGAAATCCTTCGGGCAAAATGCCCTGCACAAGCGGCGTGAAATCGGGGGCCATCTTGATATTGGCCCGCTCCCCCACGACATCCACCAGATGGCGGTACGACTCTTCCTCCCGGGCAAAAACCAGATCGCAGTTCTCGATCAACTCCCGGCAGGCCGTTCGAATAGCCGGCGTTGTGAAGGGTCCAAAGGCCTGCGGGAGAAGGATGATCTTCTTCCCTTGTCTCTTCCATCGTCGGCAATTTCGGGCCATCTGCTGGGTGGGACGAGGACCGTGCTGGTCGCCGAAGGCAAATCCGGAGGCATCGATGACGGCGGTGATGTCTTCTTCGGCAGCCAGGCCGTATTTTTTGCGGAACGAGCGATGGGCCAGCGAGGCAACCAGCTTGGATCGACCAAAGCGTTTTTCTGAGAGGAGCGTCCACAGGCCGTACTTTGCCCGATCGCGAAACGGTCCAAACTGGGCTGGGACGACGAACTCGGGCGGGTTGGGCTTTGCCCGAAAGTGCTGGAGCACCGCAATCGCCATAAGTTCAGCCCCTTTGTTGTGTGTCCCCGTGCCGTGGAGGAGGATCATTCCTGCTCGAAGTTGTACGTCCGGAGGAGTTTGAGCGGTTTTTTGACGGACCTGGGGACCATACCTTCCGGGTCGGGCCAGCCCAGGGCAATGAGCATCACGGGACGCTCGTCGGGTTCCAGTTTCAAAAGCTCAGCCATCTTTTTTTCGCGTTCGGGAATATCCGGCCAGTTAATACAACACGAACTTAAACCGAGCGTTTCCAGGGCCAGAATAAAACTCATGGCCGCCAGGGCGGAATCGATATAGATGAGGTGGCGGTCACGGGCGTCAAAAAAATTCCGCAACTGTCCCACGATCACCACAATAACAGGGATCTGATGTTCATAACCGATGACTCCGTAAGGGATGGAGGCCACCTGGCGAACCAATTCGGGCTCGTCAAAAATGCGGAAGACAAAGGGTTGGCGATTGCAAGCACTGGGTGACTGGGCAGCGACCTCTAACGCTTTGTCGACTAGTTCTCGGGGCACCGGTTTTGGTAAAAACCAGCGCACTGATCGCCGTCTGTGTGCAAGGGCGGCGAGCGCTTCATAGGATACCGGTGGCGGCTGGGATAAATCTCTCCGGTAGGGAACCAGCGGCTCGTCGCAAATGCGCGGGGGGGCGGGCAAACGCTGGAAGCGTGCCCGAAGCGGGTCAATCTTAGGATCACTGCCAGTGACCGCGAAATACTCGGCAAGTACGTCGTGGGTCCACTGGAGTTGCTCTGCGGGAAGGCCATGCTTGCCGTTCTGGGCTGCTTTAAGCGCCGCTTCGTATGCTTTCACTGTTTCCTCAATATAATCGAGAGCGAAGACATCGCGTCTCGGCCGCATGATCAGTCCTTTTTCCAGCCGGTGGGTGTTGCGCGCAAGGAGTGCTCTCCCTCCGTTTAAGCGCCCGTACCTCGCCCTTCCTGCATCGACATGTTTTGCTTCCAGTGCAAGCAAATCCCGCGTATGCGGCCTAAGCCAACTAAAGAAACTTTCTAGTCGGCGACTCAATCTGACAATCCGGCGCAGAAGGAACATTGGTTACAAATTTACAAGTCGACGCAGACTTCCCAGTCAACGCTCGGAAGCCAAATGGTAGCGTTGGGTGGAATCAGACGGCCGGTACCGTAAATATCGCGAGGTAGTACGCGTATCGAAATGCCGTCAGATATTCTATCGAAAACCGTCCTGCCATCATCAAGTTGTAGCTCAACTGAATAGATACCGGGGACAAGACGGAGATCTCTAATACGGCATTTACAAATAGATCTATGCTCTAATCCGACCCGTGCTTTGTGCTGATATTCCGAATGACATGTCAATACACGAGTACCCAATGAATTAAAAAACCGAATAGCAATCCGAGCACTGGGAACTGGAACCGGAGTGGATATGCCTAGTTCTATGGTTAAGCTATCCCCACAACTAACCTGAGGGGTGGTTCTTCCAGTACCATCGCGAAATCGGACAAATGTGAACTTCGGACCGCAATTGTAGTTCGACCTAGTTTCAAAGATAAGTTCGCCAGATTTTTCATTGGTTTTAACGATGTAATTACTAATTACCCGAATAGGTGGTCCACTGTCTACAAGTCTTCCATCTCGAAGGGCAATGGCGGCGGTACACAGCGCTTCCACGGCGGCCATGTTGTGGCTGACGAAGAGGACGGTGCGGCCGGAGCGGGCGACCTCGTTCATCTTGCCCAGACACCGCTTCTGAAACTCGGCGTCGCCCACTGCGAGGACCTCGTCGATGATGAGGATCTCCGGATCCAGGTGGGCGGCCACGGCAAACGCCAGCCGCACCTGCATGCCGCTGGAATATCGCTTGACCGGCGTGTCGATGAATTTTTCTACCCCGGCAAAGGACACGATATCGTCGAATTTTCGGCGGATTTCGGCCTTGGACATGCCCAGGATCGCCCCGTTAAGATACACATTTTCCCGACCGGTCAACTCGGGATGGAAGCCCGTGCCGACTTCCAGGAGGCTTCCCACCCGCCCGCGGATCTCGGCATAACCGCCGGTCGGTTCTGTAATCCGGCTGAGGATCTTCAGGAGTGTGCTCTTCCCGGCCCCGTTCGGGCCGATGATGCCGAGAACCTCGCCGTGCTTGACCTCGAAGGAGACCCCCTTAAGGGCCCAGATCTCCCGTTCCGTATCGATCTTTTCCTGGCCGTCGCCCTGACCGTTTTTCTTCCAGACGCGGAAGGGGGCCGTCACGAGGTCCTGAAGGGCCTCGCGGAAGGTTTTGATCCCCACGCGTTCCCCGAGGAAGAATTTCTTCGTCAGGTTTTCAACTCGGATGGCGATGTCACTCATAGTGGCAGGTTAAAATCAGGGGAAACTCGCGTCAACAAGGGGGAGAAGATGGGTTGTGATCCGCTTGTTCCTGCCGAAGACGAAGTGTGGACAGGCTTCGACGCCGCGACAGCCCGACGGTCTCCGCGCAGCCTTCGGTCCCGTGGGTTGCGCGGAACCCCTTCCTGTGAAGTTTTTTCGATCATGTGTTAACTTAGCTTGCACTCAATAGGTCGGCAAACGGAACCGTGAGCGACCTGCTGTGCGTTGTCAAATCACGTCTGCGAACAGGCGCTCCATTCGGCGGAAATAGAACATCCCGCCGATAAGGATGATGGCCGTTGCCGAGGTGGAAAGGGCCAGCATCGGTCCCGGGCCGTGCGAGGTTCCAAGCAGAGCCCAGCGAAATCCCTCGATGACACCGGCCATGGGGTTGAGGGAATACAGCGTCCACGCCCAGGGCGGAAGACGTCCCTGGATGGATTCCATGCTGTACACAACCGGACTGACAAACATCCCAATTTGGATAATAAATGGAATCACGTAACGAAAGTCGCGATAGATGGCATTGAGGGCAGCCAACCACAGTCCCACAGAGAGGGAGGCCATGATGGCCAGGAGGACGAAAAAGGGTAGGGTCAGCACGGCCCAGCCGGGGAAGATCCCGTAAAACGCCATCATGGCCAAAAGTGCCACGAACGCGATGCCAAAATCCACCAGAGAGGAAAGCACCGCAGCCATCGGCAAAATAAGCCGGGGAAAATAGATCTTCGTGATCATGCTGCGGTACTGAATGAGGATGTTGCCCGATTGATTGAGCGAGGTTGCGAAAAGCTGCCAGGGGAGCATGGCACAAAAAGTGGACACCGCGTAGGGAACGTCGCCCGCGCTGGGCTCGTTCCCTTTCCCCAAAAGCAGTCCGAACAAGACGCTGAAGATGCCGGTGGTCATAAGGGGCTGGATGATGGCCCAAGCAGCACCGAGGAAGGTCTGTTTGTATCTTATTGTAATTTCCCGCCAGGCGAGTGTGAGCATCAGCTCTCGGTAACGCCACACTTCGCGCAGGTCGAGGGCCCGCCACCCGCTGGTGGGACGGATGATCGTGACCGGCACGTCTTCCGGCAGAGAAGGTGCTGCAGCTTGCGAGGCGGGCTGCCCAGGGATGTCCTCCTGCTCGCCCAATTCCAGGGATTCCGTGGTCAATTCATCGGCAACCACGGCGGTGTCCTCGGCAGGCAGAGAGTCCGACTCTGGCAGACCGTTTTCGGCGGCCAGTTCGTCGGGAATCGAATTGTGGGCTGTGGGATCGTTTCGCATGGGTTCCTTGATCCGGCAACCTGGAATGCAGCGTACTTCTCGTAATGGCGACGATCTTCCGCCTACCAGGTTCTCTCCATTTCGGCCAGTTTTTCTAAAGTTCGCCGGGCAAAATCGAGGCCGTCGTCCTCCGCTCTGCTATCGGATCCGGGCACGTGGAACATCACCTTAACCAGGGGCGGCCGGGATTTCTGGCCCCGGTATCGCCAGAAGAGTCGCCGGACGGCGTCGCGGTCGGCGGCAAATGGCCCGGCCAACTGATAACAGTATAGCACGGTTGCCGTCTGTTGGCCGATTTCCTTTTCCAACGTGAGGATACGGATTGTCCCGGTTGTGCCGTCGGAAAGATTGAGCTGGACGTCGCGGGTTTTTCGGACCCTCCAGCCCGTGCCTCCGTAGCACAGTTCCGGGGGATGGGGAAGGGAAAAGTCGGTGTGAGTGAAAACGGCCGCATGAAGGCCGACGAACCGCTCGGCCGACTGGCGATATGTACGGTTGAGCGTCAGTTCCGCCCCGACGACCTGGAGAGCTTTCTCATCGACCGGGTCATCTTCACCTTTCCAGGGACCGAGCTGATACGGGAAACCGAGCAGTTGGTCGCGGTTGGGCAGACGGACCTCACTCGGCACCGCCTGGGATGCCGCCCACCGAGCTCCAACGCCCACCAGAATAAGAGACCCGATCGCCACGCCAACCCGCACCGGCAAGCTAATGTTCACCATAGACTTATGTTTCAAAGGTCGGCCGGTCTTCTCCTCAGGCTTGGGGGTAGACGCCGAGACCAGTACTGGGACGGATCTTTTCTTTCGGGCCATGTCAGTGCGAAACCTCCTGCTTGGATTGGGACCGCCGAACAGTCGTCGGCTGAAGGGGATCGGGTGTCACTTCTTTGCGGGCATGGCCATTCCCATTACCACCGTTATTCCATTCGTGCGTGGCATGATCCACACGGTTCACGATGTGAGGTGAGGCCACTGGTGATTGTTTCTGTATTGGTGTATTCACGCCCTGAGTGCTTGCCAGTTGCTGCAGTCGGGCTTCAAAGGGGTCGGCCAGGGACAGGACAAACTCCACATCCCTCTGGAACGTCTCACCTTGACGCAGGATGACGGCCTCGATTCTGCCCACCTCGCGATCATGCACCCACAACGGAATGATGTGGTGGCTGAGCGGTTGTTGATGCGAATCAACCGGAACGCCATTTCTTTGCCATTCCCCCACGTAATTTTCCCGCAGATGCGAATCATTCAGATCGATACGGGCATACACGAGGTTGTACTGGGAAGCAGGCCGAATAAGCTGCTCCCAAAGGTGTTGCCACGTTCCGCGGCCGCTTAACTGGAGCCCTTCACAAACGCAATCCTCTTGTCGTGAAAAGGCCCTTTTCAGGCGTCGGCCAACTTTGCGAAACGCCGCCCACAACAGGCGACATTCTGCCCGGCCGAAAAGGCCCGTGGCGACCAACCCGACGACCATTGTCGCGCCACATCCCAGGGCGAGAAGGTCATTACCCACAACGAGGGTTGCAACGGATGCACAACCCATAGAGAACGCAAGCACCGTGATGAGAAGAAGTGCACGCGTATTGTTGCCCAGCTTTTCGATGAATTGGTGATGGAGGTGGAATCTATCCGTTGCGTAAATGCTCCTTCGTGAAAGCTTCCGCCGGATAATTGCGGCTGCGGTGTCCAACATGGGGAGTAACCAGAGAAGAAGTACCGTGGCCACCATGAGGGTACTGGGACCTTTGATAGACGCCCGCACGGCCAAAACACCGAGAATCAGGCCGATGAACATACTCCCGGCATCGCCGAGGAAGATTTTCGCGGGAGGCAAGTTGAAAATGAGGAAGCCCAGAATCGCGGCAGCAAGCACGATGGCAATGAAGGCCACAGCAAAGTGTCCGGTGAGGCAGGCCATCAAGGCAATTGTTACACTGAAAATGACTCCCAAAGTCCCCGCTTGACCGTCCATGCCATCGAGGAGATTGATGGAGTTGATGGTGCCCAAAAACCATATCACGGCGATCAGCGGGCCGAAATCCCCAAGATCGATAGAGATCCCAAAAATATCTGCCCGACCGAAACTGTAACCCCCTCCCACCACGAGAACCGCCGCAAGAATCTGCGCCAAAAGTTTGTACCGGCCGCGGAGATTGAAGCGGTCATCGTAGAGACCCACTCCCACAAGCCAGCCGGAGGCGACTAGAAGAACGAGCAGGTCATTCCAATCTCGTTGGATGTGAAAGCCCCAGGGATTTGGGAGCAGAAAGTTGCCCGCCAGAACAAGGCAGAGTGAGAGAAAAATCGCTACTCCGCCTCCCAGTGGGGTAGGCCGGCTGTGCAGTTTTCGCCGGGCGTCGGGATGATCCAGCAGGTTGATTTTGGGAGCCAGCCAATACAGGAGAGCCGTGAGAACAGTACTCAAGACCAACGCTGCTGCGGCGCTAACCCCAGCATAGATAACCATTGGTTGCGTGATCATAGTTGCCGACCCTGGAGGTTTTCGCCGAATTTAAGCCGCCATTTCGCCCAGCTTTTTTCCACTTCGTTTATCAAATTCGAGCAAACGTTTTCGCGAATCAGATAAGAGACGCTTCAATCGCGCCGCGACTTTCCAATCAGCCGTATGAAGAGGCGTCGCCGTAGTCCGGTTTGCTCGCCAGCAGAACAAAGAATCGCCCCGCATCCTCCATGCCCCGAAATCTATTCCAGGCCGCTCCTGCATACCGTCAAGATCGATATGAAGATGTGTACCCAATCATCCCCTTTCTGGGGCTTCCTGCCGCTGTGAGTCGCCCTCTACAATTGGCGAGTGATAGGGATACGCATAGTACACGTCCTCGGCGGAACCGGTCATTACCGCTCCCAGCACCCGCACGTGGAAACTTTCAAGGACCTGCCGGGCCGCCCGCAGTTGTGGAGCCCGACTGATGTCTCGCACGACCGAAAGGACCACACCGTCGGTATGCGTACTGATGAATCGTGTGTCGGCTACCGGAAGCACCGGTGATCCATCGACGATAACGAAATCGAAATCTTCACGAAGTTGCCGGAACAGTCCGCCGATGACACCGTTGGCAAGCACCGCCATCCGATGCGGCGACCAGTAGCCGGCTGTGACCACGAACAGATTCTCCAACTCAGTGGGCCGCACGACATCCTTGAGCGAGATTTCCGCCCGCAGGACTTCACTCACCCCCGGACTAATCGGCAGATTGAATACTTCATGGAGTGAGGGCCGTCGCAGGTCAAAATCCAGAATGACGGTTTTTTGGCCCATTTGCGCCAGGCTGGCCGCCAACTGGGACGCGAGCGTGGTCTTGCCCTCTCCCGGGACGGCGCTAGTCACCATGATCACCTGCAAACGTTCATGCTCCGACTCGCGGATGATCCTGGCAGCCACCTTGCGAACCGACTCGCTGAACAGCGCTCGCCACCGCTGGTATCGGCGTGACCGACCATTTTCCTCGGGAAGCATTTGCAGGGCTCGCGTCGGGACCAGCGGAATTGTGCCCCACACATCGACTCCGACTGCGTGCGGCAACTCGTGAGCGGTATTGACCGGCTTCCGCCGCACGTCCCACCAGAGAAGCACCGCACCGGGCAGAATGAAACCCGCTAGCCCACCCATAATCGCAAGCTGAATCCGCCGGTCACTGTCAGCCACCCGGGGGACTTCTGCTCGCTGAACAACGGTGATCCGTGGCTTGGCGCGGAGTTCAATAGCGAGGCGGTTGCGTTCTTCGGCAATCGTTTGCAGGGTCTTTCTGGCTAATTCGACCTCCGCCCGCAGAAATTCCACCTCAATAGAACCTTTGCCAAACGTTTCAGCCGAACGGCGGACATTCTCGACTTCTTTCTGGAGCTGATCCTGCTGTTGTGCCAGGATAGAAAGCTCAAAGTTGAGGTTTTCAATCTCCTCGTCGAGATCGCGGACACGTCGCTGCTCCAACTCTTGACGAATCTCCTCCCGGCGGGCCTTGATCCGGCTCTGCACATCGGCTAGTTCCTGCACGTACCGATTGCCGTATCGGGCCGCGATCTCCGGCCGTAGCACATCGCGGGTTTGTGCGACCAGGTTTTTCAACTCGCTTTCGCGAAGCTGGAGCTGAAGAATGACGGGATCGGTCCGCGCGGCTGCTTCAATCTCGCGATCAGTGACAGGAATTTGGGCGGCCTTATCCCGAATGGCCTTCTTGATGGACAGTTCGCCCTGAAGCCGCAGCATCCGCAACTGTACGTTGATCAGCTCGTTACGATACGTTGAAAACTGCTGCAGCGTGATCTGCTGCTTAAGACTCAAGGCCTGACTGTCCCCGGTTTCCAATTGCTGGCTCAAGGACTTCAAATCATTTTCCAGTTTTCGGACATCAGCCTCTTTTTCCGAATAAAGCTGGTCCAGTTCGCTCAGCCGCTGCCGTCGTTCGCGCTGTTCCGTATCCACAACCTCCCGCATGTACGCGTCCACGATCGCATTCACGATGACCGCGGTTTCATCAGGGCGCGTACTTGTGAAGCTCACGTTCATGAATTCTGAATTTCCCGGAAATCTCACGCTCAGGTGCTCGCTCACCCATTGCACCGGGTCGATCTGCTCGCGAATGGAGGGAAGCCGAGCTACCTCCGGCTGCCGCAGTGCAGCCACCAACACAAAACGGCTGCGCAGATATTCAAGCTGCGTCGCCTTATAGATATCGAAACTCGGACCCGCGCCCTGTTGCGTGGGAAATAGCACCGACTGAACCGACGAGGAAACGCGAATGAGGGCCGTCGCCGTGTACTGAGGAATGAAGAGGAACCAAGCGGCTGCAGCCGCTGCTGCTCCACAAAGCATTCCCAAAAATGCGACGGCGAGCCACCGCCTGCGGAATGCGTGCAGATACGCTCCGAACCCCTGCCCTGCTTCAGCCGCCGGGATGGGTTGCCATTCAGCGTCCAAGTAAAGAGGTGCCGGCGCAGACGGCCTGGCCGCCCCGGTGCGATCCTGGCCAACTGGTGCCGGGAGGTGTTGATGTTCACTCATGCCTGCTTCTCGTTCCGGTGTCACGTCAGCAACCTCACAGGTGCCGAACCAGCCTCAGTGTCTTATTATGACCAGCGGAAAACTTGCACGCAACCTTTTGCCTGGTGGAAATACGCCACCAGGTTAGGATCCATTACCGGTGCAAGATTTGTGCCAAATTCATTCAGCGGGACTCACTCGCTCGCGCTGTGACAGTCTTGGGAGGAAACTCTCCTGTGATCACACGAGGTGGGCCTTCTTCCGCGGGGAGGAACATCTTGTCCCACAGGGCCATTTCACCGTAAAGAAGGAAGACCGCCATGGGCATCATCAGCCAGCCGGCCAGTTCGTGATCCAGATTCGCGCTGGTCAGCCCCCATTCCACCAGGACGGCCGTCAACGTGATTCGTAGGATATTGGCAACAAGGGCCACCGGTGGCGCGCTGACAATCATCAACACACGATCCAGCCAGGGGCGATCGGTGAGAAACGCGGCGCCCCAGCACACGGCAAAAAACAGGCTCATCATTTTCAAACCACTGCATGCCCGCACCACTTCGAGCTGTCCTTCTCGGAGTGTGATGACGTTGCCCTCGGCAATCGCAGGGATTCCCAAGGTTTGGATGATAAACGTTGAGGCAAGAGTTCCCACTCGCTGAAGCGGATGACTCAAGAGGGTCGCTACCGCCCCCGGCATGGGCAGCATAAAGACCAAAAACACCCCTGCCGGCCAGGCCCAGCGGAGGCCGCGCCATCCAAACAGACACAAGATGATTCCCATGAAAGCTGGGATGATTGCCGCGGGGTCGACGATCCGTACATAGTAGAGCACGGAAACTGCTCGCGTGATGCCAGCCAGGACGAGACACAGGATCCCGGCCGCCAGCGCGGATGGAGTGACGGCCAACGAATTGAAGTCATCGAGAAGTTTGCGCCGTCTCCACAAGAGATATCCCGCGAAAATCGGCACCAAAAATCCATGATGGTAGTCGGCCTCTTTAGCCCATCTCTGAACAAGGACGAGAAGGGCGTCCCAGAAGATGACGACGAGAACAATAAGCAATCCCGCGAAAGCCACCCAGATCCGGAAGTGGGGCGGTTTGTTCACCCCTTGAGCGGATCGATCTTCTCCGGTGTGTTGCATTGTGACGACCTGTCGCCGCACTTCTGTTGCGTTTTCGATCATTTCGTAATTCTTGCTGCTTAACTCAGCCAACCTCCGCGCGCACTCCGTTCCTGTGGGTTGCGCAGGACATCCACGGGATGCGTCCCGGTAGGGCAGCCCAGCCTCGTGAGTCAAGGACCTGCTGCCGCGACATTCAGTTGCTCTCAGCCAGACCAAAGCCATCCAGCGCGGTAGTTGATTGAAATACTACGCCCTTGCCCACCACCGGGCGTCCCTCGGTTGGGTTAGTCCGCATAAAAGCGGTTCGACCGCAATTCGTGTGCCGCACCACTTCACCTAAATAAAAGGCGTGCCTATTTCGATCGGGTCCACCTATCAATCGCGAATCCCGCCAAAGGGGCAGAGAGAGCGGCACGCAGCGGATTTGCTAGGAATTCGGCCAAGATATGGCGCCTCGCGTTGCCAACCTAGTTCCCATCTTTCGTCGCGGTTTCTACAGGAGAATTGCAACGATGACCTTCTACTTGCGGTGACCACCGCTTCTTTTAAGGCATCTACAACACAATCGGTTGGCAAAGCGGCGCGCTGAATTGCCGGTTGTAGTCCTGACAAGCATGAAGGCTGCGGAGACCGATTGTTACAACGCCCCATTGTTTCACCCCTCTACGATACGGTACCCCGTTATTACAACATCCATCTCAAGCGGTGGAAGTCGATCATTTCAAAACGTCTTTCGCACAGGGCATGCCCTCCTGCGCGTCACCTGCCCTGGGTTGCGCCTAATAGCGTTAAATATGCAGCTATGGCCGCAACTTAAAGCAATTCGCCAATCATTCAATTTGCAAAACTTGGTGGAAGGCTTTGACACCTTCCACCAAGTCTGATGGCCTCATTGCGTTTAATCTAAGATTCCCTAAATGGAATCGAATTCCACCGGTCGGTTTTCCCGGCGTACCACGCCAAAGTCAGGCGCCGATCCGTCGCCGCCGGAGGAAACCAAGCCCCCCAGCAGCTACGATGCCGAGCAGCGCCGAAAGAGTTCCTGGCTCAGGGGTCGGCCGAATACGGAACGGGTCTTCGCTCTTAAGCGGCCAGTTCGAATTGGCTGGTGAAGCGACTTGAATGTTGCTTTGCAACGTAGCACTGAAATTATAGCCCGGCAAGTCAACAGGTAGAAAGACGATAGTCGCAAATGCGGCGCCCAGCGACTTGACGTTAAGTCCTCCAGAAGTGAAAACAGATAAAGGACTAGCACTCAAAACTTGTGATTGAAGGAAGGGCGTGCCGGTGGCACCACCCTGTCCGGCGTCAATCGCCGGCCCAAATCCGAATGTTGCAAAAAGGGTTCCGTCAGTCGCACGTTGTCGGTCGGTCAAGCGACTCCCGCTATTGGCAGTGTAGTTCTTATTTGTATCGAAGAACAGCGCGACAACTTCATTCGGGCCCCAGGAATAATTCAACGCGTCCGTACCAGACTCGAATGGACCAAAGGTGTACGTATTCGTTGCCGAATCAAATCCGGTAATTTTCGCGACAGCGTACGCGGTGAGCTCACCTGCATCAGAGCTGGTCCACTTCACAATATCACCACCACCAGTTTCCCATACAATGGTGGTCGCGGTCAAAATTTGGTAGACGACGTCACCCACCGCGGGAGTGTAGTTCGCTGGCTTGAATTGATTGTCAGCGGTACTCCAAACCACCTCGTTATTCGTGAACTTGATTTTCGTGACGTATTGCCCCGTCCAGTCAATGGCTTCCCAAGGATAAATGGCTGCCGAAGCCTGAGATGCCGCGCAAAGAACAATCGCCGCTGCTAGCACAGAAAATAAATAACGCCTCATATTTTAATCCTCCGCTCGTTCGTTAGACCAATCCTATACTTCAATACCGCCAACCCCAGTCACTGATAACAACGCCCCAACTACGCAGGGCGGAGGAGTTCAAACACCCGGCCGCTGGGCAAGATGAGTTTGGGTTCATCCAGAACGCGATCGCGGAGAGGTGGATCGCTGAGATCGAGCGGTGGGCCAATGAGGGCGGCTTGGGAGTTGCTGGAACTGCTGCCGGTGATCGAGAGCGACGTGCCGCTCATCCCGGCGGATTGACCGGCCTGCATGGCGGCCACTTCCACAAGCGTCGGCGACAGATGCCAAGGCCATGGAGCTTTGCTATCGGAATGCTCCGCCGGTGCCTGTGACGCGCCACACATTGAACCGGCGCCATTCTGGCCCAGGGTAGCGTCGAAGTCGTCGCCAAAGAGGATCTGCGAGACGCTGGCGGAGTCGAGAGTGGAAATCCACCCGGCATGACAAGTGGACGCGCAAGATACCAGCACCAGGCTGGCGATCGTCAGCGTCGCAATTGTTCGCCGGGGTATTTTCACCATTGTTGCACGACCCATTGAAGCGCTGGCCCCGCTGTACGCTTTGCCCCGTGGCTCCCTTTCCACTCTGCGCTTGCTCCCGGCTCCTTCCGATTCTGCGGCTATTGTAATTCCCCAACTCTCCCAGTCAATAGCCCGCCACCAAAATTTTTCGCCCCGTTTCGAAACCAGCTACCGGTGTTCACATCACCATTTGAACACGCTAAATAGTACCAACGCCTGCAACCCTGTCAATAACCCACCTGAGGGGGTTTTCAAAAAATTCCCAGCAAATCCAAGGAGGCTCCTGACCAGCAGGATACCACGAGGCCGGGACGTCGTGAGCCGCGCTATCCTAACTGTTGCGAACAACATGACGCGCTACAACCGCAAACTATTGTGGCGGCCATTCACGAATCGCCGTACCCCGGACCGAGCCTTTGGACGTTCAAAGGCCCAAGAAAGAGCTGGGCATGGCTCAGCCCGGGCACCAGTTCCCCGGATGTCCCCCTCGCTCGATTGGCCGTTCAAGCCGCACCAGAGCACGAAACAGCGGTATGTTCGAAGGGAACTTTACCACGTTGCGGAGGCCCCTCAACAAACCCGGGCCCCATCTGCCGAGCAACCAAACCGTGTCCGCGAGTTGGCCACCACCCTGGAAGAATGGCAGAAATCGGTTCTCCGGAGCGTTAACCGCAGAGATTGCCAGTTCTCCATCCCCCCACAAAGTGACAAACATGTCGCGCAGTGTTCCCTTCTCTTGATTGATCGCTCCCCACGCTGTGGTTGCCACCGTGGGCAACGATTTCACAAGTCCTAGTTTGCCAATGTGGGCAGATGGGGCACCCGGTCGTGAGGACCCGCAACTACCGCAAAGTCTGGTCAGGAACGGACTTATCGCGTCGCGCTTTTGTCACTGGTTGCCGACTTCCGCCGGCTGAGGTTGCCCGTTGGCTGGCTCTTCCATGATTGACACATCAGACTCGAGCGATCTCTCTACGTTAGTAAATGCCACCCCATGAAAATTCGGCCGGACAGTGGCAAAACCCAGTTGAAGTGATTGCCGGAAACTGGCCGCCGTGTCGCGCAAGCTCTCGCACCGCTCCAGGACCTGACGGCAAAATTTTTCAGCCGCCGCAAGCGGTTCCAGAACGGGGAAGTCTTTTACTTGCTCAACGATCCGATTGCAGTTCAGGGACTTGCTCGAATGTCTCACGCGGCGCCCCATGAGAATCGCGCCGGGCAGAAGGGTCATGGCGAGCATCACGGCTGTCAGAAGGTAAAAGTGGCTGGAAGGGAAAACTGGTTCGGCACTCAAGTACGGGGCGGACTGCCACCAGAAATAGACCATCCGGCCAGCAAAGTCGATCGACACAGCAAAGGGCAAGAGGTTGACCATGAATTGGACCCACGCCGAACCCACCGCTTTTTGGGCCTCGTCCACAGCAGTCCGCTCCACTTCTGCTCGTAGGGCTGCGACCGAACCGAACGGGTCGTCCACGTCCCAGACTCTGCTCAGGGATGCCAGCCAGCGCGGAAGGATGGCAGGCTCGGTCCCAAGTGCCCCCGCTTGTTGAGATGAGTCCCGCGAACACTCTTCGCTCCATTCGAGCAGGCCCAGTTCTTTTAACAGACCGTTCACACCTAAGCGAATGTGTTCCAGTTTCCCCTTGCAGTGGCTGGCCAGGTGCTGGGTGATTTGCCAGATCGGCAGGAGATTGGTGAAAACTACGGCGGATGTGGTGACGAGAGTGTGAAGCAACTGAAAGAGGGAAAACCGGCTCGTGCTTAAACGCAGTAAGGCGTAGGCCAACCGAAACCGACTCCAGCGCCAGCGGAGCCAAGCGATGAGGGCCGCAAACCCCCATGATTTGTCCACCACGTATTGCCAGATGGCCTCATTCATCACCCGTTGGATCGCCATGGCGGCCACGGGATCCTGCAAACCCTCTCGGTAGACTTCTCGGGTCTCGCGCGTGAGCTTTTCTTGAAACTTACTGAGTCGATCCACGGCCTCCCGCAAGGGACGCAACCGCTCGTGGCTCAGGGCATCCTGCAACCGGCCTAGGAAGGCATCCAGCGCGCCAAGGCGGGCCACCTCCCGGGGATCGCGTTCGACCAAAAAATGGCGCAGCCGAACAACCTCGCTATTTTCCGGGGCTCGAGCACTCGTTACGAACACGACGTCTTCATCCGGGGCAAAGCCGATCTCGGTTAGGCGCCGGCAAAAATCTTCCCGCACTGCGGACAAATCGGTTATTTCGTCCGCCTTGTTGAGAACAAACAACCAGCGTTTGGCGATTGCGTAGTTGCGAATCTCCTTGAGGACATCAAAATCTGCCCGGCGCTCGGACATCGTCACGTAAATCAAAAAGTGTGACTTTTCGATCAATTGCTTTGCCAGTTGCCGGTTTGATTCAAGAATGCCATTGATGTCTGGTGCATCGCAAATCGCCCAACCCCTGAAGGGGATATCCACGTAGACTGGCTGCCATTCTTCCGGGAAATCAAGCAGGGGGCGGTCCGCCGGGTGGACGGCCACATATGGCCTGTCGGTAAAGCAGCGTCGATCATGAGACACCGGGCTGGCATTAATTTTGCCGATGAGGGCGTTAAAGAGCGTTGATTTCCCCACGCCGGTACCGCCCACCAACGTCACGAGGGCGACGCCCTGGGGACGTCCCTGCCGCAACTCCCGCACCGCCAGGTCCAGTGCGCCGCAAAGGTCACTCACCCAGCGGCCCCCGTGGATTTTTCCTACCATCCGCTGGATCGCCTCCGCCTCGGCGACAAGCTGCTCGACCCAGATGGGATGATCACTGTGGGATGGAGAGGATTGCTGCATCGTCATTCGCAACACACCTCCGGTTCTGTTTCTAAATCGTGCCCATGCGTGCACCTTGCCGAGAAGAAGTGCAACCCACTGTTTATTTGCCCCCGGCTGCCCAGCGGCCCTCAGTAACCTGCTTCATTGTGTGGCATTCACAAGTTGTTTCAGTTCTTCGCACGCCTGGAGACTTCTCTTGATTTCGTCAAGCGCGACCGTTCGAACGTCTTCGAGCCACGGCTTAAATAGAACTTTAAAAAAGTGCTCCTCCAGGAAAGCTTGCAATTCGTTTGATCGCTGAGCCACCCAGGCTTCGTGAGCTTTTCGGCCAATCTCGTCTAGTTTCTTCAGCAAGGTTTCCCGCACCGTATGGGCCAGTGCGCTGCCCCCAACTCCTGCTAAGGTCCATGCCCCGATGGTCCAGATTAAGCCGCCGGTGGTCAACAGGTCCACCACGAACAGGCCGGTCCCCACAGTCCAGACAGCGTCGTCCAGAGTGGCCATCCACCGCGCGAAGGCTGGATTCTCCTCGAGAAACTTCTCCACGTCTGTTCGCACGGCCTCTTGCCAGTCACTGGATGGTCTTGGCCAGGGTCGGTTGCGGACACACCTAATGAGTTCATGAGTTTGTTCGGTGGAAAATGGCCTTTGATCAAAACTTGAATGTTCGAATGCCTGTTTTTGGGAAAATTTTTTCCTTATCCTTTCAACATATTTTTCGAGCTCGGGCAGAAACTTCTCCTTTTCCAGTTTCACGAGCGGTTTTCCCTGTTCTTGGATGAGCTTTGCTATGGCCTCAGTCCTATCTTTTATCGCTTGAGGAGTCACCAGTTTGCCGACAGCTCTGTTCATGTCTCTGAAGACCCCACGAATGACCCCTGAAGTTTTTTCTCGAGCGAGCTCTCCAATAAACTTCATAAGGTCCTGTAGGGGATAGATTTCGCTTACCACTTTTTTCACCAATTCGTCTAACATTGTCCTGGCATTCTCGAGCTTGTTGCTGATTTGCTCAATACACAGCTGCCCGAGCTTCAAGACCTCTTCGCAGGCCAGTATCGCGACATAAATGGACTCGACCAACCCGGCGAGAATCAACTCCCCGGCTGGTTGACCGCGGATCAGGTCCAAAAAGGAGGGCTGGTTCGCCTCGAGCGGCTCGATCCGAAGTGAGTCTCCTTCGCCAGTGAGTCGCGGGCTGTAATAGCAGAGGCTCCCCTTGAGAAACTCGTGAAGGGTCCGACCGTCCCGGCGAGTTTCGCCAAAGACTTTCTGATCACCGGTTATTTTCAGGAGGTGCTGCCATATCGCCGCAGGGTTTTGATCGGAGATCTTGGTCAAAACGTACACCAGCCTACTGCTCAGCTGGCAGCACCAAGCAAGCATCTCCACCGTGCGCTTATCAGCGTAGCTTTCTGGGTAGGTAAGAAAAATGGTCAGCTCTGCCCGAGACAGCATTTGCTCGGCCTGCTCCCAATTGGCGCATTCGACGGTGTTGAAGTCCGGCACGTCGGCCAGTATGAAAGGCAGCGAACTTGCCCGAGATTTCATGGGGGCGAAAAAGATTCGCCCGTCTCCTTGCGTCTTTTGAGCCACTTCTTCCGGGTTTCGGAGCGGCACCACCCTCCTATTGGGAAATACAAGCTGCAACACATCGGGCTTGGAAAAACTCTCGGGAACGGCCACGACGGAATGATAGGTCATGGGGCGAATGACCTCTCCTGCGGGAACATCGATTCCTGTTAACCAGCGGAAGAGAGTGCTTTTGCCCGCTCCGCTTGGGCCAAACATGGTCACCACCAGCGGGGGTTGCAGTCCTCGCTGCCGAAGCTGGCAAAAGGATTCATAGCGACTTTTCATCGCATCGAAGCCTGGCACGTCCGTGTCGCGCTTCAGTCGGTTAACCACCAAATGGCGGACGCGCGGAATCATTTTCAGCAACTGAGCCATCGCATTTTCGTAGGTGCGAAGTTTTTGCTCGAAGTCCCCGCACTGCATGGCTACCTCCGACATGACGCAACCGAGATCCGAATATTTCATTGCTTATAGCTCAATACAGTAGTCTCGGGTAACACCAATCCAGTTCTGGTACGGCAGGTTGCTACCCACGGTGATGGTACCAGTCGCCCCTGAGTTACGCTGAAACATGTTGGCCGGAATTCTATTAATGGCTAATTCCGTTTTCCCTCTTACAGTCCTTGACCTATCTACGCACGAATCGGCAGACAAATAACAAACCAACGGACAAACAGGAAAAGAAAGTCGGATTGGGACGGCTCCCGGCGCCATCGGCTAGGAAACTGAAAACATAGGCACAATACGCGGTCTAGGTAAATAGCACAAGGAAACTTGTCCGGAAGACGGTTGGCTCCGTTTTCCCAAAAGCAGATCAGCCCATTCATTCGATTGGCGAATCACTCCCCTGCCCTGCTGCTCTCCGCCGTGCTGGCCACAATCCGCTCGCCGCATACGAGAATGCGCGTGTCACCTTTTTTCACGGCAAGAGGAATGCTGGGGCCTTGACCGAGACTTTCCCCGGTTAGGTAATCCCAAACGTGCGTAGGCATTCCCGTATCGATTGTCAGAACCCCATCACGAGCGGCGTGTACAGCAATGAAGGGCCCATTTGCACAAATATTGGCATCTTCCTGGCAGAAAAGGTGTACCCCCGCCTGCCTGGCGGCCAGCCGGAGCAGTTCGCTTGTGAGATTGGGAACTCCCACAAACAGGGAAGGACCATCGGGAAGCCGTCGCAAAACGACCGCCGCTGCCCCGTTGGGATAAGTAGCAAGAATTTCCCCTGGTCTCGCATCGACCACCGCGAATAACGGCTGGATTGGGCGTTTCACCCCAAAGGCTTCAGTCAGGCCCAACTGTCGTCCGCGGTCCGTAGGTTCCGCCCAAGCCGGTGTCCCCGCGAGTTCCTCCAGTTCGAATCCCGTCAATTCCTGCATGGCCGTTTTTGGATCCTCGCCTTCAGTCAAAAATCCCGGTGCATAGCACCAGATTTTCAGCTTTCCCGCGGTTGTTTTGCGCAATTGGTCGCGTTGCGCCTTCGAGAGATGCCAGGCGGCCAGAAACACCAGCATTTTTGCTGAGATTTCGCCGTTCAGCACATCGGAAAGGAGGTATTGTCCGTAGGGAGTACCCATACGGCCGAGGGGGCGTCGCACCTCGTAAATCAGAGGACGCGTCACCACATCGCTTCCAAAAGCCGCGTGCAAGATGCTCTTCTCGTCCACGACTGCTGCTACTTCCGGGGTGAATGCTGGGCCGCGGGTAAGCATTGTTTCATCCAGCTGCTGGAGATCGCACATCACCTTCCAGAGCTCAGGATCGTCGAACCAGCCGGTGGCCCCAAGATCCATCCACCACGTCCCAAAATGCCGCAGGGCAACCTCTGCTGTGTTCCGCAAAAGGAGCGACTGCGAGTCAGGAAGTGTGTCGGCACCATCGATCCACCCAGGAAAACGACTATCCTTGGCCAGATACGTTCGGGTATCGTCTTCGAACAACCACAGCTTTTCTGCCCGCATGACACTTTCTGCTGCCGACATGGCAGGGGCACTTCCGCCGAGCCCTCGATCCCAATAGGAAATCGGCGAACAGAGAATATCGATATCCGGCGAGCGAAGGACTTTTTCGAGCGCATAATGACCCGATGTTGCGGCTCCATTGTGAATCGCGCCAAATTCGAAAGTGTACCCGTAAAAGAACACCACCAGCTTTCGCCCCTCGGAGGCCTCTCGAACCGTCTTCGCGAAGTGGCAGACACAGTCGGCCATCATGTCCTGCTGAAATTCCGCAAAATCGATCAGGTCTTGCTCGCTCCTCGGCCGATGCAGCAGACCCGAGGGTTGGGAGCGTCTGCGTTGAGGTGTGGGGAGATCCACTGTGCTGAGTCGAACGGCTGGATTGTCCCAGGCCCGCTGCAATGCCTCGTCGGTGGCGTATTTTGACTTGAGCCACTGTTGCCATGCTTCCACCGTGACCGGTGAGTAGTCGCTCAGGGCATTTCCCCACGTATCCTCGTAAAACCACTCACCCGTGTTTTGTCCGCAGGGATGATATCCTGCCACGTGGTCGCCCCAAACTTGTTCCAAATGGAGTACAAGGTCTCGAAGGCGTGCGGCGGCCTCCTCCCGATACAGCGTCGAGGCCACCGATGCCGGCACGCGGTCCTGGCCCGGTTGATCCCATTTCATCGCATGATCAGGATGTGCCGCGATCCACCAGGCCGGTGGATCCATCGGAATTCGGGGAATGAGCAGGGCGTTTGCGTTGCTCTCCAGAACCTCGCGACAGATCACGTCGACAGCCGTCCAGTCAGGTTTTTCCCCGGGCTTTGGCCAGGGCATTGGTACTGGAAAGCTCACCAGGTTCACTCCTGCCCGCGCAGCGAGCCGAACTTGAGAAGGAAACGGGCCCGGTGGTCCCCCCAGAAATACAAAAGGATTGCCTGGCCGATATACAGCAATACTGACCTTGCGTTCCGTGTCCGCCTGGAGCCAGAGGGTCACACGATAGCGGTGGCCGCGGACAATCGGGAGAGACGGCCGGGAGTAAAGATGAAAGTCGGGCCATTGGCCGCCGGGTGGCTCCTGGAGACGCACAGCCAGGCACCCGGTTCCATTCTCGCCCGAATCCTTGCGACGCTCCACATGTCCGACCGTATTTCGCTTATCTGGTGGCCAAACATGCCAGTTCGCGGAAAATTCGGCGTCGCTTTCAAAATCACACGAAAACAACTTTTCGCCAGTGGCAGCATCCACGATTCGGACGCTGTCAATGAGAATCAACCCTGGCAAAGAGCCAAATCGCAAATGGAGCGTTGCTTGACCCTCGCCATCTTCCAGGGCCGTGAATTCGAACGTGATCTCCCGGCCGACTGGGCCCGTGCGAACAACACCGCGGCCCGGGGCTCCCCAAAAAATCCGCGCCGCAACTGGCTGGCCATTGATCACAAGGCGAGGAATACCGTCGATGACGCGCACCCGGGCCGTGCGGACAGGAGCGAGTGTTGAGTCGGCCTCGTCCGCCTGGCTGGGTAAAAGCACCGTCACAACCGCGATCCAAATCCCCGCAAGCAATGCCCACCTCGTATTTCTGACATTCCAGAAACCACCCTGCAAAAAACTTCCAGACATGGGCTTCTTGTGTGTCATTTCTAAATCCGTCCTCTGCGTTAGCATCCGAAACGTGAATTGTCTACAAGGGCCAAAAAAGTGCGAGATTGTAAACATGCAGGCAAACGCCCCGATTATCGAACCGGGCTTGCCGCATGTCCAGACCGAGGGACTCTGCCCCATCCCCACTTTTTGTATGGGCCTGTAGGAAGCCAAAGGTTCGAAGTGCGGCAGGGGCAACTGATGAATTGCCCCTACGGTTAACCGAGAATTGAAGTGAGCAGACAAAGATGGGCCCGTTGAATTGGATTACCCAACGTCGGAACGTGGACCTGGCAGGTCCCTCCAAGCTGAACTTCATTCCCACGCAGGATCGCGGCGAGGCCCGGGCTCGTTACCGGCGGGAGAGGAAAAGCGGGGATGACCCAGCGAGGGGCTGTCATCGGCTCCCACCCGCCTGCACACCAAATACTCGAGGAGACTTCTAATTTTGTAATTTTGTCCAAACACTTGACGACTTTTCCGGTGGGCCCTTGACAAGCACGCCTGGCGTGTACACAGTAGGAGCACTTTGCGTCGGGCGGCATTCCGGAATGAAAGCCGGAGTGCCGGGACTAGGCATGTGCACTTCTTGCCCTTGGGAGAATTTGACAATGAGACAGCGCTGTGACTTTTCGACACTGCATAATGGCTCGTCACCTTTGATGGAACGTCACCATCGGGATGGAGCGGCCAATATGGGGGTTGCACGAAAGACACATGGTTTGAATCTCCGTGTTTGGATGATAGCCCTCGCGCTCATCGTTGGCGCGGCACTGTCGGGAAATCATATAACGTTTGCGGTGGCTGAATCTGGTGGACCTTCCGCCGCACCTCCCGCCGCGCAGGCTCAGGGAAATCCACAAGCAGGGCAGCCAGCCGCGACGCAGCCTCCAAGTGCCGCGGCTGAAAAGGAGAGCGTGCCGCCTTTTCGACCACGATTACCGGCCTATTACGGAAGAGTGGTCGACGAAAAGCAGCGGCAAAAGATCTACGAGATTCAACGAAAGTATCACGCCCAGATAGCCGAGCTACAGAGGCAACTCGAAAAACTCATCGCGCAGCGTGATGCGGAGATCGAGGCAGTCCTCACACCCGAACAAAAAGCAGAAATCCAAAAAATGCGGGAAGGAGCGGCCGCTCGGCGGAGCAATAGCGCCGCATCTCAGGGTGAGCAATCGGCGGCCCCGTCAGCGCAGCCGTAACCGGCCTCGGAAGACTGCTGGCCAACTGGCTCCAGGCTGGAAGCCCGTTCCTGGAAATTCCGATTTTTCCGACCTCCGGCAACCAATTGTTCTCGGTGCCCAATAAACGTGCACCCTGGGTAATACTGGGACTTTAAACAAGCGCAATCGCGTCTGAGCCGTCCCCACTTTTCCTCCGGCGAAGGGTCGCACACGTCCAAACAAGTTCGCGTCAGCCCGGAGGGACATGCTGGCAGGTCTACTTTCGGAGGGACGTGCTTGTCACGTCCGCTTTCCAACGTTGGAATATGTATTACGTTCCGGCGGGCACGACGAGCGTGCCGCTCCGTGTTCGCCGCATTCCGGGGAAGGCATTCCCCATTGGTTGAATTGGAGGGCCCGGCTTCACCCAGGCCACGCCACTGGTAGGGGCAATTCACGAATTGCCCCTAAAACAGTTTGTATTCGTGGCATGCCACGGGTTTTTGCAAAAGTAAGTATGGTTTAGAAATTCAGAAACCGCGTGGCTTGACTTACCACCCCGACCGTGCTAAATTGACGGCCGCTCGCAAATGGGGCGTGTTGATTTTCGGGCAATGCGTTCGAGGCAGGACTCAAGGGGAAGGAGGGCCAGTCGGAATGTCAAGAAAGAGGACGTGGGCGAGTCTTATAGTTTGTAGTGGCGTGGCTGTCAGCTTTGTAGCCATATTAGCCTTTGCACTTTGGTGGTCCCAGCAAGGTTTGCGCAATACCACTTCGCGCAATCAGAGCAAGCCAGCGGCAGCGACCGAAGTCCGGGCGGAGTGGACCAAGGAACCTGTTCAACCGTCCGCTGGGTCTTCTGAAGCCTCAAACTTGCACGGAGATTTTTCTCGTCCCACCTTGCGACCTGACCCGGAGATGTTCGGCAAGCCAGAGTTGATTCCTCTCACACCGGGAGCAGGAGTGGGCAGTTTATCTCAGCCTTCACTGCCAATCGGGTCGGAAAATATCGAGGCGCAGCCGCCGTTGTCTCCTAATCCAAGTGGATATGGTGATTTACCAACCGTGCCGAATTCGGCCTGGAACTCGCCGCTATCCCCTCCATCTGTTCCGCTCAGCCCGAAATTCCAGGAGACTGGAACCGTGCAAAACTTGCCTCCCCCGTCTTCGTAGCATTTTCCAGCGGGAGGAGCTCCGCAATGGTGATTTCCTCTGCGGGTAACGGCCACTGGCCTTCCGGTTGGACCTCAGAATTGTCGCGAATTGCTGCATGCCCCAGGTGCTTACCGGTCAGGAGAACACATCGGGACGGGGCACAAACCGGTGCACCCGCGTAAACCTGGAGAAATCGCATTCCCTCCGCTGCCATACGATCAAGATTGGGAGTGTGGATTTTCTTCTGTCCATAGCAACCCACCTCTCCGTAGCCCAGGTCGTCAGCCAGAATGAGCACAATATTTGGCTGGCGGCCTCGCGATTCTGAAGTAGCCGTTGTGTCCGACGCAGTTTCCGCTCGCGTTGTTGTTCCCTTTACTTCAACAGATATTATTGTGGAACGACCAGTCGCGGAAAGCTCGTCAGCCGATAAGTACCCCGTTTCCGCAGCCATGGCAATGAACTGAACGAGCGTAATAACGAATAGCATGTGAGCAAAAACTTTATTCTTCAGATAAAATCCATTATTGCAGACGAAGCACCCACACATGGTTGTCCTCCAATAAATAATAATTTTCGGGTCATATCGCTTGAATTACTCGACATCTTTACGGATTATGTCTTTCATCACTTGCATGACCTGTCACGAACAATACGTCCTGCCAAAAGCTCAAAACAGGGACGGTTCCGCGAATGGCAATATACTCGTCTTCTAAAACTCCCTGTGTCGGTTGCTTTAATTCCAGACAGAGCGTTCGCGAGGAACTTGTCGCCTCACTCACGAAGGAACGCACATCCTGACATCCTTGTATCTCCCAAAGGATTGCCGCCCCTTCCGTCAGCCGCGCACCGACACATTCCCCGGGCGGGTCCCCCTGGACGCCTAGCCCTATCGGAGTATCAGGCGGAACGAAAAGATAAAACCGCCCTCGAGTTCCAATCATGTGGATGATGCCTTTATTCCCCACAATTCCTGCATAATGGCTTGTTGCAACCAGGCGAAGACTATTGGGCCCCGGCTCCGCTTCTATCTTGTAGACGCCCGTCTTGGATGCGAAAAACTCAATGCGGGTCTGTGCCTGAAACCTAAGCTTGGCTTGCTGAACCGTCTCACCAGATGGTCCACGGACAAGAAGCGGCAGATCGCGGCCAGTATTCTGACCCACCTTTTCATAGGCAAGCTCACAAACGACCCGCTCTCCCTGCCGAGCGAAAATTGCATATTGAGCATTTCCGCGCAACCGGTGTGGAGGAACCGCAAGGATGGTCTTGGGAGAAACCGGTTCTTTTTCCACTCGCAACCTATCCGTGGAAATGATGGGCAAACGACGAATGGGATCGCAGGGAAACGATCTGTTGAGCCAGTTTTGATCGACCAGGATGGATTCCTGGCCCTTTTCCCGAGAAAGTGTGATCGTTCCTTTAATGTCAGTCAGGCAAACACCACCCGCATTTTGAAAAGACAAAAAAGGTCGGTCGATTCTATCGGTGATAATCACATTTTCCAGAGTTAGTCCACCTAAGTCATTCTCATCACCAGGTCGAGATACGAAAAGGATCGGCGATGGAGAAACGGGACGCTCCGCTTTTTCAACAATTCTGCAATCTTTAAGACGAATTTGCAGCCTCCCGGCCGGCTTCGACCGCACAATCATTCCCGCGGTCCCGGAGTCCTCAAAACAGCAGTTGATAACCTCGACGACGCCCCGGACGGCCTCTGCATCGGAATTTCTGGTGACGATACTCAGAGAACCGGCGTTGGTCCCCTGCGTATGACAGTTTTCTAATCTAATGGAGATTGGGCGTGAATCAGCATTTAACGCCCCGGCGTAGACATGGATCGCATAACCGCGATTGTTCTCGATGAGACAATTTCGCATCACACAGTTGACGAGAACCTCGCCTGGCCGATTGGGTTCAAAATCGATTCCCGCCTGGGGTGGCGTTCCCGCGGTGTTGCGGAGCGTCACGTTTTCGATGAGCAAATCTTCGGCAGTTATGACACTAATCCCCTGGCGGTAATTGCTATCACAGATGACATCCCGAATAATGATGTGCCTGTTTGGTTCGCCGTTCCGACCGGCCCCCAGATATATACCATCTCCGCCACTCTCGCGAAGCACCAGTCCTTGAACGACGACGTTCTTGCACCCTCGCAAGCTCAGGCAATGCCGCCATTCTGCCTTCTCGTATGGTGGTCGAGCATAATCCTCCCGCCACATGCGAAATACAGCGCCATTGCCAACGATGGTGAGATTTTCCTGGTTTGTGGCTGTGAATAAACAGTCTCCTTTTCCTAAAAAGGCTCCCCGTTTCGCTATGACTTCCACCCCCTGCTCGAAGATTATTTCCTTGTTGCCGACGAGTTCGATTTTGTCCACGATCCATGGGTGCGGCATCTTGGGGACGATGACCTTCCTGGCAGGCGAACGCAGCGCCGCTTGCAGGGCCTTCGTGGAGTCCTCCGCGTCAAATCCCCACCACGCTGCGTTTGCCACTTCGCGTTGACCAGCCTCCACTTCACGAATCGCTTGATCGTCGGGGGGTACCAACACCCCAGGACGTTCTTCCGCGCCACTTTCTGTCGCAACTGCAGCAAGTAAGGCCATTAAGGCTATCCAGGCCGTATGCCGGCGAACATGAGTGATCATGGTCAAATCCCCATCATTATTCTGTTCACTTCTGCACCGACTAATCCTAATCCACCTTGCGGCTCCCGTCCGACTGCGAATGGAAAACGGCGTCTTCTGGAATGAGCAACGTCTGTGGGCTGCACGCCAAATACGGTGGAACATCATACAATTCCACCACGCATCGCAATCCGGAAAGTTGGAGGCTCCAGATCTGGCCGTCGGTCCCGTTGGGGACTTCCACGCTCTGTTCAGAGGACGGCAGGATACTGTGATTGGCCATCGCGGAGTCAGCCCCGTACGTCCGTTGGTCTTCCTCGACGATGACAGAAATCTCGCTCCCGGCAAGTACTCGGTCGTCAACAATAACTCGTCCATCGGGGGTATTAATTCGGAGCTGGGTCCACGGGTCGCCTCCCGATACGATTCCCACCACGAAGTGCCGAGTGCCTTGCGGGACGTAAAAGTAAAGCCGCTCGTTCATCGAGGGCAACCAGAAACGAAGCGGTACAGCCTTGGGGGCACCGGGCGTATCTGCCCGGGCTGCCCTAAAAACAAACGGTCGATTACCGATGTCCACCCGGGCGGCGCGCCAGAAATCGGTTCCGGGATTCAAAGTGTAAACAGCGTTTTGAGGAAGTTTCACCGTCGTCTGCGCCGGCTCGCCTTTGGGGGCTTCCACGTGTCCCGTGGCAACTATCGTCTCTTCCGTTCGCAACGTCCAATCGCATGAGATTGTGTGCCCTTTGTCGAACGGTTGCCAGGAAATGGTCAATTCTTCCCCTGCTCGCCCCTGAAAAACAATTTCCCCGCTTTCAATCGCGGGCAGCGCCGACTTTGTTTCCTGCCAGCTCGCCACGGCGTCGGGCACCAAGTCCGTCGCCGGACGCAGCGGACCACCCCAGATCCGGCCTTCTATCTCAACAGCCTGAAGGTCCGCATATCTTTTGAGGTCCTCTTGTCGGAATTGGGCGACCTCCTCGTGAGTTGGAATATTCTGCTTCTGGGCGGTCCACGCCTTGTGAGCTTCCCTGAGGTTGAAACCCTCAACGAGTGTGAGTGCCCGAAATCGCTCATCAAACCACGACGAAAACAGCATTGGAAAAGTGTGGATCAAGCCAGTGTCCATAATCCGGTGGGAAAACACGACACATTCCTTTGCCCGCGCGATGATCTCTTCGGGGGGCGCGACCACGAGGCGGTTCCATTGGTTGTGGCGGCTGGACTGATCGTATTCCAACCACAGTCGCAACCAGTGCAGATACATGGCCACGCGATCCAACCGTGCTACGATTTCCGGCGCGGATGTAGCCCGATAGGCGGCGTCGAGATCCTCCATGGCAAGTTTCAACGATCGTGGCGAAAATCGCTCACCACGGCTCCAGCGCGTATAGAGTCGCCGCATAGGTGCCGCTGCCTCACCGAATGCTTTTGTGCAAAAATCCTCGAACAGGGATTGCGCGTCCTGTTGGGGGTTCCACATCAAGTGGGCTGCCATCCAGTAACCAGGTCCATTGGGCCCCCAGTTACACGACGATTCTGCGTCGTAAGTCGATAGACCGAGGCTATGATAATTTCGAATGGCTTTCGCAAGCTCAAAAACTCTCCCAGCTTTTGCCGCACCGGGGAGGTCCCAATCCCAGGGATAGACGCTGAAATAGTCATACACACCGACCTGGGCGCCACACTGGCGAAAAGCACGAATCTGATCTTCCCACGACAATTTCGTGTAACGAAAGCCCGTTGTGATCTGAACATAGACGTTGGGCTCAAGTGCGAAACTCGGTGGATCCGCATGGTGAGCGTAGGCATAGAGACCGACATATTTCCCGGGGAACTCCTTTTGCACAGCTCGGGCGACCAAATTGGCTAAAAAGAATACTTGATCGCTTACCGAGCCGTTCCCGATTGCCCGACAGTTGGGGCATTCACAATAGCCGCCTCCATCATTCGGCTCGACGGAAACCATCATCTGTTCCGGGTGACGCCGGAGATATTCCAGAACGGCCTCCACAAATTGCTGCTGCACTTCAGGGTTGCTTACACATAGCTGAGGCGGTTGCCGCTTTCCTTTCACCAGGGCAAACCATTCGGGATGGGAGTCAAACATTTTGACCGGTATATATCGCTCCCAGGCGTGCCCACAGTCCACGCGCAACGCTCCGCCCTGGCGGTTGTGCCGCATCCAGGCATCGTAATCTTTTTGTAACTGAGGAGTTCGAGGTCCCCACCCATACCAGATCCGTCGCCAGGCAAAAGCCGGTTGTTCCACCTTGCGAATTTGCACTGTGATATCCCGACAATGCGGCGTCACAGTCCACACCGGATCCGGAAAGTACCAGCGGAATCCCAGTTCCTCCAAGAACATGTATACCGCGTGAGAAACCCCTGCCGGGCTGTTGCCCAGGAGCCAAAGGCGCCCCCTACTGGTGCACACAGCCACTCCCTCAGGCCCCAGCAGATCAAGCCCAAACGCTTTTGCTTCCTCTGGAAAATCCATCGCCGTTCCCACAACTATCGCAGGGGAAGGGAGTGGACGGTCGGGCTCCCAGGGGAGGCGTTCCAAGGAGGCTCCCGTCGCCGCGGACAGCGCGTCGTGAAGTTCGTCAATCACCAGTTTCAGTTCGCTTTGTCGCCCTGCAGGAAACACAAGGCGGGCAGATGCCGAACCATTTTGGACCAAGGCGACGGATTCTAAAGCCTCAGTCGATAGAGCTAGCGGGCAGTAATTTATTACTAAGATGCCAACCATTAATGGAATAAAGCGTGCGATCCGGAATGCCATAATTTGGTGCCTTATTCAGAATTTCCTGTTCAGCTCTTACTGGAGTTGTATTTTCGCGGCAACCTCGTGGCCACCGGCCAGTTCTCTTACTCGGACCTGCCACTCGCCCGGCGTATCATTGGGCGCGAAATCCACAAATACGTTCACAACGCCATCTCGCGCCGCATAGAAACCCGTAGGCTCTGCGGTCTGCCCCTGAGAATCGCGAATTTCGAGTTCTATCGGTATCACAGCCGATAAAGGCAAGCCGTTCTTGCCAACAACGCGAATCGTCAGGGATGCCCGTTGACCTCTCTCGGCTTTTTGCGGAACCAACACTTGGACCCCCTCAATTGCCTGGTCCGTGATCATGAACACCCGCCCGTCACCTGGTCCGAGCTTCACCGACCACGTCAAAACCTCACCCATTCGTTGCGATTTAACTTCCTGATGTGCGACAAGATCATAAACAGTTTTCCCTTGTGTGACTGCCGAGACAGTCCCTTCCAAAGGCAGGCCTTTTTCCATCACCAGGCCATGATGTCCGACGTAGTCCCCAAACGTGCGGCGATCATTGATCGTAAAGACATATAGGGCAGAGCCATACTGTCGTGTCCGAATAATCAAGTCTGGATCTGATGAGTCAACGCGTCGGGGATAACGGTTTGCCAGCTCCTGCCGCAGTTTTTCAGCCAACCGTTGCAGCGCTGCCTTGTCTTCCTCGGCCTTTCCCGTTCGTCGGTAGGACTCCACGCGAATATCAGGCCGAATTGCCGGGCAGAGAAATTCGTCCCCCACCACCAATCCTCCCCGGGATTGAAATTCTTTGATCGCTTTGACGACAGCCGCGGGCAGCACATCACAGGCTGGAAGAACAAGCACCCGGTAGTTATCCAGTCCATCTCGCAGGATACTTTCTTCGTAAATGATCCGTGGCTGAAATCGCCCCCATTGGAGTACAAGATGCATGTCCGCTTCCCAGTTGCGACTCCAGCCGTAGGTCCCCCGACCGGCGAACATTTGGGAAGCAAAGCTTTCTAAAATGGCAATATCGGCGGGACTATCCGGAATATTCAAAAGAGCCGGCCCCAAAGGTCGAACCACGTCGTGAATAAGCTCCTGGAGCACTTCTCTGGTATGGGGATTGGTGTAGCGATAACTTGCGTGAGGAGCCGGCACGAGCGAACTCCAACCGTGATACATGATGCCCCGGATAGGACGTGCCATCTTGCACCAAAACGCCTCACGCAGGTGATCTGGGGCAATCGTGATAAACTTCGCGTCGGGTATTTCCCTTTCCCACGGTGCCCGTTGACTTTCCTCCTCGAGCAGCTTTGGGGCCGTTTGAGACCGGTACCAGATAATCTGCGTCATCTTCATGACCTGCTGGCCTGGTCGCCCTTCAGCCATCGCGAAGAGTTCGTCCGTCGCCTGGCCGATTTTGATCGGGTCGGGATAGGTATACGTCCACTGGGAAAGAACGTCCACCTCGCCTCCACTACCCCAGATGCTGGGAGCACGAACCGCCGGATCGAAAAACGTCCACAGATCGGGTCTTGCCGATTTCAAGCCACGGTGGACGGCTGAATGCAATCCGTTCCACCCATCGCCCTCTGTCCAGAACCATCGATAGAACTCAAGCAGATGGTCGTTATCAGGAATAACCCGGTCTTCCGGAAATCCGAGAATCCGATCGTAACGCACGCCCCATTTGCTGGTGGCTTGATCTGGAATGTCGTAGCCGTATTTTGTCCTAAAAGTTTCCAAATCATGCTTATGGAAACACAGATTGGTCGAGTCACGAACCTCTGTATGAATAAGCGCTGCCTCAAGCGATGGGAAATCGTGGAATGTTTCTGCCACCGATGCCCCGACTCGGTAACAGAATTCGCGCACCTCCGGAAACAGACCACACGGGTTTGGGTCCTTGTAAGGCTGCCCGTTTCTATCCACCCGCTGGAATCGTGACTGCGTTTCGGGATTCCTCACAATCCATGACCCGGGTGATAAGCTTACGATCGCTCCCATACCCCGAACCAGGTATGCATTGAGCATTTCCGCTTTTTCCGCTAATTGATAACCTTCGACAGCGGTTCCCGGTTTATCCAATTTCCAAATGTGGGCATAGTCCGCCAGACTGACTAACTGATGAGTAAAGCCAATTTCTTTGACCTGCTCCAGATCACCTGTGCCCCATAAGACAACAGGCATCGTATCAGGGATTGGTCGTGGCACAATGGAAATGTTAAATTCCCGTTCCTGGTGCAATACTGTGGATTCCTGAGTGGCTTCAACATGCACCCGGAGACCGTAGCTTCCCGTTCGCAACCGAGTATCCACGGGCACTTTTAAAGGAATTTCTTCGTGAGGAGAAAGTTTCGGTACTCGTAGAGATGTTGTCGATTCTTTAAAGATACAGGCAATCTTTACGTCGCTTACTTCACGCTGTGTTTCATTGCGGAGGACGAGGTGAACAAAAGCCGTATCTTCCATTCGCAGGAAGGCCGTACGTGCCAGGGATGCGAGTTCGACTTCGAGGCCACCTTGTGCCCAATTGGGAATTCCCGCGTGAATGCAGACCTCGTCGATATAGCCGGGGAACCCCGAGTACAAAGAACCGTAACGATCTCCAATCACCAGGTCGTATTTTCCCGGCGAGACCGGTCCCCGTCCGGGATGGACCGTTCTGCCAATCGCTTGCTTGTTGAGGAAGAATCGTCCCACCCCCGCACCGTCGTAGGCAAAAGCTAGGTGTACCCAACAGTCAGGCAGCAGAGAGACTTCCTGTGATACGAACTCAGCCGAATCCTGACCGAACCCAAGATACGCCACGAGGCGAAATTTTCCGGGATCGGTCCGCCGCAAATAAAGGCAATAATCGCAATTTGCCTCTGGAGTTTCTCGCGGGTAATGAAGATACTTTTTGTCGAGTAAAAAAGCCACGCTGCACGTATCGAGTTCCGCCTTGGGTTTGATCCATAACTCCAGCGTGAAGGCTCCTTCCGGAGTGAGCCGTGGATCATTTCTCACCACCGCTCCATTTCCAACCTCCGGATTGTTGGCACTGGAGAAGCACTCCAAACAGTTGCCAGACACACCTCCGGGAACGAATCGCGACGCCCCTCGGAGCCGTAACTCATGACCGTGTCCGGAGTTATCGGCGGTTTCCTGGCCCGGCAGAAACTTCCAGCAGGCAATGATATTCTGGCCCGACGGCCCCTGACTTGATTGCTGAGCTGCGCTTGAATTCCCCACTGATTGGCTGCTTTCGCCGAGCAAAGGCTGAGCAGAAACGACCAACGTCATTACACCGCTCAACATGGTAATTACCGCAACTTTTCGGGGCATTGTCCGTCCTCCGCGCAGCCTGCAGATACTTGACTTGAACGTCAAGCGAGAAGCCCCAACCCGCTTTGAGTCGGCTATCAACGTACACTAACGGAAACACGGGTTCAAGGAGCGACGCGGCGATAAGTTTTGGGGCAGCGTCATGGAGCGCGGCATGTCTCAAAACCTCAGGAGCCTGGGCGATTTCCTCTCAGAAGCGGTGCAACTTTCTATCAGGCTCCGACAGTTTCGGTGACAACTTTTCGGGCTGGGTGAGCCACCGCCCGGCCAAAGAGAAGGGCTGTTCCACAATTCATTCCTCGAGTGTCACTGTGTAAGGTCCCTTGTAAAAAGAACGCCCGAACCGGATCTTGCCATGCAGTGGCGGTCGCGGGGTTTTCACGGTCACAGCACGACAAAAACTGCTGCGATACCACAAGCACTGTTCTTCAGGCCGCGCGGGAAAGGGTGCCTGACGGGCAAGGCGTGTACGCTGCCAGGTCTCCGGCTTGGCCAGCGAACGGTTTTCATAATAGCTGTAATCCCGCAGGATGTCTGTAAGAACGAGCCCTCCCTCGTTGATGAGCCGCTGGAATTCGTGCCAATATTTTGCCGGGCACTCCAATTCAGTCAGGCCAAAATACATGCTCCCCGGGTGCTTTATGGCCGCCAGTCCCCGCGACAGCCACGCCCTAAATCCCTGACGAGTCTCAACGGGATCCATAACGAACACATCAAAGGCCCTTCGCCATTCGCGCGGAAGGGGATCAGCCACGTTATAGATGCGAGCTTCGACAGCAAGCCCACCTCCTTCTGCCTGGGCCTGGATAAAATCCACCCAGCGAGAGTCGACTTCTCCCACCACAACGCGCTTGGGCAATCCCGTAAGCCCTGCGGCAAGTGAGAGAAGATCGTCATCTCCCAAAACGAGAATGGTTCGGTCAAACAGGTCTCCCCGTTCCCAAAGGAATCGAACTCTTTTGATAACGTCGGAGCTTACGATCGGCTCTTGAAAAAACTCCGTCGTCGGCCAGGGAGCCTCTGCACGGAGCTTTTCGAACCTGGCCAGTACGGACTCAAAATCTGGATGGCACGCCTCTTTTATCCGCTGGGGAAGTTCAGCGACCTGCAGTCGATCGTGTTTGAGAACAATCCACCCCCGGCTACTAAGCGCGCGACATGCCTCGTAGATCTCCATCACCGTACCATCCACGACGGCGAGGAGATCCCACACAGTACACCCGTGATCCACAAGCGTGCGGAGAATCTGAAACTCCGTGCGTGTCAGCGCGTGATCACCCGTTTGTTCACCTGTTGAGGCTTGAAGTATTCGCATAACAAATCAAAGGCCTTGATGGCGTTGCCTTCCTGGCCGCACGTAAAGACGTCTGCGACAACGAGCCCTTTTTCCGGCCAGGTGTGCACAGCAAAATGGGATTCTGCGAGCAGAAGAACGCCTGTCACACCTTCTGGTTCAAACTGGTGGAACTGCTCTCCGACGGTGTGAAAACGGGCCTGCTCCGCTACAGAGTACAGAATCGGCTGGACAGACTCCACACGCCGAAGCAACTCGGGTGGGCAACCATACAATTCGCCAAGAACGTGGGTTCCCACTGCCATAGCCGGCCTCCCTATTTCAGGTGAAAAAGCTAACAACCCGAAACGGGGATCCTCATTCCACACATCGGGCGGTTGAGGCGCCCGATGCACCAGCTTCCCACCCAGACCGTTCCTGCAGCGGTGCGGATGGTCGCCGGTTGATGGCTGAGCCGGCCGAAAGGCCGTTTGGGTCGGTTCCACACCGCGATTTGCTTTAGGGTCCGGGCTCCTCCCAAACGAACCTGGGAACCAGGTTACAAGACGCGAGGCGATAAGCCACCTCTATTCTCTGTTATTTTATGACCTTGCGCGCGAGATTCAAGCCACTCCGCAACTTATGACGCCGTTAAAACTTGCGCACGTCTCCTAAATACTCAAGTATTAGACTATCGAAACAGGTATTACAGTCACGAGAGATGGCCTTCCCTCAAATTCCTTGCGGTGCGAACCAGCTTGTTCTGGAAATCCCCAATGAACTGGGCCTGGCACACCTTGTCCGCATTCGATGCTCTTAACCATTCGGAAAACCGGGCGAGCTCGGGTTTTCGGCATTTGCCAGCAACAGTTGCGTCTCAAAGCAACCGCTCAATAATGAGATGGCGGGTGTATCGCGGATTGGTCAACCAGCGAGAGAAAGACGCTGTTAAGACGCTTGCCGTGTCACCCATTCCACCAGCCCATTCACCGATGACTGTTGACACTCGGCGGCTAGGAGCGCATTTTACGCCCTGGATTTGGGAGGCGTCCCATGCTCACTCAGAATTACCAAAGCACCAGTAGCGGCGGCAAAGCGATGACACGCTGGCGAGTCATGGGCCTTTCCCGACGTAACCGAACTGTGCAACGGGCGCTCTCCATTCTGGCAATTGCCTCAATTATCCAATGGTTTACAGGTAGCGACGTGCCTGGGTCCGATCAGCAGAGCGGCGAAAAAGCAACCGTTCCCCAGCCGATTGTACGGACGGGGAGCGAGCCGGGACCAACGGTTTTGGTCGTGGCCGGGATTCACGGTAACGAACCCGCCGGAGTTAAGGCTGCGCAAATCATGGCGTGTTGGTCCGTCCGGCGGGGAAAACTTGTCGTCGTGTCGCCTGCCAACCCCCCAGGAGTTGAGCACCGTCAACGAACCATCCCTGGTGTGCCGAAGGAGGAGGCTGATCTCAACCGCAATTTTGTGGTGGAGGGCAAAGAGTGTCGGCCCAAAGGCACGCTCGCCCAGCAACTCTGGCAGCACGTTGCGCAGATCCGTCCCGACTGGCTTGTCGATCTCCACGAATCTGTCAGGTTTCACAAAGATCGGGGAGTGGGCAACACATTCATCGTTTACCCCCGAGAGGAAACCCTCGAGGTGGTGAAAAAACTTCTGGCAAAAGTGAACCCCCAAATAACTGAGTTGGACGAAAGGTTCGTCGTGTTGCGCTGGCCAGCCCGCGGTTCCCTGGCGCGCGCCGCCGGCGCGGTCCTTGGATGTCAGAGCTTCATTCTGGAGTCCACCCGTCAGGATCCTATGGACAAGAGAGTCTCTTATCACTGCGAATTTGTCCGTGCCCTGCTGGAGGAACTCCAAATGGGGCTAATGCAATAATGCCAAAATGATCTAAGAAAATTTTCAAATTTAAAAAGAAAATTTCACGCCAGTTGGTCAAAATTGTTGACGGAGTTTTTTGCCAGCAGTAAACTAGCGCCCGCCGGCTAGGGCTCCGAGGATGTGATTTTCTACGTGTTTTGAACCGGAGTGTCGCGTTGGCGTTGGGAAAATCGGCGATGTGCCAAGCTTCCTGTCGCGAATGGCACACCGGCGATGGCGGGCGTAGTTGGAGAAAAGGAGGTTGGGTTATGACACGGCGTATTTGTCGGCCACGGCTCAGAGGTTTTACTCTGGTAGAACTCCTCGTTGTGATTGCGATTATCGGCATCTTAATCGCGTTGCTTCTGCCTGCTGTTCAGGCGGCACGGGAAGCGGCGAGACGAAGTCAGTGCACGAACAACCTCAAACAACTGGGGGTTGCCCTGCACGCATATCACGACAGCTACAATAAGTTTCCGTGCATGGGAAATCCTCTGCCAAATGCTGGGGGCTACACCAGCCGTAACCTTTCCGGCTTAGTTTCGCTTCTATCCTATCTGGAGCAAAAGCCGCTGTATGATCAAATTGCTGCCGGGGATCCAGCCAACGGTATTCCACCGTTCGGTCCGAATACAGAGGATAGCTGGGCGGTTTGGAACGTTTCGCCCACGGTGTTTCGTTGTCCGTCCGATTCAGGAAAACTCGACGGGAACAACCAAAGGCTTCACAATTATGCGTTTTCCCAGGGTGACGATTACCAGAACATGATGGGGAATGACCCGAAAAACACTCGTGGTATGTTTGGATGGGAAATCTGGTACTCTGTCTCCAACGTGGCCGACGGACTGAGCAACACCACGGCCATGAGCGAACACCTGCGACAGGGATTCAGTGATATGTCGGTGACTGCTGCCAAGACAATTGAACACACACGGGGCACCGCACAGATCTCTGGGCTTTCCGGCTTGGCTCCAAGTGTGGCCTACACGGTTACGGACGGCCAGTACTTTTTGGTGGGAGTTTCTGGCAAGCACCGATATGGATCTCGCTGGGTGCGTGGTAACCCAATGCAGGCGGCATTTAATACAATCCTGCCCCCCAATGGACCGTGCGCTTTCGATAATCGCCAGAACGTGGGCTGGGATATCTGTTTGCTTCCCCCGAGCAGTGGTCACCCGGGTGGTGTCAACGTGCTTTTCGGGGACGGTTCGGTGCGTTTCGTCTCTAATACCATTGACACTGGCAACCTGGGGGTGCGCCAGGCGAACAATTACTATGGCCCGAGCAATTATGGGGTTTGGGGTGCGCTGGGCTCGAAAGCGGGTGGCGAATCCGTTACTGGACTGTAAAAACATGTGAGGGCCGGTAAGCGGTGCTTGGATTTTGCGGTAACACACCATGGGGATGGTCCAGCGGTGGGTTGCTAAGAAATGATTTGTCACGGCGGAATTAACCAGGGCATCAGGGCACCACGGCGGAGTGGCTCGATCTGTTTTTCGCGTTGAAGTACTGTTTAGAGGTCGTTAAGTTGCTGAAACAGGGAGCTTTACTGGCTCCGGGGAGGCGGTTATGACAACGCAAAGTTGCGGACGCAGAAAGGGTTTTACTCTCGTAGAGCTTCTTGTTGTGATTGCCATCATTGGCATTCTGATCGCGTTACTGCTGCCTGCCGTTCAGGCGGCACGGGAAGCAGCGAGGCGCAGCCAGTGTACCAACAACCTTAAGCAATTGGGCCTTGCCCTGCACACTTACCACGATACTTACAATCGATTCTGCGCAATTGGCTTCCCCATGGTGGGGAGAAATCACGGGCTTTCCGGCCTTGTTTCGTTATTGCCGAATATGGAACAAAAAGCGCTTTTCGATCGGATTTGGGCCGGAGATCCCGCTAACGGCATTCCGCCAGGAGGACCTAACGCTGAAGATAGCTGGGCAGTTTGGAACGTGTCCCCAGCTTCGCTCAGATGTCCCTCTGACTATGGAAAGCTTGACGGAAATAATCAGCGACTGAATAACTATTGCTTCTCCCAGGGCGACGACTATCAGAACATGCTGGGCAATGACCCTAAGAACACCCGTGGAATTTTCGGTTACGACATTTGGTACAGTATGAGCAGTGTCCAGGATGGTCTGAGCAATACTGTAGCGATGAGTGAACGTTTGCGGCAGGGCTTCGATGAAGCACCAGTATCCACTGCCCGGACTGTTGATCATCGAATGGCTACTGTACAGATTTCCAATCTCAATTCACAACCACCCTCCGTTGTCTACGGTTACACGGATGGTCAGTATTTCCTGCCGGGTTACACCGTGCGGTACCGATTCGGCTCACGGTGGGTAGACGGCATGCCGCTCCACGCAGCTTGCAACACGATCCTACCGCCTAACGGGCCGGGTGCATTTTTCACTCGCAGTGGCCAGCCGGCCGCCGACATCTGTCTATTGCCCCCGAGCAGTGCTCATCCCGGAGGAGCTAATGTGCTGTTTGGTGATGGTTCCGTGCGATTCATCTCTCAGACGATCGACACAGGAAACTTAGGAGTGGTACAGGCCAACGATTACCGTGGACCCAGCAACTACGGTGTTTGGGGTGCTCTGGGCTCCAAAGCAGGAAATGAATCCGTTAGTATCCCATGATTTCTTAGCGTGGAATTCCTGGGACTTGTGACACGAAACAGGCACGGCCGCTGTGTTATTGAGAAACTGAACCGGATATCAGCAACGAGTTGCAGGTTAAGAAGGAGGCTAGCATGAACCGCCTCATACTTTCTGTTCGATATGTGACGCTGATCGGCTTTTTGCTGATCTCTTTCGTCGGACTCGGCTGCGGAAAGAAGAGCGGACCGAAACTGTACCCGGTCCAAGGTAAGATAACCTACAAGGGGAACCCCGTGGAAGGAGCCAATGTGGTATTTGTTGCGACTGACGGAAAAGCCAGCGGGGCTGGCCGGACGGACGCGGCTGGATTTTACAAGATCCAATCCCAGTGGGGTGCAGGCCTTCCGGCCGGGGAGTATTTTGTCGGGGTGACCAAGTTTGAGGAGACTGGCCCGGTTAGTGAGGAAAGCGCGACTTATAATCCCCAGTTGGCCAACGTAGATGCGCCACCTCCTAAGCCTCTGGTCCCGCAGAAGTACACGATGCCTGAAAAATCAGGGCTTAAAGCCACAGTTGGCCCGGACAGTAAGAGTATCGATTTTGACCTTACCGACTGAGTTTGTTTATGTGAAGAGTTTCATCCGCGATTCTCTTAGATTCGGCCGGGCAGAATACCGGAAGGCGACACAGGCAAACCACGCGAAACCGGTCGAAGAGAAGAGTATGGGCTTGCCACGTAATGGACGGCGGGCAGATTTGCCTATCCATTAGTCCACCTTCCACACTTCCCAGCCGGTTTTGTCAACGAAAAGCCGGGTGGCAGTTAAACCGTGCGGCAAATGCCGCGGTGGCGCGGGGAATGTGGGTGGCCGAAGCAAAAAACGCACCTCGTTGTCTTTGAGAAACTGGCACACTTCCTCGCCATACGGCTTCTTTCGCCACATCTCTGCCAATCGCCACCAGCCTGCCGGGAAGACCCCGGAATAACCGTTGACAAGCCAACATCTGTGGACGGGTTGCCAGAGCATCACACGGACAGTCGGTTCATATTCAATAAGTCGACCGGGGCCAGGAAAATCGAGAACAAGAACAACCGTGTTGGCTGGCGCACGCCCTGCGAGATAACGGGCCCATCCAGGTGGACACGAATAGTCCGGAGGAACAACAAGAAACGGCGCTCCCGGCAAAACTTCGAGCAAGCACACAAGACCGAGCACCCCAAAAATGCCGCCTGAAAGCACTCCTTTGCGAACCCCGCGCAAAATCTTTTGAAAATAGGTTCGCACGCCCATCAGGCCGAGTGCACTCAACAAAAGAATGGTGAGCTGGGCGAGGTACGCAAATCGGTAGGGGCTTCTCACGGCGGCAAAAGGGGGAATGACCCTGGCAAGTAAATCCCAAATGGAAACCTGTCCCACTCGAAGTCGCGGGCCCAGCGAGCCGACCACCGACACCACAGCGATAGCCGCGAAGAATAAAACCATCCGGCGAAGGGGTGACTCCTGTAAGCGTCTGCATATTGCCGCAGCCGTGATGCCCACGGCCAAAAAGCTGACCAGCCATCCCGGATTCAAACACCGGCCCCCGATCCCATGGCACGCGCCCAGATAAAAATCGAGCCCGTGGGGAGGTGGCGCCAACCACTCGCCAACCCTCGCGGATAGCGAGGTGACGACCTCAGGTGGACGGACAACAGCATGGTGCGAGAGGATTCGGCTCATTGGCAATCCCACGGGCAGAATGAGAAGCGTTCCGAGGCCAATACCGCCCATCCACACGCCCACGCCTTCACCTTTCTTGGACATAAAAAACCAGGGTACAATCAGCACAAGAATGAGTGCGGCGAAAAGTCCCAACTGGATGCTGGTTGCAAATGTCAGTGCCCATGCGAAGCCAAGCTCGAGGGCCTGTGTCCAGGTCGGGCGGTCCAGCATTCGCAGGACGACATCCCACTGCCATAGCACCGGCCAGAGTGGGGCGTACTGCATCAGCTCCGGTTGCTGGAGAATCAGCGGCAGCCACACAACGAGAGCCCCTGCGTATCCGGCTATCCAATGATCTTGGGTCCACCGGTGAATCAGCCTCCTGGCAACGACTCCATTGAGCACGAGAGATCCAACGAAGTAAACATGGTAAGCGGCCACCGGATCGAACATCCAGACAACAGGCGCCACGGCGGCCGTCAGCGGCTGGGGTTCAGAAAAGGCGAAGGCGCCCTTCTCGGGCCAGAATATCGGAGCGTCCCAATAATTCTGAAAACAACAGGAGACACGATCCGCATTCCACCAGATCGTCCAGACATTGAAAAGTGTCACCACGCCGTTGGCGGGGCGACTAGCTGGAAGCGCACCCGTGAACAGGCAATGTCGATAGCTCCAAAAGGCAAAAAAGAGATACGCCAGGGCCCAAACCCACGTGGAACATCTACCTCGTCCGACACCTGTGGAAAGTCGCTTCGTGGTCAGAGACCCTGGTTGCAAAGCGTGGCGGCTGTGAATCCCCATGGCAAGTTCAATTCCCTCCAACCGGCCTGCCCACTTTAAGCAACGGTTTTCGGGAGTGAACCGTTTTTGCAAGGGTAGACGGCATCACTGGGAACTGAGCTTGATCTCGAGATTTTGAAGGCCTTCTGCCGGGACGGTGACCTCGATCCCGGACGTCTTGGGATTGGCGTACTTCTCGGGAAGCACGTTCCGTGTTGCACTAACACCCGTCGAAGGGGCGGAACCGCCGGAGGCGAGGGCCGCGTGTTCCACGTCCTCCGCGACCACAAATTGCTTCCCCGAGGTATCGGTAACGAGTTTGGTAACCTGGACGAGATACTTACCGGGAACTGCCCCGCTCACTGTTTCTGAAGATTTCAGCGAGAAATGGCCCTTGGAGTCTGTCACGGCGTACGCCCCGTAGGCAGGCGTTCCCGTCGGTACGAACACGACCGTGGCCCCATCGACTGGTTGACCGTCGAGAGTCACCGTTCCCGAGACCGGTGCTGTTTGCGGAATATTTCCCCGGCTGCGCGAACCGCATCCCTGAGAAACGACCAAACCAGAGACGAAACACAGCAAAACTGCCAGAATAAATCGCCGGCCCATTGATGCCCTCATGTGATACCCACAGATCCTTGGAATGGAGTCAACAACCCCGCCGTCAAACGCAGCCGATGCGCACGCGGAAGGCTTAATCAGTCACTTATTTAGAATCCCGTGATCGTTTCGCCTCCAGCCTTCGTTCCCAAAGCTCCCCATACACCAAAAGGACTGGGTCCAGAGGCAGTTGGCGATGGCGCCACGACACCCAAATTACCGGTGTCGATCGTATCGCTGATAAAGCGCACACTCCCATCGGCGAAGGCCACATTGACGCCGCCGGGATGTTCGCTCGTTGCGGTATAAATTCCCGGGGCAAAATGCCCTGAAATCCCACTCCAGCCGCCACCGGCAATCGCGCACACCGCTGTATTAGGGGGCAGAATAGTGGTTACACCAGCGAAATACGCGGCTCCGTCTGCCCAGCGGTATCCCGGAGAGGTGTCGGACGTGAAGATCGGAGCACCAGAGATGTAGGCATTCCCTGCCCAATAGGCTCGGCAGGTCAGCGGGATATAGGCAGAGGGATCTCCACTCGTGTCGTAGATCACAGAGCCACGATCGTTGTCCCGGCGGGGACGAGAGCGTTCCGCCAAGGCAATGGTATTGCTGGTTCCGTCGGTTATGTTCGCCAGCGAATTATAGTCTTGCCGGCCGAAGCAGCCCCGATTGCGAATCGGCGTATTCATAAGAGCTGCGGCTTGATTGGCGTCCGAGCGTTCGGTGGGCGAGTGAACCGAAGCTTCATAATTATCGCCCGCGCAAAAGGCATAACTCGTCGTTCCGCGTTTGCTTCCCCTCGGTGGCATATCTCCCGCGTCACTCGGACAATTGAGCGTCGGGATAATTGTGAGCTGCCAGTGGGAAACCGCGTTATCAGACCAAGGGTTGTCATTCGCTTGCTTGGCCGCGTCGTACACCGACTTCTGTTCGTAGAACGGTGCCAATTGGAGCCAGCCGCTGATTCGCAATCGCTGGTAACCAGTGGCGATATTACCCGTTCCAGATTGCCGCGCCGGCAGTCGCTGATAGGTGTCGACGTACGTGTGGGCAGCCAACATCAGCTGCTTGAGGTTGTTGCTGCACTGCGATCGGCGAGCTGCCTCCCGCGCCGCCTGAACGGCGGGCAACAGCAGAGCAATGAGAATTCCAATGATTGCGATGACAACAAGCAACTCGACCAGCGTAAAGGCTTTTCTCGTACGACGCATACGGGCACCTCCTCTTAACGAGAATCATAGCTGGATGTGACTGGCCGGTTCATGCAACTCGCGTATTGTCCCAACCGTGATCACCATCAAAGGTCAACGTGATTGGAGTGGGAAATCGATCACCTGATGGCCGCGCTTGACTTCCACTTCCAAGGTAGTGTTGGTGTTATACTTTGCGGGGACGCGTTCTGGCACGAAGCCTACAAGTTGTCCGCTGTCGTCTTTTTCGCCGGCTTCGAAGGTGGAGATGGTCACCCTATGTTTGCCCACCATGGCACCCTTGCTGCCCGCGGCAAACTCCAGTTCGTAATGGCCACTTCCATCGGTAACACCCATGGACGAGCGGCCGCCATCCACAGGACTGAAGATGACGCGGGCTCCAGGAAGGGGGACGCCGTCGAGCGTGACTGTGCCCTCAACTTGTCCGAGCGCGGGTCCACCCGTACCACACCCGTTCAAGCTACAAAAGCCCAATAACGCGAGAAAAATGAGACCTATCTGCTTCACCGTTGGCCTCCCCTCGTTGACCCTCCTATGGCAACTGCACAGGTTGACCATCATCGATGGCGATCAGACGCTCGTAGATGCTATCCACTGCCGCGGTGGCATTGTTATGGTCAATCGTATTCGAAATGAAACGCACTGAGCCGTCGACCATGGCAAAATTAGCTCCACCGGGATGCATGCTGCTGAATCCCCGATCACACTCCGGTGCCGACGTGCAATTCAGCGGCCAGCGACCACAGGCCATGGCATAGACCTGGCCCTGTCGGGAGTGATTACCGGTATCGCCATTCGCCATAATAGGAACAGCAGCACGAAGCATAACGCCCTGAATTTGCCATGCTCGTTCTCCCAGGGCAAACGTATTGCTCGTCCCGTCCGTCACGTCTCCAATGGGCGTGCAGCGCGGCGGATTGCTTCCAGTCTGTCCGTAACCGATCAGCCCGTTGAATTGATTTGTACCCGTGTACTCGCGATTCAGATCATAACTGTTGTTCGATCCCACGTAGTTCGCGGTAAAGACCTCGACACACCCTGTCGTACAGTCCACATTCCCATAAAAGCCGATGCGGGGGACCTTGCGTTCGGGGTTGGTCTCGGGTCCCGTATCGGAAGGGCACCGGAAGAGGGGTAATCGTTTGCGTACGAGAGCGTATACCTGATCAGGTTGGATCGCGGCATCCGCCGGAATCATGGTTGGGCGAAGGGTGTCGAACAATGCTGATTGTTCGCAATACGGTAAGATGAAGGCTCCCCACGACCATGTGCCGCACTGGCCCTCGGGACAATTGTTGGCGACGAACCAATTACCCATCTTCACCAAGCCCGGCGGAAACCGACCCCATTTGTCGTGGTAGTTATGGAAGGCAAGCATGAGCTGTTTGAGATTGTTGTTACACTGGCTTCGTCGAGCGGCTTCGCGCGCCGCCTGAACGGCGGGCAACAGCAGAGCAATGAGGATACCGATAATGGCGATGACGACTAATAATTCAACGAGAGTAAACGCCGGGCGATCACGGCGAGTTGAGCAGCGCATAGGGCCTCTCCTTTTTCAAGGGAAAAAGCATTGCGCCAATGCGGCCGGAACATTTCCTGTTCTTTTATTTTTCCCGCGCTGTTACATTACCTGTGGCGCAAATATTTGTCAAGCATTTTGCTAGCAGCACATGTCAGACGTGTGAAATAATTGAACTCTCGACGCCGCATGGGCCATCAGTTAAGATAAGAAATTCGCGACTGTAGTCCGGCAGACCGAGACAAGCTTGAGGGCGAATCCATGGATCGCTCAGAGCGGCGTGTTGTCATAACAGGAATCGGGGTGCTTTCCCCCATCGGAAGAAGCCCCCAGGAAATCTGGGAAGCCGTGCTGGCGCGGCGGTCTGGTCTTGCACGCCCAACCGGTCTCCCCCGCGATGTGATTCCCCTGCGGGCGGCCGGTGAAGTACGGGAATTCACGGGCAACATCAAAGACTTTGGGGAAATGGACAAGGAGGCGCAAAAAAACCTCAGAAAGGCGCTCAAAGTAATGTGCCGCGAGTGCCAAATGGGTGTGGCTGCCGGCCAGCTCGCGCTCAATGATGCAGGGATTCGGATCGGGACATTTGAGCCCGAGCGAATCGGGACGAGCTTTGGCAGCGACTACATGGTCAGCGAGCCCCAAGAGTTTCTGGAAGGCATTAAGGCCTGTTTGGATAGGGATGGCGTATTCCATTTTGAGCGATGGGCCGGGGAAGGAATGCCGCGTCTCTTCCCGTTGTGGCTTCTCAAATACCTTCCCAACATGCCAGCGAGCCATCTGACCATCTATAACGACCTACGGGGGCCCAGCAACTCACTCACTTTGCGGGAAGCGAGTCCCGGTGTGTGCCTGGCAGATGGACTCAACGCCATTCGTGCAGGGCGTGCAGACTGCATGGTGGTGGGGGTAACCGGCACGCGGCTCAGTTTGATGAAGGCCCTTCACACCGTGCAACAGGAGGAAGTCGCGCTCGGGGATGAGGAGCCCACCACGGCCTGTCGCCCGTTCGACAAAGACCGTCCCGGGATGGTCCCCGGCGAGGGCGCTGCAGCCGTCATCTTGGAAGATAGTCGGTCAGCCGTCGGACGGGGTGTCAAAATTTACGGCGAAGTTCTGGCTGCGGCCTCGGCGGCTGTGGCGGGACGTCACTGCGTCGCGGATCGAAAAGCCGCACTCATTTTGGTTCTGCGGGCGGTTCTGCAGCAGGCCGGAATGCGGCCCAGCGATATTGGTTTCGTCATGGCTCACGGCCTAGGTACTCAAAGCTGCGACCGGGAAGAGGCAGAAGCCCTGGCTGAAGTCTTTGGTCCGAGAGGCGTACCTGTGATCGCGGCCAAGAGTTATTTCGGAAACCTGGGCGCCGGCGCAGGGCTGGTGGAGCTGGCCCTGGGTGTCCTCGCATTGAACCACAAACAATTGTTTGCCACGCTTAACTGCGATGATCCCGATCCCGCCTGTCCCGTGGATGTCGTCCGTGAACCCCGAGAGGTTTCGCGCCCAGTCTTTGTGAACGTGAACGTGACGCCGCAAGGGCAAGCTTCGGCGGCCATCGTGGCCGCATGGAATGAATGACAGTTACGTCAGCAATCACGGTAGCACACGGTCTTCCACGGTGGTGGGATCTGGAGTGATCACCTACCATTCGGACGTTTATGTCTTCCCCACGACGTAGCATCATTATTCGCGGTGCCCGCACCCACAATCTCAAGTCCGTCGATGTCGAAATACCAAAAGGAAAACTGACCGTCCTCTGTGGGCCCAGTGGCAGTGGTAAAACCAGTCTCGCCTTCGATACGCTCTACGTTGAGGGGCAGCGCCGGTATATCGAAAGTCTGTCCGCGCGAATTCGCCAGCATTTCGAAGATTTACCCCGCCCGGATGTGGACTTTATCGGCAATCTTTCACCCACGGTGGCCGTGGGTAACCAGACGCAAACTCGGGGAATAAGGGGAGACGTCGCCCAACTAACGGAGATTTTCGACTTTCTTCGTCTGCTCTACACGCACCTGGGGGAAATCTTTTGCCCTGATTGCGGTTGGCCTGTCCGGAGTTGGGATTCACAGACCATTGCCGAAAGCTTGCAAGCGGACTGGCTGAAAGGTCGTCGCGCGATGGTGGCCTTTAACGTGGCGGAGGGATTTTCCTCGGCCTCAGACCCCGTCGATCGCTTAAAGGAAACCGCAGCGAAACTGGCAGCGGACGGTTGGACCCGAGTCCTCCTGGGCAACCGAATCTTCGCCATTGGGGACGTTCCGACGTTGATCGCGGAAGCGGGCCTCACCAATCGTGAGGTTCCTTTAGGGGGACAAGTAGCAGTAGAGAATGGCCATGACCAACTCCTAGCTGTGATCGTGGACCGGGTCCAACTGGGAAGTTGTCCCGAGTCGCGACTTCGTGAGTCGGTGGAGACGGCCCTCGCTCAGGGTAGCGGAAAGTGCCTTATTTTTGTGGAGAAAAGAGACTCCACATCGTCCACAGGGGGACCAGGGGAATTTTGTTCTGAGCGGGGGACTCTGGTTGGGGAGGCTGTCTGGAAATCGTGCAGGATCGATGATCGAGAATGGCTCCGAGCCGAGTTTGCCCGCCAGTTGGTTTGTCCTACCTGCGGGCAGGTCTTCGCGAGGCCGGAACCCAACCTCTTTAACAGCCGCACGGCAATCGGTGCGTGTCCTCGCTGCCAGGGCACAGGAAAAGTTGCCACGCTGGATCCCGCCAAGGTGTTTCCGGATTTCCATTTGAGCCTGGAAAAAGGGGCTATTGCCCCGCTGCGCAGGGCTGGGCTGAGCCGATTTCAGGAGGAACTTCTTCGTCAAGCTAAGGAGTTCGGGATTCCCGTGGACCAGCCGGTTTGTGATTTGACTCCTGAACAACTAGGGCTGGTTCTTTACGGGAGCGAGGAAAGGGGGGTCGCCGGGCTTGAAGGAATTCTGCGGAAATTGGAAAGGCAGCGTCACAAATTTGCTTGGCGGGCCTGGACGCAACAATGGAAGATCGAAATCCGCTGTCCCCAGTGCCGCGGTACGCAGCTTTCACGTGAGGCCTTGAGCGTCTTTTTAGAAAGCCGTTGGCAAAACGTTGAAAGGCCAGGCGAAAAGAATGAGCTGAGGATTCCCGCGGCGAACCACGAAGACGGGGGAGGTTTCGTACAACGGCTCAACATTCGGCAGTTCTGCAGCCTCACCGTTGATGAAGCGATTGAGTTCGTCCACCATCTCGTTTCTCGTCGCCCGGAAACACGCCAGGCGGTCTACTGCCGGGAAGCAATCCTTCAACGACTTCTTTCACTCCGTGAGCTTGGCCTCGGCCATATCAATCTCGACCGGGCGGGTAACTCCCTCAGTAACGGGGAGTTGCGGCGAACGCTTCTTGCCGCGGCTCTAGGGTCCGGCCTGAAACAGGTGGTCTACATCCTCGATGAGCCGTCCGCAGGACTGCATCCACGGGATCGGTCCGCACTTCGCCGGATGATCCATCATCTCCGCGACCGTGGAAACACGGTGGTCGTGATTGAACACGACGAAGCGCTTATCCGTGAGGCAGACCTCGTTATTGAACTCGGACCGGGAGCCGGAGAGCGTGGAGGTGAAGTTGTCTTTCAGGGATCGCCGAAAGATCTGGCCAACGCCTCCACTTTGACCGCGGAATACATCAACCATCGGCGTCAGATCGCGTTCACCCGTCCCCGCCGTCAGGCCCAGGGGTGGATTCGGCTGGCGGGAGCCTCCGGGCATAATCTCAAAGACATCACGGTGGAATTTCCCCTGGGCGTTCTCTGTGCGGTGACAGGGGTCAGCGGGGCAGGGAAAAGCACTCTCGTGGAGAAAACCCTTTATCCAGCCCTTGTCCAGAAACTTCGCGGCGCGGGTCCGCAGCCCCTTCCGTTTTCGGATCTGTTGGGAGAAAAACAGATTGGTGACGTGGTCCTTGTTGACCAGACTATCCCCGGGAAAACCTGGCGTTCTAACCCCGCCACTTTTATCAAAGCTTTTGACGAAATCAGGAAAGTTTTCGCTCAGACCAGCGATGCTCGGGGCCGCGGGTATGGGGTGAGTCACTTCAGTTTCAATTCCCGTGAAGGCCAGTGTCCGCGATGCGAAGGAGAAGGTTTTCTGGAAATTGATATGGTTTTTCTGCCCAATATGGAGATTTCCTGTCCGGAATGCGAAGGCACCCGCTATCGACAGGAGATCTTGGCCGTCTCGTACCGCGGAAAGAACATCGCAGATATTCTTCACATGACCGTTCGCGAGGCGTACTTTTTTTTCCGCGGGGAACCGCAGATCCAGGGCAAACTGCGGCGATTGATGGACGTTGGGCTGGATTATCTTCGCTTGGGCCAACCAATGGCAAGCCTATCCAGTGGGGAGTCCCAGCGTCTGAAACTGGCCTCGTATTTCTCCCGCTCACGAAAAAAACCAACTCTGTTTATTCTCAACGAACCCACAAGGGGACTCCACCCCCACGATATTCACCAGCTTATGGAATGCTTTGACACACTCATATCCCTGGGACACTCGCTTCTGGTGATCGAGCACAATCTTGCTCTGGTTGCCTCCGCCGACTACGTCATCGATCTCGGCCCCGGCGCAGGTCTCGAGGGCGGCCGCGTTGTTGCCCACGGAACGCCCGAAGAAATCGCGGCCTGCCCAGACTCAGTTACGGGGCAATTCCTTCTTAAAATACTGGAGGGACGGAGTAGCCCGGAAAGTCGATCACGGACACAACGTGTCGAATGACACCCCAGTAAAGCGGATCTTACGTTGAACATGCCAACTGCGAGACCTGATTCCGAAACATCTCTCAGATACCTCCGTCAAGTCCAGTTTGCCGCTCTGGGAACGGAGGGGCAAAAACGACTCGCAAGGGCCCGAGTACTGGTCTGCGGTTGTGGCGCTTTGGGAACAATGGTGGCGAACCACTTGGTCCGGGCCGGGGTGGGATACGTGCGCCTGGTGGATCGAGACCTCGTCGACCTGAGCAACCTCCACCGGCAGTGTCTGTTCGACGAACAAGACGCCCATCAGGAACTCCCCAAAGCTGTGGCGGCCGCGGAGAAACTTCACTCTATTAATTCCGAGGTCCGGGTGGAACCGATCGTGGCTGACATCCGTTCGGACACTATCGGCGCGCTAGCGCAGGATATCGATCTGCTCGTGGATGGGACGGATAACTTTGAAACGCGATTTCTTCTCAACGATTACGCCATTCGCGAGAAAATCCCTTGGGTATTTGCTGCGTGTCTCGGGGCCCAGGGACAGGTTATGGTCGTTCTTCCCGGAGAAACGCCGTGCCTGCGCTGTTTGATCCCGACACTTCCTCCGGCGGGAGCGGTGCCGACCTGCGAGACGGCCGGAATCCTGGGCCCAACCGTGGGCGTCGTGGCCTCGCTGGAGGCAATGGAAGCCCTCAAAATCCTCGCCGGCCGACATGAGGCCGTCACACGTGATCTCATCGTTGTCAACTTGTGGCCGGTAACACTTCGGCAGATTTCGCTGGCTGGTTTGCGTGATCCCTTGTGTCCCACCTGCGGGCAGGGCCGGTTCGAGTTCCTTGAACACCGACGCGAGTCCACCAGCGTGACCCTCTGCGGGCGGAAGACCGTGCAAGTAACACCTGCCGAAGGACGATGCGACCTGGATGAGATTTACAACCGGTGGAGCGCGCTGGGGGAAGTCGAGCGCTCCCCTTATTTCCTACGGTTGCGAACCCCCGACTGGACACTGACGCTTTTTCCCGATGGGCGAGCCCTCATCACCGGGATTGAGGACCCTGTGCTCGGGCGAACCATCTATGCCCGGTTTGTTGGCATGTAAGAGCTACAACGCCGGAAGAGTGAGCTTTTTATCCGCCACTCGGGCGAAACTCTCGGAGTTCGTTTCAAATTCAAAGTGATCAACTACTTTCTCGGCGTCACCTGCCCTTCCCATTCCTGTAGTGGGCGGAGTGAAACAGGTGCACGTTTTGCAGTGGGATTGCACCAAAAAACGACAGCCAGCCTGAATGGTTGATCGGGAAGCTTTGTGCGGATTACCAGCTTGGTCACGCCCTCATTCTGCCGCTGAGGTGGCGGCGGATTGGCAGATTGCGTCTCGAATGTGAGATCAGGCGGCGAAAGAATCTCCGCCGTGATTTGCCGATTACCCTGGGTAAGCGTGGCTGCGTTGCCGCGAAGTCTGACCTTCGCTTCGGTGTGAATTTGCCATTGAAGTTCCTTGCCACGGTGCCCGGTGATTTCATCCTGGATGAGGACAGCATCGCGACCGAACACCGCTATCCCGCGGAGGACTCTCGAAGAAGGGCCGGTCCCCGGTTGGGCGTCATCCGAATACGCTGCCGAAAGATCGACGACGGCATGGGAACCATTGGAGCCGTTCCAAAAGGCAATGACAGGTGCTTCGGCGCGGGGGTTTTGGTTCTGCCCATTCAAAAGAAGGGTGTTCTGTCCCTGCGTACCCAAGCGATAGTACGTCCAACGTTGGTTTCCGAAATAGCCGGGCAGGTTGTAATCGTCGGGGCCCAGATCGAGGACCCACCGTAGACCCTGGGCATCGAGGACAAAAGTCCCTAGCTCCAGGTGGCTGTGGTTGACGGCGTTGTCCCCGCCCTTAAAGCCCACGAAGACGGCCTGATCTGTCCAGTCACTCCGCAGGGTCACGATGTCCGCACCGCGGAACCACTTGGCCACAGATTCCTGATTAATGTCAGCAGATTGGTCGTTATACCACCAGAGATGGAGAGGCGTGCGGCCCTTAATCACTTCTCGCTCATGCCAGGCATAAAGGGGTTTGCCAAAGCGCGTCGCCAGCCAAAACATCGGCGCCGCCGATCCCACCCGGGCAGACCCATCCGCAAAATTAAAAGCCAACCCGCTCGGACCAACCACGTGAATCCGAAAGTGGCCCGCTTTGTCGAATCCCGGCAAATCGGACAGGCCAAAATCCGTACCAAGGGCACTCTGCAGTCCTGCCAGCATGTAAACCGTATAGTGAGTAGCATAGCTCCAGTAACCCGGGCCTTCCGCCCAGGCTCCATCAGGCGCGTAGTTGGCCATGGCGATTGGAACCGACCTGATGGCTTGCGCCACGATGTATTGTGCTAGTTCCGGCTCCTCGTCGGCAACTGCCAGGGCCCCCAGGGTCATCCCGCCGTTGCACACCTGATTCCAATTCCACGGGGTTTTTGTCCACCACGTTCCTTTCCGATAAACTTTCTCCCCCTCGCGGAGGCCCTTTTCCACGATTGCCTGTCGAATGGTCTGACGCTGTTGTGAATCCAGTACGTCATAAAGCCAGTCATAGCCAATGGCGAGTGCGTGCGTCATTTCCGCGGTATCTAGAAAATGGGACGGATTCCAATCAGGAAAGCCCGCGGCCGTGAGCATTTCTTTGATAGCCCGATCGGCGTAGCGCCGCTCTCCCGAGAGCCGGTAAACCGTGGCCAAGAGGTAAACTCTGGAGAGACAGCGCCGGCTCTGATCAAGCAAACGGGGACCTATGAGACGGTGCTGCACCGGGGATTGACTCAGGACCTCATCGGCTTCTTTCCGGAGAGATTCAAAAAGTGCCTGGACTCGGGCGTCACGGGCGAGAAGCTGCTTTACCCGGATCTCATCTTCACGCGTCACTATGAGTCTTGGGTGTTCCCTTCGGAGTGTCGCCAACGGGGAAGCGGTCTCCCACGCGGCGACGGGGCGGCTAAAGATGAGGATTGACGGCAAAATAGCGAAAATAGCAAGGATTATCACGCGTTTTGCAGGGAAACAATGAGAAAAAATCATGTAGTCTCCTCCTACTGTCGTTTGCTCTCTGGATGTCGTCAAAATTGTCCGTCGTGGCCGTTTCGACAAAAGCGGGACTTGCAAGGATTTCTCTCTCGTGTTCCTTCCGTCAGTTCGGGCAAACACTTGCGATGTTGCTCCTATCCGGCCACAGTATGATTGCAGACCTCCGCCCGAGCGCACAGGGCCACCCAGGATTTGAGAAAAGCGACACGTTCTCGCGGTCTCCTGCCTCGAAACGCCTGCGATTGCCGGAAATTATCTTTTGGGTGATCATCTCAACCACGGTCCCGGCCGATATATTTTGTCCAATCTAATTATCACAACGCAAACGACAAATTTGCTCCGAAAGGAACAATTTACCCTACCTACGCCCTTGACAACGGTTCTCCAGTTGGTATCTTTAACAACCTAGGGATGGGGATGCCCCACGGGAGGTGTGGTCGCAGGCTACAAAACAGGGAGGCGGCCACAGGTCGCAAATGAGCGCCGGTAGTGGGGTGGCATCCGCCCGATAGGAGTTCGTTGCTCCTGCTGAGTTGTTGGTGTGTCCGTTGCTGTCTGGGTGTTTCAGCCTTGAAAAGGAGGACCCGAAGATGAATCGCTTAAGCATCCTGTGTGTGGCTGCTGTGTGTGTGGGACTGTTCACGGCGTGGGTGGCGAATGCCCACGAACCCAACGCGTGCTGCCAGCCTGTTCCAGGCTGCCAGCCGGCGTGCGAGCAACCCGCTCCCCCGGCCTGTGAACCGGCTTGCCAGCCCGTTCAACGCGTTGGATTGCTGGCCCGGCTGCGGGCTCACTGCGAGGCTCGGAGGGCTGCCAAGGCCTGCTGCGAGCCGGCTCCCTGCGAAGCGCCGAAGCCCTGCGAGCCTGTGAAGGTCGAACCGGCCTGCCAACCCGAGTGCCCGCCCCCGGTTCACCATCATTGCCGCCTGTTCCGTCGGCATCATCGGGTGGTGATCGTGGACGAGGCATGCTGCCAGCCGGCCGCTGAGGCACAGCCGGCGCAACCCGCGGAAGCCCCGAAACCGGCTCCTCAGCCCGAGGAAAAGAAGTGAGTGCCTGCTGATGTGGATCGGATGCCCGCCCCGACCTGGCTCAGGTTGGAATTGCCCCTCCCGTTAATTGCCTCCGTGCATTTGGCCAGTGGATGCCAACCCTGAAATGCTTTCTCTTGGGGCTACGTAACCCTGTGCGTACCCCATCACGGTGATGTAACTCGCGACCGACCCTCCATTGAGAGGGTCGGTTCTTTTTTTGAGACTCCCTGCCACCCGGTCCATTTCGGCGAATTACCGAAGTCGCTATACTACCCTAAAGAGAGCTTTCGCGCTGGAAACGCTTGATCAGGTTTCCGCCCATGAAGTGCCCGTATTGTCATCAAGACGACGACCGTGTCACCGACAGCCGGGTGGCGGAAAACGGGGCTGCCATCCGCCGGCGGCGCCAGTGCAATCGGTGCGGCCGACGTTTCACAACTTACGAGCGGGTCGAAAAGCGCCGGCTGAAGGTCATCAAAAAAGATGGATCGCGCGTTCCTTATGACCGGAACAAGCTGAAAGCGGGGCTTGAAAAGGCCTGCTGGAAACGTCCAATCAGTGACGAGCAGATCGAGGCCGTTGTTTCCGCCATCGAAGAGGATATCGAACGCAATTTCGATAACGAAGTGGAGAGCCGATATATCGGCGAGCTGGCAATGCAGTACCTTCGCCAGCTCGACCAGGTCGCCTATGTCCGATTTGCCAGCGTTTACCGCCAGTTTGAAGATGCCAAGGACTTCGTTGAGGAAGTCCAGCCCATGCTCAGCGAATCCGGTTCAAATAGTCTTCTCGCATCCCAGCCAAAACCAACTTCTTCCCAGGTTCCCCAAAACCAGTAGTCGTTAGCAGTTGCGGAAAGATTCGTCGGCTGCTTTGTGTTTTTTCACCGACGGGACTGCACAGGGATTTCCGACTGGAGGTGGGGTTCCAGGTGGACTTCTCTCGCGCCAGTGGTTGTTTCGGCTGCTTTCTTCCAAGGCCATCCAGGCAAGTATCGAGCCAATAGCACGATAATGCACGGGACAAGAATGGTTCGGATAACGAATGTATCGAGCAGCACCCCCAGTGCCAAGGCAAACCCCAGTTGGTGCATCGTACGTAGTGAACCACTGATCATGGCGATGAATGTCCCCGCCATGATGATCCCGCAACTAGTGATAATTCCGCCCGTCTTCCGTAGAGCCGATTTAAGACCTTCCGCAAACCCATATTTGGCCTGTTCTTCCAGCACGCGGGTGACAAGATAAATGTTGTAATCCTCGCCCACGGCCACGAGGATGACGAACAAAAAGGTGGGGAGCTTCCAATCCAGGCCATGGTAAGTAGCCCCACGAATCCACGAAAACACCAATTCAGTGATCCCCAGCGTCACATAATAGCCCCAGATGACCGACAGGACGAGAAAAACAGAGAGCACCGGTCGCCGCAGGATAAGAATGAGGACAAACAGCACAGCCAGGGGAACCAAACGCTGAATAAGCTGCTGATCGCTGAGGGTTACCGCTCGCAGATCGCGGATTCCAGGTGTCGTCCCGATGAAATAAAACCGCGCCCCGTTCCAGTCGGAATGAGAACTTGCCCATTGATTGAGATAATTTTCCAGGGCATCGAGCAAATAAATGCTTTCCACCGAGAACGGATCATAGGGAAAAATGACGTCCAGGCGTGTGACCTTGCCCCGATACGGCTCCTGCTGCGCGACGTACATCGCCCTGGCGCGAGCCCGGACCACACCACTCACCAACGCACTGCCACCGGCCCCCTCTCCCAGCGGATCTACCAGACTCCTCACACTCTGAATCGGCTTGAATCGCGTGCCATCGGACGCCGTGTATTCCATCGAATAAATCGCTTGCGTAAGTTCCCGTAGTAACCGAAAGCGATCGGGGCCCTCCAAAAAGTCGGCTTTGGGATGATAAGCCAGGATCGTGACTGGCCCCGTTTCCCCTGCCGGGAAATACTCGCGAAGAAGCGCCGTTCCCTGCACACACCGGCGATCGGGACCTAGCTCGCTGAGCAGGTCATAGGTGAGGTCAATAGAGCGGGCATTCCAAACGAAAGGAGCCATCACGAGTAAGGACCCGACGAGGATGAGGCCCGGCCGACGCAACACGCGCTCTCCGAGAAAATTCCACAAGCCTTGAAATCTGGCCCCCACAATGGACCGCCGCCCCAGCCGGATATCGTCGGATTCCTCTCCGGAATCCAGGTCCACGCGAAATGGCCAGAACACCTTTTTGCCCAGCACACAAAGAATGGCGGGGGCCAAAGTGAAGCACGCCGCCAGGGCCACAATAAGCGCCACAGCAATCGCTGGCCCTCCGTTTCGGAACTTTCCAAAGTCGGAAAAGATCATCATTCCAAGCCCCAGGATCGTCGTCCAGGCGCTGGCAAGAAGAGCCGCACTCACAGCGTCGAGGGCACTGGCCGCCGCATCAATGATACCAGCCCCTTTGGAAAGTTCCTCCTTGTACCGGGCGATCAGGAACAGGCAGTAATCCGTACCACTGCCAAAAAGGACCACCACCACAAAAATTTTGGTCGTTTTGAAGACCGCGAACTCAAACCAGCCTGTTTTGAGACTGATTCCCGCCAAGATCGCGAGGACATCAAAGGCCGTAAATACCGCCACAGCCAGCGCGATGAGCGGCACTGCCGCGAGAAGCGGCGCCCGATAGACGACAAGCAAGATGATTATGATCAACCCTATGGTCGCCCATTCGGTGTTGCGGATACTCTCTTCAGCCGCGATGAGCATTTCCGTCCCCACAGCCCCCGAACCGGTAACACCGATTTCCAGACCTGCCGGCTTTTCGGGCGACTGCGCCAATTCGTCAAGTTTTCTGTAAATCTCTGCGAGGGGCTTCATATTCTCGATGGCCATGATTTCCCCCCGCATCTGGAGAATTACAAGGGCTGCCTGGCCGCGGTCCGTTACCGGGCTTTTCAATTTCTTGCCCACAACTTGAGCGGTCGGCCCGGTCACGCTCACAATGGGTGTCTGCTCTCCCTCCTTCGGCTGGAAGGTTTCCACGATGCGTTCGGAAAAGGCGAGATCCGCGGCAGAAAGCGGGCCGTCCCGCCGTGCTAAAACGACGACGACCTCACTTTGAGATTCCGACTTTCCAAATGCTGCCGCGCGAAGTTTTTCACCCTGAACACTTGCCGCCTGATCGGGAAGGTATGCAAAATCACCGTCGCGAGCTACTTCGTCCCATACTGGGGCGGCAAAGTGAAGGATAAGAAAAATCGCTCCCCAGCCGACAAAGATCAGTGGCCAATAGCGCGTGACGAACTGGCTGAAATAACGAAACACTGATCCATCTCTCCTCAAGCATCACCGCCCAGAAACTCCTCTCCCGCCCGGAACCTTTTTCTATCGTACCAAATTCGCAGCCAACTCCAATAGTTTTCTACAAGGACCCAATGCCCAAAAAATGCTTTCCCACTTTAAAACAGGCAAGATTTAAACTCCGGGAAAAGTGTAACAGGAGCGAAGGACCAATGGCTGGACAACAGCGCAGAGGGCTTAGCTTTTGCGGAGAATCGCCATGAAAAAAGAATTCAAGGTAGGCGAACCCTAATAGGCTGCCTACCCTGTTGGCAGACAGAGCGGACAAATGATGTGGGACCCCTGCATTGAAACGTTGCGCGGGGTGGTACCTTTACGGGGCCGACTGGTTGACCACACTCGCCAGTTTCGTGTCGACATGTTTGATATGCTGGATGACCCAATCACACAGCTCCTTCTGGAGTTCGAGAACCAGGCTGGGCGTGGGCCCTTCTGTTTCGAACCGTTTCTTAAAATTTTGGAACTTCCGCACAAATTGTTGGTGGCCAAGCTTGTTGGTTAAGGCAAGAGGGCATTTTCTGCGCTCCATCACTGCTTCCTCGTCAGAAAAGTGTTTCACGGCGTATTCCCCGAGGAATCCGATCAGGTTCGCCAGCTCTTCCTGTCCCTTTCTGGCTTTCATGGCTGCCAGCAACCCATTAAGCTTGTGGAGAAGTTCCTGATGTTGTGCATCGATTCGCGGAATTCCGGTGGTCATTGAGCCGTCCCAGACGTAAACCATTCTTTGTCCCTCCTCGGAAAATTCTGTAACCATCGTACTGTCAAGGTTCCCTGAACAAGCATAGCTCGGCCACGCGAGCACGAATCCCGGCGAATTTGCCCAGCTTACCTTGCTGAGACGGAGTCGCAACAAACTCGGGATCAGTTCCCAAGCTTGGTATCGCTGATTCACCGACTCGCTATTTCTCCAAAGCGCGATTACTTTAAACTGCGCATATTCATCAGAATGCGCAGTTTTACCACAATGCGAATCTTATCTCATGAAGCTCCGAGACAAAAAGTCCTACGATTTTCCTAGGCGCAGGACACAGCTGCACCGTTTGAGAATCACCGATCGTGTCTTGAGCCAAATCCTCAGCGTTTGCTAAGATTCTGCCGCAGAACCGGAGTCACCGCGCGTGGCAACAAGGATGAAGCACTTGCAACGTCCCTGCGTTCTCCTGACGCTTCTGACTTGCGCCGGGCTGGTCGGCTGCGCGTCCTTGCCGCTCCAGCCTGGGATCTCGTTACGTTCCAGAGATTCGCAAACCAATGCTGTCTCCTCTGCTGCTTTGCATGGCGCGGAACGGAGCATTCGGCAGGACCAACCCACGGACGCTGCTCACGGGCTGCCCGAAGATACCAGCAAGCCCTCCGGGAAGGACGATGGGATTTCTTCCCAGCCTGTCGCCGCGGAAAAAAGGGACAACCCGGCCCAGAACACTCGGCAAAGCCCTTCGGGTGTCCCTTCCCCGGAGGCGAATCGGCCGAACGCCATCTCGATCAACCTCCTCGTGGAAGAGCTCGAGGCCGAAGGGATCCTGACTCCCCAAAGCAAAGCCCAGCTTGTCGAGGATCTCTGTCGCACTCCCCCGGATCTCTGGCCGGCCGTCGTCGATTTCTTTCGCGCCAGTGTTGAGCTGCGTCGCAAGCGAGGCTCAAGCACAGCGAGTCCGGTTGAGGGACTACCTGCAAATTCGTCCCTCACTCCGCCTGGCCATTCAGCATTGCCTTCACTGGCAGAGCAAGCGCAGGGCTCGGACTCGCGTCCGGCCTTTCCAGACGTCCAGAGTGCCGCGTTGCATGGGAACGATCGTGTCAATGGTCGCGCCGAAGATCACGCCTCTGCCATTAGGCCAGCCACGCTCACTCAACAGCCGGGCCAGCCTGCCACGGTTCTAACGCGTGCAGAACTGTCCGACTCTCTCGACCAGGTCTCGCCCGGCACCCCCACCTCCCTGCAACCGGTGGGTGAAGCGACCGTGAGTGACGTGTCTATCCGCGGAGCTTCCCCCATCACGACCGCAACGACCCCATCAAATGGGAGCTGGCAGGAGTACCTGCGACAGGCGGTGAAAAGTCTCAACGAGACCTCTCGCCGGGATGACGCTGACGAAATCCGTCTGCGTCTTTTGGAATTGGCACTTGCCAATCGAGAAAATGCCTTGCAGCCGATACCGGGCATGAGCCCCGCACTCCAGGAATTCTGGTCCGAAACGCTCTTCGCTTTGGGGCTTCTGCAAGACTCACACCTCAATCCCGACCCCAAGCTCCGGCTTGCCGAAGCTCGGCGGCATCTTCAAAACGGCATTCGGCGGCTGGGAGAGGAGTGCCCTCTGGAGGTGACGGGGCTGGCCTTCGTAACAGCCGTGCAAAGCTGGGGTGTCTACGAGGCCTTTGACAAATACGAATTTGTCCCTGGTCAAAAAGTCCTGCTGTACGCGGAAGTGGAAAACCTCAGTGCGGAATCGACACCCAAGGGATTTCGCACGGCGTGGCGGAGCAGTTACCAGATTCTTGATAGCACCGGCAAAGAAGTGGCCCGTTATGAATACGCTCCCAACGAGGAGTATTGCCGTCGTCCACGCCGGGACTTCTTCATAGGCTGCGAACTGTCGTTTCCCAGAGATGCCGCGGCAGGCCGGTATGTGTTACGACTCACCGTGGTCGATCTGATCACCAATCGCGTGGGCCAGGGAACAATCGAATTCACACTTCGCACTCAGGCCGCCAAATGACAGCCGTTTCTCGGCGTGTGCCGCCCGTTTCAAACCAACCGGTGCCCTTCACTCGCTCATACGGCAATCGGTGTTTCGCCCACGCAATTCGATACCGTCTCCAGAAGCTGCTCAGGCAGGAACGGTTTGGCTATGAAATCCTGTGCCCCTTTGCGGATAGCCTCTGAAATGAGCTTCGTTTGATTGAGGGCGCTCACCACAACAATCTTGGCCTGAGGGTCCGCCGCAAGAATTCCCTCCAGGGCGTACATCCCGTCCGTTCCCGGCATGACGATGTCAAGAGTCACTACATCCGGACGGCACTCAATGTATTTTGCCACCGCTTCAGCACCATTGCCGGCTTCGGCGGCAACCTCCCATCCCGCCTGGGAAAGGATTTCGGCGATCATTCGTCGAATCAGAATCGAATCGTCTGCAATGAGGACCCGCTTGGCCATCTCTGTTCTCCTTCTGTCAGCATCTAAGATTCGAGATTCGTTGGCTCTTGCTCGTGATCATCGTCCATGGACTTTGATCTATGCAGAGACGCTCCGCGTCTCTACGGCGGCAATTCACCAGACTTCCTTAACTGCGAGTTTCAGTACACTGGGCAACGCCGGCCGCAAAGTTTCCCTGTGCTCTCGAGAACAATCGCTTCTTTCTTTTCCAAATTTAGCTCACGACCTGGCACACGGCCTTGCGAAGCCTGCCGGCACTTGGGAAAACTCTCCGCGGAGCCGCCACCCCTCCGCATATTTGAAGTTTGCGTCAAAACCGTATCGATGTTTCTTGCCCGTACAAACCGATTGTCCAATACCCGAATCGCGTCCCGAGCAACCACCACGTGCGTCACAATCAACTCTTACCGACATCCGTCGGCAATCGTAATCGCCAAAAAATATCCCCGCCGATGAAGTATCAAGGCACTTCACGCCCGGAGTTTCCTTTGGTATTTACGAGTGCGTGTGTCTCAGGCAAGCATTGCGGCTGTCTTCCGGGCGCACCTGGCTCACAGTGAGCGGGAATAGAAGTCTGGCGAGGGTCGGCAGGCCATGGAATTGAACCGGTACCACTACTACATGCTGGGTTTATTCCTGCTCTTTTTTGGGCTGGAACTACGGATGATCGACTCCGTGGTCCTCACGCCGGAGGCGACCAAGTTTCTCGCCGAACGGACCGGGCATCCCGTCGCTACCGCCAGCGATGCCGTTGCCGCCATAACCGGTGTGCAGACCAATCTGCCTCCAAAGACTGTGCGTCCGCCCGACTGGCTTGGTTACGCGATGCTCTCCGCGGGTTCCGTTCTCGTGCTCTACAGTCTGGCGCTGCCCAAGCCCGGCGGCTGAAAACAAGATGGCAATCAGTGGTCATGTCCCCTGCTCAAATCCGAGTTGGTGCCCTATTGCCCTACCACCGGTCAGCACAGACAACAAACAGCCAGCGGCTTCAATCTATCCATACCTCTTCACCGGCAGAGGTCGTACAGCCGATGGACCGACGCTCCTTTTGGAGGGCCATCGGACATTGCTTGGCCGCACTTGGCATCCTCACGGCTGCTCGCAAAGTCTGGGCAGAAAATTCGGCTTCCAACAGCGCGGACAGGGACGCCTGGTCGGGAAATTCATCCAATTCCTCAATCCCGTCTACCGATCCCGAGCCGAAATCCAGTTCCGCTGAACGGACTGCCAGCCCTTCCGTCCCCAGACTCCGCGAGGGCACCGCCCTTGAAGCAGTGACGGGTACGCTTCGGCCTGCCGGTGAACGCTACGTCTTCTTCTCTGAAGACGCCAGGTATCGACTCGTCGTCCTGGAAAACCTCGCCCTCGAGCGGCTGCTTCGCGTTCAGAACACGTACGCCGGCAATGTATTCTGGAAAGTTTGGGGGACCGTCACCGAATTCCGGGGCCAGAACTATCTTTTACTGAAACGTTCACTCTTCGATCGTGTGGAAGCAGCCAGCCCGTCGGCCCTCCCGTAAACACTCACTACCGCCAACGCACAGCAAATACGACGACTCCGCAAGTCTCATTCATCCTGTTTGCCAGACGTTTACTAGTCTTTACCGGTCCGTTAGGTTTCACCGGACCAATCTGAACGATTGACCTTATTGCTGATCGGATATCGCGGAAGCCCGCTTTTTCTGAAATTCGGCCCAACTGCCGTACCACGGTAGGGGTGTGAAGCGCCGGGCAAAAATGTGTCGCAAGGGTCCGATCCCCCACACCTTTCGCTGGAGTTCTTCCTGGGTTGCGAAGAACTGCTCGGCCGCCGCCACACGTTTCGGGTTCCACTCTTTTTCGCGCATCACCTCGTGATGATACTTTAGGAGTTCGCACTTGTACCGCCACTGCACGACTCGCCAGTTTCTTTCCCAGTCCGCCGGAAGCAATTGTTCGAGAGTTTTTTCCGCCGCCGCGACATCCACTTCAAAAGGACGTCCCCAAAGCTTCAGCCAGGCGACCCATTCAGCGGCGTTGTCCTCACTGGCGCCGAGATAACGCACGGCATAGGCGCGTAGCAGTTCATCCGTCGAGGAGTACCGACCGCTTGCCAAACCCGCAAGAATCGCCTTGTTGACATCGTCAAAGACGCCTTCTGAGTAGGCCATCACGCCCTGACAGCCGTGGCCAGCCAGATCACGGACCGTTTTTTCCAAACGTGCTGGGGCAATCACCGGGCCGAGGTGGCCGTACACATCCCGGGGAGCTGCCTGGTCGGCGTAACCGATGTGAACGAACGCCGAGCGTGCACATCCCTGGGGAAGTGGTACGGAAGCCACATCGGTCTGTCCATAAGGGATGTGAAGGTACATTTGTCCCACCCAACCGGGGGCGTGCTCTTCGCACCACGTCGCGAATAATTGATGTTCCTCCGGCTGCCACCACCAGCCAACCATTTCCATCTTCAGCTCCGGGTGGTACTTTCGTCCTATCTCGTAAATTTCTCGAGATAGCCTCGCGAACGTAAGAATCCACGGGCGACACTTCTCGCAGGCACATCCACCGAAATCGTAGGGAGCCGCAACGAGCGTAGAAAGACGTACACCGCTTGCCGCCAGGTCTGCAAAGAGGTTTTCGTAGTTGCGAAGAATGACGCGCCTTGCCTCTGGAATGGAAGGGCAAATGAGTTGCCCGAAAATTTTTGCGTTCGTCGTGGCCAGCCAATCAGCTCGACACTGGTCCACATAAACGTGATTGGGTGTAATAACGAGCTCGCATGCCAATCCCAGTCTTTGGGCGGCCAGGAAATGTGCCTTTTTCCGTTCCCATAAAGCATGCCCCAGTTGGTACTCTCGTTTCCCTGAAAATGGATCGGAACAGTCCTCCATATCAAACCAGTCGGCATAGCGATTGAACCCCCAGAAAAGTGCCTCCTGGAGCATTTCTCGCATCTCGTTTTCGCCCATCACCTCATAACTATTGCCAAAATGACCTGGGGCATAAAGTGTGCGCACGGCGAAAATAGGCGTCACCTCTTTGCCGTCCCCTGGTCGCGCCCTGTCGTCAGCCCGGGCACAGGCCATCGCGACACCTACGAATGCCACGAAAAACGTGAGAGCCCGGACAATCGTTCTCTGGTGAATCATGGTTCCACTCCATAAACGTCAACCTGGTAAGCTTGTAGATTTGCACCCGGCCTTTGAAGAAAACGCCCTATTGCACCGCGGTCAAACCTGAGTCGGAGAACTCTGTCGATTCAACTTCCGTTCTTCCCGCAAACGATAGCCGGATTTCTCGTACCGGTCCAAATCCAGTCCGAACGGCGAGCGTCGCGGCGCCGCTCTCCACCGGCGTTTGCTGCTGGTAGACAGTCATCCCAACGACTGCTTGATAGCTCCGCTCAATTCATGATTTTCGTTTAGCAGATGGAACTTTCCAACAATTCTTCCAACGTTTCTTCGTGCGATGATCCCCCAGATGGTATTGTTTGATGGTCTTTCCTATCGACGGTTAGTCTCTTGTTACTAAAAGCTCCGGCACCGAACGTACCATCCGGAAGCTCAGCGTCAATTTTGGTAACTCCCCGACAGGAAGCAATCAAGCGGGCAAAAAGGAAATGTGCGACCTGTTCTCTCGGTTGGGCGCGAAGCATCCAGCACGGTTGTATGGATTCTTCCGAGGGCATCGCGGAGTGATCAATCCCATGACATTGATGAGTTCGTTTTTGCAGTTTGGTGATTCGGCCGTATTTGATTTATAGTGTATTTAGTCCGGCTATCTTTGCGAGCCACAAAAGTGGCCGACCTTATCGAACCAAAAAACCTTCTAAAAAGTGGACAGGCCAATGACGATGCCCGCTCTTTTCGAAAAAACATTGGCGCTTCTCAAGTTCTTACGAGATTATTCTGGACTGCGACGACGCAGTGGCACCACATACACAAAGGATGATCGTGTCCTGTGGTGGGGAGATCTGGCTGCGGAACTGAGGCGTGGTGCCCAGGGGATTTATTCCCCTTTGCTCAATGACAATGACAGGGGCGATACAGATCCTGAGCTCTGGCTGGAGATGCAAAAACCGAAGGAACCGGCAATGCCGGAGCCCTCAGAACAACTGAGGTTCTGGATCGCGGACTATCCGTATTCCCTGCGTCATCCGTCAGGGAACGAGCCCGAACTCCGTTCAGAAATTCCTTCCCCAGCAAACACCCTGGGGCCCTTGTTCAGCAGTGCTGCGAAACAAGAAGAAGACGACTCAATAGCCTACGAGCGACTGGAGGATCACCCGGAGATTCAGAAGGCATTCGCCAATTATCTCGAGAAATGGCGGCCCTGGTACGCCAACTACCGTCTGTGGCAGGGAAGTCAGCGGCTGTATTCGCAACTCGATTTAATGCGTCGTCTTTCCAGCAGTACCGACGAGACGTCCGAACTGGTTATGGCCTTCGGTTTGCTGGAAGGAGTGATCGACGGCCAGTTTTACTGCCGCCACATCTTCGTTGCACCGGCGGACATCGTCCTCGAGCCCATCAGGGGAAAGCTTCTGGTAAGGCCTTCCTGGGACTTCACCCAGTTCAAGCTCGATCTCACGTTTCTCCCTTCTCACCTTCGGCCGGACTTTACCGAGGCTTCCCTGCAGGAAAAACTGGAAGAACTCGACTGCGATCTTACCCAGCAGAAGCTCATCGAAGAGCTGTTGAATCTGGTAGGTAATCACCTTTCTCCGGAAATCCTGATTGATGTGACGGCGATGTCGCCGCGGGCCGAAAGACAGAACTCCTTAAGTCTTCGTTTTGCCCCGGCGCTTGCCCTCCGGCGTCGTGTTTTCACAGGTTACGAAGAGACGGTCCTTCAGTTTATCAAGGGATTTGAAGAAGGCCGTCTGCGCGAAACGCGCCCATGGCAGACGCTGCTTCTAGAGGGAAAACCCGCGGCCCGCGAGGAAGCCGACCTCATTTCTGGACCTGAAAGCAATCGCAAAACTTCTAAGAGATCTCGCTCCCCCATCCCGGACACAGAACTCTATTTTCCCTTAGCATCCAATGACCAGCAGCGTCGGATTGCGCAACGGCTTTCCGAACAGCCGTGCGTGTTGGTCAAAGGTCCGCCCGGAACAGGAAAAAGCCAAACGATCGCCAATCTCATTTGCCATCTCCTGGCCCAGGGCCATCGCCTGTTGATCACGGCCCAGTCGGCGAAGGCGTTGACTGTTCTTCGCGACATGTTGCCGGAGGATATCAGGGATCTCTGCGTGATTGCGTTGGGGAACTCGCGCGGCGAGCTCAAACTGATGGAAGACTCAGTCCAACGGATTGTCCGCCGGGCCGAACAGTGGGACGAACTGTTTCAGAACGCCGAAATTGCAAGGCTTTCTGAGAAGCTTCGGGAGTGCCGTGATCAAATAGCGCGGCTGGAAAAAGAACTCTGCGACGTTCGCGAAGCAGAAACTCGGGTGGACCGTACGCTGCCTGGCGGATACACCGGGACGGCCGCTCATATCGCTCAAAAGGTTAACAAACGTGCTTCCAAATACCGATGGCTGCCGAAGGAAGGCCCGAAGGACCATTTTCCGCTCTCTGAGGACGAACTGGAATTCTTTGCGAATTGGCATGTCCAGTTGACTCCCGATCGAAAGCAAAGCCTGGCCTGGGCCAAAACCGACATAGACCTTCCCAGCCCGGAAGAGATTGAAGCGTTGTTTGAAGAACGGGCTGCCCTCCAGACCCAGCTTCAGCAACTCGCAGCGGTCGTTGATGGCACTATTTCCAACCGCCTCAAGCAGCTCCCAGATGAGACCGTCGAACAGCTTTCGCGGTGCCTGACTCAATTGAATCGTACGATTCGAGAAGCCTCGGCAGTTCTGGGGGAGTCCCTTCCGTTTGTGATCCACGAATTTGTTGAGGGGAAACAGCCGAGCTGGCTGCCACTGATCCGAAATTGGGCAGAGGCCGTCAAACGGCTGTCGGAACACAGCGCATTTTTGCAGACCGTCAGCGTTACCTATCCGGAAGATATGGAGTTAAAGGGGCTTCTTTCAGCCGCCAGGCGGAGAGCGGAGCATTTTCGACGGGGTGGTAAACGACGGTGGCTGCTATTCTTCTCACCGCGCGTCGTCAAAGAAACAGAGTTCGTCGAACAGCTCTGTCGGGTGAATGGTGGCCCGCCGGCAAATCTCAGTGAGCTTGATGACCTGATCAGGTATCTAGAACTAAAAGAGCTGGTGCTCTCTGCCTTTGCCATGTGGCCGGGCAAAGTTGACTTTCCTGCCAGTGATGTCCTGGCGGCGGCGGTGCAACTCCGGCAATGGCAAGCCCAACTTGTGGCCCTGTTTCGCGCGTTCGAGACCGGGCGTTCCGTCCTCTCCATGCTCCCGGTTCAGGACTGGCGAACACTGTTTTCGGATAATTCCCTGCCGATATGGGAGCAATCCATCGCGAGAGAATGGGCATGGCGACGCTTGGCACGCACTCAGCGTCAGATTGAGGAACTCGCCTCGCGATTGCGAGCCCAGTACCAGGAGTCCGGCGATCCCGCGATAGCCAAGTGTTGTCACGCACTCGAGAACATTGAGGCTGAACTCTGGCGGTCGGGCTGCGCCGAGTACTCCTCGCGAAAGTCGCTGCTTTCTTCTCACGAGCGATACCTTGCCCTGCGCGAGCGTATCGAGAATGCATACCCGGCACTGAAGAACTGGCTAAGTGAGACAGAGGGCCAGGCTTCCGCCCGCCCGTTGATCGGCCAGCTTGCGGAGGCGTGGCACTGGTCGGAGGCTCGCGCATGGCTTCGCCGGGTGACCCAGCCCGGCCGCTATCAAGAGCTGAAACTCTCTTTAGAGGAACTCCGAAAACAGGAGCGGGATATCATCAAGCAACTCGCGAGTCTTAAGGCATGGCAAGCTTTTATGCTGCGGCTCGACGATCGCACGCGGCAGAATCTTCAGGCCTGGGTCAAGACGATTCAGCGAATTGGGAAGGGAACCGGCAAACGCGCGCCGCGGCTGCGGCGGGAGGCACGCCGCTATTTGTTTGAGTGTCTTCCGAAAATTCCCGTCTGGATTATGCCGGTCCACAGAGTCTGGGAAACAACCAGCGTTGAACCAGGGATCTTTGACACGATTATCGTGGACGAGGCGTCTCAAGCCGGTCTCGATTCGCTGCTCCTTCTCATGCTGGGCAAACGACTCATTGTGGTGGGTGATGACCAGCAGAATAGTCCAGGGAAGCAATTCATCGAACAGGAACGGATCAACGGTCTCATCGATCGATATCTCAAGGGCGTACTTGATTTCGCAGAGAGCTACCAGCCCGACTTCAGTCTTTACGATCATGCTCTGCGGGCCTTCGGTCTGCCCATCACTCTGCGCGAGCATTTTCGATGTGTTCCCCAGATCATTCGTTTCAGCAACGATCTCTGCTACCAAGAGGAGCCGCTCATTCCTCTTCGCCAGGCCCCGCCGCAGGCACTTCCACCGCTACAGGCCGTTTTTGTTTGTACCGGCCGAACAGAAGGCGAAAGCCCGAACATTATCAACCGCGCCGAAGCCGAGGCCATTGTTGAGAAAATTCAGCAGTGTCTGAAGGATCCCGCGTACAAAGGTAAGACAATGGGCGTGATCACACTCCAGGGACAGGCCCAGATGGAACTGATCCAGCGACTGCTGAGCGAGCGTATTGAGCCGCGGGAACTGGAAGAACGGAAACTCACATGCGGCACCTCTCCCAGTTTCCAGGGAGATCAGCGGGATGTCATTTTCCTTTCTCTCGTCGTGGCACCGAACCAGCGTTTTCGCGCTTTGACAACAGACGACGAAAAACGGCGATTTAACGTGGCGATGAGTCGCGCCCGTGATCAGGTCTGGCTGTTCCACAGCGTTCGGCTGGAAGATCTTTCTCCGGAGGATCTTCGCTACAAGCTCTGCCAGTTCTTTTACTCGCCCGAGCAGGCACTGTCAGACGGTGTCTACGCGCAGCGCGAGACCCTGGAAACGTTTTTCAAACATGTTCGTAATCGGAAAACGAATCCACCGCCAACGCCATTTGAAAGCTGGTTCGAGACGGAGGTGGCCCTTGAGCTTCTCCGCCTGGGATACCGAATCCGACCTCAATGGGCCGTTGCCGGATACCGGATCGACCTCGTTGTGGAAGGTCAACAGAAACGCCTGGGAATTGAATGCGACGGTGACTCCTGGCATGGTCGGGAACAGTTTCTGCAAGATTTGCATCGCCAGTTACAATTGGAGCGCGTAGGGTGGACCATCATCAGGGTGCGGCAATCAGAGTTTTACGCCAACCGCAAACGTTGTCTGGAATACATCCTGGACAAATGCCGGGAACTGAACATTCGCCCCTGGACCGAGAACGAGGCGGAAACGGCGCAGGAGGACGAATCGTGTCATGATCACGCTCATCCGCGCGATGGTGATGGAGAAGCGAGATCTGAAACTCGAAACCGTGTCTACGAACCACCTGAGGGACGACAATCGACGCCAGGAAATGGCGGAGCACAAAAATGGCGGCCGAAAAACGGTGGCTACTCCGTGGACCGAGTGGGGCCAGTTCCAGGAGCATCAACTCGATCGCCAAAGCCATCCGGTCACGCGACGTCGCTTTTGGCCGGCCGAGTTGAGCCTTCTGTACAGACGGTAGCGACGCCCCGGGAAGCTCCAGAAATAGAAAATATCGACGGAAAGGACCCACCCACGATTCGCTACCACTTGGACGTCCAGCAACCCCCAGAAGGTTCGGGTTCGTTTGCAGTCCATGAGTTCATTGACAGCCTGATGGCCGCTCCAAAAGCAGCCCTGGCCAGTGTCATCGACAAATACTTTCCTGATGACGACAAAATATGGAAGAAACTCGCGGCCTGGGCGAAGGATAAAGGATTATTTACTCCCACGGCGCGCCAGTTTCTATACAAAGTGGGAGAGTCCTGCTCTCCTTTGGGAGGCTGGGAACTTACCCCAAAGCAGAAGGCCTGGGCATGCAGCCTTTTTGCAGAGGCGGTGAAAGAGGGATACCTTTATGAAGTGGGCATCGATTGGCTGATCGCGAAGATAGGCAGAGCGGATGGGCCACAGTAAAAGGCAGAGTTTATTGGCAGGGAATGGTTGCTCATCTACTTCCGCTTCGTTTGCGCCTCCGTGACAATGGCATATTCGCCATAATTGCCAGAGCGCCATCTTGAAGCGAGCTACTGGATGGATTTTGTCTCGTTTTGACACCTGTCACGTATGTCCGCATGCCAACGTCGGACCGTCGATACCCCTCTCTGTGGGCCTCATGGTTTCGATATTAACATTGGAAGGTGGTATGGAAATGGTTTGCGAACACGTCTAACAAATCCCCAATGTTTCAATGGAAACTTCAATTCCCTGGGAACACGGAAGTGAATTTGGGTGGATTCTGCCGCTGGATTATCCCTATCCGAAACGGGCACTTCCGGCGAATGCGGTGCTGTTTGGAAACGGTCGGCAGGCCCTGGCGGCTGCCCTCCTCGCAGGAAAAAAACAGAGAGGGTGGCACCGCTGTTACGTGCCCAGTTATATCTGCCAGAGCGTCGTGGACGCGGTTCTTGCCACCGGTCTGGAATGTATCCCCTACCCCGATCTGCCAATAGGCCAGCCTGAGTTGAATTACAGGAACCTTCAGCCTTCCGACTGTGTGTTGATTGTGAATCACTTCGGTTGGCGCTCGCCGCAGTTTTCTCAGTTAGTTCGCACGACACCGGCCGGGCTTATCGAAGATCACACACACGACCCGTGGAGCGCCTGGGCCAGCAATTCATCGGCCGATTTTTGCATTGTGTCGCTGCGCAAAACATTGCCGCTTCCCGACGGTGGGGCAATATGGTCGCCTCGCGGGCATCCGATCGAGCCACCATCAATCGAAGAGCCCGACCACCAGCGGGCAGCCCTTCAGAAGTTGGCGGGAATGCTCCTGAAGGCCGAATATCTCAGGGGAGGCAGCGTAGAGAAAAGCCTGTTCCGGAGTCTTCAAACCTCGGGAGAGAATCTCTTCAAAACGCTGCCGCTTTCCAAACCGCTGGAAATCACCTCTCATCTCTTGGATCGATTGCCGTGGGATCAATGGCGGAGTAAAAGGAGAGTAAATGTCGAGTATTTGGCCGGACTATTACGGACAATAAAGCAAGTCGAGGTTCTCAATCCACCACGCATGGCCGAAAGCTGCTCATTCGGCGTGGTCATTCGATGTCCGACCAACTCGGTTCGGGACCAATTGCGGCAATACCTCATTGAGCGGCAGATTTATCCAGCCGTCCTCTGGCCCAAAAACTGCCACATGATGAACGATTGCCAAGCGGTCGAATTCTCGGAACGCATTCTTTTCTTTCATGCAGACTTCCGGTATGAAGTGACGGATTTAGAGCGAGTTGTACAAGCAGTACGTGATTTCTTCAGGAGTTCGTAACGAAGAGAAACCGAAAGGCCCACCAACGCGTTTGTCGTCTACAGCTCTTCCTCATTTCTTCGGGACGTATTGAAATCGCGGGGCGCTCCAGGTTTAATCATGGGGCATTGGATAATAGACTGCTTCCAGCCCCACGCAAATTGCTCTTGAATATTTCGGAGGTGACCCGTGATCACGGCAAATCGAATCACGTCCGCGTTTGGCGCTGTAACGTTACTTCTGGCTTCGTTCCACGGTTTTCGCCCAGTCGATGGTGCGGAAGCACCGGAGGCAGCCCATCCGAATCTGTGGGAATTGTGTCGCGAAAAGTCCTCAATTCACCGCTTTGCCACGCTGTTCTCGGCCCAGGACGTTCGCGACCGGCTCGCCACGGAGGAAGGCCGACAACAGGCGATGGAATGGTGCCGGGCGACGGGGGTCACCCATGTGTTCATCGAAAGTTTTCGCGATGGCTATCAAGCCCCCCGAGATCTTCTGACAGCCGCTCGAGATACCTTTCGCCAGGCAGGGTTTGAAGTCTCCGGCTGTGTGACGCCGACTAACGTGGGCAAACTCTCCACCGGCTGGAAGGCGATCTCATGCTACACGGATCTTAAAACGCAGGATCGACTGGCAGAAATATTTGCCTACGCCGCATCGCTATTTGACGAGATCATGATCGACGACTTCCTTTTTACTGACTGCACGTGCCCGGAGTGTCAGCAGGCCCGAGCAAAGCGCACCGTCAGGATCGGTGATCAAGAATTCCCCGTAAATGGTGATTCCTGGTCCGCTTATCGATGTGAATTGATGGTGCAACTGTCGCGGATCAAGATTCTCCAAGCCGCCCGCAAAGTCAACCCCAACGTGCGGATCATCATTAAATACCCTCAGTGGTATGACTATTTCCATGAACGAGGCTACGAGGTCATTCGGCAAACTGCCGATTTTGACCGCATTTGGGTGGGGACTGAGACCCGTGATTACGACGACCCTCGCTGGGGACGCACGGTCCAGTACGAGGGCTACTTCATCATGCGCTGGCTGGGCGGAATTGGTGGCGAGAAATGCGGTGGCGGGTGGTTTGATCCATTTGGCACGACCGAACACACCTATGTGGAGCAAGCGCGACAAACAATTCTGGGTGGCGCCCGCGAGACGCTGCTTTTCTGTTACGGCGCACTGCAGCGCGGAACTGGTCCCCGGAACGTGGAAGTGCTTCGAACGCACATTCCCGAGCTTTTAGCTGTTGCCGAAAAGATCCAAACCCGACGGATGATCGGTGTCGCTGCTTACAAACCGCCCCATAGCTCGCCGGGACGGGAACCGTATGTGTACGATTTCGTTGGAATGTTGGGCATTCCTCTGGTTCCCTGCCACGAGTTTCCGGAAAACGCTCAGGCTGCCTTTTTCCCTGTCCATGCTTTGACAGCCCCACAATTTGAAGAACGGCTTGTGCGGCTGGTTGACCGTGGGACACCGATCCTTTTGACGGATGCGCTCGCCGGACAACTCAAAAATAAAGATTTACTCAGTCGTCCGAACGTTCAGATCTTGCCTGTGCTGGGCGACCCCCACCGGCTTCTTAAACTCACGGAAAACGAATTGGAACCCTTGCGGATGGCCCTTCTCCGACCGTTCGGTATCACTTTCAGGGCTCCCAATAAGGTTGGGCTCTATCTTTTTGAGGACGGCAGCTACGTAATCGAGAATTTCAACAATGATCCCGTGAAGGCTGCGCTCAACGGCCAAGAGCACGAGATACCGGGTCGAGGGTGGATTCAGGTCTGGAAATGAGCAACCCTTGCCCGCTCTCGGAGTTCCCTCTGTCGACCAAATTCATCACCGAGTAATGGTTCATAATTGGGTGGTCGGGCCATTCCCGCCTCTTGTGACGATCCGTAAGAGCCCAAGCGCGGAAGGTATGGTAGGGGTTATTCACGACTTGCCCCTACGCCTCGCCAGAAGAACTGGGCAGACGGATCAGGGCTGTGAAATAAATGATTCGGCGTTGGAATGCGGCCGGGCAGGGAGGTCAGCGTGCCCTGAATCTCACTGCCGCGCGAGACCTTTTCGAGGTCGGCGGCTCTTTCAGTCGGCAAAGGAAAAGCTGGCCACGAGTCGATCTCGCTGTGGCCTGCCAGGGTAGATCTTATCCAGGGATAAAAATCCACGTCACAGTTCCCTACTTCACCCCTCGCCGCCGGAGCCTGTCGCCCGTTTACGGTGTCCTATCGAGCGTGACGACCGTGGCAAGGGTTAGCTGGACGGCCATTGCCGCATTTTCGACATCCGTGCGTTCCGGTATGTCATTTTCGGTGTGGTAATTGGGATCTGCGTAGGGGAATGATCCAATTTGTAAGATTGTCACGGGATAGCCCGCCCGCACAAACGATCCGTCGTCATCTCCCGGACGTGGCCGCTGAGCGATTCTTTGCTCCAGGCCAATCCGGAAGCGCTCGTTGGCCGCGCTAACCAGACGAGCCAGGGCCTCGCCCTCGGGAACCGTGAAAACCGTGACGTTGGTCTTTCTTCCGGCAGCCGTGTCTTCAGCGGATTTCACCCCAATCCCGTCCAGATTGATGACGGCAATAATATTATCGCCTTTTTCTTTAGCTTTTTGCGCCGCTGTCACACTGGTCCACGGCCAGTGTTCTTCGTTACACCAGAGGAAGCGGATGGTACGGTCGTTCGGATAGTCCCTCAGAACGCGCGCCATTTCGAGCAGACCGCATGTGCCGATGGCGTTGTCATTAGCACCGGGCGAATCCACCCAACTTTGCGAGTCTTTGTGTGCAAGGAGAAGGATGATTTCCTCGGGGTGGCGTTTTCCTTGTTTTTCGGCATAAAGGTTGTAAGCCGTGTACCAGGGATCCTCGGGATGTGGTGGCGAGTACTGATGCGCCTTTGGTTTGCTCGGATCCCGTCGAAAAGCCTGGACCTGCACGGGTTCTCGCACGACCTGGTAGCCCCATTCTGTAAGTTGAGCCGCCAGGTAATCGTCCGCTTCATGAAGCGAGTTCTTGCTTTGCCCCGGTCGAGTGTAATTCAGCTTTCGAAACGGCAGTGGGTCTTTGGCCAGGTAGAAAAGGTGACGACGGATCTGCTCCGCATTAACTTGCGTGATACGGGATTGGATTTCCTCCACGACAGTGGGTTGGTTCCATACGACCGTCCAGCGACTCTCAGGCGACGCCGGATGCTCCTCGCCCAGCACAGACAAAGAGTGCGCTAACGTGGCCAACATGACAATTGGAACAATCCTTGCCAAATTAAGTTCTCTCATTGAAGCGCTCCTCATTTGGAAGCTCATTGCTGAAGTATCAGCCTCTCGGCTGACTTGTCGCCAAAAGGTTTTTCCGTGCGAAATGCACAAGCCGGGCGGGCCGTGATCCGTCGGTCGATCCTTCCCGTTGCCGCTTCCGCACGTCAAGAGTATATCTATCTCCAACCCAAGGCGGAATACGCTAGCCCGCAGCCAACGTGTCAACAGGCATCGCGACTACCCCATCCCCACTTTTGCCAAAAACTACGATATGCCACGGGCACAATGTGTTGTAGGAGCAATTCATGAATTGCCCCTACCGTCTCGCCGGCAACTAAAACGAAGAGTTGGAGCCCGGCAAGTGAAATGGATTGTGCAGGCCTGGAAAGCGGACCTGACAAGCAGGTCCCTCCGGGTTGAATCTCGCTCTCACACGAACCTATGTGTGGGTCCACGTCCCCGTGAGTAGAAAAGTGGGGATAAGTCAGGCGTCGCGAGGATTGATCGTGGGTACAGCTTGCTCACAACACCATGTGGAGTTTCCGGGGCTGAGCTTCTAAACTGGAGAGTTATCGCTCGGGAGAGCAGTACGTGTTGTACACTGGCAAAAAGGCGAGATCAGCGCCGCGTGTTAGTGTCGCTCGAGGAGGAACCATCCGATGCTTGATGTGGTTCGCGGGAGTGCCGTCATTGTTCTGGCCGGTCTCGTGTTGAGTTTTGCGGGGTGCCGACCGCCAGAACGCGCTGCGTCGCAGGTGAAATCCGATCAGGGTAAGAAGCTTGTCATCGCTGTGATTCCCAAGAGCACTGGTGGTGAATTCTGGAAAACAGTCGAAATGGGGGCTCGAGAGGCGGCAGAGGAATTGGGGGTGGAGATGAAGTGGGATGGTCCCCTTACGGAAACCGAACTGGCAGAGCAGAACAAGATTGTCGAGAACATGGTTACCTTGCAGGTGGATGGGATCGCCCTGGCCCCGCTCAACCGGTCGGCTCAGCGACGAACGGTTGAACGGGCTGTGGAGGCCGGTATCCCTGTCGTCATTTTCGACTCGGAAATCGATGGCCATGCTCACGTCAGTTTCGTCGCCACCAACAACAAACAGGGAGGCAGTCTGGGGGCTCAGCATATGATCGAACTTTTGGGAGGAAGAGGCCGCGTCCTGGTACTGCGGTTTGTGCAGGGGACGGGAAGCACCGAAGCTCGTGCGGAAGGGTTCATTGAGACAGCCAAAGCCGGAGGCCTGGAAATCGTGGCCGATCCCTATCCGGAAGACGCTACCGTGGAAGGCTGCAAGAAGACAGCCACAAATGTTTTGGAAGGTTTTGTGAAAGCGAACGAACTGGCCCTTGACGGCATCTTTGCGTGCAACGATCGCTCCACACTGGGGATGTTGGCCGCGCTGGAAGATCTCCGCAAAAGCGGCGTGAAGGTCCATGCCCGTTTTATCGGGTTCGATTTTACCCCGCGGCTCATCGAGGCACTTCAGGCAGGACTTATTGACGCGCTTATTGCCCAAAACCCGCAGAAAATGGGGCGCTTGGCCGTTGAAACCCTTGTTGCGTACCTCCGTGGACAACAAGTTCCCAAATATATCGACACCGGCGTTGTTCTCGTGACGCGGGAAAAACTGGCGACCGACCCGGCGGTACGGCAGTTAGTGGGATTGTCTGAAAAACCTGCCGGCAACCAGGGTGAGCCCTCGAGCGCCGACAAATGAGTTTTACGGCATCGCCTCCCGCAAGGTAAGGGTGTGGAACGCCATGTGGGACTCGCCACCCCGGTTAAAGATGGTCAATATTGCGAAACGGTTTGGGACCACCCAGGCGTTGAACGGAGTCAATCTGGAGGTGGCGGCGGGAGAGGTGCATGCCCTCGTAGGTGAAAACGGGGCGGGAAAGAGCACCCTGATGAAGATTTTGGCGGGTGCCTACCGTCCGGACCGGGGCGAGATGTGGCTGGACGGGGAACCCTTCATGCCCCATCATCCCCTGGATGCCCGGCGACGGGGCATCGCCATGATCTATCAGGAGCTGTCGCTGGCTCCCCATCTGTCGGTCATGGAAAACATCCTTCTTGGTGTGGAGCCGGCACGCTGGGGAATTATTCGCTGGCGGCGACTTCGTGAGCAGGCGTATGCCGCCCTTTCGGAACTAGGACTGGCCGACCTGCCGCTGGCAACGCCGGTGCACAATCTGCCCCCCGGGCATCAGCAGATGGTGGAAATCGCGCGGGCGGTGATCTCTCAGGCCAAGATTGTTGTCCTTGACGAGCCGACGAGCAGCCTCACCCAGCAGGATGTGGAGCGATTATTCACGCTCATTCGCCGCCTGCGTGACCGCGGTCTTGCCGTCATTTACATTTCCCATTTCTTGGAAGAAGTTCATCGAATCAGCGACCGCTTCACCGTATTACGCGATGGCGAAACCGTGGGAAGTGGCATCACGTCCGAGACGCCGATTCCGAGAATTGTGGCGCTCATGGTAGGACGTGAAGTAAGCGAGCTATACCCCAGACGCCGCCGAACTCGTGGCCCCTGCATCCTGGAAGTGGAGGGACTCACTGGGATCAAGAAGCCAGTCGGGGCAAGTCTGCGCCTGCATCGGGGAGAAATCCTGGGAATAGCCGGACTGGTAGGCGCCGGGCGCACAGAGTTTTTGCGGGCAATCTTTGGGTTGGATCCCGTTCGCGCGGGGGACCTCCGAGTGGGTGTCTTTCGCGGAGCTGCCACCCCTGGCCAAAGATGGCAACAGGGAGTGGGCTTTCTCAGCGAAGACCGAAAACGGGAAGGACTTGCGCTGTCCCTCTCCATTGCCGAAAACATCACTTTATCCCGGGTAGATCGGCTGGGACCATTGGGGCTCGTTTTTCCCGGCCGGGAAGAGCGCATTGTAGCACGGTGGATCGATCGCCTTTCCATCCGCTGTGAAAACCTAAGACAGCCGACGTGGACCCTTTCCGGGGGAAACCAGCAGAAAGTCGCTTTGGCGCGACTATTTTTTGCCGATGTGGACGTTCTGCTCCTTGATGAACCTACCCGCGGAATCGATGTAGGATCAAAAGCGCAGATTTATCGGCTGATTGCGGAGGCCGCTGATGGGAGTGCCGGAACGAGCCCAAAAGCCGTTTTGATGGTATCCAGCTATCTACCCGAACTACTGGGCCTTTGCGATACAATCGCCGTCATGTCTCGCGGGCGTCTTGTAGCGTGTCGTCCGGCAGAGCAGTGGACGGAACATACGCTGATGCTGGCAGCAACAGGTCAGGATCAGGAGAATTCCATTAGCACACCATGAAACTCCCCAACCTTGCCAACTCCTTTCGTTTTACTCGGGATATGTGGTCGTCACCCTGGGTGACGGCCATCGGGCGATTTGCCGCCCTTGTTGCTGTATTCCTATTTTTCGCTGTCCTTGTGGAAGGTGGAAAGTTTTATACACCGCGCAATCTGGAAAATATTCTGCGACAAAGTGCCGTTTACGCCACCGCGGCCCTGGGCATGACGATGATCATCATCGCGGGTGGGATTGATCTCTCTGTTGGCTCGATGATCGCACTCAGTGTGGTGACAGTGGCCTGGATCCTCGATTACCACTACGCCGTCCCCGGTTCGCAGGGCCAGGTGGAGACCGTGTATCTCATCCATCGATGGCCGGTGTTGCTTCCCTGGATAGCCCTCGTGGCAGGAGTTCTAGTCAGCGTTTTGGCCGGATTCATTAACGGCATAACCGTGGTCGGTTTGCGATTGGTACCGTTCATCGTAACGCTGGGAACCATGGGCATTTTTCGGGGCCTGGCAAAGGGATTGGCGCAAGAGAAAGACATATACCCTCGCGAAGATACCTGGCTCACTCGCCTCATGGACCCCACGCTTACTTCACATGATCCTCATTGGCGCGCGTGGATTCTCCCTCCGGGGGTGTGGATTTTAATCATCGCCGCGATCGTGGCGGCGCTCGTCCTCCGGTATACCAAGCTTGGGCGGTATATTTTCGCCATCGGCTCCAATGAGGAGACAGCCCGACTGTGCGGTGTGCCGGTTGGTCGTGTGAAGATTGCCACCTACACCCTGGGCGGACTTTTCACTGGACTGGCAGGTCTCATGCAGTTCTCGTTTATCGGGGGCATCGGACAGCCTACCTCGGCCATCGCCTACGAACTGTTCGTGATTGCCGCCGTGGTCATTGGCGGAGGAAGTTTGATGGGCGGCCAGGGATCTATCTTGGGAAGTGTCATCGGAGCATTGATTATCACAATCCTTTACATGGGTGGTCAGCAGATGGGCTGGCCCAAATGGGTTCAGGAGACGGTTATCGGGATGATTATCATTGCGGCTGTGGTCATCGACCGGCTACGTCAGCGAGCAACCAGCTGATGCGCTAAAAAAGTAAAAAACCGTTCACGGCGTTTCACAGAAAAGACGCGATTTCAAAATACCTTGCCATAACCTGAATCGAGCGGGAACGTTGGTTAACGCCGTGGCAACTTAACAGGACAGCACTTCACTGAGCCGCAGTATGTTTTGATGAATGGCCTTTGGCCATGCCCCTTACGAGCCATCCGGCCACTAACAGTCCAACACAGAATCCCAGTGCAAACATCAGGATGACGAGAGTCGCCACGCTGCTGGAAAACTCCCAGAAGAGAAAGCGTATTGCCATTGTGGCGGTGTTTTGCACGACGAAAATGACAACCAGCAGCGTAAGCAAAATCAGTAGAACCAGCTTAATTCTTGCGAACATTGGTGGAACCTCCGCGAATGCCGTGGTTTCGTTCACCACCTTGTTCCTAGTGTACCACATCAGTCGGGGACGGGATAATCGACTGCCAAAAGTACGCGCGGAACTTTGTAATTTGGAGTGCTGCAAATGAACAGCACATTTCTATTCGTAGCGACGTGTCTGACCATCGCCCTGAGTTGGCAAAGTACCATTCTGGGCGGCGAAGTGGCTGCGAAGAAGGCTGGGAATTATCACAAACTCGTCGAGTCGTGCCCAGGACTCACCTGGTATCTTCCGCTGCAATCACTTGACGATGTCCTTACCAGGGAGGGGCGTGCACAGGGTGATCAGCCCCAGATTGTTCCCGGGCCTGATGAAGGTACGGCCTTACATTTTTCCGGCACAACCACACTCACCTTTGGACCCACTCCTGATTTGGACACCGAGGAGGCCATCATCGAATTGTGGTTTCGACCCGAGTTTACGGCTCCCGCGCAGTTCAATCCCTGTTTGATTGCCAAACGGGAGTCGGGTGATCATCGTCAGACGCGCTGGAGCATCCACGTGCACGGAGATTATTCGGGCATCGATTTGTGGAACGGTCGAGAGGTGGCGTCCTATCAGCCGGCCACGGGGCCGTTAAAACCGGGCCAATGGTATCACCTGGTTGTTGTGAGTACCAAGGCGGGAACTACAGTTTATTTGAACGGCGTGCCCTGTTTGCCTCCGCGGCAGAGTTGGCAGATCAATCGTTCGGAGAGAAATCGTCCGCTCAACATCGGCTCGTCACAACCGGCGGGAGCCGAGTTTTTTGTCGGCGTGATCTGTCACGTCGCCGTATACAGCAGGGCTCTCACCGAACAGGAAATTGCCGCCCACATGGACGCAATGGGCTTCCAGGCTGTTCGGCTGGCTGAGCAGGCTAAATACGAAGAACGTCGTCGTGCGGAAGCAGAAGAGCAGGCGCGACTGGAAGAGGCTCGCGAAAAGCGCCGTCGCGAACTGATGGAGGACCCTTCGCTCTTTGCTCGGGGGGTACCCACGGTTTATGAAAAGGAACATCTGTCGGCCATCGATCTGCCCGTTGGTGGCATTGGAGTCGGCGCCATCCACATGGACGGAGCCGCCAGACGGCACGCCTGGCAGATATTTGGGCAGGTGGCCTACCGATTCGTTCCGCACAGCTTTTTTGCTGTACGGGTCAGTGGGGACAATCGCACGGTCGAAAGGATCCTGCAGACTATTCCCGAGGAAGGCCTTCCGCCTATGGCCGAGGTCCGACTGGTGGCTCGCTACCCCGTGGCCCGCTATGAATTTGTTGATCCAGAGATGCCAGCGCAGGTCGCTTTGGAGGCATTCAATCCCTTCATTCCAACCAACCTTCGCGATTCCGCAATTCCGTGTGCGGTCTATCGGATGACGGTCACGAATCCCACAAAGCACCGCCTTTCCGTGACTGTCCTCGCCAGTCAACTCAATGCCACCGGCTACCGTGGCGATGGGACCATCGAGAGCGTTCGTCATCCGAATTTCGGGGGTAATGTCAATCGAGTAGTCCGCAAGGAAGGATCCACCTGGCTCACGATGGGGCAGAGTAAATCAGCGAACTCGGGCGACGGGCTGGTCTTGTTCATGAAGGGCGACCGAGTGCACGGAGTGCCCGCCTGGACAGATCTTGCACAACTTCGCGAATCGATCGCCGAGACCGCTGGACAACTCGACGCGAAGGAAGTCTCAGCGGGACCCTCCCCTGCTGGGGAGACGCTGAAAGGAGCCTTATGGCGTTCGTTCGATCTCGAGCCAGGCCAGACCCAAACGGTGACCTGTGTGCTGACTTGGTTCTTTTCAGACTTGCCAGCCGGCACCGGCAAATGGAGTTGCCGAGGCCGTCGCTACGAAGCCTGGTGGCACGGTGCGGAAGAAGTGGCTGCGGAACTGGACGCTCGTCTCCCGGAACTCGAAGCGGCCACCCGACTTTATGCTGACTCCCTTTACGAAACGAATCTTCCTTACTGGTTTGTTGATCGGATGGCCTCTCAAGTGGCGATTCTGCGAAGCCCCACAGTCTTTTGGTGCCGCGACGGCTATTTCGGCGGATGGGAAGGATGTAATCTTGATGCGGGATGCTGCCCAGGCAATTGCAACCATGTGTGGCACTATGCCCAGGCGCACGCCAGACTGTTCCCAGAGCTCGGACGGCTGATGCGGGAACAGGAATTTCGTTTCCAGAAGGAAGACGGGGCCATTCCACACCGTCAGCCTGACGAGTTTCCCGCTTTTGACGGCCAGTGTGGCGCCGTTCTCAATTCCTATCGCGAACATCTGCTTTCTCGTGACTCAGAATGGCTGGCGAAGAATTGGGCGTCGATCAAGAGAGCGATGGACTACATCATTCGACGTTGGGACTCCGACGAGGATGGCGTCCCCAGCGGGCCCCAGTGGAACACACTTGATGGGGAACTGGGGGGTGCTTCTTCGTGGTTGGGCAGCCTCTATTTGGCAGCTCTCGCGGCTGCGGAAAAAATGGCGCAACTGCAGGGAGAAAACGATGTGGCGGCACGCTACCACCGCATCCGTTTGTCCGGACAGGTTAAGCAAGACACAATGCTTTTCAATGGAAAGTATTACATTCAAATTCCCGATCCCGAACCCCATGAAGATTATGGCCAGGGTTGTGCCATCGATCAGGTCCTCGGTCAGTGGTGGGCGCATCAGTTGGATTTGGGCTGGGTGTATCCGTCTGAACACGTGCGGACCGCACTGGCCAGTCTGTTCCGCTACAATTTTCGCGGGCTCATGAAAGGTTTGCCGCAGAAACCAAGGAAATTTGTGGCCGATGAAGACGCCGGCATGCAAATGTTCACATGGCCCCCTGGGACCGAACCCCCGGAAAAGGTGATTCGCTATGCGAGTGAAGTGATGACCGGCTTTGAATACGCTGCGGCGGCAGCGATGATTCAGGCCGGATTGGTACGGGAAGGTTTCACCGTGGTGCGGGCAATCGCCCTGCGCTATGATGGCCGAAAAAGAGTTGGATTGACGCCGGGGAATTTCACAAGTTGGGGCTACTCCGGTAATCCATTTGGCGACGATGAATGCGGCAAGTTTTACGCCCGGGCGATGAGTTCCTGGTCGTTGCTGCTTGCGTGCCAGGGGTTTATCTATGATGGTCCCGCCCAGACCATCGGATTCTGTCCCACCTGGAAACCGGACGACCATGTCTCGTTTTTCACGGCAGCCGAGGGTTGGGGCGTCTTTTACCAAAAACGAGAACCCGGTCGGCAGGTGGACACCATCGAACTCCGCTTGGGCCAATTGCCATTGGCGAAGTTCATCACACTTCCAGATAACGCGCTTCCCAAGCACGGCGAGTGTCAAAAAGGCGGCGAATCGATTCCTGTACAAGTGGAGACTGACCAGGGGCGGGTGGTTTGCCGCCTTGCCCAGCCAATTGTTCTTCACGCCGGAGAAAAAGTAAGTTTTATTCTGACCTATTAGAACTCGAGCAACAGCACGCAATTCCGGGAGAAAAAACATGTACTCACCGCACAAACGAACTATGGCGTATTCTCGCGTTACATTGGTCCGCCGGCAAATTCGTGCGTTATTCGCGGCGACTCTGACGGGGGGCTTGCTGCTTGCCTTTTCGGCGACACTTTTCGCAGGTGAAGCGTCACAAGCTCAAAATGTCTCTTCCCAGGAGACCGTCATTCTGGAAGTGCTCCGGGAGCCCGCTTTGGGGCGGAATCTCCTCAATGAAACAGCTTGGCGGAGCTACGGGGAAGGTTTCGTCAGCAAAGACGGAACCTTCGTCTGTGATAACGGCGCCGATCCAAACGCCGTCCGCGGAGTCGTGCAAACGGTGGAACTCAACCAGACCACGCCTGCACCGCTGCTGGCCATCGCCGAAAGCGCGGCCGAAAACGTGGGCGGTTCGCGTGACAATGATTATTCCCTGTATTTGGATCTTCAATACGCGGATGGCACTCCATTGTGGGGACAGGCGGCGCCGTTTGATGTGGGAACTCACGGTTGGCAAGAAAAACGAGTGATTATTTTTCCCGAAAAACCGGTGAAACGGCTCTCCTTTTATCTCCTGTTCCGACGTCATTCCGGCACGGCGGCATTTCGGGCACCTCGACTCTATCAGTTGTCGCTCCCCCAGGGTGGATTCTTTGATGGAGTGCCGTGCACCTGGCATAAAAAGGGCTACTCTGGATTTATTATCCGGGATGTCAAAGCAGGAACGGACTTTTATGCGCTCCATCAATCGGCATTGGGAATTGAGTGCGAGCAAAAAGTAGAAAAACTAGGCCCGGGTGATTCAATTGACGTTCGTTTGAAATGGAGAGGATCGGGTGATAAGCTTCTCACCCTCAGCTATCTGTATTCTGTGTCCGGCAATGACCAATTGCCCGTTGTTTGGTATCCGGATCCGCGGCGAGAGGAAGCCATCTCGGGCATCGGTGAATACACCGTGGCCACCCGCACACGGGCTGGGGTGGCACATCGCCTCTCTCGGTGGCCTTTTGCAGCCATACGTAGCGGAGACACAGGCCATGCCATTGGAATTGATATGACGTTACCTGCTGTATTTCGGGTCGGCTACCACGCTGGCCTGCGATGTCTGTTTGTAAGTTATGACGTTGCACTCACTCCAGAAAAACGTGAAGCGCATTTGCGGCTTGTCAAATGGCAGTTTCCCGGCCAGATGGGATTTCGCGGAGCCCTTCAGTCGTATTATGAAATGTTTCCCGAAGTTTTTCGTGTGCGAATCCAGAAACAGGGTTTATGGATGCCGTTCGCCAAAATCTCGTCCGTAGAGGCTTGGGAAGATTTTGGTTTTCGCTTCAAGGAAGGCGATAACGAAACAGCGTGGGATGACGCCCATGGAATTCTCACGTTCCGATACACGGAACCGATGACCTGGTGGATGCCGATGGGATCAGAACTGCCACGAACCTATGAGGCGGCTGTGGCGGAGGCAGAGCGTCTTGCCAGCCTGGGACGGCCTCAGGCCCGAGCATGGCAGACCAGCAGCTTTCGGGATGAGTACGGACGAATTCCGGTGCGGCTGCTCGACACTCCATGGTGCAATGGAGCCGTTTGGAGCATGAACTCTCTGCCGCAAATCCCAGGGGAAATCACCGATTTCCGGCTGAAGTGGAACCCGGAGATTCGCGAGCGTCTCTACGGGCCAAATCGCAAAGCAGATCTGGATGGTGAATACATCGACTCCAGTGAAGGATATGTCACGGACGAGCTTGACTTTCGTCGGGATCATTTTGTTGGCGAACGCCCACTCACTTACGACGGCGATTCTCTGCAACCCGCGGTCTTTCGGGGATTGATCGTGTTCGAATACGTTCGCGCGATTGCTGAAGATGTGCATGGAATGGGAAAGTATATGATGGCCAATGGGACCCCGTCGCAGCTCTGCTGGCTGGTTCCATGGCTGGACGTGTTGGGAACAGAGACTGATTGGAATCGCAATGGAAAGTGGCAGCCCATGAGCGATGGCGAACTGCTGTATCGTCGGGCTCTCTGTGGAAAGAAGCCCTACTGTTTTCTCATGAACACGAACTTTGATCAGTTCGATTACCAACACGTGGAAAAATATATGGCGAGGTCGCTCGCGTATGGCATGTTTCCGAGTTTCTTCAGCCCGAATGCGTCCACCGGGCATTACTTCTCGCGCCCCGAGCTGTACAACCGAGATCGCCCCCTTTTCAAAAAATATGTGCCGCTTTGCAAACTCGTCGCCGAGGCAGGCTGGGAACCGATCACAAACGCGCGGTCTTCTCATCCACGGGTCTATGTGGAACGCTTCGGCAATCGGTATTTCACTGTGTTTAATGACACTTCAGAGAAAACAAGAGTGCTGGTCACTTTCGACCCTGACGTCGAGATCGGCCCGTCTATACGAGAACTCCTTCGGGGAACGGCCCATCCTGTTCAGAACCGTCAGGTGGAACTCACCCTGGAGGGAGAAGGAGTCGCGGTCCTGGATGTATTGCCTGGTCAAGCGAATTGACGCCGGATGCAGTGAGAAACGTGAAACAGCTTTCGCTTTTTTCCGGCCTCGAAGACACTTCCCCGGCGAAGCGTGTTCTGGTAGCCAAAGTTGTGTTTGAATCCGGCCCCGAGGGCGTTTTTGACTATCGGATTCCAAAAACGCTTGTGGGGAAGATCGCTGCCGGCCAGCGGATCCGCGTGCCTCTGGGAAAATCCAACCGCCCGGTGGTCGCGTACTGTCTCGAAATTTGCGAAGAGACGGACAGCCCCCAACTGAAAGACGTCGCGGGTCTTATCGATGAGGCTCCGCTTCTCACGCCCGCTCTGTTGCGACTGGCCCAGTGGATGGCGGAATATTACCTCTGTCCTTTGGGGACTGTTCTGGAAACCGTCATACCGGCCTGCGTGCGTAACCAGGCCGGCACACGCCTGGTTCCCCATTATCGCCTGGCTGGCCCCGTCGATGCATTTCCATCACTCACGGAGAAGCAGGCCAGGGTGGTGGCTGTTCTTTTGCAGGCATCCGAGCACCGGCTTCCGCGCGACGAACTCACCCGAAACGCTGGCTGTACCGCGGCCGTACTCGACAATCTTGTCAAACGTGGAATCCTGGTCAAGGAAATGGCAAGAGTTCGGCACAGCGAGCCGGTTGCCGCAACTCTTCCACGGCAAGACAGGTTAGTTCTCAACCAGCAGCAACGACAGGCGCTGGAAATCATCCTCGAAGCAGTGCGATGCGAGGAATATCAGGGTTTTCTTATATACGGCGTGACGGGCAGCGGCAAGACCGAAGTTTACATCCAGGCCATTGAGCACGTAGTGAAGCGGGGAAAGCAGGCCATTGTCCTTGTCCCCGAAATCAGTCTCACTCCGCAGACCGTTGAACGCTTCCGCAGCCGATTTGACCATGTCGCTGTTCTCCACAGTCATCTCACGGATGCCGAGCGGGCCGCCCAATGGGACTGGATCGCTTCCGGGCAGGTGCAGGTGGTCGTGGGTGCCCGAAGTGCCGTTTTTGCCCCTACGCCCAGGCTGGGGCTTATCGTGATGGATGAAGAGCATGAAACATCCTTTAAGCAGGAAGCCGCTCCCCGATATCACGCACGCGATGTGGCTCTCCACCGTGCCCAACTCGAACGCATTCCCCTCGTTCTGGGGTCGGCAACACCGTCGTTGGAAAGCTGGTATCGCGCCCAGCAAGGCGAGTTCATGCTGATTCGCTTGCCTGAGCGCATTGGTGGCCGAACGCTGCCGGCCGTCAAGCCGATCGATCTCCGTCAACCCAAGCACGGGCGGGTAAGCCGGGGTGTGATCACCCGACAACTTCACGCGGCTATCCACGAGGCCCTGGAAAACGGCGGGCAGGTGATTCTGCTGCTCAATCGCCGGGGGTTCGCAACGCATGTGCAGTGTTCGGCCTGCGGTTACGTGCTGATGTGCCCCGATTGCGAGATTGCCTTGACGCACCACCGGAGCTTCGGCAAAGTCCTGTGCCACTATTGCGGTCATGAGGCCCCTTCTCCAAAAACCTGCCCTGAATGCCAGTCGGTGGCAATCCGGTTTAGCGGAGTCGGGACGGAACGACTCGAGGCCGAGGTCAAGGCCCGGTTCCCTGAGGCCACATGCTTGCGGATGGACGCCGATTCAATGCGGAGTCGGGAGGCCTACGAGCGGGCATTCCGGCTCTTCCGCGAGGGCAAGATTCAAATCCTTTTGGGAACCCAGATGATTGCTAAAGGCCTGGACTTTCCTAACGTAACACTTGTGGGTGTGGTCAACGCCGACACGGCCCTCCACTTTCCAGACTTTCGAGCAGCGGAGCGTACGTTTCAATTGGTGACACAGGTGGCAGGCCGGACCGGTCGGGGACCGCATGGAGGTCTCGTGCTGGTTCAAACTTTCAGTCCCGAACATTTTGCCATCCAATCAGCGGTGCGGCACGACTTCGAGGGTTTTGCTGCGCAGGAACTGCCAATCCGAACGGCGTTCGGTTATCCACCGATCACCAGGTTGGTTCGATTGGTCATCTCGGCTGAAAAAGAAGTGGAGGCGGCTGGCTGGGCGGAGCGGGTGGCCCGGGCGATTTCGGAGGCCCTCTCCCAAACGGGCCGTCCCGATGCCGTCCGACTGGTCGGTCCTGCGCCCGCTCCTTTCATGAAATTGCGGGGAAAATACCGTTATCATATTCAAATTCTGGGTAAAGACGAGAATCTCGTCCGCGCACTCGTCCGCTGTGGCCTTCAGTCGCTCGAGGACGCACGCCACGTGAGCTACGTCGTGGACGTGGACCCTGTGGATATGCTGTAAGGGGTGGCAAAATGACCTAAAAAGGAGTGATCTAAAAGCGATTTATCATGGCCGACGTGTCGTCGAGAGCAAAAATTCTCGTGTTTTCTGTTTGTTGCGGATTGACTAAGATAAAAGCGTAGAATAGGTAAACCATGTTCCCTCTGTAGCAGCAATGGCCTCTTCCGTCAATTCACCGCGAATTCCTCAACGGCGTCTCAACAGGGCCCTCGTGGAAACCAGCCTCGAGGTCAAATGCCTTTTCTTGTTTGGCGTTTTCCTGGTGCTGGTCATTGCTGTGAGTGTGCTTCTATACTGGCGGGTCACGGGAGAGGTGGTCACCCGCCAGAATCCGGATACCGCCCGCCTGCTCGCCGATCAGGTGATGCTGACCAAGCATTACGCCGCCATGGAGCCAAACAAAGATTTTGTGGATTACTTGACAGAAGTGATCCGCAGTCGGACCCAACACGGATATCAATGGCGATTTGTCCAGCCGCCAGGTCGACCCGTGCGCCCCTCCCAGGATGTGGGACCTCCCGCCGACGCAATGGAAGCCGAACTCGTGCAGCGATTCATGCAGATGTCACCGGAAGAACGCGCCCAGAGTGAGACGCCCCTGTACGCGGAACGCCTTGTTGATCAGGGGAGAACGTATCAATATTACCAACCGATCTGGGCGGAACAGTCCTGCGTGGCCTGCCATCTCGCACTGGAAGGAGCCGGATATAATCCTGCTGCCAATGTAGGGATGGGAAGTCCCCTGCGCGAAGGGGACCTTATGGCGGTGCTTCAGGTGACCATCCCCAACGGGCCCACCCAGGCCGCCATCATGAAGTACTGGAGCATGCTTCTCGCGGTGGCGATTGTCACGGCCTTTCTCGCAATGATCGCGTTCTATGTGACCATACGGTACGTGATCATCCGGCCGTTGCGGCATTTGCGGGCGGTCAGCGAAGCGATCACCCAAGGCAATACCGCTTTGCGTGCCCATATCCACACACGCGACGAATTTGAGCTGCTAGCCAATGCGTTCAATCGCATGCTCAGCCACCTTGTGGCCGTCCAGGATGAACTGCGGCAGGTAAACGCTGAGTTGGATGCCAAGCTGGACGAAGTGGCCCAGCTCAACATGCAGCTCTACGAGCTGAACAGAATTAAAAGCGATTTCATGGCCACCATGAGCCACGAACTGCGAACACCGCTCAATAGCATCCTGGGATTCAGCGAGGTGCTGGCCTCAATTGATTCACTGGACGAAAAGCAGCGCCGGTACGTCCAGAATATTCAAAAATCGGGGCGAATCCTCCTGGACATGATCAATAACGTTCTCGATTTGGCGAAGATGGAAGCCGGCCGAATGGAAATCACGCCTACCGAGTTTTCCATCGAGCAGGTTGTGCACGCCCAGTGTGATATGGCCCGGCCGCTCTCTGAAAAGAAAAACCTTCAGCTTACCGTGGACGTCCCTCCGAATCTTCCTCCCATGTTTCAGGACCAGAACCGGGTGGCACAAATCCTCAATAATCTTCTGTCCAACGCGATTAAGTTCACACCGGAAGGCGGCGCCGTTCGGGTTTCCGTTCGCCGGGATACCAACGGGGATCTGATTCTCCGCGTCGCAGACACCGGCGTCGGGATTGCCGAAGAAGATAAACAAATTATCTTTGAGAAATTTCGTCAGGGGCGGACGGCCATGCCCGATGGAGACCCGCTGAAGCGTGAATACCCCGGCTCCGGCTTGGGATTGAGCATTGTGAAAGAGCTGTGCCGTCTTTTGGGCGGTGAGGTCTCTGTGGAAAGTGAACTGGGAAGAGGGAGTGTCTTTACCGTCCGTCTGCCCTGGAGGCTTTCTCCCCAGCAACAAGAGGATTCTGGACTGGGGCTTCGGCTCTCCGATTTTGAGAAAATGCGATTCGATCGCGCCAGATCAGTTCGTCGCGCCCAATCAGCGCCCGCCGATAGTCGAGCGGGTTGAAAGAATCGCATAAAGCCGTCCGGTGCGTCGAGGTTGACTTCGAAGTCCTCGGAGTTCGCAGGTCCTCATGCGGCACTGCCCAATTGTTCGATGCGCCACGAGGGAGCAAGAGTTGATGTGCGCCAGTACGCGTGATGGGCAACTCGGTGGTCCGCAGATGTCATCCCATTCAACTCGCCCGTCATCGGTTCGTGAAGAAAAATGAGCACCCCGCGATCAGGCAAAACTCCCGCCCCCACTAACCGACTTCCGGAAGTTCTCCTGTTTACCGATGGTGCGTGCAGCGGTAATCCGGGCCCGGGAGGTTGGGCGTTTATCCTACGACATCCCGCGTCAGGGAAAGAGTTGATCAATTCGGGAGCAGAGGCCAGCACCACAAACAATCGAATGGAGTTGATGGCCGTCATCAAGGGCCTGGAGGCGCTCCGCAAACCCAGCCGTGTCCGTTTGATTTCCGACAGCGTTTATGTGGGAAAAGGACTTACGGAATGGCTGCCCAGATGGAAAGCCAAAGGGTGGAAACGTTCTGGAAACGAGGCCGTCAAGAACGAAGATCTTTGGCGGCGGCTCGATGAGCTTCTTTCCATTCATGAAGTGGAGTTTCAGCACATTCCAGGCCACACGGGCCACAAGGAAAACGAGTTGTGCGACCGCCTGGCAGTCCAGGCCTATCAAGGGCTTGTTCAATCGCAGAAAGGCACGGCAGGAGCCAGCCAACCCAGTTGCCCCGGCTGAGTGTTCTGGTCGGGCAACGATCACCAAGGGGGCGCAACGTCGTAACTGAACGTCGGTTAACCCACGTCAGCCAGGGCCATACTCTTGCCGTATCGGGCCAGCACCAGGCGGCGCAAGCGGCAATGCTCGGGGCGGGCCAGGCCTGGGTCCCCTGCTATCAATTCCCAGGCGTCCTGACGAGCCAGTTCCACAACCTCTCGATCGCGAACTAGGTCTGCGATGCGAAACGGCGGCAGCCCGTGTTGCCGCGTGCCCAGAATTTCTCCAGGTCCCCGCAGGAGAAAGTCGATTTCCGCCAGTTCAAACCCGTTGGCCGTGCGACAGAACGCTTCCAATCGCTGTTTAGTCTCGGGGGCTGTGGAATCCGAGAACACGCAGCAGTAGCCTGGCACTGGCCCGCGGCTTACCCTTCCCCGCAGTTGATGGAGTTGGGCCAGGCCGAATCGCTCACCGTTCTCAATCGTCATCAGCGTCGCGTTAGGGACGTCGATGCCGACTTCGATTACAGCGGTAGAAACCAGCACGTCGATCTCACCGCGTCGAAAGCGAGCCATCACCTCCTCTTTTTCTTCACTGCTCATCCGGCCATGAATGGCCGCCAGCCGAAATCCCGCCAGTTCTCCCTGATTGAGTTCGCGAAACGTCCCCTCGACGCTTTTCACTTCAGCCTCTTCATCTTCCTCCACAAGGGGCACAACCACATATCCCTGCCGTCCCTCCTGCAATTTGCGGCGAAAGAACGCCCACCACTGGCCCCGTTGTTCGGAGTTGGCAAGAAATGTTCGCACTGGCTTCCGGCCCGGCGGGGCCTCATCCAGAACGGTCACGTCCAGATCTCCAAAAAGAGTCATCGCGATCGTGCGGGGAATTGGTGTGGCAGTCATCACAAGGTAGTGGGGTTCTTCCCCCGCCCCCTTCAGAGCGGCACGCTGCCGAACCCCAAATTTGTGCTGTTCATCAATCACGACAAGGCCCAGCCGATGAAACTTGACTTCATCCTGAATAATGGCCTGAGTTCCCACCACCAAGTCGAGAGCCCCCTCGGCAATTCGTTCGAGAATGCTGGTCCTCTCCGCAGGGGGCAATCCGCCTACGAGAAGTGCCCGGCGAACACGGCTGGCAGCCAGCAATTCGTCGATGGTCTGGAAGTGCTGACGGGCTAGAATTTCCGTCGGGGCCATGAGCACCGCCTGATATCCGCACGCCACTGCCAGTAACATCGCATAAAGCGCCACGACTGTCTTGCCGCTTCCCACATCACCCTGCAGAAGTCGGTTCATGGGGACGGGCCGCGCCATATCAGCGGCAATTTCCGCCACGGCACGATCCTGGGCCTTTGTGAGGGGAAATTTAAACAGCCGGCGAATGCGAGCGTCGATCTTGGGAGTTAGCTGCAGAACAGGTGCCTTTTTCAAGGTGATCTGCTGATACCGCTTTATGCCCAGGGCCAATTGGAGAATCAACAACTCCTCATAAATGAATCGTCGTCGCGCCTCCTCCAGGCGGTTTCGATCGGTCGGAAAGTGGATCTGCTCGACAGCCTCCTGGATCGGTAGCAGGTGTCGCTTGGCAAGCAGTTGAGGGGGCAAGGCCTCTTCCAGATAGGATGTATAGGTAGCCACGGCATGTTCCATGATCCGTCGCATCTGCCACTGGGCGAGCCCTTCTGTCAGCGGATACACCGGCAAAGGAGCAACCTGCGGTCGTTCCGCTTCCCCAAGTACAATCACCCGAGGATGAGCTATTTCCCAGAACAGGCCATTTCGACGCGGGCGGCCAGAGAGCATCACCCGCTGTCCTACGCGAAACAGATCACGCCGATAGGGCTGTTGAAACCATAGCGCACGGACATAACCGTCCTCACAGGCCACCGCCATTCCTACAACGGTTTGCCCACTCCGGCTCACATGGCTGTCAATGTCTTCAATAACTCCGATGAGCGACTGGAGTTTGCCCTCTTCCAGCTCCGCTACTCTGCGGATGTCACTAATATCCTCGTAGCTGCGTGGGAAGAAAAAGAGCAGATCGGCCACCGTCTCCACGCCCAGCCGTCGCAAAAGTTCAGCCCGGTGTGGGCCGACCCCTTTGACATATTGCACCGGCTGGTGGAGGGGACTCTCCTCTGCCGGGGACGATGACCGGCGAACGCTGGGCTGTTCATTTCCCATGCGATTGACTATCTTCCGCAATCTCCCATTCGGTCGGGCTGACCCTCCGCACACGGCGATACAGACTATCGCGTTCGACAGGTTCTCGCCCAGCTTCCCGGATCAGTCCGCACAGTTCCCCTACACTGAGAGCCTCTGGCGATTCCGCCCCCGCATCGTGATAGATCGTCTCGTACCGCACAGTCCCGTCGAGGTCGTTCGCCCCATAAGCGAGCGCCGTCTGGGCCAGTCCAACCCCCAACGCAATCCAGTACGCCTTAATGTGCGGGAAATTATCCAGAAAGAGCCTTGCCACCGCAAGGGTCCGCAAACAGTCGAAGGCAGAGGGTTTGGGGAGATGACTGAGGGCCGTCCCCTGAGGATGAAACGGAAGAGGGATGAACACCTGGAACCCCCCTGTTTCGTCCTGTAGTTCACGCAACCGCAACATATGATCGACGCGGTGCTCGGGTGCCTCAATATGGCCAAACAGCATTGTTGCGTTGGTCTTCAGTCCCATCCGGTGGGCTATTCGATGGACGTTCAGCCAAGTTTCGCCATCGGCTTTGCCAGCGGAAATTTTCTGACGGACCTGAGGATGGAAAATCTCCGCACCGCCGCCGGGAAGACTTCCCAAACCCGCCTCGAGAAGGCGTTCCAAGACCTTTTCAACAGACAATCCAGAAATTCGACAGAACCAGGCGATTTCCACCGCGGTCCAGGCTTTGAGGTGAAGTCGCGGGAAATGGCTGTGAATGAGACGCAGAATTTCCACGTACCATTCAAACGGCTTGTCGCCCGGCAGGCCACCCACGATGTGGATTTCAGTGCAGCCCGATCGATCGGCTTCCTCCGCACGCTTGAGAATTTGATCCTCCGTCATGTAGTAGGCGTCGGGTTCTTTTCCCGTTCGATAGAATGCACATAATTTGCAGCGATAAACGCAAACATTCGTGGGATTGAGATGCATATTCAGATTATAAAAAACATTTCGTCCGTGCCGCCTCAGGCATACTTCCTCGGCAAGTCGGCCTAGCTCATGAAGCGGGACCTCCGGCTGAAATAGGAACACCCCATCTTCAAAGGACAATCGCTTGCCCGTTGATACCTTGCTCTGGATTTCCTCCAATCTCTTTCGAATGGAAGAAGGTGTGGTGAGGGTTGCGATGCTCATGGCCAGATTTCCATATTAAAATGCACAAAGTGTTGTCACAGGATCCAAATATCGCAGACGCCGACGGCAAACAGTCCCAAACTGACGACTGCGTTCACATGGAAAAAGGCCTCATTGACGCGGCTGAGGTCCGTCGGGCGCACGATCAGATGCTCATAAATCAACAGTCCCGCGATCCCAATGATACCTGCATAATACGCAGTTCCTAATCGGGAATAAACTAACGGTAAACAGGACAGCACAATCACCATCCCTGCATGAAGAATCGCCGCACACCGCAGGGCCATGGGCACTCCCAGCCATGCCGGCAGGCTTTTTAGCCCGGCCTGACGATCAAACTCATAATCCTGACATGCATAAATCATATCGAACCCCGCTACCCAAAGAATGACTGCCCCGGCAAGCACAAAAGGAGGCCAGGCGAAGTTTCCCGTGATCGCCACCCAGGCCGCCACCGGGGCCAGGGCGAGGGCCGTCCCGAGCCAAAAATGAGAGAGCCACGTGAATCGTTTGGCGTAGCTGTATCCCAGGAGAAACAGTAAAACCGGCCCTGCTCCCAAAACCGGCCAGATGTTCGGGAGAAACAACAGAGTCGAAACAACGAACCCCAAGCCACAGATTACAGTGAACAAGACCACCTGGGATACCGTGAGAATCCCCCGCGGCAGGTGCCTCATTGCCGTCCGCGGATTCCGGGCATCAATTTCCCGATCCACCAGGCGATTGAACGCCATCGCTGTGCTTCTGGCAAACACCATGCAAAGGAGAAATCCTGCCAGATCGCGGAGTCGAAAAGGTGTCTCTGCCCAGGCCATGGCTGCCGAAAGCGCTGCGAATGGCAGCGCAAAAAGCGTATGGCTGAACCGGATCAGTTCAAGGTAATGACGAATGGTGATGAAAACTCCTGGGAGTTTACGCTCCATGCCGAGTTCTGCCGATTGCAGGACCTTCTTTCCTTCCGCGACAGTTGGAGGTCATCAGACCGCACGCAATACCAAGTCGCTGATTTCACCCCGTCAACCTTACGTTCCCCACCGACGAATCAGTTCATTTTCAATACCAAGCTGGTCGATAATGCGGGCCACGATAAAATCGACCAAGTCCCGTACCGTCACCACCCCGTGATAAAAAGCGGGCATCGCCGGGAGGACCACAGCACCAGCTTCGGCCGCCAGCGCCATATTTCGTAGATGAATGAGTGACAAGGGGGTCTCGCGCGGGACCAAGATGAGCTTACGTCGTTCTTTAAGGTGCACTTCAGCGGCGCGGTGGATCAGGTTAGTACCTCCCCCATGGACGATCGTGCTCAGGGTGCTCATGGAGCAGGGACAGATTACCATTCCATGTGTGGGAAATGACCCGCTCGCAATAGGAGCTGTCAAGCGTTTATAGTGATAGTACGTCAGTTGCCCTGGTTCGCCCACCGGGGTCGCCAGGACATGACTCGACTCCCCGGTAATTCCGGCAATCGCACGCATGACCTTTAATTTGGGGTCTTCGGCTCTTTCTGCATTGTCGAGCAACAACATCCCTGGGGCAAAGTTTTCCAAGTCCACGGAAAGATCGAGTTCCTCCTTGAGCACCGTCCGTCCAGCGCGACTGATGGTCAGGTGCACGTCGCAGGCGGCCGCCAGAAGAACTTCGATCAGCCTGACCGCATACGTCACCCCGCTTGCACCGGTAATGGCGACAACAATTTGTCGTTTCATTTGGTCCCCACGTAGAGTGTTGCCACACCGAAGGTAAACGAACGATACCACAGATGTTTTAATCCCGCGGCTTCCATCTCGCGCAAAAGGGAGTTGCCCTGCGGAAATTCAAGAACACTCGCGGGAAGATAGCCGTAGGCTTCGTGCCGATTGGGTGCCAGCCATTGTCCTATCCGTGGAAGGACGTATTGGAAATAATAGCGGTAGAACTTCCCAAACACGGGGGCACGGGGGAGTGTGAACTCCAGAACGGCCACCTGCCCTTCCGGACGGCACACCCGATACATTTCCGCAAGACCTCGTCGCATGTCGGCCATATTGCGTAAACCAAACGCAACCGCCACTGTGGCAAATTGATCCTCTGGAAAGGGCAAGGTTAAGCCGTCACCCTCAATAAACCATATTTTTGCCCCTTTTTTCTGAGCTTTCTTTTGCGCCAGTCGCAACATGGAACGACAGAAGTCAATCCCTACCAACGGCACCTGGTGTCGGACCACGCGAAAAAACTCGAGGATCAGGTCTCCGGTACCACAACACACATCGAGTACAGGCCCCCGTCCAAGGCCTGTCAAAAGCTGCGCCACCTTGCGCCGCCAGAGCACATCCTGACCACAGGAGAGGAAATGGTTGAGGAAATCGTACCGGGGGGATATCTCGGCGAACATTTCGCGGATCCGATCCGCTTGCTTGTCCACCTTCACCCCACGACCATCCTGCACCTCTAACGACACTCCACCCATCGATCGCTCTCTTTATTTTTCAAACTACCAGTCAGCCACAGGCGAATGGATGCGTCCGCCCCATAGTCGTACCTTAAGAAGCTGCAACTCGTCCGTAAGGCCACTTGGCATGGTCATTTTCACGGATGTCCTTCTGGATTTCCCTGCATCTTATGGGTTACGGTTTAGCCGGTCGCGCCGTTCGCCAATGGCCGATACGTTGCCGATACGTTATTGTATCCCCCAGGTAAAATAACGTTATCGGCAAGACGGTGCGCTGGAACGGACATGCCCAGTTTGCCCCGCCAGCAAACTGCACCGATCCAGTCTTGTTCGGTGTCCAATTTTTCCGTATTGTGTAGCCAAACGTTCCGCACGCCCATGGATAGGACCCAATCCGGAGGATCCTACGGGCGGTCGTGCGCTAATGACATCGCTTTGTGTACCATGACCACGCCCGGAACACGTTTCGCTGCGCGCGCACTCATACCTTTACCTTAAGCCATGATTCCGCGCATTAATGTTTACGCCTTGCCAGATCTTGTGGAACCGGAGGAGCTCGCCTCGGGCACCGTGGTGGTCATCGATATTCTTCGGGCGACCACAACGATTGTGCATGCCATTGCCGCCGGAGCCACCGCCGTCGTTCCGTGCGGCACGGTTGAAGAAGCTGAGCGGCTCGCGGAAATGCTGCGTCAAACCGATCCCGACGCCCATGTCTTACTGGCGGGAGAAAGGGAGTGCCTGCCCATCCCCGGGTTCGACCTGGGTAATTCACCGACGGAATTTCAACCTGATCGAGTCTTTCGCTCTGTAGTCATCATGACCACCACAAACGGAACCCAGGCCTTTCGTCGCTGTCGTAAGGCTTCCAAGGTCATCGCAGGGGCCTTCGTCAACGCATCGCGGGTGCTGCAAGAGTTGTTTGAAGAAACCTCGGCTATTCACCTGTTGTGCGCGGGAGCCGACGGCGAAGTAACCCGCGACGACGTGCTCTTCGCAGGTTATCTGGTGGACCGCCTGGAACGTCGCAGTGGACTCCGATATGAGATGAACGCCCAGGCCTTGACCGCTCGGGAGAATTGGCAGGCGAGTTTCGTGGAACCGTATGTGTCGGGAGCTGAGCCTCTGCCTCCAGAACTTCTCGCCAGTCAACTTCGTCGCAGCCGGGCAGGAGAAAAGCTCGTCGCTGCGGGGATGGAACGCGACATCCTGGAGGCTGCACGGGTGGATAGATTTTCTTGTCTTCCCGTATTTGACCCCGCTTCGGGAATTATCGTGGGTCACTGATCTCCACGGGGCGTGGCGGAATCAGTCAGACAGCTTGGCAGAAGGCAGCTGGTGATCTTCCTCCGAGAACTGGTCAGCGGAACCCCGATTCGCACTGCGGCCCAATATCACAAGGCAGATGTCGTCGGTCTGTGCCCGTGGACCCACAAAACGGTGAACGGCATTGACCAAAGCGTTTCCGATTTCCGTGACTGGACCCGACGTCTGTCGAATGACCTCCAGCAAGCGATCCTGGCCGAAGCTTTCGCCAAATTCATTGAGGGCATCGAGCATGCCATCCGTGTAAAGGACGAGAACATCCCCGGGTTCGAATACTCCAGTTTCAGCGACATATTCTCCATTTTTTGGATCCCCAATGGGCAATCCGGCGTTGGTCTCACCAAGAATCTCAATTCTTCCGTCGGCCCTCCGAAGGATTGCCGGATAATGGCCCGCGTTGACAAGCCAAAATCGGTGTGTGATCGGATCGAGAATGGCCAAAATCATTGTGATAAAGCGATCTTCCCACCGCTCGCTGCAGAAAATGTTGTTGAGACGTTTCAGGGCCGCCTGGGGACTTCCCTCGCTCACCAAGCAATACCGCATTTCGGCCGAGAGTTTCGCCATGAGCAAAGCCGCCGCAATCCCTTTTCCGGAAACATCGGCCAGGACAATCGCGAGTCGCTTGGCGGGAAGGGATACGTAATCAAAGTAATCGCCACCAATTTCATGCGCAGGGTCATAATGGTCAAAGAACTCATAATTATCAATTTTGGGAGGCGAGGACGGCAAAAATCCTTGCTGAACCTGGTGAGCAAGCGCGAGTTCCCGCCGGAGCAACTCTTCCCGCACGGAAACCTCATGCAGGATGGCGTTCTCGACAACAACCGCCACCAGGCTGGCGACACTCACGAGAACCTCTAAATCTTCCTGTGTGAAGCGCGCCCTCCTTTGGCGTGTGTCCATTTGGATCACCCCCAGGACAGTACCGTCACTGCCAATGAGAGGAACGCACATCACCGAGTGAATGGGAAAATCCGCAATACTCTGGCTGAGGTCGAAACGCGAATCGGTGGCCACATCAGCCGACAGGACAGCCTGCTTGCTCTGCACGACGGCATTGACAATCGTCTTGCTGATTCGCAGATTCTCCTGATCCTCTGGTCGTCGTGAACGAACCGCTCGCGGAATCAACTTTCCGGTGCTCTGGTCTCGCAAAATGACGAAGCCGCGATCTGCCTGGGTAAAAACATTGAGGAGGCTCTGCAAAACTTTGTCCAGAACCTGCTCCAACCCGATCGCCTTCCCCAAGTTCTGACTGATTTCCATAAGTGCTCGCAATTTCGCCTCGGGGTTCACCTGGAGGCGATTTGTCGGGGAGGTGGCGTCCAGCCGGGACATAATGGTGGACCCCGTCCGAAAACGCTCTTCGTCTTCCACCCACGCGGCCTCCGTGAGAGTGCTTTGTCCTCCCTCGCCGGTACTCGAGGGAGCGTCATGAAACACAAAGACAAGGTCACAAATGCGGATTCTGTCCCCATGTCGGAGAGGCCGGCGCCCGTGGAGCCTCTGCTCGTTAAGGAAGGTCCCGTTGCGACTGTTCAGATCCTCCACAAAATAGCCGTTGGGGGTCCTCACGATTTGCGCGTGCTGTCGGCTTACAGCACCAATGTCTAGAACGATATTGCAGTGCGGATGCCGTCCCAGAACGACGCAATCGGCATCGATGGGAAAAACGCGCCCCCGGTCGGGACCTTCAATTTGACGCAATTCAGCCATAGTCAACTACCTTGTAGGAATCGGACAAGCCTCACTCCGGGGGTTTATTATCCCCGAAGATGGGCTTTTCTACCAGAATGGCAATCTGCTGTCGATTGGTGAGCCAGCCAAACTCAGCGGTTGGCCGGCATAGCCCCCTTGCCGGTCGGCAGTCGGACCAACCCGACCCCTTCACGGATAAAATAACAATTTTCTCCACTTCAATTGGCTCGACGAGAGCCAATAGTACCGCAGCCGAGCTTGCCTCGGCTCGTGGGGCCACCACATCTCCTGCCGTCCCGGTACCTCCCTTGCCTGCCGGCCTTGCGTTTTGGCAGAATCGGGATTAAAAACCGATTTTCACGCTGTGTTGGACATGGTTCCCGGAATGTGTCGCACACAGATCGCGGTTTGAGAAGGAGTGTCTGCCATCGCTCGTTCAGATGCCGCCTACCAACGATGCATATTTCCCCAATGTGCAGCCACCTTTGCCGTGGACGAAACACATATCGCTTGTCCAAAGTGCGGCGGGCTGCTGGAAGTGGCCTATGATTGGGATAGGCTGCCGCTTCCCACGGCCCTGCGAGATTTTGAAGAGCATTGGTGCCGACGTGCAGATCCCCATTCCTTCAGCGGCGTCTGGCGGTTCCACGCCCTTTTGCCTTTTGCCCCCCGCGAAATGTGCGTGACCATCGGCGAGGGGCAGACTCTGCTGCAAAGATCAGATCCGGTGGCTGAATATGTGGGACTTCGGCCGGGATCTCTCTTCCTCCAATATGAGGGGCTCAATCCCTCGGGAAGTTTCAAAGACAACGGAATGGCCGCCGCATTCACTCATGCCCGATTGGTCGGGGCCACCCGGGCAGCGTGCGCTTCGACCGGAAACACCAGCGCGTCACTGGCGCTCTACTGTTCTGTGACTCGCCTGATGCGAGCCATCATTTTCATTGGCTCCGGAAAAATTGCCTATGGAAAGTTGGCGCAGGCTCTCGACTATGGGGCGCTCACGGTTCAAATCGCCGGAGATTTCGACGACGCGATGAAGCGAGTCCAAGAGGTGAGCCGCTCGCTGGGAATCTATCTCGTCAACAGTGTCAATCCATTTCGGCTGGAAGGGCAGAAGACGATCATGCTCCGGGTGCTGGAAGCCCTTCGCTGGGAGGTTCCCGACTGGATTGTCGTCCCCGGCGGCAACCTGGGAAACAGCAGCGCCTTTGGCAAGGCTTTTCGCGAATTGCGGGATCTCGGGCTGATCAAAAAGGTGCCTCGACTGGCAGTCATTAATGCCGTTGGTGCCAACACCCTTTACCGCCTCTACGAATGTGAGGGCCTCCGCTGGAACGGGGGCCGGGTCGATGGAGAGAAGCTTTCCCAGTTTTACGGAGAAATGGATCGCGAGGGACGCCGGGCTTCGACCATTGCCAGCGCCATTGAAATCAATCGACCTGTCAACCTCTGGAAATGTTTACAGGCCTTGGAAGTCTGTCAGGGAGTCGTTCGCGAAGTAACGGATCAGGAAATCCTGGATGCTAAGGCCCAGGTTGGTGCCGGTGGTCTGGGCTGTGAGCCGGCCAGCGCTGCAAGCGTGGCAGGTGCCAAAAGACTAGTCAGCGAGGGGGTCATCACGAAAGACGAGCGGGTCGTCTGCATACTCACCGGACATCAGTTGAAGGATCCAACCGCGACAGTTGCCTATCACACCACGGATCAGCAAATGTTTAACGAGGTGCTCGGTAAACGAGGGGTCCGTAGAGCCACTTTCGCCAATCGCGCGGTGACGGTGGCCAATGATTTGAACGAAATCATCAAGGCCATTCATCTGTACGGGTGAACCTATCGCAAAAGCAAACGAAAAGCGAGTTCGCGCGAACATACCTGTTTTCTGTAGTTTACTGAATTCTGGTTTTGCATAGTGAGCGCTGAGTTGCAGGGAGAACTTTCAGAGATCTCACAGGCCTCTACGGGAAAACGGGTTGCTCACGGAGTTCGTGAGGAGTTTCTAGAACCGCGAAGGGAAGATTATGGAGAAGATACGTGTTGTCGTCTCAGGGGCGGCCGGTCGAATGGGACAACGGGTGATTGCTCTCGCCGCGGAGGAGCCCGATCTCGCCATTGTTGGGGCTCTGGAAGCTCCCAATCATCCCAAACTGGGACAAGACGCGGGAGTTGTAGCGGGGCGTGAGCCTCTAGGCGTTCCGCTGTCAGCGGAATTTCAAGGGAAGGCGGACGTGTTGATTGATTTTTCCCACGTCAGTGGGTTTGACAGTGTCGTCAGGACATGTCGCAACAACCGTCTCGCTCTTGTCTTTGCCACCACGGGAATCACACCCGAGCAAGAGCGCGCCCTTGTAGAGCTGGCGGAATTTGTACCGGTCATTCGTTCCCCGAATATGAGCCTCGCGGTCAACGTCGCGATGAAGCTGTGCCAGATGGCTGCCGAGGCTCTCAAAGACAAGGATGCGGACGTCGAGATCATTGAACGCCACCATCGCTTTAAGGAAGATGCCCCAAGTGGGACCGCGCTGCAGTTCGGGAATTTGATCTCTCAAATCATGGGCCAAATTGTCCATCGTCATGGACGCCAGGGACGTCCGGGCCGGAGACCGCACGAGGAAATCGGCTACCACGCTGTGCGAGTGGGAGACAACCCGGGGGAGCACACGATTATCTTCGGTTTGCTTGGCGAAACGCTGGAAATCACGGTGCGCGCAACCAACAGGGATGCGTACGCCAAGGGAGCCCTGGCCGCTGCCCGGTTTGTGGTCAAACAGCCGCCAGGGCTCTACGGAATGCGAGACGTACTGGGGCTCTGACGTCCCTTGGTAGTACGTTATTTGTTGGATGTTCATCGACGACGGTTCGCGGAGAATTCCCAGAGTATGCGGACCGCGATTGCCATCACAAGGGAAAAACAGCCTCTCGACCGGACGTCCGACCCTGCCGAGGGAAACAGCACGAGACAATCTTCCGATTGTGCCAGCACAGCTTTGTCATCCCGGAGTCTTTATGGATTTTGAAGCGCTTTTTGTCACCAAGTCGAGCGACGGGCAGACTTGTCTATCCATTGGACGGGCACAATCCTCACAACTTCCGCCGGGAGAAGTGGTAATTCGGGTGGCCTATTCGTCGCTCAATTACAAGGATGCACTTGCCGCCCGAGGCCATCCGGGCATTGTCAAGAAATTCCCACACGTGCCCGGAATTGATGTTGCTGGAGCCGTGGAGGAGAGCGGGGTCTACGAGTTTGTGCCGGGTGACCCGGTGATCGTTACCGGATACGAATTGGGAGCGGAGCGGTGGGGCGGCTACGCGGAGTTCGTCCGCGTCCCCGCCGATTGGGTACTTCCGCTGCCAAAGGGTTTGGACTTCGTCGACGCCATGACACTGGGTACGGCAGGCCTTACAGCAGGTCTCTGCGTGGATGCTCTCCTCAGCCATGGCATCAGTACGGAAAAAGGACAGATTGTCGTTTCGGGGGCATCAGGGGGAGTCGGGTCAATTGCTGTGGCGATTTTAGGCAAGCTGGGATTCGACGTCGTTGCCGTGACGGGAAAGGCCCATGCCCATGAGTTGTTACGCGAACTCGGAGCCGGGTCCGTCGTGGGCCGCGAGGCTGTGCTGGCCGATCCTGAAAAACCCCTGCTATCCAGTCGCTGGGCTGGGGGGGTGGATACTGTAGGGGGCGACATGCTCTCCAGTATTCTCCGCGCCACGAAACATTCTGGTTGCGTGGCTGCATGTGGTCTGGCGGGTGGTGCTCACCTCCGAATGACGGTCTATCCATTCATCCTGCGTGGTGTTACGCTTGCGGGAATCGACGCAGCCTGGCAACCCCTGGCAAAAAAGGCGGCCATTTGGGAAAAGTTTGCCGGACCCTGGCGAATCGAAAAGCTTGATCGAATCCGGAGGATGGTCCCGCTCAAAGAGTTGCCGATGTGGTTCGACCGAATTCTCAACGGGGAAGTGATGGGACGAATCGTCGTTGAGGTTGGCGGATCCCGCGTGCCGCTCAAGCGATAAATCGATGTGTCGCTCCGGCACCCGTCACCGTCACTCCTGCGCGCAATTTGAAGCTGTCAACTGCCCAAAACGTACCCACGACCGAACCTTGCTCCGTTCCTGGACGGTTTGACCTAACAGTGGTTCCCGGCCTATGAATGATCCTGCCTCTTTTCCCCGCTCACCTTCCTGAGAACTTTCCCTACCACCGCGATAATCGGCGTAATACGGTAAGATGGGGCCTAACAATCAAGGAAGAAAACACGACGATTTTGTCCCACTTTTCATCCGTTGCTGCCGTACAAAGCAGCCTTAAACCGAGCACCGGTTTCCCTTTCTTCGCGAATCCACGCGGAAACTTCCGCAACAACCTTGTCCAGGGGCATGAGCTGCGGGGCCTTCTCCCAACGCCATTTCACCTCGACATTTCCCTGCGCGAGACCTCGCTCACCCACCACCACGCGCATCGGGAATCCGATGAGATCGACATCTTTAAACTTGACCCCGGCCCTGACATCCCGGTCATCCAGAATGACCTCGATATTCTCTTTTTGGAAGGCATTATAAAGCTGGAATGCCGCTTCGCGCGATTTTTCATCGGCCACATTCACAGGCACAATGACCACCTCGTAGGGTGCCAGTGCCACCGGCCAGATGATACCGTTTTCATCGTGAGTAGTCTCGATGAGAGCTGCGAGAATGCGATTAATGCCGATACCGTAGCAGCCCATTATAATCGGCTTAAGTTGCTCGCTGGGATCGAGAAAGCGGGCGGAGAGAGCTTCTGAGTATTTCGTCCCCAGCTTGAATACGTGACCCACCTCGATGGCCGGCCTGAGCCGAAGGATCCCGCTGCACCGGGGGCAGGGGTCGTTATCCTGGGCACAACGAAGGTCCGCGAAACGCTCAACGTTGAAATCCCGTCCAAGATTGACCCCCTTCAGGTGGGTGTCAGCTTCATTCGCCCCCGTGATCGCGTTGCGCATGAACTGAATATCATAATCCGCGATAATCGTGAGCTTTTCCTTAAGTCCTACAGGACCTGCGAATCCCACCGGTGCGCCGGTGACACGTTCGATGGTCGCCGGATCCGCGAGCTGGATCTCCTTTGCCCGCAAAGCACGACGGATTTTATTCTCATTCGCCTCGTGGTCTCCGCGGATGAGCACGGCTACGGGTTGACCATCAGCCAAATAAATGAGTGTCTTGATCAAATCCTCGGGACGACAGTTCAAAAACCGGCTGACCTGATCAATCGAGCTGGCACCGGGAGTTGGAACTCGTTCTAAAGGAGCCGGTTCCGTTACAGCAGGCTGCTCCGGTCTTCGCGGACCGATCTCGGCACGTTCCAGATTCGCGGCGTAACCGCACGCAGCGCAGTGGACAATCTTGTCCTCACCGTTATTGGCTGGCACCATGAATTCATGACTGGCTTCCCCTCCGATGGGACCACTTTCGGCCTCCACCGGAATGTACGCCAGGCAACACCGGTCAAAAATACGACAATACGCGCGATACATCGCCTCGTAACTGCGGTTGAGGCCCTCCAGTGAAGTGTCGAAACTGTAGGCATCTTTCATGAGGAACTCACTGGTCCGCAGAACACCGAAACGCGGTCGTTCCTCGTTGCGGAATTTCGGAGAGATTTGATAGAGCGTGATGGGGAGCTGGCGGTAGCTCGAAATATGGTGGGCCACTAAATCGGTGACAATTTCTTCATGGGTCGGCCCCAGCACGGCATTCACCTTCCGGTTTTGCCGTTTCAACTCAACCCGGATGAGGACGTCTCCAAAGGCCTTGTCGCGGCCGGTTCGTTCCCAGAGAGACAGGGGACTCAAACTCGGCATGAGCAACTCCACGGCCCCCGCTGCGTCCATTTCTTCACGAACGATTCGCTCGGCCTTCCGCAGCGCACGCAGTCCCAGTGGCAGGTAAGTGTAGGCACCAGCCATGACCTGATTGATGAGTCCCGCCCGTAACATGAGCACATGGCTGGGAATTTCAGCGCCCTCGGGGATTTCCTTCAGTGTTGGGATGAAAGTCTTGGACCACAACATGCCACAATCGCCTTCGGTTAAAGTTTTCAAATGAAGTATCGAAAAATCGTGATCATTTTCTTAGACGCAGCAGTTTTGCAACTGCCTTTTTGCCTGGCCTAAGTTCGGTCGTAAACACCTCCACAACCAAACTCAGGAATTGTTGGTACTTTTCGATCGCTCCCCCTTCGCGGCGAGTCTTAAGAAAATGTGATTTTAGACCAGTGGCGGATGTTCGTACAAGGTCACGGCCGCGCCATGCCCGTTCTCAGAAAATCCATACCATGCCATGGGCACCATGTGGTGTGGGGGCAATTCATGAATTGCCCTTACCGTTGAAACAGCAACTGAACCAAGCAGTTGGAGCCACTCAGTCAAATGGATAATCCAAGCGTTGGAACGTGACCTGACAAGCGGGCTTCTTGAAGAAATCCTTCGAAGGAGTACGCTTATCGTGCCCGACGAAGTGAGATTGGCCCATCCAAGGTTTACGAGCGCACCTGAGAAGTAGGTCGCTCCGGTTGAATCTCGCTCCCAAGCGAACTCCTGTGGAGGTCCGCGTTCCCGTCCCCGTTTGCAGTGGAAAAGTGCGGACGAGGGAATGAGTCGGAAGTCACGTGGGTTGACCACCCGGGAATGCCTCCTCTACACTGAGGGATTCCCCCGGCAGGAAAAGCTAGCAAACGGAGGGCTTGGCCAATATCGGCACTTCGCTGCCCGCTGACTTTTGGTCCGGGTTTTTCTTTCACGGTCCACTGGCTTGTAAATGTTGAGAAACTGCAAGGCGGAGCCAATGACTCGAAAATTTGTCAGTCATCTTCGGCCGGAAGAAAGTGTAAATGAGATCTACCTCGTCTCGAGCCGTCAACTGCGGCCCAATCGCAACGGGGTTTTGTATCTTCAGATGAGATTGTCGGATCGCACGGGTTCCGTGGACGCTCGGCTGTGGAACGCCGACCAGAGCCTCCTTGAGCGCGTCGTTCCCGGTGGTTATGTCCGAGTGGAAGGCGTGACCCAAGTTTATCAGGGGAATCTCCAAATTATTCTGTCTCGAGTGAAACCGGTGGCGGCCGAGGAAGTGGACCCTGCCGATTTCCTTCCGCTGACCCAGCAGAAGCTGGACCAGAACCTTAACTATTTAGCCCAGATTCTTCGCTCCGTGGAAAATCCCCATCTAAGAGCGCTCTTGGAGGTCTTTCTTACCGATGAAGGGTTCATGGCGAAGCTCGCCAAGGTCCCGGCCGGAATCAGCTTCCACCACGCTTATCCGGGAGGACTTGTGGTTCATCTGGTGACCATGCTGGAACTCGCACAGACCATGGTCCCGCTGTATCCGGCGGTCAATCGGGATCTTCTGCTGGTAGGGGTGTTTCTCCACGATATTGGAAAAACCGCTGAGCTGGCTGCCGATTTTGAATCCAATTACACGGATGAAGGTCAACTGGTGGGCCACCTAGCCCTTGGATTGGAGATGCTCAATGAGGCAATTCCCAAAGCAGAAGAGTTGGTCGGGGAACAGTTTCCCAGCGAGTTGCGGCTTCGTCTGAAGCATATGATCCTGAGCCATCACGGGGAGTACGAATTTGGAAGTTTTCGACTTCCAATGACTCCTGAAGCAGTGGCGCTCCACTGCCTGGACTATTTGGACTCGAGAATGGCAGCATGCCTGGAGAGGATCCAAAGCGACCCGCTCCCGGATGGAACGTGGACTTCCTATTGCTCGGTGCTCAATCGGAAATTCTACAAAGGCTCAGGCTGGGCAGCCCCCGGAGATCACCAGACCTAGACGATCCACAAGTCGTGCCCCAAGGCATCGAACACAGGCCCGCTCTTTTCCAGTGTTCGTCGCGATGCGGAATCAGTCTATCGGCCAGCGATCTCTTGCACACGCTTGTAACTGGCACCGGGGAGTATTACACTGATCGCCGTCGGTGATCAGCTTCGCCATTTCAGTGTTTAGGGGAGGATTGAGAGATGGGTCGCCGTGTTAGTCGTCGCAATTTTTTGGCCCTGGTGTCCCGTGCCGGGCTGAGCGTCTCTGGGGTGACCATCTTAAAGTCTGCGGCGAGCGCAACCACGTATCAGGCCAATGACCGTCTCAACATCGCCCTGGTCGGCGTATCCGGACGTGGATCCTGGTTTGTGGAGGCGATTCCCCAGATTGGCGAGAATGTGGTAGCTCTCTGCGACGTCAACGAACGCCGCGCCGCAAGCGCTTTCGCGAAATTCCCCTCCGTCCCCAAGTTTAGAGATTTTCGGCGGATGTTCGACACCGTGGCCAACCGCATCGATGCGGTTGTGGTGGCCGTGCCGGACCATAATCACGCCATGATCTCTTACACGGCCATGAGCCTCAAGAAGCACGTCTACTGTGAGAAGCCTCTTACCCACGATGTATGGGAAGCTCGTGTGCTCCGGGAAGCCGCTGATCGGTTTGGTGTCGTGACACAAATGGGGAATCAGGGAACCGCAACCCATGCATTTCGCCGGGGAGTGGAACTCGTCCAAACGGGGGCCATCGGCCATGTCCACGAGGTGTACGTCTGGAAAGACAGCGGTGGGTCGGGCGAACGACCGTTGCCCACCGGTGAACAACCTGTTCCTGATTACCTCGATTGGGACGTTTGGCTGGGACCTGCTGCATATCGGCCGTTCCACGAACAGTGGCTGAACTGGCATGCGTGGCGGGATTTTGCTACCGGCAACCTCGGGAACTGGGCGTCGCACTCGGCAAATATGGCTTTCATGGGCGTGAGGATCGACTCATTGTGGCACTCTGGTAGTGAAGGCCGCATCCGTGTGGTGGCCGAGGTGCACAACCGAACACAGCATGCTTTCCCCCAGTGGGAAATCGTTCGCTGGCAAATACCGGCGCGAGGTGAGCTTCCTCCTGTCCGCTTTGAGTGGTTCAACGGCGCCGGCGCTCCTGGACGGCGAGCCCATGTCGAGGAGCTCATGGGGAAGAAACTGGATTGGGGTGACGCCGGCAATAAGAAATGGGAGGATCATGCAGGCTGTCTCATCTGCGGGACGCAACAAAAGATCCATGCCACAGGGCACAACTCAACATTTGTTTTGTTGCCATCAGGTCGCACATCAGAGCAGGAAGGTCCACCTCAAGTCCTTCCTCGAGGAGGGAGCCACGAAAGGGAATGGACGGCGGCCTGCAAAGGGCGTGGGCGGACGATGTCGCACTTCGGCTATTCCGGTCCGCTCACCGAATTTCTCATGCTCGGCAACGTCGCTACGCTGTTCCCAGAGGAAGAGCTGGAATACGATCCGAAACGAGGGGAAATCGTCAACCATCCGGCAGCCAATGGCGCCCTTCGCAGAGAACGCCGCAAAGGATGGGAGATAGGATAAGAATAATTCTGTTTCTATTGGGGTAAGCCATGCGGCAGGTCTTCGTCACAGTTTTTGTGGTGTGGGGAATTTGTAACTGTGCCGCTGCAGCCGGGGAAGCCTGGCGCCTGATCAGCAGTCAAACCGGCGATCTTCCACGACCCAACGCGGGAGATCAACAAACGTGCCTCGTGCCGGGCGACTTCGACGGCGATGGAAGGATCGACTTCGTGGTCGGAGAAAGAACGCAGGCTCCCTCGGTCGTGCTCTTCCGCAACACAGACACAGGATGGCAGCGAGTTGTGGTTGATGACTCCCATCTCCGGCCGGAGGCTGGTGGCGTCGCATTTGACGTCGATCGTGACGGAGACCTCGATCTCATCTTGGGGCAGGATGCAAGCGGCTCAGAAATCTGGTGGTGGGAGAATCCTTTTCCAAACTTCAACAGTCCCTGGGTCCGGCGGCCGATTAAGACAACCGGTGGAAAGAAGCACCACGACCAAACGGTTGGGGATTTTGATGGCGACGGTCACGCTGAACTTGTAAGCTGGAACCAGGGTGCCCGGTGTTTGTTGCTTTTCGAAATTCCAGAGAGTGTGCACTCGTCAGGCGACTGGCCTTACCGAGCAATCTTCCGCTGGACTGCCGGTCCAGAATACGAGGGTTTTCCGTCCCAGCCGGTTGATTTGGATGGCGACGGGCTCATCGACATCGTGGGCGGAGGCCTATGGTTTAAATACAAAAATGGAGAGTTCGTCGCCCACACAATTGACGACAATATGCGGTTCACGCAGTGCGCCGCAGGCCAGCTCATCCCGGGCGGTTTCGCAGAGGTAGTCTTTTCTCCAGGCGATGCCGATGGGGATGCCAAATGGTACGAGTGGGACGGCGAGCAATGGCGGGTTCACGCGCTGGGAGCCGTTCGTCATGGCCACACATGCGAAATTGGCGACCTCAACCTTGACGGCCATCTTGACATCATGATTGGAGAGATGGGAAGCCCCGGTGCCGGCGAGGATGCTCGCGTGATTGTGTGGTGGGGTAACGGCAAAGGGAATTTTCGCGAAGAGGTGATTCACCGGGGGCAGGGCATCCACGAAGGGCGCCTCGCCGACGTCGATGGTGACGGCGATTTGGACATTATCGTTAAACCCTACCATCATCATGCCCCCTTTGTGGGGATTTTGATTAATCCTACGAAGTAACATGGGAAAGTTGCCTTCCCCGCAGTGGGAAATCTCATGGAGTTCTCCTGGGGGTGTTGTCGCGGCTCGGGACAAAAGCGGTGTTTTGTCAGAACGCTGTTGCACAACAGAAAGAATCGGCGAAAGAAATCGGCCGCGCCGGTGGGGGCCAGCGCGGCCGATCGTCGAAGGAGGTGGGCTATGCATTTATACTCTACGCCGCAATCAGCGGAAGGTTCGACAATTGAGACAATTTTTTTGCGGGAATTTTGGAAGGCCGAATTGGAGGAAATCGAAATTCACCGCTTGGAGAATTGGGTTCCGCGGCGGGCGCCGTGAAGCCCATACTTCTTCCGTTCCTTCTTCCGGCCATCTGCAGTCAAAAGGCCAGCGTCACGGAGAGTTTGCCTCAATTCGGGATCCATCCGCACGAGGGCTCGGGCGATGGCCAGCTTGCAGGCATCCGCCTGCCCCGAAATACCGCCGCCTGCCACGCGGAGAATCACATCCACACTTTGGAGACGGCCGGTTAGCTCCAGCGGCTGGAGCACCCGCTTCTGATACAGTTCATTAGGGAAATAGTCCTCAAGGGCCCGGCCATTAACAGCGATTCGCCCCTGTCCCGGTCGGATCCTTGCCCGAGCCACCGCCGTCGCTTTGCGACGTCCGGTTCCCAAAAAATCGTTCGTCCCCTTACCCTCAATGACGACCTTTTTCACCATATTTCTTGACCTGTCAAGTTAATTCCTCAAACAAGCGGATGTGGCCTCTTTGACACACGAAAACGTCACACCGGCAAAAACCGACGGAACCGCCCTTTTTCCTTGACGCCAAGTTCAATCGGCGTCGGCTGCTGAGCCTGGTGGGGATGTTCCGGCCCAGCGTAGATCTTGAGCTTGCGCAGCATTTTCTTGGCAAGCCGATTTTTCGGCAGCATCCGACGAACTGCCTCGTACAGGATCATTTCGGGCTTCCTTTCCTTCCGCTCGGCTGCCGTTTCGGACCGCAGGCCAGGGAACCCGGTGTACCAGGTGTACTCTTTCTGTTCCCACTTCTTGCCCGTGAATACCACTTTCTCGGCATTCGTCACGATGACATAGTCCCCCGTATCCACGTGCGGGGTGTACGTCGGCCGATGTTTCCCCATTAAAATGGTGGCAATATCGGATGCCAAACGGCCGACCACCTTGTCGGTGGCATCCACCACGTACCACTTCGGTTTCAATGAACCTGGTTTCGCCAAATAGCTTTTTATCACGGCCAATTTCTTCCTCATGATACCCCCCGTTCGCACCTAAAATCGGGACAAACGGGAAATTCCGACGAAATTGCCCAACGCCTATCGCCACCACTATCCGGGCTGCCAACCACCCCGCCAGCTGCGGGCCGGATGAACTTGGCCTGGCCCCAGTAACGGTTGGGAAAAACTTAATCTAGCGGGGAAAGAATCTCATGCCAAGGGGTACCGCCCCAACACGTACCCAAGTTATGCGCGATCTGATACGCTGATTGCTTCAAGCTAACGTATCCTCAACGATCAGCTCGGCTATCCAAACGACCTGTCCTCCGAAGATGAAGTAGCCCCTGTGGAGAGGGTGCCCGTTGCTTTGGATATCGGCTCCAGCGTGTGCGGTAATGGTGACCGGGAGTTTGCCGTACAGCTTCCAAACACGTTACCGCCGCTTGAACACTCGCCACCAGCGGCCATCACCGGACGGGCTCTTTTGCCCTGATTTGGGGCTCCGCCGGACGGAGATCGATAACCAGCGGACCATCCAGTCCCGCAAAGGAACCGTGTTCCCGATAGTATTCTTCGAGCCATCGGAGCTTTTTCGCGGTTTTTTCGTCCTCCTGTGGCCCATTCCCTGCTTCCCCCCACTGGATTATGCTTCCTTCTCGCGTCACGATTTGAAACTCAAGACCCCGGGTTCCGGAACCTTCCTGGAGAGGCATGATTGAGCGAAACTGGTACTTGACCCACACGGGGAGCAGATGCGCAGCGAGACTTGCCCCCTGTTTGATGAGAGGATCCGCCCACACGGTGCCCGCTGGTCCTCGCGGTACCGACTCCGCACCTTCGATTCGCGGGTACCGGGAGGCTTCCAGTGGCGTGAAGTCACGCGTCGGCAAAAGAACCCCGGTTTCGTCCACCGGCAAAAGGCCTCCCGGAACGCGGACCATCGCCACAGGTCGTCGCCACTCCACTTGCACAACCACTACCCCGGGAAACCGTTTCTCTGCACGGCCGACACGGCTGACCCACGGATGCTTTTGAATCCCATCCACGAGCTTCGCCAAACAATCCCGATCGGCAACGGAAAGTGCCCCATCCTGAAAGGCGTTGAGAAGGAACTCGGGGCGGGGGTCATGGTGAATCCAAGCCGGCAGGGAACCCACGTCGATCTCTTCAGGGACCAGATGGAACCGTGGATCGGCGAGTAACTCGTCTCGGTGTCCGTCCCACAAAACCCTGGTTGCAATGAATCCCACGACACCGACGAAGCCCCACACGGCAACCCAGCGGAGTCCGCGCACCATTACAGAATTGCGCTGCACGGAGTCGTTCGTTTGTCCTTTTTTCGACTTCGATCTGGCCATGACCGCTTTGAATAAAGGTCACACTCTCCCCAAAGGTACCCCTCCCCTTTACCGAAACCGCGCGCAGATTCCCCCGTCCAATTTCGGCTGCCCAACGTTCAGGACTTGACCGAAGTGTTGAACAGTCGTGTCCTGCAATTTACCGTTAAAGGTGCCGCGTTAAGCATTCCTGAGCCAGTAATCGCAGAATCCGCCGCAGGATGTCAGTTCGGCGGACTCCGTAAAAACGCTCACCAGATTTCCAACTCCAGTTCGAGGTTGACGCCTAGGCGATTGGAAACTTGCGTTCGGATGAGATCGATTAATCGGAGAATATCGGCCGTCGTGCAGCCGGCTTCGGCAACGATGAAATTGGCGTTTCGGTCAGATACGACGGCCCCCCCAATTCGCGTGCCTTTCAGCCCGGCCGCTTCGATCAATTCAGATGCGGCCGTTCCGCGTGGATCCCGAAATACCCGCACAGATGCCTGGTGTCCCAGCGGCTGCGCAGCGCGGCGAACAATCCAGAGTTTTTGCAGTCGCCGTGCGAGCTCGCGGGGATCTTCTGGTTGGAGATCAAACCGCACCTGGAGAATGACCAGATCGTCAAGGCTGCTTCGCCGGTAACCGAAGACAATTTCGTTTCGCGGACGAACCACGATCTCGCCGGCATGGGTGAGAAGCGTCACTTCCGCCACCCATTGGCCAATGTCCCCACCGTGTGCTCCGACGTTACCTCGGACCGCTCCCCCTACGGTACCCGGGATCGCCGTTAGGACTTCCAAGCCGGCAAGTCCTTCATGCACCGATGTGGTGACTACCTTCGGGAGACTTGCTCCACCGCCAGCAATAACCGAATTTTCAACGACCCGAATATCTGCAAAGGCGGGATGATCGAGATGGATGACCAGTCCGGGAACCCCCTCGTCCCGAATCAAGACATTGCAACCGTTACCAAGGACGCGAACAGGAATGTTTTCCTGGTTCGCCCGCTGGACAATGTCGATCAACTCATCCTGGTTGCGCGGCTGGGCATAATACTCCGCCGCTCCACCTACGCCCAGCCAGGTGTGCATGGCCAGCGGCTCTTGCTCACGGACAATCCTTTCCAGTCCTTTCCACCTCGACATTCACAGACTCCTTTTGGACAGCGACCGTCTATCTCGATTGTCCCATTCTACCCAATCGGACTGACCCAATCGAAGGGGGTTTTTTGCAGAACCGGCGTCCTCCCGTTCCCGCGCAATTTCAAGCGGCGATTGCAAGCCAACATCGCAACCCGGTAGATTACAATTAACACACCGGTAACATGCGGAAGAAGGATCAGCCCAATGGGTGTTGATGGTCATCCGGGCCTGTTTCGAAACCGAGCCGTTCCATTTTACAACACAGCAACCCGTCGGTGCTTCATCATCGCGTCTGCATCGTTGCCCATTCGGTCCCGGAGGATAGTCCGTAATACTGTGCAGTCTGCGCGAGAGTAGCAACAGCGTACCGGCCTCTGTACCGTCGGCGAGGCTGGGAACCACTCACGGAGAAACTCCAGAATGAACAATGGAAGCGATAGCCGTGCTTTGCAGACTTCCGCCGAAAAAATGAATTGGTGGAATATTCCCAACACCATCACCACCGCCCGCATTGTTTTAACAATCGTTCTTTTTGTAACACTCGCCCTTCACTCACAGTTAGGTTATTTCCCATCGCTGGTGCTATTTGTGATCGCTGCAGGAACAGACTGGTTGGACGGATTTCTGGCACGGCGGCTCCATCAGGTAACCGCTTTAGGACGCGTCTTGGACCCATTTGCTGATAAACTTATCATCTGTGGGACGTTTGTGTTCCTGGCGGCTGACCCGAAAATGCTCGAAACGCCCGGGGGACTTCATCCCTGGATCGTGGTCGTGATCATCAGTCGGGAGTTGCTCATCACAGGATTGCGCAGCTTTCTGGAAGGCCAGACCGTGGATTTCTCCGCAAAATGGTCGGGAAAGTTCAAGATGGCGTTTCAATGCATCCTAGCCATTGTCGCTTTTCTCTACCTCGAGGGTGGAGGCACCCCCACGCAAAACCCGGCGCTGTGGACTCTCTTGGTCATCTTTACATACGGGACGCTCATTTTGACCGTTTACTCCGGTGCGGCGTACGTGGTCATCGGTTTGCGGCACCTTCGGCAACTGGAGGCGTGATATTGTGGCTGTTCCGCCGGAAACGGTGATCTTCTTCGCTCTCTCCTTTTTCTCGCTAGTTTGCTGGGTGACCTTATTAACTTTTCCCAAATTGCGGAAGCGCATGTGGCCGCGGTATTCGTTTCGGCCGCCCCCGTGGCGACTGGTGGATGTCTGCGGGGTATGGCTGGCCCTCATTTTGCTCATCCTTCTGCTTAACAGCGTTGTTCAGGGAACTTCGACGCGTAGGAGCAACGACGACCGCAGGAGCGTCACCACAGTCGCTCGGATACACGGGGATGAAAAATCCACGTCTGCCCAACGGGCACACTGGGCGATTCTGCTCCTCAGTGAGCGGCCGAGCGTCTCCACGCTCCTTTTAGTTGTCATCAGCGCTGGTGTTCTTGGCCCTTGGGTGGAGGAGATCGTTTTTCGCCTTTTTTTCCAGGGATGGCTTCATGCCCAGGAACTCCGCTGGCGGCGTCTCCGCAATCGTCTGGGACGTTTGGGCAGAAACCGCATGACCGGACCAGGCGATGAGTTCGCATTTCTTACATGTCGTCCGACATTGCGAAGATGCGGGATTCCCGTCGGAGCCATGTCAGTTGTTATGTCCGCATCCGTTTTCGCACTCTTGCATGCGCGATCAACTGAGAATGTTCCCGATCCGGAGACGATCCGATTGATCCTCTGGGCCCGAACCCTCGCCTACGCATTGTTTCTGGCGTTTTTTTCCGTGTTCATTTCACGTAGGGCGTCGTCGCTGTGGAGACAGCTTGGCCTGTCCCGAACACGCATTTTTCCAGATGTCGCTTTGGGATTGGGCTGGTTCGCGGCTGCGGCGTTACCGATCTACGGTCTTCAGTTTTTTCTATCAAGCATCGTTCCCGAAAGTATCGTGGTTGACCCGTTGACAATTCTTATTGTTGGGACGATCCTCGGCGTGCTCTATGCGCGAACAGGGCGGCTTTTGCCGAGCATTGCCTTTCACATGAGCCTCAATTTGACGAGTCTCCTCCTGGCGTGGTTGCTTCTGCATTCTCAATAGGCCCCGTGTGTCGCAATCAAGCCTCACGACGCCTCGCGCAAGCGTTTGACCGGTATTTCTGGCAATCCTCCAAGTCCTGCGTCGAGCAAAATCAATGCAGGCACTCGGTGTCACGGGTGCTTTATGGGAGGCAAGCCGTTACAATCGATGAGGTAAGATGTGACATGGGTTCATGCTGAGGGAGTCAGGCGATGCGCAAGTCGGTTTGGATTGCATTTCGAGCGAATCCGGTCTGGTTGCTCTCCATTTTGGCTTTTTGTGCTGGGGGATGGTGGCTTGGTTACCATTGGCATGATTTCCCACCCGTTGCCCGAGCAGAAACGGCCGCCACCGATACCCGAATGGACGCCCGAATCGGTGTCATTGATCTCCCGGCGGTGATGCAGCGCATTCCGGAATTCCGTGCTGAACTGACAGAACTGCAGAGCGATGTGCAGCGGGCACAGTCACAATTTCAAAAACGACAGTCCGAACTACTTTCATTGCAAAAGGAATTGCAAACCCTCCCCCCGGAAAGTCAGGAGTTTCAGCAGCGTCAGCAGACGTTGCAGCAGCAAATGAGCCAACTGCAAACGGAAATGCAACTGCAGCAGCAACAATTTTTTGAACGGGAGCGAAAGGCCTATCTTTCCGCCTTCGGTCGAATCGACGAGGCCGTGCAAAAAGTGGCCCGCGCAAAAGGCTTGGTCATCGTTCTGAGACAATCCCGGCCACCCGCCGCCACGTCAAATCCGCAGGAGCTTCTCGCCTACCTCGCACGGGAAGTGATCTGGGCGGAACCGGATCTCGATATTACAGATGATGTTGTTCGCGAATTACTTGGACCTTTGCAAAAGTAGGTCGACGGCTCCGGAGTAGGGTAAGAAAGATCACTTCACAGAGACGTCCTCTGGGATCCCCAGACTCTCGTAAAGGCGGCGTCGTCCCGCTTTGTCCGTCTCCAGGATTTTCCGAGCATAAGAGGCAACCTGCTCGGCGAATTCTCGGGGCACCACAATCACCCCGTCGCTATCGCCCGCCACCACATCGCCGGGCCGCACAAGCACCCCGCCAACCTCCACGGGGCGATTGACCGATTCGATCAGGTTTCTGCCAGGCCGGACCCCGCGCCCCGGCCCGCGGAGGTAAAGTGGGACTTTTTCCAGGGCAATTTCATCAAGATCCCGGGCAGTTGCATCGGTGACAACGGCAACACAACCGCGTTTCTTCCAGCTCAAAATGTTGTTCGACCCAATTGTCCCCACATCCGCCTTTTCTGCGTCATCGATCACCACCACAGTACCAGGTCGAATCAACGGGACGAAAGGTTCTGGGGAAAGCTTTTGATACCACTCGCCCATCCACCTGTCGAACTCCTCAGGGGAAAGCGGTCCCGTGGACGGCAAGTTACTCGGCACATAGCGAACCGTTACGGCGATTCCCACGAATCGATGGCGTAATTCCACCGGGTCTTTCCATGCGGGATGAATCTCGGGTGACATCAGTCCCACGTTGCGGAGGCCTACCTGATCCATGGCATCACAGATATCGGCAACGCGGAGCCCTTCGAAAAGTTTCAAGATTTTCGCGTCTTCTTCCTCGGAATATACCGGCGTTTGCAAAAACGCTTTCCCTTTTCGAAGTTCTTCTATCGTGGGTTTAGTTTCATGACGGGATGCCGCTTCCCCCGACGCTGCCTCGGACCCAACGCAGCTTTCAAGCTGGGTAATCGTGTTCACCCAAACTACTATCAGCCCCACCGTAATTCCAATCCTTAAAGGGATCGATCTAATTCTCTGTTCCCGCATCGTTCCAGCTCCTATGCTTCCGCTTTTTTAGGTTGTCCCGTCTGAAGTTTCGCTTTTCTGGACGCAATGGAAACTCCTTACTGGGATGGGTTCCTGGTGGGCGGTGTAATGGGTTGAGGAATCGGAGTGGGCCTTGCAGCCGGAGGTGGCGATGGGATCGGCGAAGCGGCCGGTTCACTTTGCGGGCTGCCGGAAACAGCCGAACTTGCCGAAGCGTCCGGAGCTTTGGAAACGACCTTCCTCGCAGGACGTGGTCCGACGGGAATCGTCTCGCCGTAAGTCGGTTCTCGAATCACCTCCAGAATCTTCTCAATGATCTGATCCACATCGACCCCCTCGGCATCCGCGTTGAAATTCGTGAAGATACGGTGTCGCAGAACGGGAAATGCCATTGCACGAATGTCATCCGCAGTGACAGCGAACCGTCCATGAAGGATGGCCCGCGCTTTGGACGTCAGAATGAGATTTTGTGCTGCCCGGGGACCGGCTCCCCAAGCGAGCCACTTTTTCACAAAGTCAGGACTGGGGGGATCTTTGGGGCGAGTTGCGCGAACCAGGTCCACTGCGTAGTCCACCATGTGCTGCGAGGCAGGCACCTGACGCACAAGCTGCTGAATCCACAGAATATCCCGGCCGGTGAGGACCGGTTGGATTTCATGTCTCACAGTCTGCGTGGTGGCCATCACGATTTCCCGCTCTTCTGCCCGAGTGGGATAGGTGATGTTGATGGATAGCATGAAGCGGTCCAGTTGAGCCTCGGGAAGCGGGTAAGTTCCCTCTTGCTCGATGGGATTTTGCGTGGCCATCACGAAGAAAGGTTGCTCCAGCGGATAAGTCTTTCCACCCACCGTCACTTCATACTCTTGCATCGCCTGAAGGAGAGCCGCCTGCGTCTTGGGGGGAGTTCGGTTGATCTCGTCGGCCAGAACGATATTGGCAAAAATTGGTCCATGCACAAACCGAAAACTTCGCTTTCCCGTGGTCGGATCGACGTCAATGATCTCTGTTCCCGTGATGTCGCTGGGCATCAGGTCGGGTGTGAACTGAATCCGACTGAATTTCAGATGCATGGCCTTGGCCAGTGTGGAGACGGTCAAGGTTTTAGCAAGGCCCGGCACTCCAATCGTGAGGCAGTGACCACGGGCAAAGATGCAGATGATCATTTGTTCGATCATTTCATCCTGCCCGATAATAACTTTGTGCACTTCTTTTAAGAGCAACTCTCGCGCGTGCGCTACCCGACGCACGGCCTCTTCAGGGGACATTTGAGAAGATGTGATGGGCTGCGCCTGGGACATGATGTTTCAACCTCCTTCCAATCGGGCTATCAAAATCCTACATTAGTCTAAGAGAAGGTCTCAGGCAACGGTAATAGGAGTCGGACACTTCCTAAACGTCTTGCCTTCGGAATTAATCTATGGCGCGCTTGAAGGATAAATTCGCTTGTCGCCTCACAAGTATGACCGATCGGTGGCTCTTCAGCGGAATAGCAAGTTTAACCTTTATCACTGTCTGTCTGATGTCTCGTGGAGGACAGGCGCAGCTTTTCCGACGTGCAGGCCATGAGTTTTCATTTCTTCGTCCCATCGACCTCGCTGCCACCGGTGGGGCAACCGTCGGTGTGGTGGAGTTTTATCACCATGGTCAAATTGATCAGCAAGGCAAGAACGTCGTTGTGGCTGCGGGAAATGAGGTGCTCCCCGTCCGCATTCTCCAGATGGGGCCAGGAGACTTTTGTCGGTTGGCTTTTCAGATGACGACCGCTCGGGGACCATTCGAAATTCTTTACGGCGGCGACGCTTTTCCGGATGATCGCCGTCCAAAATGGACGGCTCAGGAGGGGCTTCTCCTCGAAATTCGTGAATACAAGGAATGCAACCTCAATAGCTTCCAATTGGTGAAGGCGGCCTTCGAGAGCGCGCGTCCGATTGGAGCAGACTACGTCCCAACAGTTTTTCATGCTGGCAATCCATTCGCAACGGTCCCTGGTCCCTACATGAGCCGCTACAGCGGCGTCATGCAGATTCCCAAAACAGGGACTTACGGGTTTTACACTTCGAGCCAGGATTGTAGCTTTCTGCTCATTGACGGAAAAATTGTCGCGGAGGCGCCCGGGCGGCATCCGCCGGAACATCAGGCTCGTCCCGGTCTACGGCGCGATGTGCAACTGACGGCTGGCCCGCATCAGTTCGAGTATTACCATGTGGCCACAAGCGAAGTGGGCGTGGCGGTGGCCGCCTGGGAAGTCGAGCCACGTGGCAACGTGCCGGCTCCAGTCCCAATTCCGCCGGATGTCTTTCGAGACTCCTCAATTGTCCGCCCTGCTGTAGGGCCCCCTATGAGCCAAACACAACGCTTCTTGCCTGATTTTCGTGTCAATGTCCTCGGCACTGTGTCTTTGCCCGAAAATGAAATCCCTCTGGTGGTTGCAGAGTTTCGGGATGCCTCTCCCCCTGCTTTAATTTCCTCGGCACGCATCGACTGGGAGTTCGGAGACGGGCAGACAGGTCAGGGCCCCTCGCTAGTGCACGTTTTCCTTCGGCCTGGGCTCTTCACAATTAAGGAAACAGTCACCCGCGCGGGCCGACCTTTTGAAATGCCACAAAAAATTTGGATCGGCCCACCGCCAGTCCCACCGCGAGAAACGGGAAAAAACAAGCCCCTCCGATTGGACGATATTCTGTCCATTCTGGATACTTACAATCCCGCTGCGTTGGACGCACAGTCCCTTCTCCAAATGGTCGAGGCCTATCTCACCAAAGCCGACGAATATTTACCGCCACCGCCCCCGGACACGGTCTTTGTGGACGAGGAACAGGCCGCGGCACCCGCGCAAAAGGCCACAATTGACCCAAAGACAAGAGAATCGGAACGTCGTAAATATCTGATGCGCGCATTGGAGGTGGCTAGGGACGGACTGCTGAAGGGCAAGCAAACGGGCGACGAGGAACTTCTGCGACTCCTCCGATTGGTTGCCCCGATCGCTCGCGACGTTTTTGCCGATTCAGGGCTTGCGCTGAATCTCTGGACAGGTATATTGCCCCGGTTGCAAACAGATCCTGCGCGGGCTGAAGCCCATCTCGTTGCAGGCGATATCCAACTAAACGATTTACTCGCGCCGGCGGAAGCCAAAAAACATCTCGATGCGGCCGAAAAGTTGCTCCAGAATCCCAGCCGCCATGAGTCTCTGGGAGCACTCTGGTACCGTTTGCAGGGGGAACTGGCGGCAAGTGAAGGACGTCAGGACGAAGCGGTGAAGGCACTCCAGCAAGCCGAGCAACTCGTAGCGGCTCGTCGCAATGAAGTGGAACGTACGGCCTGGCGGGGTGCACGAAGTCGTTCCACCGAGCAATTCCTCCGATCAGGGGAACTCGATCGGGCAGCGGCTGAACTGCGAGCCTGGTCCAATGACTTTCCCCTGGATATTGTCGAGGGGTATTTACCCCTTTTATGGGGAAAATACTGGTTTGCCCGTGGCCGGTACGAAGTTGTCACCGCTCTGGCGGATCGGTTGCTCGTTCTCAATCCTTATTCGCCATACATCGAAGAACTTCTGCTCCTGTCGGCTCAGGCCGACGTGGCTTTGAAGCGCGTGGATCGGGCAAAGGCAACGCTTGAATCCCTGCTGAAAGATTATCCGGGCAGTCCGCTGGTCGGCGAAGCAAAACAACTGTTGGACAAACTGCAGTCGGCAGCTCCTGAACGAAAATAATTCCGGGCAACATCGCCTCACTCGAACATTCGCCAAAACTTGAAAAAGGTCAATTGAATCTGGCAAACCGTTTATTGACGTGGTTTTCAGGTTACAGGGGCGGTACGGCACCTGTCATGGGAGTGTTTGATATGATGCTATGGCGGATGTGGCTTTTCGCGACATGTGCGGCAGTGGTAGGAGCGACGGTGGGCTCACCGCGCGACGTGGCGGCGGGCACTCTGACTCTTCGCATCAAAGGTTCCCCGCCGCTTCGACTGGTCGGCGTCATTCAACGCTGGGACCAAGATGGTAATCCCGTTAAACCAGTGGATCCCAAAGCGAAGATCGACGCCCCCGATTGCATTCCCGGTAAGCAGACGGCCGAAGGCGTCTGGCAGGTAGAGAAACTTGCACCAGGGCGGTACGACGTCGTGATCCTTGGGGAAGGCAAACTGCGGATCGATGGATTCGATTTTCCACCGGTCCTCGAATTCGACCCATTCTTCCCCGGCACAGCAGAAATCTCGGATGAACACCGCGAAGAAATCGAATCCGAGATTCGCAACTCGAAGCACTACGAAAACAAGGTAGAACCATTGTATTTCGGAGGTAATGACCAGGCCATCCGGGTTCTGGTCATGCTCATCCGAGATCTCCCCACCAGCTACGAAGGAGATTTTCCAGGGGCCGCCACGATCCGCCACGAAATCTGGCAATTCACGTGGGCTTATGGAGGCTGGAAAAAGGAGCGTCGCACCCGGGTGATTGACCGCTGCATCCTTCATCGCGATGAACTGCGACGATGGACCTGGTTGTGGGATCCTCAATTGGGCGGGATTCAAGTCGGTAAAGAGCCGATCACCCTGGATTATGAATTTCCGGACCTGGAGAAACGAACCCTTAAAGGGCTGTATCCTTATTGAAGAGCTTTCCCGCTGTAGCTTACAGGATACTGTTACCGACTGGCCGATGCCCTTCGGCCAACTCATGTAACCTTTTTGGACAGAATGTGTATAGTTTCCTGAGAGAATCTTTGCCGAATATCTCTGGATATTTGCTGGGCCGCGCAGGATGCACAAATTTTTAGTTTGCCCTCGGCGGTCGGGAGAATTGGCACTGACGGGTAGGGGGAAAGGAGACTGAGCCATGCAATGCCAAAATTTCAGATCAGTTGGGAAGTGGGCGGTTCTCGTCCTCCTGTTTTGCGCTCTCCACAGCGCGGTACAGGGTCAGCCTGTTCCGCATGCGGCGAAAATTTTCCCCCAGAACACCGCGGCCTTCGTAAGTATTCCCAACATCGCCGACGCGAAAGCAGCGTTTCTGCAATCCGCGGTGGGACGGATGGCCACCGATCCAGAGTTGCGTCCTTTCGTGGCAGACGTCTGGGGTGTCCTTATGAAAGGAAGCGAGGAGTTTGAAAAAGAAAGCGGCGTCTCTCTCAAAGCACTGCTCACCATTCCCCAGGGAGAAATATCCGTGGGCTTCGTGTCCTCCTCTTCACAGGCCTGGGTACTCCTGGTGTATCTGGAGGCCGGCGAAAACGCTGAGACCCTTGGCAAGCTCGTTGATTTCGTCTGTCAGCAGGCCACCAAGGAAGGCGGCAAGGTTCGCACAGAGCAGGTGGAGGATGTGAACTTCCGTATTGTGACTCCGCCACACGAAGAGAAACAGGTGATTGGGTTAGCGGTGGATGGTTCGCGATTCATCGGTGGGATTGCTTTCTCGGGAGAAGCCGACCTCCAGGTTGTCCGCGATGTCATAAGAAGGGCCAAGGGAACCGCTGCGGAATCGCCGAGCCTGGCCGAACAGAAGAAGTTCCAGCAGTTTCTGAGCAATATTCGATACGCCAAACAGGGCCAGATCCATGGCCTGGTGTTCGCGGATCCTCTCCAAATTCTCGAAGGCTTTAAGACGATGAATCCCTCCGCAGCCGTGACGCTGGCGATCCTGCCGGTGCTCGGGTTGAATGGTTTGAACTCCGTAGGAGCCGCCATGAGTTTGGACGTGGCGGGATGGGATTCGATCCGAGAGTTCCATATCTTTCTGGACAATCCTCGTCGCGGTGTCCTGGATATCCCGGCATTCAAAAAAGGAGATGGAACTCCGGAGTTTTTCATCCCTGACTCCGTGATGCGATACATCACAGCCTATGTCGACCTGCCCGTTACTGTGGAGCGCGTCTCCAAGATCTACGACGGCTTCCGCGGTGAGGGAGCTTTCCAGCGACAGGTTCTCGATGAGATGAATCGAGGATTGCAGCTCGACGTGGTTCGGGATGTACTGCCGGCGTCCACCGGGCGAATCACCATCGCACAGTGGATCGAGCGTCCAATCCGCCTTAACAGTGCCGCTAGCGGTTTTGTGATGGAAATGAAGGATGAGCAGATTGCCGCCAAACTCGTCGAGGCGATTGCTCAATCCGATTCCCAAATCTTTGAAAAAAAGGAATTCGGACAACGAAGTTACTACATATCGACCCGACAACGTCCGGAATGGTTTCCTGAAAACATGCGACTTCCCGTCCCCTGTTTCGCAGCGATTGATCAATACGTCGTCCAGACGGACAGCCCGGCGTTCATGGAACAGATACTCATGACCGCGGACGCCCCCGAAAAGTCTCTCGCAGAGTCTCTGGAATACAAACTGGTGCGGGGTCGGATTAAAGCGCTGGCCGGGACCGATAGTCCCTCTGTGTTCATATTCACCCGGCCAGATAGCGTACTCGAGATGTGGTACGAGGCTTTTCTGACGAGGAATTCCTTTATGGTCCAGGCCATCGAGGGTGACGCACCCAAGGATTCAGTCGGAATGGCCATCGTCCAGGCAATCAAAGACGGGAAGCTCCCTCCTGTGGATGTCCTCAAACGATATTTCGCTCCCCAGGGCGGATTGCTCATCGACGATGCGACCGGCTTGCACCTCGTCTTCTTTGACCTGCGTAAAAAGCTCCCCTGAGGTTGCTGAAACTGAATGATCTGGTCGGCTACGCCGTTCCAGATAGAGGGCAAGCACTGCCAGATCCGCGGGCGTGATGCCGCTAATCCGGCCCGCCTGAGCAAAGTCTCGGGGCCTGATTTTGGAGAATTTCTCCCGGGCCTCTGCCCGCAAATGCGGCACGGAAAAGTAGTCAATGTCGTCCGGAATTCGCTTTTCCGCCAATCGGCGTTGCTGTTCGATGGCCGCCTCTTCCCGCGCAAGATATCCGGCATATTTGATATCAATGACGACTTGCTCCACGACTTCGCGCGGGAACTCCGCAAGGGAGGGCGCTATTGACACAATATCCTCCCAAGAAACCTCTGGCCTGGTGAGAAGTCGGGAAACCGGAACTCCGCCGTGCCGCGTGGCCTCCAGGACAGCCCGAAGCCGTTCAATCGCCTCGACCTTTTGCACAAATCGGTTCCAGCGTACATCGTCCACCAGTCCCAGCTCGCGCCCCAGAGGCGTCAACCGGCGGTCGGCATTATCGTGACGCAACCGCAGCCGATATTCCGCCCGGCTGGTAAACATACGATACGGCTCATCCACCCCCCGGGTGACCAGGTCATCGATCATCACGCCGATGTAGGCCTGGTCTCTCCTCAGGATGAGGGGATCCTTTCCCCGCAGCTTCAGCACGGCGTTAATCCCGGCGATCAACCCCTGCCCAGCGGCTTCTTCGTAACCCGTCGTGCCGTTGACCTGCCCGGCAAGGAAAAGCCCCTCCACACGTTTCGTTTCGAGCGATAGATGGAGCTGATCAGGCGGGAGGTAATCGTATTCAATCGCGTACCCGTAGCGGATGATCTCCGCCTTTTCAAGCCCCGTGATCTCGCGAATCATGGCTTCCTGCACGTCCCGCGGAAGGCTTGTGGAAAGCCCATTCACGTAGATTTCCAGCGTGTTACGCCCTTCCGGTTCCAGGAAAAGTTGATGCCGCGGCCGGTCGGGAAACCGCACGATTTTGATTTCCACCGACGGACAATAGCGCGGTCCCGTGGATTGAATCTGCCCTGTGAACATCGGTGCTCGGTGCAAATTCTGCCGGATGATCTCATGAACCCTTTCGTTCGTGTAGGTGATCCAGCACGGCAATTGGGGCTGCGTGATTTCATTCGTCATGAAAGAAAAAGGCACAGGATGCTCGTCCCCGTGCTGGATCTCAAGTCGGGAATAGTCGATGGTCCGGCCATTGAGTCGAGGCGGCGTTCCTGTCTTAAACCGCGAAACAACGAACCCAAGCTGGCGGAGCGACCGGCTCAATCCAACGACGGCCTCCTCCCCTGCTCGGCCGCCCACCATGGTCTTATCACCAAAGTGGAGCAAACCCTGCATGAACGTCCCGGCACACACGACGACACAGGGAGCCCGATAAATGGCTCCCCCACGGACCAGCACGCCGGTAATGCGGGTCCTCCCTCCTGCTTCTTCAACCAACAACTCCTCGGCCGTCTCCTGCCGAAGCGATAAATTTTCCTGCGACTCGCAGATACGTTTTACTTCCTGATGATAAGCAAGTTTATCTGCCTGAGCGCGGGGACCGTGCATCGCCGGCCCCTTACGTCGATTGAGGAGCCGAAACTGGATGGCCGTGCGGTCGATTGCAAGGCCCATGGCACCACCGAGGGCATCAATCTCGCGAACGATTTGCCCCTTGGCCACGCCCCCTATGGCGGGGTTGCAGCTCATCTTGGCGATGGTATCGAGGTTGCTTGTGAGCAGAGCAGTTTTTGCACCCATCCGTGCGGCTGCCAGGGCCGCCTCCACCCCCGCATGCCCAGCCCCAATGACGATAACGTCATATTCATATGTGCTTATGTCCATGGGCCTATGATGATTTTGCTAACTTTCCGATGGAAGATCCTTGCGACGGGTCGTGATCGCCAGACAGTCGTACATGACCCGGCCATTCTGATACACCATTTTACTCCTGCGAATGATTCGCCAACCCCCATTCTGGAAGTAACCATCCGTTTCGATCCGTTCTGCCAACCCCGCCACAGTTTCAAGATACCGGGCTAAACCCGCATGTTGTGTGAGTATGATCGGTTTAAAGTCGGGACCAACCACCAGCATGACCGGTTCGATGATCAGGTTGGAAAGATCTGTGATCGGTGTCGGTTCAATCCGCGGTCGCTGGAGACGAATCATTCGGGCACGGCTATCCGGCCCGACCATTTCTTTCGCTGAACTGATCAGATCGAGCAGACGATCGCGAACTTCGTTGATTTCCCGGGCCTCGTTAATCTTTTCCCAACCCGGATAGTTCTGGATTGCCTTCGCCAGCAGGGAAACCTCCCGAAGATACTGATTGCGCTGGTTCTCCGGGACGAGATACATCGTGATGATCGTAACCGGGGCTTGATCTTTGGCGTTGTACTGAATGCCGTGGGGGCTCCACCCCACCACGCAGAGCAGATCACCTTCGAATGACACCCGTGCGTGGGGACAGGCCCAACCCTTTCCAAGTGACGTATCAGCCGTCCTCTCCCGTTCCAACACCAACCCTTCAATGTCCAGACCTGCCGGCAAAGTGGGGATGGCTTCCAGTATTCGCGCAAGCAGCCGCAGTGCCGCAATCTTGTCTGCTCCTTCCGGCAGCTCGATGAGGCGGCCTTCCTGCAAGGCGTCGAGCAGGCTGTCCATGTTTATTGATCTCCAAACTTACGGAAAAACCACGTTTTTACGAAGTGCGTGATGACGGCATACGACAGCAAGAAAGCTGCAATGAAAGGCCAATAGGTCAATGGTAGGGGCACCATCCCCAGCAAATTGGCCAACGGGGAATACGGCAGCCAAATCCCAATGGCGGCAACCAATAAGGTTGTCAGGGTGAGATGCATAGAAGCGTGACTTTGAATAAAAGGAACACGCCTCGTGCGAATGATGTGTACGATCAACGTCTGTGTGAGCAGGGACTCCGCGAACCAGCCGGTTTGGAAGAGCGACTCATAGTCGATACCACCTCCCGAACCCATCTGGGTAAACCGCCAGCATTCGAACACAAACCACATCAGGGCAAACGTTGCGTAGTCGAATATCGAACTGATAGGACCAATAAAGACCATGAAACGGCGAACATTGTCGATGTTCCATTTCAGCGGCCTGGCGATCTGTTCGGGATCGACGCTATCCGATGGGATCCCCGTCTGAGAGATATCATAGAGAAGGTTATTCACAAGCACGTGAATCGGCTTCATAGGAAGGAAGGGAAAGAGATAACTGGCCCCGACAACGCTGAACATGTTGCCAAAGTTCGAACTTGCTCCCATCCGGATATATTTGATGATATTGGCAAAAATTCGTCGTCCTTCCATAACGCCTTCTTCGAGAACAAGAAGGCTTTTTTCGAGGAGCACAATATCGGCCGCTTCTTTGGCTACATCCACCGCCGAATCCACTGAAATCCCCACGTCAGCCGCTCGCATTGCCGGAGCATCGTTAATTCCGTCCCCCAAAAACCCAACGACGTGTCCTCTTTCCCGCAGCTTTTGGACAATCTGCTCCTTCTGGCCGGGGTTCAGTTTCACGAACACATCGGCCTCTTCCACCAATTGGCTGAACTCCTCGTCGGTAAGATCCACCAACTCGGTTCCGCTGACCACGCGGCGGACCTCAAGTCCCACGTCGCGACATACTTTTTGCGTCACCAGCGCATTGTCGCCCGTGAGCACCTTGACAGAGACCCCCACGTCACGAAGCAGCCGAATCGCCTCCAGTGCTGATTCCTTAGGCGGATCATAGAAGGCGATATAGCCGAGGAGGATCAAGTCTGACTCGTCAGCGACAGTAAAGGTCGTTTTTTCGCGGGGAAATTCCCGATACGCCACACCAAGCACGCGGAATCCCTCGCGATTGAGCCGCTCAACCTCTTCAAAAAGATCGTCTTTAATGACTGGAATAAGTGGGTAGACCTCGTCGCCGATTTGATAGTACGAACACTGCTGGTAGATTTCCTCCACAGCCCCCTTGCAAATGAGGACATGGTCCCCCTCATAGTCCACGACCACCGACATCCTGCGCCGCTCAAAGTCGAACGGAAGTTCGTCCACCAGGCGACAGTTCCCTTCGACATCGAGCTTCGTCCTTTCCAGGACAGCCCGATCGATGAGACTCCGCAACCCTGTTTGGAAATAGCTGTTCAAGTACGCGTAGGTCAGGACATCCTCGCTGGGACGACCGGTGACGTCCACGTGACGCTCCAGAACCACCCGGTCCTGGGTCAATGTTCCCGTTTTGTCCGTGCAGAGCACATCCATGGCCCCGAAATTCTGGATCGAGGGAAGGTATTTGACGATCACCTTCCGTTTCGCCATACTGAGGGCCCCTTTGGCGAGGTTGACAGTCACGATCATGGGAAGCATTTCCGGCGTGAGGCCGACGGCAATGGATAGACCAAATAGAAGTGCCTCAACCCAGTTGCCCTTGGTCAAGCCCACGAGAAAGAAAACGATGGCCACCATGATGACCATCATCCGGATCATCAACCAGGTAAAATTGCGAACGCCTCGGTCGAAGCTCGTTTCTGTCCGCGTGGCTGCTAGCCGCTGGGACACCGAGCCCAGCATCGTGTGGCCCCCGGTATTCACCACCAGCGCCCGGGCAGTGCCACTGATCACGTTGCTTCCCAAAAAACACGCGTTGGGCAAATCCCAGGGACTAGAAACCTCCCCGCCGCTCACCAGGGCAGTTTTCTCCACGGGCATGGACTCCCCGGTGAGAACCGATTGACTGACAAAGAAGTCCTTCGCGCTGAGAAGCCGCACATCCGCTGGAATCATCGCCCCGGCCTGAAGGAGCACCACGTCACCGGGAACGATTTCCGAGATTTTGACTTCCGTTTCACGACCGTTGCGCAGCACCACACTTCGCGGTTGGACACGCTTTCCCAGTGCCTCAACCGCGCGTTGCGATCGCCGGTCGAGGATGAATGAGAGCCCCACGCTGAGGAGCACCATCGCCCCTACCACAATGGTGGACTTCCATTCTCCAACGAGAAACGACACCATGGCGATGATGATGAGCTGAACATTGAGAGGATTGCGCAGCCGATGGAAAAGGTCTGCCCAAACAGAAAGTCGTTTGGCATGGGGAAGCTCATTCAGGCCATATTCCTCGAGCCGGCTCTCGACTTCTTCGTCAGTCAGGCCATTGGGCGAAGAGTTGAGCCGCCGGAGGGCTTCACCCGGAGTGAGAAGGCAGATTTCCAGGAGTCTTTTCTCGTCGGGAGTGAGATTGACGGTTTTGGACGGTCCCTCACCCGTGCCATTTCGGCGTCGGAACGGAATGATCAAGGAGTGCGACAGAGCCCGCATCATGCGTCTCCCTCCGCGATGCAAAATGGAAAACCAACGAGACAGCCGAAATATGCACGGGTCGTGGCAGATCGACCGTCAAAAGAACGAAGAGCAGAATGTTTCAAAACACTCCCCGTGCCGGGCGGTGAGCAGCTCTTGTATAGCGCTGGAGAGGTGGAGCTCGATCTTCTTGGCAAATAACGCATCGCACGCCTCCGGTTTCACACGCCGATTCATCCACCGGAGGCGTGGTGTCGATCCATTATGGCAGGGGGTTAAGACCGACCCATAGCCTCCGGAGAGTGCGGACAATCGTACACTGATGGTCGTCCGGATCGTTGTCCAACATTTCAGGTTGCATGGCTTGAAGTTCGGTCCCTACCAACAGACTCAAGCGTTCTGCCGTCCTCGGCCGCTTTCAACAGAACGAACACCCGCTTCGTGCCCGCATCCTTTTCAGTGTAGAAAGCGACGAGTGGCTCTTCAAGGACACGCCACGCTCCATTATCTCTGCCACAGTCTGCTATCGTGTTCGCCAATTGTTGAAACCACCCTAACGTCGAATCGCGTGCAGTAATCATTCTCACAGGAATAACGAAATGATTTTTCGCAACAGCGGGGCCACGTGCTCCGGCCAGGCCGTTACCCCGGCACATTCCCCTTCTCACGTTCTCTCCCCATAATTCGAGATGTTCTCGAAAAGTGACCGGGACAACGGTTGAGCCTTCGCCCGGTGCATCTATCACCAGAACCCTGGACAGCGGGCTCATCTGTGGTGACGGGCTGTCAAATTGGATATAAAGATAAGGTGTGCAAGGTTGTTTTGCTCACCTCAGGAGGTCACAGTTATGACGACGGTCCTTGTGGTGGACGACTCGCCGCTCGATCGGAAGCTGGTGGGATCACTTCTCGAAAAAAAATTCGGCTGGAAGGTAGAATACGCTGCCTCCGGCGCGGAGGCACTTGCTAGAGTAAAACAGAGCCCGCCGGACCTGGTGATTACCGACATCAGCATGCCAGAAATGGATGGACTGGAACTTGTCCGGCACCTTCGGGAAACTTTTCCTGAGGTCCCCGTCATTCTGACCACAGCTTTTGGTACTGACATGCTGGCCATTGAAGCTCTGGAACGGGGTGCCGCCAGTTATGTGCCGAAGTCGCAACTCTCCACCAGACTCGCCGAAACGGCAGATTCCGTTCTGCGAATTGCCGAACAGAACCGAGAGCGCGAACGGCTCTTCGAATGCCTCGAATTCATCGAATTTGAATACCTGCTGGACAACGAACCGGAATTGATCCAGCCGCTGGTCTCAGTGGTTCAACAGACCCTGGCTGGGGTGCGGTTCACAGATTTTCCCGGACGACTGCAAATGGGGATCGCCCTGAAGGAGGCTCTCTTAAACGCTCTGTTCCACGGCAACCTCCAAATCAGCAAGGAAGAGATTGAAGCGGTGTCGGATCGTCTCCTGGAGGAGGATGAATTGAGCCTGGTGGAGAAACGACGCCGTGAACCTCCATACCGGGACCGAAAAATCCGAGTCCATATCAAAATCACGCGGGAAGAGGCTGTGTTCACCATAACCGACGACGGGCCAGGATTTGACGTGGAAAAAGTTGTCCGAAAGAAAGACCAGACACCGGAACTGGAGCAGCAGCGGGGCCTCTCCCTGATGCAAACATTCATGGACGAAGTCCGCTTTAATGAGCGCGGCAATCAGGTGACGCTCGTTAAACGACGTCCAGCAAATTCTCGGTGAGTTGCGCGATCAGGGGATAATCTGCACATTCGCTCCTCAACACAAAGGGGAACTGCGAAAGATTTCTCCACCGGTCCTTGCTATGCAGCGTTTTCTCCGCGTCTTGCTCATCGATCACAAAGATAGCTTCGTCCACAACCTCGCGCGCTACTTTCGCAACCTTTCTTGCGAGGCGAGCGTACAGCGGGTTTCGTCACTGCCTGACAGACACACTATCCGCGGAAACTTCGACCTTGTGGTCCTCTCCCCAGGCCCGTGCGCGCCCCGGAACGCCGGAACCGTGGAGCTTGTGCGTAGCATTGCTGGTGACGTTCCCATTCTCGGCGTGTGTTTGGGACATCAAATCATTGCCGAGGCCTTTGGCGCACGGATCTCCCAAGCATCCCACCCCGTGCACGGAGAAGCTTCTCTCATGTGGCATGATGGGCAGTGCGAGTTCGCACGGTTCGCCAGTCCTTTGCTGGTAGGACGGTATCACTCGCTGATCGTTGAGGCCGGGTCGTTGCCCTCGGAGCTTTGCGTTAGCGGATGGCTCGAAGACGGCACGGTTATGGCCATCCGGCACACGCGTCTGCCGATTGTGGGATGGCAGTTCCATCCTGAGTCCATCCTGACTCCGGATGGAATGCAACTCCTCGAAGCGTTTATTGGCTGGATCGAAGAGTGGCCACGGGGACAACTGGGAGTTGTCCAGGCTCAAGGCGTCAATCCGGTTACGACAACAAACCGTAGTTCTTGAGCGTGGTGCGGAGTTTGGCCTCCTGCTCGGGCGACAAAGGTGTCAACGGAAGTCGCAACTCACCGGTATCGCGTCCCAAAAGTCGCATCGCGGCCTTAATGGGGATCGGATTCGTGGCGAGCCCTAGCATGTCTCGTGCAAGCGGGAAGAGCTTCTTATGCCAGCGAAAGGCCTCCGCGATATTACCCTGTTCGAAAGCCTCGATCATCGCCTTCATATCGTGGGGAACGATGTTCCCGATCACCGAGATCACCCCGCGCCCGCCCACTGCCATGATCGGAAGAGTCAGGCTGTCGTCCCCGCTGAGCACCGTTAAATCGGTCTGCGTGGTGATCTGCGAGACCTGATCCAGTGAGCCACTCGCCTCTTTCACCATGGCAATATTCGGGAACTCGGCCAAGCGAAGAAACGTCTCGGGCTCGATGTTCCTACCGGTGCGTCCCGGGATGTTGTAGACGCAGATAGGAATATCCACCGCCTGAGCGAGAAGTTTGAAATGCTGGTAAAGCCCTTCCTGTGTCGGCCGATTGTAATACGGCGATACAATGAGGACCGCATCCGCGCCCACCTGGGCCGCCCACCGAGTAAGTTCCAGCGCCTCTTCCGTACTATTCGAACCAGTGCCCGGCATTACCTTGACTCGGCCCGCCACCGTTTTGACGACGGCCGAGATCACTTCTCGATGTTCGGGATGCGAGAGCGTCGGTGACTCTCCGGTAGTCCCCACCGGGCAGATACAGGTGACTCCCGCCTGAACCTGGAACTCCACCTGCTCTTCCAGAGCCTTGTAATCCACCTTGCCGTCCCGGAAAGGTGTAATAATCGCAACAGACAGCCCAGCGAATTGTTCAGCACGCGTCGCCATGATGAATCCACGCTTCTTGGGTAATAAACGAGAACGTAGCCCAAAAACACCTTAATGAATGTCGGGCGAAAACATCTCGCGATGGGAGGCTGCCCAAACCATCAATTCTTTCATTTCTCGAACCGCCTGGCACATTCCAACCATGACGGCTCTGGCGATAATACTATGGCCGATGTTCAGTTCTTCCATGCCAGGTATGGCTGCAATCGGTTGGACATTACGGTAGGTCAGGCCATGGCCGGCGTGTAAATGCAATCCCCGCTGCAGGACATCGCGGGAGGCGTCACGCAAAATGATCAGTTCCCGGTGCTGCTCTTCGCCCCGTGCGTTAGCATAACAGCCGGTGTGCAGCTCCACCGCCTTTGCCCCCGTTTTTTCAGACGCTTCGATCTGGCGTATATCAGGATCGATAAAGAGGCTCACAGAAATTCCCGCGTCCTGAAGCCGGTGCACCACACTTGTCACGCGATCGAGCTGCCCGGCGACGTCGAGCCCTCCTTCCGTCGTGATTTCCTCTCTTCGCTCCGGCACCAAAGTTGCTTGATCAGGTTTGACTTGAAGGGCAATTTTGACAATTTCTTCAGAACACGCCATCTCAAGATTCAGCTTGACGGCCGTCGTCTCGCGGAGCAATCGCAAATCCCGCTCCTGAATGTGACGCCGGTCCTCCCGCAGGTGAATGGTAATACCATCCGCACCCCCGAGTTCGGCCAAGGCCGCCGCCCAAACAGGGTCCGGCTCGTACGTCCGCCGCGCCTGGCGAAGCGTCGCCACGTGATCAACATTGACGCCGAGATGAATCATGTTCTCCAAGCAAAATCCCTTCGCCGGTACCGGAGAATACCCAGAATTGGCTGGCAGCAATAGAGCCACTCAAGCAAAAACGCGATTATATCGCCGTTCGCCGCAGGTGGAAAGAAACCCTCCCTTCGCTGGATCGGGCAAGATTTCAGACGGTCCCTGTAGACACGGCGGAAACCATGCCATACATTGCGTCAATACGTTCGCTTCGCTTCCCCTACCCCTTGATCTGTTGTTTTTCGAGAGGAGACGCGTCTATGAGGAGGCAACGTTTCGGCTTCGGGTTTGGATTTGGATGGTTGCCCATGGCGGTCGTGGGTCTGTTGTGGTTTGCGCCAACCGGGGTGAGGGCCAACGACGCCGTTGTACCAGTCCCACGCCCAGATCAGTGGTGGCAGCAACGTCATCAATCGATGAACGAACGCGTGAAACAGGGCAATGTAGATCTGATTTTTATTGGTGACTCGATCACACACGGCTGGGAAGGGCAGGGAAAGGAGGTGTGGGAAGCCTATTATGGCCACCGAAATGCTGTGAATCTGGGAATCGGCGGGGACCGTACTCAACACGTGCTCTGGCGGTTGGACAACGGCAATATCGACGGAATCAGCCCCAAGCTGGCCGTCATCATGATCGGCACCAACAACGCGGCCCCGAATCAGCCGGAAGAAACAGCAGAAGGCGTCAAGGCGATTGTGGAAAAGCTGAGGACAAAGCTCCCGCAGACCAAAATCCTGTTGCTGGCGATTTTTCCACGAGGCGAAAATCCCCAGGATCCTCTCCGGCAAAAAAATGAGCGCGTCAACGAGCTGATCTCCAAACTGGATGATGGGGAACATGTGAAGTTTGTCAACATTAATTCGGCATTTCTGACTATGGACGGGACTTTGCCCAAAGACATCATGCCCGATTTACTCCACCCCAATGCCAGGGGCTACGCCATTTGGGCAGCGGCAATCGAACCCTATGTTGCGGAAGTCCTTGGCCCGCTTCCCGCCCCCCAGGGAAAACCCGATGCAGAGGGCTTCGTGCCCCTTTTTGATGGCAAAACCATCGCGGGCTGGCGAAAGGCCGGTGGCGGGGCCACCTACTGGGTCGAGGACGGGTGCATCGTGGGCAAGGTTGGCCCGGGCCCCAACACGTTTTTGTGCACGGAAAAAACCTTCCGCAATTTCATTCTCAAGCTGGAAGCGAAATTTGATGAGCCGGGGAACTCGGGCATCCAAATCCGGAGCCACCAGCGGCCGGATACTGGTCGCGTGTACGGGTATCAGTGTGAAATCGATCCCTCCGATCGGGGATGGTCCGGTGGAATCTATGACGAAGCCCGGCGAGGTTGGCTCTTCAAACTGGATAAAAACGAAGAAGCCAGAAAGGCTTTCAAGCGTGATGATTGGAACGAATTCGTCATCGAAGCAAACGGTCGTCGTATGCGAACCTGGGTGAACGGAGTTCCGTGCGCCGATTTTACCGACGAAAGTGATCAGGCCGACCTCGAAGGTTTCATTGCCCTCCAGGTGCACGCGGGCAATAAAGGCCAGATCAGGTGGCGCAATATCCGGATCAAGGAATTGCCCGATAATCAGTGAACCGTAATAATCACTGAACGGTACCCGACAAAATACGGTCGGCAGTTCTCAGCCGGGTCTTCTTTGCGTGATGTGTCAGTCATCGAACGGCCGACGAATGAATCGTCGGTCGTTCTTTTTGACCAGGGGTTACGGACGTGAAAATTCTCTTCCTCCAATCTGGTAGTTCGGGCAATTGCCTGTACGTTGAAACAAAGCACGGCGCGGTCCTTTTCGACGCTGGCATCACGGCAAAGCAGGTGGCTCTGCGTCTTGAGAGCAACGGATATTCGCTTGCTAAGGTCCAGGCAGTTGTGGTGTCGCATGGCCATCGCGATCACATTCACCATAGCGGAGTCTATCACCGACGACTGAAACTGCCCGTGTGGGTCCCCCGTGCATGCAAAGATTGGCTTGCGGAAAAAGAGGGATTCTCACCTCAAGCCTATCGCCCCGGAGAAATCCTGACGATAGGGGACCTGACCATTGAAACAATCCCCACCCCTCACGATTTTCCCGATTCTGCCGCTTTCATTGTGGACGACGGTCACAATCGGCTCGGCGTTTTCACTGACCTGGGCCACGCCTTCGCCGGGTTAGAAAAGTATCTCGCCACGGTCGATGCCCTCATCATCGAGAGTAACTATGACCCGGTGATGCTGGCCAACGGGCCCTACCCTCCCGACTTGCAGGCGCGAATCCGCGGTCCCGGCGGTCACCTCTCTAACGTTGAGGCCGCAAACTGCGTAAAAAAGTGGAAGCACCAGTACCGCTGGGTGTGCCTTGCCCATCTTTCACAACACAACAACACGCCCGAGGTCGCGGAAAAAACCTTCCAAAAGGTGGTCGGCCGCGGAACCCCCTACATCGCCGAATACTTCACGGTCACAAGGCTCCCGGCGCTGGAATAGCGGGTAGTCGTTCAGATCCCCCTTTACCTCCAGTGCGGATCGCACGCGGTTCTCAATTGAGCGCGTTTCAACGAAACCGAGAGCGAGCCGATCCCTCCCACATATCCGGATTAGGACCGAGTTTCTCTTTGACTGGGTCGGTGATTCTCCGCAGTTGCTCGACGACTTCCGTGGGGAGGGCAAGGTCAGCCGCTGCCGCATTTTCCCGTGCCTGATGGGGCCGCCGCATTCCATTGATCACCGACGTGACCCCCGGCTGGGCGAGAAGCCAAGCCAAAGCTAAGCGGACAACCGTCACGCCCAGTTGCTTCGCTACCTCCTCAATTTGATGAATAGCGGCGAACGTCTCGGCTTCACAGCCGGGTTCACCGTGCCGCGTGAGAGGGCGAGTCGAGGAAAAATGCCGAGTCCGCGCCCGCCCCGGTGGAACTTCGTCAGGTGTCCTGTACTTACCAGTCAACAGTCCAATCGTGAGAGGACTGTAACACAAAACACCGATGTTCTTCGCGCGGCAGAGGGGCAGGATGTCGTATTCGATAGCTCTGAACAGCAGCCCATACGGAAGCTGATTCGTTACAGGCTTTCCCAATCGAAGAATCGCCGTGAGATCCTGCACCCCAAAATTGCACACACCAATGGCCCGAATTTTCCCCTGCCGTTTCAATTCTTCCAACGCAGACCAGGTTTCCTCGAACGGCACGTCCCAATTGGCCCAGTGAATCTGGTACAGGTCAATGACGTCCGTACGGAGTCGCCGGAGGCTTGCCTCACACGCACTAATCACCTTGTCGTAACGGGCATTCTCCCAATTGAACTTGCTCGCGAAGAAGACCTTTTCACGCTGGCCGCGCAACGCTTTACCCAGAACCTCCTCAGCCAAACCTGCCCCGTAAAGCTCGGCCGTGTCAAAAAAATTGATCCCCGCATCCAGGGCCGCGTGGATTGTTGCGATAGATTCTGCTTCGTCCTGCGGGCCCCAGGTCTGGTCACCCGCAAGGGCCCAGCATCCCATCGCGACGGCTGAAACATTCCAATCCGTACCCGGAAGATTAACGTAACGCATGGAACCTCAGGATCGTACACAACTTCGGATTCGTCACTCGGACTTCTCGTCCGTATTTTTCAACTGCCCCGACGCTTGGGCAAATCGGCTGGCAACCTTTGATATTTCGCTAGCCGATGGGATACCATCCCAAACGGCCACCAAATACCGCAGATCAAGTGTTTCCCCAGCTTTCACAAAGTACTTCTCGTTTGCAAGGTTCAGAGTCGCGGACAAATAAGCAAACGGCGCATCCATGGTGAACCAAACTGCGGGATGACGCAAATTCCGCGGATGGTCGAAAATCGCCACGGTGACGGGCTGGCCTGCCGCCTCCGCCGAGTAAGCACACCATTCAGCCGGTTTATCGTTTGTGGTCGCCACGCTGTCTCCTCCCGCCGAATTTCGGAACTTACCCCCCTTGTCCATGGACTCGACAAATCGGCAGCCGAGGCCGAAGTAATGTCGGCCCCAAAGAGTCCGACCGGTATCCGTTTCGGCCACGTGCAGCCGCGTATGCCAAACGAGCAAAGTGGGAACTTCCGGTTGGCTCCAGCGAACCAGCAAAAGCTCACGTTCTTCTGTGAGCTGTGGATTTCCCTGGGCGTCTCGCCAAGTGATTGGGTGGAGAATGCGAGCCATCAATCGCCCGTTCTCCTGGCGTGTTTCCAGCTGGACAGTGCCCTGCGGGTTCTGCGTCCCACAACCCGGACCTTCTGCCCAGTAATCCACGTCATCAACACCAATAGCAAACATTAGTCCGTGATGGTGAACATGATCGGGTGGAGAATCGCGAAGTACGTTGATCCCCTTGGGTGAGCACAACGTTTTGATGTAGCATTTCGGCCCATTGACGGGAGCAACATACTCGAGCACAATCCTGTCCCGCAGAAATACCGTCACCCGCCCATCCTGAACCGTTCCCCGGATCTGTTCACCGGCAGGACTCCCACTTTGGATTGCGGATGCATTCCCTGGCGATTGGCCTTCCCCCCGTGCTACTCCGCTGATCATCGCCAGCCCGGCCAGAATCATCGGTATAACGACTAGTAAATGAGATGATCGCATGACTCGTCTCCCTTTCTCGCAGGAATCTGGCAAACCCTACGGATGACAACACCATGTTGCCGAAGTTCAACAGCGGAATCAAGCCTGCCAGGGCCTAACCGAAAGGACGAGGCTCCGCCTCCGCACTACCCCGCAGATCCAGAATTATTCTTAACCAGACGGTGTTCCCCGCTGAATTACAGAGCCGAGGCGAACGCCTGCCCCTTCGTCAATGCATTCTTTACAGGCTCCGACTCACTCCTTTAGCCAGGGCTTTCGCCGAGCACGTTCCGGCTCGCTCACGGGATACTCGAAACCGGGCGGTCGTGCCCCGTCAATCGCGGGGGCACTGCGATCCTCGGGAAACGGGTCAAAACCATGGAGTGCCATCCGCTCGGCTTCGATGGAAGTCATCTCTGCAGGCGTACCGACAAGGGGTGGCAACGGTGCACATCCGATCGTCCCCGCGAATACCAAAAAAACAGAACACGCAAGGAGTTTTTTCATTTTGGCACGAAACGCAGAACGGTACACACAGAGTGATCAGTCGCCGGCATACGCGCTAAGCCGGTGAATGGTAGCGGCTTGCTAAAAAATGGGCAAGGTGTAAAAAACTGGAAAGTCATTTGGATCGTTCACACCCACGGAGTTCTGCCGTGGACGGTGTCGGCAGTGGGGCATCGAACAAGGTCAAGTTGTTGACGTTTTCCATCAACCGGGGAAAATAAGAAAAGCGATTCCACCGGGAGCGTATTACATGCTAACCGATTTGTCCCTTACTTGATGCAGGAGTTTGCAAAATGAAGGGGAACGAAAAACTGATCGCTGTGCTGAATGAGTTGCTCGCCGAGGAGTTAACGGCGATCGTCCAGTACATCGTTCATTCCGAGATGTGCGCCGACTGGGGCTACGACCATTTGCACGAAGCCGTTGAAAAGCGTGCAATTCAGGAGATGAAGCACGCGGAAAGCCTGATCGCCAGGATTATCTTTCTCGAAGGTACACCGATCGTGAACCGGTTGAACGAGGTCCGTGTCGGCCCCAATGTAGCCGATCAGTTCCGTTCTGACCTCAACGCTGAATTAACCGCAGTTCAGGCGTACAACAAGGCAATTGCTTTGGCCCACGAGGTAGGTGATGCGGTCACTCGCGAGTTGCTGGAATCAATCGTGAAGGACGAGGACCACCACGTGAATTGGCTGGAGGAGCAACTGGCTCAGATTGAACAAATGGGTCTGCAGATTTACCTCTCCACGCAAGCAAAGGGCTGACGATTCGGCCCATTGCGTGGTACGCGCCACTTCCCTTCGCGGAACGATCCAAGCGGCTTCGCGTTGAGATAACGACGGTCAATAAACCTGAATTAGCATCAGGAGTTTGCCCGAGGAAGAATAATCCCGGGCAGTTTTCTGATTTACATTATTAAGTGCAAGTGCTTGCCCGAGATGGATAGTGGACTCATCAAGGAACTCGTCCTGCGACAATCCTGCGTCGCGTGGGTTCTTATCCGAACAATTCGGTCTTCCCGTTTCGGAATCAATGCAATTTTCAGCGGACGCAAGCAGGCAAACATTCGAGTGTTCATGGAGAAGCTTCAATGAGTTGGCAAATGTCTCTCTCCCGAATCTATGTCGCGTTTGGCTGCTGCACAATGGTGGCAAATCTTTTTTTGATGGCGCCTCGTGGATGGGCGCAGGCCACATCGCCGTCCCCGCAACAGACGACCGATATCGTCTACCGCGCACTTGCGGCATTTAACAAAGGATGTGCTCTTCTCGAACAATATGAATACTCGGCAGCAAGTAAGCAATTCGAAGCCGTATTAAAGGAATTTCCGCAATGGACAGCCGCGAAATTCAACCTTGGGCTCGCCTATCTGAATATGATGGAGGATGCCGGGGGGAAAGAAATCATCAACCAGGCCGAGCGATTGTTTCAGGAAGTTGCCAGGGAGAATCCACAACTCATTCATGCCTGGTACTGCTTGGGTCTTTATTACGAACATGTAGGGCAAAGAGAAAAGGCGCTGGAAGCCTTTCAAAAAGCATATCAACTCGACCCTCAAGATCCTCACATTTGCCTCAAACTGGCAGAAGCTTACCTCGCGATGCAGCAAAACGAAAAAGCGATAGAACTCCTCGAACGGGCAGTCAACCTCGATCCGGGGTTCGTTTCCGCCATTTATCGACTGGCCCTGCAATACCAGCGTTTGGGAAAGCGAGATGCGGCTTCAAAATTATTCGAAAGGTTCCGCGCGCTCAATCAAGCGGAAGTCGCAGGTGGAAGTTTTACTGTACGAAAAATATATGGCTCGGCGGGAAAATACTACTATGCACTGGGACCTGACATGTTGCCGATTGTCCGACAGCTGGACACGGACGCCCACGCCGCAACTCCGGTTTTTGACCCCGAATCACGAGAACTCGTAAAAATGGGGCCTCCGTGGCGAGCAGGTCAAATATCTATCGAAATTGGCGGTGTCGCCGTGGCAGACCTGAATAAAGATGGTATTTTGGATCTCGTTTTAAGCGGTGTCACAAATGACCATGCTACTCAGGTTTTATTTGGAGAAAAAAACGGGCATTTTCAACCCGGTGAAATATTGGCCACCCAAGCCATATGCGCGGCCGTCGGTGACGTTGACAACGATGGCGATGTGGATATCTGGATAGGCGGTGCAGGGTTCGTTCGTTTAATGGAAAACGATGGCACCGGCCATTTCAAACCGTTCTCGGGAACAGGTGCCTCCATGACCGGGGACTTCACTGCCTTACACGTGCGATTGCTGGATATCGACAGCGACGGGGATTTGGATCTCTATGCCAGCCGGTTCAATTCTAATGGTGAAGCGCTCGCGCCTTTGCTTTTGATCAACAACCGCGACGGAACTTTCGAGGAAAAGGCTGCTGCCTGGGGACTGGGAACACCGCAATTCTCCGCAGTCGCGACGAGCTGGCTCGACATTGATAACGATCGTGATCTCGACTTAATTCTCGCGTCAGGAAAAGGTTCACCTGTCATATGGCTCAACGATCGGGCCGGGGCATTTCGGATTGTCAAAGGCTCGGATGCAGGTCTTGACGTCCCCGGTGTTTCCGGCCTGACTACCGGGGATGTCAATTGTGACGGCAGGCCGGATCTTGTCGTACTTAGTAGCGGCCGGGTGAGGTTGTTCCTCAACCAAGGTGCATGCCGCTTTCGGGAGGACGAAGCCTTCGCACGGCAGGTTGGAAAGCTGGGCGGGACAATCGCACAACTTGCCGATATCGATAATGACGGAGATGCGGATCTTTTTATTGCGGACACATATTTGCCGAATGGTGCCCGGCAACCCGTTATCCTCCTGAATTCCTGGCCAAAACCGGGGTTCGTGAACCTATGCCAAGAAGACCCGCGATTTCTCTTTTGCGGCGTCCGCAACCAGGGAAACACCGCTGGAGTCCTCGCTGATTTCGATGGCGACGGTGGGCTCGATGTTCTTATTGCGCCGTTGAGCACCAGCAGCGTGTGGTTTAGAAATTGCGGTTCCCGAGGAAACTGGCTTAGCCTTGATCTGGCCGGAACCCGTTACACAGATCAGAAGTCTCGCTCCAACGAATCCGCCATCGGTGCTCGCGTGGAGGTTCGCAGCGGGCAAATCTTTCAGCAGTGGGATGTGGGGCAAATCGCCGGCAGTACTTGCTGGGCACCTCTTCGGTTACACTTTGGCCTTGGGCACCAGCAGGAAGTCGAATGGCTCCGCATCATTTGGCCGGATGCGGTCCTCCAATCCGAGGTCTCAATCAAGGCCAACCAGGTCGCCAGTATTGGTGAAGTCCCGCGCAAAACGTCTTCCTGCCCACATTTATTTGTATGGAATGGTGACCGCTTCGAATTTGTATCTGATTTCGGCGGGAAAGGTGGGCTCGGATACTTGATTCGGCCGGGAGTTTACGCCCAACCGTATCCCGTTGAATTTGTTCCCCTGCCTCGCATAAAGCACAATAATGATCCAATTGTCTGTAAAATCATCGAGCCATTAGAAGAAGTTGTGTATTTCGATCACGCTTCTCTCATCGCGGTTGATCACCCGGCGGGAACATTCGTTCTCCCCAACGAGATGATGCCGGTTTCGGTGACCGATATCCCCGAGGAGATTCTCTGTTTTGGCGAAGAACTGGATCCCATTGCTGCGACAAACGATCGTGGTAAGGATGTGCTTGCCCTTTTGAAGAGAATTGATCGCGACTTTGTGGGGCCTACCGAGCAGGACAAACGCTTTGTTGGCTATGCGAAGGAGCATTCACTGGTGCTTCAATTTCCGGATACCCTGGACCGATGGTTGGAGTCGGGAAGGCGGATCTTCTTTATTGGGCATGGTTGGGTGGAATACAGCTACTCCCAGACAAATTTCGCCGCCGCGCAGGCGGGTCTTACTCTCCGAGCTCCCACTTTTGAAGTCTTTCGCGATGGAAAATGGATAGAACTCATCAGGGAAGCGGGATATCCGGCTGGTGTAAACCATTGGATGACGCTGGAATTGACGCGTCTTCTGCAAAAAGGAGATCGCAGGCTCCGTATAAAAACAAATATGGACCTTTACTGGGACCGGATTTTTCTTGCAGCAACGATCGACGGTGCGATCCAGCAATCAGAGATACACCCGCGCCTCGCTAATCTGACATATCGCGGCTTTCCGCGAGAATGCTCGCCGGATGGAAAACAACCCACACTTTTAGACTATGAGAGCATAGATCTTACTCTTCCCTGGAAATCTATGCCGGGATTTTACACGCGTTTTGGTGATGTGACAGAACTTGTCATGAAGCGTGATGACGCATTTGTCATTATGGGTCCCGGCGAGGAACTAACGCTTCAATTCGACGTTGGTCAACTCCCCGAACCACCCGCGGGGTATGTACGTTCATGGATCCTGAAAACAGACAGTTTCTGCAAGGATATGGATATTCATACCGCGGCAGGAGATCAAGTGGAGCCTCTGCCCTTTCACACGATGCGATCTTATCCGTACAGCTTGCCGGAGAAGTTTCCCGAAACGCCGGCGACTATCAGGGCGAGAACAATTTATAACATACGATGGATGGGATCGCGAAACAATGGGCCATCGAATTCTATTTCAAAGAGTGAACGATAGCGCCAAAAACAGAAAACCGACGTGCCACCGCGAGATCTGTAAGCGGAGTAAAGCTTTATAGTGCACTGGCTAGCAGCGACTCAACCACGTCTCATCTGCACGACCCCATGGCTCAAGCCGGGAAATCCTTCGACGTGCGCCTTAGCCTTTAGTAATAAGGCTAACGCGATAACGGCACTTCCGGGATGATCTTCCCGTTGCGAATAACCCCAGGCACAACCGAGCATTTATTCGCGTTGACCCTATCCCATTCAATGGTCCCGAAAACACCTCGATAGGGTGAAATGGCGAGCAGGCTGTTGTAGATTTCAACACGGTCGATGTTATCACGACCTCCTTGTGCGGCTCGCGCAACGGCATGAAGAAGCATACGAACGGCATCATAGGTGAGGGCCACAGCATAGTCGGGTTCAACGCCGAATTCTTTCTGAAATGTCTCCCGGAAGTCCTGTGGTATATGGCAGGAATCCGGAATAAGACATGGACAAATGATCCCTTCGGCGTCAAGACCGAGTAATTTGAGAGCGTCAACTCGGGAAACTCGCGCGTCGCACACAATTTGCACAGTGGATGTGTGGCGACGGATCTCGCGGATGATGGAAACGAGGAGTGGCTGGGGGGCACTTACAATCAGCCACTCGGGCGAGTTCTCGAGCGATTCCCAGACCGCTTTTGTAACGGCCTGCTCCTCTCGCGGGAGAATAATCACCGAATTGACCGGGCAACCGTGGCGGAGAAGCCATTTGCTCAATTCACGCCAAAACCATTGAGAATCATGGTCACTTCCGAGAAGAACGGCAATCCGGCGGGGACAACTGCCGGCAATTCGTTGCGCTAGGACCGGCGCGATCAGATGGTCGCCCGGCGCAAGCGCGAAGATCCACGGCACACCTGCCAAATTAGTCGTCTTATCGGTGGCCACAGGTGAAAGCAAGGGCAGATGCACTTTGGCAACGATCGTTTCCGCGAGGTGTGTTGCTTCACCGTCGGTCCCGCCGACAACTCCGACGACGTTTTCCCGAAAAATCAATTCCGCAAGGGCGGATGCACCATCCGACCACGGCGAGTCCTTGATGAGAGGGACAAGGCGGCATGGCGGCAACTTGTCGTGAAGCTCTCTTTGTGCGTCATCAAGACCTCGTTGAGCCGCCCACCACAGACTCGCCATGCCTAAGTCATCGCTCTTCGACGGCCCAAAATATCCGATAATGACCTCCTTCCTTAAGGCTATCCCCGAACTTCGAAGGATAGGCGTGGAATTACTTGGATCGCGTGCCTTAAAAAAAGGATGGATTGAGCGCTCAAACGGATAAATAATTCCGCCATTTGGGCCGTCCGCAATAAGATCAGCGGTTGGGGTTCTCCAAGCGATCAATATTCCAACAATCGCGAAAAAGACCACGCACCCTCTGTCCATAAAATTGGACAAGCGTGGTCTTATAAGCACAGAGCATGACAACTGTGGCATGGGAACCGGTAGTCGCAGCCACCAAGGCTTAATCACGAGTTAATTCTGTGAAACTTGAACAGGCCGAGCGGGCACCTCTTTCGGCAGGCCGAGGTCTTCTCTGGAGTAAAACTTCCACTGATTGTTTTCTCGGATCGCAAGATAAGCATCACTTGCCCGGTCTAAAACCGCCGTCAGCATTATTTCTCCGGTAACCCCATGCCACGGATCCCGCCGCGTGGCCAGCACATCCCGTATTTTGGCACGATTGAGTCCGGCCAGTTGGATCGCCCAGATCAACATTTGAGTCCCATCGTAGGCATGCGCGGCGTAGGTTTCTGGCTCACAACCGAATCGCGCTTTAAATTTCTGCCGAAATTCTTCCAATCGGGAGTCATCACGCGCGGGATTCCAGGGCGAAGCACAAACCACGCCCTCGGCATTTTTGCCAGCGATTTTCACAAAATCATCAAGCAAACATCGGTCGCAGGCGAAAAAGGGCTGTTTCATTCCCATCTCGCGCATCTGGTTGAGGATGCGGGCACCGTCTTCCGCGTCGCCCCAGTGAACAACCGCTTCCACCTGAGCGTCAGCAAGTCGTTGCAACTCCATCGAGAAGTCCTGTTGCCCCACAAAGTACGCCATCTCGATAGGCACAGGCCGTTCCAGGCGACGACTTGCATCACGAAATTCGCGCACTCCGAAACGCCCATAGCGGTTGCTCGCTCGAATGATGCCGACGCGACTGAGGCCGAGCTTCTTATAGATATAATCCGCCAGAATATAACACTGACGCCGGTCATCCGCAATAACTCGCAGAACCCATGGAATATTCGTCTCAATGAATGTCGGGTCTGTATCACCTGTATTGACCACCGGTATTTCCGCCTTGAGAGCGACGCGAATTGCAATATGACTGTTCGCTCCGTCGATCGTGCCAATGATCGCCCAAACATTCTCTATGTAGGCCAAGCGAATAATCTCATCCCCAGAAGATCCCCATAGGCCGTTGTCATTGCGAACAACAAGTTCGAACGGTATTTTCCGTCGCCAGTAGCCGCCTGCGGCGTTGGCTTCCTCGATTGCAAGCTGGCAACCACGGAGCATCATTTGTCCCAGATTCTCCTCATGGCTTTTTCCACCCGTTGCCACCGACACCGTAGGCTCGATCGGCCCCAAAAAGCCGATCTTAACAGTATCCACGTGTTCTGGCTCTGGAATACCCCGTCCCGGTCCCGTGTATTCCATCTGTACGAGGAAATGCCTTTTAAAAGGTTGAGTCAGCCGTCCGAATGGATCCAATTCCTTGGGTGTGTCGGCATAAACGGGGTCCACGCGCAGGGGGAGTTGTGGCACTTGATAGGGCCCCGCTCGATTGATCCGTTCGAGGATACTCAACGTATAGTCATCCACAGGAAATGGCAGTTCTTCCTGATTTGGAAGAGCCCGGTTGTCTGCGCCCACTGTCGGGGCGGAATCGGATGCCGCAGCCAAACCCATCTCCCACATCAACATCGTGACTAAAACTAGGCCAGTAATAACAGTAACCCGACACATAGTTCAACCCTCTCTCCACACTTTATCAACCTCTGCACATATATTTATTTTACTTTTCGCTCGTTGACTTCAATTTATTAAGCCATTCTGGTTGCCGCCTGACTCCCGGGTAGTAGCCCCGCCCGATACCATGCGAAAGTCCCTTTGCAGTTCCTACCCATACGTCATCGCCATCAAAGTCCATTGCAATTATGAAGTTATGTGCGATACTCGTTTCAAGTGGAACTTCTTTAATTTTTCGTCCTTGACGGAAGACCTCCGCGCGTCCGCTCGAGTCATCACCGTTGCGGTAATAGGAGACGTAGGTATCGGTGGCGTAGTCAGCGACGACTCCGAGTCCCTTGTCTGTGCACATCCAACACTCCTGTCCGGAGCGAGCCCGAAGCGCGTTGGTGAAGTCGCTGGGAAGACCCGTCTCATGAGCATAAAACCCACGCCAGTATCGGCCGTCGTATCGACACTGCCCGAAGTAGGTGGATACCCAAAGCGCTCCGCCTACATAGTTTGCCGCGGTGGTAATGACATGAATGATTCCATCATCGCGGAAGAGGTCGATCTCCATTTCCCGATCAGGATCGAGATAAACCTTCCATTTTTCCGTCGGTACGTCGAATTCCAGGCAGCCACTTCCCCACACGGCAAGGAAAACCTTATTCACCTCCGGTGAGTAAAACACGTTGTAATTCCAGATTTCTTCCATTGGTGCGTTTTTCTCGGTGAAAATTGTCCATTCTTTAGTCGTCGTATTATAGCGGCTTGCTCCGGCAGTTGTGGCGCACCATACGTTATCGTGTTCGACCGCTATCGCATAGACGACATTATTGACCAGTCCGCTGTTCAACTGGTGAAAATGGTCAAATCGCCCGCCGGACAGGCGAGCCACGCCACCTCCGAAGAGAGCCAGCCACACGTCACCGGTTTGGGGATCCACGTCAATTCCAGTTACGGCACGCCAGGGAAGGCCATCTTTCTCCCTCCACACCGTGAATTTCCGCGTCTTCTTGTCATAACACGCCAGGCCGTTTTCCGTACCAACCCAGACCTTCTCCCCTGCACAACGCACGGCGAAAATATGGTCGTTGGGAAGTCCATCCTCTTCCGTAAAGTTTTCCCACTCCGTGTACACATACGGTAAATCATCGTCTGTAAGATTATCGACACTCTGCCCAAACGCGAGCTTGGGCACCTGTGCACCTGAAGCTTTTTCACCAGAAGTGGTTTCGGCCCATGCAGTGCCGGTCGCGAGTAGCCATGCCATTACCCACAGAAATACTGCACGCCACATAGTTGTCCTCGCTTCTCCGATCAGTCACAATGTTTTCAAATACTCAATAAGATCGTTCAATTGATCCTTCGTAAGGTCGTTCGTCACACCGTGGGTGTCGTACGGGTTGTGGACAGTCCAAATTTCTTCCAGCGTCGGGGCGATTCCGTTGTGAAGATAGGGAGCGGAGTTATAGATGTTGAGAAGCTGTGGCGTATCAAACACACCATGCCGATCCAGCTTCATTTTGGTGCCCACATCGTGACTTCGCCGATCTGTGTACAGCGGCGGTGGGTGGCAGGTGACACAACGATTTTCCGGTGGGATCAGGCGCCCATCATTCGTATAAATCCTCTCGAAAATAGCCCGACCGCGACGCTGTGCGGGAGTGAGCGGCGCCCCAACAGGTCGATGCCGATTGGGAGCGAGCGGGATAGTGCAGATATAATAATCCAGGGCCGTTAATTCCTCCGGAGTAAAAGGCTGAATGCGGGTAAAGAATACGGCAAGGCGGGTTCCGCATTGACGGGAAAGTGTCGGGTTGATTCCCTCCCATTTGAATGGGGATGTGTCAAGAATTCCCCTCAGAGTTCGGTTGTCGACGGGGTTGACCCCAATATCATCTTCAATATCGTACGTCAATCCTTCAACATGTCCGTCGGGATGGCAGCTCGCACAGGAAAACTGTCGATGGAATGTATTTTTCGCGCTGTGGAAAATGCGTTCCCCGAGCCGTTCGCGTGTGATAATCTTCGGACCACCCAGGTCAATTGTTTTCACAAGCTCCAAAGACTGAGCGTCAATGATCCCTATGCTGTCATCGAGAGAATTCGCCACAAGGAGCAGCCCGCGTTTCTTATCGAGCGCAAGCCCCCGTGGACAGTGACCAACATCGATCTGCTTCACAACGAACTCTGTGGCAGGCCCCAGGTGGTTGGGAAGAATCGATTCTCGAGTTTCCTCCGAATATGAACGAACGACCGCTTCCAGCTTCTTGAGATCAACAACCGCCACGCGGTTGTTACCCGCACTGGTGACAAACGCCTGGAGACCGTCCGGGCTGATGACAACGTCATGCGGATCAGGAAAACATTCGCCCGGCTCATCGAGCAGGACTTGGTCAATGCGACCGTCCGGCCAGAGAATTCCGAGCCCGTTGGTGATCGTCCAGCCTTGAAGCAGTCGCGTGATTGGAATCACGTTCTTATGCCGGGCCAGGGTAAAAAGTGCAAATCGCTGCTTCGGATCCCAGGCCACTCCACGGAGGCCATTAGCCCCATGCGCCACCGGCCGATTCACGACTTGGACTGTGTTTGTGTCCAGTATGGTCAACTCAGTCTGAGCTTCCGTGCGGAACGGCACAAATCGCGAGTAGATATTGGTAACCACAAGCCACTTTCCATCCGGTGAAAGACTCAAAGACCAAGGACCGCGTCCCGCGCTCAACGTCTTGACAACCTTAAATGACTTCAAGTCAACGACGGATATATCATCCGAAAGAAAATTACAGACATACAAAAAGCGCCCCTGTGAATCGATCAATAGTCCGTGCGGCTCATCCCCGACAGAAATCGTTCGCACCACTTTTTTTGTACGAATATCGACGACCGATACTGAATCATCCAGCCGGTTACTTACAAATGCGTAGAGGCCATCGGGCGTGAACGCTACGTCATGGGGTTGACGCCCCACGGGGATTTCGCCGCGAACCGTCATGGTGTCCAAATCGAGTAAAGCCACTGTATTTGAAGCCTCGCAGGCCACCAACGCAATGTCAAAGTTCGGCGATACGGCAATATTCACCGGCGTCTTATAAACCACTTCCGAATTCTGTGTGGAACGATCAGGCTGGGAAGGATGAGCAATTTTGGCCATCATTTGCTCGAAATCGAATGGTTTATCCGGGCTTGATTGATGGCATCCGAGGCATGTTTCACGGGTGGGTTTCCTAAGCGATCCGTCCTGCTGAGACAGATTACGCCGCCGGGACTCGACATGCTGACTTCCTGGGCCGTGACAGGCCTCGCATCCAACACCCTCGAACAGGTTGAAGCTCTCGCGAATTGCAGCAGCCGGTACATGATAGGCCGTGGAATGACATTTCAAACATTGCGTCGCCGTCCGTGGATCCCCCTCCACCCCCCGCTTTTTCGCCAATTGCTGCCCTTTGGTCGAACCCAAGCACGAGTACGCCCCGGCGTGTTTACTTTCCAGCCACTTGCTGAACTGCCATCCGGAACGAGCACCGTCGTGGCACTCTGCACACACTGCAGATCCCACAAGGGCCGACTGCGTCTTGTCTACGGGCGGAGCGGGTCTTTCCAGTGGCGAGAGCGACGCATTAGATGGAACCGGATGTTTAATCGATTGCCAACCTTTGGCAATATCGAGGCCGGATTTACCCAGCACGCGCTGGTGGGATTCCTTCGGAGCGTGACAATATATACAACCTTCCAGCCCGGGCATGCGCAGGCCGCGTTCCATGGCCTTCTGCCGATCCCGCATAATAGCAGCATCCGCATACTCACTTCCGGGTCCGTGACATTTCTCGCACTGAACACCCTCGCGAACTGAAAATGTCGGATCCAGCTCCCAGGGTTCTGCCTCTGCTGCCGTTGCATGGCAACCCAGACATATCCGTGACTGATCGGGTTCCTCGGCCACTCCACTCAGTCGTGCAATCTGCCTGGCCTCTGGCTTGTGCAGCGCCGCATACGCCCGGGCATGGGCAGATTGTGCCCAAATACCGCATTGATCGCCCAAAGATTCTCCTTCGTGACACTCTGCACATACCTTCACACCGACATAAACAGGCTGAAAATTAGGCGGTGCGGCTTTTGAATCACGGGCCGCCAAAACCGAAACGCTAATCCCGATTAAGATCCACGGTATCCGCCTCACCCAACTTGACCCCTTACCGGAGGATCGCAAAGTGCGTCTAAATCCCGCTGTACTCATTATCGCCACGTCCGACGTTCACGTTTAAAATGCCTACCAACTACTCGCATGCTAAACTCACGATTTATTCGCAATCCCTGCTGCGATGACCTATACAAGCTTATCCTAAAACGCACGACAGTCCTTTAGTCAGGTTCAACAACTTTGAGTACCTGGTTCGCCTTGACGTTCTCCAAACGTGTTTTTTTACCGTTTGGCCAGCGGATTTCGACCCAGTCGGCAACGGTGTTGTCTCCCAACCCAAAATGAACCCGCGGATCCATCTGCGACAGGTATCCACGGGTCGGAATAGCATCGCGGAACTGAATCAGCGACCCGGCGCGGACTGTGACCCTGGCACCGATCGCATCCGTTTTTCCATTAGAGCGCTTGGGCCAAACCATAAGCCAATTCTTCCGGTTTCCCCCGTCGTTGCGTAAAAGGACTGGCCTATCATTGAGATTAATTATGAGGAGGTCTAGGTCACCATCATTATCAAAGTCACCACATGCCACAGCCCGTCCTACATGCTTTTCGTGGAAATATGCACCGGATTGATGCGACACGTCGACGAATTGTCGATTTCCCACATTCCTCAAGAGCACATCCTCTTCCGGATATTCATGGTGGGCATCCCCGTTTGCCACAAAAATATCCAACCAGCCATCATTGTCGTAGTCGAAAATGACCGATCCCCAGCCGGTGTATTGTCCACACACAGCGGCGATTCGTGAACGTGCCGTCCAATCCTCAAAATATTCACCGAAATTGATGAGCAAGCAGCTATAATCCATATCTGGAATGAAAAGATCCAGCAAACCATCGTGGTCAATATCGCCAAAGTCCGGCCCCATACTGGATACACCCTGCCCCGCCTCTCCAAAGGCAAGGCCCCTGGGTAGGGCTTCGTTGCTGAACTTCCCGCCTCCCAAATTCAGGAAGAAATCGTTTGCCATCGCATCGTTAGTAACATAAATATCGAGCAGGCCATCGTTATTTACGTCGGCCACCGTCGCGCTCATGCCACGCCCCTCCGGATTCCATACTCCTGCTTCTTTGGTAACATCGGTAAAAGTGCCGTCCCCATTATTTCGATATAGACAATCCGGTTGTCCCTCATAACTCAGCGGGCCTGGATAGCCATCCGCCTTATAAAAAGCACGAAAGGCCCCCAGATCATATTGCAGATAGTTGCACACATAGACGTCCAGCAGTCCGTCGCTGTTGTAATCAAACCAGGGTGCTGACAGGCTCCATCGCGGATCATCCAGGCCAGATTGGCGGGAAACATCGGTAAATGTTCCATCCCCGTTATTATGGTAGAGAACATTTGGACCATAATTGAGGACATAAAGGTCAACAAATCCATCATTATCGTAATCCGCTGCTGAACATCCGCTTCCGAAATGCGTGTCGCCGACTCCGGCCTGATCCGTCACATCCGTGAATGTTCCGTCTCCATTGTTTCGATACAGAGCGTTGCGAAGCTGCCCGCGTAAATGACGGCCTCGATTACTGCTGACGCCGGGAGTCCAAGCACCGTTGACAAAGTAAATATCCATCAAGCCATCATTGTTGTAATCAAAGAACAGCGCCCCGCTGCCTGTCCCTTCGACGATGTTGCTGAGTTCTTCATCGCCAAAACTGTGTTTAAAGGTGATGCCTGCCTCCCGCGTCACATCCGTGAAGGTTGGCAGGCTCTGAGCAAGAGACGGCACGCTGAGCGTGGTCCAGTAAAGGGACACTGAAGCCAGAAACGCTAGACGCATCCACCGGGCAGGTGCGGTTGTGTATAGAAAACTGTGTAGAAATGACAACGTGTTCATAAGGTAGACGACCTCTCCGAGTGCGGTCTGCTGATTTTCAAGAGATTACTGTATTGCAAATGGATGTTGGCGATCATACAAAGCGCCAGTGTCAATCCACTCAATCATTATTTGCACATCTTTTTGGGATAAGGGTTGCACCTCAGGGTCGTTGGGCCAGGGTTTATACGGTCGGGAAGGCCATTCGCCATCCCACGGTTTTGCCAGGTTTTTAGACATCACGTGCCAGACAAGGGAACTTAAACGAGCTGCGCCGGGCACCACGTAAACGAGCGCGGCATCGGCAGCCTCCACCGAAGACGGAGTATCAGCAGAGCGAACCAGCTGCGCGTATGAAAACGCTGGCGACGCTGACACGGGACCAGGATGAGCCGGATCCGCCGATGGAGCCAGCCACGGCCTTGTTCGCGGCGGAGTATGGCAATTCAAACAGGACCGTTGAATAATAGGCCAAACGTCGTGTACAAAGTCGGGCACAGTGAGGGAAGCCGAGGGCTCAATCCGTGGTCGATCTTCCCACAGGGCGTCAGCCATTCTGTTAAACGGCACACGTTCCGGATCTTCATGACAGCCAATACACCCTTGATGAACGCCGCCCTTGACCCAAAACCATCCGGAGGTTCGCACATTGATCCCCTGTTCGTCGATCAGTTGGAGTGCCAAGGGAACGTCGGAAGGGACTTCCACCTGGAAAGATCCGTCCGGATATATCGGAATTTCACCCAGCACGCGGAATGGAAAACGCGGCTGCCGATTGGCGGCGGTTTTCGGATCGGTGATAGCCTGCAAAACTCGCAACTTTTTGATCGAGCCTTTCGGAAATCCCTGATCTCCCAGGTCGTTGTCGTAAACGCTCAAGCAATAGAGAGTGCCGCAAGACGCGTTGTCATCAACCCCCGAGGATCGGCCGTCGGGAAGGAGTCGGGGAGCAACTGGCTTGGCCAAGAGTTCGTGGTAACGGGGATCATCGAAGAGCGGCGTCCATGCGCGTGCTTCTAAATCAAAAATACCAAGCGCAAACGAACTCCCGCCGGTTCGGGGGCGCCGTGAAACGAGCAGACGCCCATCTGGGAGAGCGCACGGCGAGTGATAGACCCACGCCCGATCTTCGGTAAGGCGTTGATATGTCCGTAAAGGACGTCTCAAATCGACACATGCAATCTGTCCTGCCCCATCCGGTGTCAATTCGTCGCTTTCTATGAAGACCAATTTTCCGAGCAGGCCGTGGGGAATGACGGTTGGCATAAGCTTGTACCTGGCTCCGATGCCTGGTAAAAAATTCGCAGGGTCCGTCCCGTCTGTGTTGACCGCCAGGAGGTCCAAACGCACCTGTGGATCGTGCGGGTATGACGAGCGAAAACTGGCAAAAACAATCCTGCCATCAGGAAGCAGTGTCCCGGGCAGATCGGGTGCATGACTAACCGTAAGACGTCGAAAATGTGACCCATCCATGCGACAGGAGAACAGAGACGAAACCGCTGTGCCTGTGAGTGCCGATGCTTCTTCGCTCAACACTCGAAAAAGCGTGATTTGAAACCAGGGAAGCGGGGCATCGAGAATATACTGAGTGGATTGGTAGCTGGGAGATCGACAGTCGCGTGCCTCACGTGTGATTTGCCGCAGAGTTCGCGTTTCCAGATCGAGCTCATAAATGTTCCAGGGTGCATTAGCCTCAGGTTTACCGGCGAGGAGCAGCTTTTTTCCGTCAAAGAACACATCTGCTTCGGCCGTAGCAAAAAACGAGGGTAGCAGAATTTCCGGCTCGCGACCCGGCTGAAGAAGCACGAGGCGACATGGCCGATTTACGCCGACCAGAGTCCCGGGGTACGGTGTGGCGATCAGGTCCCCGCTTCCCTCAACTGCCACCTGTGTCAGTACAATAGGACAAGGGAGATTATCCACCGAAGGGGGGGCTGCCCTCAGTTGCCCAACTGTGATAACAAAGACGGCCACCCCCGATATCAAAGACCAGCACGGCAAAGGCAAGACACGTGTCTGAAAGATGTGCTGTCGCTTCCAGATTGGCCTGACCCAACCAGAAATCATGACAAAAGAAACCCAGTTAACGAACAGAGCGTTGACCATCGTGAATGGACTGAGAGTAAAAAGCGATTTTACAGCCGGACCTTCTTGATTGCAACAAATTGGCACCTTAATACCTGATCAGAAAAAAGCAAGTAATTCGATAAACTTTCATGATGATCCCCGGTAGCGAGTGTCGGGTGAACCTGCCACCAGTGTGACAAATCAGGACGGGAAAGAAGTGCTCCTGTAGCAGGGGAGTTATGCGAGAACGGGACTCTAAACTCCGGCGACGTGTGGCGTGGGAAGCGGCACGCCTGATGTACTTCCGGGAGGAGACCGAATATTATCGCGCCAAGTTAAAGGCGGCCCGCCGAGTTTTTGGCCCCGACGTTCGGCCGGGAGACCTCCCCAGCAACCGCGAGATTCGCGAACAGATCGAGGCCGTTGCCCGCGCTTTCGAGGGGGAAAAGCGGGTCCAAAAGTTAGGAGAAATGCGGCTGGAGGCTCTCCGCATGATGCGGTTACTGAAAGAGTTCCGCCCCCGCTTGGTGGGAAGCACCCTCACCGGTCACGTGCGCCGTGGCTCGGACATCGATATCCATGTCTTCTCAGACAGCGTGGAAGCGGTCCGGCTAACACTGGAGCAGGCCGGACTGCCCCACGAGGTGATTCGTAAGCGGGTTGTCAAACACGGGGAGGAACGGACCTACACGCACATCCACGTTTCCGGGCAATTTGAGTTTGAATTGACCGTCTATCCGAGCGAGTTGGTAAACTACCGCTTCAAAAGCTCGATCACAGGCAAACCGATGGAGCGCGCGTCAATCGAGGAACTTGAAAAACTGCTTGCCCGCGAGCATCCCCAACTCATGGTGGAGATCGAGTCGGACGACGCGGAGACGGTTGTGGACCGGTTCCGCGTGTACGAATCCCTCCTGCTGCCGCTGGAGAAGGTGAAAGAAGACCCAAGGTATCACCCGGAGGGTGATGTTCTTTACCACAGTCTCCAGGTTTTTGAATGTGCTCGGGAAGAGTCCCCCTACGACGAAGAATTTCTTCTCGCAGCTCTTTTGCACGATGTGGGAAAGGCCATTGACCCCAAAGACCATGTGAAGGCGGGCCTGGAAGCCCTGGAAGGTTTCATTACAGAGCGGACGGCCTGGCTTATCGAGCATCACATGGAAGCTCAGGGGATCCTTGATGGAAGCATCGGGGCGCGAGCCCGCCGCCGTCTCGAGGCTTCGGAGGACTTCGACACTTTGATACTTCTTGCCAAGTGCGATCGGGCTGGTCGGCGGGTGGGCGTCAAAGTTCCGGACCTTGAAGAAGTCTTCGAGTACCTTCGCAGCCTAGAACGCGATTTCCAGTAGAGACGGTTCACGGCATTCTCCTCAACCGCTGAACCATTCAACATGGCCTGATGTCTCGCTCAAAGGGTCATTCAGGTCCGCGGAGGGACTTACGACTCCCAGTCGTCTGGCCTATAATAACCCGGCCACAGAATTTTCGGGCATTTTAAAGGCGAAGCTTTTTCGCGGCTGCGCTACGCGTTGTAAGTCCATTGGCGCCACCCGGACAGGCGGCCGTCACGATCCTCCCTCCGAAACCTGAGGCAACCCGTAGGAAATTCGTTCGGACGTGGCCTATCGTCCAAATCCAAAACGGAGAACGGCCCATGCTGACTTGGAATTGGCTCGGTCGAGCCACGAATACCAGCCTTATCCGATTGAGTCGGCTATTACTGATCTGCTTGCTGGCGACGGGCACCGACACCGCAAGCCAACGTTCGTCGCTGGCAAGTGAGCCAATAACTCATTTGGAAACGGCCACTGACTCGATCGCATGGCATCACCCTTTGTATCTAAACTGGGGAGATTACTGGAGAGTACGGATCCCGATCACAGTCTCCAACACCAGCCAGGAGGATATTCTGGGGCAAACCCTGGCGTTTCGTGTGGTTTCCCCGGAGGAAGCCAACACGTCCGGCGACCAAGGACCATGGCCGGCATTGCCCATTGCCGGCCGGGAACTGCGTGAAATCCGCGTTTGCACGGAGAACGGTCGAGAACTGTTATGGGGAGCGGTCGATGGTCAGGGAAGACTCCTGGGAACGGGCGTCCTGCCAGCGGGTGCGTATTTCGTCATCCCAATAGAGTGCCGTGCCGGCTCGATGACGCGACTTTTTGTCTACCTGGACAATCCAAAAGCGACTGCCGTGCCGGACCACTGGACCAAACGACCGTTTCTGACCAATGGTGGGATGGAACTCGGAAGCGGCGAAGCACCGCTCGGCTGGGCCCACGACCCCAGGGACGCTGACCACCAGGCCTACTGGACGGATGATCATCCCCATTCCGGTTCGAAATGTGTGACTACGGTCGTTCGACTTGGTGCCGCACCGAGTTGGATCGCCACTCGACAGATAGGAATCGCGGCTATTCCGGGCGCGAGATATCGTTTGCGGGCATGGGTGAGGGCTGAGAATGTCCAGGGAAACGCGGGATGGTACGTGCATGCCGGAAATGAAGCAAACCCAATGATGATTGCCCCAGTATTTTCGGCAGGGGGTGGCACTTACGACTGGAAGGAGATTCAGGCCGAATTCTCGGCTCCCATGCAGGCAACGACACTGAGCGTGGGCACAGTTCTGTGGGGAACCGGCCAGGCGTGGTTCGATGATGTGTCTCTTGAGGTCATTGGCCAGTCGCCTTGGATCGTAAAAGTGGGGAGGCCGGAACAGCGGTTTCTCAAAGAATTGGCAGCAGAAGAGCCCTGGCAAGCGGAAGCGGCCATCGAGGGAGGGTGGCCGTCGCGGCTTCACGCGAAGATGTTTCGATTCGCCGATGAAGAGGCCAGAGATGTTTTGGTGGCGCTGCCTCTGGAACAATTTCGCAGGAAAAACGAACTCGGGCAGGGTAGTTTCATTGTGCAACATAACTCAGGCATAAAAGAGTGCCTGGTGGTGGGAACGTGGGTCCTGTGGAGCGACGATTTGCCGGCTGGCTCGGTTTCGCATCGCTATTTGAAGTTAACAGCCGATGACCAACGATCGGTTGCCGAAGGCGGTCATCAGCGTGACTTTGAACGGCTCCTTTTCAGCGGGAAAAATCTGGTCAAAAACCCATCGTTCGAAGATGGTGAAAAACTGCCCGAGGTTTGGATGCCAGTCGGTGAGGGAGTCACGGGTGTGAAGTTTTCCGTCGAGGAGAACGCCCCTTTGACTGGAGGGAAACGGCGGTCGGCTCGCTTAGAAGTGAGCAATGACACCAAGCCGGGATGGTACGGCTGGCAGCAAAAAGTTCCCGTCAAGGCTGGGCGAAATTACTTCGTGGCGGGCTGGCTCAAATGCCAGAACGTCAGCCAAGGTGAAGTCCGGATCCACCTACACTTTCACGATGCGCAGGGGCGGCTCACAGCGCAGGGAGCGATGACCAGCATCGGACCAGGAATATCGGGAACGCGAGATTGGACACTACTCAGCGGGGTAGTACGGGCACCGGCTGAGGCCACCGACATGACGATCCACTTGACGACGAACGTCCCCGGGGTTTTATGGCATGACGCCATTGTGGTGGCTGAAGTCGCGCTGGTCGACGCGGCCGAGTGGGAAACCAAGCCCCTTCCCAGTGGCGAATTAGCGTTATGGCAGATGCCGAGTGTCGTCAAAGTCTTTCGGGAAGATCCGCCGGGCCGCTCGGCGAAGGAACTGTCCCTTTTCGCCGCAAAAGGGGAATGGGAGGCCATCCAATTCGTCGTGAAGTCGCACGATCCGTTGGGCCCAGTGACGGTCGAGGTCGACCCGCCCAAAAACAATCTCGGTGAAAAACTCGACCAGTTCCAGGTGGCAGTCGTGGGGTTTGTTCCGATCGACCACCCCTCCAACTACTTTCGTTCCGAGGAGCCCGCCTGGTACAGGAAAATCCCTGCGGGGTCACGAGGAAGTGACGGTTGGGCGGGTTGGTGGCCCGATCCCCTCCTGCCTGCGAATACATTTGATCTTAAGGCTGAAACAGCCCAGCCAATTTGGATCATCTTCAGAATTCCTCGCGATGCACGTCCCGGTGACTACCGTGGACAGGTTCGGCTTCGCGTGGGAGGCAACATCGTGAAACAGGTACCGTTGCGGTGCCAAATCTGGGATTTTGCTCTACCAGAAAGAACCACCCTTCCGGCAACCTACGACGTGCGGCTGGGTCCGGGCAGAGATTTCTGGGGGAAACGTTTTGACGAGATTTATCCTCAGCTCGTCGCATTCATGGCCGAGCGGCGTTTGTGTCCGGATGCCATTCGTCCCGACCCCGTGATCCGGTTTGAAAACGGAAAGGTCGTGGCAGACTTTACAGATTACGATCGAGTGGCCGAATGGTACTTTGACAAGCTGGGGTTGCCCTCGTCTTATGCTCCGCAGCTCTTTTATCTGTTTGGCTGGGGATTTCCGCCCCGGGACCTGTTCGGCCAACGACCGTATCCAGGAGCTCCCCCCTATGAAGGAGTGGATCGTTCGGCTTTGAGGCCACAATACAAGGAGACTTACCAGGCGTGTCTGCGAGCGTACTGGGAACACATAAAACAGCGAGGTTGGGCAGATCGCATAACTCTCTACATTTCGGACGAACCATTTGCGCATCTTCCCGAAATCAAAGAGCAGATGAAGGCCCTCTGTGCGATGATCCACGAAGTTGATCCGTCCATCCCGATCTATTCGAGCACCTGGGAGCATGTTCCAGAATGGGATGGTTATATCACCGTGTGGGGCCTTGGTCACGATGGACGAGTGCCACCGGAAAAGTTTCCAGCCATCCGCGAGAAGGGAGCCAAAATCTGGTATACCACCGATGGGCAGATGTGTATCGACACACCCTATTGCGCTGTGGAGCGCCTTTTACCGCATTACTGTTTCCACTATGGTGTGTCCGCCTATGAGTTCTGGGGTGTCGCATGGAACACCTATAACCCCTACGAGTTCGGCTGGCATTCCTTCATCCATCAAAGTGATCGGCCGGGCGAATCGTATTGGGTACGATATCCCAATGGCGACGGTTACCTGATCTATCCCGGTCAGCCAATCGGTTATGATGGCCTGGTCAGCTCGATCCGTTTGGAACAAGCTCGAGAGGGTGTGGAGGACTACGAGTATTTTGTTCTGTTGAGTCAGTTAATCGACCAAGCCAAAACGCGCGGTCGGGATACCAAGGAAGCAGAGAAGGCGCTCACCGAAGCCCGTCAACTTGTGTTGATACCTAACCCTGGCGGCCGATATTCCACGAGAATGCTTCCCCATCCAGAATGGGTGGAAGAAGTGCGTCGGGCGATAGCGCGGGCAATTGAGGATCTCTCCAAGAATTGAGACGGAGGAGCGGGTATCTCTTCCGAGTCGTGTTTCGAGGCATTCTGGCTAGGGGGCCTACGGCTCCACGGTGCGTACCGGCTGAAAGTCATCGGACCCATCAGGAACGAGGCCCAGCCGTACCGGACCTTGTATCGATTTGACGGCCTCAAAGAATTCGCGGGGGGTTTTCACCGGAATTCCATTAACATGGGAGATGAGGGCGCCGGGACGAAGCCCGGCCTTCCACGCAGGGCTATTCTGATCAACTTCCACCACACCAACGGCCTCAAGAGTGCGGGGAAATTGCCAGAAACTCTCGGGAGCAACCGTGATGGCGGAAACATAGTCCACCGCCATCCCGCGCCACTTGGGTCGCGGCGCTGTCACTATTTTTTTTCCTCGAACAGGATACTTGGTGAGTCGCGCTTCCAGTTTGAATTGACGACCTTCCCGAAGAACCTCCAGATTGACGGAGGCATCAGCTGGAAGCCGCCCCACTGAAAGCACCAGTCCATCTTCATCATAAATTCTTTGTCCATTCACCGATGTGATTATGTCGTTGGGCCGTATGCCCGCCCTCTCGGCCGGTGCACCGGGAATCACCCGGCCTACACGCGTCCCATTTTTTCCGGATGCTCGCTCCTCCAGAGTCAGCCCTTCTGGTTGAACACCAAGGAATCCGTACTCCACCTCTTCCCCTCGCTTCAAGTGGTTGAGCACCCGCCGAAATGTCTCATCGACCGGGTAGGCATAGCCAGCCGCTGTTTCAAAACCGGCCACGGCCGGCAGTGCCGTGAGCATTCCCACCATTTCTCCGCTCAGGTTAATGAGAGCCCCGCCATTCGTGGAGAAACTCAGCCGGGCATCCGTCTGAATGAGCGTGCCAAAATGATGGAGAGTCGGTTTCCCGGTGGGTTCCTGATCGGATGGAAAAGCTGGCGCTTTGCGACCGAGATTCGACACAATTCCCCAGCTCGCGCACACCTGACCGTCGCGCGCAATGGCGTAGGGATTCCCCAAGGCGATGACAATTTGCCCCTTGCGAAGTTTGCTCGCATCGCCGAGCGGTATCGGCGTCAGGTCATGGGCAGGAATTGCCAGGACCGCCAAATCGCTTCGCGGGTCTGCAGCTTTGACAGTGGCCCGGAACACACGGCGATCATTCAGAGTGATGTAGTACTCGCTGTCATCAGCGAGAATCTGGGCCAACGTAAGAACCAGCCCATCGGAATCCACAACAACACCAGCCGCATAATCCGTGGCGACGAAATCGGAATCTCCAGGTTGGAGTCGGGGCGCTGGTGTCAGAGGCCGCCCGAAAAGATCGAGTCTTGGCTCTAGATTGAACACTTCCCCCGGTCGTGAGACACGTACCCGAGCAATTGCCACCACGGACTTTTCCGCTTTCTCCACGGCGTTGATAATCGCCGATTCCATGGCCGCGACAAAAGCCATTCCCTCCTCTGGCCCCGGCGACCCAGGAGACTCCCCCCGGGCTATCGATACAAAAAACATAGCGAAGATCACAAGCGCCGACCGATACTGGAGACGTGCGTACCAACCGTTCTTCATGCAAAACCGCTCACCGTGTCATTTTGAGAAACCAAGAGCGTGCTTCCTGGCCGCGGCTATTGCAGCTCATGACAGAGCGCCTACGTTTCCCATATTTCAAGGTAAACTTTTCCCCCCACACCCGGCAACTCTTCCGACCCTTTCCGCACACTTCCAAACTGGGACGATGCTTCCCGGAAATGAAAGCGGATGATCACCAAATTGCTGCTCGCATTCAAAAGGTCGGTAATGTCCGCCCGATACACCGATTGGTCGCCCCCATTTGGCCGGTTTTCCTCCAGACAGATCATCCTTCCATTCAACTGGACATCCGCTGGAGCTGGCACTGACTCCAGAATGAGCCACACCCGACTTCTATCAGTCAACCCCGAGGGAGTGTGAAAACGCCGCTGCAAGATTTTTCCCTCGCGCGACTCAGACACAATCCAAGGCTGCCGGAGATAAATGCGATGCCTATCCATGGAACCGCTGCGGGTCGAGCTCGACCAATTCGCCCATTCGATCCAGATTTTGATATCGAACAGTGGCAAGGATATTTTGGATGATCAAAGAGGTTATGCCAATTGTATCACCATGGTGGGCTGTGTTTTCCGGCTGCCTTCATCGGTGTCATCGCCGCTCCTCGCGCACCGCTTCGGCAGGCGATGGGGTTGTTTGCAGTGGCCGGGGTTCGTCGGGCTTGCTTTCGGTGGATTTACCTTTCACGAAGAATGTCGGCAACAAGGAGATGCCCAAAATACCACCCACGATCGCCAACGAGACCCAGGGATCAATGAGACGCCCATGAAGATCGAAGTAGTGGTGCCCCACGTACTCACCCACCATTTTCAAACCAATGAAGGACAACACTGCCGCCAGACCGTAATGCAGGTACTCGAAGCGGTCCAACACGCCAACGAGGAGGAAGTACAATGCCCGCAACCCAAGAATTGCCCAGATGTTGGAGGAATAGACGATAAATGGGTCGCGGGTAATGCCGATGACGGCGGGGACGCTGTCCACCGCAAAGAGCACGTCGGTACTTTCCACCACGAGGAGAACCAGGAACCCCGGCGTGGCATGCAGAAGACCATTCCGCCGTACAAAAAAATGGTCGAAAATGGGTTCGGGACTGATGCGAAACCACCTTTGGGCGAAGCGAAGCACGACATTTTTCTCGGGATGAACGTTCTCCTTTTTGGAGAAGGCCAGGTGAATTCCGGTGTAAATCAGAAACGCACCGAAAACCAATAGAACCCACTCGAACATTTGAATGAGGCTGACCCCAGCGGCCACGAAGATTCCCCGCATAATGATGGCGCCGAGGATCCCCCAGAAAAGAATCCGATGTTGGTATTTGATGGATACCCCAAAATAGCGGAAGATCACCGCGAAGACGAACAAATTGTCAACAGAGAGCGATTTTTCCACCACGAACCCCGTCAGAAACTTGACGCCTGCTTCGGAAGATCCGTGAAGGTGCCAGCCCCACCACCAGACGAACGCATTAAACACGAGGGCCAGCCCGATCCAAAACACGGACCACAAAAACGATTCGCGCAGACTTGGCGCATGGTCATGGCGATGAAAGACGACCAGGTCTAAAAATAGCAGGACGGCGATGCCACCGAGAAAGGCTGCCCAATGCCACCAATGCACTTCCAACAAGTTTTCGGCTGCCAAGGCTGACTCCTTTTCCGGCTGCGTCCGGCGACAACGCACCCGCTCGAAGACACGTCCAATGGGTACCCGGGTCCACCGGTCCGAGTTCCATTCCATTACTGTTACCCGGACCGGCTTGAGTGTTGTCGCTGGCTAACCGTCGTCACCGACACAAAATTCGCAGGCGGGGTTGCCCCCGATGGACATGATCCTTTTATTTTCCCATGGGCATAGCGAAATTGTATCCCTCCCTCACTGGCCGGGCCATGTTGCCTTTTGTGTCAGAACAGCTACCACTTCCTGCACGAGCCGTTCGACTTCCACCTGACTGGGCGATCCAATGACGGTTGGCAAAGTCGATGAATCGGGCGACACCGATTTGTACTCAAAGGGACTCTCCTTCGCAGGTGTTGAACCAAGGAAGCTCTCTTCCTCCAGTCCGTCTTCCGCCAGCAATTGGGCAAGCTCAAGTCGTAATCGGTTGAGGTTTTCCCGGTGGCGTTCGGAAAGGGGCTGCCTACTTACTCCCATCCGAAACCCGCGGCAGGCGACGCCTACGCGAAAACCCTCGGGGAAGTCACTCGCTCCAAAAAGACAGTCATTGTAACGCAGCAGCCTGTATTGCCAGCGTCTTGCCTCATCCATTCGCCCCTGGCGGACAGCGTCGTAGATTGCTCGCGTGATCTCGGGCACCACCCCGCTTGTTGCGTTGGTGCCGCCATCACATCCGATCAACAGCATGGGAAAAAGCACGGCATCCCAACCTGTCAAAAAGCTAAACTCCGGCCGTCTGGGGCGAATGGCAGTGAGCATCCGCATCATCTGCGGGAGATCTCCCGAAGAATCCTTAATTGCTACGATCCGCGGATGCTCCTCTGCTAACCGAATAATCGTGTCGAGATCGAGAGGAGATGCCAACCAGGGAATGTTATAAATCGTGATGTCAACTGGACTGTGCTTGGCGATTTCGGAAAAGTATTGATAGATATTGTCCACACTTACCCGGTAGTAATAGGGACATACAATCGCTACGGCGCGTACGCCGAGTCGTGCGTAGTACTCGCATGTGGCGATCGTCTCTTTGACGTTAGCTTCGGCTGCCCCCGCTAAAATGGGGACCCGCCCAGCCACCTGATCCACTGTGATTTCGATGATGCGGCGTCGTTCTTCTGGTGTGAAACGCACAAATTCCCCCGTGGATCCGTTCGGATACAGTCCATGGACACCCCGGTCGATAAGCCAATCGATGTACCGCCGCAGTTCAGACTCGCAGATGTTCCCGCGATCATCCAACGGGACCATGTTCGGGGTAAAAATGCCCTCTATTTTTGCCTGTGCCATGATGAAGACGCCTCGCCGGTATGCTACTTTGAGAAAGGATCGGGGGAGTCAATGCCTTTGTCGAAAAAACTCATTTTACCTGATTGTCGCACAGAATGAAAAAAACGGGATCCAAGCGAGAGATACCGCATCAAAACCGCGACAGGTTTCCCTGTCAGGCCGCAGTCGCTTTCCGAACCCGTGCGATTCGTGGGTTCGTCATTCTCGCAATTGTAGCTTATACCCTCGGCTTTTATGCCTGCGAATGGCGGCCACTTTCCGAGGCTTTTCAACGTCCCGTCCGTCGGTTCGAGATTTTTCCACTGGTTCTCCTGCCGGATCAGATTGTTTCTCAGTGGACTGGATCGCACGGCGAAATAGCCTTGGGTGACCGGATTCCTGCCCTGGCAACGGCATTCATCATGCTTTTTGCGGCATTTTGGTGGGGAAGCTGGATCCTCGTGGGACTGCGGCTTGAAAATAGGCTAATCCGCGGGGAAAATGGCCCGTTCGCCATTTTGATTGGTCTTGCGGTTTCATCCCACCTGATTCTGATTAGTGGCCTCGTCGGATTGTACTGGACGCGCTGGCTGTTGCGCTTCTGGGTGGTAGTCCCTCTCGCTGTAGCCACTTGGACGCTCCTGCGCAAACTCTTTGCGCAGAGAGTGTGGAATCCTAGGGGAGCGGGCTTAAAGTGGTCCATGCGTTCCAGCAATGCAAACGCGACGGGGCGGAAAGACTCCGGCGATGCGTCAACCTTCCCTGACAGGTTAATTTTTACTGGAGCACTGATCGTGTTCGGAACACTGCTGGTACTGGCAGCGGTTTTGCCGCCCACGGACTTCGACGTGCGGGAATACCATCTTCAGGCTCCGAAAGAGTTTTTTCAGATAGGTGCTGTTACCTTTCTTCCGCACAATGTTTACGCAAATATGCCGCTGGGCGCCGAGATGCATGTCCTGGGTGCGATGGTGTTGTTGGGCGATATTTGGACCGGGGCACTGGCGGGGAAGTTGATCCTTGGTTTATATGCCGTGGCTGGCGCATGGTTGGTGTCCGTCTTTACAAGCCGTTATTTCGGTTCGGTGGCGGGGCTGGCGGCGGCCGGCATATTCATCACCACGCCCTGGGTCATATCGGTGTCCGCCGCGGGACTTGTGGACGTCGCACTGGCTGTCATGGTTTTCGCTGGATTTGTAGTGATTTGGGAAACGCTTGGTTGCAGCGAGTTGGCCAAAAGAGGCGGGAAGTTCTTTTCGCCCAGCACAGACGCGAAAGGCACTTTGGAACTTCCTCAGTCGGCAGTGGGAGACGTTGGCCCAGAGGGAACTCAAAAGCTGTCCGCAATATTTGCCGCAGGTCTCCTGGCAGGTGGCACCGCCTCGCTCAAATACACGGGCCTTGCATACGGCGCCGTCCCGATGGCAATTCTCGCTGGTCACCTGTTGTGGAGAAACGTGAGAGATGTCAAAACACTGATAATTGGCATCTTGCTGTTCGTTCTCGGCCTGGGTCTGGCAGGCGGGGGATGGTACCTCAAGAATCTCGTTCTGGCGGGCAATCCCGTTTACCCTTTGGGGTATGCTTTGTTTGACGGGCACATTTGGGACGCCGCGAAAGCCGCGCGCTGGCATCGCGTGCATAGTCCGCCCGGCTTTTCACCATTTACTCTGGCCAAAGACTTGTTGAGGGTCACTCTCACCAGCGACTGGCAGGGGGCGCTTGTGGCACCGTTCGCAGTACTAGGGGCCGTGAAGCTCCGGAGAAACAGGCTGGTCTTTCACACCCTGGTTCAGGTTGGATGGATATTTCTCATCTGGTGGTTCTTCACACACCGGATTGATCGATTCTGGCTTCCTATCTTGCCCTTCCTGTGCGTTTTGTGTGGTCCCGGCTTTGCGACGTTGGATGAACTCCGCCTTCGTTGGCTCGGTCGGTTGGTTGTTCTCACGGCGATTGTGTGGAGCTTGCTTGTCGTCACCAGTGGTGCCGCAGTTTACAACCGTTTCCTCGCACCTCTGGCTGAATTATGGAACGACCCGGCGCGCATAGGCCAGGAACACGTGCTGCTCAATGAGCTTTATTCTCGACTTCCCCACGATGCTAAGTTACTGTCCGTTGGAGAAGCGGCCGTCTTCGACTTAAGAATGCCGGTCCTGTATGCGACCTGCTTTGATGACCAACCCTGGGAACGTATGACAAAAGGCAAACCCCCCGAGGAAATTCATCATGAATTGAAAATGCAGAAGATTGCTTATGTTTACGTGAACTGGCTTGAAATTGCCCGTTACCGCTCGCCCGGCAACTATGGATTCACCGATTTTGTGCAACCAGCGCAATTTCGCGAGCTTGTCAAAGCAGGTGTCCTTGTACCCGCGCTCATGCCAGCAGATACCCCCAACCAACTTTTCCTCGTCAAATAGCTCAGTCTAGTGGTTCAACACCGTACGAATGGACTATTTTCCCTGCCGGAAGCTGGCGACCCGAGAAATTTCCACCAAGTTTTTGGAAAACTTTGCCGATTATTCCGACAGCGACGACTACGGCAGCATTGCCGAGAATGACGGTTTTGTCGAAGCGATTCCGGCTCGCTTCACCCCACGAGGGCCCCATGCGAACCATGAAACACCGTTGCCATAATGCCCCTCAATATCCCAGGCAACTCAAATATCCCGGCTTGACGGGCCGAACGGTCTTCTGGCTCGCCCTTTGCAGTTGCCTGGGTTTGCTCTCTTCTCCAGGTTGCCGAACGATGGACTTCTACGACCGCGGCTTGGAGCAGACGGCCGCCCAGCCGGAGCTCGAACCGCCGCGGGAGCTGGCCAAGGTTTCTCTGCCCGCTTACCGCCTGGAACCGCCGGACGTCGTGCAGATTGAGGTCCCCAAGATGGTTCCCCTGCCCCCCTACCGGCTGGAAGTGTATGACGTACTTCAAATTGACGTCATCGGCACGCTCATTGATCAGCCCATCAGCGGCTACTACATGGTGGAGGCGGAAGGGACGGTGAATCTCGGTCCGGCTTATGGCTCCGTGCGGGTGGTGGGAATGACGGTGGCGGAAGCCCGCTGGGCCATTGAGGCCCATCTGCGGCAGATTCTGCGGGCACCGGAGGTCTCGGTGCAACTTGCGCGGGCGAGTGGCCTCCAACCAATCAGCGGGGTCTATCTGGTGTCCCCGGATGGCACGATCAACCTCCGGCAATATGGGGCGGTGTATGTGGCGGGGCTGACGATCCCGGAAGCCCGCGAGGCCATCCGCCGCCATCTCAGCCAGTTTCTGGATTCCCCCGAGGTGTCTCTGGAGGTGCTGGCCTACAACAGCAAAGTGTATTACGTGATCACAGAGGGACCGGGAGAAGACGACAGCGTGATCCGCCTGCCCTGCACGGGCAACGAGACGGTGCTCGACGCGATCGCCCAGGTGGGCGGGATTTCGCAGGTCTCCAGCAAGCGGATCTGGATTGCCCGACCGTCCCCCGCAGGGACGGGCTGCGAACAGATTCTGCCGGTGGACTGGAATGCCATCACCCGGGGCGGAAACACGGCGACGAACTATCAGATTTTGCCCGGGGATCGGATTTTCATTGCCCACGATGACATGATCGCTTTCAGTACGTGGATCGACAAGATGGTATCGCCGGTGGAGCGGCTGTTCGGGTTCACGGGATTGGGGGCCTCGACAGTTCGCTCGCTGCAGACCATGGGCCGTGGATATAACCGCACCCGCAGCGGATTCTGAGGTGTAGGCGGGTGAACGGAGTAGGACGAAACTTGTGCTAAGCCAATAAGGCGCGTAGACGGCCGCAAACGGTCCGGCCAACACCTGTGTCAAATAATCAAAAGCTCACGACTCGCAGCAAGTTGGATACCTCGTGATTGAAAAGGCAAGATGGTTTGATCTCACCGGTGCCACGAGACAGGAATAAAATGCAAAGGGCACACGGGCAGTTGGAACGTCGGTTCACTGTGATTATCGTTAATGGTCATTGAAGATAGCACGAGGTGGGTGCCATGCAGCGGCAACATTCGGCCACCATGTCAGGACAACTCATTATGCGAACTCGGTGGTGCATCCAAACTTTCTGTGTAGCGCTGGCCGCCGCCACGTTAATCGCTGCGGCTCAGAACACGTCGGCCCAAGTGACGGGTAGTAATGCCGTGTCCGGTCCGGGGACCGTGGGTCCTCCCGCGCCACCGCTGACGCCTTCCGTGCCGTCTCCCACCGCCGGTTTGCCTGAGCCTGCGCCTGTGATAACGCCATCCCAGCCTGGCGGTTTGCCGACACCTGCTGACACCTCACGAATGGAAAGCACGCGTGGTAAGTCGAATCGCTCCGAAATGCCGTTGCCGCCCACAATGCCCGCGAGCCCATCACGTCTTCAAATGAGCGGAGGCGGCTGGGTCAGCGGGGAAGCTGCCTTGGCTGGGGGTCCTTTTCCGGCATATATGACGGGATTGTCTAGCTCCCAAGGCGGGGGTTGGGGGGCCGCTCCAACTCGACCGATAGAACGGCCGTTTTCAGATTATTCACCCCCAGCCAGTGTCAGCCCTTACATTAACCTTTACCGCCCAGAAGGTGCGTTTGGTCGGGTTGGCAACTACTACTCCCTTGTCAGACCCATGATCCAGCAACAGCAGACAAATCGCCAGATTTCTCAGCGACTTCGGCAAATGGAAAGTCCGGTCCAGTCCGGTGGTGGCTATGTGGGCCGTGCCGCCCCGACGGGTGGCTACTTTATGAATTACTACGGCTATTTTCCAGGCCTCGGGGGTCGTTGAGCAGAGACTCAATCCATTTTTTCTGCGAATCCAGCGGCAATTTGTAGGATTTCTCATGAAGAGGCATCGAGGCATGCCGCTTATCCGGAGTTTCAACTTTCGCCAACAGTCACGTGGGATCGTTCTCTAAAACCTCCAACATTTCCCGTCTGTCACGGAGGACGGAAAATGGCATCCAATATGGAAAGCCCCGCAAGTCATCCCGGACCACCATTGTGGACTCAATTGGGGCCATGCGATTCGGGCGTCTCCGGCTCCCCGCCATCCCAGACTTTACACGCGTCTGGGCAATCCGCCGTTAGTGATGAGATCTCTCCAACAGACGAAATCGCGAACGTGCTGCGGCTGTGGCTCGAGTGGAATGAAAACTACGAAAAACTCACGGAACTGATGTATCAACAGGCGCGAGATTTTCATTCTCTCCAGCTTATGGCTGACGATCTTGACAAACTGCGCCTGCGGGCTGTTGCTGCCACGGAAGTCCTACTGAAACGGCTCAACGAAAAAGCAACGCTAAAAACGGATTAGCCAGACGTCGGCGACAAATCCGCGAGCCCGGCCTTCCTGCCCTTTTCTGATGACTTCTTTTCTTCATGTAGTTGACAGTTCAGCTCCGTGCGAACTTAGAGAATACGCAATCCGCGCGGCAACTCTTCACCGAAGATCTGGGTTTGCTCCATCTCTTCGAGAGTGCCTCCCTCTGCCACGAGTCGCACGAGATGTTCAGGAGTGTTTCTCTCTGCAAACCATGTGAGGACGCGTTGCCGGGTCTTGTTCGGAACGTCGCGGTAACGGTCACCCGTCTTGCGCGCAAGCTGCATCAGCACGTACGGAGGAATTTCCTCAGGAAGCTTCAAACGTAGGAGGCGTTCGATCCACACGGTCACGACATCCTCGGGCAACACGGAGTTCAAGGGGGCATAAACCGGGATACGGGCGCCCAATCGAGCGAGCGTCCACAACAAAGCCGAGAGAGCCTGCTGAAAACGGCGTTTGGGAAGGAGGTCGAGAATGATCTGTCCCAATTCGACTTTCCAGTTGAGGGGTAGAAGCTCCAAACTGCCCAGCAGCCGCCAAATTTCCGCACCTTCATGGCTTGCGTAGGGAAAGTCGGTGTTGCCTGTTCCCTGCACCTGCTGTCGGTGAAGCGAGCGCACCGACGCCATCAGCGGGGTGGCCAGCGCTTGCTGTTGACCCGCCGTGAGACCTCCCGCGATACGACGCCAGAGAATCCACCATTCAGCCCGACACGCAGCAGTGGAATGTACCAGCTTGCCCTGAAGAACGCGCCACGTCTCTGCGACTCGCCAGTCATCGGCGGCCAGTCCATAACCCGGCCGAAGGGCATAACCCAGAGTGTTCAACCATCGGGCTTCGTGTTCAGGACTTCGACGCCGTCCAGCTTCGTTTTCCATCAGCCGCTGCCAAATTCTTCGCAGGAACGAGCTGGGCCAGTCCCGGCGGTTCATGCGGGTTGCTTCGCTTAATTTCTTAAGGAGAGCGCCTGGGGATTCCGTTCCTTCCGGGCCGAAAATCTGGTCAATCAACTCCAGGGCCTTTTCCGCCAGGCTTTCTTCTAGGACCCCTTCCTGCTCGGCGGAGCCCTGATGTGGCGCGCGATCCGTCTGGACAGCCGACCGCACATCGAATTCCAGTTTCCACCGACCGTGCCCCCCCACCTCGGAACACCAGATCTCCAGCGTGCCAATCTCGGTCAATTTGGCATGCAGCGTTACAGCGATATCCTTCGGCGCCTCCCGACGGGAACTGGCCTTGAGAATGGTGCGTACCGCAGGCAATGAGCTCAACTCCTCAGGGCGTACCAAGACCAGCGCACCTGCGGGGTCGGTCAATCGAGTTCCCGAATAATATACCGGAAACTCAACCGGCTCCCCAATGCGCAGATGGAACGTACGTTCCGTCAGATGGACCTCGTCCCCAGGCTCGATTCCTGCCGGCAGGACACAGACGCCTGCCGCCAATTTTTCCGCCACCTGCAATTCACCTGCCTGATCCTCCCTGGACATTTGCTGTTCGGCAGGTTCGCTTTCGGCGAGCTCGGTTTTAGCTGCCTCCGCCGTTGCGGCCAGGTGCTGTAACTCCTCCTCGGACATGGCCACACCGATGTAGTACGTGCGGGCTAAGCCGGCTGATATTCGCACGCCTTCGCCGCGCCGTACCATACCGTAATAAGCCGCTCCCTGCGCTACCGCCAGGTCCAACCGCTCATTTTCCAGCACAGTTGGTTGCCAGGGCTTTTGGTCGGTACTGAACCATCGGGTGATGACTTCAATAACACGCCGTCTGATAGCGCTGGAATAAAAGACCCCCCCGTTAAACAGCACCAGATCAGGCCGCGCAGGATCGTGGTCCGAGCACTCTCCATCCAGGGCCACAAAACGATGGGCCGTTAAAAACGCTGCCAGGTACCGCGTCACCGCAGGATCAGGGGCAAACGGAAGGCCGAATTCCTGGAATCCGGACCGCCGAAGCGCTGGCCTGGCATCTAACTCCACCCGTGGGAAGAATCCGTCCAAAACAAGCTCAAGCACTTCGTCCCGGGTCAATTCGACATGCCGGGCTGCACCGATAACCCGCGAACCCCGCCCGGGCAGGGTCACCGTTACTCGTTCGGGCGCCGGTTCGCTCAACAGCTTTTCCTTTAAGAACTGGCAACGTCGGACCAAGACCGACCATGTTTGAGGGTCGAGGGGCTCATCCGGATTGAGCTTTCGTTCAATATGGTGCGCAAGGGCAAGGTCCAGATTATCCCCGCCCAGAATGAGATGCTCCCCCACCGCTACCCGATGGAATTGGACCATTCCGTCCCTGGATTCTCGGACCCGGATGAGCGTGAAATCGGTCGTCCCACCCCCAATATCGCACACAAGGATTTTCTGCCCCGGCCGAACATAGCGCTGCCAGTCTTCGCTGTGGCGATAGATCCATGCATAGAAAGCAGCCTGTGGCTCTTCAATGAGAGTGACACGTTTCAACCCTGCCTGCGCCGCCGCCTTGATTGTTAACTGTCGGGCTACCTCATCGAAGGAAGCCGGAATCGTAAGGACAAGGTCCTGTTCGGCCAGCGGATATCCGGGAAAGCGGCTGTCCCAGGCCTGACGGAGATGTTCCAAATAGCGGGCAGAAACTTCCACCGGAGACAGCTTGGTGGCATCTGGTGCTCCATGCCAGGGAAGCAGTGGTGCTGTTCGGTCCACTCCGGTATGGCAAAGCCAGGATTTGGCAGAACTGATGAGTCGCCCGGGGACTTCTGCACCGTGATCTCGAGCGAACACCCCGACAATGTAGTCCCGGTGAACCGGACCAAACGGCAAGCGGAGCAGTTTTGGATCAAACTCGCCAGGCGCAGGTTCGTAATGGAATGATGGGAGCGTCTCCCGTTCCTCCACCTGGCCGGGGGCCACCAGTTGTGGAATCCGGAAGACGCGCACCCGCCAGGGCGACTCGGCGCTATCCACGTAACACAGCGCTGAATTTGTGGTTCCCAGGTCGATCCCCACGACAAAACGCGGGGTAACAGGTTCGGTTATTTCCGAGTGATGCATTGCTAATCATCGGCCAGAATGGCAAAACACCGCTGAAAGTTGTTCACACATCGGTATCAGCGTCTTCTCGAACACTGAATTCGAGCTTCCACCGCTGGTCACTCGTAGTGCTCTGGCACCATAGTTCCAGGACGCCCAGTTCGGTCACGCGGCTTTGAAAGCGCACCGGCACGTAGTCACCAGGCCGTCCGTCTTCCGCAGGCAGACACGCTTCCAGCGAGTCAGTCTCCTCTATTTCATCCGGCGACCAGCTTTGGTGCACGTCTCCCGGCCGGTCTTGCTTCCTCACCGAAGAACTGAAGAAGCGAAAAACGACCCGCTCTCCGACCACAAGACCGACTTCCTCGGAAGGTATGTCGATGGATGTGCCCTCTTCCATACCTATTGGAACCACACAGAGCAAATGGAGCGGGCGTGGAATTCCCGGAACAGCGGGTCCTGCCGTTTCAATTCCCACGTAATACGCGCGAGCAGTTCCCCCGCGAATTCGCACACCGCCATGGTCTTTCGCCCAGCCGTAGTAGGCCGCTCCTTTGGCCACCGCGTGATCGAGATCGTGAAGTCCCGGCAACAGGGTCGGTTGAGGCTGATCGGGAAACCAACGAGTCAAAACCTCGAGCAATCGCTCGCGGAATCGCGCCGCCTTGAAAACACCGCCATTGAGAAGCACATGCGTCGGGCGAACAGGCAAATCCTGGCCTTCCCCGTGGGACTGGAGGAACGCCGCCAGATGACGAGTCACCGCAGTGTCGGTCTCAAACGGCAGGCCGAGTTCTCGGAATCCAGAAACTCGGCGACGGGCCGGCCGGTCCGAAATCTCGCACACCGGGAAGAAACCATCCACCAATAGTTTCTCCACACTTTCTCTGTCGATATCCACCGAAATTGTGCCACCGATCAATCGACTGCCACGTCCCAAGATTGTTACAGAGTGTTGCGCCGGAGGGTTCTCCCCAAGGAGTGTCTCCTTTGCCACCCGACATGAATGCCAGAGAGCCACGGATTGCCAGGGATCAAGTGCAATCCCTTTTTCAGCAAATTTCTGGCTGACAAAGTGGGCAAGAGTGAGGTCCATGTTGTCGCCACCCACGAGGAGGTGATTTCCCACGGCCACACGCTGGAGCGTCAGCTCCCCGTCTTGTTCTTCCACCCGAACAAGCGTGAAGTCCGTCGTTCCTCCTCCCACGTCACAAACGAGGACCTGATTGCCTACTTTAAGTAGCTTTCGCCACTTGGGACCGATGTCTCCCAGCCAGGCGTACAACGCCGCCTGAGGCTCTTCCAAAAGGATCAGATCCTCCGGTAGTCCGGCTGCCAAAGCAGCTTCGCGGGTCAATTCCCGCGCCGCGGCATCAAACGAAGCCGGCACGGTGAGTACGACCTTTTGCTGCTTTATGGGGGCCTCTGGGAAAGCGTGATTCCATGCTCCGATCAGGTGCTCCAAATATCGCTGCGCAGCAGTCACCGGCGAGATCCGAGGAACTTCGGCAGGAGCGTTCCAGGGCAAAATCGGCTGGTGTCGATCCACCCGGCTGTAGCACAGCCACGATTTGGCCGCCGAGACAGTGCGTTCGGGTGCGTCGGCCGACTGCCGGCGGGCAAACTCTCCCACTGCGTAAGTCAGCCCCTGCGCCCACGGCAAATCGAGCGTCCCCGCTGAGATTTCATGGTCCCGGGCAAGATAAAGGAAAGACGGGAGTGTGGTACGGGTTTCGATAACTCCGGGCGCCACAAGTTGGGGAATCTCCAAAACCGTCAGCTTGGGTTCGTCGACCTCATACGGAGCATATGCGAGAACAGAATTTGTCGTTCCCAAGTCAATCCCGACCACAAATTGGGGACTCATTGGGCAACCTCCCGAGGCTGTTTCTCATAAAGTCATGGGTTGAGAAATTCTTCCGAAGCCCGGAGCGACCTCGTGGTTCGATACGATTCGTCCAATCTCCACCGGGCTTGATAAAGGGTCCTCTCGGAACGCCTATCGCACGGAGGTGTTTGGCACATCCATTGTTCGACGCCGAACAATTCATTTCGCTCAATTAGGCACCACAGGTACGTCCCACACCCGGGCATGGGGCAGCAAGGTCCGAGAGATCGGATTGACGCGCAGCGGATCTAGAACTACGGCCCACCGACTTCCACTTCCGCCGGAGCGATAATCCTCGCCGAGGCTTCCGTGCCTGTCCAGACCGGAAGACGGCACTCTGTGGCCTCCCAACCGTGATGTGTGACCCGCCCTCGATATGGTGGACCACCGTGCACGTTTCCCACCAGGCGAATCCGCCCGGAGTCGAAACTTTCGGGGATTACGTACTCTGCCCCTTCCGGCACATCGATAGCGGGTCGGATAGCGAAAAGTCTTTCCAACACGGCGGCACAGTCTCGGTGAATATCGCGAACTGCTGCGCCGATTTGAGCGTCGCTGTATCCGCTAAGGTCCTCTTTAATGAAGTCTACAAATCGCGCCTCACGCTGAAGCGTTTCCAAAAGGATCAATGCCTCGCTCTTCGCCGCCTTCCCTGGAGCTGGCTTCAGCGGCTGGACCGCGGGTTTGGGAAGAACTGCCTCTGCCGGCTGAGCCTCGCTCGGCCTCTCACCGATGCGACGCTTTTCCAGGACTTCTCGCACCCGGCGAGCCGTTTCCCTGTCAAACAGCGTCGCAAAAAAGATCCGAATTGCATCCCATATCACCATAGTTGGCCTCACGTGTTCTCACAGCCTGAATACTTGCATTTCGATAGCCAGTGTCGGAGGGCTCCAAGCCTCCTCCTGAAGCCGGCAGTTTAAAAAACCGGCGAAGCCTACGAAGATTAGCGAGATACTGCGTATTCTATCACAAAATTTTATCCAGGAACCGTCGTTCCCAGCGAAACAACGCCTCGTTCTGTATTTCGCTAAAGAAACGCTGAGCACCACACTTGCCTGGTCCAACGCCGTGCCTGGAGCGATAAGCCCCGTCCAACCGGGCATCAAGCATCAAGCGATTCCATGGGCTTTCTCATAAGCTGTGATTTTGTCCTCGTGCTGAAGGGTCAAGGCGATGTCGTCCAGCCCTTCGAGAAGACATCTCCGCCGAAATGGATCGATTTCAAAGGTGGCGTGAAAGCCCTTGTCATCCGTGACCACACATTGCTCCAGGTCCACAGTAAGGCGATAGCCCGGCAAGCTGACGCATCTTCGGAACAGTTCGTCCACCAGAGACTCATCCAGACGGACCGGTAAAAGGCCATTCTTGAGGCTGTTATTGTAAAAAATGTCTGCAAAGCTCGGAGCAATGATCGCTCGGAACCCATAGTCGACGAGGGCCCATGGAGCGTGCTCGCGGCTCGACCCGCAACCGAAATTGCGACGCGTCAGGAGAATCGTGGCCCCCTGATATTCGGGTCTGTTTAGAATGAATTCGGGATTGGGAGTTCCGTCTTCCAGGTACCGCCAGTCATAAAACAGAAACTGGCCGAAGCCGGTCCGTTCGATCCGCTTGAGAAATTGCTTCGGAATGATCTGATCGGTGTCAACATCCGAACGATCGAGGGGCACTACCAATCCCGTATGTCGCACGAACGGCTGCATGCCTGTGCCTCCTATCGTTTACCATCAAAAAGTGTTGATTGAACGCGAGCGCTAGAGCATGGAATGCTGCTGCAAAGGCGCGTGGGCGTTGGCCGATCAGGTTCGTCAGCGGTATTCCCAATTCCTGATATCGACGAAACGCCCGGCAATCGCTGCCGCAGCCGCCATGGCGGGAGAAACCAAATGCGTTCTTCCCCCTCGCCCCTGCCGCCCTTCGAAGTTGCGGTTGCTCGTCGAGGCGCAGCGTTCGCCGGGTTCTAATCGATCAGGGTTCATCGCCAGGCACATACTGCATCCCGGTTCCCGCCATTCAAAACCAGCGTCCTTGAATATTTTGTCCAGACCTTCCGCCTCCGCCTGTTTCTTGACCAATCCACTGCCCGGCACCACCAGCGCCTGCACATGGTTGGCAACCCGATATCCTTTCGCCACTGCCGCTGCCGCCCTCAGGTCTTCCAGCCGTCCATTCGTGCAGGAGCCAATAAACACTTTGTCGATGCGAATCTCGGTCATCGGCGTCCCCGGCTCCAGACCCATGTACCGGAGAGCATCCTCCGCGGCCTTGCGTTCCACAGGATCCTGAAAATCCCGGGGATCAGGAACCCTCGCCGTCACAGGAACCACCTGGGCTGGGTTAGTTCCCCAGGTCACTTGAGGCTCAATCTGGTCGGCAAAAAATACTTCCACGCGATCGTATTGCGCCCCCGGGTCAGTGCGTAGCGTCCGCCAGCGTGCGACCGCCTGCTCAAAAGCCTCTCCCTTGGGCGCAAAAGGTCGCCCGCGGAGGTAAGCGAACGTTGTCTCGTCCGGCGCGATCAGCCCTGACCGTGCGCCGGCTTCGATCGTCATGTTGCACACCGTCATCCGCTCTTCCATGCTCAGTCGGCGGATGACCTCTCCGGTGTATTCAATACAGTATCCCACACCCCCCCGTGTGGTGAGTTTCCCGATGAGATAGAGGATCAGGTCTTTTGCCGTGACACCGCGCGGCAGCTGGCCCTCTACCCGGACCTCGAAAGTCTTGGGCTTCCTCTGAAGCAATGTCTGGGTTGCCAGAACGTGCTCGACCTCACTGGTTCCGATTCCGAACGCCAGGGCCCCAAAAGCCCCATGGGTGGCAGTATGGCTATCCCCGCAGACGATGGTCATCCCTGGCTGGGTCAGGCCGAGCTCGGGGCCGATGACATGCACGATCCCCTGCTCGATGCTGTCAATATCGTACAGCCGGATGCCAAACTCCTGACAGTTCTTGCGAAGCGTCTCAATCTGCTGGCGTGAAATCGGATCTGCGATCGGAAGCGAGCGATCCGTGGTGGGGACATTGTGATCCACGGTGGCAACCGTCCGCTCGGGCCTGCGGACCCGCCGCCCAGCCAATCGCAATCCCTCAAATGCCTGAGGACTGGTCACCTCATGGACCAAATGAAGATCGATATAGAGAAGGCTCTGTCCCCCCTCATCGGTGTAGACTACATGATCATCCCATATCTTTTCGAAAAGCGTCCGGGGTCCGTTAGCAGTCGCGGTCATTGGGTACGTCCAGAACTTCGTCCTCTCACAGGGCATTTGCAAATACGGGAAACTATTTTGCCGTTTGATTCATTCTAGCAAAGGCGGCTACGCGGCGGGAGTTTCTAGCCCGACGGTATGTCTATAAACCACTAATCTGCGGGAGTCCAAAAATTGACGAGGGCTCCTGCACCAAGCCGAGCGGCAGGTTTGACCATTTCCCAGACCGAGAGATTAGAGGCATTCCGCGAAGTTGCGGCTCTCCCGCCCGGCTGTGCGGTCGCGGCTTTTTGCTTTCCGCCGATCGTCGATCCCATCTATGCACGCCGCTAATCTTTTCGATAGGTGCCGTACCGCAAAAATGTTTGTCAAACCTGGCAAAAAAGGCAAAAAAGGCACTACCGGAATAAACCCCTCGAGTACCCGATAGAGACCAGCCGAGGAGATGCTTGGAGATTTGATTTTTGAAGGCCACCTCCCCCATGTTTTCGAAGACGCGACAAGAGCCGGGGGAGCCCCACATGCTTCCCCGCGCGACGCGATGGACGACTGGTTTCTTCAACGCGGAGTCTTACCCCGTGGTACGAAATCCGTTTCACGTCTCGATGTTCCTGGTCGCCGTCAATGGCCTGACCGTCATAGCCCTCTCGGGGGAACCCATTCTGGTGTTCCCGGAACAGCCCGGGGCGGACATTTCCACATTGCTCGCCCCCGATCGAGATGTGGTGCCGGTCGGCAAGCCGGAATTAGCGCCAACTGCTTTTGAGGATGAGCATGACACCGCTACCGCGCGGAGCCAGGAGCCGACTTCCAGATCAGACCAAGACAATCAGGCAAAAACCTCCCCGGTTAAAGAATCTGCGACCAATCCCACTTCCGAGCCGCGTCCTACCTCCGTCGTTGCTCCCAAACCGCCCAATCCCTACAAAGGCGTGTTCTATGAAAATGACTTTTCCTACCTCGATAAGCCTGATAATCCGTACTTCTACCTCGGTGACGCTCTCAAACGGAATCGTCTGGGAGACTGGGGAATTTTGGACATCGGCGGAGAATACCGCCTGCGACAGCACAACGAGCACATGCTGAACCGCGATAATAACTTCCTCCTCCAGCGAACGCGGGTTTATGGCGATCTTCATGTGGGCGAGAGGCTCCGAGCCTACGCGGAGGCCATCGATGCGACCAGCGCCTGGGAGGACCTTCCCCCACGCCCGACTGAAGAAAACCGATTTGATGCCCTCAATTTGTTTGCCGACGCTAAAATGATCGATGCCGACTCGGGGGATCTCTGGTTTCGCGGAGGACGGCAGGAACTACTCTACGGCAATCAACGGCTCATTTCCCCTCTGGATTGGAGCAACACGCGGCGAACGTTTGACGGTGTCAAACTGTTCTGGCGGGGCGAGCGCTGGAATATTGACGGATTCTGGACCCGACCGGTGCCCTTTTCTCAGCACGTCAACAACGACCACAATTTTGACCATCCCGACCTGGACCAGGAGTTTTATGGCCTGTACATGACCCGAAAAGCTAGCTGTGGTCAAACGCTCGACCTTTACTACCTCGGCTATGCCAAATACAACGATCCGCGACCGTTCAAGACCCATACGTTTGGGAGTCGCTGGGAAGGAAAACTCGATCTGTGGTTATGGGAAATCGAAGGTGCCTACCAGTTCGGGGAATATGGCCCCGCGGATCACTCAGCCGGTTTCTACACGCTCGGACTGGGACGAAAGCTGGCACGACTCGGTTGGGAGCCCACGCTATGGTTTTATTACGACTGGGCTTCAGGCGACGAAGACCCTACCGATGGACGTCACGAAACGTTCAACCAGCTATTTCCCCTCGGCCACAAATACTTTGGCTGGATGGACCTTGTGGGCCGACAGAATATCGAAGATTGGAACCTGCTTTTGACGATGAAGCCCCATCCAGCATGGGAAATCGCATTCTGGTGGCATACGTTTCGGCTTCAAGAAGCCCGCGATGCTCTCTACGATGCAGCCGGCAATGCCATTCGGCAGGACCCCACCGGGGCAGCAGGACGCGATGTGGGCAGTGAGGCCGACGTGACTGTCCGCTGGACTTTTCATCCGCGGGCTGACGTGTTGTTTGGATATTCCCATCTGTTTCCAGGCCGGTTTCTTAAAGTCACACCAGGCGGCGGGGACCAGAGCGATTTCTATTACACGCAGTTCAGTGTGAGGTTCTGATCCCAGTGTGAAACGATAGTCTGGCTGGTGGATCGAAACTCAGTTACGAGTGATACCGCCCGTGGTTAAATCAATCAGCGCCCGCCGGGTCCTCGCCCGCCATCGACTCGCTTAACGGGGACCCATAACGGCCTCAGGAGTCAAGGAGCCTCAGGTACGCCAAAACCGCTACTGCGCCGCCGGAGTAGGCAAAGTGTCCTCGCAGACCGCCGCCGATTCTCCGTGGACGACCTGCTCTATCTCGAATCCCAGCGCCGCGATCATTCGGTAGTCTTCTTCCGGCGGTTGACCCTTTGTCGTGAGATAATCGCCCACAAAAATGGAGTTTGCGACGAATAGCCCCAGAGGTTGAAGCGGCCCAAGGTGGACCTCTCTCCCCGCGGCAATCCGCAGGTCCGAGATCGGCGTCGCGAACCGTATGAGACAGAGAGCTTTCAAGCAATGAACGGGGGATGGTGCCGGACGGCCTTCCAACGGAGTGCCCGGGATTGGAATCAGAAAATTAATCGGCACCGATTCCGGGCGTAACTCGCCAAGGGCCAGAATGAAGTCAATGAGGTCATCCTCACTTTCGCCCATCCCGATGATCCCGCCACAGCACAATTCCAGCCCTGCCTGGCGTGCGGCCCTCAGCGTGGCCAGCCTGTCTTCGTACGTATGAGTGGAACAGATCTCCCTGTAAAAACGGCGACCCGTGTTCAAATTGTGATTGACCCTGTCCAGCCCCGCTTTCTTGAGGGCTTCCGCCTGCGCCAGTGTCAGCAGCCCCGGCGAGAGACACACTTTCAAGGGAAACCGCTCCTTGATCTGACTTATCGTCCGGCACAGCCGATCCAACTCGCGAGGATTGGGGGATCGGCCGGCAATCGCGATACAGTACGTGGAGGCCTTTCTCTCCACGGCAGCCGCCGCCCCCGCCAGAATAACTTCTTCATCCAGTAGCGGATACTTCGCGATGCTGGCGGTGGAAACTTTCGATTGCGAGCAGTAGGCGCAATCCTCACCGCACAGGCCGCTTTTTGCGTTGATGAGCATATTGAGTCGCATTTTCATCCCATGAAAATGCCGGCGAACGCGGTATGCTGCGGCTAGAATTTCCAGAATGGCCGTGTCAGGGGACCGCAAGATCGCCCTCGCTTCCTCCGCCGTCAAACGGCGACCGGCGATTATCTCATCGCTCAAACGAAAGAGGGCATTCGCCTCCCACTGAGCGTCGGAAATTACACTCTGACCATCCCGACGGCTGTTATCCACTTGTGGTGAAAAAATTTCTGGCACTTGAAAGGGCACAGCAGCCTCCTGGGAAAATTCCCTGTCACGATGTAGTCGCGCACTATTTCACGATGCACTTCGATTGAGCCTATTTTACGCGCCGACTGCCGAAGGCCAAGGCAAACTTGCATTACTCCAGTAAGATGGTTACCATTCTCAGCGTGAGGTTCCCCACTGGAATAGGATCGCCGCAGCGGATCAGCATTTTTCGACAGCCTTCCTCGAAACAGTCACAATTCGCCATGGCTTTTCGCAAGTCACTATTTCCGGCACGCCATGCCGTAAGCCGTCGTTCCTTCGTCACTGCCGCAGCGTCTTTCTTGCTTGCTGGGCCGACAACCAGCCCTGGAGGGCAAAGAGAACAAGAAGCATCCAAACCTCCTGCTGGGGAACGCCCATTACTGGTCGTCGCGACTGACCTGTATCGGCCGCACGATGATCCCGATGATCACTGGGACCTTGCCACGGCATACGCCCTGGCCCAGCAAAACCTGGTCGAACTTCTCGCTGTATTGATCGACCACCCCCGGCCAGACTCGCTTAAGGACCCCGACATAGAGGCGGTGGCCCAATTGAACTACCTCACCGGCCTGCCTGTTCCAGTACTGGTTGGGTACGGACACCCCTCCAAGGAATGGCGCGAAAACCCAAGCGACAGCCGGGCGTTATGGGGCGTCCAAGCGCTTCTCGAGCTGATGCGGAATGCTCCACGCCCGGTCGTCATCAGCGTCGCGGGCACCTGTCGCAATATCGCCATGGCGGCCCATCTGGATGGTGAGACTTTCCGCAAAAAATGTGCCGGAGTGTACGTCAACGCGGGTACGAGCCGTCCGCTGACTGAAAACGCTCCCCTGGAGTGGAATGTCACTTTGGACCTCGAGGCCTATCAGGCTATGTTTGCTCTTCCCTGTCCGGTGTACTGGATGCCGTGTTTTGAAGATGTTCGCAGGTTTGAAGTCAGCGAATACGCGACATATTACCGATTCCGACAGGGAGAAGTACTGCCCGAATTATCCGCTGGGTTGAGGAACTTTTTTGCGCATGTTTTTCGGCGAGAACTATCCGGCCAACACGCATCCCTGGGCTGGCTCCAAGCACTTCTGGCACCAGAGGATCCGGAACTCGTGGCCCGGATGAATACCATGGACAGAAATATGTGGTGCACGGCGGGATTTTTGCACGCTGCGGGGCTGTCAGTCGACGGCGAGGGCCAACTCCACCCCCTTCAGGAGGCGGCCCATCCAGTTTTCAAGTTTGAGAAAATCCGCGTTATAGATTGCCAGACCGGGCATATCCGTTGGGGCACCGACGAAGCAGCCGCGGATCGGTACATCTTTCGCGTGCTGGACAAAGAACGTTACGGCTATGCCATGACACAGGCCCTCAAGCGTTTGCTTCGGACAATTCCCTAGTGATTGTTACCCATCTAGCGCAAACTCGGAGGCCGTCCTCTATTTGACGAATTGTTAGTCCGGTCTGGAATTTGGAGGTGTCCAGGTCGAGTCGGAACGTGCTCAAGGGCGTCTTTTGTTCCAGACTTGAGTCCCGAAACGGCTTGGCAAGTTATTTGCCCGATATCGCGTCACCTGCACAACACTTAGAACCGTTCTGCCGTTCTGCGTGCTGCCGAAAAAAACCTTTTCCCACGGCTCGGTTTTCCCTATAATCCGTCCCTCGCGCACTGATGAGGCAATTTAGCTGGTGAAAAAGGGCTGCTGGTATGCATCCCGTTGGCTCATAACGTGTGAAAAATGCCCCATGGCCTGGCTAAAGGAAGACGCAACCACTGATCCCCCAGTCTGGATTGGGCTCTCATTATGGACGGCCGTTTGCCTGGCGGTCGCAGTGGTTTGCGCGTGCGCCGTTGGCTGCGGGACGACAAAGTGGACGGAGACCCGCCGCACCGCGACAGAACAGCTTCTCATTTCCGACTCCATGGACCAGGCTGTTGGCAGGCTCGATTTCCGGGCCCTGGCCGGCAAAAAAGTTTATCTGGACGACACCTACTTGAAGGACGTCGTGGATGCCAATTACCTGGTCAGTTCACTCCGCCAGCAACTCCTGGCTCATGGGGCTATCCTGCGGGAAAAGAAAGAAGAGGCGGATTACGTGGTGGAAGTGCGTTCAGGGGCCGTCGGCACAGACATGCACAGCGTCCTTGTGGGCATTCCCCAGGTGAACCTTCCCCCTGCCGTAAGTGCAGTCGGTTTACCCACCGCGCTTCCTGAAATTCCGCTCATCAAGAAAACTCAGCAAAGCGCTGTCACAAAAATTCTACTCTTTGCCTACAACCGCAGGACTGGTCGACCTCTCTGGCAATCGGGAGCCGTTCTCGCAAAGAGCGACGCAAGCGATGTCTGGATTTTCGGTACCGGACCGTTCCAGAAAGGGACGATTTATCAGGGCACGCAGTTTGCCGGAGAACGGTTACCTATCAAGCTGCCGGATGTGCCGCTCATCGACCTCAGCACACAGCGCGAGCCCGTAAGTCTGTTGGAAGAAGCATTTTACGCCGAGCCTTTGGGAGAGTTGTCTCAAGAAAGTTCTAACCCTTCCCAGGAGCAGAAAGGGACGTCAACCTCAAGCCGCGACTCCACGGGAACACAGGCGGGCGAAGTCGCGACAAAGCCCAGTTCCTCTCCGCCCCGAGAACTCCAGGTTCCCTCCGCTCCCGCGCTGGTCATGCCGTCTCAAGGCCCGGCACCCCAGGTGGCTTCCCCCATGACTCCCCAAATCTGGCCGGCATTCCCGCCCCAATAACCAGAACCACCGCCGCCGTTCCATACGTCCCTGTGACTGTTTCCAAAAAAGGCAACAGAGGGATGTACCGCCGCCGGCGACAGCTCTTCACAGCGCAGCGAGATTCCCGGAATGAATTTGTGACGGGTCGCGTGGTCCGAATGGGCCCGAAGAACTATTCGTCAGTTTCGACGGCGGCGAACACGTCTCCCGTTCTCCGCGAAAGAATTTCGAGGCTCTCCGCGGGCAAGAGGTTATTCAGACTTCCGGAGCGAAAACCGTTCAAATCGACGGTAACGAACTTGAAACCAATCTCCGCGAATTTTTGAGTCAAGGTCTGCCGTAGCGGGCTTTCCACCAGACGCGGCAGATCCTCGAGGGGCACTTCAATTCGTGCCAAATCACCTCGGTGGTATCGCACCCGCAACGTTGTGAAACCGTGCTCACGCAGGACACTTTCCGCCTGCTCGATCATCATGAGCCGTTCCGGCGTCACCTCCTCACCATAAGCAATCCGGCTACTCAGACAGGGGGATGCCGGCTTGTTCCACACAGGAAGTCCCCAATACTTCGCCAATTCGCGGATTTCCCCCTTTGTGAAATCGCACTCTGCGAGCGGGCTTCGTACATTCTTTTCCTTTGCCGCTTTTAGCCCTGGCCTGTGGTCACTGTGATCGTCCTTATTCGAACCATCGACCACCACTGCCATTCCGAATCGCGCGGCCCAATCTCCCAATTTGCCGAATAACTCGCTCTTACAGTGATAACATCGATCACCCAAATTGCGCTGATAGGCCGGGTTGGACAGTTCTTCCGTCTCAATCACAATATGGCGAATGCCTATGAGCTCAGCCAGCTTTCGGCATTCGTCCAGTTCCCTGGCCGCCAGGCTGGGGCTCACTCCTGTCACGGCCAGGGCCTTCTCACCGAGAGCAATCTGGGCCGCTTTGGCCACTACCGTGCTGTCCAGCCCGCCCGAGAACGCAACCACACACGATCCGAAGCTTTTCAACAGCTCGATCAAACGCTGGGCTTTTTCAGCCAGCGTCGGCGAAAGGGCGCTGAATGAATTTGCCATGAGACTGCTCTCCATCCGGATGCAAGTCGCTGCTTGCTTTCAAGTGCGGCAAAAGTGCCACACCCAGGCGAAAGTCACGGCTGAGCTTCTCTCCGATGATTGTTCAAGGGGAGAGGCAAAATGTCAACCTTTTGTGACATTAATGTTGCCGGACCGCCCTGCTGGACCGTTGAGCCAGCGGTATCTCGGTTTCTTCCTCAAATACGATCAGGCAGTCCAAAAGGGCGCGCAGCGCAATGAGCAAGAGAACCGCCAAGAGGGGCATTAAGAACCCGGCCCAATCATGAAACACGCGTTGTCCCCACTCCCGACCGGCATAAACATACAAAAGGCCTGTGAGCGTGATTCTCACGATATTGACAACCAGCGCGATGGGCACGGCACTGAGAAGCAGTACAGGAACCTGCCATCGCGGAATCTCTGCGACAAGCAGATAAAGCATCACCAAAGCCACAAACACCGTGGCCATGCGAAGCCCGCTACATTGTTCCACAACTCCCAACTGAAGGTCCCCCAGCTTGATGAAATGGGCTCCCTCGCTGATGGCTTCGAGCCCCATCGTTTGGAGAAGATAGGTGCCGGCCGTTGCCGCCAAGCCTTGAAGAGGTACCAGGAGGGCTCGTTCCACGCTGAACGGTAACGGGAACGAGAACACGAGGAGGAGGGCCGCGGGCCAACACCACTTCACAGCGCGAGTCCCCATCACTGCCAGCACGGCCCCGAGACAACTGAGAGCAAACGTAGCCATGGCCGGCACGTCGAGCCCAAAATACGTGAACGCCAATCGGAGACCTGTCGCTGTCACGAGAAGCAACAACCCCGGCCAGGCCTCGCTGATTTCGAGAGCGGGAAAATCCTTAGGTGACGCTGAAGTTGCCTCCCGGAGTGAGACAGTCAGGACCGCGGAAGGACGTTGGTCCCCGCTCGCCGGGAACGTCTGCGGCGTGGCGGATGCTGCTGCCACTTGCAGCCAGGTTTTTGCAGCAAAAACCACGGCCAGGATAAGCCCCAAGCTGTAAAAAACCGCAGCCAGGAACATCAGGCCCGAGCTGAAAATCCCGCGCGCCAGGTCACTGGGCGGGGCCGTTTCACCCAGCACTTTGCCGCCCAGATACGTCACTCCCCCGATCACGACAAAGCTTCCGGCAACGATGATGCGTCCCAACTCACCACGTGTCCTAGGTCTCCAGTCTGCCTTCCCGCCCAATCGCCGCAGCCAGAGTAGAGCAGCGGCAGCGAGTGGCATGAACACCCCATGCGAGTACTGCTCGCCACGCCAGGAAATCGCAGCCTCGGATAATGCGTTCCAGTAGGCCCAGGTCACTACGGCCAGGAGAATTCCAAGCAACCACGGTCGCCAGCTTTCGATCGTTTTTGATGCTGCTTCCACCATGGGATGATCCCGCGCCCCCAATTGCCCAAGGGCAATTATTCACGATCCTCGACCGCTTCTTCTCGTCTTTCGCCGCGATGCTTAACTTATCACGGTAGTTGGCAGGCTCTCCGCTAGCAAGCAGCGCACGGAGAAACCCCGAAGAGTAACAACCAGGAAAGCGACGCGAACTTGCTTTTCCAACAAAACACGTCTGATCGGCATCCGACTTTCATTCAAGCCCCTCTGCTCCAATCGCGGGGTCGCACATCAATTAGCCCGGACAAACCCTGTCACTAACTTCCCTCCTCCATATCGTCCCAACCCACTTTTTTGGCGTGCCGCTGGTGGCGGCCTTTTCCCGATCGGCTGGCACTTGGGCGGTTTCGGACCACGGTGGATTCTCTCCGCTTGATCAGACAACAGAGGAAGAAGCCCCGCATCTCCGAGGTGGGCAGAATCCGCACTGATTTGGTCACGTCCGGGTGAAATTTCTGGCCCTCCCATTCCATCAGCCCAGGCATCCAATTTGAGATGGGAATTGAAACGGGAATGACCTCCACCTCACCTCCGAATTCCTTAAGCGCGTAATCAACAACAGCTTCATTCTCCTCGGGCGCGAAAGAACAGGTACAGTACACGATCAGACCACCCGGCTTGGCTGCTTTCACGGCTGACACCAGCAGTCCCCGCTGCTTGCGCGAACACTCAACAATTTTTCGAAGACTCCACCGGGCGTAAGAGTCCGGCTCTGTCAGGTGGATTCGCGCCTCCGATGAACACGGGGCGTCCAGTAACACGCGATCGAACCGATTCGGGGTCTTGTTACCGACGGTTCGGCCATCCCTCAAATAGACGTCGACAATTTCTGCGCCGGCCGTCCGGAGGTTGGCCATCAGTCTACATCCCCGCTCGCGAATCACCTCCACGGCCGCAATGCGTCCCCGATTTTGCATCCGTGCCGCCACAAAGCAGGTTTTGCCGCCGGGCGCAGCCGCCAGGTCAAGAATCTCCTCACCTGGCTGCGGGTCCAACACATGGACGGCCAACATGCTGGAGAGATCCTGAATATACAACCGCCCCTCGGTAAACGCCGGCGAATGACTAAGCACATCCCGCATGGATGGCGGTGCCAGATAGGCTTCGGGCAACCACTCCACTTTTTCGAATGACACGGCCATCTCGGCCAGTTCTCTTTCCAGTGTTGGCTGATCGCTTTTCAGAGTGTTGACCCGAAAGCCAACGCATTTTGACGCAAGAAAGCTCATTAGACAGTCTTCAAGCCACGCACCTGGCACAATTCTTCTCAGCCGCGCGATAAACTCGGGCGGCAAGTGACGGATGGCCAATTCCAGGTCGTCTGGGCAGGGAGAGGTTTCAGGACTTCGTTCCTGAAGGGGTTTGCCCTCACCGGTATGACCCTGCATCCCGTTCACTCGTCGAGGAGCTCATAAAACACGTTTCGGCGGCGGGGAATATAACCGGCCTGCGAGATAAGCAAACGCAGTTCCTGCTCTGAAGTTCGAAAATGGGTACCCGCCGCAGCAACCACGTTTTCTTCGATCATCAAACTGCCCATATCATTGGCGCCAAAATGCAGCGAGAGCTGACCGATTCGCGCACCCTGGGTGACCCAGCTCGCTTGAATGTTGGGAATGTTATCCAGATACAGCCGCGCGACCGCCAGTGTTCGCAGGTAGTCGAACGCCCCGCGTTTGGGGATGTGTTCCAGCTCCGTGTTCTTGGGCTGGAACGTCCAACAAATGAACGCGGTGAAGCCACCCGTCTCATCCTGAAGCTCACGAATCCGGCGAAAATGGGCGACCCGGTCGGCCAACGACTCCACGTGGCCGAACATCATGGTGGCCGTCCCTCTGCCGCCCAAACGGTGCCAGGCGCGGCAAACCGCCAACCAACCCTCCGTATCCACTTTGGCGCGGGCGAGTTGTTTTCGCACGGAATCCACTAGGATCTCGGCCCCACCGCCTGGTAAGCTGCCCAACCCTGCCTCTTTCAAACGTCCGAGAACTTCTTCCAGACTCAGCCGAGACATCCGGGCGAAAAAATAAATTTCCGGGGGGCTGAAGCCATGGATATTGATTTGCGGATATCTCGACTTGATCGTCCGCAAAAGGTCCTCATACCACTGAAGCGGGAGTTTCGGATTGAGACCACCCTGCAAGAGGATTTGATCACCTCCAAGCGCAAGAGTCTCCTCGATTTTTCGAAAGAGCGACTCGTAATCAATGACGTACGACTCAGGATCGCCCGGCTTGCGGTAAAATGCACAAAATCGACATCCAGCAACACAAACATTTGTATAGTTGATGTTCCGATCAATGTTGTACGTGCGATACGGCTCGGGGTGAAGTCGCCTGGAAACTTCCCACGCAGCCTCCCCAAGCTGAGATAGATTCCCCTTTTCCAGGAGCGTCAGCGCTTCCTCGTCGGTCAATCGCTGGCCACCGATCACCCGATCCAGAATCCGATCAATTGATGACCCGCAGCCGTCCGTTTGCCGGGACAAATCCGTACTTTGCCGCCAGTCTGCCAAACAGGTCGAGGGATTCATGCTCTTTTGGACCCATCGTGAAGTGCAGGTCTCTCGTGAGGTACTCGTAACACAACGTGTAGGAAAGCCCTAAATCCGCGGCGGCCTTCCTTGCAATGATATCCAGGGCGGCCAGTCCACGGTCCCGCGCAGCGGCGAAAATCCGGGCGACGTGGCTCCAGTCACGTTCTGGCGAATGGGCCACCCAAACGGCGAACACCAAAGGGAGGCCGGTCCAGGAACACCACTCCGCCGCCAGGTCGTGCACGTGGGGAAGCGGAGGACGTTTGACGGTCATCGCCCGGTCCCCAATCATCAAAATCGCATCACAATCCAGGCTAGCGGGATCGTCCCCGAGCGGCAACTCGCGCACCTCGGGAAAAACGCCGTATTTTTCCGCCAGTAGGATGCGGGAAACCGCGGCGCTGGTTCTCGAAGCAGCATCCACCGCCAGTGTTCTCACTTTCTCCAGCGGAACACGACTGAAAAGGACCACGCTGCGGGCAAAATCCGCTGCCGCGATGCACGCGTCCGAGAGCACAACGTAATCGGAGGAGCGGAAAGCTTCAATGGCCGGCACGATGGCCACGTCCAGCTCCTTCGCAGCCAACTGGGACGCCAAACGACTGGGGACGTCGAAGGAAATCCTGGCCCAGGGACACAGCGACGGCAGCGCCCAAATGAGCGGCCTCGCATTAAGGTAGACGACACCCCCAACACGCAGGGGCTCAACATCGTCCTGTCTCGGTTGTATTTCGCCTCGGTGCATTTCCAACATCGTTTCCGCAATTCCAGTAAATCCTACGTTTTTGAACACCCCGTTCCGCGAACACGTGACTGCATGGAAGCGCGCGCTGCGGTTTTCCAAAGGGCTCTCACCCGGCGTAAAACTCCGTGGGGCATTCCCACAAGCTATGTTTTACTACGGAGAACAGCCTCACAAATGGCGAACGGGAAAAAATCCACGGTAGCACAGCAGTCTGGTGAGTCAACCTCGGCTGCTGTTTGGACGCCTCCTGAAGATAGATCGGAGCCAGGCATGGGAACCACGCCGCTCGCCGGGCAATCGGCCAGCCGCCAATCGTCGGACGATAAAAAACTGGACGAGCTCGTGGAACGGCTGCACCGTCTGGTTGGTGCACGGACCGTCTCTGTGGAAGAATCGCGGCCGCCGCAACAAGAATCACCCCGAATCGACGCATTGTCTTCAAAATCCCTCGAAGAGTGGGCAGAAACGGACTTCGTGCCGATCGAGCCGGAAAGCCTGGAGGACGCGCAGCTCACCGAGAGCGAGGTCGAAGCCCTCATCTTGAAGTTTCTGCTCAACACGGGCGACGCCACGGGACGGCAGATCGCCGATCAGGTGAAGTTGCCATTCAAGATCATCGACCCCCTGATGCGGCGGATGAAGGGCGATCGCCTGGTCGTTCATCGGTCTGATGCCCCCATGAACGACTATGTGTATGAGTTGACGGAGCTCGGGCGGGAACGGGCCAGGCGTTATGCTGAGCATTGCACCTATTTCGGCGCCGCGCCTGTGTCTCTCAGAGACTACGTGGCCAGTGTGGCCGTGCAGTCCATGACAAAGCAGCGTCCAACCCGAGATGATTTGCGTCGCGCCCTGGAAGGTCTCGTCATCAGCGAGGAGATGCTTAACCGTCTGGGGCCTGCTGTCAACTCTGGTCGTGGGCTCTTTCTCTACGGGGCACCAGGAAATGGCAAAACGACGATTGCCGAGCGGGTGACGGCAGCCTTTGGGCCTTATATCTGGATCCCCCGGGCGATCGGCGTGGACGGGGAGATCATTCGCGTCTTCGATCCGGTGAATCATTTCGAAGTGCCGCTTCCCGATCCGGAAGGGCTCCTGGACACCCGGCATATCGACAAGCGCTGGGTTCGCATTCGCCGACCTACCATTGTAGCTGGCGGTGAATTAACAATGTCCGCTCTGGAGGTCACCCTCAACACTTCAACGGGGATTTGCGAAGCTCCACTTCAAATGAAGAGCAACTGTGGCACGCTTGTCATCGACGACTTTGGTCGCCAGAGGATGCCCATCCGGGAGCTGCTCAATCGCTGGATCGTGCCTTTGGAGCGTCGCTACGACTTTTTGAACCTTCCCAATGGGAAAAAGATCACCGTTCCATTCGACCAGCTCATCATTTTTTCCACGAATCTCGAACCCCGCGAGTTGGTGGACGAAGCTTTCCTCCGTCGCATTCCCTACAAAATCGAGGTGATCGATCCTTCGGAAGAGCAATTCCGCCAGCTTTTCCGAATCCTCGCGCCACAACTCGGAATTAAGTTCAACGAAGATGCCGTGAACTACTTGATCGAAAAGCATTACAAGGCAGTGGGAAGACCGTTCCGGTTCTGCCAGCCCCGTGATCTGATGCTCCAGGTCCTCCATTACTGCAATTACCTGCAGATCACACCCGAGTTAAAGCCCGAGTATTTCGATATCGCCGTAGCGAACTACTTCTCGGTCATGTAGTCACATCTATCGAGGAAGGAACATGCTCTCGGCGTTTAGCCTGCACGCTTTGGATCGTAACCGGCAAAAGCAAAGGAAAGTTTCTTTTCTCTATGGCGAAACGGCCACGACGACCACGGAATACGCGGTTTTCCTGCTCATTCTGACTGTTTCCGCGATGGCAGGATTTGTAACCGTTTCTGGAATTACGCACTTTGTTTTTCAGCAGGCATATACTGCGATGTTGCCGGTCAGTGCAGAGAACAACCTGCCATCCTCGCAGTCGCTCATCGACCGTGCGCTGGGTTCACTCGTGCAGAACGGTTCTCATGGGGTCACGCGCCTTGACTTTTTCGTAACGGTTCTCGGTGGGCTATTGGGGTTGTTCTTCGCGGTGATCCTCGTGATGAGCTTCATGAAGCCACGCCACCGGAAAACGCAAGAGCATCGGTAACAGAAACATCTGGCAGTTCAGCAGCTTCGAGAGATCCACCGGCGTGTCCTCTATGCTAAAAGAAATCTCCTTCGCAGAGTGCTCGGCCGATCTCTTGACGAGCGCCGCGTCATTGACCTGCCCGTGAAATACTTTATGTCCGAACAGGTGGAAGCCGTTGCCCCCGACACACCGCTGGAACGCGTTCGGCACATCATGCGTCAGAAAGGCATCCGACACCTGATTGTGGCCGACGAGAGCAACCAGCCTCTGGGGATCATCAGTTCCCATGACCTCTGCTGCCGTAGTGGCTCCACAGCGCGAGACGCGATGACCTCCGAGCCCCACACTGTTGGTCCCGAACTCCCCATCAGCCAGGCCATTACACTGCTGCTCCAACACGGGATTTCCTGCCTTCCCGTGGTTCAAAACGGGAAACTTGCGGGGATCCTAACCACCACCGACATCCTTATCGGTTTTCAGGCGCTCATTCAGGCCTGGGAACTTGTTCACCAACCGCCGGCGGATATTGAGGAGCCTGAGGCCACAGAGTGCGACGGCAACTCGGCGTTGACGATTTCACATGAAGATAAAACCCCCCGCGACGCATCGTCAGCACAATGCGTCTGTTAGCCTGCGATCGACTTATGCCCAGTCCAGTCCCGTCTCGCGTTTCACCCGCGTCTCAAAGTCACCGATCAAGCCGCCGATGAGATCCCAACGATCCTTACGACGAATCTCAATATCCCCCTGCCGATTGATTCGTACAATGCTATCTTCCTTGAGGCCGACTTTGGCCAATTCCTCCGGCGTCGGCCCTCCTTCGGTCACCACCCTCAAGAGCTGCCGTCCGAGCATCTCAATGAATTGCATGTTTGACGAACTCCCCGCGTCACACATTCTCAACCTCGAACCACCGCTTCTTGAACTTTGAATGCTTCATACCGAGAAAGCGAGTGACACGCATTCAGCTTCCTCGAATGGGGTTCCGTATTGTCCTGCAGGTTGCCCTCCACCCCATTGTACTTCGCGCTGGGATCTTCCTCACCGATTTCCAGGGCACCGTATTCTGTGCTGCTCACAGGCGATAAACGCCAGCCAAAATCTCAGCTGTTCTCAGTCTTTTTCTGAATCGTCTTCCGAATCTCCGGGAAAGTCCTTAGAAAGCTCCTCACCGCTTGATTCTTGAGTTTCCACTTCCGGTGTTGCAAAGGCCCCGCCTCTGAATTGATCCCGAAGCGCCCCGTAAAGCCGTAAGATGCTTTCCACGTCCAGTTGCTCCGCGCGAGCTTGGGGATCGAACCCCATCTTCTGGAGCACTTCATCCACAGCGGCCTTATCAGTTTTCCTACCCAGCGCGCTCAGCACCTGAGCACGCAAAAACTTCCGCCGATGGAGAAACAAACCGCGGATGAAACTGTGAAACAGTTCCCGGTCCTGGATGCGATTTCGCCGTTCCGGCTCCAACACGATGTGAATGATCGCCGAAAAAACTTTCGGCCGCGGCCAGAACACCTGCGGGGGCATGGTCCGCTCAATTCTCGCGCGACATTGGCTTTGAATCCAAACGCTCAATGCCCCGTAATCTTTGGTACCCGGCCTGGCAACAATCCGATCTGCCAGTTCTTTCTGAATCGTCGCAGTCATCGTCACCGGAGGCCGTTCCAGTGACAGTAAATTTGTCAGCACCGGAGTGGCCACGTTATAGGGCAGGTTTGCCACCAGTTTGAATTGCCGATTGCCCTCGGCGAGCGCCTCCTCCACTGCCTCCAGCACCGCGGGATGGAAACGGTTTTTGCTTTTCAGGGCATCCTGGCATAACAGCCGGACATTGGCCTTCTGACCGACCAACTCCTTGGCAACTGCGTGGAGCTTGGGATCGATTTCCACCGAAATAACATATCCGGCACGTTCCGCCAGCAAGTTGGTCAGGCTACCGGTTCCCGTACCCACTTCCAGGACCACATCCTGAGGCCCCAACTGGGCCGTGTCTGCAAGAACACGCAGTAAGTTGAGGTCGATGAGAAAATTCTGCCCGAGGTCTGTTTTCGGGCGAACTCCGGCGGCCTCCAGGCGTTCTCGGACAAACGTCAGGGTTTGTCGCGGTGAATTAGCGGTGCTCATGGAAATGTGTGAGGTTTTCCCTGTGCCAAATTAGAAACCGCTTTGTCGTTAAACAGGCCAGGTTTTTGCCTCAAGTTGCCTCTCCACGTATTTGGCCAGGATGTCTGTTTCCAGATTGACTTTGTCACCCACTTTCATCGGTCCCAAAGTGGTAACAGCAAGTGTGTAAGGAATCAGCGCAACGCTGAAGCGCTCAGGCTCACTGTCGACAATGGTGAGACTCACGCCATCAACAGCGATGGAGCCTTTGGGGGCCATTTGGCGAGCCAGTCGGCGCGGAATCTGGAACCAGAATCGCGACCACTCACCAAAGTCTTCCCGTTGAATAAGATACCCCACATCATCAATGTGGCCGGTCACAAAATGCCCGCCCAGGCGATCCCCTATTTTTAGGGAGCGCTCCAGGTTAACACGACTTCCCTCCTTGAGATCTCCCAAATTGGTCCGCGAAAGGGTTTCCGGCCCTGCCTGGAACGCAAAGGTGTCTCCATCAACGGCAATGACGGTGAGACAACATCCGTTGACAGCGATGCTGTCGGCCACCTTTGTTTCCGCGGCAATCCGGGGTTCACGCACCACAAGTCGCACCCCTGGGGGCTCCGAAATAACGGCCGCGACGGTCCCCAGCGCCTCGACAATCCCCGAAAACATGTTAACGGCGCTCCTTTCGTGCCTCATTTTTCACGGTCGCGTAAATTGGACGCGTTCCTTCCAGATTAGTCACTACTACTAGATGCTAAAGGTAAGGATTCGGATTGGCTAGCCGCACCAGTCATTCCGGAGGTTCGTGATCTATTGCGTCACCCCTTCCCCGAGCCAAATTAAGCTTACACGCTTCCAAGTCCGCATTGTTCAGCCCGTAAAAAACAAATATGATGAAGTTTGATCCCCATGTGTGCGGGACCGAACCGGCTCCCCAGGAGTACCGTCTTCCCCTCCAGACGACATTTGTTTCTCCCGATCTATGAACCCTGAAGCCCGGACACCGGCTGCCACTGATTCCAAGTCTCCGGCAACTTCCCCAGGTGGTGAAACTCTTCGTTTGACCGAGAACGTGAAACTACTCCTGGAGCATGCTGCGGCGGTGGCCAAGGCGGCTGAAGCGGCAGCCATTCTCATTTTGTGGCCGGGAAAGGCAGACTGGTCCCGCGTGACAGGGCTGCTGGGGGATCAAAAACTGATCGTGGCGGTGGACACGCCTGCCCAGGCAGAGCCTCTGCATAATTCGAAAGTCCACGTCGTGATCACCAACATGCCGGAGTCATCGCCCCAGGACCGCCTGGCGGAGGCCCTTGTGGAGTGCGTGACGGAGGAGTACGTGGCCATGGGCAACGATCTGGTTGCCGTGTATGGGGCCTTCGATGCGACGGCGCTGGACACCCTCAGTCTGTTTCACCTGTCAGATTACTTGGGAAGACTGACCGTTCGCGAGTTACGCCAGCTCAAAACAGACATTCCCGTCGAAACCCTCAAGCTGGTCATCAATCTGGCGATCGAGATCGGTCGCGAAGGCCGGGAAGGAAAACCAGTCGGCACAATCTTCGTCATTGGTGATACCCGGCGCGTTCTCGCCCATACTCGGCCTCTGGGCTTTGACCCTGTTCGAGGATACAGCAAACGCGAGCGAAACCTGTTTGATGCCAAGGTTCGCGAGGGGATCAAAGAAATCGCCCAGCTCGACGGGGCGTTCATTATCAGCAAAGACGGATATGTTGTGGCTGCGTGCCGTCACATTGACTGCTCGGCCGATGGGATCTCTCTCAGCAAAGGCCTGGGTTCGCGACACTGGGCCGCGGCGGCCATTACCCGCCGGACAAAAGCCGTGGCGGTTTGCGTCAGCCAATCCAGCGGTACGGTGCGCGTATTCCACGATGGCGAGGTGCGCATGCGAATCGAGCCAGAGCGCAAACGAGTTGTGGTCTGGCGGGATACCGACGGCAATCCGGAAACCGCGCGGTAGACAGCCGCAGCTCAGCCGGGGCTGGGAACACCTTGTCTCGGTGCCGAGGTCGGTTCTTCCAGAAACCAGACACTTGGTGCAAACGGTTATCGGTCTGGGCGCTCTAGAACCAGACTTAGATCGAAACGGTGCTGCGGATCGCTACTGGTCAGAACTCCTCGCGGCCGAATCCACAAGTAGCTGTGGGTTTCCCCCCGCGAGCCTTCTTCGGGCACGACGTAGAGGTAAACGGCCGGATTGTTCGTCGGACGGTAAACAAATCCGTAGTAGGTCGCCAAAAAAGCGAGGAGCCGATTGGGATTACCGGTCGTGCCTTCAAACACGATCCTTCGAACCTGCCGCGAAGCATCAAAGTAATAAGTGACCGTGCCTACCAAATCGTCTTCGGCGGTGCCTGTGACGAGTGGTACACGGTATCCCTGAAAATTCAAAATAGCCAGACCTGTAGTAACACGTGGGAATCGCGAAACCACCCAATCAGGGGATATATCGAAGCGGAATATTTCGCTCATGTCTACTAATGGTGGCAGAGCGTCCTCCACTTCTTGGGGGGAGGCCGTTTTTTGATCGGACCCGTTGCCCATCCCGAGGGACGTGAGGACCGGCTCTCCCGATAAGATTTTGGCTAGCACGGCCGCGAGAGACCCCGATCCAGAAAGCACGACAATTGGAGACAGGACCAACAACAGCCCGATGACAGCCAGAATCACCTGGTTGAGGACCGGGGTTGGCGGAGGTGGTTTGGGTTGTTCCTGGGGTTTCTGCTCGTTGTCGCCCATGGATCACGTAACTGGTCGAACCGCTCGCTCAAGGCCGGGAAAAGCGGGGGCTATCAGGGTAAGATGCTCCTTTTAGCTATCAGTCGGGCAATCTTATCGGCCGGATGAACTCGCGCGGTATCCCGCGCTACAATGAGCAGAAGCCGCATGATCGGTACACGCGGGCTGGGCGAGATAAGTCACCGGCCTCGAAAACCATTTCACGGGTTGCTTGCGCCGCCGTTGGGTGGCGAGGGGGGAGGCGTCATGAGACCCGGCGTCCAGGGGAAATACGGCCACCAGGGCGGGTTGGGAAGCTGGCCCAGAGCGAACGGGTTGACCCACGACTGAAATGGAAGAGTCCACGGCCCCTGCGGATTACCCCACGGTCCGAACGGGGTAGCCCCTGGCCGGAAGGGAAATTCCCACTCCTCATACGGCCGAATGTAGGCCCCTAACCCCCAAGTTTTAACGATATGGAGGTGATCATAACTCTCTGCACCCCGGATTGTTGCGCGGCTGTGGCGGTATCCACTGACGACATAATTGGGTGCGTATGGCAAGGCAACTTGCGGCGGTGGAGAAAACTGCACTATGCGACGGCCTTCATCGTTATGAGAAAAATACGAAGGCTGGAAAATCCAGCTGTCAGCCCGCGATTTCGAGGCGGTAAACAGCAGGTACCCGCACAGCACCAGGGCAACAATCGCCGTAAAACCCGTAGCGCGCCCAGACAGTTTAACCCCAAGAATCATGCGTGGATGAAGAGCTTTTCGAAAGGTTTGCATACGCGACTTATCAAGAGCTTTTCTATTACATTGCCCTTTTTTTTAGCGTAATTACGCGGCGTCGCGATGCAACCGTAATCCGCGGGGTTTATGTTGGCCCAACACCATCCGCGGTCATGAGATAAGTTCGACCGGATCTCACCAGCGGGTTACTCGGGGGAAAAGCTCAAGGGAACTCACTGGGAAAAAGGCATGCCGCGCCCCAATCAAGGGGAACCCTTTTTGGTACGGGCAGCGAATCCGCCACCTTCGCCCGAAGAATTATGGCGGCGGCGCCCCAGCCGGAACTTCCACCATAAGCTCTCCTCTTTGCGGGTCATACACATATCGGTGCCCTGGTGGAAGCCTGGGAAGCTGAATATTGTTTTTTTCAATAATCTCCCGCCAGAACTCTTCGTGCGATTGCGGCTTTCGGCCGTGTTCCGCCTCGAATAATTGCAGAGCCTGGGGAACCTGAATTCGAAACGCCATGTGTTCTTTGCTGCGGAAATAGACGTATACGGGCGTGGTCAAAAAGCCTGGCTGGAGACTGCTGCCCTTTTGTCCGACGCCCACATCTGCTTTCACGTACTGCCCCTCAGTGGCGGCCGGCAGTGCCTGTGGGGTCGTCGGCGGTGGCGGCACCATCCCTGTACTTGGTGGAGAGCTAGGTGGGCTTGGGGGCGATGGAGCGGCACCAAAATCACTTGTCACGTCCTCCGGACGCGCAATCCCCGGAGGCATCGCCACCGGGCGGCGTTGTTGACTTGCGGCAGGCGGACTCGGAGCTGCTGGCGCGGGCGAAGCGGGAGCCGGGGCCGTCGTAACCTGCCCTCCAGCACTCGGCTTCGGCGTCACCCGAAAAGAGTCGTCGGAACTTGTTGAACACCCAATCACAAACACCAGCCCGACCAGTCCAGTACCCAAGGAAATCCACTTCTTCCAGCGGAATCGGGCCATGGCCACACCTCTTCAACGAGTGTTTTCAGGATTGATCAGTTTCTGGCGACACAATCGATTGTAATCGCCGGGTGGAGCGCACAACCAGTGGTGCCGAAACCACCGTCCCGTTTTCCCACGTCGGGGGCTGCTGCACACAGAATCGGCATGTTTCCAAAGCTTTGAGCGCGTTGTGAGCCGTGAGATCGAAGTGAAGTGGTGTGATCGCAATCTTCCCCTGAGCCAACACGGAAAGGTCGGTCCCGTGGTCTCCGGGTTCGGGCGCCGGCTCGCCGGTTGCCCAGTAGTACGTTCGCCCCCATGGATCCACGCGCTTCTCGTACCGCTCGCCGAACTGACGCACATCCATCGGAACAACACAGACTTCAGGCTGCGGATTGAACACGGCCGCGGTCGGGATGTTGAGATTGAAAAGCCGACTTCCTGCAGGCTTTTTCTCCAACAGTTGGGCAATGATCTGCACTGCAATTTCTGCCGCGCGGTCGAATAGGGGATTTTCCTCAAACTGAAGCGATACGGCGATACTCGTGATCCCGAAAAACGCCCCTTCGATAGCGGCAGCAACGGTTCCCGAATACAGGACGGCAATACCCGCGTTGAGTCCTACATTGATTCCGCTGACCACAACATCAGGACGACGAGGGCACAACTCCGTCACACCAAGTTTGACGCAGTCCGCCGGGCTTCCGTCGACCGCAAACCCGAAATGCTTATCGCCCTGAAAAACTTCCTTGAGAATGAGTGGGCGCAAATAAGTGATGGAATGCCCCACTCCGCTTTGCTCTGTGGCGGGAGCGACGACCTGCACCTCCCCCAACTGCTTGAGCGCTCGAGACAAAGCAGCCAACCCTGGCGCATAGATTCCATCGTCATTTGTCAGCAGTATCAGCACGGCGTCAACTCATTACCTCTTAATCCGGGTGAGCACCGTTTCTCTGAAACGATCCGAATGCAGCACCGATGCGCGACCTAAAAGCCACCCCAACCTCCATTGGTAAACTATATCGATGCTAGTGATAATCGGCAACGATCAAGTTGCGGTGAGCGGTCCACGCTGATCACGTTGACGCTGCTGCTTTTCCTGGAGCCTGGCCGATTTCGCTGGCTGAAAGTATTGGAGCGGTGCGACCTGACCGACGTCCCACAGCGGATGTGCGTAAAAGACCAAGACTGCCGCCGGTGAATGGCGGGACTGCGTTTTCTTAAGGTTTTAGTGTAGGATGGATAAATGATCGTTGAGCGTCAACCATCTACCTTTCTGGATGCCTGAGCACACTCAGGCTGATAATGCAATCTCCCATATTTGTATTGCGTGGCAAAATCCCATGGAGCAGACTGCCCATTCGCTCTCAAAGGTTCCTGATGCCCGTGGCCGATTTGGACCATTTGGCGGACGTTACGTGCCGGAAACCCTGATCGCTGCCTTGGACCAGTTATGGGCCGAATATCAGCGAGCCACACAGGACCCCACTTTCCACGCGGAACTTGAACACCTTTACCGCCACTATGTTGGGCGACCGTCCCCGCTGTATTACGCGGAACGACTATCAGAATTCTGCGGCGGCGCGCGGATTTATTTGAAGCGGGAAGACCTCAACCATACTGGTGCGCACAAGATTAATAACTCGCTCGGCCAGGCGCTCCTCACGGTCCGCATGGGAAAGCGACGGGTCATTGCGGAAACCGGGGCAGGTCAGCACGGGGTGGCAACCGCCACGGCATGTGCTCGATTCGGCCTTGAGTGCGTTATCTACATGGGTGAAGAAGACATGCGTCGTCAGCGGCCGAATGTTTTCAACATGCGGCTGCTCGGGGCCCAGGTGGTGCCTGTCACCAGTGGATCACGAACGCTTCGTGACGCAATCAACGAGGCGCTTCGCGACTGGATGAGTTCCGTCGAGACGACACACTACTGCCTCGGATCGGTCACCGGCCCGCATCCTTTTCCACAAATTGTCCGCGATTTTCAATCGGTCATCGGGAAGGAAACCCGCTCACAGTGCCTTGAACAATTCGGGCGACTACCGGACTGGATTGTGGCATGCGTAGGGGGAGGAAGCAACTCCGCCGGCATGTTTTATCCGTTCATTGATGACGATGTGAAACTTCTGGGGGTCGAAGCCGGAGGGCGTTCTTCCCGTCTCGGGGACCATGCGTCGACCCTCTGTTACGGTCGCCCCGGCATTCTCCACGGTACCTACTCCTACGTTTTGCAAGACGAAGACGGCCAAACTGCGGACGTGCACTCAATCTCCGCCGGTTTGGACTATCCGGGCGTGGGACCCGAACACAGTTATTGGAAAGAGACGGGGCGTGTTACCTACACCAACGTGAGCGATCGCCAGGCTTTGGAAGCGTTCCAGACCTTGGCGCGATTGGAGGGCATCCTTCCCGCCCTCGAAAGTGCCCATGCCCTGGCCAAGGCCATGGAGCTGGCCCCAACATTGGGTCGGGACCAGGTGATCGTCGTCTGCCTTTCCGGAAGAGGAGACAAAGATACCCAGGAGGTGGCGAGACTGCTGGGGCATGATTTCGCATAGACGCGCGGGTATATCCTCTGTATCTTTGCGATCACTCTGGAAGCTTGCAGCAGGAAATCCATATGTCGGCTGTTTCTACCGTTTTTCAACAACTCCGCCAGCATGGCAAAAAAGCCCTGATGCCGTTTCTTACGGCGGGCGATCCCAATCTGGAGTTTACCGAGGAGGTCATTCAACTGCTTTCCGAGGAAGGTTGCGCGCTGCTGGAATTGGGATTCCCGTACAGCGATCCCATCGCGGATGGCCCGGTTATTCAGGCATCTTATACCCGCGCACTGCGGAGTGGGGTCAAGGTGGACGCGGTGTTTGACACTGTCGCCCGGGTCGCACCGAAGGTTGCTACTCCGATCGTGGGAATGGTGAGTTATGCCATCGTTCTCCGACGCGGACTCCAGAGGTTCGTCGAGGCTGCGCGGTCATCCGGTCTGGCAGGACTCATCGTCCCCGATCTGCCGGTTGAAGAGTCCAGCGAGCTTCGCGCGGTGTGCGATGAAGCGGATTTGGATTTGATCCAATTGATTACTCCCACCACGCCGCGGCCTCGGGCGATCGAAATCGCCCAAAAAAGCCGGGGATTCATTTACTATGTGTCCGTGGCCGGGATTACCGGTGAACGATCTGAGCTACCAGCCAGCGTGGTGGAAAATGTGGCCTGGTTACGGCAGCAGACCGATCTACCGATCTGTGTGGGATTTGGCGTCAGTCGGCCGGAACATGCCCGAATGGTGGCACAGGTCGCCGATGGGGTCATCGTAGGATCGGCTTTTGTTCGGCGCATTTCCGAAGCTGCTACGCGGCCAAAAGAGGAAGTCCTTCGCGAACTCCAGCAATTCGCCAGGAGTCTCCTTTCTGCACTGGATACAGCACCCCAGTCTTTGTCGCAACGTGATTGAGAACCATCAGAGTCCCATCCGACCTGTGTGTGCCGACCTGTCCCCAAATTTTTTCCCTGGCGATGGAGCCGCGAAGGTTCACAAAGGTTCACGTAGGAGCGAGATTCAACCCCGTGGGAGCTGATTGTCACGTCCACTTGCGGCGGGACGTGTTCGTTGCATCTGCTTTCCAAAGTTTGGATAGTCCATTTTGCTGAGCCAGCTCCAACTCCTCGGTTCAGTTGCTGGCCACACGGGAGGGGCAATTCATGAATTGCCGCTAAAACATGTTCCGCCGTGGCCACTCGGAGATTCTTGCAGGCCTGGGGATGGGACATGTGTGCCGGCGGGTTGACGCGCGAGCGAAATCCAGCTTCGTGGCGGCGTCCACTGAACCCAAGCCTAATCCGACGTCGGTTGACCGGAAACGCCAACGCCCGTGAGGAATCAATAGGTTCTCGGTCGTACCCGCGCTTGCACACGCAGAGGAAGGCCCTGGATTCGCAGAAATCCTTCCGCGTCGCTCTGGTTGTAATCTCCGCCCGCTTCCATTGTGGCAATGCCTTCATCGTAAAGGCTGTTGGGACTGGTCCGGCGATCCACGAAGATATTTCCTTTATACAAGCCGAGTGTCACCTCCCCAGTCACCGGCTTCTGAATTTCGCGGATCATCGCGAGAAAGGCATCCATTTTGGCGGAATACCAGAAGCCATAATAAACGAGTTCCGCGACCTCCGGAGCCAGTCGGTCCCGCAAGTGCATCACATCTCGATCAAGCGTCAATTGTTCGATTTGCCGATGGGCGAAGTACAGGAGTGTCATTCCTGGTGCTTCATAAACGCCCCTGCTCTTCATCCCCACAAAGCGATTCTCCACCATGTCCACCAGCCCGACGCCATTCCGACCGCCAATCTGGTTCAGTCGGTTAACAATTTCATAGGCGCTGAGACTCTCGCCATTCACCCGGGTGGGAACGCCTGATTCAAACGCAATGGTGACTTTTTCCACACGGTCAGGCGCCCTCTGCGGTGGCGTGGTCATTCCAAATTCAACCAACTCCACGCCGTTGACAGAAAGATCTTCCAGACGTCCGGCCTCATAACTGATATGAAGGCAGTTTTCGTCCGAGCTGTACGGCTTCGCGGCCGTTGCCTTGACGGGAATTCCCTTTTGTTCGCAATATGCGATCATTTCCTTCCGCCCGGGGAATTTCTCACGGAACTCTGCCAGGCGCCACGGAGCCAGGACCTTGATCCCGGGCTGGAGGGCTTCCGCGGCAAGCTGGAAGCGACACTGATCGTTACCCTTACCGGTTGCACCATGGGCAAAAGTATCGGCACCAACCTCCCGGGCAACCTGAAGACAGACCTTGGCAATAAGAGGCCTCGCTATGGACGTACCCAGCAAGTAGACACCTTCATACCGGGCGTCCCACTGCATGACCGGAAAAGCGAAATCCCGGCACAACTCTTCTTTGGCGTCCACCAGCCGGGCAGATTTGGCTCCGATTCTTTTAGCTTTCTCCAGGATGGCCCCACGGTCCTCACACGGTTGCCCCAGATCCACATAGACCGCGTGGACATCGTAGCCCCTCTCAACCAACCAACTCAGAATGACTGAGGTATCCAATCCTCCGGAATAAGCCAGCACGCAACTTGCCATAGCAAAGCCGTCCTTTTAAGGTGATTGGTTTCTCAGTGCGACCCGCCACCGCACAAAAGCCGTAACTCACACAACAAGTCGAGAAATACGTATTGTAACGGACCGAGGCCATCATCCCAACAACCGCGCCCAGGTAACACAGCCCGGCTTTTCCTCTGGCGAGTGGGTGCCGTGCCCAATTGGCTCGTGTCGCCCAGGATGCACCTGCTATCAGGTCTGCCTCTTCAACGTTGGATACTCTGTTTTGCATGACCGGGCACGACAAGCGTGCCACTCTGTGTTCCACGGACGTCGTGAAAGGCGTCCCTCCAATAAGCTCGGATTCCACGCCGCACGAGCGTCCCGGTTGCAGCCCAATCAAGTTAGGGACTGGAGGACCCGGTTCCACCCGGGCCACGCCACTCGTAGGGGCGATTCATGAATTGCCCCTACCACACTTTGCACTCGTGGCACGTCATGGTTTTTTGCAAAAGTGGGGATGAGTCAGCCCAGCAGCCTCCTTCCCTGCTCCCAATTTTTCGGAAGTTTTTCGCGAGCCAAAATGGCCGCAAATGCAAAAATCCGGCAACAGTCTGAGATCACATCCCCATCAAAAAAGTAACTCCGGCACGCACGCCGGAGCCCTATCGAAGCGCGCCCGGAGGGAGTCGAACCCCCAACCCTCGGGTCCGAAGACCGATGCTCTATCCAGTTGAGCTACGGGCGCCCGAGAGCAGGCAGCCATCCTTGAAGGTTTTTACTTTCATCTATTGTATGGGCCAGAAAACCGTGCGCAAAGCCGCCTGGTAGGAGTCCGTCCGATCCCCTACGCGCCTGTGGAAATCCGGCACGAGTCCACACGAGCGAGGTTGATCGCTCCCAACCCCATGGCGAGCAGGGGCCTCGGTCCCCGTTTTCCACTCCAACCCCGCCGGTTTTGTCCGCATTTTCTGTACAACCTGAATTCAATTGTACCCCCTGAGTATTTTTGTCAGCTTAATCTGGGCAGATCAGCTCAAGTTCGGCGCATCTTGCCAGCTACTGTGACCTATGGTTTTACGAGGACCGAGTCGGGGCGTCCCCAAGCATGCCCACGACTGGGTTGACCGACGCTCGTCATGGCTTGTGTCTTTTCTCCAGGAATTGCACAGGCTTATCAGTCACTCAAAGACCCTGTTTCATCGTTGGAGTTGCAGCCTTCTGGTTACTACTCAGGTACGACAACAATGACTATTCAACGACGCTCTATTCTCTCGGCTGGGTTGTGGTACTGGAACGACCGCCTCCCCGCTGCTGACTGTCCCGCACGGCCTTTGTCAAGCCTTTTACCGCTACTGGCTAGCTGGGGCGTGAAGAAGCACAATTCTCGGCGCCCGCGACGATCTGGTCGGCGTCGCTCTTTCGAAATGCTCGAAGCCCGCGATCTCTTCTCCGTCAGTCCCCTGACGGACACACTCCTGCCCCTGACAAATTTTGGCAGCCAGTCCAGCGCGACAAGTCGGGCGGTAGCACTGTCATGGTCCGGTTTCGAGTCCACCACCAACGGCACAATCGCACGCCTCCGTGCGACGTTTCAGGGGGACCCGCAAATCCGGCAGTTAGGTGCCGGAGTCATGGTCTCACTCGACGGCACGGATCTCTGGCTGGCAACAGGCGATCCGGTTCTCCCCGTGACATCGGTGCTGTTGGCGCTTCCTGCAGGCACGGAGCTTGTCGCCGTCGAGCCGATTCTCACAAGTCAAATCGACGTCATTGGCCACGGGCTACCTCCGGTCGTGGCGCCCAACCCCGTGCCCTTCGACTCGGTGGAGGACGCCCATCTCGATTGGACCCAGGTTTTGGACCGCTCTCTGAGCGCGTCAGAGATTGTCCATTTCTCCAACTACATCTGGGGTGGATATCGTCTTGCCACGGTTTCCATCTCGCCGATCATTTACGACCACTCTTCCGGAGAGCTGGCGTTTGTTCGGCAAATCGAGCTTAACCTTACCCTCACTCCCACCGCCGACGACTTACCCGTGAATCCGCTGCTTGCGAGTCAGGTGGCGGGCTTTGTTGCTAATCCAGAGGTCCTGCAAACATATTCGACCGCCACGGCCTCCCCGCCGGTTGACCCCTATGAGTACGTGGTTGTCACCAGCGCGGCACTCGCGAGGGAATTCGAACCGCTGGTCCAGGAAAAAATTGCCCGCGGTCTCACCGCGCGCATCGTGACCACCGAATGGATAGCCGAAAACTACCGTGGGACGGAAAACGGAGACCTTGCCGACCGCATTCGTCAGTTCCTGTCGGACGCCTATTTCAACCACGGTACACGGTGGGTCCTGCTCGGAGGTGACGCCGAGGTCGTGCCGGCGCGCGGTGTGTATGTCGCTGTAGGCAACACGGTTGAAACAGCGCTTGCCACAGACATGTATTACGCCTGTCTGGATGGGCCATGGAACCGGGACGGCGACAACTTGTGGGGAGAACGAACAGATGGACTCAACGGTGGGGACATCGACCTGGTTCCGGAACTCTTCGTCGGCAGGGCACCGGTGAGCAACGCCACAGAGGCCCGAAATTTCGTTGCCAAAACGCTCTTGTACGCAACGACGCCGCATCCCAATGCCACAACGGCCCTGCTCTTGGGCGAAAAACTTGATAGCATCACTCAGGGGTCGATTTCAAACGAAATTATCCGGCAACAGACAATTCCCTCAGACTGGAATGTGCAAACCCTCTATGATTCGGACACTCAAGCCTGGACCACGGCCCAGATTGTGGCCGCGTTAAACTCCTCGCCGAATATCGTCCACCATCTAGGTCACGCCAATTCCACCTATGTCGCACGAATGACCGTATCTCAGGTAGCCGCACTGAGCAACGCCTTTCCCTATTTCATGTATTCGCAGGGGTGTGATGCCGGCGCTTTCGACACTCGCGACGTGGCCATTGCCGAAGGGCACGTTGTCGCGCCGCATGGCGCTGTGGCAGTCGTCATGAACACCCGATATGGATGGTACGTGCCTGGCAACACGCCCGGTGGCAGCCACGACTACGCCCTGGCCTTTTTCGATGCGATATTCAATGAGCATAAAGTACGACTCGGTGAAGCACTGGTTGATTCCAAACTCGACAACCTCTTCCGTTTAAGCGCCGGCGGTGCCTATCGGTGGATCCACTTCACGTCCACATTGTTTGGTGATCCTGAGCTTGCCCTCCAAACGGGAGATTGGGTCCCTCCCCAGCGAGCCCTCATAAGCGGTATCGTGTTTGAAGATCAAAACCGAGACAGACAACGGGATCCGAGCGAACGTGGAATGTCCAACCAGCTCGTGTATCTCGATTTGAATGGCGACGGCCGCTGGAATCACGGTTCAACGACTTTTACCCAAAATTCATCGGTCCCTCTTCAAGACAACGGAACCATCATTTCTCAGTTGCAGGTCTCCGGTGTAGGACGAGTTCACAATCTTACTGTTTCCATCAATATTTCGCATACCTACGTTGCCGATTTGCGGATCACGCTCATAAGCCCCACGGGAAAACGCGTCACGCTCGTCGCCAATGCGGGTGGTTCGGGAGATAACTTCACTGACACCGTATTTGATGACTCTGCGTCACGGTCCATTCTGGAAGCCGCTGCCCCCTTTACAGGTACTTTTCGTCCTGTCGATCCCCTGGGACTTCTCAAAGACGATCTTGCAGACGGGACGTGGTCCCTGGAAGTATCCGACACCGCGCCCTGGGACACGGGCGTGCTCAACCGCTGGTCGCTGACGTTTTCTTATGAAGAACCGTACACCGTTACAGATTCTAACGGTGCGTATATCTTCAGTGGCCTTGCTGCCGGCGACTACACCGTGCGCTGCGCAAGGGCCGCCTCGGCGTGGCCGGTTTCTGCCGATCCCGGGGTAACGGTTTCACTCACCCCAGGGGAACAGCGCACGGACGTCAATCTGGCCATTTCAAATATTCCCTCGACCTCGGTTGACCTGGGCGAAATCACGCTACAATCAATTCTCGTCGATACCTCCCGGCCCCAGCTCTACCGACTGATAGCCACACACGATGGCCTGCTCTCGATGGTGGTGCCCGACTCAATATCGTCCTCTACCGCACGTGTTTCGCTGTACAACGCGCAGGGCGAAACGATTGGTAGTCACCCACTCTCAGCAGACCCACAAAGATTTGACTGGACTGTGCTGGCCGGAGGGGAGTATTACCTCCTTCTCGACGGTCTCCAGGGTGAAATCCGTCTGATCAACTTGGTTGGAATTCATCCCGGAAGCGTCACGATTTTCGGCACCTCGGGCGATGATCAAATAAATCTGTCTCTTCAGCACGGGCTGGTAGTGTCGGTAAACGGCGTCCAATATGACCTCACGAATGAATTCACTGGTAGCGGCGGCGCCCTGAGTATCACCGCAAATGGTTTGGAAGGTAACGACAGCCTCACGCTGGTCCTGAACGACAGTGATTGGTATCTCCGGGGTGAACCAGGTGGAATTCGGGCCACAAGTGGATCAATCGCGGTATCCGCCTCGGGGGTCGAACTCGTACAGGTATGTGCCGGTAAAGGGAACAATACGGCCGAATTGAGCGACTCTCCCGGTGACGATGTATTTGTGTGTCAACCCGGTTTTGCCCAATAGCGCGGTCCGGGATTTGAAATCAACGTGGAAAATTTTTCCATCGTGCACGCATACAGCCGCGCCGGTGGGGACGATGTCGCCCATCTGTCTGATTCCATGGGCGATGACCGCTTTGTGGCCCGCCCCGATTACTCCGTGATGTCAGGCTCCGGATTTTATCACCGCGTGAAAGGTTTCCGGTACGTACATGCATACAGCCGCAACGGCGGGAATGACTCGGCTCAACTCTTTGGGTCAACCAACTCCGACATTCTCACAGGCACGCCTGATTGGGTGAGCATTCGGAGAGACGGTTACTTTGCCCGGGCAAAATTTTTCAAGACGGTGGAAGTCGTCGGAAATGGCGGGACCGACGTGGCTCAACTGAGCGGGTCTTCTCAGCAAGACCGCCTCGTCGCCGGGCCGAGATGGTTGAGCCTGTCGATGAATGAAAAACTCATCACCATCCGCGGGATCCCCCAGATCATTGTGAATGGCGGATCCGGTTGGGATATCACAGAGCTCACAGACTCGGCGGGTGATGATCGGTTGCGTTCCTGGTCAGGCAAAACACTTTTTAGTGGTCCCGGCTTCAATATGATCTTGACCTCGTTCGAAGAGGTAACCGCCCGTTCTGTCAACGGTGGAGCGGATGCTGCTGAACTCTGGGACTCCAGCGGCGACGATACGTTCGTCAGTTCGCCGCAGGTATCACGGATGGTAGGACCGGGATTCCGTCACACGGTCGAAGGTTTTCGCTACGTCCACGGATACGCGACCGCCGGTTATGATACTGCCTCTCTGTCAGGAGGGCTGTCTGCCACCGCCTGGACGCTTCGCGATCGGCAGGCAATTGCCGCGGATGTAAACACTTACCGGCGGGCAAAGGCCTTTGATGCAGTTTTTATCGAAGGGGGCAACTCGAACCAAGACGAGGCCCGGCTGTTTGATACTCCCGGTAACGACTATCTGAAGGTAATCGGTAACGAATTGACGTTTGTGACGTCGGACTGGAACGTGACGTTACGCAACGTCCCGTACGTGAAGGCCTACGGAAGCACCGGGACCAATCTCATCGCTCGGACTGCAATAGACGTGGTGCTGACCCTTTTTGGGTCCTGGGTCTGAAGTTCGACGGACACCGTAAAGGGCGTCCCTTTAATAGGCCCGGGTACCACGCCGACCGAGCGTCCCGGCTGCATCCCAAACATGTGAGAGACTGGAGGGCCCGGTTCAACCCGGGCCACGCCACTGGTGGGAGCAATTCACGAATCGCCCCTACGACTTACTGCACACGTAGCATGTCAATGTTTTTTGCAAACGTGGGGATGGCTTAGGGTTCCCCCTCGTTTTTCTTCGCGGACCGGTTGGTATGCTGGAAGAATGGCGTCCCAATTGCGAAAGGCTGGGAAAAGCGATTACTCGTTGTCTCTCCAACGCGTTTTTTAACAGTCATTTCGATCTTTCCAGCCGTTTTGGAATGATGATTGGGTATAAGAACGTCTTTAACGAAGTTTGATCCGTCACTCCTGCTAACTGACACGCACGGAATAATGGGCAAGGACGTATCTCTCTATGAAATCTTCCAGCGGTTATTCGAGCGGTTTGGTCCCCAACATTGGTGGCCTGGGGAAACTCCCTTTGAGGTGCTTGTCGGAGCGGTGTTAGTCCAGAACACAGCCTGGTCCAACGTGGAGAAGGCCATTGAAAGACTACGAGAGGCGGGACTCACCAACCCGAAGGCTCTTTATTCTGTCCCGGAGACTGAGCTCGAAGAGTTGATTCGACCTGCCGGCTATTATCGCATTAAGGCTCGCCGGCTGCGAAACCTTTTGCGCTTTTGCATCGAACGTTATGGAGGTTCGCTGGAGCGGATGTTTCGCACACCTCTCAAGGAACTCCGCGAAGAGTTACTCTCCATCAACGGCATAGGCCCCGAGACTGCCGACTCAATCCTCCTTTACGCCGGAAATCTGCCGACGTTCGTGGTCGATGCCTACACACACCGCATATTTGCGCGGCATGGGTGGGTGGATTTCGACATCGACTATCACACTTTGAAGGATTATTTTGAAAGTCAACTGGAGCCGGATACAGCCCTCTATAATGAGTTTCACGCTCTGCTGGTAAAATTAGGAAAGGATTATTGCCACAAGAAGCAACCTCGATGTGAAGAGTGTCCGCTGCGAGAATATCTTCCCGAAGGCGGACCTTACGAGCCTGTCTGAGCACGGGACTCAGATACCTTCTGAGGCCAAGAATCGCGTGTTATTGATGGAGTATCTGTTATTCGCCATCCTGTCAGACTCGGGTATAACGTTCGATGTCCCTTTTCGAAGCAGAGGACCAGGCCCGACGACGTGATGTTCAACCGCTGGCTGCGCGAATGCGCCCGCGAACGCTGGAGGAATTCGTTGGTCAGGAACACTTTTTGGGGGAAGGCAAATTACTGCGGCGTCTCATCAAAGCCAACCGTCTGGGTTCGGTGATCTTTTACGGACCGCCGGGAACGGGCAAAACCACGCTGGCGCGACTCCTGGCCACGGAAACGAAAAGCGTTTTTCGACAAATCAGCGCGGTGACTGCCGGTGTCAAGGAACTCCGGGAGATTATCGAGGAAGCATACCGGCGCCTGGCAGCCACGGGACAGAGAACCGTCTTGTTCATCGACGAGATTCACCGGTTCAATCGGGCACAGCAGGAGGTGCTTCTTCCTCACGTGGAGGAAGGTGTCATTGTTTTGGTGGGTGCAACCACAGAGAACCCTTTTTTCAGCATCACGAGCGCCCTCATCAGCCGGAGCCGGGTTTTCGAGTTTCAGCCGCTTTCCCCCGAACATATCAAGGTTCTCATTCGCCGTGCTTTGGAAGACAAGGAACGTGGGCTCGGGCAGTACGAAGTGATCATGGACGAGGATGCTCTGGACTTTCTGGCGCACGCCTGCGACGGCGATGCTCGGCGCGCCCTGTCGGCCCTCGAAGTAGGCGTGCTCTCTTCGGAAACGTTTCCTCTACGGTTCACGCGGCAACTGGCAGAGGATTCATTGCAGCGGAAGGCAGCCGTTTACGACCGCGCCGGGGACGCCCATTACGACACCATTAGTGCGTTTATCAAGAGCATTCGAGGAAGCGATCCCGACGCAGCGATTTACTGGCTTGCCAAGATGCTGGAGTCCGGGGAAGACGTGCGATTCATCGCGCGTCGCCTGATGATCCTGGCCAGTGAAGACATCGGCAACGCCGATCCTACGGCCCTGATGCTTGCCGTTGCGGCGGCCCACGCCTGTGAAATGGTCGGTCTGCCCGAATGCCGCTTAAATTTGGCTCAGGCAGCGATTTATCTCGCCTTGGCGCCGAAATCGAATGCCGTCATCATGGCAATCGACGATGCCATAGAGGACATCCGCTCGAATCGAGTCCTGCCGGTCCCCATGCACCTTCGAGACGCAAACTACCCCGGCGCGAAGCGACTGGGCCACGGTGCCGGGTATCAATACGCCCACGACTTTGAGAACGGAATCGCAGCTCAAGACTATCTGGGAGTGGCAAAAACCTACTACCACCCCACCGATCGAGGGTTTGAAAAAGAGCTCCAAGCACGCTTAGAAAAAATCCGGGCCATCCTGCAGTCCGCCAAATCGGACGCTTCAGAACCCGCGCACGACAAACCCCGAAAAGGGGCAGTCCGCGGAGGCAAGCCATCTTCCACGAATGTTGATTCTTCCTCATGAGGAGGTGTCCGCTGTGGTGTCAAGTGTGAGCATTTCCATAGCGTCTCTTGAACTGACACGTAAATTGTTCGTTCGGTGGCGGGAAAACTTTGTATTCCGCACAGCTAAGCGCGGAATGAAGAGCCCTCGTGATAGGATCATATGGCCAATAATCTTCTTAATAGCATCGGCATTTTTGACGCGATCTGGCCCCGACCATACCGCTTGTGCCGATCAGGGAACTCAGCAGCCTGAGGTGGAAATCGAGTTGGCCGTGGATCCCAGACTACCGCCACTCACTCAGCACGAATGGGCCCGTGAACTTGGTCGAATGGGGATCACACGCGTGAGAATCCGCACTGCGTTTCCGTCAGATCAACCGAAGGTAGAAGTACTGCCCACATCTCCCCAACCCACTTACCGCGTCATTGGGATCATCAACAATTCCAACGAACTCGTCGTGCCGGGGGCACGCTTTTCCATTCGACAGTTGGGCGGTTTTGTGCGGTGGATTGATGAACTGCGAACCAGCGGCCCACCGGAATCTCGCCCCAAAACAGTGGCGTTTGGGTTAGACCTCGTCCGCTTCCAGTTAGTCAAACAGGATCTTGCACAACCGGTGGCCATTTCTACCCTGGGGCGAAACAGCCGCGAAATCGTGGACCAACTCCTTGCGAAATTGCACAACCCCGTCGTCTGGGATGAACGCGCGAAGTCCCTCCTGTCATCACATGAAGTTAACGAGGAACTCAAGAATTCAGCTTCTGGCACGGTGCTGGCGTACCTCTTGCGCTATGACGGCCTGGCCCTGGTGCCACGGGGCGACGTGCAGGGCGTCAAATACTGGATTGTCCGCGGCGGCCCCAACGTTGCCTGCTGGCCTGTGGGATGGCCTCCTGAAGAGGGTGAAAGCACCGCGGTGCCGCAACTGCTCGAGTTTCTCACCGTCAACATACAAAACGTCAACATTCGTGCGGTGCTGCAGTCGATCGAATCGCGTCTTGGTCTTGTCGCCCTTTTTGACTATCCAGCGCTGGTAAGATACGGCATCGATCTCGAAAAAACCTCAATCAACATTCCCCAAACAAAGACCACATACAGTCAGATCATCAAGCGAAGCCTGTTCCAGGCGAAGCTGAAGGGAGAGGTGCGGGTGGATGATGCGGGGAAACCATTCCTGTGGATCACCACCCTTCGGCCAATCGAGGATTAGAGCCTCTCCAAAACTCAAACGGCGTCTGGCAATTTAGGCCAGTTCTGAGGTTCTCACATAGGCACCAAAAGGCTTTCACTTACAGCCCTGAACGTCCTCCTGATTCGCATTGCCAGCTATTGTGCCAGGCCATGTCCCCTCCGCTCTTCCCCACCGCCACCCGCCAGGAAAGTACCGGTTATCCCGGTCGGCGTCGGCCAAGCCAGAAATACCAAAATTCATTCCGAGAGCCCAATACCCGACCTAAAATTGAAGCGTTGCTCTTGACAGCCACGACCTTCAGTCGTAAAAAACTGCCGAGTCAGTCGGGCGAGAAGTGACACAAGTAGTTCGATTGTCGAAGGAGATGTACTCATGTTCGCGGTAAATCTCGGTTTAACTCTTCCTCCTCTGCCACCCGTGGATATTCCCTGGCCCGGAATGCACGTCTTGGTGGTCCACTTTCCCATCGCACTCCTGCTGGTGGCCCCAGTATTCGTCCTCCTCGGACTGATCTTCGCGCCGCGCTGGCAGGGATTTGCAATCTCGGCTGTGTTGTTGCTTGCCCTGGGCACAGCGGGAACCTTCGTGGCGGCGGCTACCGGGCTAGCCGCGCGGGATATCGTCGAGGAAGGTCCTGATGAAATGTTCGAGGTGATGGAAGAACACGAAGAATACGGCCTGCTTACACGGAACATATACCTCGGCGTGACGATTGCCTACGCAATCTTTGTGCTCCTCACCTTGACAGTACCGTCCATCGGCAAGGCAGTCGTCCGCATCCCGATTTCGCTGGTCTTTTTAGTGGCCATGGCAGTGGCTGGCTTGTATCTTGCTCACACAGCCCACCTTGGCGGCATATTGGTCCATCAGTATGGCGTCAAGGCGAAACTAACTGAAACGCGAGAACGTGCGGAAGATAAAAAACAGCGTGCGAATACGGAAATCAAAGATCAAGCCTCACAACCTGCCGACGAGCAGGATCGAGCCGCCAGATCCCCGAAAGACACGGAAGAAACCGAATCTTCCAAACCTCAAGCTCAATTACAATCGGAGCACTCGGACCAGCCAGCCTCCTCGGCCGAGGCGCCCTCCACCCAAGAACCCTCCGCTGCCGAGTCCGAATCAAAACAAGAGAAAGAGTGAAACTCAACGGTTGACGATTGGGACAGTCCGCTGCCCCCGCGAATCAGCCTTGCCGAGTAGTGCCTTTTGATTTCGGCAGCCGTTTCCAAAAACGGTCGATCGCCCGTTGGAGAATTTCTACTGCGACAACCAGTACAACAGCAGAAACAAAGATCGTGTTGGGGATGATTCCATAATCCAAATACCAACTGTGAAAATCCGATTTTCCAACCTCCGTGACGAGAATCGCCACATCTCGACGAGGCCCTTGGGACAGGATTCGGCCTGTCGCATCAATCACCGCTGAAAAGCCCGTGTTGGCCGCAATCAAGAATGGCTTTCTGGTTTCCACTGCCCGAAACACACCACATATCAGGTGCATATCAAGTTCACTCGATCCCCAGAACCATCCGTCGTTTGTCAAATTGACGAGCACGTCCGGTTCGGCTCCGTGCTTTCGCAGCTCGAGAATCTGCTGGCGAATAAGATGAGGAATCACGCTCTCAAAGCAAATGTTAGGGCAGAACCGCACACCTCGCACCGAGAACGCTTTTGGCACTTTGCCCGGTGTTGTATTCGTGCTTAATGGTGTGAGGTACCGCATCAGGGGAAATTCGTCGGCGAAGGGCACGTATTCCCCGAACATCACCAGGTGCATCTTATCATAGCGTCCCAGATAGCAATACCCTTTGGTCTCAGAGCTGTGGTGTGTTGCTCCTTCAGAAGCTCCTGGAGAGACTGATATGCTGTCCCGCCTGTTCGTGGCCCCACCATTTGCGGATTTCGGAAAAACTTCATCCGTGGAACATTTTCCCACGAATGCGGCCGAGTTGTAATAGCGTACCCCGGATCCGGTATAAGCGACGGTCTCGACGCCTAAAATGAGCCTTGACGCGAGTTGACTCGCGAGGCGTTCCATCGCTGCTTGGCTGCTCCGCTTCGCCGCGACAAGCTGATCCACAAATTCGTGATCAGTGTTTCCCTTGGCACGCCATTCAGGCGGGACAGCGGGGTGAGAGTCGGCGTCAATCAACAATCCCCCGTAAACTGTCTCCGGCCAAACCATGAGATCGAGGTCACGGTATTGTCTGGCCGCGAGGAAAGCCAATTCAAGATAGTGACGGTGGATACGCTCCCGTTTCTCCTCACCGTCCTCCAGTCGAATATCCTGCGAACCCTGGATGAGGGCCACCCGCACGGTCGAAGTTTGTGGCGTTGCCGCGTGGACCACCAGACGGTAATGGCCGTACACCACAACCGCCCCCAGCACGACCCCTGCCGCCATAAGTGGACGACCGGCAGCCAAGACATACCGAGTTAGTTTTTTTGCGGAGATCGCGTCCGAAGAAACCTCATTCGATCTTTGGTATGCCCCAGCCCGGTGGAATTCTGCCATGCGCTGTGCCGCCAAATAAAGGCAACCCGAAACAAGAATCATGACCCACCCTACGCCGTACGTTCCGACCAGGTCAGCCACCTGAATCAGGCTGAGCCACCGGTATTGGGTGTGCGCAAGGCTGGCCATGGTAAAACCCGTGAGTAAATGTGCCCGCGCCACCTCCAGCCCTGCCCAAATGGTGGCAGCCGCCGCAGGGATCGGTATTCGGCAGAGGTGCACGGCTATTCGACTGAAACCTATAAAGCACGGCAAATACCAGGCGAGATAGAACGAGAGGGCCACCCAGCCGAAACTTGTGGCCCAGTGAGGCAAACGAAGCCAATGAAGAGCCGCCATCCAGAAGGCAAATCCAACTCCCGCGAGAATGAGATATTCTCGAGTTTTCAGGGGCTGTGAACGCCCGATAAGTGCGCACCAGAAACACGGTCCCACCCACGCCAGAGGTGCCACATCAAGAGGAGGAAGCGCCATCCATAACAGAACCGCCCCAATGGCCGCCAGCAAGAACGTCTGCCGATCCGCGCTCAAAGCCAGTCTGCTTTTCCACGCGCGATTCTTCTCAGATGCGACATTCTTTCCACGGGAATGATGGCGGTGGGGAGTTGCGCCGGTGGATCCGTCACTGCGGCCCATTTTGGCCAACCTCAGTCTCTTCGGACCTCCCAAAGTCATCAGCTTATCTTCACGTTCTTGTCGCTCAGGATGAGAAATCTTTCCAAAATGGCCGGACCGGCCGCAGTGAGGAAACTTTCCGGATGGAACTGCACTCCGAAAACGGGATACTCCTTATGCCGAATGCCCATGATTTCGGGGCTGCCATCCGGGAGAAACGACCATGCACAGACCTCGAAACATTCGGGCAGCGACTCGGGTTCGATCACCAAACTATGGTAACGGGTCGCCACAAAGGGATTTTCGATCCCCTCAAACAGCCCCTTCTGATCATGGTAGATCATGTCCGTCTTGCCATGCATCAGCCGCCTCGCCCGGACGATCCTCGCACCAAACGCCTGCCCGATGGACTGATGCCCCAGACAGACCCCCAGAAGCGGCACCCGTCCTGCAAAATAGCGGACGCACTCCACCGATATCCCGGCTTCTGACGGGGTGCAGGGGCCTGGTGAAATGATGATCCGGTCCGGGTTCCAGCGCTCGATCTGTTCGACGGTTATCTGATCATTTCGCTCTACAGCAATCTCCAACTCGGGGTTGATTTCCCCTAACCGTTGCACAAGGTTGTAGGTGAACGAATCGTAATTGTCCAGCACAAAAATACGCACGCGGATGGTCCTCTTTCTAACAACTCACAGGCATGGAAGCCACGTCCGAAATGATGGCCGAATGGACTCCTGAGCGAGCCACCGCAACGAACACCAAGCTCCGGAAGGGAGAAAAAACGCTTAATGTCGCCTGCCGCAAACCTTCAATTTAACGCTTCAGCACGCCTCTCGGAACAGCGCGTCCACCTTCAAAATACATGGGCTCCTTTTCCACGAGCCCCGCCTATTTAGTGGTGGAGACTTTTCGGGCGTCGTCGGTTCGGGAGGAAGTTCGTCCGGAAAGGACCACATACCGTTCGGGTGGCAGTGTCATTTCCAGAATGCGCAGGCCGAATTTATCTCCCACCTTGACCGCCTCTCCCCGGGCAATGACATAACCATTGACGGCGAGTTCAAGGGGTTCATCGCACGACTTGTTGAACTGAATGATCGTCCCTGGGGCCAGTTGGAGGATTTCAGCGAGAGGCTTACGTGTTCGAGCCAGAATGACCTCGACAGGCAGCTTGATCTTCAGGAGGCTACGGGTCAAAAGTGGGAGAATCCTGGCCCGTACAGGATGAGCTCCAGCACCCCTCGTGCGTGCTGGCGGTGGCGTCGCAACTCCGGCTGTGCTCGCAGCTAACTTTTCGGTTGAGGCTGGCTGGTCTCGAGGAGGTGCTTGTGGCGTCACTGGGGCATATGCCGTCGCCTCTTCTCCCAATAGCCTGATCAACATCGGCAACTCCCGGTTGCCCATGTTCACCGGCAGCAGTATCCCGGGCGAGTCTTCCGGCAACTCTGTCGCGGTGAAGGCCGGAACAACACGGGCAGCACTCTCCCGCAGCGGCCAATCAGGGGGAAAAAGGAGGATGCCGAGTTCCTGGGCGAGCGTCGCCAGCTTAGCCTTTCCCGTAGGATCAGGATTCTCGGCCCATTTTGGAATGACCTCTGCCTCGTCAGGGAGAAAAATCTCGACCCGGAAACCCTCGAAATGAAACTCTACGGACAGGCCCCGGGTGAATGTTGCCTTTCTCAGGACCTCCTTCTGTTCCTGAAGAGACTCCCTCCTGTCTATGTTGCCTAGCCTGAAGTTTTGGTCGAATGTTCTTTGAAAGGAGGCCTCAACCTCCTCGCAAGCCGTTTTGAGGCATTCCAGAATTGCAACCAACTTCGGATGGGCCATAGAGCCGAGAGCTTTTCAAACGGCATTCGAATGAGCACGACAAAATCTGCGCTAATCCCGCAGATTCATTATCGGCCTCCTAATCGGAAAACTTTTCCCATTTCGCTCAAACCCCAATCCACCGATGTAGCAAAAAGGGACTCTGGCCACACCACAGAAAAATACCCATTCTGCAGAAAATGGGCAGATGGACTATGCGGCTGCGATACCCGGGCCTGTTTGCTGCCCCCACCACGGATAGGTCTAAATCCACATATAAGTTGTGCATCCGGATTGAAAGGTATCCTAACTTTGCCAAGGCACAACAGATGCGAAGTCGCTTCTTCCAAATGTGCCCTCGTCTTGACGGAAAAAAGGCAGGATTGTACTCTTACCTATGGAGCTACAAATGTTCCTTTCCGCACTGGGGTATGGTGTAACGGTAGCACGACTGACTCTGGATCAGTTAGTCTAGGTTCGAATCCTAGTACCCCAGCTTTTCTTTTGCTATAGTCGCGGCCCTGAGAGGGATTGGAGCGAAACGCTTTCCAATACCGGTTCAGGGTGCGGCGCACGTTGGAGGGTATGCGAATTGGTGAGCAGCCTGACTCGAAATCAGGTGCCCCGAAAGGGGTTGCGGGTTCGAGTCCCGTGCCCTCCGCTGGGATAAAGCGATGCTTTAAGAGACGGCGCTGCGATCGGTTGCCAGGCCTGTCGAACTCGCCAGGCTGCGAATGATTGTCTAAAAAGCTGGTCATGTGACGGGCGGGGCAGGCTAAAGTCAATTTTCCGGGAGCGATCTTCTTGCGTGAGAATTAGTCGGTGCGCTCGTTGATAGCTCAGCGTAATCAGCGGGCGCTTTCTGTTTTAGGGCTTCTCCAAAAAGTAAAACGTGCCCAACAATTTAGGCCAATTCTCAGGTTTTCGCAGAAGTTCGTGCTGACTCCCTGCCTGTCTTTTCTTTTTCGCTGCCGTCGCGTGTTGCCATATTAGGTCCAGTTACGTAAAGATGGTGGTGCTGATCGCGCTGGTGGTGTGGTCGGCCGGTGCCGCATCAAAAGCGCCGGGGCTTTCCAGTGTCTGAGCCCTCCGGGGTGCACGTCTGGCGACGTGTTTTCCCCTACGTTACACTGTCTGGTGGGAGGCCCAAACCGGACAGGAAACAGAACGGTAGGGAACTGCCCGAGAAGGCCTGGCCCATGAGGTGGGGCCTCTTGTACAGTTCGGGCAACCTCGGCAGGAAGGCCGGTGCTATCACCCTTTTGCGGCTTTGACGTTAATCGTGGAGCGTTCCGTGGCCCAGGGCTCCTTATGGTTTATTTATCGAACCGCCAGCCAGCAGGTCGTCGGTCCGATTCCGGCGGCACAGGTGGCTCAGTGGCTGAGTGGGGGCGGATTGGGGGAAGATGATCTGATTGGGCCTTCTCCGAACGGCCCCTGGTCGCCACTCCGAGATTGGTCGAGGGCTCAGGTTTCGGCGGTTCCGCCAGCCGCACCCCCAACCCCAGTTGCCGGTTCAACAGTTAGCCACCGATCGGCAAATCCACTGGCCGGCGATCCAGAGTTCCTTCGCAAACAGCGGCAGCGTGCCCGGGAGCGGGCAAAAAAGATTACTTATTTTTTGGTTGGCACCATCGGGGTGCTGTTTATCCTGTTTATCGTTGTTCTCACGCGGCCGTTGCAAAGTATCTTGGGAGGTAAATCAAGCGGAAAAACAGTGCCACAGCCAGCTGGACTGGGAGACCCGGCGGCCCAACTGGCCAGCACCGCGTCTGCGGATCTTCGGCAATTGTTAGGCCCTCTGGACGCCAATAACGATCGCACAATCGCGTCTCCGGGAGGTAACGCTGCTATTCTTAAGAATCCCGTTGAGCGGCTTGCCGAGGCCGCGAGGGCATTTGGGGGAAGCGGGGAAAAGCTTCGCGATGCGCACGACGGCATCGAAATTCGAGTGCAGGGCGTGGAGATTACACCGCTTCGTGTGCGTCTCGGGGACCGGTCCTTTCGAACTCGATCGCCCTATCTTGTCGTTCGAATACGTATTGCTAATCAGACAGGTGATCGGTTTGTAACATATTCCCCAGCCCATAGCAGCCAGCCGAGTGCGACCCTCACCTGGGCCGGGAGCACCGATCCAGCGCGTCCTTACTGGAGACAGGGGTACGATATAGACGGCCAGCAGCGGAGCCCTCTGCGTCTTGGGCCAGGCGAGGCCGCGATGGATGCCTATGCCTTCACTGTGCCTCCCGAATCGGTTGACCAGGTCGCGCTGACGTTGCCGGGTCATTCGCTGGGCACGAAAGAAGACTTTGCTTTTATTCTTTCGCTCGATAAGTTGAACCGTGCGGAGCGAGCAAACCCGGAACCAGCGGAAGGCGGCATCGAAGAGGATTCTGGAATTGGTCCGTTGTCGCCAGCAACCTCCGCGTCTTCCGATCAATCTGAGGACGCTTCGCCACCCGACGAAGAGGCTCTGCCGATTCCCGGAATTCACGATACCCCTGGAACCGGCCAGCCGACAATGTCGGAGGAGGATTTGCGACAACAGGAGGAACTCCGCCGCAAGGCCGAGGTGATGCAGGAACTCCTCGACCGTCAGAGGGAAAAAGCCAGGTCCGATGGGACACGGAGCCCAGCCAGGACGCGTTAGCAACCGTTGCCCGTTAAGAAAGCGCGGGTTGCCCTGAAGACCACCTGCGACAAATTTATGACGCCACATGGCCGCGTGGGCGCAAGAATCTGGAAAACGCAAAACCGCCGGTTGATTTGATCTCGCTTTCGGGATGGCAACAATGGAAAAAATTTCACGGCATTCGGCGACCTGGATCGCGACCGCCTTTGGTCTGTTGACATGCGTCCCGTTAGTGTCACATGCCCAGGAAAGCTGGCCACGGTTTCGGGGACCGAACGGCTCGGGCATTTACAGGACTCACGAGTTTCCTGTTGTTTTTTCCGCCAATTCATTTTTGTGGACTGCAGAATTGGCGGGCATTGGCCATTCTTCTCCCGTCATCGCAAATGGTCGGGTGTTTACGGCATCTGCAAATCAGCAGACCGGCGAGCAGATACTGGAAGCGTGGGACTTGCCCTCCGGAACAAAGCTTTGGTCGCGGCGACTTCCCGGCCATGTTTTCCCAAAACACGAATTCAACAGTTTCGCCTCGTCCACTCCGGCGCTGGACGGAGCGAGGTTGTATTATGCCTGGGCGGTCCCGGAATCCTTACATGTGGTGGCCCTCAGCCAGAGCGACGGAACTGTGGTCTGGGAGGTTGATCTCGGTCCTTTCGTGTCGCAGCATGGGTTTGGGGCTTCTCCCATCGTGTATAAGGACCTGGTAATCCTTCCCGATGAACAGGATCAGGAAAGCAGCGTGGTGGCGCTGGATGCAGCCACGGGAAAAATTCGCTGGAAAACACCGCGACGGACGCAGAAAACGGCTTACTCCACGCCTTGTCTCATGGAAACAGACGGGGCAAGCCCGCAACTGATTCTGACGAGCTGGGCGCATGGCATCGCGAGCCTCGATCCGGAATCCGGTCAGCCATTATGGGAGTTGAATCTCTTTCACAATCGAACTGTGGGGTCTCCCGTGGTGGTGGGTGACGTTATTGCGGCTTCCTCGGGCGAGGGAGGGATTGGGCGTGAAATGTTCGTCGTTCGATCTCCCAGTTCCTCCACCGAAAGACCCGAAGTATTGTACGAAGTCAAAAGCAACATTCCCTATGTACCTACTCCTGTGGCATACGAGGGCAAGCTCTACCTCCTCTATGACAAGGGTGTCATGAGCTGTCTAGAGCTGAGCACTGGCGCACTCCTCTGGCGAAATCGATTGCCGGGGGAATACTTCAGTTCTCCTGTCATTTTGGGTGGAAAGATTTACTGCATTTCCCGAACGGGAACGGTGGTTGTTCTGGCCACTAGTGAGCAGTTTCGCCTCCTTGGCACGAGCGAATTGGGTGAGGGAACGCATAGCACACCGGCAGTGGCGGATGGTATCCTCGTCATCCGCACGTTTCGCAAGCTGTTTGCTGTAAAAGCGATAGGTCATTTGCACGCAGGCCTTTGAGGAGCCTTCGCTTTTTATGCGCCATCTGGAACGCGAAAATGCCGCCTCTCCCGCCTTCCAATCCGGGGTCTCCCAACCACTTAAAGACCGAGCAGATACATCTCAGGACGTAGCGCGATTGTTGTCAGAGTATGTGCTGATAAGGCGTGCGGCTCTGTCCTGGTACTATTTTGTGCTCGTGGGTTGTACTCTGGGAGGCCTGGCCATCGGCTGGTTGGCGGCATCTTCTTTTCGGCAGCCGAGGGCGGTGAGTTCCCCTCCGAATCCGGCCTCGGGCGAGCGAGTGCTGCTCAGCGGTGAGATTCGCTTCATCGATGCTGGGGGAATGGGCCATCCAGATACCGGCGCCGTGGTGATTGCGCTCCCCGCAAGACAGTTTCCCGATTCGCCCGTGCCCATCGAGGGGCTTCGGCCGTGGGATAGGGATTCCGCTCAGAGGCAACGCAATCTTGAGACGCTGGCGGAAAACGGCGGGGCGTGGACGACCGTCGATGAAGCTGGTGAATTCAGTCTCGTATTGCCGATGCAAGGGGATTACTGGGTGCTCGTGATCTCCAAGAACCTGGCACGACCCAAATCGGTGACGGAACAGCCGAACCGGGGCATTGCGGAATTGGACCTATCCCAACTTTCGCGTTACTTTGAACGCCCGGGGGATTTAATCGGCCCACAGGAGTACTACTGGTCGCGACAGCGTGTCGAGGTTAGCGGAGGGCGAATCCATCACGTCTTTGATGGAAGCTCCTGGAGCGATCTGGATAAGATTCGGTAGCGTCAGCTCGGCATCTCAGTCGATAACGAACGGTGAATCGGAAAGATCTTCGTATCGAATCTCGTCCACTTTTTCCTTTTTGCCCCATCCCGCATAAAGCCGATTTGGTGCGTTGAAGACCAGCCCTGGCCTGTCAGAAATGTTCTTATACGCGTGGACCACCCCTGGGGGAATGGTGACACACACCGCGTTCGATTCGCCCACAATCAGTTTCTGAGCTACCAAGTAGGTGGGCGAATCCCTTCGGTAGTCCCACAGATACAGCTTGAAATCACCCGGCCCAATAAAGGCAAAATAATCTGTTTGGTCTCGGTGTTCGTGAGGTCCACGAACAACGCCAGGAAGGGTTTCACTGACGTAAGCCATCACCGGATAGAGTTCTGGGACGAGCTCATCGTGACGGAACAACTCCACAAGCCATCCCCGCGCGTCAGAGAAACGTCGCAAAGGACGAATCTGAACTCCCTCGATTTGACCCTCACGAAATAGCACTTCAGGCATCGCAGACAACTCCCCACAACTCGTTAAGACGGCGGTTAGACTTCTATTGTATTTTCATTGTTGCGTGCCGGGAAAGCGAAATCTTTTCCTCAAGGCGTCATTGAGGGAGCCACGGTCGTCCCCCTTGTGGGATACACGGCGGCGGCATTAGCCTAGCGGAAGGTCGCGAATATCGACCACTTGCAATTAGAGCATGGGATCATCCAGGTGCACATCTGTCCAACAATCAAGCATAGCGGTCAAAACGAATGATGTCGCAAAAGCGTCCACGCAGTCAGATTGCGCGTCTTCTCAATCTTCTTCGGGAACCAGTTTACTTTGTGGATGGACAATGGCGAATCCGATTTTGCAATCGCGCGTGTTTGGAATGGCTGGCCTGCCGCGAAGAGGATATTATTGACCGCCGATGCGCATTCCACAGCAGCTTCGATCTGGAACCGGGGGACGCACTGGCCGCCGGGCTGTGCCCACCCCCGGGGGCTTTCGACCGAGACGAGACCATGGGGACTGTTGCGTGTCTGACTCCCGATGGCCAGCTCCGCAGGCGGCACGCCCGGTTTTTGCGCGTCCACGACCTCGAAGGGCGACCGGCCCTGCTCGTGGTTGTTGCCGACAAAGACGGGATCGATACTGTGCCGCGATTGACCGACATCTCGCCGGAGACCACCCACCAACAGTTACAGGCCTTGGCACTTCATGAGCAGATTCGCGAATTCCGGCAGGGTATTGCCACGCGATTCCACGCGCACCTGTTGATGGGGACCAGTGCTGTGGCTAAGAGGATGCAGCAGCAGGTGGCGGCGGCTGCAAGTCTCGCCAACCACGTGGTTGTCGTCGAACCTCCTGGGGGGCATGGTGCTGAATTGGCAAAAGCGATTTTTTACGCAGCGCGCCCGGATCCCCAGCAGTGCCTGGTTCCGCTGCCCTGTGAGGAGCTTGACCCGGATATTCTGCGAAACACACTTCAGGCATTTGCAGCAATCTCGCTCCCATCAGGATTGACGCATACATTCATCCTGGAGAATTTGCATCAGCTCCCCTGGCCCACGCAGCAGGTTCTCTATGAATTCCTGCGGCGTCCTCCGCACGGAATACGGGTCATTGCCACAACTCAGTCCGACCTGATGACACTAGCCTCCCAGGGCAAGTTGATCGAGGACCTTGGCCAGATGTTGAGTACGTTCCTCATTTTTATTCCACCCATTCGGGAGCGCCGCGAAGACATTCCCCTCATTGCACAGACGTTGCTTGAAGATTGTAATGCGAAGGAGTCGAAGCAAGTGATGGGATTTACATCGGAAGTGCTGGACATTCTGGCGCAGCACGATTGGCCAAATAATTATGCTGAGCTAGCCAGCGTTATTCAGCAAGCTCATAATCGTGCGGCAGGAACGCTCATTGCTCTGGCGGATCTACCCCAGGACTTCCGCTGGGCTTTTCAGAAAAAACTGCGGAGTCTGAAGGAGCCAGAGAAGATTTCCCTTCCTGAGTTTCTTGCCCAGGTCGAAAAGGAACTTCTAGCAAGGGCGCTGCGGCGGGCGCGTGGGAACAAATCACTGGCCGCCAAAATGCTTGGCGTATCCCGTCCGCGTCTGTACAGACGGCTGGTTCAGTATGGACTCATTTCTCCGGAGGAGGAATAATCCGCTGGGGTAAAGAAGGGAGCCAAACGCTGCATGCAGGGACTCGCCGGTCCGAGATCTTTTAACGAATGATGTCCCGGCGAGAGATTTCCTCTGTTCAGTCGAATTTCAGGATTCCAAATCGCCACGGACGGTGGAAATCCACAGCTCCGGGCGGCACCCAAGAGTAATATTCACGCTCCTGCGGGTTAAGGGCGTCAATTCTGAACAGGTTGATAAACCATTGCTCGCCAGGCTGCGGAATCTCCGTCGGACCTCCCACGATGGCCTTAAAGGGAATTGCATATTCCACACTCCAGCCCTTGGCGCCGCGCTCACCTACTTTCCCGTCAATAGCCACCTTGGTCACAAGTCCATCACAGGTGAAGTCTTTCAGGCCGATAAACCGTACACGTTCTCCGCCAACGGGACGACCATTGAGGATGAAGGCATCGAACACCGTGTTGAGCGGACTCACGTTCAACTCGTAATAAAGCCGGGGATTCCCCGTTGGACAGAGGAAGACTTCAACACACTCCTCATCGTAGATAGGACTATCTCGTTCCTGGAGGGTTCCCCAGACGAAATCATCCTCACATTCAAACGCCACATAGAGATACCGATCATTGTACAGGAGTCTCGCGCGCGTCTTGTGACGGGCAGGTTTTCCTGCAATTGGGTCGCCTAGCTCAGCGACGGGTGCCGCGTGCCACAGTGGATCGTCGAGAGCGCCGGTCAATTCCAGATCACGCTCAATTTTGAAGCACCGGTAAACGGGTTCAAAGAGAAAAATTCGCTCTGCACCCAACCCTGGTGGCAACTCCCGAAGGGCTTCGGCACATTTCTGCCGATATTCATCCTGCTCCCCCGGAACAGAAGGCATGCCTGCTCCGACCTGCCAGGCCTCTTTTGCCTCCTCCAAGCGACCCAGTTTGGCCAGGGCAACCCCCTGCCAGTATCGGGCGGGAGCTTCAATCGGTTTATTGGAACGCCCGACATGCAGGTTCTTCGGATAAGTGAGAGCGGCTTCAAAATCTGCCAGCGCGGAGCGAAGATCGCCGCGATCCATGCGTTGCTGACCGCGACGTGTATGGGCACGATTAAAAAGCCGCCACACGATGTCTTGACCTTCCCAGTTGGTGAAATAGGGTGCGTTCTCCAGCACCCGCAGGCAGTCATCGTATTGCTCGCTATCGAAGTACATTTGAGCCAGGAGTACGGTGAGATCGGTCCGTCGCACGCCAGAGAGCGGCATGGTTTCAACAAGGCTGATGGCCTCGCTGCGGCGACCGGCGGCAACGAGAAGCTCGGCCAGATCGCGATAGAGTGTTTGGTCCCGCGGATTTGATTTGATGGCCTGCCGATAATACTTCTCCGCGGCAGCGAGATCGCCCCGTGCTGCTGCCTCCAATCCCAGATTGCGCCAGGCCACGCTGTTTGACGGCTCCAACTCCACAGCTTTCGTCCAGGGAGGTATCGCTTCGTCCACGCGGCCCAACGCGGCCAACAGACAACCAAGCTGGAACCACGCGTGACTGTCCGAAGGATTGGCGGCCACAACGTATTTCAGAACGGGAATTTCTTCCACACGCGAAGCAAACCGTTTGGGCACTCTGTGCTGCATAGCCTGGGCCAGCATCTGCTTTGCGGCTTCCGTTTTGCCCTGCCCATCCAGTAACCATGCGAGCGTCCAGTAAGTCATTGCCGAAAGCTTGGGCACGGCCTGCGGATCCGCCGTGACAATCTGTACAAGCCGGGTGGCAAGGGCATCCTGACCAACATCCTTAAGAAAATGAACGGCCTCCAGGACTTCAAACTCGAATTCCCCCAATCGATCAAGCATGCGTTTGAGGAATACTTTTTCATCCTCGCTCTTGCCAATCACAAGAATCCATGCAGGGACGATGGCTGTTGTTTCTTGGGCGGAACGCGATGCCGCCCGATTAAGAGCTTCTTCCCGTTCGCCCTCTGCATACAGGGCCAGAATCAGGTGGCCCTCACTGACAGGATCGTCGGGTTTTGCTTGAAGGGCCCGACGGAAGGCAGCCTCCGCAGTTCCGAAGTCGCCTCGCCGCATCGCAATGCGGCCCAAAAGGTCGGCTGATGCTGCAGCCGTTTCGGGATGTTTTTCCGCTCGGGCGGCTAGATTCCACGCTTCCTGCCAGTTTTGCAGTTGATATTGAGATGCGGCCGCATAAAAGAGAGACCACGGATCGTCCGGAGATTCTTTCAGGGCGTGCGTCAACCAAGTAAGCGCCGACTCATATTGTCCGGCCTCAAAATCGAGAACCGCCAGTCCGCACAGTGACCGAACGTGTTTGGGGTCTTTCTCCAAAGCTTTTTGGTACAATTCCCGCGCGCGACGACGATCGGTGGCCAGGTCAGCCTTCTCCCCGGCTTTGTAAAAATCATCGGCTGATTTTTCCGCGTCGGGTTTTTCGCGGAATTGCGATGGATCAGGCGGTTCCACTTTGGGAATTTCCAAGGGGGACTTGTACGCGGCAAGCAAACTACCGTCTTTGGCACGGAACTCCACGCAAAAGCTCTGCGATGCTGCGACCGGCACGGCGAGGCGAACGGGTTTTTGGGGTGAAAGGTCAACCGAATACCGGGCGATTTCTCGATTTTCCTGGCTGATAATGCAGGTCGCTCCGTTATAAACGCCCGTTGCAATCGCGCGAACTTCCACACCTTTTCGCCCACGCATCACATTGATGGCAACATGCCGGGTGGCGAATTCGAATCCATCCCCCAGCCCGTGGACAGGATACCACCATTCTCTCCAAGCCACCGTTTGTCGGGGACGCAACCGGCCGTAGTCAGACTGTGTGGGAAGAGGGCCACTTTGCACTTCAATATAAGGACCATCCTCATCCGTAAGATCCTGTTCTGCAACCCTTCCGAACTCCCACTCGCCCCAGGTCCACGCCTTTTTGCCACTGAGTTCTCGATGATCCGCCCATTGAACGAGGCCCCGATCTGCGTCCACGTCGTAGGCCCCAAAAAAATCGTGCGTGCACTGTACGGCAAACACGGAGGCGTACGTGTCATAGTTTTTCAGCCAAGACAAGTCTTTCCCCTCGTGAATCGGCCAGCGAAAGAACTCTCGGGCATTGTGGTCTGTTCCCAAACTCATGGGAAAAATGAATCGGGTTCCCGTTTTGTTGGGAAACGCCGTGCAGTTCCAGAAATAATAGGGGTGCATGCCGTCAGTGGGATTGTAGAGCGAAATAGTTTCCTCCAGGAACGCCTTGCCCGGACGGAGTGTCACGCGAACGATCCAGCGGGTCCGAAAGATTTGCTCGGTGTTCGAAATCTCCAGGGTGGCGGAACCATCCGGATTCTGCCGGGCTGCCACATTAACGGGCGAGAGACACGTGACGGTGTGTCCGTGGGGACCCGAGTTCCATTCAATGCCACCGGAAATCCAGGCTCCACGCATGGCGATCATGGCGGGTTTTATCACACGATTCAGATGGAACATCTCCTGGCCGGTTGTCTTGTCCAACACGGAATGAATGCGCCCTCCCAATTCCGGAAGGCAGATCACGCGCAGGTACTCATTTTCCAAGCCCACCGCTCGGTAGGTCCGTTCCACTTTGGTGCGCAGAAGATGGTCTTGCATGACATAGGGATAGACAATGCTGCCGTGAACGGTTGTGGAAAGCCGTGGACCGCCTTCCAAAGCCCAGAACTTGGGGTTGATGTCTTCTTCCCAGGGATAGGTGGGAATTGTAAGCTCCTGTTCGAAAACGCGAACTTTTTCGGGAGTCTCCATTCCTGTCGCTCGAACCCCTAAGGGACAAAGTACTAATGCAATTGTCCAGCACGTCAAAACCGGCCAAGGATGTTTGCCAGATTGAACCTTGCCATATCTGGAATTGTTCATAGCTCACCTCCTTAGTGAGAGAAAACCGTTTACAAGGCCTTTCCGATAATCGACGAAATGTCAATCAAATAGATTTGACGCCCGCCCTCGTGGGGAGAATCGACGGTGATGTATCGGCCGGTCCGACTCACCCGAGGATGGGTATCGCACCGCCATTCTCCTGTATACTGGGGCGGTGAGAGGAGCGCGGCCAGCTCAACACGGGTATTCGCGGGGACGTGGTAGAGATAGACGTGTTGCAGACGCTGGGCATCGGGATAGGTGTCGCACACAATCCACTCGCCCCCCGGCAAGTAGTTGCAATGGCCGTCGCCCGGCCCCATGACTCCCTGTCCCACTGGTTCGACACGTCCTTCCGGACGGTCCTCCCAGAGGAAGAATCCCCAGTTCTCCTTGGGATGCCGACGAGAATATGCCAAAACGTGACGTCCATCCCGCCAGACGAAATGGGAAACGTAACCCGAGTCGATCACCACGCGCAGATCTGTGCCATCCAGATTCGCCGAGAGCATCCGCGTGTACCACGATTTACTGTCGCTTTTTTTCCACCGGTGTAGGAAAACGAAACGATCACCTGATGGATTGACCAGCAAATGATTGAACCAGTGGACACATCCTTCCAAAGAGCCATGCTGCCAGGGAATGCTCGCCACTTCCGCGAGAGAGAGAATCAGTTCGCTCTTTCCCGTTTCCAAATCCACGCGCCAGATCCCCGAGTTCTCGGGCGCCGGCAGATCGGCGTACGGATCGGGAATGCCGTTATACCCGTAACCGGGACGGGCCCATCCGAGACGACGGAAGTCCGTCGTCACTGCTGTCCGGCCATCTGGCGACACTGCGTAGATAGGACAGCTAATCGTTCGGCACCGACCTGTGCGCACATTCAAAATTCGGGCAACGTAGCGATCCCCTTCTCGATCGTTGAATATTACCTCGGAATCGCTCCCGGGTCGCCACTGGAGCATGCATCCCTGCTGCCAGCACCACGCGGTGGTCCGGGCGAAAGGTATCCACTCATCGTCATTGTTAAGATCGATCATGCCCAGCGTGATGACATCGTCCGGGCGCGGCGACCGGTGTTCGAAATCAACCGCCATCCCCAGAACATAGCGATCACTGGGGTCGAACTGGAATTTATCGTAGTATCCGAACCAGTGGTAACTGGGCGGTCGTGTCAATGGCCGAAGAGAGGTCTGCGGAGGGAGTTGCCAGCGTATGAACGACCCGGCCGCGAAGGTCAGGTTCAACCCGAGCCACCTGCGACGCGATAATCGTGCCATTTTCTACACCGCGATTGTAAGTTGGCGGATCAAAAACCCCGTGCGATAGTCGTACAACCCGCTGAGACTCCAGCAAACAGGCACCGGTATTGTAACGCTGACTCTTGCTACCAGTAACCCGGGGAATAGCCATGCTCCGGGGCGTTTCAACACGGTACGGGATATCGACGGTCTACACGCTTCAAGCCATTCCGTCCGGGGGATCGAGAAAAAAAGACCATTGTGGCAACGGGGACCGGGGAACGAAGCTGCTGCGTCAAACCGATGGCCACGGTTTCATGCTGGGCGCGGTAACTCCGAAATTGCCGCCGAAGTAAGCCCAACAGGGAACCTTAAGCCGCTATGTGGTGTGAACCTGAATCAGGCCTGACTCATTCCTACTTTTCCTCTGCCAGTGAACACGCAGGCGTCCACACGCGTTCGCATGAAAGTGAGACTCAGCCCGAAGGGGCATGGTTATCTTGCCCGTGAAAGCCGGTGGATCTTCCATGTTGGAAATGTGGACCTAACAAGCAGGTCCCTCCGGAAAAAGGTCGGAGGGGCACGCTTGTCGTGCCCGGAAGGAGGTGGCTCCACATGTGGAGTGCGGGGCTTTAGCCCCGCTTTCAGCGCGGGACTTCAGTCCCCGGCGAAAGTCAATGAAGGTTGAATGAAGGACCCGACAAGCGGGTCCCTCCGGGAGAGGTCCGTCGGCAGAAAGGTCGGGGGGGCACGCTTGTCGTGCCCGGTGAAATGAAATGGATCACCCATGGTGGAAAAGCGGACCTGACAAGCAGGTCTCTCCATTGTGTGGATTGGAGGATCGGGTGCCGCCGACCGGTCACCCTGGTTCCATCCGGGCGGACGGCAAGGTGGTGAAGGCTAAAGCCTTCACCGAAAAGCGGCGATGAATCGCCGCACTCCATGGAGTGCGGGGCTTCAGCCCCGCTTTCAGCGCGGGACTTCAGTCCCCGATGAAACGAAAATAATGATCGAACGTTGACAAACGGACCTAACAAGCAGGTCCCTCCAGAAAAAGGTCGGAGGGGCACGCTTGTCGTGCCCGGTGAAATGAAATGGATCACTTATCGTGGAGAAACGGATTTGACAAGCAAGTCTCTCCGAGGCGCGCGGCATGCCCTTCCCGGTGTTGACACCCGCGCACCACATCGGTCGGGCAACCCCAGTAGGGCAGGTTCATGAACGACCCCCACCAAACCAATCGATCCCGCACGGATTGCCCCTAACGAATGGGCCACTCAATCCGTCAAGCATGCATTGCCCTTCCCGATGCGGCGAAAAAAGGTTGCGGTTCTTCCCTTTACCCGGATCGCCGTCTGCGTTGGTACTTGTGAATGGGTGAACTCCTTCAGTGATTTCATCTTGTCGCCTGGCCCACGTTTTTGATAACATGGGCAACCTGGAGAGTCGGTCGATCTGAACGTGGCACCTGTCGCGAGACGGAGGATGGATCGTTTACGTAGCTGGCTCGATCCGGAAAGTGGCCGATTACACTGCTTTCACCCATGACAGACGGTAACTAAAGCCTTCATCAAACCATATGAGGGGAACGGATGCCCCAGTTGCAGAAGATTCATTTCCTCGCCTATCTTTCCCGGCAACTTGTTACGCTGGCTACATATCGGCCTGTACTTACACTGATTCTCGGAGGCTTTATCGCGGCCATTAGCATATTTGCGGGTATTTGGTTCATTGAAATCCACACAAGCCGGGCGGATCTTCTCAATCCCCGAAACGAATACCACCGCCGCTGGCTCGCGTATGTGCGAGAGTTTTCTGATCAGGAAGACGTTTATGTGGTCGTCCAGGGCGATTCTCCCGACCAAATTAAGCCGATCCTTGCTGAGATCGCCAGCACACTGGAGAAACACCCTGAATTTTTCCATTCCATCCTTTGGCGCGTAGATAAAAGCAATCTCAAAAGAAAAGGCCTTTATTACCTGCCGAAGGATGATCTCGCCCGACTTGCACAGAAGATCGTTAGCTTTCAGGCTGTTCTCGGTTCCCAGATACACCTCGTCGACCCAGCGGCGTTTGTTGCGGGACTGTCGCAATTCGTGGCGCAAACCGGTTCGCCTGAACCACTCCTGCAATATCACTCTCAGCTTGTGGAAAGTCTCTCTCTTCTCGGCCGGATTTTAGCCGGTAGCAGTCCGTCAGGTGACGGTCTGACCCAAATGAGCGGAGTAAGTGCCTCACACCCCGCCAACGATTACGGGAGGGCAGAAACCACTACTGGGGATTTTTCCATTGAGAAAACGGATGCCGAGGAGATGTTCTTCTCCCCCGATGGCCGACTGGGGCTCCTCACACTTCGATTTACTCCGGATAGCGGCAGGCAATTCACGCGGTTCAGTGAACATATCTGTACCCTCCGAGCCATACTGCACGAGGTGGAATCCCAGCATCAGGGGGTGTCCATCGGCGCCACAGGTCTTCCCCTGCTGGAATACGACGAGATGAAGTCCAGCAGTTCATCAGCGGCAATGGCTGTCCTCTCGCTGGCGGGGGTCGTCTTCGTATTCTTTGCCGGATTTGGGGGAGTCCGCTACCCTGTGGCCGTCAGTTTGTCGCTTTTGATGGGTGTCACCTGGTCAGTTGGATATGTTGCAGCCGCGGTCGGGCATCTCAATATTCTGACGAGTGCCTTTGGGGCGATGCTCATTGGTCTGGGCGACTACGGTGTCCATTTCGTCTCGCACTATCTGGACACCAAGCGGAAGACCCGTCAAACGCGGGAAGCGTTAATTGCAACGGCGACACAGGTTGGACCAGGAATCGCGACCGGTGCCATCACCACAGCGGCCGCATTTTTTGCAGGTGCGTTGACCGATTTTCTCGGCGTGGCAGAATTGGGGATTATTGCCGGTGGCGGGGTGTTGCTTTGCTGGCTTTCCGATATGACGGTCCTGCCGGCCATCATCTGCCTGATGGATCGTGAGACTGATGCCCGTTCTTTACCCCACGACCTTGAGCTTGCACCCTGGTTCAGCTTCATAGCGAAGGCACCACGGGGTATCACCCTGGGTATGGCAGCAGCGACAGGCTTTCTTGCACTGGGGTTATCCGGCTTACAGTACGATTACAATCTGCTTAATCTCCAGCCCGTGGGCCTGGACAGCGTGCAAACCCAGGAAAAACTTGTGACCCATATGAGCCGAAGCAGCTACTTTGCCCTATCCATGGCCCCGTCCCTTGAGGAGGCTCGCCGCCGCAAAGCGGAATTTCTGGCTCTTCCCACCGTCGATCGGGTGGAAGACCTGGCTTCCGTCATCCCGGAGGATATTGGTGCCAAAAAGCCTTATGTGGAAGCTATCGTGGCCGCCGTTCAGCCACTCGTCAATTCAGCTGCGATTTCTTCTGAACAACTCAGTCAGGCCCTGGCTGTTCTAGCAAGCGCTGCTACCGAGCTGCAAGGCGGCTCACAATTGGCGCAATGGATCGGTCAGATGCGAAATCAGGTGGCGCACTTTACCTCTGAAGAGTTGACGACACGCTTGGAAAAATATCGGGAAAGTGTCAGCCAGGCATTTCCACTGAAACCGGAAATGGTCAGGAATTTGACAGCGGAACCGCCAGAATTGACTGACCTTCCGCCAGCCCTTGTTGATCGGTTTGTTGGTCGAACGAGCCAGCACCTGCTTCAAATTTACTGCAAAGGAGACTTTTGGGATCCCGAGACGATGCGGGAGTTTGTAACGCAGGTCCGGCGGGTGGATCCGGCGGCCACAGGAAATCCTATCCAGATCTATGAGGCCTGCCATCAAATGAATCGTGCCTACATCGAGGCCGCGTTATACGCATTTTTTGCGATTCTGATCGTGCTTTACATTGATTTCCGCAACCTGAAGGATGTCCTTCTGGCTCTTATCCCGTTGTTCCTGGGAATGGTGTGCTTATTCGGTTTGATGGGCTGGTTGAACCTACCGTTAAACCCGGCAAACATGATCACGCTGCCACTCATATTGGGTATTGGAATCGATAACGGGGTGCACATCGTTCACGACTTCCGCAAGCAGGGAATAGACTACAAGATGCCCAGCAATGCGACCCTGGTTGCGGTCGTTGTCAACAGCCTCACAACCATGATTGGGTTTGGAGCACTTATGCTCTCTCCCCATCGTGGGCTGGAAAGCCTGGGGCGTGTGCTGACTTTCGGGGTGGGATTGACGCTGGTTACGGCCCTGCTCATGCCCGGCTTTCTTCGGTGGATCCACGGCCTGCTGAGATCCGAATCCACATTGAACACCGAGTGGACGACATTTATCAAGGAAATTCTCGATGAGCGGACAGCGGAAGGCGCGGGAACGGATTCAGGTACGCCAGCCGTAGTCCCGATCCGTGCAAAAAACCGGGTGTCCACCAATCCGCAGCCCACAGATAGAGACGAACAACAGCAACCCACAACCGTAGATGGTGCACCGCTCTCTCAGACAGAACCAGCAATGGGAGGCGTCCGACCCCGACGCGCGGCGTGACATTTTGACTGGTCAGGCACAACATTCCAAAGTTGGCCCGTGTCATTACACACGCGGACGGTGGTGGGAATCTCAGGAGCCTCCCGAGGCAACGGTGGTAAACGGGCAATGGGTTGACTCAGACGCGGAGTGGATGAAGATCACAAAAGCGTCGAAGAATGCGGGAGCGAAATAAGATCACACGGGTATGGAATTTGGCACGGATGCTGGCATGAGACAACCGACGCTGACATGAGACTCTTACGTCCCTCAGGATAGTTCATCCCGTGGCTCCACGTCTTCCTCCTCTTCCTCGATCCCGGGAGAGAACTCGCCCGTCTTCTGTTCCGCCACTGGTTTCTCGGCAAGAGCTTCCGCGCGAACCAGTTCGCCCAGCAGGATCAGAGAAATCCAGAACACCAGGACCGTCAACGTGATTCCCGCGATACATCCCACACCAAGGCCAATATAGCGAAAGGTAGCGGCGGCCGCCGAATCTCCCACGGCAGCTATCACCTCGGCGACTGAAAGCACCGCCGCCAGCGATACGATCGCCAGAAAAAGTATTGCCAGCAAAGCCACCAGGATTCGCAGTCGAAGCATCCCCCACGTTCCTTGTAGTTCGGTTCACCATAATAGCCCATGAAATGTTTATCTTCAGCAGTTTCCGCATTCTCGTCAACATATGTATAAGGGTTGTGCTCAGCCAATGTGCGGCGCATGGGGGTGCTGTGGTGAAAAGAAAAGCCCTGTTCCATCCAGGTGCCCCGCGTAGGGGCTATTCATGAATTGCCCTATCAGAACTGCCTGGCCACGTTCCCCATGTTGCAGGACCAATTCACGACGCTACCCTAGCGGTGGCCCAGACGCCGGAGACGTGGGTTGGAAGCCAGGTTCACGTTTTCATCCAACGCCGACTTCGAAAGTACTTGCATTGCGGGAATGAGGCCATCGCGTCATTTTGATCAGAGGCAAGTCACGGAGCGCAAATGACGAGTACGTCCCTCGCAGAGTACCCAAAAATATTTCACGCTTTCGTGCCCATTGGGAACCGCTGGAACCTAAATTTTTTGAGATTTCCGCGAAATATGATAGTTTCAACATCCGGCTACGTACCTGCATGGCTATTTTTTGCAGATCGAGGCAATTGAGTGTACGCATACGGTAGCAGGCCGGATAATGAAAGAAGAATGCCGGGGCGTATGGTACTGAAAGAAAAGGACGGGGTCGCAAACCGAGGCCCCCAGGGGAGAAGGGATGATTTGCATGGTCAAAGTTGCTCACTTCGCGTCACTCGTGCAGGAGCGCTCGGTTTTGATCCGGACTTGTATGGCAGCTCTGGCCGCGCTTTTTCTGCCCGTAGCCGCTGCAGAAGAGGTGATTTTAAAAGATGGGCGGATCCTGACGGGGAAATTGGGTCTTGTGACGGGACTTGTCGATATACCCAAGCTCGTCGATCCAGAGGGTACTGGACCAATTCCGTTGATCGTTTTCGTCGATGATGACCTTCGCCGAACCTTCGTCTCCAAAAGACAAATTCGGGAGATTCGGCCGGGCATTACCGCGGAAATTCAGGAACGATTTCGCCTTCGCCAACCGGTGGCCGAGCAGGGAGCCACGATCAGCAGTGTAGGATTTCCCGTGCGGGTAACTCCCTTTGACGAGTTTGGTCGGCGGATCTACACAATGCTCACTACGCGGGGAAAGGTCGATGTCATCCAGGGCATTACGGAAATCACGCCGCAATGGGTACGGATTCAGGGAATCACCCATGTTTGGGATATGCGGCTGGCCACAACGAGTCTTCCCAAGGATGTGCTTTACCGAATCCTGGTCAAGGCTTCAGGAGATAGTACCAGCGTCGATACCCGAAAACGGATTGCGCGTTTTTTCGTACAGATGGGCCGCTATGAGGACGCAGTGCAGGAGCTTCAGAACCTGCTGAACGATCCGCAACTCCCTGCAAACGAGAAGCCAGATATTGAGCAATCGCTCCGATCACTCAAACAGTTATCGGCAAGAAAGATTCTCGAGGAACTCCGGTTGCGTTCCAAAGCTGGCCAACATCGAACGGTTTATACTCTGCTGGAGAAATTTCCCACGGAGGGCGTGGCTGGTGAAATCCTTCAGGAGGTCCGCGAATTCCGTGAGAATTACGAAAAACAGGCCCAACAAGCCAAGGAACTTCTTTCCAAGCTGGAAGCCCTGATCCAAGGGATCGACCAAACAGCCGTCCGACAATTGTGTTTAGAGATCTTTCAGGAAATTGCCGCACAGCTCAGTCCCGATACGCTGCCCCGTCTGGCAGCTTTCTCACAGTTGGTTGATGACAATTCGGTACCGGGCGAAGATCGGGTGGCACTGGCCATCAGTGGTTGGTTGGTGGGTGCCGATCGAGCGACACGCAATTTATCGGTCGCTCTTTCGATGTATCGAACCCGGGCGTTAATCGTCGAGTACCTCAATGAGAATGACACAATGAAGAAAGGGGAAATTCTCGAGCGGTTGCGGAAAGAGGAAGGGAGTTTGCCGGTGTATTCGGCGGGCATCCTCGCCAGCATGGCCCCGCCTCGGCCGCTGCCCGCGGAGGTTCCCGGCAAGTCCGGCTTTTTTGAGGTCGAGATCAACTGGGATGCCAAGGAACCACCCGCCCGCTATTTGGTACAGCTTCCTCCTGAGTATCATCCGCTGCGTCGCTATCCGGCAATCGTGACTTTGCACGGGCTGCAGACCACTGCCGAGCAGCAGATAGACTGGTGGGCTGGTCCGTTCGACGAAAACGGCTATCGGCATGGACAGGCTGGACGTCACGGTTACATTGTGATTGCTCCTCAATGGACTCAGGAACGACAGGTGGCATATCAGTACTCGGCCCGAGAGCATGGGCTGATTCTCGCAGTGCTTAGGGACGCTCTGTCGCGGTTTTCCATCGATACGGACCGCGTTTTTCTCAGCGGGCATTTTGCCGGAGGAGACGCGGCCTGGGACATTGGTCTGGCCCATCCCAGCCTCTGGGCCGGGGTCATTGTCATTGCCGGGCGATCGGATAAGTACTGCACGTTTTACTGGGAAAACGCAGCCCAACTACCGTTTTACGTGGTACTTGGAGAGCTTGACGGCACTCTCATGGCGGATAATGCCCGGGATCTGGACCGTTGCCTCAACCGGGGCTTCAACACCACCGTGGTGGAGTACCAGGGCCGGGGACGAGATTCCTTTTCGGACGAAATCCTGCGGATTTTCGAATGGATGTCGTATCAACAGAGAGATCCTGCCCCCCGGGATTTTACGGCTCGAACAATGCGTTTGTTTGACAACTTTTTCTGGTACGTGGAGCTCCAGGAAATGCCGCCGGCTGTCGTTGAGCCGCCCCTTTCTTGGCCTCCCGCGAACCCCACGCCACTTATCGTGCGGGGCCGAATTCCCAGTGAAAACACCGTGATGCTTCAAGTGGGAGCAGCGAAAGCAACGGTCGGTTTAAACCCTGAGATCATTGATTTCGACAAGCGTTCGACGATTCTTGTGAACACCCGGCGTCTCGATACGCGTGACTTAGCCCCCGATGTGGAAACCCTTCTCAACGACGTGGCCCGCCGCTGGGACAGACAGCATCCTTTTTGGGTGACCATCGAAACGAGCACCGGACGCGTTATCCGGCCTCGCCGTTAGCGAGGTAATCACATTGCCATCGTGCAACTACAGGCTCTGCTCACCCCGAAAAGAATGCTCCCGGGAGCAACCAGGCAAAGAGCAAAGTCACAAGAAAAGCAGCCACTCCGGCCAGGGCGGCCGTCACTGTCCACAGTTTAAGGGCTTCTGTTTCGCTCCAAACACTCATTCTCGCGACGACCCAGAATCCACTGTCATTCATCCAGCAAAAAACCAAAGAACCAGCCCCTATTGAAAGCGCCAAGTAGACGGGATGGCAGTGAAGATATTGCACCAGGGCTTCCGGGGTCTTGAATAGCGAGCCCATAATTCCAGCCGTGGTGAGCATGGCCACGGTACTTGAGCCCTGGGCCGTTTTCATGATGGCCGCCACGAGAAAACCGGTCACCAACAGCAAAAGTCCGCCGGCCTGTGATTGTGATTCGACAAACCGTCCCACGTTCTCGCTGATGCCTGTTTGCCGTAACATGGCACCGAAAGCCCCGCCCGCCGACGTGATCAAAATAATCATGCCAGCACTCATTAGAGCCTCTTCCGTCATTCGGCCCAATTCTGTTAGAGACAGGCGACGGTTCCAGACGGTGGTGACCATCGCCACGATGGCGGCAAGGAAAAGAGCCAAACTGGGATCTCCGATGATCGAAGCGATAAGGGCCGTGGACCCCAACTGAGGGTTTTGCTTAGCAAGGACTTTCAAAATGGTGTTCGCTGAGATAAGAACGACCGGCAGGACAACCGGGGTGCTGGCCAGCCAGAAAGGGGGCAACTCTTGATCGGGACGAGGTGGGGCTTCCTGTTCACCTGGATACGGGCGGACCGGCAACGGCGAAAGTTTTTCGAGGACATTGAGGAATGGAAATACAAGCATCGCGGCAGGTACGCCTATAAGAATTCCCATGAGGATCATATGTCCCACGTCCACTCCCAGTAGCCCCGCTACAGCGAGCGGACCAGGGGTGGGCGGTACGAGCGTGTGTGTCAAGGCGGCGCCGGCTCCAATGGCGAGGATGGATAGCACATATCCCGATCGCATGATACGGGAAAAAGAACGGGCCAGAGGGACGAGAAGGTAAAAAACGGTATCAAAAAAAACGGGAATCGACAGTACAAAGCCACTTGCCATCAGAGCGATGGGAGCGCGGCGCTCGCCCAAAATGCGAAGGCAAGTGCGGACAATCCGGTCGGCGGAGCCGCTTTCCATCAGGCACTTGCCGATAACAGCGGCCAGCGCAATCATAACTCCAATGTTGCCGGCGGTCGTGCCAAAAGCCGCTGTCGCGCGAGAAATCTTCTCTCCCCAATCACCGGGGGCCAGCAGACTCACCACAAAAGCGGCTAACATCAAAGACAAAAAAGCATTGAGCCGCACAACCACGATGAGGAGGATGACAAGGCCGATCCCACAAAGCAGAACCAGAACCGGGCTGACCATCGTGTGCTGAAACCTGTGAGTGCTAATCTCAGAAACGTTAAGCGCTGCCGACAGCAGCGCCCCAATCGCCCGCCGGCCCCAAGATATTGTCCGCAACCATTTTGGATGGTTTTTTATTTTTTGGGGAGAGTGAACCCCTTAATAAACCAGCCGTCATTTTCCGTCACTGCGAAGACACCCGCCGGCCCCAGGTGGCGTCGTACCACCTCGTAGTCCGGAAGTTTGCTTCCATCGATCCGTTGCTTGCGGAGAGCGCCTTTCTCTGGGGGCGCAAAGATCGTATTGAGGATTCGTCCCAGCATCGTCTCGCTTTCCGGCATTTTTCCCTGACGAATAAGTTCATAAGTGGGACGATATTCCTCGTCAGTCAGCGAGAATCCGCGCCAACAGGCCTTTTTGCCACCCAGTTTCTCGATGGTTTCCATCACCTCGAGAAAATCTGGATTCCTAACAATCGTCTCGCGCTCGCTTTGCAGGTCCAAAATCTCGGTCAGGTAGTCGAAGTGTGACGCAATGAGAAGATATCCTTGGTGAACCGTGACTGATGTGTTGGGGAAAAGGGGTTCGGTCTCCTCGCTGTCACTTGGTTCGGGCTGCGCCAATCCGGGCACGCCGCCCAATTCAATCCGTGGCACCGCCCGTGTTTCTGGCGGCTTCCGTTCCCATATGACCTTTCCCTTGTGCTCGCGTTCGCGGAAGTGCTTATCATTGGCAAAGACCTTCGCGATGCCCTTTTCAGCGGCCTGCTCATCTTTCACTTCAATGGCAATGAGAATGCGCTCGCTCGTCGTGGTGATGGGCAATCGATACGCCGTAAATATTGCCACTTTTTCACCGAAATGGGCGAACAATTCGTTCCGCAGATCTATCTGCGGCCCCTGCGGGTCATCTTTCAGGCCGGCAAGAACCTCATCCCAGACGCCTTCTTCCCCCTCGCCGATGACCTGGTCGAACACCGGCCCGATGTTGTCGAACCCGGTCAACAGATTGCAATACCCCATCCCTATTGTGGCCAGATCCCGGGGAATGAACTTGGGAACTTGAAATGCTTCGCCATTGGGAAAATCAAACATCTTGGCCGACTTTTCACGCGGAGGCGGAGCATAAACAAAAGTGCGATGAATGAGTTCGAAGCCTTCTGTGGAAAAGCTTACAAAGCCTCCGATTCCCTGAAATACGGAAAACCCAGCCGCCTTGAGACGCTCCAGTTGCAGCCGGCGCTGTTTCCGTCGCTCAGGGGGGATGGTCGTGCGGATGGCCTCCGCATAGCCGAATGGGTCGACAAACCACCGGATTTGGGGTTCCTCTCCATCAGGCAGGTCCCTCCGACACCGATCCATGATCGCGCTAAACCCTTTCACTTCCGTTAGCGAGTTGCCTTTTTGTTTCTGAAGAGTCAGGATCGACTCGATAGCCGCCTGATTGCTTGCGGTGATCAGAAGATCATTCTGTAGGCAGCAAAACACCTTCCCGCCGGTCGTTCCATCAGGCCGTTTGGGCATGGTGATGGCCAGAACCTCTTCACCGCGAATAGTTATCTTTTCTGTACTTCCCCCACGCTTTTTGACGTCGTCCACTATTCTGTTAATAAGATCCTGTGCCTTTTGGCGCTCTCCTGTGATGGTGATGACGGCAGCCAAACCGGCCTCCTCTTCACCCTCTTTATGAATAACGCCCACCGCTACCTCTCCCGTCGCAATCTGGGCGACGTCTTCCGCCGTGATACCCAGTTGCTCGCGGCTTCCCGAAAGACGCTCCTGAATCTGCTGTCGCAGATCTTCCACAAATGGCTGAAGAGCGGGGTCTTTCAGTAATTGACCGATTTGCGTCTTCTCGAAATGTTCACGCAATTCCTGGACGTTTCTCACTGCCAAAAATCCCCGAGTTGTCGAGGGGAACAAAGATTCTAACGGGGTGCTTGCCCAACCCGTCGCAGCCAACTCCAAGACAACCAAGGCTGCCAAACCGACCATCCGTGATAATGAGTTTGCGTACATTGTTTTCATCCGGGTTTCCCGAAAGTGTGCCTGGCTGTTCAAATCACCGTAGATCCGCCAGATATCCTCTACTCGCCATTTTTCAGTTGAATCTTCCCATCTTCACGACGCGATTCTACGCCTGTGGTCCTTTTCTCTCATATCGGTCAAACAACTGCTGAAACCCCACTTAGGTGGTTATGCAAAGGGCTTCCCGCGGTCATTCGTTAAGCTCAGCGCTGCGAAGGTCCACGGATCGCCTTCGCCAACCCCCATTGACATGCGCAAAAAATGGGCATTCTTCCCTCACGCGATCGGCCAGCCACGTTCAAGGTATTTCCCATCAAAGCTATTGATTGCTCTGGGACTGAGCCTCTTCCCGATTCTCCGATTGTGCCGTCTTTTCCTCGGGTTTTTCGGAAGTGCTGCTGACCGAAACGCCCCACATTGCGGCGATCAACGCGAGTGTTTTCGGGTCATACTTTTCCAGGTCGTCACGCGTGAAGGGATAAAAGTCATTTTTGCCGAAATATGCCTCAGAATTCTCGGCAAAGAATTCCATGACATTTTTCAGGGCATAAGCCTCTTGCTCTCGCCCGTTGACGTGCTTCACCTTTTGATAAAGGGCTTCCTTCCTTACCTCCTCAAATCGCTGACGAAGCCGCCGGTTGCCAAAGCCCCCCGGCAAAAACTGATCGTGGTAAGCATGGGCCAGTTCGTGGAGAACCATCCATGGCTGCGTTCTGGACCAGTTCACGAAATTGCGTCCGTTGGCAATTTCCACACACTTGGCCTTATCCGGATTCATGTCGTGATTACGGAGCCACCCCGGATCTGGGTGGTAGGCCATACACGGGTGATGCCCCTCCTGTTTCTCGATCCAGATAGGGACCTGCATAATCTTTTTGAGAGCCTCCGGTGGTACGGCTTCTGTGATCTGTTTGAGCTGCCTTTCCAGCTCGGCGAACACTCGGTTGCTCAGCTCTTGATCCTCCAGCAGATCCGGGGCGACGTACAACTTCCATCCCAGAAGATGCTGCACCTGATATTCAGAATTGGGGCGATACTTCGGGGGAGGTGCAGATTCCAAAACCGCCCCTTCCGGTCGGTTGGTTTCCGAAGCGGCTTCAAATCCGAAAATACTGGCCGGGGATAACAGCAAGAAACTTCCCAGCACCAACGCGGTGGTTAGCTGCTGCCGCGCCAAGCGTTTTCTCATAGGCTCCAACCTTCGCGATAGGGTTTCTTGATCCAGATGTCAGCTTCCGGACAGTTGATAGCTTTCAGGTTGACGGGATCCCAATTGATCTTTTGGCCCACGCGAAAAGCCACCATTCCCAGGAGAGCAGCTTCGGTCAAGGGGCCTGAGTATCCAAAATGGCACGTCGTTGTTCCGCCTGTTTTGCAGGCTTCGACCCATTCGCGGTGGTGGCCGATCGAGGGAGGAATCGTCTCCGGGGGCGGCTGAAAACCGGCGAATTTTTCCTCAGGCCAAAGTAGGCGCCGCCCGTAGTCGGCAAGGATCATTCCTTTTTCTCCCACGAACAGCACGCCGGATGCCCAGTCGGGCAGCTTGGCTTCAGCCTGAATGGGTGGCCGCTTGCCCCCGTCGTACCAAGTTAAGCGTACCGGAGGGAGCTCGCCCCGAGCCGGAAATTCATAACGGACGATCAGCCAGGGAGGTGTGCTGTCAGGGTGAGGCGGGGGACCTTCAGCCTCCACGGAAGTTGGATACTTGAGGCCCAGGGCCCAAAAAGCGAGGTCTGAATAGTGGCAGAAGAAATCTCCCAGGGCTCCGCTCCCAAAATCTTTCCAACCTCTCCATCGGAAAGGTACGTACGCTGGGTGATACGGCCGGTAGGGCGCGGGACCGAGCCACAGGTCCCAATCGAGATAGGGCGGAACCGGCGGGGTATCTTTCGGCGTATCTCCCCCGCTGTAACTCGCGGCACACCAAACATGAACTTCCTGAATGGGGCCAATGACTCCCGCCTGCACCCATTCCACAACGCGGCGGTAGTTGTCACCTGCATGAATCTGTGTCCCGATTTGCGTGACAACTTTTTTCTCAGCCGCTAGTTCAGCCAGATACCGGGCTTCATACACACAATGGGTAAGCGGCTTTTCGCAGTAGCAGTGTTTGCCAAGCTTCATCGCCGCTGCCGCTGCCGGGGCATGTGTGTGATCGGGAGTGCTCACGACCACGGCATCGATCGAGTTCCCCATTTCATCGAGCATCCGACGGAAGTCCCGGTACAGCTTGGCCCGAGGAAATAGTTTCGCCGCCTCGGCCAAATTGTTTGCGTCAACATCGCACAGCGCGACAATGTTTTCGTCCTTCACACCGTCGAGATTGGCTCGGCCTCTTCCTCCGACGCCAATCGCAGCAATGTTGAGCTTCGATTGAGCGGTTTCGCCCCGAGAAGGGACAACTTGCGCACAAAATGCTATCGAGGCGAGCGCGGCACTGCGTTTGAGAAACTGGCGACGATGTAGCCTGGCCATGATGGTTCTCCTACGCGTTGGGAATTCACAGATGGTCCGCCGGTTGAGCGACACCTCCGTTATCGGGAAAAATGGTGTCACACCCGGCCACTACCATAACATGTGAAAACTGCCCGCTCAAGAGCCTACTAAAAATCTCCACCCCGTCACCAGTTCAAAATCAGTTCACAATCAGATCCCCGCCAAAGAACGGCAGAAAACGTTTCTCGACAGTGTGGGACACAGCGAACACCAGTTCTCCCCGGGCAACGGAGAGGCAGGCCCGTCGACGCCCATTCCTTGCGGTACGCAAAATTGTCGCCGGAGAGGACCCATGGCCGGAGAAAACAATTATTCCTCGAAACTGATCTCAAGGACTTCCAACCGTCGGATTCCGGCAGGAACGCGGATTTCCGCCATTTCGCCAGGTTTTTTACCGATCAGACCTCGACCCAAGGGACTGTTGGCCGGGATGCGTCCCTGCTCAAAGTCCTCCTCGCCCATGCCCACGAGGGTGTATTTGATGACCTCCCCGGTGGTCAGATCTCGAACCGTCACAGTGCACCCCATCGCCACCCGATCGCGCGGCATACGACTAAGGTCCACAATTTCGCACCGCGCAATCTTGTCCCGCAGGTAATTGATTTTTGCCATGATCAGGCCCTGCGTTTCGCGGGCGCCATGATATTCCGCATTCTCTCGCAAATCGCCCTCTTCCCGAGCAGCGGCCACCCGCTTGGTCACTTCCACCAACTGATCTTCCAGTTCGGCAAGCTCTCGCTGGAGTTTTTCGTAGCCTTCTCGGGTAACGGGAATCCTTTCGTCGTGCATCTCGTCCTCCGCCGTGTTGGGTGATGCTCAAAGTTTTTCCAGTCAAAAGATCTTTTACACCATATTACGAGGCCTGTCTTACTCATTTTACCCACGAGCGGACTCAGCAGTTACCCCGTTCTTTCCCGAGTTATCCCCGCTTTCCTCGACGCCAGTAAGGAGTCTGGGCACGGCCGAAACCTCCCGCGGGAGTCAAATTCATGCTCGGAGGGACCTGCCTGTCAGGTCCGCACTCCGACGGCGGGTGGTCCAATTCGCGAACTGATCTTTGTCTGCTAACTTCACTTCCGGTTTGGCCGTAGGGGCAATTCATGAATTACCCCCACTCCATGTCGGAGCTTTGGCTTCTCAGGGGCCCATATAGAAAGTGGGGATGGGGCAGCGTTCTTTCATCCCTGGTGGGATTGGCCATCAGCCGAAGCCGCTGCTGCTGGTGGCTGAGGCGAAGACGGATCCTTCCCCGGGCAGACCAGGGCGATGACTGTGTCGCCGGGCCGGATGTCTGCCAGCGGAGCATCTGTAACCACGAAAACAACGCCCCCAGTTCGTAGCACAAAGAGAGGATAGGCTTTGTCGCCGTATAACTCTCTGTACTGGGCAAAGTCAAATTCCTTCGTGATTTTCGTGCTTTTAAACCGCCCACCCTGGTAAAAAATTTCAGTTATCCTCGAATAGGTCAGGTCTTTTCCGAACAGCAGCCGTCCCCTGTGCTCAGGCGACACAGGATCGCGAGGCTTTTCTTTAGGGGGCAGCCAGGGGAGTTGATAGACTTCCTGCCTGCCAAAGTCCTCCGCGTAAATCATGCAGGCAAGCGAATTGACTTCGTTGTTGGATGTCACGGCCAGCATCCGCCCCAGTCCCATGTAGTCGATGCTCTCGCGTGTCACTTCCAAAAGGGCGTCGCCATGAATGGCAGGAAGCCCAGCCAGGCGGGCGGCGGTGACATTCTGTCTGTTGGAGTCCACCAGCACGACCCGGCAACCCTCTCGTTGAAGCACGACTGCAAGTTCACGCACCCAGTGACTGGCGCCGACAAACAGGATGCCCTGAGGATTCTCCTGAATCAAATTGAGAAAGCGAGCCAGAGGCGCGGCTAACAATCCGTACACGGCGGCTGTTCCAAACACGACGAGCAATGTGACAGGCACGAGCTTTTCGGCACCCTCATACTGGCCCTCGGAAAGAGCCAGCGCTGCTACCGAAGCGACCGCCATAGCCACAACGCCGCGTGGCGCCATCCCGGCAAGAAACAGTCGCTCATTCCAGCTCAACGTTTTTCCCCAGGTGGACACAAATACTGCTACTGGTCGAATGACGAGGATGACCAGTAATAAAAAGACAACGCTTTGCCATCCCAGTCCTTGAAGATACTCCCATCGGATGCGAGCTGCCAAAACGACGAACAAAACAGATATGAGCAAAACGGTTAAGGCTTCCTTGAACTCCAGCAGTTGGCGGATGGCGAATTTGTGCTGATTGGCCACAACCATACCCGTGACGGTCACCGCCAAAAGGCCTGATTCACGACACAGGGTGTTCGCAAGGACAAATGCCACCAGCGTCAGCATAAGGGAAATCGGATTTGTCAAGAAGTCGGGAATCCAAAATCGGGCAAAGGCTGCCACCATCACGAAACCCATTGCAATCCCCACACCGAATCCTGCAAGCAGGGTTTGAATCAGTCGCATCCCGATTTCCCAGACGCCGGCATTGAGGCTCTGCTGTTCGAGAGCTGCGAAAACAAGAACTGCCAGAATGGCCCCCAGTGGATCAATGAGGATGCCTTCCCACTTAAGAAGTGAGGCTACCCGACCGCGCAGACGGAGGTGCCGCAGGATTGGACCAATCACGGTTGGACCGGTGACGGTCAGGATGCATGCAAGAAGGGCCGCCACCGGCCAGGTCAACCCCAGAACCAATCGACCGGCAACGGCTAGAAGTCCCCATGTGACGGCCGCTCCAATTGTCATCAAACGACCAAAGACCCCGCCAATTCCCCGGAGCTCGCGGAAACGCAGGTTGAGCCCTCCGTCAAAGAGGATCAATCCTACCGCGAGAGCGATGAACGGCCGGATCAATTCACCGAAGACCTCGTCGAGATGCAAGAGTCCCAGAACGGGGCCGGCAAGGGTCCCCAGACCAAGGAGTAAAACGATTGCAGGAATACGCAGCCGCCACGCCAACCATTGTCCCAAGCCGCCGAGAGCGACAATCGTGGTTATTTCAACAATCGATTCGTCAGCCAACGGTTGCTTCCTTTCTAAATGGCAAGGGATAGTTGAAAACACATACTCGATGGCGGCCTCCCCCTGCTCTGTGGATTATTCTAGATTCAACTTTTCAAGCGCTTCCTGGTTGGCAGATCGCATGACAAAAGCAAACGCTGGAGCGTTGTCCGAACGGTTCTCCCGGATGGATCACCAAACCTAAATACCCAATCTTGTCTGCTTGCGGAAAAACCGCTGGATACCAAACCAATATCACCGGCCTGACAGTCGCAATTCAAAAACGCTGCCGTGACTTGTGCTGGCAAGGTCGTTCATTTTGGCTCAAATCCCGGTCGGATTGTGCCATCATAGTCGATGAGGGGACGAGGATTAGCAACCCGTTCCAGCGGACGGCAACCGGGTCCTATCCCGTCACGGCCAAGGTCCTGGTCCATTTCGGCCATCAGTTTTTCCAGCCTGGCGACGATCTCGGCATGTTCGGCTGCCACGTTGCGAGACTCGCCGATGTCTTCTCGCAGGTTATAGAGTTCGGGCTTGCCCTTTGCATTAGGTGCGACCCGCAACTTCCAGTCGCCATGACGAACACCTTCCAGGACCAGTCCCCTGAAATAGTAGAATGTCTCGTGTGCTGGCCTTCCGTCTGCCTCGCCGGTCAAATGCGGCCAGATGTTGATTCCGTCTAATCTGCGGTCCTGTGGAAGCGGAACACCGGCCAGGTAGGCGAACGTGGGCAGAACGTCGAACATGCCGATGATCACGTCTGTGCTCGTTCCTGGCGGGATCTGGCCCGGCCACCAGGCAATCGCCGGAACTCGAATTCCGCCCTCCCAGGTGCTTCCTTTAAATCCACGCAAGGGACGGTTCACGGCCCGTTGCGTGCCACCATTGTCACTTACGAACAGGACCAGGGTTTTTCGATCCAGCCCGGTTTCCCGAAGCGTGTCGAGCACCTGTCCCACGCTCCAGTCCACTTCCTCAACCCAGTCCGAGTAAATCCCGTGCGGCGAGCGTCCCACCCATTTTTTGCCTGGGTAGATCGGAAAGTGCACGGCGTTGTGAGCAAGGTACAGGAAAAACGGTCGGGCTTGATTGTCACGAATGAATCTTACCGCCTCCTTGGTGTACAGCTCCACGAGGGCCTGCTGATCGTCAGGCAGCACACGTTTGATCACCGTGTTGTTCCGCATGAGTGGCAGGGGAGGTTGTCCCTTTTGGCCAGGGCGAGGTTTGGGAAGCGGCTCGCCGAGGTTGCTCTTCGCCCCATCTTCCGCGGGTCCCATGTCATTGGAATACGGGAGTCCAAAATACTCATCGAACCCTTGCTGGAGCGGCAAAAATTCCGGTTGATCTCCGAGATGCCACTTGCCGATCAGAGCCGTTCTGTAACCAGCAGATTTGAGGAGTTCGGCAACGGTCACTTCTTCTGGTGCCAAACCCACTGGGTCGGCCGGAAAGAGCACATGGGGAATAGGCAGAGCACGTTTCGCATAACTCCCCGTCATCAGGGCAGCGCGTGATGGAGAGCACACAGGCGCGGCATAAAATGAGGTGAGTTTACGGCCTTCCGCGGCCATCCGGTCAAGATGAGGGGTTCGGTTGATCTCCGATCCGAATGGCCCAATGTCTGCATAGCCCAGATCGTCGATGTTGATAACGATGAAGTTGGGCCGTTCTGGACGCCCTTGTTCGGTCGCTGCGGCGAGCAACGAGTTGGCGACAAACGCGAAGCAGCTAGCCCAGAGCAGTAAACGTTGGTACATCGGTAAGCCTCCCACTAGATAAATGTTCGCATTATTCTCGAACCTCATTCTGAGGCACAATTTGGTTTTGGACAATCCTGTCCGTTGACGCCTCTCCATGTCAAGGCGGGCTTTCCCCACAAGTATAATAGTTCAATGGACGCCTGGGGAACGCAAACGTTTCGCGCTGAGTGCTGCAATTATGGCAATTTTAGGCCAAGAATAAAGGGACTCCCGTTAATACATGGCTGACTCACATCGCCGAGAGCTTGTCCTGGCAAGTCAATCTCCGCGCAGAAGAGAACTGCTAGAGCAATTGGGCATCCCCTTCCGTGTTGTTCCACCCGACGACTCTGCCGAGTGCGGCATTTGCAGCGGCGAAAATCCCGCCCAATTTGCCGCCAGAATGGCATTTCAGAAGGCCCGGAATGTTGCCCAGAAGGTAGGGCGTGGCTTAATCCTCGGATGCGATACCGTGGTGGAATGTAAGGGGCAGCTTGTCGGAAAACCCCGTGACATGGACCATGCCCGAGAGATATTGCATCTGCTGCGGGGCACCGAGCATCGTGTGTTCACGGGAGTATGTCTTTGGGATTATCCAGATTGTTCCCCTGACATCCGCGTGGCCTGCACCCGGCTCATGATGGATTTCATCCCGGATGACGCGATTGAAGAATACCTGCGGACCGGTTTGTGGGAGGGAAAAGCGGGGGCCTTCGGGTACCAGGACCGCTTGGGATGGCTGAAAATCCTTGAGGGAAGTGAGAGTAATGTCGTGGGGCTGCCGCTCGAACTTCTCCAAGAAATGCTCGCGGCGGTGGAAGAAACGGGAAAACAAAGATCCCCGGGTGCACCTGATAACTAGGGGCTCACCAGTTCGGACTGACCCGCGGAGTACTGGCTGAGGTACCGGAGCCACCTGGGTAAGAGCAGAGAAACGTGGCAGGGAAAATAGACAAACTCCCTGCCACGTTGGTACGGCTCAAAGGAAAATGATCCTACTCGCATCTGCGCTAAGTGCCTCGGCTCAGCCGATCTGCAACCTGATAGATGGTACGGCAGGCCGAAACGCAACACACATCCTTTCCCGCAGACGCTCCCGCGGAAAGGATGTAAAGACTTCTGACCGTGGACAGCTCCACTTAGCCGCCCGGTGATTGCCACTACGTTTCTCCAGCGGCAGTTACGCGCTAACGGCCTTCAACAGTTTCGGCGATCGCAGGCGACTCGAGCGACTCAGACCATCTCTTTGAGTTGCTTCAATGCCCGAATGCGAACCACGTTCCGGGCAGGTTTCGCGGGGATCGTGATGATCTCATCCGGCTTGCCAGGCTTGGGCATCTGACGGGCAGGCGTCGGCTTGGTTTTGGCCTTCTTGATCTTCAGCAAGCCCGGAAGTACGAATGCTCCCGGTCCGCGAGGGCTCAGGGCTTTTTTCACTTCCTCGGTGAGGGCGTTCAATACCGCCTCCACATCGGCTTTCTTAAGACCGGTCGCTTCTGCCAGAGCCTTCACGAGCTGTGTTTTGGTGAGGGGCTTCTTCTCAGCGGTGTCCTTTGCCATACGCCACGTACCTCCTAAACCATGCGATCCACGATGCGAACCAAATCCGTCCGTCCTACGTCCCGCAACCGCGGGCTCCAGCCACGTTTGTCATGATTAGACCGAATTTTTCCAAGATTTCAAGATGGGAACCTGCAAAAATCCCCGAAAAACGCCCTTTCGGAGGCAACGCACCACCATCTTGTCCAAAAGCATCGGCTAACTTCCCCGGCTTGTGCAGTTTTTCGGCGTTTTTTCCGCGAAAAGCCCGTTCAGGTGCCCGACACGTGGACTATGGACGAACGAGTGACTTTCCCTCGGGTTTCGCTCGTGTAGCGACACATCCCAGGGACGGCCTCAGCGGTTAACCCCCTGGCAGTCACTCAGCAGGGTTTTTCTAATAAGGCTGAAAAGGAACTTCCGTGTCGGAGAAAAACACGCAGTCCGGTTCGGGGGCGAGATAATCTCCGGTCACCGCATACGACCGAGCCCTGCTGCCGCCACACACGTAGCGGTACCGACAAACGCCGCACTTTCCGCCAAGCAGATTCGGATTGCGGAGCGCCCGAAAGACCTCGTGCTCCTGGTACGTCTTGACAATCGAGTCTTTGGGGAAACGCCCGCACTGGATAGGCAAGAAACCGGCAGGGTAAATCTCTCCCGTATGCCCCACAAACATGATTCCTTTGCCATCGCCGACACCTAGCGTAAGGCGTTTCGCCAGGTGAACTGCCCTGGGTGAAACCTTCTCCTCCGGAAGGTGGCGCAGCTCTTCCAGAACGAACCGGCGGTAATGCGGTGCCTCCGTGGTCTTAATCGCATACGGGCGAGTCTGAGCCTGTTCCCACAGTATTTTGAACACCTGTTCGTATTCCTCTGGTGCAATCCGCTGTTCAAACACGCCACGGCCGACAGGAACCAGGAAAAACACAGACCACATGTGGATTCCCTGGTCATTCAGCAGCTCGGCCATCGCCTCCACCTGGCCGACGTTCCGCTTGGTGATCGTGGTGTTAACCTGGAGGTAGAATCCCAAATCTCGCCCGGCCGCCAGAATCTCCATCGTGCGGTCAAAACTACCCTGCCAGCCGCGAAAGGCATCGTGAGTCGCCGCGTCGGCACCGTCCAGACTCACTCCCAGTGCCGTCACCCCAGCATCTTTTGCTCGTTTCAGAGCGCTGGGAGTTGCTAGGGGAGTTGCCGACGGCGTCAAAGCCACATTGAGACCGCACTCCTTGGCGAAGGCGATCAGGTCAAAGATGTCGGGACGCTTAAGAGGGTCGCCTCCAGTGAAGACGATGTTCGGCTTTTTAGGAAACAGCGAGGCTTCCCGAATGAGGGCCTGCGCCTCGTCAGAAGACAGCTCCTCGGGATGCGCGGATGGCTGTGCCGAGGCTCGGCAGTGCTTGCACACCAGGTCGCAAGCCTGGGTAACTTCATAGTAGAGCATGAGCGGGCTGTGCTGGATATCTTTCCAGGAATAGTCCGCGAATCGCTGTGTAAACTGGGGGGCTGTAGATTGGGTCATTGCGTAACTTCCGAACCCAAAACGCAATATGGGCCACAGAGTTGGGTAGTTCCTTTACGGAATTTTAGCTGCCGTCCTCGAATCGGAAAGTCGATTTTCTCAGGCAAACCAATGTGTCGCAAAGACTAAAGCGAGTCGGAACAGAGCGTTTGTTTCCTTTGCTATTTCCGGCAGGAGAGGTTCCGGCCGCGTCGGGTGCGCCCATTGCCTTCCCAGTACCATCCAAGGTTCCTTTACGCAATAATATGACCGGTCCTGAAACATGACGCGATGCCGCGTCCGTTGAGGGGGTCCATAACTTCGTGCGCTCGGATCGCTTCAGTGCGGACCGTTGCGAAACAGTCTCGCGACAGAAGTAGGATCCGCGCCAGGTTACTTGAGTGCGAAGGTATTCTTTGGGGAGGTGGACCATGAAAGCACATCAATCTCGTCGCTGGATTGTCAGTTGCTCGCCAACCTGCGTGGCGATCTTGAGTAGTTTCGTGTGGATTACACTCTATGGATCACTCCTGGCGGAACTAACTGTTTGGGTGGAAACGGCGACGCGACGCTTGTGCCGCGAGGACCTGCCCCCGCAACGTCCCGCGCGTCACATCGAGGTGGCCGCGGCCAGAAATGAGTGGGTTGGTTTTCAGGTCTTCATGCGAAGTTCCCAGCCGGTTCCGCAAATCGAACTTGTTATTGCGGCCCCGAAAGGACCTCAGGACGCGACGATAACCCCGTCGAATTTTCGACTATATCGCGAGCATCAAATCCATATCGCCAACGGGACACATCGCAACGAGGCCTTTCGCCCCGGTTGGTATCCCGATCCCCTTATTCCGAGCCGCGATCCCGTAAAGGACGTTCCACTTCGGGGTAAGTACCAGGCCTTTCCTTTTGATTTACCCGCTGACGAAACACACGGATTCTATGTGGATCTTTTTATCCCTCCAGGAACGCCGCCCGGAAAATACGCGGGAAAAGTTACGGTCCGGGGCAGCGGCGTTAACCAAGTTGACATTCCTTTGTCAATAGAGGTCTGGGACTTCACCCTTCCCAGTACACCGGCGCTCGTGACAGCGTTCGGCTCACCGTCGCAGCGAATGCGTTCTTACTATGCCAAACGTGCCCGATCAGGGAAGGAGTCACCATCGGAAAATTGGGAAGAAGTGGACCGTCAATGTGCCGCGCTGGTCAGCGAACATCGTATGAATGCTTATCCACCGTCAGAGTGGCTCGCACTGCAACGAAATGACAAGGGGTACCAGTTGCCTGACGAGAGCATCGCCCAGCTCAGGGAATGGATTGATCGTTATCACGTCAACGCGGTTCAAATTCCTTCGCCGGTGGGCAGGGTCAAAGATCCCGCGGAGTCGCCGGAGGACTTAAGGGCGTGGCTGGCAGCCTGGGACAAAGCCATCACAGAAATCGCACGCCCTCACGTAATCTTCTACATCTACCTCAAAGATGAACCCAATGACCCGGAGGCGTACGAGTTCGTTCGTCACTGGGGCAAGCCGATTCGTGCGGCGCAGACCAAAGTGAAGGTGCTTGTCGTGGAACAAACTCTGACACAGGATCCGGCCTGGGGCGATCTTTATGGTGCCGTCGATATATGGTGTTCCCTGTTTCCGCTTTACGATGAAGCGACCGCCAAGCAGCGGCAAGCGCTCGGGGAGATTATGTGGGCATACACGGCGCTTTGCCAGGGAAAGCGAAAATCGCCCTGGTGGCACATCGACTATCCACTCCTCCATTATCGTGTGCCGTCCTGGATTTCATGGCGATTCGGAATCACAGGATTGCTTTACTGGGGCGGAATGAGTTATTGGGATCAGGTGGAGGATCCTTGGACGAACGCCAACACATACAGACCTGGTCCTGCCGATCGACCGTTAACCTTCAACGGCGAAGGAACACTCGTGTATCCTGCCAGACCGTGCGGCTATGCAGGTATCGTCCCCTCCTTGCGACTAAAGGCGCTGCGAGACTCAATTGAGGATTACGAGTATTTGGAGATCTTACGCCGGGCGGGTAAGGCGGACCTTGCTCAACGTCTTGTTCTGTCGCTGACTCCCAGTTGGTTCGAGTGGTCGGAAAACCCGGAGGATTATGAAGAGGCTCGGCGAAAACTCGCGGAGTTGATTCTCACGTTGCCGTCTGAAACCCGCAATGCCACCCGGTGATGGCGCGTCGAGGCGGGTGTTCTTCTTTCAGTACTTGAAGAAAATCACCGATTCAACCCTGGATTAGACTGCGGCCCCGCATCCATGCCCGACGTACAGCCTGCCCCGGACCGCAGCCGAGTATTGGCGATTCGTTATCACCACTTTATCATGACGGCAAGGTCTCTCAGCCGAGTTGCGGAGCAAGGCGTCGTGTCGGCCTGTAGCTTTCCAGCGGCCGGGGGCGATTTTCGTCATCGCGCGGGCTGAACCAGTTGGAGATAAAGGTCTCAAACACGAGCCCGAGTAGCACGAGGGTTAAGAAAAATTCAGCCAAACTTCTACCGTGTCGCAGAAAATCAAATGTTTTGGACAAATCCTCAGGATCCTCGGCGAAAACCAGGGGAACTCCCGAAAAGGCCTCTTCCAGGGTTGTGTTTTCAATCTTTCCGGGATCGCTTTCGTCGGGGTCCACGTTAACAGCGAAGGCTTTTTGCACCGGCCGAACGGAAGCAAGAAGTCGCAATTGATAAACGCCCACTTGATGAGTATCTGTATATCGAAACTCTTTACTTTGCGGCTCAATATTAAACCGCATGAGTGAACCACTTGGGGGCGTTACCTCGACCACGCCCGGTGGAATTTGACCCAAAAATGGTATGATCAGCGGCTGCCCCGCAAGCCCGGCAAATTGTGTCGGTTCACCACCTGCCAGATAGAAAGCGAGTCTCGCCATGAGCGGGGCGAAAATGGGTCTCAGTGGGAAATTCGTCCATTCCACGTGCACGCTGGTTCCAAGGAACAACACTATTCCATGGCCAACCTGTTTTTCGACCAGCAACGGATCCCCCTCGCCATCCAGCCGCAGCAAAACTCTTACCCCATCGGTTTCCGCGGCTTTCGGCTTCACATATTTATAAACCAGGAGTGACTGATAGAGCGATGGTGGCTCTGCGAATCCAGTGAGGGCCGGATGCTGAACGTCGAGCCAGTTCACACGCCAGCTATCACGACCTTCTTCGGCCTGAGCTGATCTTACAGTGTCTAATGGGATAGGGAGTAAGCCCCCGTTGGCCATTTCATTCCAAGCATTGTAGTTTGCGGGAGCCACTTCCTCGCCCGCGATCCACACGAGGCGCCCTCCATTTTGGACAAACGCCGCAAGCTTTTCTAAAACCGTCGCCTCAAGGGACCGCAGATTTACCAGGTAGATGATGCGGTAATTGGAAAGGGGTTCCGTCGTGACTTCATTTGGCGTGAGGAGGGTCGTTTTAATCGACCAGTTTTGGCCCTCGATGGGCTGCAGCGCCTTTTCCAGATAGAAGGAATCATTAAGGTAGGGAATTTCTTTGCGCTCGTTGATAACAATGGCGACGGGAATGGCCGCTTCAATGTCGATTGTGAAAAAGCGCCGGTCATCAAAACGTGCTCCGTCTTCTCCGACCAGTCGTACCTCACCCTGGTGAATGCCTCCCCGATCCAAAGTGAAAACGACCTCGGCGGGGAGGGCACCCTCCGGGGGAATTGTGAGTTCGGGCGTCGTGCCGACTTTATTGCCATCCACGTAGACTTCGGCAACCCGTTGCTGCGGGATGGATGACGCATTGAAGAGTTCGAGCACGACCTTCATGGGTACGCCGGCCACGGGAAGCACAGATTGAACGGTCACCTTTCGCACGGCGACGTTGGGCCGCGGGGTCCGCTGACAGTCCACCACGACAATCGGGATTTCGCGTAAACGCCGATCATCCGCGCTGCTCTGGCGGGTTGTGGCGTCCTCGCTTGCTCGATTGCGGTTTTCCTCCAATCCTTCCCAAGCCACATTCTGATTGTCGGTGATGACAAACAGGTAACGTTGCGGAGCCTGCGATTGGGCGAGCTGTTCCCGGGCCTGGTTTAGCAGGGGCATAAGCGTGCCCCGCTCAAAAGTTGGGCCCTGCTGCGCAATCTGAGCCAAAAGCTGCCGGACCTTATCATGCTCACGATCAAATTTGCCAAGTTCGGGATAAGAACGGCCGCTGGTCACCCACAGGGCGACCTCATCTCCTGCCTGAAGTTCCGCGAGAATTTGGTTGGCTGCCGCGACAGCCAGTTCAAAACGTGGCCGTCCCTCGTCGATCCACCCCATGCTTGCCGAGTTGTCCAGAACAATGGCCACGGCCGCCTGAGAACCGCCAAACAGCGAGCGGACCTTACTGAGCGTGGGACGGGCCAGCCCAATTGCGATAAGAATAAGAACCGCCATGCGCAGTATCATTAGAAAGATATCTCTGATCTGGCGCCGTCGCCTCGTCTTTTGGACGCTGATTTTCAGAAACCGCAGGGTGCTGAAAGGCAGTTGCTTGGCACGCTGCCGATTAATCATGTGAAGAATGGGCGGAATGATCGCCGCCAAAGCTGCCAGTAAGAAGGCCGCCGCACCGAACGTCATAGCTGGTTCCGCTTAGTCAAATATCGAGAGAGCATAAAATCGTACGGAACAGAAGTGTCCGTCATGACATACTCGACCGCGCTTTCCAAACACGCCTGCCGATAACGGCCGATGAACTCCGCAAGGAGCTTTTGATATTCTTCACGCACATAGAGGGGGTCCACCTGCAGGCGTTCGTCTGTCTCGAGATCCTGGAAAAGTACCAGATCATCAAACGGAAAATCGATTTCCGCCTTGTCGAAAACATGAAAGAGAATAACCTCATGTTTGCGATGGCGAAAATGATGAAGAGCGCGAATCACCTTGTCTTCATCATCATAAAGATCGCTGATTAAGATAATGAGGCAACGTCTTTTGAACCGATTGGCCAGCTTGTGAAGCACTTCGGCCAGGCCGGTCTTTTTGCCGGGCGTCAGGTTTTCCAACTGATACATCATCTCATTGAAATGCTGTGGCGAACTCCTCGCCGGCATGTCGAGGCGGATGTCTTCATCGAACACAGTCAGTCCCACGGAATCCTGCTGTCGGACCATCATATAGGACAGGATAGCCGTGAGATAACAACCGTATTCAAGTTTGGTTATTTGCGCGTCGTGCCGGTAATTCATTGATCCGCTCGCGTCAAGCAGTATCTGGACCCGCATATTGGTCTCTTCTTCGTACTGCTTGACATACAGTCGCTCCGTTCGTGCAAACATCCTATAATCCAGATGTCGGGGGTCGTCACCCGGCACATATTCCCGGTGTTCCGCAAATTCCACGCTGAAGCCTTTGTAAGGGCTCGCATGGAGTCCGCTGATGAAGCCTTCCACCACTCCGCGGGCCACCAATTGCAGATTCTTGACCCTAGCCAGTGCGGACGGCTCGACGTATCGGTAGGCGATCCGCGGGCTCATCGGAGTTGAAACCTCCTGCGGAGAATCCATTCCACCGTAAGCACAGTGACGAACATGGCCCAAAACAGGGGCGGCCAGAATAACGGTTGCTCAACATAGATTTTCTTTTTTCTCTGTTCTTTGTTGAGCTGGTCAACAAGATAGTCGGCGGCCGAAATATGCGCATACCGCCCCCCTGTATCGCTGGCGATGGCCGTCAGAGTTTTTTCATCGAGGTCGAGCTTCTCAAACTCCAAATACGGGCGGCCTACTTCCACAACGATCTTCTCGGTTGTGAGCTTTTGCTCACCCAGTTCGGCTTCCACTTGAATCTCAAGCGGCCCGCTGAAGCGGGGTTCGTACGAGGCGCTGTAATGTCCTCCTGGTCCCGGACGACTCACCAGGGTCACCTTGTCGGAGGCGCCCGACTTGGCACGAATCGTGGCCACAACCTTGGCTTTGTCGGTGCCCTCTCCTCTTTCGTCGCGCACGACGGCACTGATCTGAATGACTTCGTCCGGCTCGTAAGCGGCTTTGTCAGTACTCGCGACAAGGGACGCCTGAGTTTCCACCTGTTCAAATCGCCCAGCGGCCCAGCGGATGAGCTGGCCCCAGAATTGCAAAAACGGCGATTCCTGATCGAGGACGCGTGGCACCTGCTGCCATTTCCTGGTGGTGTCTCCCGTAAAGACGACTGATCTTCCCTTATCGATCGGCATCACCGCGAGGACCGGCATCCGCTCCGGGGTAATTGGACAGACTGCCAGCACTGTCGCACCTGGCCTGGCGTTCCCCACCCGCGTGCATCCGTCCAGAGGTGGAAGCGTGGAGTCCTCAGGCCCTTTTGATGAAGATGGAAAAAATCTGGCAATGTTGGCCAAAATCGGATGCTGCCGGCCATCGGGCGTTAGCTCCGGCAGGAACGGGTCTGTCACCTGTCCCATATCACGCCCGCCAACCTCTATGGGTAGGATTTCGCCAATGGGAGTTCCTCCGTAACCACCCGGGCCGAGGCTGTGATAACCCCCAAGCATAATCAATCCCGCACCCTCTCGCACCCGCTTGACGATGGCTTGCTGCTGCTCCGCGGACAGATAGCTGCTGTCCAGATCGCCGATCAGAAAGACATCAAACTGGCTGAGTGTGTTTTCGTCAGAGGGAATTTCTGAGAGATTAAGTCCTTCGATATTCGTACGTTTCACAAACACGTTTTTGCGAACCTGTACCATCGCGTAAAACTCAATATTGGGATCTTTAGACAAAAACCGATCTACAATTGCTCCGTACTCCGCTCGGAGAGTTCCCTCGAGATAGAGCACGCGAATTTGTGCCTCGATGACAAGCGCGGAGGCCGACCGCTGATTATTCTCCGCAATTTTCTCCTCACTGACCGGCGGTATCTCGACTGTATACGTGTGTCGGCCTTTCACGGCGGGGCGGTATTCGAAGACGACTTCCTGAGCCCCGGGCTGATCATCCAGGACCAATTCCTTCTCCTCGATAAGCTTGTCGTCTTCATAGAAACCAACTTTGACCACACGTCCCAGCAGTCCTACCGCTTCGACAGAGGCTCGGATCCGGGCCAGGTTGTTGAGCATCAGCCGCTCTGGGCAATCAAGCCCTACAATTTGGATGTCTCTGTACGAGGTGCTGTCCCGCAAACTCGCGCCTACTCCAATCGCATAGACGGGGATTCCCAAGCGGGATGAGACTTCCTGGGGTTTACGGGCTGAATTGTGAATTCCATCCGAGAGAAGGAAGATGCCTTCCATTTCATTGCGCGGTGCGGCTTTGGCCGCCGCCACGAGCGCGCGGGACAGCGATGTGGCCTCGCCATCAGGGGAAAGCTCGCGCAATTGGGCAACAGTCAATATTTCACCTGCCCGTTCGGCAAAGGGGATAACAACAAGCTGGAAGTTATCTCGCAGTTTTTCCGCCCATTGCACGATTTTTTCCCGGGCTTGGATAAACCGTGGTACACCGCTGACATCATCACTGATCTTCATTGAGGCCGAGCGGTCGAGCAAAAACACAAGCACCGGCTTGCGATTCTCTTCGCGGTAGAAATGGACCACTGGCCGGAAAAGTAACAGCACGACAATCACGATGGCGATGAGCCGGAGAACAACCAGAGTTTGCCATCGGCCGCGCTTCAGATCGCCAAATTTGCGCCAGTAGAAGAAGATGACAAGGCCTGCCGCCACAACGAGCACCAGGCCCATTGTGAAGAAACTTGCACCGTTGGCAAGGGAGATATCAATCACTCGTTACGACCACGCTCTTCTCAATGTTCCGGATATCGTTTCGAGGTTTCCATTTGGGCTGCGGCCAGAAGCTCACGAGTCCCGTTCGAATGGGGACCGACAGCCTGACGACTACTGCCCACGGGGCCTGGGACCGGACACCCCTTTGCCCCCAGTTTTCTTCATGCCTTCCTGGTAGGCTTCCTGACCCAGCCGTATGGCTTTCACGTAGGTAAGCGACTTCAAGTCCTGGTCAACCGATCCTTTGTGCGTCTTGTACAGGATATAGCGTATGGGCTCGATCTCGGGTCGGTAGCTCCCCGTTTTTGCCGCCGTTCCGGGATCCGGTTGGATGTAGATCACTTCGGACAGCGGCCCTTCAATGGTCCTTCCGTCGGTGAGCGTGATGCGATGCACGTATTCGCGCAGGGGATATGTCCGACCGGTGTATTCCTTGACGTCGGAAGTGGTCTCTTTGAACCGCCATTCTTTTTCCATTTTTTCGCTGACCACAACGGATTCAATCTGTTTGACGCGATTGAGAGGAATCTCCCGTTGCCGCCGCAACTGAGAATCGTAAATCTTCAGCCGCTTGTCACGCGTCATATAGATTTTCCCCACAATGATTTCCCCGCTCGAAAGCTCGATGTAACCGGGAACGGCGTCTTCGCGTTCCGTCGTTCTTGGACCAAACGGGTTGATGGCGGGGGGCTCCTCCGCAGAGAGGATATGGACAACGACGCACAGGAAAATGAGCCCTCCAAAACCAAAAATGGGAATACCGAAATTTCGTAAGTCCGAGCTTTTCCCCATTGTGTCACCTCGTCCGACGCATTCGTTCCTGGACAAGACCTGAACTTGCACCCAAGTGATTCACATCACCATGGAAGCCCAAATGCCTATCTGTGGCCTTGCGATTCTTGAGCCACCACGCATCCAATTTCTCATTGTGGTCAAAAAATTGGGCCGTCGCTACCTCCGCGCTCCGACCCTTCCGGCCATGTTGGAAAGTGACAGTTCCCAGCCGGCGTTCCATCCCATAGCGACGAGCGATCTGAGCTTGCTTTTGTCCTGCCCAAAGCTGAGCTAAAGGCAACCAACTGTTCGGGGAGTTCTGTCTCGTGAGGGGGTTTTTGCGGGTGCACCCGAAATCCAGACCGCCGGGTGACAGAGGACCGCTCCCGAGCTCCGTCATTAATACCAAAGTCGGACGCAGAACCTGCCTCCCAGAACGTCGGCCACTGCCGCTCTGCCGGAGCCCATTCGTTTTCCGAATCCCTATTGGGCGAAAATTCGGGCCTGACGAAAGTCACGAAGTTTCTTGACAAAACTCGTAAAATATCTCGCCAGGGGGGATTCATGAATCGCCCCACACCACTCTGAGCACCCCTAAACAGGTCCCGGCGCAGTTGTCCGCTAACTGCCTCCACGTTCATGTACCATTGCTGAGTTGCAATCCGGAAGGGGCAATTCATTACCGCCGCAATGTAATTCCTGCGCCGTCATCCACCCCCACAAGTGGGTGAATTTCAGGTGCTTCCCCACGTTGACGTCGTAATCGGAATGCCGTAACATACGAATTTCACGCGCTGAGAGCGCCGCCGCGCCGAAGCGGCGGCAGGAAAGCCTGTACTGCGCGGCTCTCAGCAGTGCAGGGGTCGGAGTGCCAACCAGAATCGACGCGATTTGGCCCCTCAATAGTAGGGTAGCCTACTGTGATAGGTGGGCTTTTCAATGCCGCTCAGCACCTGAGTGGTGTCAACGGGTCTGGAAGAATTCGTTTTTGAAGGAACGGAACGTCGAGATGGCTGTCCCAAAAAGACGACAAAGCAACGCGCGTACTGGATCGCGGCGGGCGCACGATCATTTGATCGTTCCCCCGCCCACCTACTGTCCCCAGTGCAATGCCGCGGTTCCATCGCACGTCATGTGCCCCCGGTGCGGGCATTACATGGGGCGAACACTGACGGATATGGAGGAGCTCGAACGGCTGAAAAAGCAGCGCCAGGCACGTAGGGGCAAATCCTGACGAGGTCGAGTGAGGCAACCTTGAGCAGAATTGCATTTTTGTTTCCAGGTCAGGGCGCGCAATTTGTAGGGATGGGCCGACGGTTGTATGAGACCCTCCCTGCAGCAAAACAGCTCTATGATCGCGCAAGCCAAATTCTTGGCTACGACCTCGCCAAGCTTTGCTTTGAAGGGCCGTCAGAAGATCTCGACTCGACGGTCATCAGCCAACCGGCGATCTTCGTGACAAGCTTGGCCGCCCTGGAATCGCTGCGTGCTGATTCCCCCGATGTTGTGCTCTCCTGCGAAGCGACGGCCGGATTGAGCCTCGGGGAATACACGGCCCTGGTATTCGCGGGGGTCATTGATTTTGAGGACGGCGTGTGGCTCGTGCAGAAGCGCGGAGAAGCCATGCAGGAGGCTTCCGATGCCACCCCCGGCGGGATGGTAAGTATTCTGGGGTTGGAAAGATCCGAGGTGGAACGACTTTGCGAGGCGGCGCGGCAAGGTGAAATCCTACAGATTGCCAATCTGCTGTGTCCTGGAAACATTGTTGTTTCTGGAATGTTGAAGGCGTGTGAACGGGCGGCGGAGTTGGCCCCGCAATTTGGCGCCATCAAGGCGGTCCCGCTCGCCGTTGCGGGGGCTTTCCACACACCCATCATGCGGCCGGCGGATGAACGTCTGGCCGAGGCCCTCGAACGAATTACTCTCCGCAGGCCGAGAATTCCCGTGATTTCGAACGTCGATGCGCGACCGCACGACGATCCCGAAGAGATTCGCCAATTGCTAATTCGACAGGTGGTTCAGCCCGTGCTCTGGGAGGACTCCATGCGATACCTTCTCGCCGAGGGATTCGACACTTTCTACGAGGTAGGTCCTGGGCGAGTCCTGCGCGGGCTACTGCGCCGAATCGACCGAAACGCCACGTGCCAGAATGTGGAAGTCTAGGCGAGTCGGATATCCCGGGCGACAGGAAGGAAATGGTCGCTGACGGTGCAGCAACAGTGCGAGATTAATCAATTTAACCAGCGCGGGGAAGCGGTATGAGCGACGCTCAGACACGAAGGATCCAGGTGGATTTGTCGGGCAAGGTAGCATGTGTTACAGGTGCGGGTCGGGGCATCGGCAGAGCCATTGCCGTTACTTTGGGGCAGGCGGGTGCGAGCGTTGCTTGCGTGGACGTGAACCTGGAAATGGCGCAGGAAACTGCGGCAACGATTCGCAGTTTTGGAAAGGGCCAGGCGGAGGCCTTCCCGTGCGACGTGACCGATAGTAACCAGGTCAACGCGACGGTTGAATCCATTGTGGAGAAGTTTGGGGGGCTCCACATTCTGGTCAACAATGCGGGAATCACCCGAGATGGTTTGTTGCTCCGCATGAAAGACGAACAATGGGATGCCGTGATCGCGGTGAATCTGCGGGGCACGTTCCTATTCACTCGGGCGGCGGCTCGCTACCTCATTCGCGCAGGTGGGGCACGAGTTATTAATATCGCCAGTATTTCAGGGTTGATGGGCAATCCCGGTCAAGCGAACTACTCAGCTTCCAAAGCGGGGGTCATCGGGTTCACAAGAACGGTGGCTAAAGAGCTGGCCTCCCGACAGGTAACGGTGAACGCCATCGCGCCGGGCTTCATCGCTACCGAGATGGCCCACGCGCTTGGGGAGCAGGCTTTGGAGGAGATCAAGAAACGCACCCCGCTTGGGAGGCTCGGTGATCCCCAAGACGTAGCGGATCTTGCACTGTTTTTGGCAAGCGATTCTGCGGCGTTTATCACGGGAACGGTCATTCGGGTGGACGGCGGATTGGCGGAATAGGCTGCGGACGCGAGTTTCGCGGGGATCTGAAACGACATGCTTCTGTGGCTCGGTCGCACTGTGAAGAGCAAACCTTTATGGGCAATCTCCGGAGAGACGGGGGCTGGCGGAAGCAGCCAAAGGATGAGGCAGTACCGTCCGATTTCTTTTGGGATGGCGGCGAAGTCGATATGGACATCGCTGATAAAAATCGGTAACGTATTAGGATTGCGTAGTCCAGGTAAAGCGTCAATGTCGGTGGATATCTCCGTGTGGCGGTGTGTGGGACACTGCCGCCGAAGTAACATTTAACGAGACAATTTTGGGTAACAAAGGAGGATGACCGCCGTGGCCTCGATTGAAGAACGTGTCATCAATATTGTTGCTGAGAGTTTAGCTACCGACAAAGAGAAGATCACCCGATCATCCCATTTCGTCAACGATCTCGGAGCTGATTCGCTCGACTTGGCAGAGCTTGTGATGGCTTTGGAAGACGAGTTTGATATTTCCATTCCCGAAGAGGTCGCTTCGGAGATTCAGACTGTCGGCCAGGCCATCGATCACATTAAAGCGGCGGTGGAAGGAGAAGGCACCACGGCAACCGCGGATGAGAATGCATGAAAAGACGGGTCGTTATTACGGGAATGGGAGTTGTCACCCCGCTGAGTTGCCAGGTCGACGATCTGTTCGACCGGCTCTGTCGGGGTGAAAGTGGCATTCGGTTGATCCAGGGGTTTGATACTTCCATCTTTCGAGTCAAATTCGGCGGGGAAATTCGAGACTGGAACCCCGTCGGATATCTGGACCCCAAAGAGGCGAAAAGGATTGACCGATTTGCCCAGTACGCGCTTGTCGCGGCAATGGATGCCGTTCGTCAGGCTGGGCTCGATTTTTCTCGCGAGGACCCCTACCGATGTGCCGCCATCATCGGCTCGGGAGTTGGGGGGTTGGGCGAAATTGAAATGCAGCACCGTCGGCTCCTGGAAAAGGGGCCGGAACGGGTGTCGGCATTCACGATCCCGAAGATGATGCTGAACGCGGCCAGCGGTTGTGTATCGATCCAGTTCGGCATTAAAGGGCCCAGCTACGGCGTCGTCACTGCCTGTGCAAGTGCTTCCAGTGCGGTGGTGGAAGCCGCCAAAGAGATCCAGGATGGACGCGTTGACGTCGCGATCACGGGAGGCACGGAGGCAGCCGTCACCCCGCTCGGGATTGCTGGCTTCAGTGCCATGAAGGCCCTTTCTGAACGCAACGATGCCCCTGAAAAAGCCAGTCGGCCGTTCGATCGCGATCGGGACGGGTTTGTGCTGAGCGAAGGCGCGGGCATCGTCATCCTCGAAGATCTGGAGCACGCTCGTAAACGGGGAGCACCGATTCTGGCCGAGCTCCTCGGGTATGGTGTGAGCTCCGATGCGGGCCACATCACCCAGCCGGATGATAACGGTACTGGGGCGGCCAGGGCGATGGCCGATGCCCTCCAAAACGCGGGTCTAAATCCGGAGGATATCGGCTACATCAATGCCCATGGGACAAGCACTCCGCTGGGCGACCGTGCGGAAACCGTGGCGATCAAGGCCGTGTTTGGCGATTACGCCAAACGGGTCAGCGTGTCGAGCACTAAAAGTCAGCTGGGGCATTTACTGGGTGCCAGCGGTGGCGTGGAGCTGGTGATCTCCGTGCTGGCGGTTCGCCGTGGCGTTATCCCACCGACGATCAATTACGAAACCCCGGATCCCGAGTGCGACCTGGACTACACACCCAATGTTGCGCGGGAGCGAAAGATCAGCGCGGCAATGTCCAACAGCTTTGGATTCGGCGGGCACAATGTGTCGCTCATCGTGGGAGCACTCCGAAACGGCGATTAGGCCGGTTCTACAGTCTTCCTTAACCCAGGCCAAGCCAGGGGCAGTCAAACGGTTTTAACAAGTCAGCGAGGCCGGTGACCATCACCGGCCTCGGTTTCTTATCAGAAGCAATTCACACAGACCCTCTGGCGTTAGGGGCATCGACAAGGTGGGCTGGAGAGTTCGAAACGCGATCCCAAACGAACGTGAGCAAAAACATGGGTGAGCTTTCTAGCGGAAAAGCCCCCGGGTATGGCTCACTTCTGACCGACCGCCGGCGTGTTGATCGAGGCCTGAATCTCTTCCAATCCACGCCCGAGCTTTCTCCGGCTGCCGCTCTGGGGACCGGCGAGCCTTTTCCATTGCCCAGCATCCGGACTTGCCCGGAGAACTTCGCCAATTTTTTGTCGGTAGTCCCCACCGTCTGGTGATGTCCCCAGGCTGTCAACGGCGTCTGCTACCCCCAAAAGGACAGCCTGGCGTACTCCCTCACGAATCCAAGCGAAGAAATTCATGGACTCAACCTCCTTGCTCCTGTGGGCCTGTTGCCAATGGCCAATCGAATGTCCCTGTTCCTGTTTTTCAATACGCAGGGTTCACGCAATGAGGAATGTAGCAATTTCTCGCATCCGTCGCCAGCGTGATTTTGGCAGAACTGATGAGGGTGCGTATACCCCGCGGAGAGGAAAAAAATAGACACCGGATCGGGGCGGTGGCAGCCGAAGCACGTAAAGCCCACCGGGACACCCCGTCGAAAAAATGCCCACTTTACCTCGACATCCCTGCCATGTGCCAGCCCCTCGAGGAAATCTTGGGCCACTCCAATACCTCCCTACTGGTTAGGAGCTACCTCTCAGGAAGGAGTGGCTTCTGGGGCGGGACCAATTTTCTCATTTCCCGTCCGATCCGCCGCTCGGCAAGCTGAAGTTGCCCGCGAGGGTTAATGATCAGTTTTCCGGTGAGTACCGCATATTGTATACCGTACACGAGGGCGACCAGGATAGAAACGAAGAATGCGATTCTGCCCAGCGGACTGACTCCCCAAAGCCAATCAAGGGCGAAGATGGCCGCGGCAGCCCCAATCGCTGTTAAAACGACTGCCGCCTTACTGCGCTGGGCCTGGTGGAGCTTTGCCCGGGCGTACCGATCGATCGCCGCTTGAGAGGCCAGATTCGCCAACTCTCTCATTGCGGCGAAATTGAGGTTCTTTTCTGGGGCCACCGCTCGCCTTCTCGCCCCACGGGGCCGACTCAACGGATTCGGTGCAGGAGGCCGCCGGGTCTTCGTGGGTGACATCTCCCGAGCGGTCACCGCTTGCGGGCTCGGTTCTGGCCCTTCCATGTCCGCATTCTCAGACTCACCTCTCCCCGAAGCCAGGCGAAGTCGGGAAAGGAGTTCCCGCATATACTCGCGAACGGCCCGTTCGTGGTCGCCAGATTCGGAGTGGCCATCTGAGCTGGGCGAGGCTTCGCCGTTGCAACCAGCGCCGTCCTCGGACTCTTTGGCAACCGACAGATCGAGCTCCTGGGGTGTATCTGCCTCCTGGCCGCCCGGGGTGCACGGCGAAATCCGTACACTATCCTCCCCATAGTGGGAGTATCGTCGGACGCCTTCCTCCACTGCGGCTTCATCCGGCGAGTTGACTCCGACACACGATTCTAGGCTTGGCGGTGCTTCGTCTTTTTGATCCTCTCCTGGACCGCACTCGAGGGGCGTCTGCATTCGGATTGATTCCAGCGTACCATCCGGCCTGCCAGTACTTTCCGGGCACCTTGGCAAATCCTTTCCACCAATTTTTGAGTCCAAATGTATCGGACCCGGCTGTTCGTCCACGATTGCGGCGCGGGCCACCGTTTCCTGGCCAATCTGAGGTTCTTCGATGGCTGCTTGCACCGCGTCACTGGATTCGCCAATGCACGGCGATTCCACAGGCGACATCTCACCCTGTTCCTCCACGCCTTCCTCGGCAATGTTGAGGCTCCGAACTGTCAAAGATCGCGACTCCGTGGACAACCGAATCCATTCCTGCAACCTCTCCACCAAACGAGCCACGCGGTCCCCGGACAGCCGCACCGCGGAAAGGCTCTCGGCAAACCGGTCAGTCAGCGATTCCAGTCGACCAAGCGCTTCCTCGATGGCTGTCAAATTGGCAGTCTGCGTTGAACTAGGATCATCACACGCGACCGAGTTAACGGCGTTCCATTCTGGGAGACAATAATGCCATTCCGCGAATCCGCACGGATTCCAGACCGTTTCGGTGATGAAGCCGGGTACTGAGCTCCCATTTTGACCAGGATCATTCGTCAATGTTGGCCGGCCAACGGTTTGGCTGATTTCGTCCCTCGCAGCCTGGCTGGCGTTTTTTTCCGTGTGCGGATCGGCCGCTAGCGCCGCCTGGGATTGGGATTGGGTGTCAAGACCAAGCGGGCGTGACGTTGGCTCGCCTCGGTGCGAAACTGCCTCACCGAAAGATTGGCCAAGAGTAGCGTTGCAATTTAGGCCATTCTGTCCCCGGGCGAACCGCAATTTGACCGGACCGATCGCGAGTATGTCGCCGGGGTTGAGCACGCCCCTCTCTGCCGCCTGACCGTTATGCTCCAAGTGCCGGTTTAGGGCGTGGAAGATGGTCCTTTCCCGCCCGCGAATGATCAGGCAGTGGTAGGGTGCCACCCCTCGGGCAACCAAACGCAGGGTACACTCCGACGAGGATCCCACAAGAATTCGCGAGGATTGCAATGCGAGACGCCGTCCGTTATGGGTGGAGCCTTCGATTGTGAAAAGGGTTTCCGGCGTTGTTTCGACGTCCCCAGGGCTTTGCACTCTCGACGGGATGATCTCTGCAGTGATCATTTTTCGCCTCGTGGAGCATTGTACTACACCACTAAGTGGGGTTCTGTGTACATCTTCGTCGGTATTCACTTTGGTGGCGGGCGGGATATCATTTCATGGCCTGATCCAAAAGGCTCGCCGCCGGATGGGCATGACTAAGGCTTTGAGCGGTTACCGGTGACTTGTCTGGCCGCGCTTTTTCAGCGAACCAAACGGATTCGAGCTGCGTCCAAAATGACCGACTTGACTCGGCCGGTATGCAGCGGGGTTCTAGTGTGATCTAGGCTGTCGAAAGCGGGCTGTCAAATAGTTCGCCGTTGGGGTGGCTAGAACTGGGGAAATATCTTGGATATATTTTTTGGTTTTGTCGATTATCCGATAGCGCTTGGCGGGCAGGCGGGCTGGAGCGTACAAAAAGACGGGCGCCAGGGCGACATTGCCGTATTTGGCACGCCATTTGCTAAAAGAAATGGCGGTCGTCCAAATCGGCGTGCAATGTCGGCCGACGGCTTAACGAACTGATTTGGCAGTAGAAAGAGCGACTTGGTGCCCAAAGCACCAGCGCTCCAAACCGTTAGAACTTGTGAACGGTTCGACCCTGTTTTCGTACTATACTTGGTAAGCCCGCCGCAGAAAACGCACTCGGTTGGGCTATCGCATATCCGGCCGTGCAGGCAAAGTATGCACGGGACCAAAAAACAACAACTCCGGGCAACGAAACCAACTCGACCGGAAACATTAAGACAAGGGTATCGAGAAAAGATTGCGGAACTTTAACCAGTTAACGATTGTCAGCATGCGGGAGGGCGGTCGTTGCGAAATTACCAGGGAGAACGGATGGAAACACACCTATCACAGCAAAACGAGGAAGCACGAGGTACAAAAGCTATGAACAGGCGACAAGCGATTCTCAACATGCGACAGATTCTGCTGAAGAGGCGGGATGCCTTGCGTCGGGCCCTTGCCGGGGACCTCAGCTTATTGCGGGAACTCCGCACTGAGGCGGGTGGGGACATTGCCGACTTCGCTCTCGATTCGGTGCAGGATGAGATTTCCTCACAATTAGCGGAAATTGAAAGCCGCGAGCTTGCCCGAATCGAAAAGGCCCTTCAGCGGATGGACGAGGGGCTGTACGGCATTTGCGAGTACTGCGGATGCTCCATCCCCATGGCACGGCTCAAAGTCCTGCCTTATGCCACATTGTGCGTGAAATGCCAGCGCGAGGCGGAGCTTGAGGGAGAGGTCCAGGAGCGCCGCGAAGTGGACTGGAGCAGGATTCTCGATACAAACGGCTCAGACAACGATATCACAATCAACGATATCGAACTGGATGTGCCGTGATACGGGGATCCTCGCGATGCGGTCTCTCCAAGCGCAACCTCGTCGGAGCGTTGGAGTTTCACCCGGCAGCTTGGAGTCCGCGCGGGTAGGGCAATCCGCACGCGAGGGCTTGACCCAATAGCTTCATCTTCCGTCTCGGAACAAGCGCCAGAATCTGGCGCTTATTTTTTTGCGCCGCATGACCGTCGATGGTACACCAATAGGCGGGACAATAAAATTCCAACATTCTGTTCTCGGGCGTCGGTTTTTCCAGACCGGCTTGGCTCGATGAGCGGCCCTGTTTAGAGAAAAAATCTTTTGAAGGCTATCAAGCCCCCAAGGACTAAACTAGGGAAAACTGAGAAGTAAGGTACGCAAATGAAGCTCGGGTTTGGCTTGTACCGTCACCAACTCACGACGGAAAACTTTCGTTTTGCCCGGCAATGTGGAGCGCAGTGGTTGGTGGTGCATCTCGTGGACTATTTTCGTGGACATAGGGCTACCGACAATCAGCCGGTAGGCGAGGATGCGTGGGGATGGGCAGGCGATCCCGATGACCCCGTCTGGTCGGAAGAGTTCCTGGCTCAGTTGCAGGAACAGGCCGAAAAAGAAGGGCTGAGGATCTGGGCCATCGAAAATTTTGACCCCAGCATGTGGTACGACATTCTGCTGGATGGCCCCCGGAAAGAAGAGCAAATGCAGTTTTTGCAGGAGGTTATTCGGCGGCTCGGCCGAGCCGGGATTGCGGTGATGGGGTACAACTTCTCAATCGCGGGTGTAGCCGGACGCAAGACGGGGCCACTTGCCCGAGGTCAAGCCGAAACCGTGTTTGTGGATGGTCCCGACGAGCGGCCTATTCCCGATGGGATGGTCTGGAACATGTGGTACCGGGAGCGCGGTTCCGGCCACATCCCGTTTTTTCCTCATGATGAATTGTGGCGGCGGCTGAAATGGTTCCTCGACCGCCTTATTCCCGTCGCCGAAGAAGCCGGTGTCAAACTCGCCGCCCATCCTGACGACCCTCCGTTTCCTGTTCTCCGTCAAACGCCGCGACTGATTTATGAACCCTGGATGTTCCAGAAGCTCATAGACCTCCATCCGAGTTCCGCCAACGCTCTCGAATTCTGCGTCGGAACAACGGCCGAAATGCAGGGAGACGGCGATCTGTATGATGTTCTCGACTCATGCAGCCGGCAAGGCAGGATTGCGTACATCCATCTTCGCAATGTGAAGGGCAAGATTCCCAGTTATCAGGAGACGTTCCTGGACGAGGGGGACGTCGAGGTTCGCAAGGTCCTCCAGATTCTCCAGAAGAATAATTTTGACGGTGTCATCATTCCTGACCATACGCCTCTTCTTTCCTGCGCCGCGCCCTGGCATGCGGGGATGGCCTATGCAATGGGATACATCCGGGCGATGCTTCAATCTTTGGAATGATTCGGTTCGCCTCGGCCGATCACCGCCCGACCAGGTGCCGAGCCCGAGACAAAGGTTGATTTTCTGCAACCGCCGTATGCCCAAAGAATGTCACCATCTGGGCTGGACAGTGTCGAGTCCAGCTTCCAAAGATCAGAGGAGATAACAACGCTTAAGCTCAGTGAGGACTTCCGCGACCGGTTTGAAACGCCGGGTCACGTCCAGCAATCCCGAATGGGGAAACTCATGCGGTTGAAAATCTGCCCAGTTTGACCACAAAAACCCCCTGACGAACGGTTTGGCCAAAGCCATCAGGAAATAGCTCCTTGCCCATCGTGCGTGCTCCTCCGGCGTCCACTCGCAGTGGACAGGACGGGTTCTGCCAGTGGCCAGCGGATCAGGACTGGTCTGACTTGGAGCAGAAAAACGGACATAGATGGGCAATCCCATTTGCCCCCAGTACTCGAGCTGGCGGTGCCATTCGAAAACATCCCGCAGGTACGAACCACCAGGAACGTAGCCCAGATCAACTTCCAGGACTAAAGCATCCAGACCGACTCTGGCCCGGATGAGGGCATCTACAACAAACGGCGCCGGATACTGACATTCTCGCATCCGCAAATCCTCGAGCCACGGCTGCCGAACGCTCAAAGCGATCACGGCCCCGGGGTCCAGGTCCCGCGCCATCTGAATGGCACCGGCCACGAAGGCTGCCAATTTGTCTTCTGGCAGAGGAAAAGGCGTTGCCACATTCAGCGGTCCGGCCACTTCCCAAAAATCCACCCGACCGCGGTAACGCCTCACGGTTGCCTCAACAAACGAAAACGCACTTTGCTGAATGAGGGACCAGGGCTGCTCGAGGTCGATCCAGGTAGGCACTCCCTGGGGACGGAGATCGAGTAGTGGGCCCAAACCGCGATACATTCCCGTTTCTCGACACCAGAGTAACCACCGATCCGGCCAATCAAAAGAAAACTGCCGCGGACCGGTCGCACCGGCCTTCCATGGGAACGCTGCGACCGCCGCGTTCGCGAACTCCATTAGCCGCTGCGTTGCCGATGAGTCGGGAAGAACATCGCTCACTGTGATCCCAAGCCAAAACGGAATCTTGCCCCGAGAAAGCACCCTCCGAACAGAAATGGCTTGGGCGATGTAACGCTGACAGAGCTCTGAGGAGGCTTCCAGGGCCAAGTGAAGTCCATCCCAGGCCAGCTTTGACGCCGAGTGTTCCCTGGACCGCTTCGTGATCGCCTGAGCGAGCAGCGCTGTGGCCTGATTGACTTGCTCCACGACTGGGCTCGGCACATCAAGTCCCAGGAGTTGCCATTCTTCCATCTGATTGCGGAGATGGCCTACCCGCCCCCTCGTCAGCTCGACTGCCAAATCGTACGGAGAATATCGTTCCGCCAGAGTTCCCGTGGGCAGTGCCAGCCGTGCGTGTTCGGACACCTTAACCGGGATTATAAGGGCCCCCGACTGTTCCCCATCACGCCATATCCTGAGGATACCACCATCAAATTCCCCCCGAGTAAGCCAGGGCACACGGTCCAAGCCCGCGAAATAGGCGCACTGCACGATTTCCGGTGACAAACCCAGCACGTCATCAGCATGAAACTCTAGCATTCCCATAAAACATGTGAGGATTCATCAGTACCGCGCACCCTGACCCGTCCAAATCCTGAACCTTTTCTGTAAGTGTACCACTTTTTGCAGTGCACACGTGCCGGCATTTTGCTCTCCTCGCGCTCCAAGATGTGTGATTGTGCAGCTCGTCTGGCGGGCCACCACGGGGCTTCGTTTTTCACAATCGCCTCAAAAGCGAGCCACTCCGTGTAGCGAGAGGCGTCGAACCATCTGTCAAGCCAACGCAGGCATGAAACGCCAATCGGCGGCCATCCTTCAGTGTACAAACCAGCACGAAGCAGGCCGCGTGTGTTCAAGGAGATATCCGCCGACAGTTGAAACCCTAGCGGCATCCGGGTTGTCCGTGGGTTTTCTGGATCTCACAATTCATACAGACTCCATTCTCCGCGAAGCCCTCACTCACCGTGATCTGGAAGAGCCGTGAAACCCAAACCGCTCACCATTTATTGTCCCAGCGGTCATCGATTCCTCGCGCCCTCGGCGTTTGCTGGAAATGAGGTGAAATGCCCGTACTGCGGGCTTCCAACCATCGTTCCACAACCCGGCGACGCCGCACCGGACGAATCGACTTCGATGTCCCACATCCCACCGAAAACGCTTGCCTCGCCGAGAAGGCCCAGTTCTCAACCGCCGCCTGGACCAACTTCGAAGGCCCGGCCACACGCTCAGGAACTAACCCCGCCGGACAAAACGGGAGCGCGGGAACCTGATCCTCCCGAACTCATTGCAAGGCGCAGCGGGGGGTCGCGGGCCGACTCTGCGCTCCCCGAGCGCCATTCGATACCCGAGAAAAGCCCAGCCGACTCGACCGAGCAACCGCCTGCCTCCCAGGCCAATGCTTTGCCCCCTCTTGTCGAGACGTCCGCAGCGGCAGGTCGTAGCGATGGGGCAAAGAGGGATTCTCGCCAGGCTAAACGGGAAACAACCCAGGAGAGAACAGCTTCATCTTGGCCCCTGCCACACGCCACGCCGGAACTCCTGGCCTGGTGGCAACGGATTGCCCACGTGCAGCGGGAAGGTCTGGTCTTGGCCGTGGGTTGTGTCCTGGCGTCTTCAATTCTGACCACAATGGGCGGCATTATCGCCCTCGCAGCAGGATTTCCCCTTTGGGGCTGGTCCCTTCTCGCCCTGACTGTTCTCTGCATGGGGACGGTGTACGTGCTCGTCGGGCTGCCCGATTGGACCACCACGAGGAATACCGGTCTGTTCTTTGGGGTACTCGCATTTCTTTGCGCGCTGGGTACGGGGCTTGTCGCTTTCGCACCTCCGGAGCGCCTTCAGTCGTGGCAACTTGCCCCTGTTCACAACCAGGCCCTTCGCTGGATCGCCTCTCTCACGCTGGTGTATTTGGCTATTACATTCGTCCTTCTTCGCGTTGCCGAGAATCAGCGCCGTAAAGCCACCGCGTTTCTTCACGTTACCCGACGAGGCTTCGAACGCCGCAAAAGAATCGCCCAGATCGACCCAAGGGCGCATCGAAGCGGAAACGCTGAACCCACGTCATCGACTTCACTGCCCCAACCGGATCCACAGAAGTGAGACGCCGGGGCGGCGTGAATCTCAGGTCACCCCGCCCCCGGAATCACATTCTTGCCCCGTGTGGTCCTTCCTTACTCCAATCGAAGGGACACCAACCCGAAGCCGGGTACCGTCACCGGTCCACTGAGGGGAGCGCCAGGTCGTTCCGACAAATCTGTCAACCACACCCTGCTCAGTCTCTTTTCGTCCAATTTGAGTGCTGCCTCCGCGGGAGCCTGTTGCGGGTTGAAAAGCCGCAGAATTATTCCCCGTCCATCGCGACTCGGTTTGCACTCCACAGGAAGCACTGACTCCGACTCAACCGTGATCGGCGATAATAATTCTGCAGGCGTTCTGCTGTCCACCAGGAGAGCGATCAATGGCCGTGTTGATTCGATACCGAATCGGGTGGCCATCACGGGATCGTATCCTCCCCGATGCGGCAAAACGAAGTATGTGAACAGCGTGGGTCCTTCCTGGTCCGCTTTATAGTTGGTTTCCCAGTAGTTATTCATCACGTACGAAAGAATCGTCTGCGTGGGCTCGATCTTCGTCAGCCAACCCTCAGGACTGAAAGGCTGTGGTACATCTGTTCGAATCGTTCCCAGCTCCACCAGCGGCGCATCCCATGCGCCCCATAACACGCCGAATTGATCATTGCTCACGTCGATCCACCGCTGCACGGTGAAGTAGTTCTTGCATGCACCGGGAAGCTGATCCGCTTCGGGCCGGATGATTGCCCACGCGAGTTCCATTCTTATCTGTCCATCCGGGACATCGAACGGAAAGGCTATGTGAACGCCTTCCGGCGAGCGAATCTTTTCCTTGTCCAAAATCATGTCAACTTTGATCTGAGCCTTGACGTCGCTTAACTCGTAGATCCATTTCACAGTTCGGCATCCCGGAGCCCGACTTTCCACGGCCCAGCGTCGCACGAGCGGCCCCTGTTCAAGCCGTGTCACCGTACAGGCTCCGGTGATTCGCTGGACCTTGTCCGGATTCCGGCCAGGTACGTAAAGGTATTCGGCAAGGCCCCAGCCTTTGGTTTTATCGACGAGATCGCGGTTCAACTGCTTGTCGACCAATCGCCGCAGCGCCCCGGTTTGGGGCTCGACTTCAAGGGTGTAGCGTGGCGTTTCTATCGCTGTACCACTCTCCGGCACTCCATTCTCGGAATCGCGCGGTACATTCCCCTGCCCGCCAAGAACCAGCCTGAAGCGTCGTCCCCCAAACGCTGGCACATCCTGTGCCCAGAATACAACACGACCGTCACTTAACCTTTGCCACGGCACCGCTGCACCCTGACCATCCTGGATCGACATGAGCGACCCCACCTGGGCGTCCAGCGTGACCAGGTCGCTCCGCACCCAACCCGTGGGGTTGAGTACCATGACAAACCGATCGGCAGCCTCGTTTCCTTGTTCCGAGACCAATCCCTCCAGCGACCGGGCAAGCAGTTCCCGGGATTGCCGATCTGCCTCGAGAGCAAAGCTCTGCTTGATTTGCCACTGACTCTTTGCAAATTCACTGTCTGGCTCGGTTATGCTGTTATGAGCTCCCCAGGTATGTTCATCGTAGAGGACCACGTTGCGCCAGGCCTGGTAAAAAAGCTCGTCGGGATAGTCGCCGGGACGAAGCATGGCCCACAGCGTCTCGGCCGAGGAGAGCCGGTCGGCAACTCGTCGGACCAATCCCGTCTCTCTCGCCGAGGACGCCGCACCATCTTCCCAGTAGGGGGTAAAGTCACCAGCAACTTCCGGTAACTTATCGCCGTAACGCCTTTCAAACTCCCTCATCATCTCGGAGCATGTTGCGATGACCAATCGCGGATACGCATATTTTTCATTCCATTCTTTGACGAAATCGCTGATGCCCACGTCGGGTGCCGCATTGTCGCCCAAGCAATGGCGAAGTTGTACCATCTCGAACGGATACTGACTTTCCTGCAACTCCCGCAAATACGCAAACAATTCAGCTTTTCCTCGAAAGCCGCGCCAGTATCCGCGGCGGGGAATCCAGCACAGCACGCGTTCCTGACCACTGGGTGATTTCCACCAGAACGCCTCGTCGCCCCAAACTTGCAGAGTATGGCCAATCCGATGTCCCCCGTTAGGCCCGATGGAAAAGTATCGCACACCTGCCTGCGCAAGCGCCGTTACAATGCCCCAGGTGTATCCCGGGACATCGCTGATCATGGCTGAGTCAATCGGCACGCCCATTTGTTCCTTCAGCCGCTGCGAGTAGTCGAGGAGACGAAGCAGCTCCTCAGGACGGCACAGCGCTGTCAGTTCATTGCCGTACAGGGCCTGAAGCCCGATGACTCCTTTTCGCACCCCTTCGACGAACGCCGCTCTTTTCTCCGGCGAGGATTTTCGCAGATAACTATCCACAGCCCAGAGGACTTCCACGTTCCACTTGAACTGCGCCTCGGGAGGATAATCAGCGGTTTTTGCGGCCGTTTCCAAGGCCTGTTCATAAAAGTGCCAGTGATTCTCCTCGATCTTCGTCTGAATATCCGTATATCCAATATCCACGTGAGAATGTGGCAAAAGATAGACGACCCACTCCCGGACAGGGTCCAGCGTAAGCTTGGTTTCAAGAATCACCTTATCGGATGTGCGAACGACGAGATTCACGTCCCTTCGTTCGGTCACCCGTGGTACGGGGACGATAATCTCTTGCGCTCCATCCTTAACGCTTCCCGACCAGCATGGTGTTCCTTCGCAAATGACCTCGACCGATTCAGGCCCACCCGCCCGAATGACCACCATCTCTATCACCTGCCGGAGTTCACCGTGGGCTTTCACCAAGGCGGGCACAGCTTGAACGGACCTGACCGCCGTGACGTCGCCAAGGGGTGCCATCCGAACGCCCGCCGGAGCCAAAAACATCACGGCGTCATAAAGCATCCAACTCCCGTCCTGAGTACTTATCGAGATTACGTTGGTACCTGTCCGAAGCGCGCCGGCAGGAATAGTAGCCCGCACTTCACAAGGTTTCGCCTCTTTCAGATCGCCCATAATCGTTGCGTCGGGCCCGCCTGGAAGAAGTGTTTCCTGCAAAACAATTTTGCCATTCGCGCTGATGGCAACCCTGGGAGGCGAACGGTAGTGAGTATTTGCCAGATAAAGGACGAGTTCGCAGTCTCCAGAGGGTGGGCTTTCCAGGCCGAACAGAACCGTGGCCGTGTGAGGTCGCCCACCTGCCCACACGTCGGCCGGGCCTGGTTGGACGTACGGCCAGTCTCGGGCTGGATCCGACACACCAACCAGAAAAATGGGATCTTCCCGGTACTGACTGAAAGCGTTCGGGGCCAGGGCAAACCCCTCGGTCTTTCCATCCTTCTGACCGATCTGCCAGAGCACTGTACGGGTGTCGCTGCTTTCCGCACCGAAGCACAGCGAGCGCAAACTCGGCCCCGGGTTCAGTAAAGCACAACTCACAAGTGCGAAGATAACAGAACGAAGTCGCATCGGTCACCTCCCAGCAGCATCGTTTATTTCGAAAAAAGCTGTCCTCATTTTCAGCCGGCCATGCGGAGGGTCGCGGATCGGCGGCGCGCCATCAATTCCACCCGGTAAATGCCTCCTTCGCGGTGATTAACGCGCCAGATGGCAGGTGCTTGTGGCAATGCTCTTGCTCAAAAACAACTGCCCAACGTTAGCCGATATGAATCTCCCACAAACGCCACCCATGTACCGGCGGCAAACGCTTCTCCGGCAAGCAAGCTACATCAGCTTCCAACCCCCGTCAAGTATTACCGAGTCTGATTCCTCCTCGCTTTTTGTAACGGATTGGTAAAAGGCTAAAGACGGAGCGTGAGGTAGGAGCAATTCGTGAATTGCCCCTACGTCTGAGCTAGATCCTAACTGAGCAAACGGGACTGGTTGCTGATAGAATCATCCAAATCTCGAAATGTGGGCGCGACGAGCGGCTCTGAATCTCACTCCCGTGCAAGATCACGTGATGGTCAACGTCCCATCCATGCGACAGAGGAAAAGTAAGGATGAATCAGTTACCGAGTCCCAGCTTTCGTTTTGCCTCGCCGAGCGTCTCCACAAGCCGTTCCAGGTCGCTGTGTTGATGGTGGAAAGTCACGCTCACTCGAAGGCACGCCTCATCGTCAGGTACCGCCGGAGGCCGGATCGCAGGCACAAAAAACCCGCGAGTCTCCAGAAATCGAGCGAGCGACAAAGCTACGTTCGGCTGCCGCACAACAATCGGAATAATCTGACTGGCCGAAAGCCCGATATTCCACCCCTCGCGTTTGAGCGCCTCTCGCAAAAACTCAGCTTTCTGGAGGACCAGCGCACGTCGATGCGGCTCCTGTTCAACGACTTTCAGAGCCGCCATTGCAGCATAACACGCAGCACCCGGCAGGGCTGTGGAAAACATGTAGGGCCGGGCCTTTTGCACCAACCACTCAACCAGTGCTGTGCTTCCCACGACAAATCCGCCGACGGAACCGAGGCCCTTGCTGAGCGTCCCCACGCGTACGGGTACCCGTTTCTCAACACCATAAAACTCCACCACGCCACGACCTCTATTGCCAAAAACGCCGGTCGCGTGTGCCTCATCGACCATGAGGATAGCACGATGCCGCTCGCATACGTCCACGAGCTGAGGAATGGGAGCCAGATCGCCATCCATGCTGAAAAGCGTATCCGTAACGACAAGCCGTCGCCGATGCCTGTGCGGTTTGGCCAGCAGGTGATCCAGAGTATCCACGTCCGCATGTGGAAACACCCGCAAATCCGCCCGGCTCAGCTTGCAGCCGTCAATGATGCTGGCGTGGTTCTTTCGATCGCAATAAACGGCGTCCCCAGGCCCGACAAGGGCGGCGATCGTCCCCGCATTCGCCGCAAATCCGGTAGGAAATACGAGTGCCGCCTGACAGCCCTCAAACTTTGCCAGGGCCTCCTCCAAAGCAGCGTGGGCTGAGGACCTGCCGCAGACAAGCGCACTTGCCCCACTTCCCCATCCTTCCTTCTCCAAACCCTCTTTTACCGCTGCAACCAGTCTCGGATCACTCGCCAGTCCCAGGTAGTCATTAGAGCCAAAATTTACGAGCTCGCGTCCGTCCAGCCAAATAATGCGCCCCTGAGCACTCTGGCGGCATCGCCGTATCCGCCGAAGAGACTGGCGATCCAATTCCTCCAAAGCGTCGGCGAGCCATCCGAGTACATCCACGTTGTGCTGCGCTCGGCCTTCCATGCGTGGTAGTAATGTGAGGAAGGAGAGAATCGCCCTATCGATTCCGAGGCCACTCGTCGGAATTCGGACTTCAACCAGGAGGCCATCCAAACTGCCGCCCGGCCAGCATATGGAAGTGCAGATGCATCACTTCCTGACCGGCATCCCTCCCATTATTGAGCACCACCCGGTACCCCTGACTTAAGCCTAATTGAGTGGCAATCGTTTGCATAGCCAGGAAGCATCGGCCAATCAGCTCGGCATCCTCCTCCTGAAGCGCCTCGATGTTGGGAATCTCTTTTTTTGGGATGACGATAATGTGGACGGGAGCCTGTGGGTTGATGTCCTTAAAAGCAATACAATCGGCGTCCTCGTACACAATGTCGGCCGGAATTTCTCTGTCGATGATTTTTTTGAAAACTGTTTTCGGAGACATCGTGACACCCCCGTTGCCCAAATCCTACTGCGTCTGGATGTGACTTCAGTTGTCTACCATTACTTGTGAGAATTGCTGCACAGTTTTCTCAGCTAGCTTGAACGATCCGATTTGGAAAGCTGATTGACGAACCGACCGATGTAAATGCCTTCGTCAATCAGCAGCGTCGGAATATCATCCCAGACGGGATAAGCAATCTCGTTGTCCTCGCGGATCAACAACGTTTCCACAGGTCGCTCGACTTTTCGTGAGGCGCGATTGACGAGCTCCCCACGCTCGATGGCGGCATTCACCGCATCGACCAAAACTTGCGGGGCCACCCGAAGGCTTTGCTTCGTTTCGGGACAGGCCAAAAGGTTAAGCAATGTCGCGTCCAGCATCGAAGTCTCCACTCACGGTCTCTCCCCGAGTTACCGGTTTACCGCCGGCAACATCACACATTGTACAGAGTTTTTCATCATTCAGGAAATTGACCACCCAGGCATACCACATCTTGATCCTAATGAACCTTAGGCTGTGAAATCGCACACAGTACCCACGGTACTCCCGATTTCACCAGCCTAACAATTCCTTTTTGTGCCGTGGAATCGGCGGTCTTTTCAGCTTGCAGCTTGTATTAAATGTTGCGATTATGCCAATCGTGAGAAATAGTGACCTTTGAACGTATGAACATTCACCACATGCCGTTTGCCTCGCCTGCAGGAATGTTCTAAACTTTTCAATTGAAGTTGGATGAATTCCGCTTTTTGTGGCCTCCCGGTTGGTTCTCCATGACCACGCCACAATCCCAACTCCAGCCACAACTAAATGTTCAGGAGCGGGAGCGGCCGGGGAGAATTCTCATCGTGGACGACGACCTGGCCGCCGTCGAGCCGCTCGCTCTCCGTTTGCGGTGGCAGGGATATGAGGTACTGGCCACCGCTGCCGGTGAAGAAGGCATCGCCCTCGCGCGTGGCTCGCATCCTGACGTCATACTGTTGGATCTTTGCCTGCCGGACTTCAACGGTCTGGAAGTGGCAAAAATTCTCACAGCAGACAACCAAACATCAGACATACCCATTGTATTTCTCAGCGGGCTGGGGGACGACGAGACTTTGGTTCGCGAATGTCGGGCTGCCGGAGGAACCTACTACCTTCGCAAACCCTACGATTGCAATGTCCTTCTCCTTGTGCTTTCCCAAGCGGTGGCCGAGCACCGTCTCTGGCACGACATGTCTGCACCTGAAGAGGATTTCACTTGACCCATCCCCACTTCACTTTTGTAGGGGCGCCTCATGAATTGCCTCTACACCTTTAAACATACTGGCGGAGATCGGTCCGAGGCGTGGACCATCCAACGTGCGAACATTGAGAGGACGAGCACCTCCCACCGGGCCAGATCTCGCACCCGCTCAGGGCGTTGTCGAAGCCCGCGTCGCTTTCCAGCAAGAGAAAAGCGGGGACAACGCAGGGGCCTCACCGATTGACGTGCCACCCCTCGATGATTTACGATTTTTGTTGGGCGCCAGCACCAGCCTGCCCTTAGAACTGGACGATTTAGAATCTCAGCCTGGTGTGCCAGCACTGGGAAAATTCCTGCACGTTTCTCAAAGCGCACGGATCGCCTCAGCAATACAGTCGGGACCGCAGCCAGGTTTCGGGTTGCATGAGCTTCACCCAAGCACGGAGCCAACCACCTTCCAGTTATCGGTGCTTCCGATTATGTGTTTGCCAGTTGCCTGCCTTTCCACGAAAGTTGGCCGGGAACTTGCCAAAAGCACGATAAGTCATTATTGTGGCACGTATTCGGCAGTGTGCCTGGATTGAGTTTTGTCCCCATCTGTGTAGGAGGATCTGCCATGGCGTTTCGCTCAAGTCGTCGGGAATTCCTGCAGACGTCCGCCGTTATCGGTATCGGTTACTGGGTAGCCGGCGGAGTCCGCGCCGAGGAGAGCAAATCCCCCAACGAGAAAATTCAGTTTGCGTGCATTGGCGTGGGCGGTAAAGGCCAGAGTGACTCGGCAGATGCAGGAAACGCGGGTGTGGTCGTCGCAATTTGCGATGTCGATGATAGGACACTCGACGCCGCCGCCAAGCGATTTACCAACGCGAAAAAGTACTATGACTTCCGCAAGCTGTTCGATGAAATGGCCGACAAGATCGACGCGGTCACCGTTAGCACGCCCGACCATACCCACGCGGCGGCTTCTCTGCTGGCGATGCGGCTGGGCAAGCACTGTTTCTGCCAGAAGCCTCTCACCCGTACCATTTACGAAGCCCGACTGATGGGCCAAGTGGCTCGGGAAAAGAAAGTGCAAACCCAGATGGGGAATCAGGGCACAGCCAATCCGGCTCTCCGCCGTGCGGCCGCCTTGCTGAAGAAGAACATTCTCGGCACGGTGAAGGAAGTCCATGTGTGGACGAACCGCCCGATCTGGCCGCAAGGCGGCACCCGCGCGCCGGAACAACCCGTTCCTCCGTACCTCCACTGGGAAGAATGGATTGGCCCGGCCAAGTTCCGCCCCTATGCCCCGGGCTACCACCCGTTCTCGTGGCGCGGCTGGTGGGACTTCGGCACCGGTGCACTCGGCGATATGGCGTGCCATACACTCAATATGCCTTACGCCGGCCTGGATTTGCGGGACCCAGTCTCCGTTCAGGCTGAAACCTCCGGCCACAACCGGGACAGCTTCCCCAAGTGGTCGATCATCACGTACGAGTTCGCTGCCAACGACTGGCGGCCGGGCCTGACCCTCAAGTGGTACGACGGTGGAAAGCTACCTCCGAAAGAGCTTTTCAAGGAATTTGATGATCCGTCTGCGCCCACGGCGAGCGGCGCGCTGATCATCGGCGACAAAGGGAAGATGTACGCCCCCGGTGACTACTGCGACCGTTTCGTCATTGTGCCCAAAGACTTGACGGTGCCTGAGGTTGAATTCGAACGCTCGCCCGGCCACTTTGAAGAGTGGGTCCTGGCAATCAAGACCGGCAAGCCTGCGATGTCTAACTTCCCGGACTATGCCAGCCCGCTTACCGAAACCGTTCTCCTTGGTAACCTTGCGGTTTGGGTAGCCAATGAACCGGGAGTTGGGCCGAAGGTAGAATGGGATGCGGCCAATCTGAAAGCCAAGAACATTTCCGGTCTCGAAGAGCTGATCAAACCGGTGTATCGGCCGGGATATACGCTTGACGCCTGATGCGCGGCGGCTCTTCCCGCGTCAGATACTCGGGAAAGCCGCGAGCCGATTTACTCAGCGGGAACCATCTCCGCGGGTAAACGCCAAAAGTGATAAATCCGTTATCGCGGGGACCGTTTTGCGGAACGGTCCCCGCAGTTCTGATGATGTGGTCTGTTAACACTACCACAGTGACGTCAAATCGTCGGTTTTAACCGCCGTTGCATTGAGCAGAATAGTGCCGACACGCACAACCGAGGGGATGTCTTTAAGCCTGCTTAAGGAAATTCGAAAAAAGGGAGAATTGCGCGATTGCACACCCGTGACTCTAGGTTGTTCAATTAACAGTCAAGCACTCGTTCGTGCACTTGCGATGGTGGTTTTCGAATGCGTGACGTGTACCGATTCCGTTAAGTCTTCTCCAAACCCGGTGATAGAGCGTTTCCGCTAATCTAGGGATTGAGTGGTGTATTCCCGGCGGACTTCGACGTGAGGTGCACTCTATGGCGAATGAATACGACCCCTACCGGGAAGCTTTGGTGGTGGAGAAAATCTTTCTTTGGCCCAAAGAATTGGACCATTATTCGCAGGATATTCGCAATCGTGTGGAGCACGAACTGGACGCCAATCCCCAGCAAGCCGAGCAGCTTGCCTACGTCCGGTTGCCAGTGGGATTTCGACGCGAAATTACAATAACGGCAGGCGATATTCAGCGAATCCTGGGCATGTCCGATGAGACGAGTAAGGCCGTAGAAACGTCAGCGTGAGTGAAAATGTTCAGTTCGCACAGCAACCAGCCATGACTGTAACGCGTATTGACGTCAACCTTGGTCCCAGATCGTATCCCATTTTCGTCGGGGACCAAATTCTCCCGAAAGCAGGTGAACTGATCACGTCGTCGATGGACGTGACCCACGCGGTTGTGATCACCGATAGTAACGTGGGCCCTCTTTATCTGGAGACGTGCCAGCAAGCTCTGGAAAATGAGGGCATCCGCGTGAGCAGCGTTACTCTCCCCGCCGGCGAAACAACAAAAAGTCTTCGCTATGCGGAGGAGCTTTGGAACGCGATGGTCGATTTCCGTGCGGACCGAAAAACTGTCGTTGTCGCGCTGGGCGGAGGCGTCATCGGTGATCTTGCGGGATTTATCGCGGCCACCTACGCACGTGGGTTGCGGCTGATTCAGATTCCTACGAGCCTCCTCGCCCAGGTGGACAGCTCGGTCGGAGGAAAAGTGGGCATAAACCTGGAAAAGGCGAAAAACATGGTGGGGGCTTTCCACCAACCCTCTCTCGTCGTGATAGACGTTGGAACGTTGCGATCCCTTCCGCCCCGGGAGTATATTTCCGGACTGGCTGAGGTCGTAAAGTACGGAGTGATTCTGGATGCACAATTCTTCCAGTTCCTCGAAGAAAACGTGACAGGAATTCTCAACCTGGATGCCCAGACCCTCACGACGATCATCGCGCGGTGTTGCCGTCTAAAAGCCGACGTGGTCGAAGCAGACGAGAGGGAAGAGACGGGTTACCGGGCCATCCTGAATTACGGGCACACATTCGCCCATGCCTTCGAAACTCTCACAGGCTACACCTCCCTGTTGCACGGTGAGGCGGTTGCCATTGGAATGACCTGTGCTGCCAGGTTAGCCGCTTCTAGAAATATGTTCTCACGCGAGGAATGCGAGCGGCAAACGAATCTCCTTAAAACTCTGGGGTTGCCGACCGAGGCCCCCCCTCTTTCGCCCAACGACGTCCTCGCTTGTATGCAGCGGGACAAAAAAGTGCAACATGGGCGGCTGCGCCTGATTCTGCCGAAGCGGCTGGGGGAAGTCGCGTTGGTCGCCGATGTGGACCCTGGTGAAATTACCGCAGTCCTCGCGCCTTTGCCCAACAACTAGCCAGCTGCTGTGCTGCGAAGTCGGACGCGATGAACTTCAAACTGATTGCCTACATCCTGGGGATCATCTCTCTGATCGTCGGCGGTTTCATGACCGCCAGCCTCCCCTGGTCCCATCCACTTTTCGGGCAGGTCGATGCGTTCGATTGGCGTGGCTTCACCGGAACTCTGGGAGCCATCCTTGTCAGTATTTTGGTGGGTCTTGTGTTACTGTTTGTCGGCCGGGATGCTCGTCGTGACCGCCTTCTCAGACGCGAGGCGTTGGCGGCAGTCGCTCTGGCGTGGTTGCTGGCAACGATTCTGGGAGCACTCCCGTATTTGTTTTCAAGCACTGCGCGGGCTCGTGAAAATGGTCGCATCGTCCGAATGAACATCTTCGACGCCCTTTTCGAATCTGCCTCCGGCTACAGCGGAACTGGCGCTTCGGTTTTATCTGAGCTTGAAGATCCCAATCTCGTACCGCGCTCTGTTCTCTTCTGGCGGTCGGAAACGCACTTTCTGGGTGGACTGGGGATCGTCGTGCTGTTCGTCGCCGTCCTCGGGATGGGATCAGCAGGGAAACAGTTGATGCGGGCCGAGGTGGCCGCCCCTTCCCAAACATCCACCCACGAGCAAACCCGAAGGGCGGCCATTGCCTTCGGTAGCGTGTTCGTCACTCTCAACCTGATTTTGACGGGACTCCTTCTTCTCCAGGGACTATCCCTTTTCGACGCGCTGTGCCATGCGTTTGGAACGGTTGCCACGGGCGGTTTCAGTACCTACAACAACAGCATCGCACATTTCCAAAGCCCTGCCATTGAATTGACCATCACTGTTTTCATGTTTCTTGGCTGCACCAATTTTGCTCTCCTCTATTTCGCCGCTAAAGGAAACCTTCAGCGTCTCATCTATGACGTCGAATTCCGTGTCTACGCAGTGATTATCCTGGTAGCAACCCTAACGACGGCAGCCTGCCTTTTCCTTGAATATCCCGAGTACCGATACAATCCCCTTACGGCCGTCAGATACTCGCTATTTCAATGCGTGTCAATCCAGACAAACACAGGATTTGCTACCGCTGATTTTGATAAGTGGCCCCCCTTTGCGAAGGGCGTCCTGTTGGTCCTCATGTATATCGGCGGGTGTGCGGGAAGTACAAGCTGTAGCGTCAAGGTTATTCGCTATATCTTTTTGTTCAAAATCCTCGCACTTGAGCTGGAGCAGACTTACCGTCCCAATATCGTGCGTGTCGTTCGTATTGGACAGCATCCCGTTACCGACCCCGACCTGCTCAAAAGCATTCTCGTGTACTTTGCGATGATCCTGCTGGTCTCCGTTGTCAGTTGGCTCGGTCTGCTGGCACTTGAACCGCTCTCCACCTGGAACGGTGCCCCCGGCAACAAGTTAATCGACTGCGTTTCCGCAGTGGCGGCAACACTCAATGGTGTGGGACCTGGTTTAGGAATAGTTGGCCCAATGGCCAATTACGGTGCCTTCCACGCGCCGGCCAAGTGTATTTTGACCGTCCTGATGTTACTCGGCCGACTCGAACTCTTTCCACTTTTGGTCATTCTGAATCCGAAATTCTGGCGAACTCGTTAACCGATTATCGCCCTTGCTCTGGTTTGCCAATGTGCACTTGCTTCCAATTTTCGAGCAGATCGCCGTCGTGACATATTCAGCACAGTTTGTGGTCTGACCTTATAGAATAAACCGGCTGAGATCTTCATCCTTAATAATGTCGCTTAGTTTATTGCGAACGTAGTCGCTTGTAATAACGAACTCACCACGCACATTGTCTGGCGCGTTAAAACTAACTTCCTCCAGCAATCTTTCCATGACCGTATACAGGCGACGTGCCCCGATATTCTGCGTGGTTTGGTTGACGCGATAGGCAAACTCTGCAATCAGCTCAATGGCATCCTGCTGAAAGATCAGCTCCACATTTTCGGTTCTAAGAAGAGCCTGATACTGCTTGACGAGAGCATTTTCCGGCTCTGTGAGGATTCTCACGAAATCGTCCTTGGTCAGGTCCGTTAATTCCACCCGAATAGGAAATCGCCCCTGAAGCTCCGGCATAAGGTCGCTGGGTTTCGACCGATGGAATGCCCCCGCGGCAATAAACAGAATATGGTCTGTACGGACATACCCGTAACGTGTCTTGACGGTCGTTCCTTCCACAATCGGCAGAAGATCCCGCTGCACACCTTCCCGGGAGACGTCCGGGCCATGGACGCTTCCCGTGGACGCAATTTTATCAATCTCGTCAATAAAAATAATTCCAGAGTTTTCCGTTAATTCAATAGCTTTTGCCTCGATTTCATCTTTGTCCACAAGCGCTTCGACTTCCTCGTCAAAGAATAGACGGCGCGCCTCCGCCACCGTTATTTCACGGCGCCGAGCTCGCTTGCTGGAAAAGAGCCTTTCCGCCCAGGACTGAAAATCGAGATCGAGTTGCTCCAGCCCCATGCCGCTCACGAAGAATGGGAGCTCTTTTTTTTCTATGGTCACTTCGACCATCCGATCGTCCAGAACACCTGACCGCAACAATTGCCGCAGGCGCATTCGCACCCGGTTCTTTCGGTTTTTTTCTTCGGATCCAGAGTTCAGTTCCGCTTCCCAGTCCCCCGATTTCAGCAATACATCAATCAACCGGTTCTCCGCCCGTTTTTCCGCCTCCTCCTTGACTTTCTCGCGGTACTCCGAATACACGATTGAGATGGCGTTATCCACCAGGTCGCGGACCATGCTCTCCACATCGCGTCCGACGTAGCCAACCTCGGTGTATTTCGTGGCTTCCACCTTTACGAAGGGCGAGCCGGTCAATCGTGCAAGCCGGCGGGCAATTTCAGTCTTCCCCACGCCCGTCGGCCCGATCATGAGAATGTTTTTCGGACCAATCTCGGAACGAATCTCCGGCGGAAGCTGCTGGCGACGCCAGCGATTGCGAAGTGCTACGGCAACCGCCCGCTTGGCAGCCTCCTGGCCCACGATGTACTTATCGAGTTCTGCGACGATTTGTGTAGGTGTCAACTGCTGCACGCGATCTCCTCCACGATGATATTCTCGTTGGTATACACGTCCAGTTCGGCAGCAATGCGCAGGGCTTCCCGAACAATTTCAACGGCTGACAAATTGGTGTGCCGGAGCAACGCTCGCGCCGCTGCCACGGCGTAAGGTCCGCCTGATCCGATCCCTAAAACTCCGTCTGACGGTTGCAGGACGTCCCCCGTCCCCGATAACAGCAGTGTGTGCTGAGCATCAACCGCAATGAGCATCGCCTCGAGGCGGCGGAGCGCTCGATCGGTCCTCCATTCCTTCGCTAACTCCGTGGCCGCCCGAGGTAAATTATGAGGAAATTCCTTTAACTTGGCTTCAAAACGCTCGAACAGAGCAATGGCATCGGCAGTACTTCCCGCAAAACCCGTGAGGACTTTTCCATCCCCCAAACGCCTCAATTTCACAGCGTCAGACTTCAACACAGTGGAGCCAAGACTCACCTGACCATCGGCCCCGATGGCTACTGATCCGCCTCGGCGCACCGTAACCACTGTCGTGCCTTGCATGCGCATGGGAATGTTTCCCGTTCCAGAAGAAAACAAGCCGGCACCGCCGGCGTCATGTCTCTCGCCCGAAAATAGACCGAGCGATGAAACTTAAAATAGCGCGAAATCCCCCCCGAGGTCAAGCGGTCGGATTGCAAGGCGTTAGCATCAAAACGATCACCGCGGGTTCGCTCGTTATCCTTTACAAACACGGGGATTAGCACGAATGGCTCGTCCGTGGTATAATTTGGACCGTGAATCGCGTATTAGAGAAGGAGGTGTATGATGCACGTGGACCTCGCTCATTCTGTGGTGGCTCAACTTTCTCTTTGGCCCATCTGGATCATTCTGGGTATCATCGGTCTGCTTTTCCTTCTGTTCCTGGTGATCGTCGTGCTGATGTACGGGGCGCTGTGGTTTCAGGCGTACATGTCGAGCGCCCGGGTGAGTATCTGGAGCCTGATCGGCATGAGTTTCCGTCAGGTCAACGCGCGGTTGATCGTGCAGGCCAAAATCATGGCCGTTCAGGCTGGTCTCACTGACGAGCGCTACGGCATTACCACCCGGCGTCTGGAGGCACACTATCTGGCTGGTGGCAATGTGATGAAGGTCATCCACGCCCTCATTGCAGCCAACCGTGCCCAAATGCCTCTCACGTTCGATCAGGCGGCAGCCATTGACCTCGCCGGGCGTGACGTGCTTGATGCCGTGCGGACAAGCATCTATCCCAAGGTCATTGATTGTCCCGATCCCCGAAGCGGTCGGACCATGCTCAGTGCCATTGCCAAAAACGGCGTTGAATTGAAAGTCAGGGCCCGGGTGACCGTCCGCACCAAAATGGAAACCCTCATTGGGGGAGCCACCGAAGAAACAGTCATTGCCCGGGTCGGTGAGGGCATCATCACCGCGATCGGGTCGTCAGAAACACACCTCGAAGTGCTTGAACATCCGGACCGAATTTCCAAGGCCGTTCTGGAGCGAGGATTGGATCAACAGACTGCCTTCCAGATCGTCTCCATCGACATTGCGGATATCGTTGTCGGTCAGAATATCGGAGCACGGCTCCAATACGATCAGGCAGAGGCCGATACCCGCGTGGCTCGCGCCAAAGCAGAGGAACGTCGGGCGCTGGCGATGGCCCGTAGCCAGGAGATGAAAGCTCAGGTTGCCTACAACCGTGCCCAGGTTATCCTTGCCGAAGCGCAAGTGCCGCTGGCAATGGCCCGGGCCATCCGCGAAGGGCGCTTTGAGGTACTCGCGTCACGTCCGTGAGGAAATGCCCTACTCTGTAGCTCAATCTTTATGCCCGCTGCCGCCTCGTCAATGGCCTGTGTAATACTTCGGTCTCGTTTAGGTAGGACAAGATGCAAAAGGGCACCGGCGTGAAGCCAGTGCCCCCACTTTTTTAATCCTCAGTCAACCCGGTGGCCGTCAACCCTCGATTTCCACCCACCGTCCTTCCCGAGCGCTCTGGAGGATTGCGTCGCACACACGTTGCGTTCGGAGCCCAGACCGCATGTCGGGCTGGAACTTCGGTCCACCTTCCAGGGAGGCCAAAAAGTCCGCAAACGTGTTGATGAAGGTATGCTCGTACCCGATGGTACAACCTGGCACCCACCAGTGTTTCATGTAAGGATGCTCACTGGCTGTCACGTGAATCTTCTGCCAGCCGGTCAGATGGTCCTCAATCTTCTTCCCGGTCTGGGGATCAGCGTACCGGAAGAATTGTAGCAGATGGGGGTCTTCAAGGTCGAAGAATACGGAGCCCAACTCACCATTGAGCTCAAAGGTGTTGTAGTTCTTGCGGCCACGGGCATAACGGGTGCTCTCAAAGGTTCCCAGCGAGCCGTTCTCAAAAACGGCCAGGAACATGCAGGCATCGTCGATTTCTACTTTTTCCACGCGTCCCGTCTCCGCGTGAACGCGTTCCTTGACGAACGTCTCCGTGTACGCAACCACCTTCTTGATCGGACCGTTGAGCCACTCGGCGGTGTCGATGGAATGGGCGAGAAGGTCACCCGTCACACCCGATCCTGCCACGCGAGCGTCCAATCTCCAGAGAGCCAGCCCGCCCTGAGGCACCTTCTGCGAGATCGTATAGTCCTGATTGTAGGTCGCCCGGTAATGGAAGGGCCGTCCGATCCGCCCTTCGTCGATGATCTGCTTAGCGAGTGCAATTGCCGGAACGCGACGATAATTGAAACACACCATATTGGGCACGCCCGCCTTTTCCACAGCGGCCACCATTTCCTCAGCCTCGCGGGCGTTCATCGCCAAGGGTTTTTCGCAGACCACAATCTTACCGGCCTCGGCGGCGGCAATCACGCAGTCGTGGTGCATGTTGTTGGGCACACACACATCGATAAGATCGATGTCATCCCGCTCGACCAACTTCCGCCAGTCGGTTTCGATCGATTCGTATCCCCACCGTTTGGCAAATGCTTCTAGCTTGTCCTTATCTTCCGGCCGGGCATAAACGGCTTTCAGGACCGGCTTGTGTTCCCGATCAAAAAAGTGAGGAACCTGCAACCAGGCGTTGGAATGCGCCTTGCCCATAAACCCGCAACCCAGCATGCCGATCCTCAGTTCCTTTGCCATAGTGTCTCCTCCTTTTGGCAATTGTTAAACGTTGAACAATGCTGACACACTTATCGTTTTTCGTTGTTACTGTTGCAAAGTGATCCGTGAAGAGAAGCTCACTCTTCCTCGTACCACCCATGCAGATCTCGCACCTGGATCATCACCCGCAAAATATCGTTCCAGGTTTGGGGATTCATCATGACGGCATTGGGAAACATACATCCATCCCAGCAGATATGCCGCATCCTCTTGGTGAGCTGTCCGTTTTCATCGCGCAGCCAGTATCCGGCCGCCTTTGGGATATCCAGCTTTCCGTTGGGATCAGTCGCCAGACAGTGCCGCCCCGTCTTATCGTGAGAGCGAGACCCATGCACGGTGGCATCATTCTGCGCAATATGGAGATCTATCGTCCATGGACGCAACGCGTCCGTCAGTTGTTTATATGCGGCGTAAAACCGCTCCTGGTCCTTCCAGTCAAAGTCCTGGGGAAGCAACGCATCCTCAGGGGCGTTGTACCCCAGAAGATAAAGCAGCGTATGCGCCATATCGGCCTGGAAGCCAAGCACATCCGGGCGATCCACCATTTCCAAAAGCTGAATCATACGCCGCCAACTGTGCATGCCGCCCCAGCAGATTTCCCCTTCTGCTGCCAGCTTCTCACCGTGGTCCGCCGCAATGTCGCAGGCCTGGCGGAATGTTTCGGCTATCCGACGCTGATTCCCTTCCGGATCCTTCAGCCACTCGGTTACACTGCACGCGGAATCGATACGCACAACTCCGTAGGGGCGCACGCCGATTTCACGCAAGACCATCGCCACTCGGCAGCCCTTACGAACCTGTTCGAGAAATTTTTTCCGCTCGCTCTCGTCTCCCATCGCTGAACCACCACCCGTCGGAGGCCATATCGGGGCCACTACCGTGCCAATTTTCAGATTGCGTCGGGCGGCTTTCTCTGCGAGCTCTTTGATAGCGTCATCGCTTTTGACCGTGGAATCAATATCGATATGGGGGAGGTAAAGGAAAAGGTCAAACCCGTCAAATTTGATTCCGTCCACTTCTGCCGCCGCAGTCAGATCGAGCATTGTATCAAGATCAATGGGCGGTTCACCCCCATCACCTTTTCCCACGACTCCCGGCCAGGCTGCGTTGTGAAGCTTGGGAAAGTTGTGACGCTGTCCAGAAGACATGATCCCTCCTTTGCGCAGGAAAAGTAACGTCCAAACCCCACACGACATAATCTGTCACCGCGCACGGTGAACAGGCCACCAGCGCACCGTTCAACGGCGTGATTGATTCTAAAAGTCCGTTGCCAAAACCGCAAGCCACCAGAAAGCGGATTTTGGCGGCCCTGCTTCTCAAATCTCCTGGCTCGTACCCGGTAAAGGCGGAGCATACCGCCCTTCGTTGTCCGCTCGAATGGGCGGCTCCGAATCGAATGTGAGCTTATCGATATCGGGAACGTACTGGAAATTGGAGTTCCAGGCCTGCTCCCAGGTCACATACTGACCGGTATGCGCGGCCATCCGTCCCATGAGCGTCGCCATATTGGCCTCCGCTGCCCGCCTGGCCTCATTGTGGGGACGATCCTGTCTGATGGCATCGAGCAGCACCTGCCATTCGGCGTGGTAGGGATTCACGTCAGGCTCAGGATATCGCCAGATCTCTTCGCTGGCCACCATCTTTTGACTTTTGTACAGCTTGGGTTTGGGGTCCGATAAATCCGTCATAATGACGGCAGATCCCTTTGTGCCGTGTGCATAGTCCGAATAGGTGGACCAGCAGTTCGGCATGTGACGAGAGAATGCAAAGAGTTTTGTGCCGTCGGCGAAGGTATACTCGACAGTATAGTGATCAAAAAGATTGCCGGCATCGGGATAGCAACGTCCTCCCATCGCCTGCGCCTCTACCGGCCATGCCCCCTTGACCCAACACGCCACATCCACATTGTGGCAATGCCAATCCACAAAAAATCCGCCACTGACCCAGTTGAAGCATACGGCGTGACGAATTTGAAACTCGATCTCATTCGCTCCGGCTGGGAGTCGTGGGGTGAACACCGGGCCGTGCACCCGGTAGATCCTTAATGTGTGAATTTCCCCGATCGCACCGTCGTGAATGCGCTTGATGACCTCTTGCCGAGCCTTGGAATGCCGCCACATAAAGCCAACTCCCACTTTGAGATTCTTCTTCTCGGATTCTTCCGCTGCCTTCATGAGACGGCGAGTGGCTGGAGCGTCGACGGCAAACGATTTCTCCATGAAGACATTGACCCCCTTTTGCACCGCGTATTCAAAGTGAACTGGCCGAAAGGCCGCGTGTGTCGCAAGAATGACAACATCGCCCGGGCGAAGGCAATCAATAGCGTGCCGATAGGCATCGAATCCAACAAACCGACGCTCCGGCGGAACATCCACCTTATCCGGAAACTGAGTCTGAAGGTTTTTCAGACTGCCTTCCAGGCGATCTCCAAACAGGTCCGCCATCGCCACCAGTTTTACTGGGCCCCCCGTGGTTGAGAAAGCATCCGCCACGGCCCCGGTCCCACGACCACCACAACCTACCAGGGCCAGTCGAATGGTGTTGTCTTCACTCACGTGGTGCCCGTAGATAAGCCCTCCCTTCACCAGCGAAACCGCCGACAACACTGCACCGGTTTGAATGAGAAACTCTCGGCGCGACTTTGTTACCTTCGCATGGCGAGCGGCGGACATAACTCCCTCCCTTTCTTAAGATGGACCACCATTTTGCGACGGTGCACACTTTAAAGCCGCTGCCAATTTACCATGGCCGTCCGTCACTCACAAGTGTCCAAATCTCACCCAAAGACGTGAGCACGGAACCGATCGAGCTCCTGTAGCGAATGCGTTCTTCGCTAGCCTGTCACGTGTTCACCGCAAGTGTATTGAGCAGACGGCACAGGTTTCCGCCTTCCTGTACTCGCGACCTCTTCCCAGTTATGCAGAAACCTCCCCAATCCGACCAGCACACTGTGTCGTAGGCGCAATTCATGAATTGCCCCTACGGTTTAACCTGCAACTGATCCGAGCAGTTGGAGCCCGGTCGGTGCAATGCACGATCGAAACGTCGGAATCCGAACCTGACAAGCAATCCTCTCCGGAATTAATCTCGCTACCATGCGAACTCGAGTGGACGTCCGGGTCCCCATCGGCTCAGGAAAAGTGGGGATGTGTCAGCCTACTGCTCAGATTGCCTGTTCCGGCAGACTCTATCAGAATGGACGAAAGGAATCAGAGCGCTTAATACTGAACTGCAATTGCACTTGACAGAAATCCGCCTGGATAAAATTCGATGGACATCTGTGGTCCTGCTCAGTCAAACACAAGAGCAAAACTTCACCCGCATTCGCAAGGAGCCGCTTCGATCCCATGATGTACGGCGCGTCTCTCCTCGTGCTGCTCTGCTGCGGTGTGGACGTTGGCTGGCAACCCTCCACGGATGGCGGTATGGAATACATCATTCAGATATCGCCCGAAGAGCTCCAGAATCTTCGCCCCGGCGATATCCTTGCTGCCAGCGACGTGCCGCCGAATCTGCCCCCCATCAGAACCTACCGGATCGTTGTAGGCAGCGGTCCCCTCCCTCGAAGGCTTCCTGCGTCTGCGCCGTCATCAAGCGCCCGGGGACTTCCCTCCTCCCCACAGGCTGATCAATTGCCAAATGCAGGCCCGGAGTTGAGAAACACTCCTTCGGTCTCATCCCCAGGACCGATTGCTACCGCACAATCTGCTGTGGCCCTCATGCCAACCGAACATGATGGCCCTAGCAAGGAAAATAGACAAGCACATGATAACACCCGTCCGGGAGATGGCCCCAGTTTAAGTCAGACACCAGACGGGGGCACTTCTTCCCCACCAAGCAAACCCGGGGACCAGGCGACTCCATCCACCTCCCCGCAAGAGAAAGCCGCCGGCACAGTACAAAGTCAAAGCACGGACGCGGCTTCCCCCGCCGCGATCGACCGCCGCTGGACGTTTCTTCTTATTGCCCTGGCCGCGTTGACAAGTGCTGGAATGTGCTTTGCCTCCTGGATCGCGTGGGACTACCGGAAGAAGTATCTTGCCTTACTTCTCCATAGCCAGCCTGAAATCTCGGGCGGTCCTGGCGAACCAGTCCCGAGTTCAGAGCCACCCGGAATCTCAAAAGCGTAACTGCAGCTCTGTCCCCGCGTCCGGAAAATTTCCGATCCATCATCAACCGGCAAGTCCCCCACCGGGCACCTCCATGTTTCGCGATGGCCCAGCCTCCTGAAGTGCGCGAAGGATATCTTTCTGCGTATACCAACCGGTGAAGATAATTGGCTCGTTCGGTCGGCCAGCCGGGAAGATCGCGATGACAGGGACCTGCTGAAAGCCCAGCCATTTGAGAAACTGCGTTACCTCCGGCGCCTCGTGAGTCCAGTCCGCCTTGAGCAGGACCACGCGATTGTCGCGAAGGGCGTCTCGCACCGGGCGGGAATTCAAGACTGTCGCTTCCAGCGTCTTGCACGTCAAGCACCAGTCGGCCGTGCAATCAACGAGGACGGTATAGCCACCGCTTTTTCCTGAACTGTTGCCGGACGACTGGTTGGCAATCGGCGAAATCTCCGATTGAGGCCCCGATTCACGCAGCGCAAGTTCTTGAACTCGCTCGCGTAAACGGGCCTCCATAACTCGGAGCAACCCACCGATTCTCCGCTCCTGAACCGGAATCCCGGGAAACAGCAGGAGCCACGCCAGCGCAACAAATCCCACCGCGCCAACCCAGGCCCGAACCTTACGCAACGTGATGCCGGTCATGGCCGCACGTTCAACCCACCAGCACGCAGCCCAAATTGCGAAGAGCAGGCCCACAGTGGGCACGATGTAAGGCCAGTCCAGAAAAGTCAGAATGAACAAAACTGTCCCCAGGAGCACAAATCCCATGATCCGTTCGAAGACTTCCATCCACGGACCAGGTTTCGGCAGAAACCGGATGAGCTCTGGGAACAAACCAACAACCAGATAGGGACTCGCCATGCCAAGTCCCACACTCATGAACACAAGAAACACTGTCAGCGGCGGTTGCGTGAAGGCCCACGCCAGCGCCGATCCCATAAACGGCCCTGTACAGGGTGTTGCCAAAAACGTCGTGAACACACCCTTGAAAAACGCCCCCAGCACCCCTTCTTTTTCGGCAAGCTCGGCTGCGCGTCCTGAACCCACGAAGCCCGGAATCGGAATCGTCCAAATCCCCAGAAAAGCGAGCGCCATGGCAAAGACCACCGCAGCCATGACTACGTTAAAGCCCGCCAACCGAAACAGATGTCCCCATCCGAACTGAAGGGTGATCGCCAACCCTGCGAGGAGGGCAAATACGCTCAGCAAGCCGATGCTGTACCACACATTAAGCCAAAATGCTTTCCAGCGACTTTCCCCAGCCTGCTGCATGAAGGCAAACAGCTTAAGCCCAATAACAGGCAGCACACACGGCATCACGTTGAGCAAAATGCCTCCCAAAAAACCGGCCGCCATCTGCAAAACCAGATACCAGATGGAAGACGATTGGTTAAAAAGGGTGATTTTGAGCTGATCGGGATTAAACTCGGGCCCAACCAAATGCTTGAATCGCTCAAGAGAAAACGGCTGCCACGGAAGTAATTCCACTTCTCTCGGTGCTGCCAACTCCTTGTGTTGGTCCCGCGATTTGATTCCCCCCTCGGCCTCCTCGGTGCTGCCTCGCGTGCTTTCCTCCCTACTGCCTTGGGTTACCGCTGCCTGAAGCCTCTTCACCAACTCTTTGAGGACTTCTTTCTCGATCGGGGGATTCTCAGTAAATCTCGCTGAGAATCGTTGGGTCCTGGGCGGCAAACACGAGCTGGCGTCGCACGGTTGGGCCAAAAAACTTCCCTCTACCACAAGGTCTCTTAAGTCTCCCACCCCCGAATTGATTTCCAGCTCCCCTGCCCAGTGAACCGTCCCCTCGTGGCTTTCCACCAGAACATCAGGGAAAGCCGCCTCACGATGAGTCTCCGGATCCGGAAACACGACCAAACGACTGGCCAGCCGCACCCGTTCTGGTGCCAACACCGAGATTTTTGTCGGCACCGGCCCGCCTGGCCCCTGCGTTAAAGAGTAGATATGCCACCCTGGCTCGACGACCGCCTTGACCACCAGTACCGGCCGCTCGACCTCAGGCAATCGGGTGATGTAAGCCTCCACTTTCACTTTTTGGGCCGAGTTTCCCCCCGCGAAAAAACCGCCCGAAAATGCTTCCTCAGCCCATGCCAAGGGGAGCCCGAGACCAATCAGATAAACTGCCATGGCAAAAGCGACCCAGGCCCACCAGCTCAATCGTCGCCGGCGGCTAGCGACGTGAGACGTCTGACAGTCCCGCGCCTGATCTCTGGTAAATACCCGGTCACCTCGGATGTCCTTCGAATCATGAAATCTCGCCGAAATTCTATTACCTAACTCAAAGCTCATTTTCCGGTGTTCTGTAGATACTTTATTTTCTGAAAAAGCCCGAACCGAGCACCGAACCATCATGAAGTACCCTCGCAGACAAATGATCCGGAATGAAGCAATGGCTATCCGTACACAGTGTATTGTACCGCCGCCAGATCCCCGGCGTGGGCAATCCCATGGCAATGGATGCGCCGGCGTGCGTCTCGGTTACCGTCATTCCGTCGCTCCATATATCCCAAATTCACAGACTGTTCCAGTTTTCCAATCTCGGGCCGTGCCGATTCTCTCGGCCGACTCTCCAACTTGATTAGTTTTCTTGGGGCGTTGACGCAACTTACCCATGTTTCTACGATACAAGAGCGATCTCAAAACAGCTTGTCAGAGGGCCTGGTAATGGCATAAGGAGGAGTTGTGTGAAGCTCGTTATGGCAGTTCTGCAGCCTCCAAAACTCGAATCGGTTCGCGGAGCACTCGAGAGGATCGAGGTCACGCGCTTGACCGTGTGCGATGCTCAGGGGTTTGGTCGTCAGCGAGGGCACACCGACACTTACCGTGGCCATGAATACAAGGCGAAACTCTTGCGAAAAATCGCCCTCGAGATTGTGGTGAACGACGATTTTCTCGAACGCACCGTGAATACAATTGTGCAGGTCGCGCGGACCGGTCAGGAAGGCGCTATTGGAGACGGAAAGATTTTTGTTATCCCCGTGGAAGAGGCGATTCAAATTGAAGACGGACTCCGCGGGCCGGGTGCGGTTTGACAGGTTGCAAGGGAAGCTGCTTACCCGTTAACCGGGCGGAAGACCGCACAGGGTGTCCCGCTGAACGAGTGTGGGCAATGAGTAACGGTGCCCAATCGGTCTTTCACCCAAGTCGGAATCACTTCCGTCGGTGAGTTAGTAGACTTTTTGGACTGTGCGGCCGATGGACGAACTGAGTGCTCCCGAACCGGGCAGGCTCCTTGACCTTTCCAGCGAGCCTGTCACCGGCGAAAAAACCAACTGCTCTACCGGCAGGTCTTTTCTTGGCATCCATTTTCGCTGCTGCGGAGTTTACGCCCGTATTTACCGTAATCGTCACGGCACCGCGTATGAAGGGCGCTGTCCCCGGTGTTTGCGTCCAGTCAAGATCGAAATCTCCCCAGACGGCGTGGATTCGCGATTTTTCACTGCTTTTTGAATCCTGGCTCCGCAATTTGTGGCGAACTCCCTCCCGGACCGCGTTTCCTGAGTTTTGGCTATACTAGCAGTGAAACGGCAGCCGCTCAGACGCTGGCCGACCGCTTGTTTCTCTTCTTCTCGCCAGTCCCATAGCACCCTGTTAACTGAAACGTTGGCCCTGCTGAAGTGCCTCGAGCTCTGTGCTAAATGCCGGATCACCAGCGACAACGGCCGTCGCTCCGGGCCCGCCGTAACCCCCTGTTGTGGTAGCCCCATCAGCCCAATACAATCGGGAGTTTACGGGGTCGGCGAGACTGAATTCAAAGGCTATCACGAATGGGCAAATAGCGCCTTGGGTGCTAGCGGCAGATCTTTCGGAGCCAATTGCTCGATACGAACATTACACGCAGGGGACGGGTAATATCAAACCAGCGAGCCGGATTGCAAAGGAGCGCATGACTGCGGAATTGCGTTGAACTGTGTCCGATTCTGCCTATCAATGATTCTTTTAGACAGCCACGAGTGAGGGACAGTCGGCATGGCGAAAAAGAACCTCGTTGTTGCCCAGAGCGGTGGACCAACACCGGTTATCAACAACAGTTTGCGTGGAATCATCGAGGCCGCCCGAGACCTGGACGCGATTGGAACAGTCTACGGGGCTCGGCACGGGATTGAAGGCGTCCTCAAAGAAGAGCTGATCAATTTATCGTCGCAGCCCGCCGAGGAAATTGCCCTTTTGCGTTACACTCCTGTCGCCGGATCCATCGGTACCTGCCGATACAAATTGAAACCCGAGCAAACGGAGGATTTTCAGCGGGTCATCGATGTGTTCCGTGCCCACAACGTGGGCTACTTTCTCTACATTGGCGGTAACGACTCAATGGATACTGCCCAGAAAATTGCCGATCTGGCTCAATCGAAAGGGCTGGACCTGGTCGCCGTGGGCGTGCCGAAGACCATCGATAATGACGTGGGGGACAGCGAATTCCAGCTTGTTGACCACACCCCGGGTTACGGATCCACGGCAAAGTACTGGACCCATATGGTGCAGTACGCCAATGAGGAAAACGCAGGCTCCTGTCCCGCCGACCCGGTCCTCGTTATGCAGGCCATGGGGCGAAAAATCGGTTTCATCCCCGCAGCGGCGCGGTTGGCAGATCCCAACCGGGAAATGCCTCTTTTGATTTATCTCGCGGAATGTTCGTGCCCCTTAGAAAAAATTGCAGATGAAGTGAACGATATGCTCAAAAAGCGGGGCCGCTGCATGATCGTCATCAGCGAGGGATTTGAAGTCGGTAATCTCGGTGAGATCAAGGACGCTTTCGGCCACACTTCGTACAGTTCCAGCAAGCTGACAGTCTGCCAAATTCTGGTCAACTATCTGAACGAAAAAGGTCTTCCGACCAAGGGCGCAGCGCGAGGAAATGTCCCAGGCACCGACCAAAGGCATTCAATGGCCTATGCCTCCACCGTAGATCTGGAAGAGGCGTATAAAGTTGGCCAGCAAGCTGCGTTATTGGCAGCACGAGGAGAATCCGGATTCATGGCCACGATTCTTCGGAATCCTGGCCCGATTTACACCGTCCGCTACGATAAAGTGCCCCTGAAAGTTGTCGCCAACAGCGAACGCAAATTCCCCAAACACTGGATCGCCCCCAGCGGAAATGACGTCACCGACGATTTCATTCGTTATGCCCGGCCTCTCATTGGCGACGATATGCTCACTCTCCCCATGATCGATGGCAGACAGCGCCTGACGCGTCTTCAACCCATTTTCGCGGAGAAGAAATTGCCGCCATATGTCCCCCAGGCCGACCGGGCCCGAAAAAGTTGAGACGTGTGCGGAGGAAACGAAGAGGTTGAACCCAGTGCGATCATCTTGGAGCAGCAGGGAGTGACATGATCTCATTCACCCGACAGAAAGACTTCCTCGTTGGTATTGATTCAGACGGTTGCGCGTTTGACACGATGGAATTGAAACACAAGGAGTGTTTCATTCCGAACATCATTTACTATTACAACCTGCAGGGCGTGAGCAAATACGCCCGTGAAGTTGCTGAATTTGTCAATCTTTATTCGAAAAGTCGAGGAATAAACCGCTTCCCAGCACTAATAGAGACCCTCGAACGTCTCCGTCGTAGACCGGAAGTAAAAGCACGTCAGGTTCAGATTCGGATCCCGGAATCCCTGAAGGAGTGGATAAAAAAAGAGAAAAAACTCGGCAATCCAGCGCTCGAGGAAGCTGTTAACGCCACCGGTGATGCAGACCTGAAACAGGCCCTCGAATGGTCGCGGGCTGTAAACCGAACTGTCGAATGGATGGTCAAGGGAGTGCCTCCATTCCCTTATGTTCGGGAAAGTCTTCAACGACTTTGTCAAGTGGCTGACATCATTGTCGTCTCTGCCACTCCAGAAGAGGCACTTAAACGGGAATGGGCAGAACACGGATTGGACCAATACGTGCGGGCCATTCTCGGTCAGGAAAGCGGAACAAAGAAGGACTTCCTCGCGCTGGGCAGCCAGTATCCACCAGGCCATACTCTTATGGTGGGTGACGCCCCCGGAGACCAAAAAGCAGCTGAGGCGAACTCAGCGCTTTTCTTCCCGATCAATCCTGGCAAAGAAGAGCAAAGCTGGGAGGAATTCTATAAACGAGGAATAGACCACTTCATCAACGGATCTTTCAGCGGCGAATATCAAGCTCAACTGATTGCAGAATTCGACCGTGCTTTGCCGGCGAATCCGCCTTGGGTGGAAGAACCGGATGTGTAACACAGAAAAAGCCAGAAAATACAACTCTATAGAGCAGCAACTCAGCAGGTTGTTCGGGGATTGACCAATAAATTACATCTGATTCTCCTGACATACGTCAGGAACTAGTTACACCAGAACGAGGACGCAAAGATGAGCGATTTATGTGACATTGCGGTCATTGGCCTGGAAGTCATGGGCCGGAACCTGGCCCTGAATATCGAAAGCCGCGGCTATAAAGTGGCCGTGTACAATCGCACTACCGAGAAAATGGAAAAGTTTATCGAGGGGCCGGCAAAGGGCAAACGTATCGTCGGTTGCCGGACGCTGGAAGAACTCGTTAAGGCTCTCGCCCGGCCCCGCAAGGTCATGATGATGGTCAAAGCCGGTCCCGCCGTTGATGATCTGATTGAACAGCTCATCCCTCTTTTGGAACCCGGCGATATCCTGATTGATGGCGGAAATACCCATTTTGCCGACACCGAGCGCCGCACCCAGTATGTGGAATCTAAAGGACTTCTCTATATTGGAACTGGCGTATCGGGTGGCGAAGAGGGCGCCCTCAAAGGACCGAGCCTTATGCCAGGCGGTAGCGAAAAAGCCTGGCCTTTCGTCAAACCGATCTTTCAGGCCATCGCAGCCAAGGTCGGCCCGAACAAGGATATCCCGTGCTGCGATTGGGTGGGGCCACGCGGCGCAGGCCACTATGTCAAAATGGTCCATAACGGTATCGAATACGGCGACATGCAATTAATAGCCGAGGCCTACTGGCTGCTCAAGCACGCCCTGGGTGCTTCCAATGATGAATTGTACGATATTTTCGATCAGTGGAATCGTGGAGAACTTAACTCCTATCTTATCGAAATTACTCGCGATATTTTCAGCGTTATTGACAAAGAAACGGGTCAATATCTTGTAGATTTGATTCTTGATAAAGCGGGAGCCAAGGGTACCGGTAAATGGATGAGTCAAGACGCCCTGGACCTGGGAATTCCCAGCACTCTGGTCACAGAAGCGGTCCATGCGCGAAACCTTTCAGCACTGAAGAGCGAACGAGTTCGCGCCGCCGAAATCTTGCATGGCCCCAGGGGTGGTCGATATGAGGGCGATAGACGGGCATTCATTGAGGAGATCCGTCAGGCACTCTATGCCTCCAAGATTGTCAGTTATGCACAGGGGTTTGTTCAACTCCGCGAGGCGGCCAAGGAATATAAATGGCCGCTCAACTTCGGTAGCATTGCCATGCTCTGGCGAGGCGGTTGTATCATCCGCGCCGTGTTCCTCGAACGCATCAAAGAAGCATTCGATGAAAATCCTCAGTTGGAAAATCTCCTTCTGGCACCTTATTTCCGCCAGGCCGTGGAAAAAGCACAATCGGCATGGCGGCATGTTGTAACGGTGGCCGTGCAATTAGGAATCCCTATCCCCGCGTTTGCTACCGCCCTGACCTATTATGATGGCTATCGATCCGCCGTGTTGCCTGCCAATTTGATCCAGGCACAACGAGACTATTTCGGAGCGCACACCTACGAGCGTATCGACAAGCCCGGACAGGGGCCGTTCCATACTGATTGGCTTTCTGAACGCAGAACGCCGAAAGAAAGCACGACGTAGTCTCCGCTGATGTCTTTTGACCGTTGAATATTCAAAAAGCAGGAGTAATTTCATGACTACTGCTGAGTATCTGGAAGACCTTTTCGGACTTCACGGCCAGGTCGCCGTTGTCATCGGCGGTGCGGGGGAACTGGGCGGGGCCCTCTGCGAGGGAATCATGCGGGCAGGGGCGCATGTCGTCGTGGCTGATCTCTCCGAGGAAGCCTGCCAGAGACGTGTCGAAAAGCTCAAACAGTTTGGAGACCGGGTGAGTTACTGTTTGGTTGACGTGACCAACCGGCGATCAATCGAAGCACTCTTGGACTTTGCATTAAAAATCAAGGGGCGTGTGGAAATTTTGGTCAATTGTGCAGGTATCAACGCGGGAAGTTCGTTTTTGGACGCCAGCCCCGAAATGTGGGACAAAATCATGGCTGTTAACCTGAAAGGGGTGTTTGAGGCTTGTCAGGTCTTTATTCGTCACATGCTTGCAGCCGGTGGCGGTTCAATTCTCAATATCGGGTCCGTCACGTCATTCCTTCCCTTATCTAAAGTGTTCGCCTATGCGGCATCTAAAGCAGGGGTGGTCAATCTGACGAAAAATATTGCTAACGAATTTGGCGATAAAGGAATCCGCGTCAACGCAATTTGTCCGGGTTTCTTTCCCGCGGAACAAAACCGAAAACTTCTCGACGAAGAGCGTGTACGCAACATCATCAGCGGCACGCCGATGCATCGCTTTGGTGAACCGCATGAACTCATCGGAACCGCCCTGCTGCTGCTTTCACCTAAGGCCGGAAGCTACATTACTGGCGCGGCCTTCTATGTAGATGGCGGCTTCACCGCTGCATGGTTCTAAATAGTTTGGCAGGTTCTTTCCCCGCATCAAATTCGATTCAGCCTCGCCCCCAATCTGACTGAACTTGTGCAGCCCAGGTTGGGGTTTGCAGATTTATTCTACCTGAAGATTGACGCGTGAATGAGCTTCTTCATGAACGGCGGGTACTGCCTGGCTACGCCGGGCGACTCAGGCTGAAGATAGGCAATAGCAGCGAGAGACCGATCGTCCCCACCACAAAGCCCATCACGATGATCATGACCGGCTCAATCAGACTGGTGACCGTTTTGATCGTCGTTTCCAGCTCACGCTCATAAAATTCTGCCGTTCTTTCCAGTACAGCGTCGAGATGTCCCGTCTCTTCCCCCGCTGCGACCATCTGAACAAGCGATCGGGGGAATATCGCATGCTGTTTCATACAGTCACAAATTCGCCGACCTTCGATAAGTCCGTCTTTGATACTCAGCCACGCGCGTCGGACAACGGTATTCTCCGCAATTTCGGCAGCAAGCTCAATCGCCTCGAGCACAGATATTCCCGAACCTAAAAGCGTTCCCAACGTTCGCACACTTCGGGACAGCGCGACTTTCTTAGTCACCATTCCCAGCATGGGAACGCGCAATTTAAAGGCGTCCCACCATTCGCGACCTTTTTTTGTCCTCCGAAAAATGACGCCCGCCACAGCCAGACCACCGAGGGCCGATATCACCGCCGGTCCATATTTCACCGCAAAGTCTGAAATTCCCAGCATCACGACGGTGATTTTCGGAAGTTTTGCATGTCGCGATTCAAAGACCGGAACAAATTTAGGGAGCACGAACGTCAACAAAAAGGTCGTCACTGCAATCGACATGATCAGCATAATCGCCGGATAAATCATTGCCGATCTGATTTTGGATCTCGTCTCATATTCCGACTGCATGTAGCCGGCAGCGCGACGCAACATGCTTCCCAGGGCTCCGGTCTTTTCGCCAGCCTTGGCAAGAGCCACGAACGTTGCATTGAACACCCGAGGAAATTGCGCAATTGCAGATGAAAAGTCTTGCCCCCCTTCCACAGACTCCTTCACTTTCCGCAACACAGCGCGCAGTGTCGGATTTCTTTCTTCCTCGATTGCCGCGGCCAGCGCCGGTGCGAGTGTCACGCCGGACTCTACAAGGATCGCCAGCTGCTGAGTAGTGGTGATGAGATCCCGAGACCGCACCCTGACGAGTGCCGATACATCATCCTCGTCATCATGCTCGAGCTGCTCACCTCGGGCAATTTGAGTGCCAGTTTCGTTTAGTCGCTGGGCAACATTCTTCACGGTTTCCGCCCGGGCGTAGCTTTTAAAAGCCGTTTGGGCTGGAATTGGTGAGCCAGATTCTAATCTCATACCACGACACTTTCAACGGCAAGCTAGAAGACTAACTATCTATTGTGTGAAGCTGACAGAAATCCATGCGAAAACTGGCACCACATGCTTATCTATCTCTTTCGGTGTCGTTTTATTATTCGGCACTGATTCTTCGAATGAGTTTCTTGGTGATTTATGACTATCCCCCGCCGGCCCCAATGTCCGCGAGTTCGACAATGTCTCCCACGGCGTGGAGCACCTCTTCGATCGTGGTAAGCCCCTCCTGGACTTTCCGAAATCCGTCCTGGCGGATGTTGACCATCCCATTCGCTTCAGCCGCTTTGCGGATCTGATGGGCACTGGCACCGGCGACAATCATATCGCGAATATCGTCGGTAATGATTAACAGTTCGTGTATTCCGATTCTTCCTTTGTAACCCGTGTTTCGACAATTCTTGCAACCCACTCCTTTATAGAACACTTCGCACTGGCATCCCATCCGCTCCAGAGCACGTCGCAACGGCCTCGGTGGCTCGTACGGGTGGCGGCACTTCGTGCAAATGCGCCGCAGGAGTCGCTGTGCCAATACAGCGTTGAGCGCTGCCGAAATCAAATATGTCTCGATTCCCATATTCGCAAGCCGGGTGATGGCGGACGCTGCATCATTGGTGTGCAGCGTGCTGAACACCAGATGGCCGGTCAGCGCTGCCTGAATTGCCGTCCGAGCTGTCTCTTCGTCGCGGATCTCCCCTACCATGATCACATCCGGATCCTGCCGAAGCAGCGTGCGTAGCGCTTTGGAAAATGTCAGACCAATTTTCTCCTGAACCTGAAATTGATTGACTAACGGCAGGTGATATTCAATAGGATCTTCAACAGTGCAAATGTTGTTTTCCATCGACGAGATTGCATTCAGACACGCATACAGTGTGGTGGACTTACCACTTCCCGTGGGACCAGTTGCCAGAATAATCCCGTTGGGAGCGCGGATCGCAATCCTTAGTTGAGTGAGAATATCTTCGGAGAATCCCAGATCCTCCAGATTAAGGGAAACACCCCGAGTGTCCAGAATTCGTATGACCGTCTTTTCCCCCCTCTGTCCCGGAAAAGTATTCACCCGCAGGTCGATTTTCCGGCCTTCGAGCATTACATTAACCCGGCCGTCCTGCGGAAGGCGGCGCTCACTGATGTCCATACCCGCCATGATCTTGATCCGGCTGCTGATGGGCGCGGCGAGATGGGCGGGAAGCTCCAACGCTTTTTGCAGGCGTCCATCTATGCGATATCGAACTCTTACGCAGCGTTCGGCAGGTTCAATGTGAATATCACTTGCTCCCTCCTTTACAGCATTAAAGATGATATAATTTACAAGCCGAATGACCGGTGACTGACCTGCAATCTCAGCCAGGTTGCCAATATCCTCGATGGCGTCCTCAATCAGGGTGACATCAGCCGTTTCTGCCCCATCGATGATATCGTCAATCACGAGGACGCTCGAATTAGGCAGGGACGCGATCATCCGTCGAATATCCCGCTGGGTTGCTACCACTGGATTCACGCGAAGCCCCGTCAAATACTCGATCTCCTGGAGCAGGAAGAGGTTCGACGGTTCATGAACCGCTACTGTCAACTCATCCCTGACGCGAAAAAGCGGCAGAATACAGTTATTCTCAATGTAGTCCCGGGGAAACAGATCAACAACCTTGGGGTCGAAATAGCGAAGCTCCAGTCGAACAAAAGGCAAGCCGTGTTCTTCCGCCAGGCATTCCGCGATCTGCTCTTCCGTGCAATATCCAAGACTTAAAAGAATCTCTCCGAGAAGACGCGATCGCCCGGTGAGGCGCTGTTGCTCGAGCGCCTCCTCCAACTGCTCAGGCCGAAGATATCCTTTCTCAATGAGAATATCCCCGAGCCGCTTTTGTCGCCTTTTGCTGACGGCATCCGTCATATCTTATCGCCAACCTATTTCTTGCATTCGACTTTACTCCCCTATCACAAACATATTTACACATAACTAAGAAGGGTTGCTGAGCATTGCTCACATTGTGTACCCATCGAACGTGCTCGTGCCTCTTTCAACGAAAGCTTTTCACTGCATCCACCAGCGAGTCGAAAACCAGGATTCTTTGATCAATTCTTGTCAACCGCAGAATCTGCCGATTGATCGGATTACTCGTGGCCAACTTGAGAGCACCACCCTTTGCCGCAAGGGCGTCGTCCAGATCAAGTAGCGCTGTCAGGGCAGCGCTGTCCATCACCTCCGTGCTATCGAGTTCCAAAACCACCTGCGCGAACCCGAGCCGGTCGCAGGTGTCCATCAGCGCTGGCACCTGGGCTTCGGTCAATTCGTCCGGTGCATGAACGACAGCTACATCGCCGAATATTTCATGCGAAAAATTCATCGTCGGTCAATTTGCTCAATCTTCAGGCATCAAGCTTGTTCCGCAGCACATCTTCGCCGATAGTCCAGGAAAAATTAATTGCCTTATTTAAATGGTTTGAGCGACTTCCTGCGTGCAGGACTCGTCACCACAGGGAGCGTCCTGTAAAATCTGCATTGCATGCTCCACCAACTCGCGCGGACTGAACGGCTTGGAGAGGACGCAAGTGATGCCCAATCGCGACCGCAGCTCTTCGTGATCGAGTTCAAATCCTTTTCCAGTCAGTAGAATAAAGGGTACTCGTTGGGTATTTGGGTTCTGTCGTACCCGCTTGGCGAGCCCAAGCCCGTCCAGTACCGGCATTTGATAATCGCTCACAATCAGGTCCGGTACGGATTCCTGAATGATAGACCACGCTGCCTCTCCATTTTGGGCGATCTTTACTGAGAAACCGACCTTCTTGAGTTTAAACTCGACTGCCCGCAAAATCGGCAACTCGTCATCACATAATAGAACAAGTTTTGACACGCCTGCGTCCTCCAATCTCTGCTCAGTTTCCCACGCTGACAGATCGGCTGATGGGGCTGCCCACTGCCACAGCACGTGGAATTTGAACCACGAAGGTTGACCCCATTCCGACCACGCTGCGGACGGCAATTCGCCCTCCGTGGACGTCTTCAACAATATGTTTGGTGAGCGGCAACCCAAGCCCAGTCCCTGGAGCCATATTTTTATGGGATTCCACGCGGTAAAACCGCTCAAACACTCGCTGACAATCCTCGGGACTTAACCCCACGCCCGTATCCTCCACTTCGAATACTGCATACTCCTCCTCCATCCGACTTCTGAGAACAACCCTCCCTCCGTCTGGTGTATACTTAATCGCGTTCGATAACAAGTTAATGGCCGCCTGCAACAGCAGATCGCGGTCGGCAACCACGCTTAAATAAAGCGGACTCAGCTCACACTGAAAGTCGATGTGCTTTTGCTCCGCATGCGGACGCATCACCCGCGCTGCATCTTCGAGAATTTCATTCAGCGAATAATTTTGCTTTTTCACCTTCATTATTCCAGCCTCAATTCGGGCCAGGTTGAGCAGGTTTTCTATCAAACGTTGCAGTCTTTCTATCTGCGATTCGATAGTCGTCACAAACTCGTCGCGTGTCGTTTCATCGACATCTTCATCTGCCAGAAGTTCCACGTAGGCCTTAATTCCGGCAAGAGGCGCTTTCATCTCGTGGCTGACGGCCGACACAAACTCGGCGTGGCGTTTCCGCAAGTTCGTCAGCGAACTGGTGTCTTCCAACACGATTGCAAGATTCGACATCGATGATTCCTGCCCATCAGGCCGCCATTCACGCACAAGCACACGGAACTGGAAGTGCTGATTGTTGTCGCAATCCGCCTCCCAATCGAACTCGGCGTCGCGAACTTTCAGTCGGCGGATCCGCCCCAGCAACTCCTGGAACAGTTCATTTCCCGAGGACGAAGCCCCTTCGTCTGCCTCCAATTCGTCAAGGCCAAGGAGGTCCCGGGCGGCCTGGTTGGCCACCTCCACACGTTCAAAACTGTTGACCACCAACACGGGATCTGGAAGGAGGTTGAGAATTGATGTGAGTTGTCGGGCGGTCATTGCCGCTTTTTGCGCTCGTATTTCTGCCACCGCCTGGGCCTGCATCAGCCCTTTAATCAACTCGCCGAGTTGGTCAACTCGCTGCGTTAGTTCTTTCCCGAGGCTACCCAAGACCGTCGGAACATTGGCAGTGGCCTTCGGCTCCGGAACCGTTTTCCCAGCAAGGAGTGCTTCCAGCTGCCTGGTTAATGCTTCGACCCATCGCTGCGTTGCTTCCAGTTCCTTCGAATAAACGGTTGACTTTCGTAAGGCCAGCATCCCGAAGAACGTCACCGCCCCCATTGCCACCCCCACCTGCCATCGGTCTGACCCAACGGCAAGAATCAATAAAAGGACTAACAGGGCCGATATTCCCCCCCAACAGCACGCATTTTTGAAAAGACTATCCATGTGTTGTCGCATCATAGCGTGTGTCGATCCTTTTAGTGGTACGGTGGGCCGGTGTTTGACGGACCGGTCTGCGTTCGCTGTCCAGCCCCACGGTGCACCTGCCCCTCAAGGAACCATAGATTGTGCCTCGCGATATGTCCAATCACATTGGCAGCGAAGTAGCCATCAACACAACCTTCGCCGTTCCCGGAAAATGGAGGAGAAAATTTATTTTAAATACGCTCGGAAAAGTCGATATAATCGGACTATCTTATATGACGGGTCGAAGCCAACATACTTTAGGTGTTAAATTGCTAATCATAAAAAACGCCTTCATTCGGACGCCGTCGTATCCACAGCCGAGTCCTTCGTTAGTCGATCGCCAGGAGAATTATAATAAAGAGCTCGCGCCCACCTCGTCTTGGCCTCAATGTCCTGTGCGATCGTCTCCCGACGATTCATGCGCTGTTCCGTCAGCGTCCTCGGCACTGCTGTGTGAGGGGCCCCATTCAACGCCATACCGCCGTGGCTAGCCCGGAATCCGGTTTGACATCCGAGCACAGTCAGCACAAACACTAGCAAAAGGGCAAAGTTTACCCTCGTACAGTGTCGGCACCCTGAAGCCATTGTGGACTGAAGTCGATTCATTATCCCGGTTACCCAAGCGCGGTGTCCCAGTTCATTCATCTTGCGCGAGAGTCTACCGCCGGCGAGCGCGTCCCACTATTTCCCGTCGTGAGCTGATCTCGCAGGGCTATCGCCTCGACATTATTGGGGTCGAACCGCACTGCCAGTTCCGCCAGCTTGCGAGCCCTGACATAGTCCCCTTGAGCACAGGCGACCCGGGCCTGTTCAACCCATCTCCGCGAGGCGGCGTGATTTCCGAAAGGATTCATGTTGTCTCCTACCACGCGTTGCCGCCGTCGCCATAGATCACTCGCACTTTGTCCTTCCGAGTTGACCTCATAGTCACCGACGATATGAGGAGTTATAAGTACAATGATTTCCTGCTTGGTGGTCGTTTCTACCCTGTTTCGAAATGCCGCCCCAATTAAAGGAAGATTACCCAAAAAAGGAATCTGAGAAGACGTGGTCTGGAGGTCTTCCCTCATAAGTCCCCCGATGATTACTGTTGCTCCGTCGGGAACGAGAATATTCGTGGTCACCTGTGTGGTATCCTTGTTGGGTACCGTGAAGTTATTGGTAATCTGAACTGCCCCAGTGGATACCTCCGGGTGGACCTCCATCCGTATCAGTCCGTCGTTGGAGATAAACGGCCTAATGACAAGTTGCGCCCCCACTTTTAGAAAGTCTACTGTCTGGGAGGCCGACGTCTCTGTAATCGTTGTACTCACATACCCGAGCTCTTTACCAATGAGTATTTCTGCTCTATGTTTGTTGAGAACGAGGAGACGCGGTGTGGCAATAACGTTCGTGTCGCCAAGCGATTCCAATGCATTAATAAACGCTCCAAGGCTCGCGTCCAAATAGGCGAACTTCAGACCACTATTGTCGAATTTAACGTCCGACAGGTTTTCCGGCAGAAATCCCCATCCAAATTTGATGTATCCTTTGTTTCGGAGAAGTTCGAAGCTGATTCCGAACTGTTCCTTGTCATCAAGATTTACACTCAGAATCATCGCCTCAATGGCCACCTGTCTCGGGCGAACGTCCACCTCGGCTACAATGCGGTCGATCTCTTGAAGAACTTTTTCATAATCGCGCACAATCACAACGTCTGACCCCGCGTAACCATCTCCACCGGCATCCGCCGGATTAGGCGCAATGCCCTTCTCCGCAGCACTGGACACCGTGACAAGACCGACATCTGCAGTGACCAAGGGTTTAATCAGCGACTCCAGCTCCTTGGCTGAAACGTAGTTCGGTCTGTAAATCCGCGTTGAGATTTGGTCATTTAATTGTTCAAGGAGTTTTATTTCTTGCGACGTTCCCACGTAAATGACTTTGTTATCCTCGTACCACACATATCCTGCCGCTTTGAGTACCGCCAAAAGCGCCTCACGGGGCGTTAGGTCATTCAAAGAAAGACTGAGTTTTCCCTGGACACTGTTGGAAAGGAGGACGTTTATCCCAGCTTCTTTAGCCAGAGTGTGAATCGCATCACGAATATCCGCATCGCGCAGCTCGATCTGTGTTTTATCGCTATTGTCAAGCAAATGGTTTTCGCCGTTCCCGGCCGGCGAAGCCTCAAGAATCGGCGGAGGCGGGGCAATTACCTCCAGATTGCCTGGTGCCCCCGGATGCGGCGTACGCCCTTGATCCGTGACAATAACATCGGGGGAACGCAGCGAACTCTGGCTATCCTCATTTACTTTCCTGATTTCCGGCGGGGCCACCAATTGCGACTCAGGGTAATCCTTCGGTTCAAACACAACCTGACGTACTGCTGCATTAACCCGATCTGGTTGATTTTCGATTTCGGGTGCCGACCATGAAACGAGAACTACGTTCTCCTGTGAGGCTGGGGTTGCCGAGGCGTCGTTTGGTGTTTCTTCTTTCACCGACGCCGTGTTATTTCTCGGAACCTCGGCATTCGAATTCTCGGAAGACAGAGGTAGTCCATTTCGCTCAGTAGCCGTGGGCGATTCTGAAGAATCGCTGTTAGCGATCCGTTCCGGCAAGTTTGATCTATCGAACGACGGTTTGGTGGAACCGACGCTATGGTCGACCGCGCTTAGCGTGTTTCCCGCATGAAACGGCCGTGACTTCTCTTCGTTTGAATTTTGAGCTAGTGGGCCAGCGGGGCTCTTGAGGTTAACTGGCGAGCGAAATGCCGAGTGGCGGGACCTTACATGCGAGACCAACAAGGCCGCTAACCATACGGCAAGCGCGCAGACCGTTAATACTTCCAGAATGCGGCGAACGATTTTCATGAATCATCCATGATACTAAGAACTGCAGAAGAAGTTTCTCCTCCCTGCTTTCGCTCCCCTGCTGCATGTATTGTGATTGTATTCCCCGGTTAATTCGCAGTTTCTTACGACTTTCAACGATTCGTCGTTATTCCCAAATTCTTGATGTTATATTCGAAGAGTGTATCATTGACTTTAAATACAACTTTATTCTCATGGACTCGCACAACCTGCAAACGGCATTCGACGCTTCCCTGACGAAGCATCAATTCGCTGCCTTCCTCCAAACATTTCCCATCGAGAACTACCCACCGGCGTCTTGGAGTGATGATGACCCCTGTGCAGCGAATCATCGACCGGGCCACCGCGCCCATGTCCTGTGCAGCCTCCCTAGCGCTGTTCTGTGCGCCGCCATCTCCCGTTGCGACGGCAGCGAGAGGGTCCCGAAAGTCGTCAGCAATCGCAAGTTCCCCCCGATGTGCATCATGCCATCGTGCGATTTCCTTCCATTTTTCTTTAACGCCCAGCGAAGAATCAGACTCGCCATTTTTTCCAGATTGGCCCATTTCACTTGCGATCGAGGCTGGGAGCAGCACCATTGTGCCGGAAGCCGCTAAGGTCTTGCCGTCCTCCCTGGGGGACTGACGACGGGCCATTTTAGGGCCCCACAGAATGAGCGCCACCAGGCATAAGACGCCAAGCAGCACCGCCTTAGCGGGATGCTTTTTGATCTCCTTTTTTATCCGTTTTACCCAACCTCCCATTATTTGCATCCTCTAACTTACCCGGAGCGCGCTCGGCTGCCGGTCATTCATATCGGACACATGACCCATTTTCCCTAAAACATTTAACCGGATTTTTCGGAATACACGCTAAACTCTAAAACGCAGCGGACCTCGTCACCTTCTTCACCTAATTTTGCCAGCTCACAGTGGTGCACAACGATCGGATAACCCTTCTGGGAAAACTCACCCAGCCAGGCCAGAATGCCAGTCGAGCGGCCAACCACCTCGAATCGCATGTCACACCACTGGAGCCACCCGAGGGATTTCCATTCTTTCGGAGAGTACTTCACCAACCTAAGGTGGTGACGCTGCAGAGATTCTCCCAAAAAAGACACCAGTTCGGGAACATCCGCCGGCCGGACCTGGCCTGAGTCCCATTCTTTCAGAAAACTTTCCACCTCCGCTAGCGATCGTTCACTCACGTTTCCCGGCGATTGAACAACGGACAACTCCTGCGCTCGAAGCTGCAGTCTCTGTATCTCCGTCCTGACATTTTGTGTGGTTCTACCTAAAAAAAACAAAGAGAGCATCAATCCGGCACCCAGCAGGATGACGGACCCGGGGAGTATTAACTCTCGGGAGGTCAGGTCCAGTTTCATCATCGACTCACCACCAGCACTATGTGCGTCGGGAGTGCCGTCAGCCTTTATGGCCTGTGCGCTTGGATTTCTTTTATCTCCCGGCGATCAGAAAGACGGTATACAGGATAGGGAAGTCGGCATTCACAACTAAACTGTATTATTCGTTTATTGCTTTGACCATTTACTTCATCAATGGTCTGAAGATCTATTGCCTCAAAAATCCCGATACCTCGCAGGTTTTCCATGAATCTTTGCACGTTTTGAACAACAGCAGTTTGACCGGTGATTGTGACGCGATACACAGCATTCTCGAGTCTATCCAACGATTCTCGAAGTTGACGCTCACACTGCTCAGGGGTTTGATTATTTTCCTCGACCGGCGTGGCGTTGAGTAACAGACTTTTCTGTTGAGACTGTTCGAGCTGGATCTGAATTCGTTCCAGTCGATCGTCAGCGGGCACGGCACGGAATATACGATAGATGAGCCAACTGACAGGCACCCCACCTCTTATCACGGATACGTCGTTGGCTTTTGCCAAAGCCTTGACGAGTCGGTCCTTCACTTCCTGTTCCTCTTGACAGGCCTTTTCCAACACGGGTAACCCGACACGGAGCGTTTCCCGGAGCCTCAACAACTCGGCCAGTTGCCAGGCCTGCCGAACAACACCAATCGTCCCTGCAAGCAGAATGACTCCGATCCCGCACAGGCTGACCAGGACCCGGCGGCGTTTTTCCAGCAATGCCCGATAGGCTGCCGGAAGAAAATCGAGCTCAATCCTGCTGGCGACGGACATTGCGGCTACCTGACCTCATGGGAAACACGGGATGGTTCCTCTACGGTCACTTTGTCCAGCGATTCGCGTTGTGGCCTTCCTGAATGAAGCGCGAGCCCTAAAGCGATGTCCCACAGGGCCGACTCTGCAATTCGCGAGGCACACTTTATTGCACGGAAGCAGTCCAGAATTTCGACCGGAATCTCGAAAAATCGGCTTACCAGTTCCTGCAGTTCAGCAGTCGCCTCCCCACCCGAAAGCACAATTCTCTCCGGGGGTTCGCCGCGGAACGTCACATTGCAGTAGCGGAAGCAACGCGATAGCTCGTCCAGCCAGCGATTCCACACCGGCCGCAAAGTGTCGCGCACAGTGGTCACAACTTCCGGATCGCGGTTTCCTGCTCGTCGGTCGCCGTAACTGCGACGAAGGGCTTTTGCCGAATCTTCCGGGATATGGAATTGTCGTGCGATCGTGAGGTCAAAATCTATCACTCCCAGAGGGAAGTACTTGGCAAAGAGAAGGCGTTCATTTCGCACGGTAACCACAAGGGTCGCACGACTGCCGATGTGAACAAACATCATTGTCTGACTTTGATCGCTTTGGCGTCGGTACTGACGCCCCGCTGCCCGTGCCAGAGCCAACGGTTCCGCATCGATGGCCACGGGCACTAATTTTGCCTGTTCTGCGATGCGCAGTTTACGGTCGATGGCACCGCGCTTGGCAACGATCAGCACCATCTCCTGCCGCTGTAACTCGCCCTGCTGAACGATACCCGCTGGGAGAAAGCGAACTTCTACGTCATCAAGTTCCTGATTGGCGCGACTTCGGGCTTCCTCCAGGACCACATCGGCGATGTTTTTGCCAGGCACTGGCGATACCCGAATGCTTTGAACGGTGATCTCGTCGAAACCCAGTGCCATAACGACCTGCCGACCCCGGAAACGGCCGCGCTTAAGCAAATCCTGAATACACTGCGCCAGGATGCTTTCCGCTGCCTGAAGATCATTGGGCAAATGCGGAACGTCAACTTCGGCAGCTTCCAGCACCTCACTACGTGTGCTGTTCAGTTGCACAGCTTTTACTGTATAAGTGCCGATGTCGAGGCCAATCGGACTCGCGCGATCCCACAATGTGTGAAACATTGCAGGTTATCCTTTCGCTCGGTTAACAACAACGATATTCATGACGCCTAGTCGTTTCGCTTACTTGCCTGAAATAAGTCCGCTCGGGGGAGGAATGGCGTCTGATGGCCCCCGCGTCACTTCTCCCGTTTTACCATCGACGATAACGGTCACATACCGCGTGGATGCCTCTTTCCCCGTTTTTAGCCAAATAATGAATCCCAAGCCGCTTGTCGGCATTCCCTCGGGACCGAACTCGATTTTGCTTTCTGCCCGCATAACAGTCCCAAGTTCTGCTGCCGCGACTATCTCAACATCGCCCAGCGTGTCGCGAAATTTTGTCAGATCGATGATCCGTACAGTCGCATCTGGTGACTCAGGCGTTATCAACTCTTGTGGAAGCGAATGAAGCACTGTGTTTGTGCCAGTATGTCGCAAGGCGAGTCTATTTGTAGACTTATCAACGGTAACAGTATAGTTGCTGTTATAGCTAACGGCCAAGCTCTTTGCTAATTCCAGTTCACTGGCTACAAAATTCGCCGCAGCTCGTAACTGCTCGTGCACAGTGGGTTGCGAACTTGGTAGCACGAGCCCCGCTACGATCGCCATGAGTAATATGACGATCATGAGTTCCAGAAGTGTTACTCCATACCGCCGATTCATCACAATGACTAATTTAGCTTCTGATTATCATGTCTAATTTACTACTGCGTTGACTGCGTTGACGTGCTTTGGGCATCCCCCGGGACTTCATGAAAAACGGCCATCTTGCGCAACAAATCGTTCTGCTCCCTCAACAAAGAATTTTGTTGCGAGATCAACTCATTTTGACGCGTCAGCAACTCCCTGATTTTTCGCAACTCGGCGATCATTTCCATTCGTTGTTCCACACTGTTGGCAAACGGTGGCTGGGCGGGTGCTGGATCCGCCACTGAGGCGATCTGAACAAAACCTAGCATAAAACCCACTGCAGCGCTAACCAGAAGGATCATCGCTACTTTTGTTAAAGTTGACATATGTGTTTTTTTCCTCCTGTCCAATACTGGCCAATCTCTCCTGTCTAAGATCTCCTGTCAGTTTTCCAAAACGCGCACGATTTTCCATCGCAAGCCTGGGCTGCTTTCAATCGCTGTATAATCCTGGGGAGCTGGAGCATACACCGTGTTTGCGGCATCCTTCCAATGGTACGCGATTACCAGCGTTCGGCCCGAAAACCGCACCTTCGGTGCCGGATCTAAACCAAATTGACGTAACCAGAGTGGAAAATATTTGTTATCGCCCGTCGCAAATGGCTTTTGCTTTAGAAAATCGGACAATTTTTTATCCCAGTCCACGGTGTCCCAGGGGGTTCGCGGGTCGATCCGAAATCTGGTTGCAAATACTTTTCCCGAAAACTTAATATCCGTTGTATCGGGCGCTTTTTTGATCTGAATTTCGCCCAACGCCCCGACCAGTCCCTCAATTTGCCGTCCCGTCCCTGGTTCGACTCGCAGGTTTTTACACACGAGGACCGGTAACTCTACTGCGTTTTTGTCGGCTGAAATAGATCGCATCTGCACAGCCCGAAGCGACACATTACTGCCCGATATGATGACATCACCGGTTACTATGACGCTTCCAGTCCATTGAACATTGTCTTGAATAGTGAGACTTCCAGAGCGGAAATACAAACCGCACGGGTTCGTCACTGGATCGGGAGCCATGCTTACGTCTGCCAGAGCGGCCGGTAACTGAGGTACTGCGTAGAGAGGCCCTCCAGGGTACACACGATACTGACTTAATGTGGTGGGAGATTGAAGGTCTCCTGAGGGATACTGGGGGAGAACCGGGATCACTGACACATTGAGCCACAATAGAGCGTTAAGATCGTCCAACGTCTGCAAGTAGGCTGGCCAGCGAACTGTTCCTGTAAATGGCCGATAGTCGGGATAGCCGGCCTGCTTCATTGCGTACAGATCTGACAGATACTGGTACCTGGGATTGCTGGTCGGATAGTCTGGAGCAACGCGCACTGCAGACTGAAAACGCACCGGACCTTCGACCTGGCAAGGTATGTTAAATCGATTGGTATCGGAGCCGGTTTGATAAATCGTATATTTCTGGATGGTGTCCCAATCCGACGGCTCGGGAGAAAGTGCCCGCGGCTCTAGTTCGACAATCCACGTCTTCTCGCACACAGAAGGATACTCACTTTCCCCCGGAAGCCAGGCACTGCCTTTGGCTTTGAGGGTCACCCGGAGCGGGTAGCGATCGAAATCGGGATCTCCAGCTTCGAGAGTCGCATCACCGGCCACATACACGACCTCGAAGGCCTCGTTCGGAGCACACGATCCTGCTAGCACCGTACCCACACCGGGCCAACCTGGGGAAAACATCTTGGCGAAAGCGATTGATAGTCCAGACTCAGCCGCTGCTTCCGCCTTCTCCCTCAGCTGCCCGTTGCGGACAATTCGATAATGGATACTCATCACACAAAGGGCACTGTATCCCAGGGCCAGAGCGCTGATAACGGTCAACAGGACAACAAGAAGAATAAATCCTTCTCTTTGTGAATGGTCACAGTTCGAATAGTGATTAACCATCATCATTTCGACTTCTCACTGGATAACTCTAGCGTCTTTGCGCAGAGAGTAGTAGAAGGAAAGCGATCCTATAAAAGTCCGACAATATGGTGCCTCAAACTCAGTAGTACTCGGCGACGGCGCAAGTTGAATCTCCACGCGGATCCTCACCCTCCGTTGTCCTCTATCGGGTGCAAATAGACCCTGCGGCCAGGAAAGATCTTCCCAACTGAGTGAGCTGCTTTTCCACTCCTCTATAGAGGGAGCCATTTCTAGATAAAATCGAATAGCTCCCAATTTTTCAGATCCAAAGCTGAAGTATCGTAACCTGTTGGTTAGAAGAATACTCGGCAACGCGGAATTGGTGCGAATCTGTGCCACGAGGGAACGCCATCCTGTAACGTCTTCCAGGGCTGGCGCCAGTGCCTGGGAATCTGGTAGTGTGTATTCCCGCAATTCATTGGCAGCCTGCCCTGCTGGCATAAAGAATACCAACTCCTTCAGTCGCGGTCGGCCGGCCGGATCGATGGGCTTCCCGTCAATTGGCGTCCAAACCACGAGCGTTTCTGGAAAGGTAAAACCCTCCGCAGTGCGGGAAACTACAATCGCGCCAGGAAATTGTTCATTTGCATAACAACGACGAATCGCGCGATCGATCCTCCGCGTGACGGTTTTCCAAACCTGGACGTCCTCAATCGCTGTGTTTGCGGTCTGAAATGTGTCCTCCGCCACCTTGGCCAGCGTTACCACCCCCGCAATGAGTACGCCGGTGATCGCCATAGCGAGGAGCATTTCGACCAGGGTGAGGGCGTTGCGGCGGTGTTCAGTCAGAATACTCTCGAAACATATTACGAAAAACAAACGTTTAATCATAATCATGGAAGGACATACAAAAGGATGCAAAATACGAGAATAACTTAGTTCACCACGTCTCGGTCGGCGCGTGACCAACGACGCGAACGACGGTGGCCATGGGGCGAAGCTGGCCCGAGCGAGTTTTCCAGTACACGGTCACTTCGATCCGCCGATAGTCGCTCACCGAACTTCCAGAAAGCGGCTGAGCGAAATTCGTGCTGGAGACGTATTGAACCTTGACTTCGCGCCGAAAGTTTTCCAAACTGGATGCCATCGCCGGGGATGGTCGCTGACCATTGTCGCCTTCCTTGCCCAATAGCCTTCCCCACTTATCGTGAGGTGGCTCGTCGACAAGACCCGCGTAGTCGTCAATGTCGTCAAACAACGACCGATTGCCGGTGGCCTTTTCCGAGGGACTCGGCCCCAACGCGGCATACGGCGATAACCCTGGCTCGCAATAACGACAGTTGAGAATTTCGTCCATGAGGTCATGGGCCAACCCTTCGGCAACCTCACGAACGACCAGTTCCTCGCTATTTTGCATGACTACCCCTAAAGCGAGCGCAACAGCAGCGGTGACTGTCGCCAAAAGCGCTACAGCCACCAACACTTCGACGAGCGTGAACCCTGCATTGGGCGTGCGGAGTTTCATTTCTTACCCGTCCACTCGCGCGATGCCTTGCCCTTGCGCCATCAAAAGTGGGGTTATCAAGGTGGGAGGGCGGTTCCTCTTGTCAAATATAAGCCGAAAACAATACCACCGGGCAACTTTCAAGAAACTGCCCAAATTGTCTTTGAGTTTATTGCCCGTCACACAAAATCGGGAGTAAACACGGTCGCTCGGTCTGGCAACAGGCCCCCCAGCCATCGGCCACCCGTTCGCCGACCGATGATTCTTTTGATTTTGCTAGCAACACTTCCGATGATATTTTTGACGGACTGTCAGGCTGGTATGCCAAGGCTGCGATAATCTGTATAATTCGAAGCGAGTTTGCGGACGTCAGCGGAACACTGGACCTTTTGGGGAAGGCCCTATTCCCCGATGGATGAGACAAGAAAGGATGAGAATGATGAAGTTGCGGAAAGTGATAGCTGTAATGGCCGTGCTCGTAGCGTGCACGGCGACGGTGGCGAGTCTCGCCGGGGAACGATTGAGATACGTGCGCGGAACCGGCTTATCCGGGCTGGGAAACCCGGCCTGCGGTCGCGACAACGTGTGTTGCCCGATTTGCGGCTGTGCTCAGTGTGCCGGCCATCCCTGGCATGTTGCGCCGCGCGATCCGCGAATCGGCTGGGGCTGGGGTGGGCACGGTCACGGTAGCGGCGCTTATATTCAGCCAGGTCCCCCAACGGCTGCCATCACGTATCCCTACTATACGGTTCGTGGTCCCAGAGATTTCCTGCAGCGCAATCCGACCCCAATCGGTCCATGACCAACGCAATAGTTGCGAGTGATCACTCCTAAGAGAACACGCAACTGGCCAATGATATCGCGGCTCGGTTAATCCGTGCTTGTATCAGGCGTGATCTACCATCAGCCGGCTTGGCGCTTGTGCCGCAATGCGCCGCGCCATGCTGAGTTGAATCGCAAGTGGGCAACGAATTGCGGATTATGGCGACCGCTCCTTCAGGGCGGTCTTTTTTTTAGTCACGTCACAAGCCAGGGAAGAACGAGTTGGGCACCTCCTAAAATGAGCAAAAAACCGGTTAGATCAGTAATTGTTGTCAGGATTGGCCCGGACGCCAGGGCGGGATCAATCCCAATTCGCGCAAGTCCCAGCGGCATGGCCGCACCCAACAGAGCTCCCACCACTGTATTGAGTGCCAATGCACTTCCCACCAGCACGCCCAAACAAACGTTTCCTTGCCATATCCAGCCAACCGCTGCCAACAGAAATCCAACGACTAAGCCGTTTACAAGGCTAAGCGGAAGCTCGGCCTTAACGACCCGCCACGCGTCTCGCGGGGTGATCAAACCGGCAGCGAGTTCTCGAAGCGTAACCCCCAGAGACTGACTCCCCGTGTTACCCCCCATATCTGAGATGATCGGCAAGAAAAACACCAGCGCCAGCACCTGCGCAATTGTGCTTTCAAAAAAGGGGATCACGCTGGCCGCGATCAGGTCCAGGAAAAGAATGATGGACAACCAAACCGTTCGTCCTTTGATGCGCTCTTTGAGAGCCATGGAGCGGATCTCTTCGCCACCAGAAATGCCGAGTAATTTCAGAAAACTGCGGCTGGCCCGCTCGGCCATGGCTTCCTCTACATCCTGCCGCCGCACCATTCCAATTAACCTGCCGGCTGAGTCCACCACAGGAAGGCCGAAGAATCTGTATTTCCTAAAGAGGTGATCCAGGTCATCCAGCGATGTCTCGGCGTGGACAGAAATCGGATTACAGATTTCTAGGTCGGCGAGACTCCGATCCGGTACACTTAGCAGAAGATCACGTACCCTTAAAACCCCTTTTAATACTCCGTCGCCATTTATAGTGTAAATGTAAAGAACATCATAATTCTTGTATTTTTCGGCATTCAGTCGAAGATCGCGAATAACGTCGTCGACAGTGAGAGATTCGTTGTAGGCCAGGTATTCCGTGATCATCAGACCGCCGGCGGTGTCCGGACGGTATTGAAGCAGACGGCGGGCGTCCTCCGCCTCGGCCGGCCTCATTTGTTTGAGAAATTCTTCCGACCGTTCAGGAGCGACAGCCGCGAGCAAGTCCGCCCGTTCGTTGCTCGGCATCTCGTCCAGGATCGCGGCCGCCCGAAAACTGTCCATCCCTTCCAGCACAGCCGCAGCCTGGCTCTCGGGGAGTTCGAGGAGCATCTCGGCCGCCTCGTCAGAATCAATCAATTCCATCAACCGGGTCTGACCCTCCAGGCCTAAATGCCATAACACATGGGGAAGCTCACCCGGTGGAATCTTTTGCAAGATTCTGGTAACCAGGTCGGCGTCTTTTTGCTCAATAGCATCTTGGAGTTCTTTGGCCAACTGTTCAACTTTCGTGGTAATTTCGTTGTTTTTCTGTAAATCACTCATGTTTCTCTGCCACAGATAAAAGCTTACAACCAAACTGTGTTTTTTACGCCAAATTACTCTGTTTACTTAAGCCGGCGGTGATTAAATGCGCTTTTACTGACTGCGGAGAATCTCGGAAAGTGCGTCCACCAGGGCATCCACATCAGAAAAGTCATTGTAGGCATGGGGACTCATCCGCAAACGTCCCGATCTGACGCTGGTAACGATGCCCCGTTCCAACAACTTCCCTTGCACATTGCCGAGCGATTTACTGGGCCATTCGACGGCAACAATGCCACTCGAATGTTCCCTCGTGCTTCGATCACTGACGACAGTGAGTCCCAATTTTGTAAGTCGCTCGACCAAATAGTCAGTCAGATCCAGCACTCGGTTTTGCAACCGCTCTGTGCCGTAGTTGTGGAGCAATCGAAGAGAAGAGTACAGGCCAATAAAGCCCACCATGTTGGTGGAGCCGCCTTCATACCGTGCGGCACTCGGTTTCAGACGAAATTCTATTCGATCAAAATCAAATGCGTGTTCAACACTGTTCCAGCCGAGGCTGGTCGGCCGCAGAACTTCCCAAAGGGGCTCCCGCACGAATAGGATGCCCGCCCCTTCGGGCCCCAAGAGCCACTTGTGGCCGTCCGCCGCAAGAAAATCTATTCCGGCCTCGCGAACATCCAAAGAGAAAACCCCAAGGCCCTGAATTGCATCGAGAAAAAAATAGGCCCCAACCCGGTGAGCAATCTCAGCCAAATCACCAGGGTTATGCCGCCACCCCAAATGGTAGCTCACCCAACTGACGGAAAGAATACGGGTTCGGCTATCGCACGCGGCTGCCAGATCTTCTAGCCGCACGCGTCCTTCTCGGGCCGGAACACGGCGCACCTCCACGCCTCTTTGACACAGCGCCAACCAGGGGTACTGATTTGCCGGGAACTCATCGGCTGGCACCACCACGTTATCGCCCGGACGCCAGGGAAATCCCTCCGCCACTATCGAGACTCCATGACTTGTGTTCCTCACAAGAGCAATCTCTCGTGGAGAAGCCCCTAGAAGCTGTGCAGCGATTGTCCGGAGCTGCTCCAGAACTCCAGCCCATTGCTTCCATACCACGTCGCCCATTTCTGCGGCTTCGCGGGCCCAGCGAATGATCGCATCCCGGCTCACGTCCGGCAACGGTGACACCGCCGCGTGATCGAAGTATGCCCAGCGCTGACAAATGGGCATGTGCCCTCGAAAATCCTGCCACCACTCGACCGCATTCACTTCACCTGGTCTAATATCGTTCGGCTTCTCAAGAAACATTGGTCGTGCACGCGTTACTCATTTCACTCGGACAGTCATCATTGAAGAAACCGACTATCATTCTACAAAAGTTCTTCAAGTTGGTCTACAAGTGATTCGAACCTTTGCATGGCTGCCTCCACTGGCTCTGGCCGCTCCATGTCCACTCCGGCATCTCTCAACAGATCAAGCGGATCCTTCGAGCAACCTCCCGCCAAAAAGCCCAGGTAATCCTTCACTTCGCGATCACCCCCGTTTAAGACACGCTCGGCCAGCGCGATCGCCGCGGAGAGCCCCGTCGCATACTTGTACACGTAGAAAGCATTATAAAAATGCGGAATTCGAAAACACTCCAAATCCAGCAACTCCGGTATCTCAACTTCATCACCAAAGTAATCCTGTAGCAATTGTCGATAAATCTTTCGAAACGCATCCAAGGTCAGCGGCTCCCCGCTTTCCAGCGTCTCATGCGTGATCTTCTCAAATTCGGCAAACATCGTCTGTCTAAAAATAGTGCCGCGGATCTCGTCAATCTCGTGGTTAATAATATTCGCCTTCTCTCGCGCATCTCTGGCTTTTCCCAGTAAATACCTGCCTAATAATTGTTCATTGAAAGTGCTTGCCACTTCCGCCACAAAGATTGTGTACTGATAAAGATGGTAGGGCTGATGATGGGCTGAATAGTAACTATGCATCGAATGCCCTGCCTCGTGAGCAAGTGTGAAAACATGGTCGAAAACATCATCCTGATAGTTCATGAGAATATACGGATTGCCATCGTATGTGCCCGCGCTGAAAGCGCCGCTCTGTTTGCCGCGATTCTCGTATTTGTCGCACCAGCGGCTTTCAAACCCACGCCGCAAAACCTCCACATATTCCGTTCCCAAAGGCTTTAGGGCCTCTAGAATCACTGACACTGCCTCGTCCCATGACCTTTTCACTTTAACGTCTTTAACAAGCGGAACATAGGTGTCGTAAACACTAAGCCGCTTTAACCGCAGTTTTTTTCTCCTTAATTCATAATAGCGATGGAGAACAGGTAGATATTTTCTGACCGTAGCAATCAATTGATCATAAACTGTTACGGGAATATTCTCGGCGAAGAGTGCTGCCTCACGGGAGGAAGGAAAGTTTCTCACGCGGGCATAGTACACATCCTTTTGCATGGATCCCGCCAGAGTGGCCGTGAGCGTGTTCTGGTGCTCTAGATACTTCTCATAAAACATTTGGAAGGCCTGAGACCGCACTTTCCGGCTCGGCGACTGGAGGAACGTAATAAACGTGGCATGTGTCAATTCAATTTTCTGGCCTTTTTCATTTTCCAATATACCAAAGCGAAGATCAGCATTGTTGAGTTGATGAAAGACATGCGACGGCGTTTCGGCCATCTCCGTCTGCATTGCCAGCAAACGTTCCTCCGCGAGGCTCAGGATATGGGGACGCCACCGAAGGATGCGTCGCAGGTAAACATCATACGGCCGGAGCGCATCATGCTGAAGATATTGCTCCATCCTTTCGGGCGGGATGGCCAGTAACTCCGGCCGAATAAAACTGGCCGCCTGTGCAACACGGCTCGCCACATTGAGAAATCGCCCGCGCATTCGCTGATACTCAGAGTTCGACAGGTCTTCTGCAGTCTTCAGGAACGCATACGTCCCCAGGCGTTCTCCCTGTCGATCCATGTCCAGATCAAAGCGAAGACAATGAGCAATGACCTCCGGCCCTTCCGCAAGTTTTCCCCGAAAGCGATCATATTCCTGAATGCGCTTTTCCCATTCCGCAAAAGCCGCCTCCCAACTCGCATCGTTGGGGAAAAGGCTTGACAGGTCCCAGGTGTCTTCAACTTTCTGGGCACTTCGCGGAATGAGCACCTTTGTACGAGGCATGGCAGAATCCATCTCCTTTCACTTGAGTCGCCGGCTAAACTTCTCGGATCACCGCAACCTGCCAGATTGCAAGCACCATGTCGCGCTATCAGCGGATTATCATCCAGTCTCGACAGGGCGTCAACCGCTGGGCAGAATTCGGTGGACATTCATCAGCCCTACAGCGCGTACCGAGTTCGGCGGCGATCAAGGCCCCATCGGACCGTTGTATTGGGCTCTGGCTGAGTCGATGACGGGAGGGAGTAGAGCTTTCAACGAATGACCGTACTGGTTTGTCGGTCGTTGGATGCCCCGGCTTCGCCGTTTCACGTCTGGCAAGACAACAAACCACCATGTCTGCGGGTCCCTGATGCCGCGAAGGCGGAGCTGTGAGCTGCCGAGCATACAGGGTGCTGCTCCCCATTGACAGGCAGCAAACCGGGCCGTTAGGATATTTATGAAGTCTAAGTACGAGGAGCGGGGCGCGTGGTGGCCGTTGGCTGGGCAGGGTGATACCTTTGGCCTAGGGTTGATAGCTGGCAGCGAGAACCAACGAGAACCGATAGAAATATTGGGCACGGTCAAAGGTGTCTGTTTGACCGCGTGTGAAACGGACAGGTAGCTCAGTTGGTAGAGCACTGGACTGAAAATCCAGGTGTCGGCGGTTCGATCCCGCCCCTGTCCACTGGATGTAAGTGACGCTGAATCCTTGGGTTACGGATACCGGCCGGCGGTCGGCCGTGCGGCGTTCGGTCCTCAAAAAAGTGGTAGTCTACCACTTTTGGTCATTGAGGGGCGCACGCATGGCAGAACGTGGCTGTGTTCCAGCCTATCGCCGCCACAAGCCGAGTGGCCAGGCAGTCGTCAGGATCGACGGGAAAGACTTCTACCTGGGCAAGTACGGGACTGCCGAAAGTCGCAGGGAGTACGATCGGATCATCGCAGAGTGGTTGGCGGCTGGCCGGGTATTACCGACGTCTGGCGGCGATATAACCGTAGCGGAGTTGTGCCTGCGTTATTGGCGGTTTGCTAAGGCCTACTACACCGCGGGCGGAAAGCCGACGGGATCCTTGGACCGGGTCAAAGTCGCGATTCGTACGCTGAGAGAAGCCTACGCCCACACCCTCGCGAAAGACTTCGGCCCCCTTGCTCTTCAGGCCATTCAGCAGAAACTGGCCGCATCGGGCCGCTGTCGGCGGTACTGCAACCACATTGTGGATCAGATTAAACGGATCTTTAAGTGGGCCGTCGCTCAGCAACTTTTGCCAGAAACAGTGTACCGGGCCCTCCAGGCTGTTCCAGGTCTCCGTAAGGGGCGATCCCCGGCCCCAGAGCGTCCCCCAATCCGCCCCGTCCCGGACGACGTGGTGGAGGCTACGCTCCCCTATCTCCCCCCAGTGGTGGCCGATATGGTCCGCATCCACCGCCTGATTGGTGCGCGCCCCGCTGAGGTCTGCGCCATGCGGCCCTGTGACATCGATACGTCCGGCCCGGTGTGGACGTATACCCCCCAACACCACAAAACTGAATACCGAGACCATCAGCGCGTCATCTTCATTGGTCCCAAGGCTCAGGAAATTCTCCGCCCGTACCTGCTGAGACCGAAAGATTCGTTCTGTTTCGTTCCCGCGGAGAGTGAAAAGAAGCGGCTCCGCATTCGCCATGAGCAGAGGAAGACCGCGCTGAGTTGCGGTAATCGACCCGGTTCGAACCGCAAACGGCGACCGAAAAAACAGCCCGGGGAGTGCTACACGACGCATGCCTACTACTACGCCGTCCGGCGGGCGGTGGCCAAGGCTAATCGGGATCGGCTCCGCCAGCACCTTGCCAACGGCGGCGACCCTAAAGACGCCCCGCAAATTCCCTATTGGACTCCCAACCAACTCCGCCATACCGCCGCCACGGAGATCCGTAAGCTGTTTGGCCTAGAAGCCGTCCAGGCAGTTTTGGGCCATCGGAACATGCTGATTTCTGAAGTCTATGCGGAAAAAAACCTTCTGCTGGCCCGCGAAGTCGCAGCGCGAATCGGGTGAGTTATGAGCGACAACGCCTTACCCCCCTTCGTAAGACAGATCATTGAGGAGCTCGAACCCTGGCGGATGCTAAGCCCGGAAGAATGTGCACGCCTGACAGCGTGGATAGAAACCCTCCATCCACGAATAAGGGAATATGCTGAAGACCTTAGACCTGGTGTTCCAGCCTTATCCCGCACGTGGGTTTCAATGGCGCTGGCGATGATTCCCAACGGCAACCTTCTCGCCGAGGCATACCTCAGGGTCAAGAAACGCCTCGCCTATCAGGAGGCAATAACTAAGTGGGCGAGCGACACTCCCGGATCCCAAAAGATTGATACCCCACTCACGCCCCTTCAGCAAGATATCTTGCGTGCCCTGGATGGTCAGGCATTGAAAAAGGAGAAACTGGCTGAGAAGTTAAAAATCGATCCAGCCCGTCTGTACCGCAACGGTGGGATCAAGGAACTCGTCACTAAAGGCCTAGTATGTCACAAGGAGGGGGTTGGTTATTACCGGCCCGACGCTCCCCCCCGCCAGGCAGCGGCCCCCTAGCTGTCACCGCCGAACCGTCTGATCGTTGCCCGACAGCACATCGCCCTCGTGATGAAAACGCTCCCCTCCCCACGTTTGTCCCGAGTGTGTCACTAAATTTATCGCAATACTGACCATGCCCTTCCGCGATCGCCATTCTGGGCCCTGCTGGCAGTAGCGTTCCCCGCTTGCCGCGGCACTCATCGCGCCCCTAAAGCGCCCCCAAACAGTCACCAAACAGTCACCAAACAGTCACCAAACAGTCACCAAACAGTCACCAACAGTCACTAACGCGCCACTAAATAGTCACTAAATAGTCCCTGACAAACGCACGCGGTCGCCTACAATCGCAAGTGGAACGACTTGGTTAAAAGGAGGTTTTTCGATGGCGATCGATCTGACCCGGGAACGACTCATCACGTTGCGTGAAGCGGTTGCTATGTTGCCCCGCCGACGCGCGGGCAAGAAAGTGCACGTCAGCACGCTGTACCGATGGACGTTGCACGGCATCCGAGGCGTCCGCCTAGAAAGCCTCCAGTGCGGCGGGACCCGAGTCACCAGCGTGGAGGCCTTGGAACGATTCTTTCGCCGCCTGGAAGAGCAGCCTAAAGACGGCACATCGCCCCGCTCATTCGCGAAGCGGATCCGCGACTCAGAGCGGGCAGTCCAGGAACTTGCCCGCGACGGGATGTGAAAACCCCGAAAAAATGCGACGGTGCACCGTGGAGCCGCCACCGTCGCAAAAGGAGGTTCGATGATGGAGTATACCCTGCGCAAGGCTGCTCTGCAATATGCCCGGCGCGGCTGGCACGTGTTGGCCTTGACGCCCCATGGGAAAACCCCGCTCGTCAAACATGGCTTCTACGATGCCACGACGGAAGAGGAAAAAATCAGCGAGTGGTGGAACCGACTGCCGCTTGCCAACGTCGGGATCCGCACTGGGCTTGCCTCCCGGCTTGTTGTCATCGACGTGGACGGCAGGGACGCCGTGGGAACACTCCAGAAACTGGCTCAGCGCCTCGGCCCCTTGCCGAAAGGACCGCGGGTGCGGACGGGAAGAGGGTGGCACGCCTACTTCACGGTCGATGCTAACATCCGAAGTTGCAAACTCGCTAGAGGCATCGACGTAAAAGCGGAGGGCGGCTACGTTGTCGCCCCACCCTCTCGGCATCCTTCGGGGGCGATTTACACCTGGACGACCGCGCCGAATTCCGACGCGCCGCCGCCGTTGCCCAGAAGTTGGCTGCAATACCTTTTTGATCGATGCAACAGAGAGAACAGAGAGATAACTAACTTACAGAGAGATCCTAATGTTACAGAGAGATACAGAGAGGATCTTAATTTACAGAGAGATACGGATGTTACAGAGAGATACGGAGGAGATTGGGTCTGCGGTGCTTCGCTTTGCAATTCAACCGCTTTCGATGGTGACATCCGACGCGCGATTGAAGAAACGCTGCCGGACGGCCCGGGCCAGCGGCATCGGGCGATCTTTGAGTTGGTGAGGCGGCTCAAGGTAATGCCGCGCCTGGCCGATGCCGAGGGAAAGGAATTGTTGCCGATCCTTCGGGAGTGGCACCGCCAGGCGTTGCCCGTGATTCGTACCAAGCCCTTTGAGGAGAGTTTGGCCGACTTCCTGGATGCGTGGCGGCGAGTGCGATTCGCTCACGGAGATGACCCGATCGCGGCAGCGCTGGCCAAGGCCAGCACGGGTCCGCACCCTCCGGAGGCGGACATCTTTGACGATGAGCGGCTGAAGCTGCTTGTCGGCTTATGCGCGCATCTGCAAACACTGAGCGGGAACGCCCCTTTTTTCCTGAGCTGCCGGACAGCGGCAGAGTGCGTTGGTGTTGACCACGTCACGGCTGCGCGATGGCTGCGGTTGCTCACGCAGAGTGGCGTACTGGAGGTCGTGGAGCCGGGCGATCGCGTCAGTCGGCGGGCAACTCGTTATCGGTATAAATTGGCCCAAGGGGAGCACGTCCAAAGACGAACGGGATCAACACCAGAACATCAGGTTGGCAGGCTGTGAGGGCGTCCCTCACAGGCGATGGGCAGTGGATTCTTTGTCCACTGCCCGATTACGCAAGTGATGTTAGAAAAATACATTGTAAAGCACCCTCGGCTTGGTTGCACTCATGGTTGCACTGCTTTTTCCGCGGGGATGGAAGAAACTTCACCAAAACCCGGTGTTCAACGCTTTGGCTAACTGTGAAGGTATTGATATACGGGCGTATACCGTGTACACTTGGACAGGAACCCAAGAAAAACGGAGGTTGAGTCATGCGACTCGTGTATGTGTGCAAGCATTGCGGCAAGGAATTGACCGATTGGGATGTGAAGGAAATGGCCGAATCGGACTACCGGGTGGTCACTGAAGAGGAGCTGGCAACCCTGCGCGAAGTGCGGACGGATAAGGAAGGTCCTGTCTCGAAGTGGGCGGGGCGGCCGGTCCTTTCGGCTAACGTCATTTCCGCAATTGTCCGGCAATGGAGAGTGCGGTGATGTTGCAACGACTGAATTTGATTCCGTGCCCGGAATGGCTTGACGCCAAGCTGAAAACTCGCGTCGAAGCCTGGAACCAACGCCTTACTGAATTACAGCTACGCGAAGCCGAACTCCGCGAAGCACAACAAATATTAATCAATAAACCAACGGCTACGCATGCCAACAAACTGGAACGTGACGCGGTCGAATTTGCCACGGCTGTTGAGGCATTGATTCGTGACGGCCGGGAGCTGCTGGAAGAATGTTGGCGAAGCGGAATGGCGGAGCGGGACCGACGACGCGAGCAACTGAAGGGCACAGTCAAACAGCATATTAAGGACTTGGCCGAATCGCTGAACGTTCCCGTCCCCGATCGAGAATGGGACCCGGTGTACGTCAAACTGGCTGACGTAGTATGGCTGAAACCCGAAATAGCAGCGGCACAACAAGAAGTGGAAGATATTCACGCGACTAATCAGGAGTTCGTTAGCATACTGCACTGGCAATTACCGGCCGTTGCAAGGGAAGTAAGGGAGCTGCTTAAGAAGCTACTGCCCGCCGTTTCAACGGTTAATTTCTAAGGATGAAACCGTATGGCGGACCGGGACGAACATGGGCGTTTCCTTCCGGGGTGCAAGCCCGGACCGGGGCGACCGCGGAAACGGTACAGTGCCGTTGAGTTGCGCAAGGCGGTACTGAAGGCCGTTACGCCGGAAGAGGTGGCCGCGATAGTCAGGGCGCTACTCTCCCGTGCAATGGATGGTGACGTTGCGGCGGCCCGTGAAGTGTTGAACCGGGTGTTAGGCCCGCCCATCGAAGCGGATTTACTTGAGCGGCTGGAGCGGTTAGAGAGGGCCATTCATGAGCAGATTTCGAGATAAACTGACGCGGCTTGAAAAAAGCCTCATTAGGCGTGACCAACCGGATCACATCCATGTTATTTCCGAAGGGGACCCCGACCCAACGATCACCTGTCCGCAATGCAAAGCCGGTCACTGCGCTCTAGTCGTCATTGAGCGGATTGTAAAAGCGAAATCTTGTAACGACAATCAGAACCGGTAAAGTGAATTAAAGAGACGTTGTGTGATGGGCGGCTAGGGAAGCTAGCCCCGAAAGCCCGCCGCCACACGGGTTGCCGCCCGTCCTTCTATGGTGTGGCGTCCTTTTTCGCGTGGAGTGGCACACGTGTCTAGTGACCTTCCCCAACGGTTTCGGAATCTGGCCGCACTGTATACGGCCGTCCTGGAGCACTGGCGAGTCTTTTGGGAGCGTATCAACGCCGAGGACCGCAATGTTCGCCTCGGTGCAGCGGTTGCGTGGGAAAAATTTCGGGACGCTTTCATAATCGCGGCCCGCGCGTTAGGCGAACTAAGGCAGGAGGTTCCCAAGGAAGTGGCAGACCTGCGGATGGATTTTACCTACTCCGGCCCGCTACGCGTGAGAGAGGCTTTGGATGGGCAAGCTGAGTTTTTCGAGAAATGGTTGCTCCGGGTGACCGAGGCGGAAGATGTATGTTGGATTTGGCGCACGGACTTCCACCGGTACATGGAGTGGCTGGACCGGGATGAGTATGACCTGGTAAGAGCCGCCAAGGCATGCGAAGAGTGGGACCGCAAACAGGAAGCGGAAAAGATCGTTAAGGCGCTTGAACAACCCGCCCCGTTGGAAAGCTGTGACCAGGCGGAAGCGGTCACCACCAGACTAGAGAACGCCTTGGCAACGCCAGAGGAAACTGCCCAGCCCGTGGTGACCAAGGATGCACAATTCCAACCGACAACGTGTGACGCAACGGTACAGAATGACTCCGCAGACTCAAGACGGCGGCGGGGGTGGTGGGTCAAAGAGGCGGTTAAGCTGGTGTCTAAATACCCAGAACTCTCAAACAACCAGATTGCGGCCATGTTGGGCATTCATCCGTCAACGCTCTCGAAGAATAACACATTTCAAAAAGTGGCCGCCGATATTCGCCAGCAGGGCAACATTCGGCAAGGTTACCACTCCGGGGCGAAAATAGACGGCATAGTCGCCCCCGTTGAAGAGGACGATTAATCTTCTCTATGTGATTGACTGACGCTTCGCGCCCGGCTTTATGCCGGGTTTTTTGTTGCGCGTTGACTGTTGAATTCAACATCAATTTCAACACCGACACATTTCTAAGTTGTTTTTTTAACGTCACTTGCGAAATCGAATTCAACATGAAATTCAACTCCGCCGGGATTTATAGAGAGCACGTTTCGGTTTTCACGAAAGGGTAAAGCTATGGGTGACGCGACTGAATTTCTTTCCCCGGCGGAATTGGGGAAGCGACTGGGGGTCTCTCGCCGGACGCTGTTCCGGCTTGTCAGCGCCGGGCGATTGCCGGAACCAGTGCGGTTGACGAAACGCACCATCCGATGGGAATGGGCAGTCGTCCAGCAATGGCTCTCCGCCAAAGACAATCGCCGAAAGCGGGAGGGAGGGGGCAATGACAAGTGACCCGATTGCAAAAGTACTTGACACCTTGGAACGCGCCGGCTGTCGTGGGTTGATGGTGAAACAAGGGACCCGGTGGCAGTATCAGTGCCCCGCTCACGAAGACAGGAAGCCAAGCCTAACGGTTACCCGCAACGCGGGCGGGACGGTGCTTATACACTGCCATGCGGGGTGTTCCACCGAAACTGTTCTGGCTGCCCTTGGACTGACGGTGAAAGACTTGTTCCCCAACGCCCAGGAAATTCGCCCTAGGGAACAAAAGAACACCCCGAGGAAAAACATCAGTGAACATCGGAACACCAACGGTAAAACTTATCCGACGGCCCGGGATGCACTGAAAAGCTACGGCTTGGGAAAACCTACCCAATGGTGGGTTTACAGGAATGGGGATGGCCAAGAGGTGATGGTAGTCGCCCGTTGGAACCGCTCCGACGGGAAAGAAATCCGCCCGGTACACCGCACCTTATCGGGCTGGAAGCCCGGGGCACCACCACCGCCGCGGTTACTCTACAACCTGCCCAGGATTCTCCAGGCTAGCCCTGACGCCCCGATTGTCCTTGTCGAAGGCGAAAAATGTGCTGACGCTGTAACGACGCTTGGCTTTGTGGCTACGACGTCACCTAACGGTGCCCAAGCCGCAAAACATGCCGATTGGACGCCCCTAGCCGGGCGTGAAGTTTGGGTCATTCCGGATTTTGACGAAGCCGGCCAGAAATACGCCAAAGACGTTACGGAGCTGCTGTACGCGGCCGGTGCACGGGCAGTGAAAGTGTTAGGTTTGAATGTACTATTTCCCGAAGCTAGCAAAACCTTTCCGCAAGGTTTCGACATCGCGGATATCGTCCAAGGCTTTCGCGAGGATGCCAACGCCGTGAAGTTGCTGGCCGATTTGGCGGAGCGGATTCGGGACGTTGGGGCGAACACCCCACCGGAACCCCGACCCGGGGACGCGACGGCCGGGAAGATATTATGCCTGGAAGCACCCCTTCAGAAAGCAACTGAACCAATCCCAGTCGATGATGGGGCGGAATTAGCAGAATTGCCGTCAAGCCGATGGATGCCGTTTCCTGTAGAAACGTTGCCCCCGACGGTGCAACGTGTTGTTCAGGAAATTGCTACTGCCACCAACACCGATTCAGCCACAGCAGCGGCTTTTGCACTTGGTACGTTGGCAGGTGCGATTGGAAACAGCAGGGCCTTGCAACTCAACGAGAGTTGGTTGGTGCCGTCCATTCTGTGGGTTGGCGTAATCGCAACATCGGGAAGCGGGAAAAGTCCAGTGCTGGCATTCCTAACGAAACCTATCGAAGACGCCGAAGCACAGTTGGCCAAGGATAATAAACAGCGAATGCAAGAATACGAAGAGGCCACGCTACAGTACGAAGCGGCGTTGCGTGAATGGCGAAATAACCGTAGTGGCCGCCCACCCGAAAAGCCGACTCCACCCCCGCAACCGCGATTACTCACCATGGATACGACACTGGAGGCCGTCGGCGTGCTACTGAGTCAGTCTCCCCGTGGACTTCTGATGGCACGTGATGAATTAGCCGAATGGTTCGACTGCACCCGCTACAAAAATAGTTGCACCGACGCGGCAGGCTGGAACCGCTGTTTCGACGGGCTTCCGTTATTCGTGGATAGAATCAACCGCGAGCGGTTGGCCATCCCGCGGGCGTCTGTTTCTGTGGTGGGGGGTATCCAGCCGGCTGTGCTACGGCAATTCGTGGGCAACGTTTATGTGTCCGATGGCGGCATGCTTCCGCGGATGTTGCTTCTCGCGCCGCCGACGCGTCCACGCCGCTGGAATTCGGGCGTTAGCAAAAGCGTCCAGGCCAAGTGGGCAACCTTCGTTGAGAGTTTACTGGCATTGCAAATGTGTGATGGCAAAAACGGCCCCGCCCCGGTTCTTCTTACCATGTCGGCGGAAGCGGAAAAGGTGTGGGCTGAGTGGTACAACACGATGGGCGATGCCATCGAAGCGGCTAATCTTACTCACGATTTCAAGCTTGCGTCTTTTTTGTCCAAGCTACAGGGCACCGCCGCACGAATTGCACTCGTGCTACACTTAGCCCGGTGGGCGGATGGCGTGGATGGCGATGCTTCCACCGTCAGTGCCGAGAGTATGAGGAACGCCCTTCAAATCGCGTATTGGTGGCGTAATGAATTATCTCGCGTGCTTGAGTACTTACTGACGGATGAAATGCGTGCAGCTGAGTTGGCGGTGTTGGAGTGGGTACGCAAACGCGGCGGGCAGGTGACAGTGCGCGACTTATACTCCCACGGTCCGCGGCAATTTCGGGGCAAGCCCGATGAAGCAGAAGCTGTCCTGTCGAAGCTTGCCCGGCTTGGGTACGGAACGTTAGAAACAGAACCCGCTTCCCAAAAGGGGGGTAGGCCAAAACACGTGTTTCGACTGGCGGAATCAGTGGAAGCGGAAGCGAAACTTCACGAAAAGGCCGTTTTACGAGGTTTTGCTTCCGCTTCCAGTGCTTCCAACCACAAAGTGGAAGAATCGCCAGCGGCCAACTCCAATCCTATACCCCCCGAAAGTGGCGGGACAGATTCCGGGCACTCTGGACAGGCCCAACGTCCCCTGGTGGACATCGACGAACTGAACCGCCGACTGGCGGAAGCGGCTGAAGAGGACGCCGAAGTTTGGTTGGATTATTGATTGGGAGGGCGTATGAGTGTTAGACGACATCAAGCCCTGGACCCTGTCCCGGTGATCAAAACGGAAAGCCCCCCGTACTTCCTTCACTGGCTGAATCGTCCTGGTGTTAAGGTGGTTTGGGAGAACGGCAAGCTCCGGCTTGGCGTGAAGCCCGGGGCGTTAACGGCGGAGGAAGTGGCCATCCTGCTGGGCCACAAAGAAAAAGTGGGCGGTTGGCTGTTACTTCACAAACTCTGGGACGCGGGATATTCCATCCGGTTGCAACCAAGCGAATATGGCCCGGGATACGTTCTCATGCCAACGGGGACGCCGACACAGCGCGTGGACTTCCCGGCTCTCTTTGAACTCTACGACACTTTCCACGACTCCGCGGTTGCCCTGCTACTGGACGCCTGCCGGTTGCTCAAGATCGATCCCGTGGATTGGCCGAAGGCCGCGGAGCGATTCGTTAGGGAAGCGATCCTTCATGTCCAAGAACGCGATTTCGCTTAAGCATCACAGAAAAGGTGTGATATGACAAAATCCGACAAAACCCGACAATTACGGCTGGCACAGAGGAACGCGATTGAGCTTCTCTTGGCGGGTAAAACCGATCAGGAAGTGGCCGAGGCGGTAGGCGTTACTCGGCAAACAATAAGCTTGTGGCGTAACAAAGATGAACTCTTCCGAGCGGCCCTGGATGCCCGCCGACAGGAGCTCTGGGGGGCGTACGTAGAGCGTTTACGGCAATTGGTAGGTCGCGCCCTCCAGGTCTTGGAGGCCGACTTGCTTCAAGATGACGACCGACGCCTACGGCAATCAGCGGCGGTGCACATCCTAAAGTGCGTGGGACTTTACGGAGCGAATTTGGAACCCAAAGATTCCGCGGAGCGGTGGCCCTTCGACGACTGGACCGACGCACAGTTGGAAAGGGCGTTGAAGCGCTTTTGGGGCGATAGCTTCACGACGGAGAGTTGACGTCATGAGAATATCCGCACAGAAGGAGACTTCCCCGCTAACGTTCCGAAATTTCCAGGAAGCGGCGGGATGGCTACTTCGGGGCGGCTACCGGCTCCGGCTCCGACAGGATGGGGTAATAGAAGTGTGGCATTCACTGCCCGGTGGAAGGCCGGTTACTCAAGACATCCTGGACGCCCTGACGCCCTTCTACCGGGAATTCAAGCGCCGGCTGAAAAAGCCCCGTGGTTGGCCCCGCAATGTGGAGTTGCCCAAGTGGTGGGCAGACATAGCCCTCGGCTTCACGATCACGCGGGCAAGGGCGTCGGAATGCCCGGGGTGCGGCTTTCCGGTTGCGGTTCTGGTGGATTTTCACTTCTGGAATGAGTGGCGTTGCCCGCAATGCGGAAGGATGGCGGAACCGTCGGTGGCTAACGTCACGGCCCGCGGCTAATGGGCGGAAACGTTGGGACGCATTGCAATAGGCATCCGGCTTCTGTAGGATAGGGCAGGCTCTTGGGGGCGGGATAGGGGACGCCCGACAAGCCGCTGTACCCCCGGCTTCCCGCCCCGTTTCTTTCATGGGGTATGGTTTTCTGTGAAGGGGTACCGGTATGGCGTTCATCTTCAAAAAGACGGTAACCCGTTGGGTCCACCAAGGGGAACGGGTGACGGCGGCGGAAGCCCAGCGACTCATCAAGCAAGGGAAGCCCGTCGAAAAGGTGAAAGAGCAATCCCGAAAGTGGTACATCCGGCTTCGGCTTCCCAACGGGCAAGTGAAGGAATTCCCCGGCTACACGGACAAAAAGGCAACCCTAGCCTATGCGGCGGAGCTGGAGCGGGACGCGGAGCGACTGGCAGCCGGGGTGATCCACCCGACAGACAAGTTTCTTCGGGAATCGGTGGAAAACCACCTAGCCGACTTCCAGCGTGACTTGCAGGCCCGGAGGCGGACGGCCAAACATATCACACTGACACTCTCCCGCATCCGCAAAGTGTTTTCGGTGGCTAACGTCGAAACTCTCGGTGATATTCGCCCGCAAGCTATCCGGGACGCCATTCTTTCCCTGGGCGTTAGCACCGAAACCCGCAACCACCATCTTGTTGCATGCAAGATGTTTTCCCGGTGGTTATGGAAACACTCCAAGCTGCCCGATGATCCACTGGCGGGACTCTCCCGCTGGAACGCTGAAATAGACCGCCGGGTGAAACGGCGGGCACTGACCGCCGATGAATTACGTCGGCTGATGGAAGCCGCCGAGAGAAGCCCGCGGATTTTCCGGGGACTAACGGGGCGGGATAGGGCGGCCCTGTATCTGTTGGCCAGTTACTCCGGCTTCCGGGCATCGGAGCTGGCTAGTTTGACGCGGGGGGCGTTAGCCCTGGATAGCAACCCCCCGACGGTTACCGTGGAAGCGGCATACGCCAAAAACAAGCGACAGGATACGATTCCACTTCCTGCTAACGTTGCGGAATATCTTCGGGACTGGCTGAGCACCCGGCCGACGATCCCGGCTCCGGCTACCCGACTCTGGCCCGGGACGTGGTACGTGAAGGCGGCCAAGATGATCGCCCTGGACTTAGAGGAAGCGGGCATCCCGGTGGAAACTGAAAGTGGACGGCTGGACTTCCATTCTCTTCGTGGAACCTACGCCACACTGCTGGCCCGGGTGGGCGTGAATCTGCAAACAGCCCAAGCGTTGATGCGGCACAGTGACCCCAAGCTAACGGCCAAAACCTACACGAAGTTGGGCATCACCGATTTTGCCGAAACTGTCCGTCGGCTGGACGTAGCCCTGCCCACCCGTAGCCGTGATAACCAAAAGGACAGTATCCAGCGGTAGACGTAGACCGGTGCTTTTCTGAAACGCCACAAAAGTGGACTGATAACTAACCCACCCCGGTGATGTTCACAAGGACAGTGTTCGCATGGGCGCTGTACGGACGGACAGTTTTTGGGTGCACTTATGGGTGCACTACTTTTGCACTCTACGTGGTTTTTTCTGTCACCAACTGACATGCAAGGTTTTTCTGCCAGAACAGTGTGGCGAAATCAAAAACCCCGTGAAATCCGTCACTTACGTGGGAAATCACGGGGTTTTGGATATCTACTGTGGATTGAGGCTGTCGGGACTCGAACCCGAGACCTACGGATTAAAAGTCCATTGCCCGATTTTCTAAGTTACTGTGGAACAATCACTTACGACCACAATTTTCTTTGGGTGCACGCCGGGGTGCACTACTTTTGCGCGGGGAATGGAAGAAACTTCACCAAAACCCGCTGTTCAACGCTTTAGCCAACTGCGAACGGATTGATATTCGGCCGGATATGGTGTACAATTGGGCAGTAACCTAGAAAAAACGGAGGTGCGGTTATGCGACTCGTGTATGTGTGCAAGTATTGCGGCAAAGAGTTAACCGATTGGGATGTAAAGCAAATGGCCGAATCTGACTATCGCGTGGTCACTGAAGAAGAGTTGGCAACCCTACGCGAGGCGCGGTCAGACAAGGAAGGTCCTGCGTCGAAGTGGGCGGGGCGTCCGGTCATTTCGGCTAACGTTATTTCCGCAACTGTTCGGCAATGGAGAGGGCGGTGATGTTGCAACGACTGAATTCGATTCCGTGCCCGGAATGGCTTGACGCCAAGCTGAAAACACGCGTCGAAGCCTGGAACCAACGCCTTACTGAATTACAGCAACGCGAAGCCGAACTCCGCGAAGCACAACAAATATTGATCAACAAACCAACGGCTACGCATGCCAACAAGCTGGAACGTGACGCGGTCGAATTTGCCACGGCTGTTGAGACATTGATTCGTGACGGCCGGGAGCTGCTGGAAGAATGTTGGCGAAGCGGAATGGCGGAGCGGGACCGACGACGTGAGCAACTGA